>Ga0334883_1000048_pt1 | contig 215187 bp, 216 predicted proteins | sample GraSluR1_MG_6_FD_207230 | JGI IMG/M metagenome (GOLD analysis project Ga0334883, IMG submission 207230) | Sludge microbial communities from methane-producing bioreactor in Wageningen University, Netherlands - Granular Sludge_09_05-R1 | ecosystem: Engineered > Bioreactor > Anaerobic >...
GCGGCCGCTGGCGCGGCCTTTCACCTGCTCTGCGCACGATTGCGGCCGCTGGCGCGGCCTTTCACCTGCTCTGCGCACGATTGCGGCCGCTGGCGCGGCCTTTCACCTGCTCTGCGCACGATTGCGGCCGCTGGCGCGGCCTTTCACCTGCTCTGCGCACGATTGCGGGTTCCAAAATCATGGCTCCCAGAAAGTTTGCCGTTCAGCAGGAGCTAGGCGCTTGATTGCGCCCAGATACGGGTGCTCCGGCGCCCTGGGGCTCTAACGCCAGCCTGCGGCTGGCTTCCTTGGGCGCAATCCTGCGGTGCTCGTCAGCGGCGTCCTGCTGCTGGAGCCGGATGCCGACCCCGCCAACATCGCTACCGGGTGGGAGCAGCCCAAGTAGCCGCAATCGTGCGCAGAATGACAGGAGGCCCAACCCATGAAGATAGCCATTAGCTGCCTGAACGCCACCGAGGCCCGGCTGAAGCGGCCCCACGGCAACCATGACATCGTGTTCGGCACTGACGACATCATCGTCATCGAAATCCCCGACCCTGAGCCGGGCAGCAGCGTCCTGGCGCTGAGCCTGCGCACCGAGGCCGACGACACCGACGTGCAGGCCCCGCATACGTCTCTGGCCTACCGGGAGGTCTACGTCGCCAGCAGGGGCGGCATGACGTTCCGCACCCACTGACGGCCGCAATCGTGTGCTGTAGGATGATGATACCTACCAAGGAGGCCACATGAACGACTTCTGCATCAATGCCATCGGCGAAATCAGCGTGGGGGAGCGTGGCGACACGCTCGTTGACGAGAAGCAGCTTGACAAGGAGCAACTCGCAATCCTCCGCAAGTGGGAGGAACTGGAGCGGTACGCGGGCAACCATAGCTCCGTCCGCGCCTATGCGGGCATCCTGCGGGACAAGCCCTACCGGACCCTGTGCGTGGAGTTCTCCTGCGAGGTGAGTGACTTTGACGCCTGCCAGCGTGCGGTGGTGGCGTTCGCCGGGCGCTTCGGCGGCAACATTGACGTGATGGGCACCGGGGAGAGCGGCGAGGTGCACGACTACCCGCATTGGGCTGTGGACATCGAGTGTCTCGACCTCGACGGCTCCGAACTGACCACCCTGTTCTGTCAGGTGTGGCTGTACCTGCAGCAGAGCGTGAGCCTGCACCGCTTCATCCACCAAGTCGGCTGAGGGCCGCAATCGTGCGCACAGGAGTGTATCCACTACCATCTGGAGGTCATCCATGAGACCACTGCGGTGCTACATCAATGACAGCGCCATGCTGCCCGACAGCGGGGACCACGAGGGCTGCGACGTGCGGCTCGACCCGCTCTTCGAGGTGGCGAGTGCGGCGCTGGACTACCCCGGCATCACCCACATCAATCCCGGCAGCACGATGTACGAGTTCGAGGTGGAGGCCGACCGGGCCGAGTCGTTCCTGGGCCTGATGTTCGACCTGTGCTTGTTCCCGGTGTTCAACGACGAGGACAAGCCCGCGTGGGCGGCGGCGCTGGCGACTGTGCTGGAGCGCAAGGGCCTCGGCAAGACGGCGGCTGAGAAGGCCGTGTCGGAGCAGGAGTACAAGATGCTCTGCACCCGGCTCGGTGGCGGCTTTGGCGACAAGCTGTACGCCTACCTGATGGACAGCACGCCCGAGAACTTCTGGGAGGCGTACACGGTGGCCGACCTCGACCACAGGCGGAAGATGGCCGACGCGGCCAACTTCCTCAACGAGTGGGGGCAGAAGGGGCGCGAGATTGCGGCTGAGAAGCATGACGCATACCTGAACCGCAGGCCGGGCGACCGTCACAAGTGGAAGCTCGACTGCCCCGGCATCATCCCCATGATGCAGAAGTTCGGCTTCGGGCTGAAGCAGTGGGGCGACGAGCGCCGGGCCAAGCTGGAGGCGCAGCCGAAGCCCAACCCGGCCAACGACGGCGGCGGATAGAACGCCCGCTGGCGCGGGCGGCGGATAGAACGCCCGCTGGCGCGGGCGGCGGATAGAACGCCCGCTGGCGCGGGCGGCGGATAGAACGCCCGCTGGCGCGGGCGATAGCCCCGCAATCGTGCGCACAGTGGTGTAAGAACCACTCTGGAGGTCAACCATGACAAAGGGACGCATCGTGGGGTTCGCCGGGAGCCACGGCTCCGGCTTGGCCCAACTGCTGGTGATGACCGAGAACGGCATCGAGGCGCCGGCGGTGGACAACGGGACGACCGTGCGCTCGCTGGTCGCCGCCTATGGCGACGACGTAATCGGCGAGGGTCACACCGTCAACAACGAAGCGTTGTATGACAAACCCATCGAGTTCAGCACGGACGGCATCATGATGACGGGCTTCAACGTGCCCGAAGATGATGACCCCGACCTGCCTAACCACCTGCTGCCCAAGGACGGACCCGCGTTCGTCGTGAAGGAGTAGCGGCCGGCCCCTGCCCAACGCATCGGGTGGGGGCTGTCCGCAATCGTGCGCATAGGAGTACAACCTACCAAGGAGGTGCTTCATGCACCAGAACGAGAAAGACATTCGCCTGGGCCGGGTCCTGCCGAACCAGCCCATCACCATCCGCACCCGGCTGGACGAGCAGAACGACAGCGCGGACATGGTAGGCCCCGGCGTGGACGTGGCTATCCGCGTCACCCGCATGGGCATCCGCGTGGAGTTCGATGGCTATGGCGACCCCATCCTCATCGAGCAGTATGACGGCCACCCGATGGTGCGCATCTGGTCCGACATCACGCAGGAATACCCCACCCACGACGTGAGCCTCGAAGGCGCACTGGAGCGCGAGACGGACGTGTGCGGCTCCTGCGACGGCTCCGGCATCCTGACGGACGTGGACCCGTCCGAGGGCCTGTTCCGGCGCACCATCCAGAAGTGTGACGCCTGCGGCAAGTACGCCAAGGACATTGACGCGGCCCGCGCTTTGTCCGCGCAGGACCCGCACTTCATCTTCTACGTGCGCGACCGCAACACCGGACTGCCCATCGCATGGGATGACCCCGACCCCAAGGCCCGCCCCGTCTGCGTGCCCGATTACGAACTGTCGGCGCTTCTCGAACGTATCTTGGAGAAGCGGGCGGGCAAGAAGTAGGCCCGCAATCCTGCGCCGAGTGGTGTAGGGTGTCAGAAATAGCTTGACACGTTTCGTCTGAAGAAGTAGTATACCAACCCACGAGGAGTGATGGCCAGTAGCAGACCAGTTCTTTTCAGGCTGGATGGCCGACCCCGGCCACCGCATCGTCGCTCAGGTTGCAGCATACACCGCAGTAGGGCTGTTGTTCGTCGTATGGGCAATCATCACGCGCTGAAGAGGAGAGGCAGGGCGCGTGCAGAACGGCGACGCGTAGTGGAACAACACACTAGCCGCCACGGGCGGCGGGAGGCGAGCATGATGCACAGGGCACTCGTGACGGAGAGCACGGAGCAATACGACGAACTGATGGCCCTGCAGAACGCAGAGCCGGGCACGGACCGCGAACTGACAGCCGACGAGCTGGCTGTGGTTAGCGAGATACTCGACGCGGAAGACGGGTATGTGGTGCTCCGCGCCACGGCCGACAATGATGACTGTGAGCCCGTCTGGTACCTTAGCGACGACGAGGCGCCCGCACGAGGGGACGCCTCGCACGTTGAATGGCCCGGTGGCGTCACATGGCCGCGCAAGGCCGATGAAGACCAGCGGGAGCCGCAGGCCATGGCCATCGCGCAGGCGGCCGAGGACTGGCCTCACCGCCACGAGGACTTGCGCGACGCCGAGGAGGCGGCCGACATTGCGGTAGGCGAGCTTCTCGACGACCCGGCCGGGTGGCCACGCTTTGTACCCGACCACTGGCAGCCGGGAGCATGGGTCGACTGCTACCGCACGGCCTATGCGGCGGAGTGGGAAGTGCGCAATGCTTGAGATACCACGCCGCAATCGTGCGCAGAGGGGTGTAGGGTGTCGGCGGACGACACCATACACTACTTCCTACCAAGGAGCATGACATGAGCGACCTGACTTTGCCGGCCGGCACCTTTGCGCGGCACTGGCTGCTGGCGGCGCACGAGACACAGAAGCTCCAACGGCGGGCGCACGCACTTATCGAGCGCTGGCCCAAGGAGAAGGGCAAGGAGCCCACGGACAAGCAGCGGCGCAGCTACTCCAACGCGTCGTGCCTCGGGCAGATGATGGAATTGGGTGGCTCTGCTGAACTGTGCCGTCTGCTGCGCTGGCGCTTCGACAAGGCCCAGGAGTTCAAGCTGGCGGCTGTCCACGAGTACCTAAACGTGGTGCTCGAAGTCCTGCAGGAGGAAGACGAGTTCTACATCGAAGACCTGGGCTTCGAGTGGGAGAAGATGGAGCTACGGGAAGACTATGCCGAACCGTACTACAGCATCTTCATCGGAGCGCTCAAGATGCTGGCGGACGCCGAGGGCCTCGAAGTCGTGGTCTTCTGCTCGCACAGCGGCAGCGGCTACGTGGACGAGACCTTCTGGGACGCCGAAATCCGGCTGTACCAAGGCGACGAGTTCATCACAGTGCCCTTCTTCCTGCTGAGCAGCGAGTTCGGAGGGCGCTCCAGTTCCCAAGGCGCCTACATGGGAGAGATGTACGGGCTTCCTGAGCGCTATGACGAGGACGCGGAGGAGATGGTGACGGAGCGCGACCGGATGGAAGCGCTGGAGGCGGCGGGGGACCCCGACGACCTGTACCAGACATCGCGCGAGGGTTGGCCTGCTACCGAGTAGGCGCCGCAATCGTGCGCAGAGTATTGGATGGGGAGGGCGACAGCGAGACGACTTGGTAGTCCTAGCAGCTACCCACGGCTCGTTGAGTGCGCACTCCTCCCTCCCCCATCAAATTCCCCTACCAAGGAGGGCTACATGCCCAAGAGACCACCCGCAGATGAACGCAAGGTCAACCAAGTGCTTCGTGAGGCGGAGCGCATCGCGTCCAATGACCGGAGCTCGCTCTCCGGCGACATCATCCAGTTCCCGGCCAGCGTCCAGCACGCTCTGGAGGCCATCTCGCACTTCGAGGTGACCACTCGTGACATCGAAGAGCCGAGCAACGTGGCGCGGGGCAAGCGCTTGGCCGACCACCTGCTCGCCAAGGTCGTAGACAGCGCGTGGCAGGGTGCGAGGGGCAACAAGGGCACCGAGGTCCTCGGTTGCTTCATCATGGCTCTGCGCGGCCACATGAACGACGTGCAGCACATCCTCGACATCGCTCTCAAGCACGCAGCCGCCGAGTTCAAGTTCGACGTGGACGACGAGACGGGCTACCCCAAGTGCCCGCACTGTGGCGACGTGCTCGACACGCTCGAAGCCGACAAGGTGACGACCGACTAGGGCGTGACGCTGGAGTGCGAAGAACTGGTGGATGGGCGCTTCGAGTACAGCTACGACAGCATGGACGACGGCGACATGGGTGGCGAAATCAACCACGAGGGCTACGCTTGCCCGCACTGCGGCAAGGAACTGCCCGAAGTCATGCAGATGCTCATTGACGCGATGAGCGGCTAACGGAAATCATGGCTCCAAGAGCGAGGCCGTTCAGGGCCTCCCAAAGGGTTCCCTGCCACCCTGCCGGCGCGCCGGGCGCGGCTCTAACGCCATCAAGCTGTCCTTGGTAGGGACTACAGCGCGGCGGGGGCCTGCCGACCGACATCCCGGCAGGCCGCCCGCTCCGCAATCGTGCGCACAGTAGTGTACCCATCATCCAATGGAGGTCGCCCCCCATGTCTCAGCAACGCAAGCCCTTCACTGCTGATGACGTGCGCAAGCATGGTCGCCTGAAGAGAGGTGCCATCCTCGGCGGGCCGGAACCCTACGGCTGCATCAACTCCGGCTTTCGCCCCTCCCTCGCGCATGTCAACTGCCCCACTGAACTCTGGACTGTCGGGCCCGAAATGCGGGCCGAAGAAGTACGCAAGGTGCTCAAGCAGTACGAAGCCCGCGACCGGTTCGGGCTGGCCGACAAGAGGCAGAAGGCCTTCCTGCGCAAGCGCATCCACCGGGTGCCGAACGACCCGGCAGGGACCCGTACCGTCTTCGTCTTCAGGTCCAAGGCCCCGGCCATCGAGAAGTTCGTGGAACTGTGCAACGTCATCCTCGACAGCAATGCCAAGGACCGGGCGCAGCACCAGCAGGCGCTGGATGATATGCGCTCGCCTGACCCTGAGCGCCGGGTGCGCGGGGCACTGGCTTCGATGGACTACTGAGCCGCAATCGTGCGCTGAGGAGTACAACCCTACCGAGGAGGCCGCAACATGAAAGTCCGGCGCCGCAAGTCCTGCACACCCCAGGTGCCGTGCTCCGTGCACTGCTACCACGCCGCGACCCTGTGCTTCTGTGAGAAGTGCCGCACCCAGCCGCTGGGCTACCGGGTCTGGGACCACAGTCATGGCAGTTGGTACAGCCACCTCAAAGACGTGCCCGCCGAGCAGCAGGTCTACGTCTCGCCTGAGTACGTCTCGTGCACCTTCGGGGGCCGCTTCAGCGCCGAGACCAATGTGCACGTCATGATTGAGAACCTCGATGAACTGAAAGCGGGCCTGAGCCTCTGGCTCAAGCCCTACCGCCTGAGCGCCGGGCAGGTGCAGCAGGAAGTCAAGGAGGGGGATGGTGTCAGCCAGCGCTACCTCATCGCCAGCGCGTTCGCCAGCATCGAGCACGGTCTCCTGTGTCTGAGGCAATTCAGCGCCAGCCAAGAGCCGACCGACGCCATCGAGGCCATCGGGGAGAAGGCCAAAGCGCAATCCTGCGCTGAGTAGTACAACCTTTCATCGGCCGGAGGTCACCTGCCTATGCCTGAACAGAAGCATCGCGTACAGATGAACGTGCTCTACCGCGACGGGAGCAACTACAAGGTCTGGTGTATCGTCAACTTCAAGGAAGGCGAGCACCTCGACCCCAGCGACGTGCAGGCCCTGCTCGCAGCCCGCGAGGGCGACCGGCTGGACCTTGGCTTCGCTCACGAACTGAAGCACCCCGGCCAGATGGCGGCTGAGACTGACCCCGACTGGGCCGGCTTCCCCACCGACGACGACGGCGACTTCTTCGAGGTCACCGAGAAGAGCATATACTGCCTCTGCCAACTGGTCGAGGGTCACGACTTCGACACGGTTGCGAAGTACGGGCAGAGCGTGGGCATCACCTTCAATGCCTTCGTCCAGAACTACCTGCACCGCAAGGGGTCTGGGCGGCGGCACGATGACTGCCTGCTGATGAAGCGGGTGCGCGGCTGGCTGTAGGCGCAATCGTGCGCACAGAAGTGTAACGGGGGCGGGCGACCGCCCCCGACCGCTAACCCTAACGAGGTACGAGACATGAGTGGAGAGAAGGTCATCGGCAGCGTCAACATCATGCCCAATGGCGAGGTGTTGCGCGAGCAGTTCGGCAAGGAGTTCGCCGCCACCATCGCCGGGCTACTCTTCCCGGCCAAGTCGCTTTGGCAGCGGGCCAAGCGGATGGCGCTGGCAGAGGGCTGTGCCAACGACGACTGGTCGCCGAGCGACAGCTATGAGCGCGTCCAGATGGAAGCCCGGCAGATGCGCGAGCAGGTCAAGCGCGTGCATGACGCTATCTGGAACCTTAGCATGGTGGCTCTGGAGCAGGGCATCATCAACCTGCCCGCCGACATGCCCGACGAGGCTGAGTTCGTCCTGCAGCGTGAGGGCCACGAGCCGGAGAGCATCACCGCCGCCACCATTCGCAACATGACGAAGCTGCAGATGGACTTCACCGCATTGGTGCAGGACAAGGGTACCTGCATCACCCACTTCATCCTGACCAAGCTCGACGACATCGAGGACGGGCTCTTCGAGCCCGAGGACGAGTGGGTCGTCCCCGAGAAGTAGGCGCAATCGTGCGCCGATAGATGTAGGGGGCGGGGAGACCTGCCCCCACACTTCTTCCCCGAAGGGATGATGCCCAATGCCAATGCCTCCCCGGATGAGGCAGGCCAGGCACACCTGCAAGCTGTGCTCCGGCCATGCGCACTACTTCGTGCCGTTCGAGAAGCTGGAACCGTGGATGCGTGAGTACACCCGCACGCCACACGCTCGCTCCACCCGGCAGTTGACCGTAGACGGCCGCACCATGGAAGGCGTGTACCTGTGCACTGTGCATAGCGCTCCGCTGCTGGACGCGTTCACCGCCAAGGCCACTCACACCGACAGTATGTACGACCTTACGCTGCAATGGGCCGAGGACCGTGTGGGCTACACCCAGCCCCTACTCCTGCGGGTCATCGAAGGCACCGTTCAGGAAGCCGCCGGTGTGCCTGCGGGCATGGGCGCGCCCAAGTTCGTACCCGGTCTCATGCTCCGCGCTCGCGCCGCTGTGGCCAGCGCCAGCACGAAACAGGTTGACGGCACCCCGCTGGTCGCGATAGCATAGGCGCAATCGTGCGCCAAGTAGTGTAACCCACTACACGCTGTGGAGGTTGAACATGCCCAGAAAGAAGCCGACGCTGGCTCTGGTCTTCCGTAGCCTCACCGACGTAGCCGAGCACATCAAGAAGCCCGGCACCGCCCTGCCCGAGCAGTTCGTCCTGAGCGATGCGCTCTACAAGCTCGATGACGTGGCCACCACGGGCAAGCACGCTCTGGTGCTCCCGAGTGGCAACACCAGCGCCACGGTCAAGTACCGCGCCATCGGCCAGCCCGCCAAGCTCCCCATCCACGTGCGCCTGCAGTTGCGCGGCAAGCGCCTGCACGTCACGGACGTGGACGCCGTAGCAAACTCCTGAGCCGCAATCAAGCGCTCAGATACGTGAGTTGTACATCACTGCGGGATGAGGCTGCGCATGGTAGTAATGACGGTTGTCTTGGTTGGCCTGAGCTTCGTTGCTCTGCCCCCACAAGACGTGGCGCCCACTGACGCGCTGCTGTCCAAGCCGTTGTCCTGCTGCCATCTACTAAGTCAAGGCAGCGCAGTCGAACCGTTGGAGGTGAGGCCCATTCCCCTGTACCCGACAGGGTATGGCTGACGAAGCCCCAGCCCCCCAGCGCAGGCAGCGCGCTCAATAAGCAGACTGTCAGGTTTCTGAGCACAGAAATGAGAGAGCCCCCGGCCTGAAGACGCAATGGCCGGGGGCTTTTCGTATTCCTGGCTCCCTGTTCTGTTGCCGTTCAGACGATTCCCAACCCGCAATCGCGCGCACGCGCGGGCGCCGGCCGGCCGGGCTCTAACGCCAGGCCCATCGCAATCGTGCGCAGAGTAGTATCGGGGAGGGGCAACCCTCCCCGCACCCCAATTCACGGGAGGTCGCTCATGAGGACGTACACGCGCAAGGTCTACCTGCTGGAGGGGCCAGACGGCACCAAGAGCTACATCACGGCACAGCAGGCCAGGGGCCAGATGGCGACGGCCAAGCTGGAGAGCGCCGAGACGCTGCACGCTCACGTGCACGACGCCGCAGGCATCTACTACTACAGCAGCTACCCGCGCCAGCAGACCTGCTACAAGCTGCTGTCTGGCGATACGCTCTGGGTCATCGAGCGCCTGTATGCCACGGGCGTCGAGACCACCAGCGAATCGAGGGACGTTGACCCGCAACTCGCCACACCTCCCGGCCCGCAGTACAGCATGAGCCGCGCCGGGGACTTCTGCGGCAACGCCGCAATCACCATGTACTGGCTGGGCTACGAAATCACCGCCTACTGTGGCCTGCTGGCCTACCAGGTACGCGACGGCAAGCGCCGGGACTGGCTTCTCAAGCAGCACTGGAGCGAGACGCCGGAAGACTTCCACAAGCGGGCGCAGTCCGAAGTCTATGGCTGAGCCCGCAATCCTGCGCAGAGCAGTGTACCCATCACCGCATGGAGGTCACATCATGGTCAGCGGACAGCCGGGGAACGACCCGGCGACAAAGTACGACGTGGGCTGCCTCTGGCTGCCCGAGCAGGAAGTGGACGAGGAGCAGGTGGGCAAGCCGGGCTTCGTCCTCATCCGGCACGAACTGGGCTGCGTCACTGCCGGCCGCGTGCATCTGGCCGGGGAAGACAAGACGCCCACGCTGCAGGATACACAACTGCTCACACGCCGCACCGACCTGCCGCCAGCGTCCGCCTACGAACTGGCGCAGCACATCGTCACGGACGCCTGCGAGCAGCACGGACCCGAGGTCCTGAACCCCATCCAGCTTCGGGGCTGCATCAACTTCGGCGACAGCATTCCCACGCTGGAGGAGGAACTGGAGAAGCTCGCGGACAGGTGGGAAGCGAACGCTAAGGTGCTGGACAACATGCCCGAAGGACAGGCCATGCCCTCTGACGCCGCCGTCTCCGCCAGCACCCGCCATCACGCCAGCGACCTGCGCGCAATCCTGCGCACAGTAGTGTAAGCACCCATCACAGCATGGAGGTCGCATCATGGCACAGCACGGCTTCGCTTCGATGAAGACTCTGCAGGCTCTCTTCCCGAAGATAGCCACCTGCAAGCTGGCACTGCTTCGGGCCCTCATCAAGCGCGAGGTCAAGTCTATCCCGGTCGCCGATATGCTCGGTGTGCAGCCGGGGAAGCACGACTACCTGCCTGCGGGCAACCGCAGCAGCAACATTCTCCTCATCGCCGACCACCTGCTCGGCACCTTCGGGGTCGAGACCCTCGGCCACGGTGTGTACTACTGCAACACCGGGGAGACCTACGACGCCACCCTGCTCTATGACGCTCGGCAGGGCCGCTTCTGGGTCGGTAGCTGGGGCGACCTCGTGGAGGCCAACCCCACGAAGTTCGGGTAGCAGCAATCCTGCGCAGACAAGTGTACAACGGGGCAGCATCTGCTGCCCCAACCCATACCTCTGGAGGTCTCACCCATGGTCATCTCGACGTGCAATGCGAACACCTGCTCCCGCCCCAACGGCACGCCCAACTGCAGCTCCTGCAGCCAGCGCCGCACCCCGAAGGACCGCAACGGCAACGCCCGCAAGCTCACCTTCGCCGACACGCAGGCCATGCTCAACCACCGCGCCGCAGGCCGCCGCGTCCGCAACCGCGCCGCCCGCCAGGGCCAGGTGGTGTCCTAATGAGCGTCGCCGCTCAGGTCAAGGCCGTGCAGGACATCATGCAGGAGGGTCTGGGCGCAGCGTGGAAGTAGCCCCGCAATCGTGCGCAGAGTAGTATCGGGGAGGGGCAACCCTCCCCGCACCCCAATTCACGGGAGGTCGCACATGGCACAGTTCAGAGGGACTTTGCGGGGCGGTCGTGGCGAAGCGTCGCGGCTCGGTGACAAGCAGACGGGGCTCACCGCCCACGTCAACGGCTGGCACTGCGGTATCGAGGTTGTCGCCCACCACGGCGGCGGGCAGGACCACTTCAACGTCTACGCCACCGGGGGCAGCGGGGGCAGCGGGGGGCGCACCTTCCTCGGCGTCTTGATTGACGGCGAATGGCAGCCCGCCAAGCCCAAGAGCGACGAAGACGAAGACGGGGGCCGCGATGGCCGTTGCCGCCGCTGCGGCAACTATGACAGCGAATGCACCTGCGAGGATACGCCCTCGCTCGATGACGTGCAGATGCGGGAACGGTAGCCCCGCAATCGTGCGCAGAGTAGTATCGGGGGCGGGCAACCGCCCCCGCACCCTGTCTCACAGGAGGTCGTCTCATGCCAGTCGAGATGAAGTGCTTCGGCGTCTCAGAGAGTCGCAATGACTTTGGTATGTTGGGTGTGCGCCTACTCACGCAGGAGGGCCACTTCTACGAGGTCGCGGCCAACGACCTGAACGTGCCCCGGCGCGGTGACGTGGTGGAAGTCCCCACCCTGCCCAATGGCGAACTCAACTTCGCCGCCAAGGGCTTCGAGATTCCCGACCGCAAGTACCCGGACGCTCCGGCCAACGTCATCCAAGCGGCATGGTCTATCCCGGTCCCGCCGCCCATCGAGTAGCCGCAATCGTGCGCAGAGAAGTATCGGGGAGGGGCAACCCTCCCCGCACCCTGATTCACAGGAGGTCGTACCATGCCCGATGATGTGGTCCTGGAGCCCTATATGGACTTCGCCACCATCCGCGACGAGTCCGACATGCGCTATGCGCGGCTGGCCGTGGCAGGCAAGCACCCCCAATTCAGCGGCACTTACCGAGTCGTGCGCGCCGGCAAGCCAGTCCTGTCTCCGCAATCGTGCGCAGAGTAGTGTAAGCACGAACCATGAACTCAGGAGGTCGTACCATGCCCCAGGCGGAAATCATCAGTGAGGCCAAGCCGGTCGATTGCGTGGAGTACAGTCTGGCGTGCGATGTGCACGGGCGCGGCTCCGGCTTCGCTTTCAAGTCCGACGAGCGCGGCTGTGTGGACTTCGAGGGCAAGTCCCAGACGTGGCTTGACAACTATCGCAAGGTCGTCACCGACTTCATCACGGGCGCCAAGCGCTTCCCCATCTACGTGCAGAAGTATGAATGGAGCTACGTCGAGCCCGCAATCGCGCGCTGTGTAGTGTGCAGAGCCGAAGTGACTCTCGATGACTTCACGTCCTGCTGCGACAACTGCGGCCAACTCTATGACAAGAGCGGGTGGCCGCTGCAGCCCCGGCACCTGTGGGAGGAGCAGGAGGAGCCGGAGCCGAGCGTCCCCATCTTCACGGGGCGCGGCTTCGAGACGGTTCCCACATTCTAGGTCCCGAAAGGGAGGCCGTTCAGGCGGCCTCCCTTGCCGCAATCCTGCGCAGAGATGTGTGGAGAGCGGCCGGCCTGGCTCTAACGCCAGGCTTGTCGGGTATCGTCAATGGCATTGCCACTTCCAACTGGCTACGGTTGGCACCGACCAGCAGGAAGGCCGTTGGCGGTACACGACAAGCCTGCCGCAATCGTGCGCACAACAGTGTAGCACACACCCCGACAGGGAGGTCGTCATGAGACCCATTCAGAAGGAAGCGTGTCGCGTCCGTGAGGTCTGGTACATGGGCGTCTTTCAGGGTATGCAGGTGACCCTGCGCGGCGAGAAGTTCCCCCGCCAGAAGGGGCACGTCTATGCCACCAGCAGCGTTATCGGCGCAGTGGAGTCCGCCTTCCGCGAGAAGGCCGGGCTGCCTGCAGGCGACGACAAGACCAAGCCCATCGCCGAGCAACTCGGCGACGACGTGGGCCATCACATTCAGGAGGCTGTGGACCAGCGCCCCGGTCGCACGATACGGTAGCCGCAATCGTGCGCAGAGTATCGTGGGGAGCCGCAGTGCTCCCCACGTATCCATCACATCTATGGAGGTCGCACCCATGGCCAAGCTGACCAAGACGGAGCAGGTCATCGCCAAGCTGCAGGAACTCGGGTACACCGAGACCCAGACCAGAGGGCGCAAGTACCGCTGCTTCACGCACCCGAAGATGAGCGAGGACCGCAAGGTCTTCGTGGGCAACGCGGGGGCCGTGCGCATCGGCCGCTGCATCACCCAGAGCTTCAGCCACACCGAGCGCTTCCACGCGAAGTACGCCATCAAGTAGCCCGCAATCGTGCGCAGAGTAGTATAGGGGGCAGGGTGACCTGCCCCCAACCCCATACCGGGAGGTCGCATCATGCCCCTGCAGAAGCTACTGGAGAAGATTGTCAGGAACCACGGCTACCTGAACGGCCCGGACGTTGACGAACTGGCCAAGCTCGACCGAATGCACCAAGTGTGCGTGCGCTGCAACGCCGCGCGCTTCACCTGCCCCGTGCAGTGCTGCGCCCACCTCTGCACTATCATCGGTGAGAGTGGCAAGGACTGGGTACGCGACGTGAGCCTGCTGAGCACCGACCCCGCGCTGCAGACGTATGCCCACGTCTACGGCGTGCCCGAGCCCACCCCGGTGCTCGTGCTCAGTGGCGTGATGATAGTGGTGCCCCTCGGCGACGAGGGGTAGCCGCAATCGTGCGCATAGAGATGTGAGCGGACGGCGCATCCCGAGTAACAGCAGCGAACCCCGTAGCCGGCTACAGGGGCGTAGCAGCGGGAGCAGCAATGCCCAGTGCGCCGTCCGGTCGCAGTTTTCTAGGTCCCCGTTCAGTTGCCGTTCAATCGTAATCCGACCCGCAATCATGCGCAGACGTGTGGACCAGGGGCCCAGGTCTAACGCCAGATGGCGAGGCAGACGCCGGCAGGCCAATCCTCTCGCTCCCAAGTGTTCGCTCTGTGGAGTGCCCCTCATGAGGCGAAGCAGAGGCACGGGGAGAAAGAGTGGCTGTCGGCGTGTGCCCCGCAATCGTGCGCAGAGGAGTGTACCCACTACACTGTGGAGGTCGCATCATGTCCTACGACGAAGCGCTCGCGGCTGCGCTGGCCGCACTCAAGCAGACAGAAGAACTGGCGCCCGGCCACATCATCCACCCGATTGATGCTCTGACGAACGCGGGCTTCCGCATCGAGTCGGGCCGCCATACGTGGACGCCTGAGGAGAAACAGGTCTGGGAGCACCCCGAAGCGACGAAGCGCAATCAGAAGCTGCGCCGTGGCACGCCCGATGTCATGCGGGCGGTCTTCTGCACGCTCTACGGCTTCCCCGAATACCCGGCGCTCGCTCCCCTGCACCTCATTGTGGGGCGCTGCGGCAATACCCGCTGCTACGACATCTGGCCGCCGTCGTAGGGCGGCCGCAATCGTGCGCATAGGAGTGTAACCACTCACTTCTGGAGGTCTCACATGCCCACACCCGGACTGCACAGCGACGAAGCGCGGCAGGCGGTCGCCATGATTTACCTGAATCAGGCCGGCGACGAAGTACCCTTCCCTGGCGGCAAGGACCTGGACGAACTGCCCTCATGGGAGCGCGGCGCAGAGTACGCCCGGCGCCGCAATCTCGCGCGCGATGAATGGCTCAAGCAGCGCGCCAGCGAGACGCCCGACTTCCCCGAGCCCGACCCCGCCTATATGTTCCACATCGGCAGCGGCTACGTCAAGCTCACGGTCGCGGTCTTCTGCAGCAACGTGATGCCGGCGCACGCCGAACAGGAGTGCTACAGAATCATGGAGGAGTGGATTCAGGAGCACCGCCCCGACGAACTGAATGACGAGGGCGAACTCGATGAGGTCTACTGCGAAATCATCCCGGCAGAGGTGGAGCCCCCCGACCCCAACGGGTAGGGGCTCTGCCCCGCAATCGTGCGCAGAGTGGTGTAAGAACCCACTACGCTGTGGAGGTTGCATCATGAGACGGCGATACATACGGGCGACGGGCAGCACCGGCTATGACAAGACGGGCATCACCTTCCCGGTGCAGGAGCCGGTGGACTGGGAGGTCCTGCTGGCCGGCCTGAAGAGGCCGAACCCCACCTGGGAGCACGAGCACGGCTGGGAGAATCAGCCGGAGGTCCTGGTCTTCACTGCCAGCGACGAAGAAGCGCGGATGGTAGACGAACGCATCACGGAGCACCCCGCCCTGCGTATGCGCACGCTTGTGCGCGACAGGCACTGGCGGGCGAAGCCGCAATCCTGCGCAGAGTAGTGTAAGAACCCAGCTACTCTGGAGGTTGGATATGCCCTACAGGCAGAGTGACGAAGGCAAGTGCCCGCGCTGCGGCCAAGTCGGCTGCAGCGTTGGCTGCGCGTGGAACCGCCCGAACCAGAACATCACGCGCCCGAAGTGGCGTGTGCAGCCACTCATACCCAAGGAGGCACGCTGATGCGGCGCGGCTAGATGATTGCGGAAGGGCCCCCGGTGAGAGCCGGGGGCTTTTCCATTTCATGGGTCCCAGTTCAAGACCGTTCAATCGATTGCACACATCCGCAATCGTGCCCCTGCCGTGCCGGGGCGCCGGGCTCTAACGCCAGAGCCAATCATCCCAAGGGGTAATTGTGTCGCAATCGTGCGCAGAGTAGTGTCAGGTGTCAACCTGACCAATACCACCTAACAGGTGAGGCAACATGAAACGCGTGCAGAAGACCCTCAAGCCCGACTCCCGTCACAACTTCCAGTATGAGGAGGGGGAGTTTGAGCAGTATTGCGCTCGGCTCACCGCCTCCAAGCGCCGCCACCTCGCCGCCCGGCAGGCGGAAGCGGAAGCGGACCCGGTGCACGACCTCAAGCAGGCGGAAGTCCGCGCCTTCCACGCCATGATGCGCAACCGCACCGCCGAAACGGAAGCGGTCTACAAGACCGCGTGGCAGGCGCTGCACGACTATCGCATGAAGCATGACACCGGGTACCGCCGCACCGTGGAGCACGACCAGCGCCGCGCGCAAGAGAAGCACGCCGAGGTCTTGCAGGCGCGCTTCGGCGTGGCCACGACCGGAATGGTCGCCGCCGACAGTATGTAGACAGGTGCGCGGGGGAGACAACCCCTCCCCCGCAATCATGCGCACAGTAGTGTATGAAGCGGGTGGCGCCCAGAAACATCGCGTGAGACGCTCGCCGTCTCAATCGGGCGAAAAGCGGGCTCAAAAGCGGCGCCAGACCAGCGCCAAAGCCACCCGCAATCCTGCGCAGAGTAGTGTACAGAGTAATCCTGCTGCCTATCCCAAGATGAACTTGGTGGGTTCTAGAGAGGTTCGGGCACCTGCAAAGGTGAGCTACCCACCGTCCCGGCATCGCAGACTAGCGGCTGCCGGAGGCGCCTAACTCAACGCCTCCGCCCTCTCCGGGGAAGGCACACAGGTACACCGGAGGGCCAAGGGAAGGCTCACACCTGCTTTCCCTTGGCTCTTCTGTTCAGCCGTTCAATCGAAGTCTTAACCGCAATCGTGCGCAGAGCAGCGGGGGCAGGGGCTGGGCTCTAACGCCAGGCACTGCGGCCGGCCGCAATCATGCGCACAATGGCATGATGTGATGCCCTATGTGGCTGCTGGTGATGCTGCCCGTCTGTCTGGAGAAGACACTCGACTTCCTCGCGTGGCTCTTCCCGGCAGGTGAGTGAGCCGCAATCGTGCGCCCAGTCGTGTGAGGTGATGCCGATGTACATAGTCGCGCTGCTGCTCAACCTGATGTCCTACTGCTACCCGCCGCCCCGGCAGTAGGGCCGCAATCGTGCGCAGAGTAGTGTACGGAGTAAGCGAACGCGAACCTCCGGCAACTCCCCCTACCAAAGGTGATGCCTATGCGCTGAGTGTTGCTACGTTGTCCGCCACCCGCCTTCTAGAGGCCCTGCGGGGTAAGTGGTGGCGGAAGCGTATGGAAGTCGTGCCGGGGAGCCGGGGGCACCGTCGCCCCCGCCCCCGCCCCCGCAATCGTGCGCATAGCTGTGTACGCACCAAAAACATGCCGGAGGGCAGACGCATGACACGACTCATCATCAGCCACATCATCACAGCACTGGTCGGTGTCTTCTCGGTCCACTACTACCAATTCCTCAAGGCCCACGACCTGCAGCGGGGCGACATCATCCCCGGCTGCTGCGCCCTGGCCGCCGCCGTGCTCATTGTCGCCTTCACGCAGGCGGTCGCCGCCCTGCGCGCCCAGCACGCGCAGACGCGCATCGCAATCCTGCGCCAGCGCAAGCTCACCGATATGACCGGACGGGTAGAGCTCGACGCAGAGTAGCCCGCAATCGTGCGCCCAGTGATGTAGGGAGGGACTTCGGCCCCTCCTGATTCCATGGCTCCCTGTTCAGTGCCGTTCAGCGAAAGTCACAAACGCAATCATCCAGCGCCGCCGTGAGCCAGGGCTGGGCTCTAACGCCAAGGGCCGCGCAATCGTGCGCCGGGTAGTGTACCAACTACACTTCGGAGGTCGCCTATGATAGCACTCGCACTCATCGGACTCGTGATGTTAGGACTCGCCGCACTCTTTGGGTAGACGACCGGGCCGCAATCGTGCGCATACGTAGTGTAAGAAAGTAGTTTACACAACTCTTCTGCTATGCTAAACTCTCTTCTGTAGGGCCGAGGAGGTCGGCCCGCAATCATGCGCACAGTAGTGTAGGACGGACGTACAACACACCATAGGGAAGTGATAGGCTATGCGCACGAACCCGAACCAAGTGTACTACAAGCCGAACGCGCAGGTCAATTTCCGCAAGGGTGACCTGTACCAGCAGGGGCCGTCGAAGAATCACCCGAAACCCGTCGCCGAAGTCTACACCGGCGTGCCGCTGGACCTCCTCGCCGTCGCGCCCTATGGCGATGACCACGCCAATCGCAACTGGTATCGGCGCACCTTCGGTCGATACCCCAACTTCACCGGGCCGCGCGCCCTCAGCTTCATCCGCGCGCAAGCCGAAGTCTTCAATGCCAACTTCGGCCGCTATCCCCACGAACGGGCCGCTATCGCACTCGGCGCCAACGCGGAGGCCGTCGCCTAACCACGGACGAACGGGCCGGCCTTCGGGCCGGCCCGTTGCTATTCCTACCCGCAATCGTGCGCCGTAGAGTGTAGACAGGAAAACATGGGCCCGAGAGACGGGCCGTTCATATCAAGACCAACCCGCAATCCTGCGCACAGCAGCGGGGGCAGGGGCTGGGCTCTAACGCCAAGACCGTTCAGGAAACTTGGCTCCAGGATGATTGCCGTTCAGTTCATGCCCCATCCGCAATCATCCCCACCCACCCCCAGCAGCAGCTCAGCCTCTAACGCCAACACCTGGCTACACAAACGAAAGGGCCCGCGCCTCTCGGCGCGGGCCCTTTTTGTCTCTACTCCCAGACTGCCTCCTCCTCCGCTTCCTGCAGCGCCTCTTCCTGCCTCCACGCCTTCTCCTGCAGGACTTCCCACGAGACTGTCTGGATTCCGTGGACTCGCCTACGGTTGCGCATCTTGCCTTGCGGCTTGCTCAGCGGAACCTCCTCGTCAGTCCAAGTCCGCCCTCCGTCAAGGGACCTACGGAACTTGATTGTACCCACCTCCGCCTCCGCCTCCGCCTTCTCCTGCAGGACCTCAGCGCGCTTTTCCTTGGCCTTTTCAATATACGCGTCGTAGAGGGCCCCGCCTCGCGTCTTGAACTCCTGCAGGACTTCGGCGACCCCTAGCCTCAGCGTCACGTATTCAGCGCAAGCCTCAGCGGTCACATCGGCGGAAACGTCCGGGTTTGTGAGGCAGGAGAGAAACAGCTCCATTGCTTGCCTCACTTTTACGAGGTACAGGACCACCTCGCACAAGGCCTCGCCGAAGGGCGAGTCTTGGCACAGGTTACGGATAACCTGTGTCTTGCGCAGGATATTTCTCGGCTTGCCTGCGATGCCGTTTACCGCGCGACATGCGCGTATGTAAGCCTGCCCCCTCTTTCCCTCGTCGCTCAAGTCCTCGCCTCGTGAGGACTTTCCTCCACACCCTCTGTAACCAGCGAGGAGGCGAATGGTCTCGCCAAGGTCCTTGTCGGCGAGGTCTGCCGACTTTGCCACGAACTCCACTTCGGAAGCGAAGTCCTGTGACAAGGAGGGGACCGCCGTTAGGGCGAGGAACGCCGCCTTAATGCACGCGAGGAGGGAAGATGCCGTAAAGGTGCCACCCTCCCTCAGTTTTGCCTCAGTCCTTCGGAAGGCGCGGGAGGCGCGCTTCTTTTCCTCCCCCTCAAGGGCGCGGAGGGCGCGGAGTCCATCCCCACACCAAAGCGCCACAAGGTATGCTTTCGGATTCAGGATACCCTTCTGCCGTACCCCTTGCACGTACCCCTCTGGAGCGTCAGCATAGCGCGCTAGATGCTCGTTGCGATACTCATCTTGATACTGCTGCTGTGCCTTCATTGACTTCCCTTTCATGCGACAGGTGTAACGTCTTGCGAAAGGGAAACCATGCCTGCGCCAATAGCGCAGGAACGTCAGGTTTCTTGCGTATCTGCTATGCAGCAGGAGTGCGCCCTTCCTGCGTTGTCAAGGTGCCCTTGTTGCTTGAAACGCCTTACCATACCACCATATCCGGCATTAGTCAAGACCTTTTTTTCAGTTTTTTGGTGCACAGGATTGCGCGCATCATACGCGCAGGATAGCACGCAACGAAGTATAAACAGGTTATAGACCAGGGGCATTTATTCGTTGGAAACGACTCGCGCCCATTCTCAGACTATGGCACCCACGGACATAAAGCTAGCCCGTTTTTCGCCCAACCGATTCGGTTGCCTTCTTGACACGTTCTCCAAGAACCACTACCATGCCGGTTCATCGCAGCTCTCATCGAGGCACTCATGTCTGAACACCCCAACCAAGTCCCTGGCTATCCCCCGTTCTTTGGCGAGCCCATCGAGGGCAAGGTACGCGTGGACGAACATGGCTATCCCGTCGTGTGCGTGCCGGCCACACGCTGGGGACCCGATGGCAAACGCAGAGGCAAACGCTACCGCAAGGTGCATCAGCTTGTCTGGGAGAAGCACTACGGGCCTTTGCCCCCTGGTTTCCACCTGCATCACATCAACCAGAACAAACTGGACTGGCGCCTGGAGAACTTGCGCTCGATGCCTCATGAAGAGCACATCAGTCTCCATCACTTCCTTGACCGCCAAGCTGGGGGTTGGGTCATGGGCGAGGATGGCGAATGGGCGGCCAAGCCCTGCAAGAAGTGCGAGAAGGTTCTCCCGTTGAGCGAGTTCTACAAAGTCACTGGCACCGGCGTGCCCTTTGCCGAGTGCAAGCCTTGCTTTCGGGAGCGACAGGCGCAAAGAAGGGCGCAGAGCGCATAGATACCCCCTTTGGACCAGGGAGGTACCAATGCGCCTACTCTTCATCACACTGCTGCTTGTTCTCTTCATCACCCCGTTGCACGCAGCCCAAGTCGAGTACCATGCCTGGAGCCTCCGGGGCGTCACCGTCTACGGCGCTGTCTGTTCTCCCCCCATTGACGCTCATCTGGCTATCGCCCAGGGCTCACGGCCCGGCCGGGGGCAGTGGGCGTCCGAGAACTTCTCCCACATGGTCCACCGCCTGGGACCCCAGGCCGCCATCTCCCACGCCAGTGGGCGCAGGCCGCCATCTCCCACGCCAGTGGGCGCAGAGGCATCCAGGCCGCCATCACCGCTGTCGAAGTCAGTGCCATGGGCGAGCTGCTCTTGCGCCTGACCAACGGGCGCTTCAAAGCCTACGCGGCCGGGACCTGGAAGACGGCCCAGTTCCACTCACCAACCGCCACCTTCATCGTCGTCAGCCAGGGAGCGGAGCCGGTATGACCGCCAACAACCTCAAGCACCTGTGCAAACTGCTCACCAGGCTCGGCTACGAGTGCCACACGGCGGCTGTCTCCGTCCGCAGTCCGCTCCATGGGGTACAGTACCGGCACCAGCTCACGGTGCGCAGCCAGAACGAACCCCCGGCCGGCAAGTCGCGGGCCAGCATCACCCTGTACCTGATGGCGTGGGGCGGCGTGCGCATCGAGAGCGTCTATGCCCGGCTGCCGGCCCTCGGGTTTCCGGCCGATGCCGACCCCTACCGGGTCGTGGCCAAACTGCTGGACAAGCTGGACGAAGACGAGCGCTACCGGCGCGCGATTGGGGACTGAGTGCCATGGAAGTCATCCTGCTCTGTCTCGTCTTGATGGGGGCTATCGGCATCCTGCTTGATGGCTGCGGCTGTCTCGTCAGCCTGTTCTTTGTCACCGCCATGTGCGGGCTGGGCAACGTGCTCGGCTACCCCTGGCTCGGGCTGTTTGCTGGCCTCGTGCTGCTGTGGTTCCTGCAGGGCTTCCTGCGCGCCCTGCTGAACCGGCCGGCGCCACCGAGCGTCCCTCCTTGCTCAAGGAGCGGATGCCCGTATGTACCGTCGCCCGCCTGTCGGGCCCGCAAGCGTTGAGCTGCCCGAGCTCCTCACGGCCCAGGCCCAGGGGCTCTTTGATGAACTGCTCGAACAGATGCTCCACGAGCTAATCGCCCACCCGCAGACCGACGACCGGATGCGCTACTGGGCCAGGGTCCTGCGCGCCACCCTCCATGACCACCTGCTGGACCTGGAGCGCCAGGCCGAGGAAATCGTCCTGCCCCATGTCACCGTAGACGTGTTCCGGCAGTACGAGCACTGGGTAGACATCGGCCTGTACTGGAGCGACACGCTCGACAGCCGGCAGCACCTGGAGCTGGTCAGATAGACGGTTGGTACAGATAGTTCATCGTGACCTCCTTTCACTCTCCTATCGAGTGGCCCGGCCGGCGGCAGTTGGCCGGGTTCTTTTTTCACCTCATCACCTGAACTGAAAGCGGTTGACAATCACCTCATCGCCCAGCCCGCCAGGGATGGGGGGTCGGAGATTGACAACAAGCTACGCATCTGGTACAATGGACGTGGTTGAGAAAGAAACCCCCACTTGCCCGAGCCCTCCCCTTCCCCTGGAGGGCTTTGGCGTTTGTAGGGGTTAAGCGTAGAGTGGAGGATGGCTCTATTCTTCCCGACCTTCAACAAGCAGTTGTGTTGTGCCATCCGAGCCGAGCCCCCGCGCCAGGGGGCGAGCGAGGGCGAAACGTCCCTCGGGAGCCCCAGGTTTCGTAAAATCCCCTGTTTACGTAGACAGAAACCCCACCATTTTGCGCAACCGTGGACCCTGTGAGCGTCGAAATCACTGTGAGAGCGTCGAAAAGAGCGTCTGTGGGGCCTATCAGGTCGCGAAAGCTACCTGTCGGAGCGCCAGGAAGCGCTCTGTGGTCGAAAAGTGGGCCAGATGGGCTCAGGGATGTTTGGGGGGCTGGAGAGAGTGGGGAGAAGCGTGTGGGGCTGAGAATGGGGGGTAGGAGAGAGTGGGGACGGAATGCCAGGTTTTGAAGGGGGACATGTCGCCCAGGAACGCGCGCGGCGCCACATTTCGGCGGCGCCGGCGCGTCTCCTGGATGGCACGGAGCGAACGGCTATGTGAAGCTCGCGAGCATGCGCTTGTGGAGCAGCTCAGCGACTTCCAGTATGGCATCACAGGCCACCACGAGCGGCTCCATCGGCTCATTGCGGGGCGGGATGTTCTCCTTGGCGCGCTCCACGGCTTGACGGGCGTCCATCAGGATTTCCTCGGTGACGGCCACGGCGCTGATTCCGGGCTGGAAGTCCTCATGGGTCACCTTGCCGTAGGTGACGAACCCGTAGCGCTTCTTCAGGCGCTCGCAGCGCGCGGCAGGTGGCCAGGGTATCATTGGGCCGGCCCATGTGGACCTCGATGCCGTCGCAACTGTACTCGGCGGCCAGGGCCTTGACTTCGGGGTCATCGCCGCCCTTGTAGGTGTCAGCCGGGCAGGAGTAGAGCAGGCCGCCGCTCTCGGTGTTGAAGATAAGCACGTGGTCTATCATGATGATTCTCCGGGCGTGTAGGATGGTTGGAACTCGTCGGGCCGGTCATCGGCGACCCAACCGCATTGCCGGCAGCGGCTCTTGGCTCCGAAAACGTAGGGCCCGCCTTCGCTGGGAAAGGGCGAGAAGCGCACGAACTCACTGTGCTGACAGCGCGGGCATTGGGCCGGTACGGGGATGTGACGGCAAACGCCAGTGGCCTCATTCTCGCAGGCCGAGCCCCAGAGGTTGCGGCCCGCCTCGTCAGTCGCTTCCCCCTCCAGGGTAAGAAAGAAGCGCGCGCGGCCAAGGGCTCCCGTGCGGGCGGCATCGTAGTCCCCGAACCGGAAGGGCTTCACGCTTCTGGCGATGGGCCACGAACGCTGGTCGTTGGTTGAGACAAGGGCTGGCTGGGTCACGGCGTCTCCTTGGGCGGCCATAGGTTCACGGCCTCGTAGGCTTCGACCTCTATGGGCGGGAAGCCCGAGCGACGCAAGACCGCCCAAAGCAAGTTCTGCCAAAAGACCTTCCAGGCCCCCTGCCGGCAGTGGAAGAGCTCGTGGGTCAAGGTGATTCCGAGCTGGTCGTCATCGAGCGCCAGAGCGGACGGCAGCAGGGTGATTCTTGGGGGCTGGCCCCACATTGAGAGCTTGGTGATGGCGTGGGTGTCCTGCTCAAGCTGCTGGTCTTCCAGGTGGATGTCCAGCTCCTTGCGGAAGGACACCAGGTCGAGAGCCTTGCAGAGCAGCTTGGTGACCCGGTGGGCCACTTCATTGCCACCGTGGAACATGTGGTAGCAGGCGCCATCAGGACGGCAGACGATTTTGGTGAAGACCACGGCTACTCTCCCAGTGTATGTGCGCGTCGTACCTGCTCCTGTAGCGCGGCCGGATTAGGCGGGCCCGAGAGCAACATCCAAACGAGCAGAGCGACGACTGCAACGGCGGTGATGGTCCAGGGGCTGAGCCCCCACCAGATGGCCTCGACCGAGTGTTGCTCCCACCAGCGTCTCATTGTCCGTTGTAGGCCCGGTCCAGCAGCTTATCAAGGTGTTCCAGCAGCTCTGGCAGTCTGCGCCGGCCGGGGCCATCCAGTCCAGCAATGTGGGGGCGCTACTGAGTGGCATCTGTGGGCTCCCCGAAGCGGGTGTTGGGCTTCACGTCCAGGCCGATGAACTCGCCGGCCTCATCGAACTCGCCCACCAGGGTCATGCCCTTCTTGGCCAACAGGCCGTTGATGACGCCGATGGGGTGGAGCTCGAACAGCTTGGACATCGGGTCCTGCAAGAACGCGACTTCGAGGCCTTCGCCGCGCGCGGCCGCCGCGTCAAACTCCTCGACAATGCGCTCGGGCAGGTTGCGGATGAACTGGTGATGGAAGAGCATGTTGCCCAGGGCCTTGACCCAGCCCGCGCTGACCTTCCCGTACTCTGGCGCCGGTTGTATTGGCTTCTGCTGTTTCATGGCTGTCTCCTATTGCTGTGGTAGTGCGAACGTGATGCCGGGCTTCAGCCGAAACGCCACCCGGTCATTGAACCCCCCGCGCTCGGCGAGCTTCTTGTCGGCGGCGGCCACTACGTCGGCCTCCGCGAAACCAAACTCGCGCGCCAGCGAACGGATGACCTCGTACAGGTCTCCCAGCTCCGCGAGTTTGTCGTCTTTGCCGGGAGCCGAGATGACTTCCCTGGCCTCTTCGAGCAGCTTGTCTTGGAGCAACTGGCGCCAGGCGTGTGGGGAGCGGATGGCGATGATGTCGGCCAGGTGCAACTCGTTGCGCGCGGCAACGAGGCCAGGGATACCATCACGAACGGCCTTGAACGGAGGCTTGGGTTGGCACTCCGGCCGCAGGTAGAGCTCGTCTCGCACCATCATCAGGAGCTCGCCCATCCGGTTCTTGCCGGCGCCATCGCCGCCGTCACCCCAGTAGGCATCGCCCCAGGGGCTATGCTCCACGATGTCCTCGAAGCCCGTGGCCAGGAGCACCGCGCGGCAGTCCATGTCCAGCACGAACTTGTAGCGGAGACCCTTGAGCATCACGAGTTCCTTGACCGGGGCCTCGAAGCCGGTGAGCAGCTCCGTGGTGACGGTCTCCCAATCGTCGCGGATGACGTGGCACTCGCCGCGCACCAGGCGCTTGGCCTTGCCGGGGGTCTCGGCGTTCTGGATGATGCCGGCGTACATCGGGTCGTGGGGTATGAACTTCTGCGACTGGTAGTAGTGCTCCACGCTGGGATAGGACTCGCCATCAATGCGCAGCGAGACCGGGTGGAAGTTGGAGAGTACCGACCAGCGCGTGTCTTTGGAGTTGAACTGTATCATCCCTGTATCCTTCGCAGTAGTTCACGGTCTGGGTAGCGGTAGTTGGCGAGTGGGTCGTCCATCTTCTGGTAGCCCTGCTTGGCGCGGAGCCACACCTGGTACCCGTCATGCGGTTCGCAATACTCGCCGATGATGCGAATCAGGTCGGTCACCTGGTACTGCCACTCCAGCGGCATTTCCTGCAGCAGGGGGCGCGGCAGCGCCAGGTAGCACTTGTACTGGGCCATCTGGCTGATGCGCTGCGGGATGCCGCCTTCGATGCCCTGTAGGCCCCACCTGTCCGGTTCTACTGGGCAGTGCCCCGCGATGAAGCGGTCGGCCAGTCCTCGATGGGGATGTCATCGTGGACCCGCCTAATCGGCTCCACTTGGCCGCCATAGACGACGCCGGCGATTTCGCGCCCGAGACAGAAGAGCGCCTCGTCCAGAGGTTTGAGCATGAGAATGTCATGGCTCCCCGCCTGTGAGTGGCGGAACGCGCCACCACCAAGCATGGTGTTGGGAGCCGTGGGGTCGGCGAAGTCTGAAACCATCTGGAAGCGGCCACCCTGCGAGTATACGAAGGTGACCGCCCGCGCCGCGCGAACCTGCGGGGGCATCAACGGGTCGGCGCCGGGCATGGTCCGGGCTTCATCCAGTTCGAGGTAGATGCTGCTCTTGGCCACAACCTGCCCGGCGTCGTCGCGCCAGATATAGGCGTGAAGCGAGGTGCCCAGGTCGGGCAGGTGGCTATTGGAAAGGCAGGTGGGGGTGATTTTGGGGACCGTCTCGCTCATGGTTTCATCCTTTGCTGTTGATGTGCTCAGTATATGCTTCTTGGAGAACCATGTCAATACATCACATCGCCGGTGCCCCGGAATGACGTGTGCTCTGGCACCGCCAACGACAGGCGTAGGCGGTAGCTTCTCACCCACACCTTGTCGTGATGCTGTGGTATCCCCAATTCCACGGCATGGATGGGGGTTGACCTGTGCTCGGCAATGACGGACGCCAGCACGTTGCCATCCCCGCAATACTGGCACTCCCCGCAAGTGCAGGTAGTGCGCTCGGCTAACGGCTTGAACCCACAGCAGACGCCTCACGTAGCAATAGGGCGTCCATAACCCGCTCCGGTAGGATGCGTCCGAACATGGCGTTCTTGGGTTGCGGCGGTAGAATCATCGCAGACATGGTGGCTACTTACTTGGCTGGGCAGTCTTCACGACCGCAGGGCTCTTCGCGCTGGCAGGAACCGTCGAGAAACGCCGGGCAAAAGACCCGCTCGGTCTCCTCCAACATCCAGGCCAGTTGTGCTTCGTTGATTAGTTCGATGGGTTGACCGGCCGCTATGAGTTCATCGGCCTTGTTGCGCTTGGTCTGCCCAGGGTTGTCCCCGATGGCCACGTAGTTCGTCTTCTTGGACACGCTTGACTTGACGGAGCCTCCCCGCTCCTGAATGAGACCCTCAGTCTTGCTGCGGCCGCCCAGACTGGTGAAGTCCCCGGTCAACACGAAGCTCTTGCCAACGATGTTGAGGTAGGGGCTCTCCTCTTTGGGGGCCGGTTCATCGAACGTGAGGAAGTCGAAGGCGTTCTGCGCGTGCGATAAGCGCCCTACATTCTCCATGTGGGTGCGGATGGAGTTCTGGACCTCGGCGCCGATGCCGTCGAGCTCTGTCAGGTCACGTGCCTCAGTGGGCCCCCCGACGACAGCCTTCAGGAAATAGTCCCAGGTGACGAACGTGTCGGCCAGGGTCTTCGCCATGGAGCGCCCCACCAGCGGGATGCCCAGAGCATAGAGGAAGCGGTCGAAGGTCGTGTAGCGCGCGGCCTGGATGGCGTTGTAGAGCTTCTCGGCCTTGCGCTCGCCGAAGCCTTCGAGCGTCAGCAGCTTGTCAACGCTCAGTGTGAACAGGTCGGCCGGTTGGGTGACCAGGCCGCTCTCCGTCAGTTGGATGGCCACCTTGTCGCCCAGGCCGTCAATGTCCAGAGCCGGCTTGGAGGCGAAGTGGAGAATCTGTCCCAGCAGCTTCGCGGGACAGGTGTTGTTCTGGCAGTACGTCACCGCATCGTCTTCCTTGTTGCGCTTCAGTTCGCCGCCACACTCGGGACAGACGGTCGGCATCGAGTAGGGCTGCGACTCCGGGTCGCGCTTCTCCATGACCACTGACACGACCTGGGGGATGACATCGCCGGCCCGCTGCACAACCACGGTGTCGCCGATGCGGAAGTCCTTGCGGTCTATTTCGTCCTGGTTGTGGAGCGTGGCGCGGCTGATGGTGACGCCGCCGACCTGCACCGGCTCCAGTTCGGCCACTGGGGTAGCAGCGCCGCTACGCCCAATCTGCACGGTGATGTCGCGGAGGACGGTGGTGGCGCGCTCGCCTTGCCACTTCAGAGCGATGCACCAGCGTGGGCTGCGCGAGCGCTCGCCCAGCAGAGCACGGAAACCGAAGCCGGCCACCTTCATGACGATGCCATCCACCTCGAACGGCAGTGATTGGCGTAGCTCGCCCAGCTTCTCCCAGTAGGTGATGGTGTCGCGAACGGGGTCCAGGAAAGCATCGGCCTTGAAGTCGTCCACCGACGCAAAGCCCCACGCCTTGAACCACAGCTCGGCCTCCATCTGCGTCGAAATGGCGGCTCGCCCGTGTCCCGGCCGGCCTTCCCAAGCATCGCCTTCGATGCGACCAAACCCGTAGGGGAAGAACATGAGCTCCCGCTCAGCAGTCACGGACGAGTCCAGTTGGCGCAGAGAACCGGCCGCCGCATTGCGGGGGTTGGCGAACAGGTCTTGCCCGCCCTCGGCCCGCTTGCGGTTGAGCTTCTCAAACGCGGCCTTGGTCATCAGGACTTCGCCTCGGATGTCCACGACGTTCGGGAAGGTGTCGCCCCGCAGCTTCAATGGCACGCAGCGCATGGTGCGCACGTTGGCCGTCACATCTTCGCCCACGACGCCATCGCCGCGCGTGGATGCGCAGACCAGGTAGCCATTGACGTAGGTAAGCTCGACCGCCAGGCCATCGTACTTGGGCTCCAGCCGGTAGATGGGGGTGGGGTTGTACTCCTGGGGGCTGTAGTCGCCCTGAAGCTCAGACTTGACGTTCCGCACGAACGCCTCGACATCTTCCTGCGTGAAGACGGTCTCGATGCTCAGCATCGGGACGGCGTGTTGCACTGGGGCGAAGCCGGGAGCTACCATGCCGGCGACCCGCTGGGTCGGCGAGTCTGGTGTCACGAGGTCGGGGTACTCGGTCTCGAACTCAGCCAGACGACGCATCAGGCCATCGTAGCCCGCGTCGGTGATGGCCGGCTCGTTGAGCACGTAGTATTGATGGTCGTGATAGCGGATAGTGTCGCGCAGCTTCTCAAGCTCCAGCCTGAGCAGGTTGTGCGCCCCTTCGTCCCACTCCACGTGCTGCTCCTGGTTGATGATGCGCAGCAGGCCGGTAGCCTGGCTCTGCAGGAGTAGCAGGTCGCTGTCCACAGCCACCTGGTCTCGGTACTTGGGTGTGATGCGTTGCTTCAGTGCGGGAATGTCGGCCTGGAGGGAGATTGCTCCCCCTCCGGCCAGACAGACCCAGGGGCCACCTTGTTCCATGCTACGCTCCTTGAAGTTGGAGAAGTTCGAGCAGCATCTGCGTCCCGCCGATGATGTCGGCTGGGAGTTTGAGCAGGCCGGCCTGGATGTCGAGTCCTGCCATTCGGCAGACCGAGAACACCATGTTGCGGAGAGCCTCGTCCGTCTGCGGATACTCACCGATTACGGCCATGCGGCCGGGGTCCGAGAAGTGGGCACTCTCGGGCAGAACCAGGTCCGGGCGCTTGGCGCCAACAAGCCCGAGGCCGTTGCGGTCGAGGCTGAGCCGCACGTCATGCCTGAGCGGCGCGAACTTGTCGGCCCTGAACCCGAGACCGGCGAAGCGCAACGACAGGTCAGTGAGCGAGACCTCGGCGCTGTACCCAAAGAGCAGGTAGGCCAGGTTCATCAACTGGTTCATGTCGGAGCAGGACAGGTCCAGCACGACGACGCCGAAACGCGCGCGGCTGGGCTCGCCCCAGGCAGCAGCCCTGTCCAGGCTACAGCGGTCGGTGAGCGTCTGGCCCGTGATGGACGCGGCGTAACGGAAGGCCGTAAGCCGCGCCGCGTCTTCGCTGGCGAAATCCTGACCCTAGATGGCGCCCTGGAACGGAGCCAGACGACCGTACAGGCTGGCGCGCGTCGTGACCTCATCGCCGCGCGGTACGCGCCCGAAGTTGACCTCGACCCCCAGAGCGGAGAACAGGCGCGTCAGTTCTTCTTTGAGTGCTGGGTCTTTGATGTCGGCTGCTGCTGCTAGCATTGCTGCAACTCCTTCCCCGGCGTTAGGCCGGCAGTTCGCCCCTGCTTCGCATCATGGCATAGGCCATGTCCATTTCGGCTTTGACGGCCTCGTCGTCCGAGCGGTAGGTCCGGTTCTCCCAGGTCCGCGAGTCGGACAGCTCCAGGAACTTCTTGAAGTCCTCGAAGTACGACCCGTAGATGTGGAAGCTGTCGGCATGGTGGGTGTACTGGCCCACGCCGATTTCGCGGCCGAGACGGTTGGACAACTCGCCGGCCATCCACTTCTGGAACTCGATGAAGGCGTAGGCGTTCATGAAGCCGGCCTTGAACGCGTCGTTGCTGCGGATATGCACGTTCATGAGGAGCTTGTCCTCGAAAACGCGGAACCACATGCGCTGCAGGCACGGGCAGTGGCCGTAGGTCGTGTCGAACCACGGTTGCCAGGTAATCATCTGGGCCCGGCGCGTGTGTGGCGCTTCCACGAGCTTGTTCAGCGCGTACTCGACCTGGTTGACCTTGCTGCCATCTGGCATGGGGTAGTCGAATAAGCGCTGATGGTAGCTGTTATGACACACAATGCCACCACCAATGAAGTTGTGGTCCTTGTGGTCAACGGCAATGTCATAGAGTACAGGCTCTCGACATGCAGTGATTTCTATGACGGGCCTAAACAGCACCTTCCACATTCTCCTTCTTTCGGCCTCCCACTCCCCCCACGGTATGTCTGCACCCTGCTCCACATACGCGGTGTAGATGTCGGCGCGCTCCATCTTCGTCTGGCAGGCCGTGAACGGTAGCTCGGTAAGCCAACTATCTACACCACCGGCGCTAAGTACCTTTATCACGTGCGAGACAGATGCGCAGTCTTCCAGCCAGCTCCCCTCGGTGATGTCACGCACCCCGCACTGCTCCATGAGGTCCTTCATCTGGCTCATGAAGATGGCGAGGTTGTTTTCGAGTTCTGCGCGCTTCGACTGCCGGAACTCAATTCGTGCGCCGGCACCAGAGCGTTCTGCGGCTTTCCATGGCGCACTGGCTTCGGCGTCAACGAAGCCGAGTAGGAACGCTCGCTTGGCTTCAATGGGGGCGTCAGTCAGCCATTCGGGAACTTCGTACTCCACGGTTGATTTGTCGCCCACCGGAGCCCCGAGGGCCCTAAATAGGACCCAGAGAGCACTGTGGCAACACACCATGGATGGCGACGCACCGGCGACATCGCTCCCCCTAAGATTCGCTTTCTGTTGAATGATGCGAGTCTCACCACAACTGAAACCCAGAGTTCTGAGCGCTCGCCTGATAGTCTCAAGCGTGGACACGTCTCCGCTGAAACCCACCTTGCCCGAAAGGAATTGGCTCGTCGACTTCTTCTTTGGCGTTTCCAACCAGCCATCTCCAAAGAGATACCCCAACAGCCAGCACACGAGCGCCCCTTTGTGGTCGCTGAGACGCAGGGGGAGAAGACCCTGCGCCGATAGTTCTCCGGTGGTTCTATCGGTGTTGAAGCCTTCTAGCTTCTCAATCTCGTCGCGTACCCATTGTAGAGAGTGCCCAATCGGAGCTGTTGGTGGGGAAAGCTCCACGCCGTCTACCCAAGAAACAGCCACTTCGTCCCCCAGGCTCAGGTCACCAGCTTTCACCCATCCTCGCTCCCGTGTGAGCAGAGGGTGTGTCAAAGACGCGACCAGTCTTTCGCTCTTCCCCCCAATGCGGAGCGACACTGCTTCCACATCCCGAGATTCCACGACCTGCTTGATGGCCCCTGTCTCGTACTTGTTGCCAGCAGGGTTGAAGACCACCACGTTGTCCCCTACAGCACAGTCCCGAATTGGCTTCTGCTTGCCATCCGACATCAATACGGGCGTCTCAGGGCCCACGCAGTACCACCACTTCTGCGGGTCGTCCAGGTCAATCCACGAGTCATGGATGCCGGCCACAACCTCCTCGACGTAGGTTACCAACTCGGTGATGCCGCCAGGGATGCCGCGATGGATGCGTGGCTCGCTCAGCGGGTCGAAGACGGTCAGGGTGGCCATGACATCACGGCTGTTGGGGTCGGCAGGGGCGTCGTACTCAGTGGGCTGAGGGGCCCCGCCCAACCAAGCCGCCCGCACGGCCTTCTCCCAGACACTGGGAAGGTTCTGGCCGTAGGCGTGTATGGTAGGGAAGCCGGTAGTCTCAATGAGACAGTAGGCGGAGGTTGCGTCTTGGGGGATGGCGATGCCGCGTGCGTCGCTGAGATGTAGTGCGTACATGTTGGTTCCTTTCAGTTGCCTGTTGCTTTGGTCATGCCGGCCGGGGTAACCGGCTCTCCGCCTTCTTCAGCGCGCCGCTGCCGCAGTTCGCTGGGCGGGACCCCATACACCTTCGCCATTGGTGAGACCATGGCGCCACACTTTGGGCAAGGGTTCTCACCCAGTGGGCACGTGGAAGCGCAATTGTGGCAGATGGTGTACGGCCCCTCAGTTGGTTGGCTCATTACTGTTGCTCTCCAGCCGGCTCTTCTGGGTTCTCTGAGCCGACACTGATGTCCAGGCTACTCTCCTGGGCGTCGTTCCCCTTCCATGCTACTGTGATGACCTGTGTCTCGGTGGGGGTAGTGACGCCCAGGAAGAGCTGCTCTGGGGCGCGTTTGGCTACGCATGCGGCGGCGAGCAGCCACCTCGCGTCTTGGATGTAGTGGGTGTTTTGCTCGCCATAGGTTATCCGAACCTCGCGGGGCGGCAGGTAGCTCGAACCCATGGCGCCCATCAGGCGCAGGTTACAAGCCATGAACTGCTCCCACGAGAGGAAATTGGCTGTCAGTGAGAGGATGGCTGAGCCGTCAGATGGGTTGGCCACCCCGTCATCGCAGGGGATGTGGAGAGCCCGAAGCAGGGCGCCCATCGCTGCGAGAACGGAGCTCGCTTGAGACATCGCGGGAAGGTTCACCTGCGGGATGCGCAGGGAATACTCCGCGACTGCTTTGGGCTCCAGTTCATAGGTGGCCATTGTCTATTTCCTCTCAGGTCTTGCGCGGCGCCCGCTAGAAGTTGATGAGGGCCTGCCGCAGGTAGAACTCGAAGCCGATGTCGCCGCCGTCGCCGCCTTCACGCAGTACGCAGGCGCCAGCGCGCAGTCCATAGTCCTTCTGGTCGAGCCGGCTCAGGCTCACGTCGAGGCCGATGTTGAAGCCGATGTTGAAGCCGGGCTTATCCGTATCTACGCCGATAAAGGTAACGAACAGCGCGCGGTTGCCCAGGATGGGCCAGGAGTTCGGAAACGCGCCGAGCTTACGCGACAGGTTGACGCCGCTGTTGCCGAGCAGTTCGCCAGTGAATAGACCAGTCACGATGCCGGTCTCGAAGCCAGGTAGGTTGTCGAACGCGACATTCGCGATGGCGCGGTCAACCTTGTCTGAGTAGTCCTGCGCATCGGACAGCGGTACTGCCGGCAGCGTGTCTGCCGCCAACGGCTTGAACGTGTGTGTATCCGGGGCAAAGTCAGTGGCCGGCGACGGGGGAGCGGGGAGAACCACGGTGGGCTCATCGGCCGCGTAGGCGGTGCCGGCGAGGGTGGTGGTTACGACGAGCGTCATGAGCAGCACTAGCAGCAGCATGACAGGGAGCGTCTTGTACATTGGGAGTCTCCAGGGTATCGTAGTCGCGTAGCCTCGCGCTGTGGGATAATATCTGCTCGTTAGCTTCTTGTCAAGAACCATTGCAAAAAGATTGGAGAAGACCGAGCAGATATACCCAGTGGCTACTCAGGTAGGTGTATTCGCATGGCACAACTGCATTGGGGTCGTAACGGTACGACGTGGCACATCCGCGAACAAGGCGAGGAGCTCATGCTTCTGGCCATCACGACGTTGGGTCGCGAACAAATGCTGAAGCACATCACGTGGGACCCTGGCGTCCCGGTGCTTCGGCTACTTGTGTGTGACGCCAGTGGTGAGCTGGTAGACGCCGAAGACTGGGACCGGGCCGTCCACGGCTACGACTGTCACCAGACGGTGCCAAGCGGCAGCCGCGCTCTCTTCGCTTTGGTTGTGCCTAAGTTTGTGCCCAACGCTGACTCCATCGTGGCTTCTGTCGAACTGTCCCCGGCCCGCTCGACCGCCGTCAACAAGTCTGGCGGCTCTTCCTCCTTCCCGTACAAGTTCGATGTCGTGGAAGGCGAGCGCACCAGCCGGGGCGTCTCTATCGCCAACTCCCCCAATGCGAAGATGAGTATTCTGGTGTCGGGGTTCAAGCCCGGCGAGCGCATCGCGTCTGTCCGAGCCGATGTCTCTGGTGGAAAGTTGGAAGGCGTGTGGGCCAACCTCGGTGGCGATAGCACCTTCTACAAGGCCGGCCGCAGCAATAGCGCAGATACTCAGGGCGCCGTCGTGGACAGCATCCAAGTGGATGTGCGCGGCACGAGAGGTCAGCGCGCGCACGTGGAGCGCCTCGAAATCGTCTGGGGGGAAGAAGAGCAGGCGGAGGCCGCGCCCGCGCCCAAGCGACGAGTGAAACCACTCACCCCCAGCAGCTATGCGCCGACGACCGGCGCTCCTGCCGTGAGCGTCATCATCCCCGCGTACAACCGTGCCCACTGCATCTTCGCCACCATTGCCTCAGTCTTTGCCCAGACCTACCAGGACTTTGAGGTGATTGTGGTTGACGACGCAAGCTCCGACAACACCTGGGGCGAGACATTCTGGTTCCGCGAGAACTTCCCTGGCCGGCTACGCTTCATCAAGCTCAGCCACAACCAGGGGGAGTCTTTCGCGCGCAACGTAGCTTTCGAGAAGTCGCGGGGCCGCTACATCGCCTGCATAGACAGCGATGACCAGTGGGAGCCGACGTACTTGGAGAAGATGGTTGCCGCCCTGGAAGGCCGCAATGCCGACCTAGTGTGGAGCTTCGTGTCGTTCTTCACCGTGACTGATGATGGCACCCTGAAGCCCGAGCAGTACGGGTGGATTAACATACCCGACCAGATTCGCAACCCGAACCACAACCGCATCTGGATAGGGCCGCAGCACTGCATCTACCGGCGCCAGTGGTTTCTGGGGTACGACGAAGATGTTGACAAAGGCGAAGATGCCGAGATGTACGAGCGCATGCTGGCCAAGGGCGCCCGCTTCGTCTGCCTGCCGGAGAACCTCGTGCGTATCATCCATCACCGGGATAGCCAGAACCGCAGCGGTGAGTGGACCAAGGAAGACCGCTGGCGCCTACGCCTGGCCACAAGGCCGCAGACCGTAGCGGCGGAGTACCCCGCGCGCGCATCCATGGTCTCTCTCACGATGCTGGCCTGGAATCGCCTGCACTTCGTACCGGGCACACTGGACAACCTACGCAGCACCATCAACCAGAACGAGACGCCCTATGAGCTCATCATCATTGACAACGGCAGCAGCGACGGAACAACACAGTGGCTGGACGACCGCTACGAAGAGCTAGTGCTGGACGGGCACAAAATCATCTTCAACGGCTGGAACGCCGGCATCCCTAACGCCCTGAACCAGGGTTTGCTGCTGAAAGAAGGCGACGTGTTCCTACACGCTGCTTCCGACATCCACATGGAGGATGGTTGGCTGAGCCGCCTTCTTGGCTCCTACAACAGGTACCCTAACCTGGCCGTCTCGGGCGTCACTTACGATGGCATCCCCAACGACATTCTGCGTCGCGACCCGGACTACCCCGGCCTGCTGTTCCCGCCCGACGATGCTGCCATAGGGCCCGCGTTCTCATTCCCGAACGACATCTTCCGCAGGGTGGGCTACTTCAATGTTGAGCTCGGGAAGTACGGCCGAGAAGACACGCTCTACTGCCGGCGCGCCAGGGCGGCAGGCTACAAGGTTGCCTACGTTGACGGCACTCGATGCGTGCACGCTGGGGAGCACCTCTCACCCAAGGGCAAGACCGCCGAGTCTGAGTACAAACGGCGTATGTTGGAAGTCAGCAAAGCCTACACCCTGCACTACACGGACGTACTCAAGACCCGCGAGGAGAGCTACATCCAGCGCCCGGTCAACCCACTCTTCTCGCTCTCTCCGGGGGCGACCATGGCGTTCAGCAACCAGCGCATACTGCCCTCCCAGGTGGCGCTCTGCTTCACGTTGCGCAGTTCCAACCTGGATATGGTCAAGCGCGCGGTGGACACTTGTGTCTCCAACACTCACCTGCCGGTCGAGATAGTCTTCGTCTGCAACAACGCGCCCAGCAAAGTCGTGGAGTGGGCGCTCTTGACCAGGCGCGCCCTGCTGGAGCGTAACACCCTGGCGCACGTCATCAACTTCCGGGGCAACTGGGGCATCGCCAAGAGCTACAATGCGGCGCTGGCCTGCACATGGGCCCCGTTCCTGGCCACTCTCAATGACGACATCATTGCGTCAGAGGGCTGGTTGGAGCGCCTGCTTGAGATTGCCGCTTTGCCGCATGTGGGGTACGTCTGCTCCAACACCTCCCAGCACCGGGCGTACCTGAGCGGGGACTACTCAATCAGACGACCTGAAGACATCCCCTTGGGGAGCGAGACATCCGCCCCCGTGGACCCCAACAGGTTCGTTGGTTTCGCCTCGGTAGTCCAGCGCAACAAGCTCTGCGACGTGGGCCCGTTCGACACAAGCACATTCGTCTACCACGGCGAGACCGAGTTGGCCGCTCGCCTGGGGGAGGCGGGCTATGCCCCGTACCAAAAGCTCAACAGCCGCGTGCTGCATCTTCGAGCCGGCAGCACCCAGTATGCCGAAAGGAGCCTGAGACACCTTGCAGACCAATACCTGCCCGAAAGCCTGCGCCGCTTGCGATAGACCCTGGCGCTTCCTGTATCTGACGGAAGACTGCGCCTACAACTGTCCCATCATGGGCGCGGTGGCCGCGCAGCCGTTCCGCGTGCGCGGGAAGAGCTGGGACTATTTCTCCACAACCACAAGCCTGCTGCATGCGGGTGAACTGATGGCGTTTCGGCAGGGCATGCTGGAGCGCGGTCCGGCCATCTGCGGCGACCGCAACTGCTCGCCAAATGACATGGCGCCCATCGAGCTCGGGCGTGTCGAAGCGCGCGGGTATCTGGACCGACACGACGGCAAGTACGAGTTGGATACCATGGCGCTCAGCCTGACGGACTACTGCAAAGGAGGCTGCCGCATCTGCTTCCAGCGCTGTGACGTGAAGGATGTCATTTCGGTGCCGCAGTTCGTGCTTGACGACCTCGCCGCCAACCTGCGGGTGCGCAAAGTCTTCCTGATGGGGGGAGAAGTTTTCCATCTTCCTCAGGAGCAGGTGGAGCGCGCGCTGGACTGGGCCACGACACTGGGCGGCAGCATTGGGGTGACGACGGCCGGCGACGGGGTGCTGGGCCAGTTCCTGAGCAGATACCAATGGGGAGAGTTGAGGTTCAGCATGGATGCGGCCTCGCGCTCTCTGCACAAGTTCCTGCGGCCCGGCATCAACTATGACCTCCTGTGGGAGAACCTGACGGAAGCGGCGCGGCTGTACAGCAGTCGAGTGGTGGTACTGGTGACCGCATCTGCCCACAATGCCCCCGAGCTTCCCGACCTGGTAGACAAACTGGCGTCCATAGTCAGTCGTATCCGCATCAACATGTCGTTCAAGGGCGGCCGGGCCAGCGAAGACTCTCTACTCGATTCTCGCCCCGACCTCCTCGCTGAACTAGCCTACACGCTGCCGCCGCGCATCCACGCTGCCGAGCAGCAAGGAGTACGCATTGAATGGCCTCGCCTGCAGACAATGCTTTCGGACCTGACGTGAAGATTCACCCGACCGCAGAAGTAGAACCCGGCGCGCATGTTGGAGAAGGCACCACAATCTGGGGCTGGACGCACGTGCGCAGCGGAGGCAGTATCGGAAAGCATTGCATGATTGCAGAGCGCTGCTTCATAGACACTGGGGCCATCATCGAGGACTGCTGCCGCATCCAGAACGGGGTCTCGGTCTACAACGGGGTGTGGCTGAAGCACCATGTCTTCGTAGGGCCCGAAGTCACCTTTACGAACGACATGTTCTCGGCCCCCTGGCCGGAAGGTGAGGAGCACCCGCCCTGGTCTTTCGGCTGCACCACCGTGGGCCCCTACACCCGTATCGGCGCCAACTGCACCATCCTGGCCAACATCACCATCGGCAGCCACTGCACCATCGGCGCCGGAGCCATCGTGCTTGCGGATGTGCCCGACAACACGACTGTGGTGGGGACCTGGAAGGGGAAGTACCATTGGCTGCGCAAGCTGCTGCGATTCCTGTGGCCGCGACGGCGCAAACAGGCGCACGATGTCATTGTACCTTTGTCGGTAAGGAATGTTGACTGATGAACTTCAAGGTAGACGAGCACCGGCGCCAGGCTCTGGAGACGATAGCAGCCATGGGCCGGCTCGCCGGTTTCACGCGCGATACGGATGACGACCTGCTTGCGGCCATCATGCGTGTGGCTGTTCGCCACGAGATGGTATGCCGCAACCAAGGCCGGCTCCTCATACTGGATAGCGACGGCACGCCCCGCACTCTTTCGGCGCGGAACCCGGTAAGTTGGGTGCCGCGCGCTCGCGCGAGCGCGGCGCTGTATCGTCAAGCCCAACAGTGCGAGATACCCGAGGTGGCGCTTCAGCATTTTGGGGTCTGGGCCAACGGCCGCGTCTACCTCTCTCACGGTAACGACGAACTACTCTGTTGGGCTCTGGGCAACCGCACCTTCGCGTTGCGCTGTCTGCCCGGCAAGGATGGCGTCTTCGTCTCCCCTTCGTCCTGCCACCACAAGTGGCTGCAGGACGAGCGCGCCTCTGGCCTGCCGCTGTCCCCCGGCCTGTTTGACGACCAGTCTAGCCTGCTACCAAAACGAGCTGTCGGCCGCTGGACCGCCACAGTGCAATACCAGGTATGGCGCAGTTGGCTTGCGCTGGCGTTGAGCGGGTTCCCCGGCAAGCTGCCCCCTCTGGTCTTGTGGGCCAACGGGAACGCCGATGGTGCTCTGCTCTTCAGGTTGACGGCTGCAGTATTGGGCGGAGAGCCGGTCGTAGCCCGCACTGGCTTTGAGGTTCCCATGTCGGAGCGCACCAGCGTCCGCCTCGTGGGCGACAACATCCGCGTCAGGCTGTCGCGTGTCCCCATGGCTTACTTTCTGGGGGCGCGCCAGCGGGTGCGGCTGCAGGAGCGCTGCATCCACCTCTACTGCTCCGACAGCCGGGTGTCCGCGTCCGTCGCGGAGGCCGAGCGCGCGGCCCCGATGGTCAGAGCGGAGCTCCTGCGCGAACTTCTGGCCGGCACCAAGCGTGTCCATCCGTCGCTTGCCATTGAAGAGTTGTGGCGGGTGTACATGAAGAACTCGCTGCAGCGGTTGGTCCCCGGTTTCACACCGGACAAAGCCGAAACCATCATGAAGTGGTTGACCATCTGGTCGCCAGGAGGTGTCGTCTAATGAGTTGGTTCGAGATGTGGTGGAGGAAGTTCCTATTCAACTGCATCGTGCAGGTCATCACCAAGGCCACCGTGGACGAGGCTGACGTGCGGGAGCTCGTGGGCAAGCTGGAGAAGGCGCTGACGGATGCGACGAAGGGCACGGAGCTGCTCAGCATCCTGGGCGAGGTCTTCACCAAGGGCCTGAAGGTCACCGAAACTGACCTCATCGCCAAGGCGGCGAAGCAGAGCGGCGGGGTGTTGGCTCCCGTTGTCACGATGGGTCTGTCGGAGCTGGTAGGCAAGGGGAATAGTGAACTCGCCGCCAAGCTCAGCAAAGCCGACTATGCGGCCCTGATGAACTCTGGCGGCGAGGAGTTGTTGGTCGGGGTGGCGATGGAGAAGAGCGACGAGTTGAAAGCGCTGGTAGTCGAAGCGGTGCGGCGGTTGCTCGACGTGCCGGCGACTTAGCCGCTCCCGTCCGGGATGAATGGCTCGTCGTACTTGGACTCTTCCCCTGCCAGTATCACCAGCAGTACGTTCGAGCGCAGGCCGTCCACCGTGACGGCCTGCAGCTTTATGGTGGAGTTGGCAGGGAAGTACATGGTGTCAATGCGGACCCGGCCGTCACCGACTGAGCCGGCGATGGCGCGGAATGACCCGCCCGCCGTCATCTTCGGGTCGAACTGGCCGATGAACTCGATGTCGGCCGAAGGCTGGACAACTTCCCGCTCCTTCCAGAGCCGCACGAGCAGCGGGCTCTCATACGGCTGGATAAGCATGGTGGCGCCCTTGGTGTCATCGGCTTCGGCACCGACCAGCTCAAAGGCTGGCTCGGCCACTTCCTTGATGATGGGGATTTCGTCTATCATTTCGTGCTCTGTCGTAGGGTTGCTCGTAATGAGAAGCCTCCTCTGCCGCTCTCAAACTTGGCCCCGATGAATTGCCCGTCTGTCAGGCTGGCGCGCAGCAGCGGCTTGTCGGGAACTACGATGGCGCTGTTGCCGCCCATCCGGCCCAGGGGCATGTCTCCGGCCCAGAAGCAGCGCACCAATACTACACCAAGATTCCGGGCCGTGTCAACAAATTGTAGGTCATACTCGGTCTCGCTCCAGCCCTCGGGGCGCCAGCCCCAACTCGGGATGGCAACGATGTCACCCGAGAGCGGCTGGTGCTTCCACTGGTCAACGAACTCGATGTCGTAGCAGATGGCGGCATGGAGGTAGCGGCCGTCGTCAGGGAAGTGGTAAGAGCCGATGCCGTCCAACGGTATGCAGGCCGGCCCCAACTTCCCCGTCTTCACTCCCATCATCTTCTCGACGTGGATGGGGTTCAGTTTGTCGTAGCGCGCCACAACTTCCCCGTCGTAAGCCACCACCCCTACGTTGTACAAGCCGTCTTCCCGCTTGACCACGACGCTGCCCCCAACGATGTAGGTCTTGGGGGAGTCCTTTGAGACGTTCCTGATGACCTGCTCGTAGAGCGCTTCGTCCATGGCTTCGTGCAGGCCGAGCCAGGGAATGGAAGGCGGGTGCCGCGCGAGCCAGTCCCCCGCTTTGTCCCACCAACCCTGCTTGACTTCCAGCGGGCCGAACCCGTCCTTGTAGCCCCGCACCACGGCCGGCATGTTGAGCATCTCAGGCAGCACGACGACATCAACGCTGTTGCTGCGGCACAACTCGGCACAGTGCTTCAATTGCGGGATAAGCTGCAGACGGTAGTCCAACTGTGCGGCGGCAACTAGCATTGGTCATCCCCTCACTTCAGCGCGGCGGCGGTCTCCAGCAGGAGCAGCATGGACAGGTGGGCGGCTACCAGGTGGAACGACACCACCGGCTTGCCGTTCTCGTCCATGGAGAAGCAGCCGACGTAGTGCACATCGCGCGACAGCATCTGCGTCAGGCACATCGAGCAGCGGTAGATGCGGTCCAGCGGGTTCGCCGCCGCCATGTCCTTGCGGGCCCACTGGTACTCGCCGCTGGCGTTGCGGACAGCGCCGCCCTCCAACCACAGCAGGTCGGTACCCGCTGTCTTTGGTGGGAACAGGTTGCTGGCCGCGTGTACGGCGGGGCAGTTGTTGTAGTTGTTCGTCTTGCTCTTCCCGGTGAGCGCGCGGATACAGGTGTCGCATGACTCCTTGCAAACCGATAGCGCCGGGCCGGGCGGGGCGTTGAAGCCGGGACCAGCCACGACTTCCTTGGAGTCGGGGTTGTAGACCAGGGCCCCGAAGCACGACCTGTAGCAGTGCGGGTAGCTCTGCGTGCGCACGACTTGCCCGATGCGACGGAACAATGGACGCGCGGCGGCCATGGCGTCATCGGCATAGGTGCGCCACACGGTCTCGCAAGCGCGGTCGCTAGCGGCCACAATACCCCAGCCAGCTTCGAGACACTCATCAGCCTCGGAGACGCCTTCGGTTAGTTGGCGCATCAGTTCCTGGAAATCCCCCGATACGGTGCGTTCAAGACCCTTCTTCATCAGATACTCCTCTCGGCGAGTTGCAGAGGGAACCTATCTGTGCAGCTTGACGCCGGCGCCGCGTGCAGATACAATGCGTACAGGTAACCACGAATGGCCGACATCATTCTTGCAGGCGACCAACTAGAGGCTTATTGCAGAAAGTGCGGTCGTAGCATAGCACGCATTGACCCTCCGCGCAAGGGTGGCTTCATGAACGCCAGCCTCGATGCAGAGCAAGTCGTCAAGTGCAGCGTATGCGGCGAACTTCACACCGTCCAATGCCAACATGGCGCCAAGCTCAAGGAAATCGTGTTCACGTAGGAGAGAAATCCAATGGCAGGCCATCCCGACCAGGCTACTATCTACGTCACCCCGTCGTCGGACGGCGGCAGCAACATCAGTTGCGCGGTGAGACCGCCCGCGTTCGACATCCGGGGCGCCGGCATGCAGGAGCTCGGCTTCCTGCAGTTCAACTGGAAGACCCTCATCCGCTCGTTCCTGACGCCGCTCGTCTCTGCGCTGCTCAAGGAGAAGGCGGCGGAGCGCATCACCGCGCATGTCACCGAGAAGTACGGCAAGGACGCTCTCACTGCGCTGTTGCAGGAGCGGGGCGTCGAATGCGTGGTCGAAGTCGTTATCGAGGCCACCGTCGCCGAGTGCGCGCAGCTCGTATAACATGACCACCATCGCCTGGAACTTTCCTTGCAACGTTTCACTCAGCGAGCAGATGGGGCGCGGTGTGCTTGGTGACGGGGACACCATCTGTCTGGCTGCGACTGTCGAGACCGTGGGGGCCGCCCTGCTTATGGCCGGCCAGCACGGAACGGAAGAACAGGCGTTTATCGCTGCCGAAGCGTTAGTGGCCGGCCTCTGCAAACTGGGGCCGGCCGCTACCGTCTCATGTTCCATCAGCATCCCCTGACCCGGAGGAAGACCCTTGGACCCTGCCCTGCTCAACAAGATTGCCCACGCCAAGTGCGAGACCATCCTGCCCAGCATCCCGGACAACACGTTCGACATGATTTACTGGGACCCGCCGTACTACCTGCGGCTCGGGCGCGAGCGCCTGCTTACGCTGGAGAGCGGCCGGGAAGTCAATGGCTGCTTCGAGGAGTGGGACCAATTCGAGAGCCTGGAAGACTATGACCAGAAGATGGGCACCGTCATAGCCGAACTTCAGCGGGTGCTCAAGCCATCTGGAAGCCTGTGGGCCAGCGGAACCTACCATTGCGTGCATCGTATCGGACGGCTTGCCGAGGACCTTGGCATGTGGCACTTCAGTGAGTGTATATGGCAGAAATGTCTCTCACGAACTACCAGGCTGTACGTGAGGTGGGGGGAAGAAGGTGAGCGTGAAGGGGTCGCGACACTAGAAGACGTGGCTGAAGCCAAGTCCCAGGTATATCTCTGGGATGGGGTAAAATGGAATCGCGTAAAGCAGATAGCCCGTACTGCACAGCCGGAAGCGCCGCTAGGCCTCAGACTGCGTAATGGGGAAATTGTGCGGTGCACCGCTAATCATCGGTGGCCGACCAATCGCGGGCTGTTGCGTGCTGACGAAGTGCGTCCCGGAGACATCATTGAGACCTGCCGGCTACCCGAGCCGCCCTCAAAAGCAAAGAACAAACACATACCGGATGCAATTGGGTGGCTGGTTGGACTCTTTCTTGCCGAGGGCAGTTGGGACCGCGTTGACAAGGATGGCGGATACGCTTTCAAGCTGTCTATCCATACAGATGAGCTCGGGGCGTTTCTCCCTCGCGTTCGGGAAGCCGCAGACTGGTACGACAGCACCGTCTCGACATACACGTCCGGGAACAGGACTTACATCCGAGTTTGCGGCCGGGTCCTATGCCAGATAGTCTCAACGTATATCAGCGGAGACAGCTCTAGAACCAAGCATCTTCGGCCAGTAGTGTGGGACCGAAGCAATCTATTCCTAGAAGAATTATTCCAAGGGTATCTCGACGGAGACGGAAGCAGCTATGGTGTGGGGCAGTGGAGGCTGGGCTTCTCTCGCAATGATACTTTAGCCAGCCAACTCCGTACTTTGGGGGCTCGGTTGGGTTACCAAGTGTATGTGAAACCGACGAGAGCATCCAAAAAGGACAATGTGGACGCCGGGTTTTCTGGGTGGGTCAGCAATGGCGCGTCTCGTCAGCGTGCGAACAGTGGAGAGGTCGTCGCCATCGTTGGCTCCAAGGCCGATGCCGTATTCTACGACATCTGTCTAGAGGAAGAGCCCCACCTGTTCGCACTAGCTTCGGGCATACTTAGCCACAACAGCAACCCGATGCCCAACTTCCTCAAGGCGCGCCCCACCAACAGCTTCGAGACCCTGCTCTGGTTCTGCAAGAACGAGAAGAGCTCCAAACAGGTTAGCCGCAAGTTCAACTTCGAGCTCATGCGGGAGTATGGCATCAATGACCACGGGTCGGCTGGCGGCATGGGTATCTGGAAGGTGGCTCTGTGTCAGGGGGGAGAGCGGCTGAAGAGCGACGGGGAGTCTCTGCACAGCACTCAGAAGCCACTGGAGCTCCTGCGCCGGATGCTGAGTGTCTGTACCGCGCAGGGGGACCTGGTGCTGGACCCGATGGGTGGTACGTGCACCACCGCCGTGGCCTGCAAGCAGATGCGCCGCAACTTCGTAGTGATTGAGCAGATAGCTAAGTATGCGGAGGCGGGACGTGGGCGTCTCAAGAAACTTAGCCCTCTGGACATTATCGCTACGGAGACAGACGATGAACGAAATAGGAAGGCAGGTGCTTCGGCAGAGACTGGAGACGATTAGTGAGACCATCACCCGAGTGGCCGGCTTTCACGAGCCTGTGCGGACCCACCGCCTACATGGGAGCGCACGGGCCCTGCGCCAGACGGCTAAGTCGTGCAAGGACGTACATGAGGAGCACCTGGCCCGTCGCGTCACCGTCGCTTCCGTGCTGCTGTTCAAGAACCCCGCCGAACCAGACGAAGCTCTGAAAGTGCTCGCAGAAATCACCGAGGGCCTGGTGTCAAAAAAAGGTTGACAGGATTCGCCAACCTTGTTATCATCGCCTCGGTGAGAGAACTATGAGCGACAACAAACCCCTTATCACACAGATGGTCCAGAAGCGCGGGCTCAACATCTCTGAGCTCGCCAAGAAGCTCGACATCAGCCGCACCAGCCTCTACGACCTGTCCAACCCCGACAAGCCGTCCACTGCCGCCATGCTGAATCTGGTATGCGCCGAGCTGAAGTGTGCACCCCAGGACATCATGCCGCTTAGTAAGCTCGCGCAGTTCATCGGCGGCGGCTGGGAGAACTCGGGCCAGGTAGCGGTCATCGGCTCCAGCGCCTTCCATCGCGCCAAGCTGCGCGGGATGGGCCAGGACATGGCCGGTCTCGCGGCGGAGCTGTGTATCGCCTTCTGGCGCTACAAGCACTCCCTGCCATCAGCCAAGCAGGTGGGGGACCTGGCGAAGGAACTGGCCGGCCAGGACGGCAAGAAGGTCGTGGAGGTCGTGTGGGAGGTGTTGACGGACCCCGTGGTAGTGACGCTCCGGGGCCCCAGCGACTTCGACGCGGAGACCCCCAGCGTCTTCCTCATCAGCCCCGTGCGGACAGATGATGAAGAGCTCAAGCGGTTGGCCGAACGGCACACGAAGATGCTGGAGCAGCATGGGGTCAAGGTCCATTCCCCCATCCGCGATACCTACCAGGAGGAGCCGCACGGGTTTGGTATCGTCTGCCACAACATTGACGCCATATCCCGCGCGAGCGAAATCCACGTCCTGTGGCATCCTAAGTCGCAGGGCATCGCGGCGGACCTGCAGGTGGCCATGGCCCTCTCTAAGCCGACGTTCCTCATCAATTTCGAGGGTCTGGAGCCCATGCCCGAGAAGTCCTACACCAACGTGATGCTCCTGGTTGACGCCATCTGGCGTGAGACGTTGGAGCGTCAGGGGCTGGACAGCGAAGGCATGGCCATCGCTCTGTCGCTACAATGAAAGGCGGGACCGGAATGACTTTCGACCAGACACACAACCCGGATGCCATCTGCTCGTGCGGGCACACCTACATCAACCACTTCATAGAGCGAGTACAAGACGAAGTGGCCGGCTGCCGCTACTGTGCATGCAGGACATTCGTATTGGTCGCGCCGGGCGAACTTCCCGCGTCCCCATTTCGGTCGGCCGTCCAACAGATGGTGGGCTTGTTGATGGGCTCAGATACTGACCTGTATCTTCGCTACAAGGGCGGTGGCCGGCTGTCAAGTGAAGAGAAGGCGCGCGTAGCGTCCTGGGGGTGGGACAAAGAAGGCGAGCCTCCTCTGGCCACACCCCCAGACATTCGCGCCGGGGCTACATCGGCATATGCCGACCGACCGCTTCCTTGAACTTCCGCACCTCGGACGACGACACGAACTTCCCCTCCACCATCACGCGCTCCAGCATGTTGATGAACCTCAACTGGTCGCCCTGAGGCGCCAGCTCCCCACAGATGCGCCCCAGGTGCTGCGCCACCATGTGCTTCGGAATGGTGGCCAGGTGCTGGAACGTCTCCTCCGTGTCCACCTTCTCCACTACCCGCTGCAGGGCGCCGGCCGTAGCGTCGTCCAGGTCGTGCTGGAACTTAGCCAGGTTCTCGCGGATGGTCTGGGCGAAGGCCTTGGTTGGGAACTGACCGGGGGCGTGCTGCGCGAACCCCTTGTTCTCTTGGATTTCGACAGGCATTAACTTCCTCCTGGCGTTCTGCTCAGATACTAGTACCAGAGCTATCTTTACAGCCATTTCTGCATTTCTGCTGCAGTTCTTGGCCCCCTCTTCGGAATACTTCCAAGGTAGCGTTTTGGAGGTCTACTCTCAATGGCGCATACTTTGTGGGTCAACCCCGCCATACTGGCTCTCCTCGGGGAGAACACTGACGCCCTGAAGGTATTGGCGGATTGGTTCATCATCGAGGAGACGTATCCCAACGGCACCGGCCGGCCCACGTACATGGGCCGCGTGGCCGGAGCAAAGAAGACCGGCCTCAACCGCCGTCTCTCGGGCGCCAAGATTGTGCTTCAGGTGGAGAGCGATTCCACCTGGGCGACCCTTGACGGCAACAACACCCCGCGCGACCAGTACGTGTCGCTCAATGACGTTCGGCGACAGTTGGCCGCGCACAGCATCACCATCGAATTGCCCGAGAGCAAAGCCCCGGTTCGCAAGCTGGACGACGAGGCCCAGGCGGAGGAGCCTTCCACCGAGCCGCCCCAAGAAGACACTGGGGAGGCCATGGACGACAGCTTCAGGCGCCTGCTCCCCAGCATCACCGAGCACACCCTGGTGCTGAGTCTCATTGACGCCATCCAGGACCGCAAAGAGAATCTCTTCGCTCAGCAGCGGATAGCCAAGTATTTCCAGGACTTCCCGGAGCTCAACATCGCTCCCGACGAGACGCTGGTCGCGGCATTGATGATTAACGAGCTCACGACCTACCGGCTGCAGCGCGACGTGGCGCAGGGCAAGGATGTCAACCCCAACCAGATTGCCAAGGCCCAGGAGAACTGGATGAGCGCGGCCATGGCGCTGGGCGTGACCCGCACACAGCGGCTCAAGCAGGGCGACACGCTTGGCTCCTCTATCGCCGACCTGGCGGCGCAGTATGACGAGCTGCAGCGCCAGGCGCTGAGACAGTTCGAGCGCGACATCGAGGAAGAGAAGCCCATCATCGAGCGGGCCCGCGAGCGCCAGCAGCGCGAGCTCTCGCCGGGCACGGCGGAAGCGGTCCTGGAAGCCGAGTTCGGTATCCGTGCCGACATTCAGCGTAACGAGTTCGCTGTGACGGAGGAAGAAGCTGATGCCCCGTCTTAGCCCACTCACCAAGAACGACATTGCTCTGCTGAGGCTGTTCAGAAGCGACCCCGTATTCGCCGGCACCATTCTCATCGGCGATGAGTACATGCCGCACCAGCGGTTCTTCTACCGGGACTCGTGGAACAAGACGTTCATCATGAACGCGCGTGGTCGTGGTACCACCAAGACGTTCGACCTCAGCCGCATGGCCATCCTGGAAGCCATCCTGTACTCGGGCTGGAAGGTCGGCATCGTCGGCCCGTCGTTCCGTCAGGCCAAGTTCGTCTTCGCCGAAATCGAGCGTGCCATTAACAAGAGCCCGTTCCTGCAGCGCTGCACGATGAGAAACGGCGGCCCATCGAACCTGGCTGACCAGTCCATCTGGAAGCTCAGGAACGGCAGCATGGTCTTTGCCCTGCCGCTGGGTGATGGCAACAAGATTCGCGGCGCTCGCGCCAACAGCATCCTCATGGACGAGGCGGCGCAGATTACGCCAGAGGTCATTGACCTGGTTATCAAGCCGCTGGCGGCCACGGCTGCTGACCCGGCTGCCCAAGTGCGCCTGGCGCGCCTGAAGCGATACGAAGCCGAAATCCGCGAAGCCGGCATTGACTTCGACCGGCTGTCCCGGAGCAACCGCCTCATCCTGTCGTCTTCTGCCTACTACCAGTTCAATCACTTCTATGAGAAGTACAAGCAGTACCTGAGGTACACCGCAGAGTTCCTTGAGGATGGCAGCCACAACCCCGAGTACGACCCGGCCTATGGGCTCTACGTGTTCGACTACCGCGACCTGCCTGAAGGGTTCATGTCCGCTTCCGTCATCAATGACGCCATGAAGACGATGGGCGTCATCGAGTTCCTGATGGAGTGGTGCGCCTACTTCCCTGCCGACAGCGACGGCTTCTTCAACGCCAGCCTCATCCAGCAGTGCGTGAACCCGCAACTGTCCGTGCGCCTGGCCCCGGTCCCTGGCCGGCGCTATGTGATGGCTGTTGACCCCGCCCGCACGGGTGACTACTTCGCGATTTCGGTGTTCGAAGAAGTCGAGCCCGGCCTGTGGGCCATGGTCTACTGCTTCGCGGACAAAGGGCTCAGCACCCCCGTCATGCGCGACATCATCGGGGGCATCGCCGCCAGGTTCAACGTGGCTCACATCTGCATAGATAGAGGAGGCGGTGGCTTGGCGCTCGTGGACCTGCTCTGCGAGCCGGGGGACAAGGAAGGCTTCATGCCGCCGCTCTCAAACGTGGTGATTCCCTACGGGCAGTTCGGGCTCTTCGATGAGGAGAACCCCGGCGACCCCAAGAACATCCTGGACCCGGTGGCGCAAAGCACCGAAGTCAACAAAGAGCTCTACATGGGCCTGAAGAGCGGCCTGGAAACTAAGCGCATCCAGTTCGCGGGCAAGGTTGACCCGTTCGTCACCGGGGGCCCTCTACTCGAAGCGGCCGAGCAAGCTCAGGACCACATCATGGCCGCCCAGCGCGAACTTCGCGCTATCCAGATGAGCGCCAACAACAACGGCACCCTGCATTTCGACACACCGGGCAACCAGCCCAAAGACCGCGCGATAGTGACCTGTCTGGGGAACTACGCTGCGAAGCGCGTAACTCTGCAAACCACGAGCGAAGGCGACCCCTTGCCGGGTGGCTCAGTCAGTACGGGCGTATTCGGCCAGCGTCGCTAGGAGTCCTTAATGGCGGAAATCATCACAGCCAAGCAGACCGGCCAGGGGCAATTCAAGATGCTCCTGCGGCAGGACGTTCTCGCCGGCCATCGGGAGTTGGCGATGGGGGGCCAAGGGACCAATCTCTTTGGCGGCAAAGCGCGCGCCGGGCTCTTCGACACCATCAACACCTCATACTCCGGGGGCGGCACCGACGCCACCGGCCTGTTCCAGATTCCAATTTCTTCCACTGGCGGCGACCCGTTCTTGGAGTGGCAGAAGCGCTGCGACTATGTGCTGAAGCTCTACTACTGGGATGCCGTCGTGGGCACCAGCATTGACACCCTGTGCGACCTCATCTCTGCCGGTTGCCGCGTCGTGCTTTCCGGCAAGGAAGCTACCAACAAGAAGCGCAGCAGCGGCAATGTCGCCGACTTCTACAACTGGGTGGAGACCATCGGCCTCAACGACCTGATGCGCTGGTCCATCCGCGACCATACCCTGTTCGGCCGCGCCGTCCCCATCCGCCTGGGCGAGGTAGACGGCAAGAACAGGTTCTACACCCTGTACAACCCCGCCCACTGCGCCGTGCTCGGCGCCCTCAATGTGCAGTTCGATGACATGCTTCAGCCCGCACAGGACACCAGCAACATCATCAAGGTGGGCGTGCCGGCCGACGTTCTCAAGCCACAGAACCTCACCTACATGGGCCTGCAGAACGAGAGCGAGTACAAGCCACCGCCGTGGATGAAGCCGTTCAGCGTGGGGAGCAAGGACTACTACGTCTTCGACCCCAATGTGGTCAACTTCATTGACCGCAAGAAGCAACCCTACTCGCGCTACCCCGTGCCGTTCCTGCTGCGCGCCAGCTTCTCGTACCGCACCAAGCGCATCATGCAGCTCATGGACGAAGCGACCGCCGAGGACATGGTGAACTGCATCGTGCTGGTCACGGTGGGCAACGACAAGTACCCGGCGAACGTGAAGCAGATTCGCGAAATCCAGCGCGCGTTCGAGACGGACAAGCGCAGCTTCACCGTGTACTGGAACCACACGCTCAATGTCCAGATGTTGCGCCCACCGGCCGGTGAGATTCTCGGTCGCGACAAGTACGAGGCCGTCAACGCCGAGCTCTATGCTGGCATCGGCGTCCCCATGTTCCTCGTTGACGCATCGGCGGGCGGGGGCGGCAGCGGCTACAGCAACCAGTGGGTCCAGGTCGAAGTCCTGTTGCGGCGCCTGGATGTTGCCCGGCTCGAAGTCAAGGCGTTCTGGGAGCGCGAGCTCAACGCCGTAGCCCAGAAGTTCGGCATCAAGGAACGCGTCCACATCGTGTTCGACAAGGTGGACCTGCGACCACAGGACCGCTTCAAGGCCATCGTACTCGGTCTCCGGCATTTGGGCCTCATCTCGGGCCAGACAGCGTTGGAAGAGGCGGGCCACGACCCGGCCACGGAAATCGCCCGTCTTGAGGAAGAGCTTGAGTTCCAGAAGAAGGGTCTCTTCATCTCTCAGCAGACCCAGACCAAGATGGCGCAGGACCCCGGACGGCCGCCGAGCGGCCCCGGCCAGGACTACCCTCCGGGCCGGCAGCCGACAGGCGACCAACCCACTCCACAGGCATAAGTGGCCGTTCTTGCCTGACACGACCGAGAAATGACGGAATACTTCCACTGTGGAGTTTGCACCGGATGCGTCTCCGCCTACGGCGCGCGAAGTCTCAACGAGATTTCGGGTTGGCCCGTACCATAACGGGATGGTGTCGTATGCACCTTGACACTTGAGCGTATCAGGTTGCGACAGAGAAGCGTCTGTCGCGCAAAACTCTCAGCGTGTGGGCACAATAAAGCCCAAAAGTATCCTGGGGTCAAGCTCCAGGTAGTTCCGGGGGGCGCCCGGCAAGTAGCTCGTGAAAGCGAGAAGTCGCACAAGCGGCAGCGTCACATGTCTTACGTCCTGCACCGAACTTCTTCCAGAAGAGGTCATTTAATGCCCGAAACACAGCAGCACATCAAAGTGCTATCGGCACCCATTGACCTGACCCCGGTAGTGGCCGACAACTGGACGCAGCTCTACATGAGTTATGTCCTGTGTCATGCGCTGCCGGCCATTAACGCCAATAGCGATAGCTGGACCCCGGCCACCCTGGCCAACTCATTCAAGTCCGTCATCCACAGCCCGTTCAACATCGAGCACTGGGACACCGACATCGTGGGCCACACCTACGACGCCGCCCTCATCGAGCAGGACGGGCAGGTCTTCATCGTCGGCGCCGCCGTCATCTACCGCGACATCTTCTACTGCCTCGCGCACGACCTGCAGAACAACGAGGAAGAGGGCAACAACTGGCGCGTCAGCATGGAGTGCTACTTCGATAAGGTGGCGCTCTCCTACAAGGGGCGCACGTACACCGAGAAGAGTGAACGCTGGAAAGAGCTCTCACCCTACATGGGCGCGCTCTACGACGGCAAGCCCGTCGTGCGGCTCCTCGGTGGTGCGGAGGATGACTCTCGCGTCTTCTTCAGCGGCGCCGCGCTGGTCAAGGTCCCCGCCGACACGAACGCGCGCATCCTCTCCGTCAAGTACGTTGACAACGATGGCAAGGCCGCCGAGAAGACCTACGACGCATCGGTGGCGTCCCGCATCATCCGCGTCTCGCCCGAGCCGGTTGTCTTGTCGCGCGGCAGTCTGGCTACGGCTAGCGATGTCTCCCGTCGCATCGAAGAGTTGCGCGAGACCGTGGCCGAGCGCCGCGCCGCGAACTCCATTTCCAACATCTGCCCCCTCAGCTACGGGGACTGCGCCATGGCGAAGCCGAGCGCGGACGGCCTGGCCTGCCTGAACTTCGACCCCGTGTCGGCGACTTGCAGCAACTACGACCCCGGCACCGAACCACTGGATATAACCCCCATCGTGGATGTCATCGAGCAGCAGAGTTCCGTCAGCCCCGAGCCGGCTGAGGGGTCTGCTTTGTCGGGCTTCGAGAACGACCTGTACAAGCTGCAGGTATCCGAGACGGACGCCGGCGTCATTCTCCAAGTCCTCATCAAGAACCCGGACGGCTCCTGGTCCGAGCACGAAAGCAACACCGTCCCACACGACATCGCAGGACAGCGCATCGAAGAGTGGGTCACGGTACTAGCTGACGGCCTGGACGATGTAGGCGAACTGGTTGGCGAGCTCGATGAAGCGATGGCGGCCGAAGCCGGCATGTTCATCATCAGCGACAGCACTGACGCAGCCGTATGGACGCAGAAGTACGTCAACGACCTTCCTGACGCGGCTTTCGCCGGTCTCCTGCCGGGCGGCAAGAAGGACGAGGGCGGCAACACTGCTCCCCGCGCCAAGCGGAAGCTCCCCCATCATGATGCTTCGGTCAAGAAGTCCGACGAGAATGGCAGTGTGGGCCTTGCCCCTCTGCGCAACGCGTTGGCGCGTCTGCCGATGACGCAGTGCCCGAGCAGCATGAAGAAGCGCATGAAGTCGCACCTCGCTGCACACGCTAAGGTGTTGCTCAAGGGCGATAGTGGCAAAAGTTCTCTGACACAGGCCACAGATACACGGAATACTTCTGACACGAGAGGTGACACGGCAATGCCTATGACCACTGAAGACTTCAAGCAGATGCTCGACGAGAGCGTCGCCACCGCTATCAAGCCCATCGGCGACAAGCTCGAAACCTTCGCCAGCGGACTCGGCGAGGTCCAGGAAGAGCTCAAGTCGCGCGGCAGCCAGCTCGACGGACTGCTGACCGCCCAGCGCACCGAGACCCGCCTGGCCCAGCTCGACCCGCTCCCGATTACGGACGATGTGCGCGCCCTGGCCAACGACATGAGCGACGAGATGTGGGGCAAGTACGTCGCTTCATCCCAGCCGTTCATCCAGGCCGCGAAGGACGCCGCCGCAGCCGCCCAGGCCGAGACGGAGACCGCCCAGGCCGAGACGGAGACCGCCCAGGCCGAGACTGAGACCCAGACCGAGACGCCCGCCGATGGCGGCGAAGCCCAGGCCCAGGCCCAGACCGAGACCCAGAACGAGACCCCCGCTGAGGGCGGCGAGGCCCAGGCCGAGACTGAGACCCAGACCGAGACGCCCGCCGATGGCGGCGAAGCCCAGGCCCAGACCGAGACCCAGACCGAGACCCAGACCGAGACCCCCGCTGAGGGCGGCGAGGCCCAGGCCGAGACTGAGACCCAGACCGAGACGCCCGCCGATGGCGGCGAAGCCCAGGCCCAGGCCGAGACCCAGACCGAGACCCTCGCTGAGGGTGGCGAGGCCCAGGCCGAGACCGAGACGCAGGACGAGGAAGCCAGCGCCCAGACCGAAGGTGGCGAAGGCGGCGAGGCTCAGGCCTCCCAGCAGCAGCCACCGGCCGGCGCCCAACTCCCCGTGACCAGCGGCGGCGGCGGCAGCGCGCAGAGCATGTTCGTCTTCCGTGGCCCTGGCGGCGAGACCGCTGCGGGCGGCTCAGTCGGCGAAGTGTCCGCGAAGGGTAGCTACGAGGCCCTGACCCAGGGCTACCAGAAGCTGTGGCACGAGCAGCTCAAGTCGTCCGACGAGTAGTACCTGACCAAGGCAGCAACCAGTCGTTTGACCGATAGACGTTCCCAATACCCGCCACTTTAGTGGCGGAGCATCCTGAGCACGAGGTGTAACCAATGGCTCGCAAGTTCCAGAGGATTCTTGGTGGGTATGAGGCTCCGTTCTTCAAGACGGAGAGCGGCTTCATCCCCAACGGTGCCTCCTTGGTGGAAGCGGGTCTGGCCGTCATGTACAAGTCCGGTTCTCCGGTCGCTGACATTGACGAAGCCCAGCCCATCGTCCTGAGCGACGGTACTTCCGCCATCGGGCTCCTGAACCAGGATGTTACCCCGTCCCGTGCCGCCTCTACCCTCGGGTATGTGGTCGGCTCCAAGACGGAAGGTAACTTCCGACGCCGCCTGACGCACGAGGCCGAAGAAGGCGACGTGTGCGCCGTAACCATCGGCCCGGCCCACTGCATCATCCCCGACGAGTGTTACGTCGGGACCCCGGCCCCCAGCAATCCGCTCTACGTGACGAACGCAGGCAAGCTCACCGCTGCCTACAACGCCACCCCGAGTGCGACCGAAGGCGGCCTCATGGCGGCGGTCTGTGAGAGCGCCCCCACGGCAGATGGAAACATCCGTATCCTTCTGCTGGGACCCTACGCTACATACTACAGCTACGTGGCCTAACAGGAGGTAGATGAGTAATGAGCAAGACAGCCTTCCAGCGCAAGCGCATCGCCTCCTTCTTCAACCCGAAGCTGGCAGACAATGACATCAAGGCGGGCCTCGCTGCCGCCGTAGCCAGCCCCGACGAGTTCAGGAAGTGGGCCGCCAGTCTGACTGACCCCATCGTCATCGGACTGGACGACATGAGCACCGTGCGCGGCATCTTCTCCGTCCAGTCGTTCTCGGTCGGCCAGGAGATTTCGTTCCCGGTCTTCAACAAGGACGAACTGGTGAGCCAGATTTGGACTGTGCCGCAGCTCTACAGCCAGCCCACTCAGCTCCCCATCGCGGACATCGCGTACCCGACCACGTATGAGCTCGGCACCTCCATGGAGTGGCCGAAGCGCATGCAGCAGGACGGACGCATTGATGTGGTCAACATGTGCCTCCGTCTCATCAGCGAGGCCATCGCCGCCGCCGAGGAAGCCTCCGGCTGGGCGCTCCTGAAGACCGCATCCACCGCCGCCAACACCGCCGTGCAGCTCGATGACGGGGCCGCGGGTCACGACTCGTTCTCGCCTCAGCTCCTGAAGCTCATGCTAGCCCGGATGATGGAACACCCCACCAACCCGCGCCAGCAGATGGGCCGGCAGCTCACCGACATCTACGGCGCGCCGACGCGCCTCCTCGACACCATTGACTGGACTTCCATGTACGGCAACGCCGAGAAGTCTGCCGTCATCCGCAGCGGGGCCATTGACCGCGTGATGGGCGTCCAGCTCACCCCGTACTGGGGCCTGACCCAGTACGAGCTCTACGGGTTCGACCTGAGCGCCAAGGAAGAGGCCTTCAACATGGCTCTCCAGGGCGCCTTCGAGTCCGAAGAGCTGGTCGGGGCCGCCGACAACTGGCGCGTGGGTGTCCGGGTCCGCGAGATTATCGGCTTCCTCGTGAAGGATGCCCGGTACCTCCTCAAGGGTATCGTGGGCACGTAGTTAGCCACGAGCCAGACAGCAGGATAGGAGAGGGGGCGTCGCGAGGCGCCCCCTTTTTTGCGCCCGGACCCTGCGGTACGGAATACTTCAAGTACCAATGCCAACCGCTTACAGGTCTGTAACCATTGCCAACCGCTTACAGGTCTGTAACCATTGACTGGCTCCCCCGCTCGCAGGCCGAGTGGGCTACATTCACGGCTGCCCGCCGTGAAGCTGGCCGACTCTGGTCCGACTTGGTAGAGCGCCATCTGCGCATCCGTCGCCGCCAACTCAAGTGGCCGTCAGAAAAGCGCTGGCGCAAATGGGCCAAAGGCAAGTACCCCAATCTCCATAGCCAGTCCGTGCAACTAATCATATCCGAGTTCTGCGAAGCACTTGCTTCGGCAGCTACCCTGCGCCGCAATGGGCACCCAGAGGCCAACTACCCACATAAGCCTCGTGAGTTCCATGGGGTCCCGCATACGAACCAGGGCGCGGTGGTGCGGGATGCCAACTTGCGGTTGTCCAATGGTTCTGCCGGCTATCTCTACATCCCGCTCCCGCGTACCATTGTTCTTCCTGGCCGACTTATGGAGGCCAGACTCACCTATGGTGCAGTAATCTTGGTCTGCCAATGTGAAGCCCAGATTACCCCGACCGGCCCCATTCTCGGCATAGACCTCGGCGTCAATACGCTCCTCGCCGCCACAGATGGCCAGACCGCAGTTCTCGTCTCGGGTCGCGAAGCAAAAGCCACAGTCCAATGGCGCGCTAAGCGTCTGGCGTCTCTCCGCAGTAAGCAGTCCAACTGTCACCGGGGCTCCCGTCAGTATGGCCGGCTCCAGCGCCGCAAGCATAAGCTGCTGAAGAAGTCTGAGAACCGAGTCAAAGACCTCACTCACAAGGCTACGCGCACGATTGCGGACGCGTTCCCAGGAGCTAAGTGTTACGTCGGCGAGCCGTTCAATGACGCCGCTCAGAAGCTCGGCAGACGCCAGGCTCAACAGGTTTCAGAAGCCTGCAATTCTCGCATTATTACGCAACTCGACTACAAGACGGCCGGTGCCATTACGGTAGGCGAGGCGTATAGTTCCCAAACGTGTCCCGTTTGCGGAACTCGGAACAAGTGTCGGCGAACCTACCGCTGTTGTGACTGCGGCTTTACTGCCCATCGTGACGTGGTGGGTTCCGCCAACATCCGCTGCATCGGGATGCGCGGCGAGCTTGTTCCAGGCTGTGACGTGCCTAACGTCTGGACCTACAAGTATCCTGGGGTCATCGCTCCAGGTAGTTCCGGGGGACGCCCGGCATGTAGCTCGCGCAAGCGAGAAGCCGCTTAGGCGGTAGCGTCAAGACGCCCCCGCTTCTCTATCGCGGAATACTTCATAGAGACACTACGGAGGGTTCGGCAATGGCAACCATCACCGTCTACCAAGGACAGAACGCAACCCTCGAAGTGGCGTTTCGCACCACAGCCGGTGTCAATGTGCCGGTCTACAAGACGGCCGGGGGTGCCGAGGGCGTCAACGTGGTCATCAAGCGCGGCGGGGTGTCCATGCTCACCAGCACGGGGTCTGGCTCAGATGGTGTCTACTCTTTCCAGAACACCTTCTACCATGGGCAGTGGGAAGAGGGCACCTACAATGTGACGTTCAGTGGCTTCAACGGTTCCGGCACGGCCGTCTCCATGAGCGCCGAGCTCGTCATCCTCAAGAGCTACGTCTTCACCCCGAGCGGCAACCAATACTTCATCGCCGACATCATCCCCTTCTTGGAGGAAGCCATCGGCAATGGCCCCCATTCCGCCATGGGGGAAATGGCGTTCGGCGCGTCTAACGGCACCAACAGGCGCTTCTCTGTCATGGGGAATAACCTGGTGCCTGGCTCTGAAACCGTGACGAAGATGGCGGCCAGCGGCACCCAGACCGGCTTCACGGCGGGGGCCCAGAGCAACGGCTACACCGCCGATTACGACAACGGCGTCTTCGACCTCACGGCGGCGCCCGCTGCCGGCGACAGCATCATCGTCAGCTACTTCCACAAGACCTACAGCCGAGGGCAGCTCACGCAGGCCGCAATGCGCGCCTGTACCGCGCTATCCAACCGTGGGCTCCTGGCAGTATCCAACGTCAATGGCCAACCCACCATAGACACCAACCCCGCCACTATCTTGGGCATGCTCATGCTCTCCGCCCAGATTGCGGTCCTGGAAATGCAGGTCCAGGTGGACGCGCGCCGCAGCTTCGACTTCACTGACGCCGGCCTGTCCATGAAGCGGAGCAGCATCCCGCGCAATGAGGCCCAGGTGCTCAAGGACTTCAAGCAGCAGTTGGAAGACCAGGTATGCGCTGCGGCCATGGACACCGTGGCTACCGCGCCGCCCGCCGACGCCGACCGTCCCGAGCCCCAGGTGATGATAAGCACCATCTTCGAGCTTAATCCGTAACGAGGTAAGCAATGGACATGCTGCTCTCACCAGAAGACAGGGCGCAGATTGCTCAGGACACCCATGATGTGATGCGCGCCGTAGGCCGACCCATCACCGTGCAGGTTGTCACGACAGCAAGCTGCCCAGTCTGTGGCGGGGTAGACCAGACCACTGGCTTCCCTAAGAACCCACTGTGCCCGACCTGCGATGGAACTGGAGAGAGCCACACCGAACAGCCGGTACAGATTCAGGCCGCTGTGCGCTGGGTGAAGACTGACGACCTGAAGTACACGGAGCCGGGCCGGGTGGACCTGGGTAGCTGCACCGTTGAAGTCGAGCCGCAGTGGCGCCCGTACTTCAAGGAAGGCATGGAGCTCATGGTTGACGGCCAGCGCGTCACCGTCGTGAACATCGCCGCATCGGGCATAGGGCAAGTCAACCGCATCATCGTTGAGTGCCAGAAGGTAGTGGAGCAGTAGCGTGAATGCGACGCCCCCTCATCAACCAGCGAGAGCTTGTCGAAGCCTTCCGGGCTGAAGTTCTTGAAGCCGCCCGGCGCTCCGCCCTGGAAGCTGCCCAGCAAGCCCTGCAACGGTTGAAGAGCCCCGCCATCTGGGGTTCTCGGCGCGGGGTCCAAGCGGGAGGCAAGTCATTGTGGGGGTCGGCCAAGTCCCGCCCAGGCTTTCACAGCGGGCAGTTGTACCAGGCCGTGAATCTCGTCGGCCCGTTCGTCACCGGGGACAGAGTGTACGTGGGTATCGGCGACATCAACGTCCTGGACAATCTTCGTCCTCCGTCCTTTTTCGTGCCCGGCCAGAACAGGACCATCAAGCGCAACAACAGCCAGCGCCATGGCTACTGGTGGTACCTGGAGTACGGCGTGCAGCCCAACTCCAGCTACCGCTTTGTGCCGGTTGGTCTCAGCCCCTGGTCCAGGCGAGGGGTAGGACGCACTAAGGGTATGGCCCGCATCAACGACTGGGGCGTGAGCCGCAAAGAGAGCCGCAACATGCTCGTGCCCATCGCTCGCTCGCCGATGTTCAACATGAAGAAGAACCTGCTGCCGAAACGGCCGGCCGGCGCCGGCTCCAGGTTCTATGGCAATGCGGGAGTAGGCTTCATGGTTCGCAGCCGCGCTGGCGGACACCCTGGGGTCAGACCAACCTACATGTTCCTGCGGGCCCAGCGCGACATGGAGCGGAGGTTCCAAAGCCTCTTCAACACTCGCCTGCGGGCCATCAAAGCCAAGTACATGAAGAAACTCATGGGAGGCTAAATGGACTTCACCACTTGCACCCTCAATAGCCTCGTGCGCGCCATCATCTCCGGCTTGGGTACCGGCCAGGGAGGGCTGGGGCCGGGCACCTCACTCAACACTCAGGTTGTGCCCAGCTACAAGCATGGCGAGAAGCTCAAGACCCTCCCGAAAGTAGCCGTAGACCAGGCGACGAACAGCGGCTTCCCAACTGGATTGGGTGAGATTGGCCGGGCTCGCGAAATGGACATTGCGGTCCACATCTGGGCCAAGAACATGAGCCAGGGACGCGCGCTGGCGGAGAAGGTTTGGGACATTCTTCTGTTTGCGACCAATGGCGGCATCTTCCCAATCTACGACTACGGCACCAACCCGGCGCCGCAAGTGGCGGCCGGTCAGCAGTTCCTGGACGAGCGCGGCACCATCACCGAACAGGACGAAGAAGACTCCGGGTACGTGCGGCTCGTCATCATCTGTCCGATTCTCGTGCACAAGGCCATCTGACACGGAATACTTCCAGTGTAAGGTGCGCTGTCCTGCTTAGCTTTTCAGACGACACACAGGAGGAAACCCTCAATGCCCGACAAGAAAGACTTCCCATTCGGCGAAGGCGCTGACAACAGCGGCGGGCTCGGCGACTTTCCTGCTGCGCCGTCCGGTGGCGCGTTCGAGGCCAGTGACGCTGGCGGTTTCGAGGCCAAGGACCTGCAGGGTCTGGCTGCCACGATTCCCTACTACAACGTCACTCTGACGCAGTTCTCCGCTGGTGGTACCAACTACACCTTCGGCGCTGCGCAGAACGTCACCATCCAGACCCGCAGCAACGAGAGCGATGTCCGTGCCCTGGGCACCACGACCATGTGGCTGTCCTATGACGTGCCCGACGTAAGCTGCACCGTGTCCCAGAACATGGGATACGGCGACCCGTGCCCCGGCCTGCTGGGGCAGGACGACGCCGGCATGGTGACCACCCAGACCACAATCTCCAACGGCGACCTGCCGTTCTACGCCCTGGACATCACCGTTGGCGCCATGCGCGCCGAGATGCCCCGCATGCGCCTTGACCGTGTTACGGTCTCGGCCGCTGTCGGCAACTTCGCGACGCTGGAATGGGGCTTCACCGGCTACAACATCAGACTGTCGAACAACGTGAACTTCACCCAGACCGGGTGGGAAAGCCCGGACGTGACGACCCAGGCCGTCTTCGTCAAGCAGGGCAACGTGTTTGCCAACATCGCCGGCGTGCAGCACCGCGTGCAGAACGCGAGCATCACCGCCACCCTGGCGCGGGACCCGTTGAAGCAGCTCGGCACGCACGAGCCCTTCGCGTCGGTTCCCACCCTGCCGGTTGCAGTCGAAGCCACCATCGAGGCCTTCCCCGTTGGGCAGACCTCGGCCCAGGTGATTTCGTACTACACCGCCAATGCCGACCCGGCCATCTACGCCCGCCCGAGTGCGACGGCGGATGCCACGCTCATCATGTTCACGCCCACCGGCGACGGCGGCTACTTCGGCTCGAACACGGCGCACAACAAGTGCACGTTCACCATCCCGAACGCATCTGTCCAGGTCATCGGCCTGAGCGGCAGCACGAGCGACTACGGCGCCCTGACGTACTCCCTGCGCGGGTACGACCTGAAGTACACGTCCGAGACCGCGTAGACGCACCAAGGAAGTGAAGAGGGGGCGGGCAGGTGCCCGCCCCCTCTGTAGCAAGGTTACCCCAAAGGAAAGGACAAGGCAATGACACCCGATACCAACTCGGGCGCGCCCCCGGCGCCCGCCCCCGAAGAGCGTCATCCCGACTTTGACCGCTCGTCCCTCAAGCACCAGCTCTCTTTCAGCACGCGTGGCCTCATTCGTCCGATTCTGTCGGCGTTCGAGGGCCGCGACTGTTCAGACCCGCATGTCTTCGCCATCGCCCGCAAGCAGGTTCTCGACCTGCTGAACGGGATGGACCGCGACACCCGGCTGCTCTTGGACAGATACGAAGTGGTAGAGAAGACCGATGTCCAGCAGATTGCCGTCGTGCTCCCCGAATGTGCCCAGGGGCGCGGCATGCTGGTGTCGGAAGAAAAGCCGCAATAACGGCAAGGCAGTCATCCACAAAGGACAGGTGAGACAGACAATGAGCGACGTTATCCCCGCTGGTGGGGACGCCCAGGCGACCCCTACCGACACCAACATCCCTGAAGAGCAGCTCGACCAGGCCATGGCAATCGTCATGGCGGACGTGGCCGTGGAGCCATCCGAGGACTACCCGGACGCCATCAGGACCGAACGCTTCGGCTGGGTGCAGGTCACGGCGCCGACCGTAGGCGCCACCTTTGACTCGCGCCAGTTCTACAGCAAGGCGGTCCAGCACCACATCAACTCCGGCGTTGTCTCGCGCGGCGGCATCCTCAAGCGCCTCAACGAGACCGGCGTCTACACGGTCAAGGAGGAGCAAGAGCTCCGCCGCATGGGCCAGACGATGGAGGGCTACCAGAAGGCTTACGCGGAGACCGAGAAGGTCACCGACGCGGATGCCAAGGCCGCCGCCAAGAAGGAGCTGGAAGACAAGATGACCGACCTCCAGGCCAAGATTGACTTCATCAACCAGCCGCTGCAGCAGGAGCTGGAGACCTCCGCCGAGGCCCTCGCGGAATCCGACCGCTGGCTGTTCGTGGCCACGCGCTGCGTCCGCTACAAGAAGGACGACCTGGAGAAGGGCATCACGGCCGGCATGCCGCTGTGGAGCTCCGTCCAGGCCCTGCGCGATGAAGTGCAGGACGCCGATGTCAACGAAATCCTGGATGGCTTCAACCGGGTGCGAGCTGGCTACCCTTTGAAGTTCTCCGCGCCCTCGCCCGAGGAGCCGGCACAGCCGGCCGACGATGGCGCGACATCTGGCGAGTAGCCAAAGAGCTGGGTGTGCCTCCGTTCCCTGGTAAGTCGCAGCAGGAATGGACGGAGGCGCAAGTCATGCTCTGTTCACTGACGGCGTTCTACGATGATGTCAATGCCAGCATGGACCGGCCTCCTGACCACATCGTGAACAACGACCATCTGCTGGACGACTGGCTACAGCGGCGTAAGCGGGAACACGACATAGAGACGGCCAAACGGTTTGCCAAACAGTCCCCTGGGTCCCCACAGGCTCTGGGCGATGTGTCTGAGGGCTCGTTTACCGCCCGAGATGTTGCCGCCGCCGAGAACCCAATGCACCTCATCCAGAAGGGTGGTACCATCAGTCTGCCCAACCAAAACGTCGTGCCGGTCATGGTGTTAGAAGAACCGACGTTCGAGGACATGCAGCGCATCCACCCCACTCAGTAATGTCACCCTCTCGTGACAGCAGAAGCGCCCCCTTTTTGGGGGCGCTTCTGTTTGCCACGGAATACTTCCTATCTGGAAATGGTGTATGGCAAGGCACCCCCTGGTGGGGTAACGGCTATCAAACCCATTTGTTACGCCGCTTCCTTCGCTGACGGAATCTACCGTCAGGGCTACTCGCGGTCTAGCCATACGTACCGGCGCACAGCCAGGTACGAGCTGGTTCCATACAGCGGGCCGCCTCTGCCTCTGTGCTTCATTCTCGGAAGGCTTTTCCTTCCAAGAGGTCACGGTTGATGAATCCCCAGGGCCAGGGCCCCTACAATTCCGTAGCGGGCATCAACTTCTCAGCCCAACAGCACATCACCGACTTCGAGCGCTTGGTCTCCGAGGTGTCGAGCCTCAACCAGAGACTGAACGATACCGGAGTGGGCACCTCTGCTGGCGCCGGCAAGGCAACCGGCATCAACCTCTCAGCTCTTCGCACCCAAGTCTCCGAAGCTGAAGCCATGCTCGCGCGCATCCACAGCGTGCACGATAGCATCCGCCGCGAGACTGCCGCTATGCAGCGCAGTCTTGACGAAATGCGCCGTGTCATGAGCACCGCTACCAACCAAGGGGTCGGCACCGCTCGCTCCGGTGGCGGCGCCGGCACGGTCTATGGCGGCAGCTACGCGCATCCGCTCTACCAGTCCACTCACCCCGACCGGCAGAAGGTCCAGGCTGGCTTCCAGAAAGACCTGGACTCTCTCAAGACGAACTTCGACCGCATCATCAAGACCACGGTAGACCAGGCCGTAGGTCGAAGCGTCAACGACTGGCTCACGAAGAACCAGGGCAACCTGCGCGACTCATCCGGCGCGCTCATCACCACCGACAAGCGCCCCGGCAGTCTCTGGGCCGAAGCCGTCGAGATGGTGCGCCGCGCCGTGGCGCAGCAGTTCGGGGCCGGCAACTCCCAGGAGTTCGCATCGAAGCTGAACCAGGCCACTCGGGCTCAGGTCGAGGCCGCCGTGACGCGCGCCATCGAAGAGTCGGCGCGCCGCTTCAGCAACTTGCAGCGCGTTGACGAGCAGCAGGTAGTTGGCAGCGCCCCTCGCTATGTTGAAGCCAGCATGCTGCGAGGCATGTGGGACCAGCAGATTGCGTCGCGCACCAACCCGCGCCTCAACCTGGACACCAGCAGCAAGGGCGCCGGTTACGCCACAGAGTTCGAGCAGCAGCTTCGCCGCGCCGGAGTGGACCCCCAGGCTTTCCGCACGTTCATGAGCGCCACAGGCTACTCTGGCGGCGCCGGCCATAAGAACCCGCTCACCGAAGCCCCGGTTCGCCAGGCCATCTTGGACATGATTGCGAAGCACTACCGCACGTCCGGGCGCGCCGACTTGGCTGAGCTCCGTAACCTGTTGGCTACGGTGCCGCCCAGCGGTGCCCGCGCCCTGGACGCCAACGGCGAGACCATCCCCTACATGCCCATCACCCGCTCAGACTCCGGCTGGACAACCCAGCGGATGATGACCCGGTACGGGCGCGTGTCCACGGGGGGTTCTGGTTTCGGCTCAACCGCCGAGCCCGACTTCATGGCCCCCGTAGCCATCTTCGGCCGCTCCCCGCAAGACATCCGAGGCTACCTGCAGACGCTTTTGCAGTGGCAGGGCACCAGCCATGGCATCTCAGCCATGATGAACCTGTACACGGGCAACCTCGGCTCCCGGCCAGGCCAGCCCATCAGCATGGGTGGCCAGTCCTACGCCGCTTCGTCGTTCACGCCCCAGGGGCTCAATAACCAGCTTCGCCTGACCGCCACCGAACGCGAGCAGGTCGGGCGCGTTTTGGCCGACCTCATCCGCCGCCGTGGCGCCGCCGCTCCGGGCTCAGACTCCCGCCGCGCACTCGCTGCCGAGCTCGGGGACATGCTCCGCATGCTGTCTGTGGCGGGCGCCCCGATGTACGGCCAGGACACTCTGCAGTTTGCCACTGGTGGGGCGCGCGCGAGCGTGGCCAAGGGGGCCATCGGACAGTTCATAGCCAGCGCCGGCGCGGAGCTGGGTACCATCATCGAATCCCTGCAGCAGGGCTCTCTCCCCATCATCGGCTACGAGGGCGGGCAGTTCCCCATGCGGCAGGTGCAGCGAGTGATGTCTCGTCTGGGCCCCGGCGTCCAGACCAGGCCCGATAGTTTCGTCCGCCCGCTGCAGGCTCTCGTTTCCCAGAACATCCGCTCCTTCCGAGAGTTCCACTCCGGGGCCGGCCGAGAATGGTTCAACGCCCTCAGCAAGGGCTCGGGCATGGGCGAGTTCTGGAAGCAGGACTCCTCCGGTGGCCGCTCCGGTAAGCGTTCAACTCCGCTTGACGCCTGGCGCTTCTACTCATCGCTTCCGACAAGCGAAGAGGCGTTGGCGCTGGCCGCCGCCAACTACAGCGGCAGCGATACGGCGTTCGTGGCCGATGTGGCCAAGGCGTTCGAGAAGGCTGCGCCCGGCTTCTTCGATGAAAAGAAGGGTAAGGGCACGGTAGGCATCAACGAAGAGCAGATGAAGGCTCTCTCGGGCCACTTCATCGAGTTCCGCCGCAAGGTGGCCGCCGAGTTCCGCGCCAACCCCACCGGCGCTGCCATGACGAACGCCAGGTCCCACTTCAGTTCCCTGATGGAATCTCTCGGCGGCCTGTTCCCTGGCAAGGAAGGCCCGTCCAATTGGGGGTCTGGTGGAGCCTACGTCAACCAGGCCATGCGGCTGTGGGGAGAGCGCCTGGGAGTCCCGATGGGAGAAGGCGGCCTGGGCGGCGGGGTCCTGACGCCGCTGGCGCCAGAGTTCCTCACCCCGAGCTCGTTGGGCGTCCTGGCTTCTGGTCGTATGACCAGCGGCATGCCCAAGCTCTCAGGGATGGCTAACGCCAGCAGCATGATGGGGCTGTACAACCGCGACCCCTACTATGCCGCTCTCTTTGGCGGGGTTTCCAAGGCTAACCACAGGGGCTACGGCCTCCTGCGCCTGCACCAGGTTGCGTCCGGTATGAAGTACGGCGACACCAACCTCATCCAGGCCATCACTGCCGCCAAGGGCGACCCGGCCAAGCTCGAAGCCATCGCCAATTTCTTCAGGACCCAGGCTGCCAATGTCCCATTCTTTGAGACCGGGGGTATGTCGCAGGGAGAGCTGACCAAGATGCTCCCCGGCCTGTCCCAGGAGCAGACCGGAAACCTGAGCCGACGCGGCCTTCTGGAAGCGTTCGGCGGCAACCTCACTAAGTACCTCGGAGCGCTCGGCGTGGGAGGTGGCGTCACCAACGCGGCCGCCCAACACCTGTCTCAGCTCTCGGGGATGCCTTTGCAAGACGTGATGAAGGACGAGATGGGCGCCCTCACCAAGGCGTATGGCCTCTCGTCTGCCAAGCAGTTCATAACCCTAGACGACTTCATTTCCCAGTGGGCAGATGCTACCGGCCGCAGATACCGACCAGGCGGGGCTGGCATGCAGGAATTGCATGCTATGTCTGCCGGTCTCCACTCGGCCAAGGCTACAGGCGAACTGCCGCCCTGGGTTGTGGATGATGCAAGTGTGCTGGCCCAAAGACACGGCGCGTGGCCAGCCGGCCAAATCACTGGAGAAGGTGGTTCCCTGATGAATGCCATCAATGAACACTACCCAGGAGAGTTCTCTTCTGGGGCGGGAGTGGGCATTGGCTCAGTTCCCGGAACCGTAGGTATCGGCTCGGGTGGTGCTTTCACCCTCGATGCCCTCATTGGGCCCATCAACCACCTGTCCCAGGCTATCGCCAGCCTGAGCCAGCAGATTGGCACCCTCACCGAGCGTGGTGGAAGCGCCGCCACCCCGCAGGTAGAACGTGGAAGCGTACAGTCGGTTGGAATTGCCCCGCCCACTCAGACGGGCGGCGGAGGCAGCGGAGGCGGCGGAGGTCAAACACCTCCTCCCGATGGCCGGGTTCGTCCCATCGCCCCCATGGGGGGCGGCAATAACGGCGGCGGCAACGGTGGCAGCGGTGACAACCCCCCACCGCCCGAAGATGGCGATTTCAAGCAGAGGGTCTGGGCATACGAAGAGAGCTTCAGGCTACAGCGTGAGCTGCAGAAGCAGTTTGACGCCCAGGCTGTGGGGGCCTTCCCGAAACTGGGTTCGGAGGATGTGTCGAGTGCTAGAAGGCAGTATGCCCAGAGCGTGGGGTACGGCCGCTTCGGGCGCCAGTACCAGGTTGGCTCGGAAGAAGCCAGCATCGGGCTAGAGTTCCGTCCCGACACCGAAGGCAATCTGCAGCGCGTCATTCGCGGCAACGCGAACGCCGCCAACATGGAGCAGGCCAGGGCGCAAGCCGAAGTGTACGCCAAGGAATTGTTCAGCAACTACCACCCGTCTCGACCGGGTATGACCGCCGACGAAATCCGCGCCGAGCGCGCGGGCCACGCTCTTGATTACGGGTTCCTGGGCCAGTCAGTAGCCTCTGGCAAGGTGGGCCACGGCCTGGCATCAACGGCCGTAGACTACATCGCCACCGGCTCTGGAGTTCAGGTTGTGCCGCGCACTCCGTCCGGGATGATGCCGGTCAACCGGACTGACCTGCCGGGCGTCCTCCGGGCACTCGAAGCGGCAGAGAACGAGAAGATGCGGGAGAAGGCCCGCGAGAAGTTGGGCGCCAATGCTAGTGAAGCAGACATCGCCCGCGACATGCGCCGCGCACAATTGGAACGAGTTGGCGAGAACATCCGCCCCATCAATGTCGTGGACTCCTACGGGAACATGAACCGGCGCATGCTGCGCTGGGGAATCTCCGCCGACCCCAATGGGAGGGTCTCGCCCCATCTGCAGGATGTCGCTCCAGAAGGCAAGGTCTTCCGCTCATTCGATGAGGTTGCCACACACGCCCGCAACCTGAGCGCCGTGTTTGACGAGCTGGCCCGAGACGCTCGCGGCGCCGGCAACGCCATGACTGATGAGGGCGCGTTCTACGGTGAAGTCGGCCGCGAGAAGATGCGGGTCGCGGGCCAAGAGGTTGGCGTGCGCTTCCTCCGCACTGCTGGCGGCGAAGTCATCGCGTCTCCAGAAATGGGACGCTCCATCCAGGCACTGCCCACACCCCAGGCACACGCTGAGGTCCAGAACCTGCTCAGGATGAGGGCCCAGGAAATCGAGAAGAGCCTGGACGCTCTCTCACAGGTTCCTGGCATCGGTAACCTGCGCAGCATGGGGCGTGTCTACGACAAGGTTCCGGTCCAGTGGACCAGCCCTGGCGGGCACACTCTCCTCGAACAGCAGTACAGCATGACGCAGACGGCTCGCGGCGTCAAGGCCATCCCTGAGCAGGGGCAGCTCGGCTTCGCTCGTGTGGGCGGAGACATCACCAACGCCATCGAGAAGGTTGGTCTGTGGGCGGTAGCCACCGGCGCCGTCTACAACTTCATGGCGGCGGTTCGTGGCGCCTACAGCCTCATGACCAAGTTCGAAGAAGAGCTGGCCACCAGCCGCGTTCTGCAGCCCGGCTACAGCGACCTGGGGCGCGTGCGCAAAGAGTTCATCGGCATCGCCAATGACTACGGCCAGTCTCTGACCAACGTTACCCAGGCGGCTCACCTCTGGGAGCGCCAGTACAAGAACGTCTACCAGGTCCTGGAACTCACCCGCGAGAGCATCAAGCTCTCCAAGGTGGACAACATTGACTTGGCCCAGGCTAACAAGTACCTCGAAGCCACCATTAACGAAATGGGCTTCGCGGCATCTGATGTTGGCCGCATCGTTGATAGCTGGACCAACGTCACCAACAACGCCCAGGTTACGATGGAAGACCTGGCTGAGGGTGTGGCTCGGGCCGGCGCCTCGGCCAAGATGGCCGGCGTTGACTTCGACACGCTCAACGGTCTTATCGCTGGCGGCGTGCGCGCCACTGGCGCCGCTGGTTCCGAAATCGGGAACATGCTCAAGACCGTGTTCGCGAAGATGTACACGACGGACGCGGCTCGTGAGCTCAACCAGATTGGTGTCGCCACTCATGAAGTCGTCAACGGCGTGCGAGAGTTGCGCCCGGCGCAGGAAATCTTGGGCGACCTGGCTAGCAAGTGGGGCACGCTCACCCGAGCTCAGCAGGAATCCATCGCCCTGGGTATGGCTGGTGGCGTAAGGCAGGTCAACCGCCTCTCCGCCGTTCTGGGCGACTACCGCACGGTTTTGGATGCTGCAGCCAGAAGCTCCGAGGGCTTCGGGGCTGCCAACCGAGAGGTAGGCATCCGAATGGACACCTTGGCGGGCCAGTTCGCCAAGCTCAAGGCCAATGTCCAAGGTGTCATGTCCAGCTCGTTCTTCGAGGGCGGCGGCCTCAATATTGCGCGAAGCGGCGTCAGCGTCGCGCAGAATGTCGTCGGCGCTGTAAGCGCAGCTCCGCCCATGGCTCAGGGCGTTCTTGTCAACTCCCTCTACGGCATCGCTGGTGTGACCGGCCTCAACATGATGTCCCGCATCTTTGGGGGAGAGGCCGCTCTCAACATGGGCCACTTACGCATGCTGGCCAACGCAGGCCGAGCAGTGGGTCCCGTAGGAGCTGTTGAGACCGGAGTTGGGGGCGTCATCAATGCAGGAGCCAAGGCGGTAGGCGCGGCTGGGTCAGCAGTTTCTGGGTGGCTGGGTCGCAACAGCTTCGGGCGAGCCCTGCAGGAGGGTTACCGCCTGACGGCTCGTTCCCCCATTGTCGCTGCCGAGGCGGCCGAGGCGGTAGCCGCTCGTGGCGCCGTGGAAGGCTTCACGAGTTCGCTTCTGGGTGGCACTTCTATCATCGGCGGCTTCATCGGCCACATCAAGAACATGAGCCGCGTCATGGCCATCGTGATATCCGCTGTCGGCCTGCTGACCGGGGTAGGGGTTGCCGCCCACTATCTGAAGACCACGCCCGAAGAGCGCGAAATCGAGCGGGTACAGAACCGCCAGATTCGCCTGCGGCCCCTCTATGAGGCTCGCGAGCGGGTAGACCAAATCAACCAGGACGAACGCAAGTTCGGGGCTCTTGGTATCGCCCAAGTCATTGAGCGCGACGAGCTCCAGCGTCGCATACAGGAACTCGGGTACAAGTTTGGAGTTGGCGATGGCAGCGGCGTTGTGGGGCTCGATAGCGCATCCAAGCAGGCCGCGCTCAACGCCTACGCTGGGGCTATCGGTGACATGAGCCGAGGCCGTGGCACCGAGCGCTTGTCTGCCCTTGGAGCCACAGTTAGAGGACTCACTACCTGGGTCCCCGCCAACGAAGGCGGCATGACCGGCATCCGTCAGTCGCTGGACCTGCGCGATATGGCGGTAACCATCGGCGGCCAAAAGGCCGGGGCAGACCCCAAGCTCCAGAACCAATTGATGGCTGGGCACATGGGTGAAGCTACCCGTGAAGTCGCTATGCGTCTCGGCATCGCGGCCCCTCAGTTGCGCCAAGACGCCTCTGTCTTCGAAATCTTCGAGTCTCTCAGTCCCAATCGGTATGTGGTCGAGGGAGACTCTGCTTTGGGCGCGTTCGGGCAGGCGGCACAGTCTGGCAAGGACGCCATGCTGTACTCCTGGCGGGGTTCCAACGACCGCCGCACCGACCGTCGCGTCTACTCGTTGGGTTGGGATAATGACGCCAAGCAGTACGCGCTCACCCAAGCCACAGAGAAGGGCGACACTTCCCTGGTCGGCCTCTTCAAGACAGTAGAAGAGGCGCAAAGGCACATTGCTGCCTCCGGCGACAACTTCAAGGCTATCGCCGGCGACCGCAAGGCCGAGCTGACATTCCAGGAAACCACCAAGTCTCTGGAAGTCTTTGATGACCGCATCAAGCGGCTGGGCCAGACCACGACCGAAGTCATGCGGGTCATGTCGTCCATCAACAAGCAGTTCACAACCAGTGGCGTAGCCGTTGGTGTGGGCGCCTACGGCTCCACCGCCGCGAGTCGGCTCACCGGCCCCATGGCTGGCGCCATGAACCAGATGTACGAGGCCCAGCAGCAGTACAATGAATCCATGGGCCAGGCGGCCCTCGCCCGGCGCAACCTGCAGTCTAGCATCATGAAACGGCGCCGCAAGGGCGACACCCGCAGTGATGAAGAGATTATCCGCGATGCTCGCGAGGACGCACGCGCCGCCAAGCAAAATCAGGCCGGCGCCGCAGACTACGTATCGCTGGAAATCTCCGAGGCAGACCAAGCTCTCAATGGTTATCTGGATAGTGCGCGCCGGGCGTTGGATGTCACCCGCCAGACGGCCGAGGCCCTGCGTGAAGCCGTCGAGAACATCAAGAGCCTCCAGGACTCATCGCTTGAGCTCTACAACGTGTGGAGCGAAGTGGGGCAGGCCGTCAAGGCGAGCCGAGACGCCGCGTGGGCGATGTACGAGGTGCAGAAGACCATGGCCGCAGACGCCATGGCGTCTTCCATGTCAGCGTCCATCGGACTCGGGGGCTCTCAGCACGAAGCCGCCTTGGCGCTTGACCGCAAGTACGAAGAGGCATCGTCGCGGGCCATCTCTCAGATTGCCGGCGCCTACGTTGGCGGGATGGCCGCAAACGCCCGAGCCTTTGGGGGCGAGATGCCCATGGGCATCAGGCTGCCCAGCTTCGCTCAGGGCGGTCCTTCTGCGTACTCGCTGCTGGAGAACCAGCTCTACGCATCCTCAGACTTGGCGGGAAGCGGAGCTTACAGCGGCGCGCCCGAGAATGTGCTGAACGAAGCCGCGATGACGTTCTACCGCGCTGTGGGCATCTTCGCTGGTGCGGTTGGGGCCCCCGGTGGAAGCACCGAGGGTGCTGACACGAGCAAGGGGCGTATCTTTGGGGCGGGGCTGGCCGAAGGCGGGTTCTCTGACCGCATCGTAGCTCAGTCTCCTCACAAGAGCAAGGACAGCTTCCTCGCCTGGCTCAACAAGGGCGAGTATGTGCTGCCTGCTGGCATGGCTGCCGTATTGGGCCCGGCACTGGAGCAGGGGCGCACCAAGGGCGGCACCGGCGCCCTGCTTGGCCTGCTGAGCGGTATCCGTGGGTACGCCGAAGGCGGCTACGTTTCTCCAGATGAAGAGACCGCGCGACGCTTCATTCAGCGAGGCCAGCGCTACGGCTCTGCTGCGGGTGAGATTCCGTTCGGTAGCGCGGCTCTTCGCCGCTCCCCGGACTTGCTCCTCCGCATTGCTGAGCAACTGAACACCGAACCGGGTCTGCTCCGAGATGGTTTCGACCCCACAGCCGGTAGCAGCTCACGTGCTTTGGCCGACCTGAACTGGCTCCTGCGGAAGGGCGGGGCGTTCGGCCCGCAGTACACTGATGTAATCAGGCAGCGGCTCGCCGATGCTGGCTTGCCCGCCGCGTCAAACGCAACGCGCTTCTCTCGCTTGGCGGAGCAGGCACAGGCTGCTGGCCGCTATCACAGTTGGCCTGCAACCACGCTTCGCCGTGTAGGCCCCGCCTGGGATAGCTTCCTGGGAACCATTGGTCGTGGCGAAGAGGCGTTCATGTCGGCTTACGAGCGCTCATCTGCGGCCCTGGGGCGCGGCTTCAACCGCATGGTAGGCGGTATCGGGGCCGGCATGGACCGCACATCGCAGTTCATCATGGGGAACGAGGCTGGGGACCTGTTCCCGCGCTTGGGTCGGGGCTTCAACCGTCTGACCTCACGACCTATGGCGTGGGGCCAGCGCGCCGCCGACTGGATGTTCGAGACTGAGGGCGGCTTCAGGCCAGCAATGGCCGGCATCGGTCGTCTGCGTGCCGGTGCTTCCGGTCGCCTCGACCGCCTGTCTCAATTCATCATGGGTAACGAGGCTGGGGACTTGTTCCCGAGCATGGGGCGGGGCTTCAACCGCTTGACGGAGCGGCCCATGGCTTGGGGGGACCAGGCTCTAGACTGGTTCACCAACACCAGCGGCGGCTTCGACCCGGCCTGGGCTGCGGCACGGCGTCTCGGCGGTGGCATCAGCCGCTTTGCCGGTAACGCGCTTGACCGCACCTCACAGTTCATCATGGGCAACGAGGCTGGGGACCTGTTCCCGCGCTTGGGTCGCGGCTTCAACAACATGATGCGCCGGCCTGGGCAGTGGGGCAACAGCGCGCTCAACTGGTTTGTCGAGAACGAAGGCGGGTTCCGCCCGCTGGCGTCTGGTGCGCGGCGTCTTGGGCGAGGCATTTCCAACGCCGCCTACCGCTTCCCTGAGTTCATCATGGGCAACGAGGCTGGGGACCTGTTCCCGCGCTTGGGTCGCGGCTTCAACAACATGATGCGCCGGCCTGGGCAGTGGGGCGACAGAGCTCTCAACTGGTTCCATGAGACCGAAGGCGGGTTCCGCCCGCTAGCGACCGGAGTTCGGCGTGGGTACGACTCGCTGCGCGGCGCGTGGATGCGTCGCGGCGGCCTGCCCGCAGCGCTGCAAGAGCCCGTAGGAATCGGAAGCACCGAGCCCGCCATCGCGCGGCCGGCCATCGCTCCCGAAGCCCCGGCCCCAGTCCTGCGCCGCCCGCGCCGCCCGGCATCCATGATGCCGCCGTCCACCATGCCCGCAAGTGCTAGAGGCATGGGCGGCAGTGAGTTTGGCGCCATGGTCGCCGAGCAGCGGAGACGCTATCGCAGTCAGTTCACGCTTACCCCAGAGCCGGCAGCACCCACTCTGCCTCCGGTGGGCAGCCGAGCCTACTACCAGACAGCCCGCCAGTACGGAACTGGCTACAGGGGTCTCGCTGGTCGTCCGCTGCTGGACAACGAGATTGGCTACCTCCAGAGGCTGCCCGGCCGCTTGCAGGGCATGAGTCGCGAAGAGGCGCGAGGGCTCTACGATTCTGGAAGCCAGGCGTTCTTCGAGAGGACCGGGCGCGCCCCGGCTACTTCTTCTGAGCGCCGCATTGGCATGATGTGGCACGAACAGAATCAAGCCGCCGCGCGTGGTGGGTACGGGCGCCCTGCGGGTACGTCTACCGGAGTCGTCCCAGACTTGGCTGACAATGTGGAAGCCACGCCGTCGCCCAGGCCTGGCGACGGGCCGACACCGCAACGGAGAGTTGGTGCTTCGGCCGACGACGCAGTACGGCCCGCAACCACACCGCGAGCTCCTCGCATCCCGCGCGCGCCAGCGGCTAGAATCGGCGTAGCGTCTAGATTGTTGGGCGCCGTTGAACCAATCACAACTGGCCTTTATGCTTCCGGTCGCTACATGGATGAGCGTGGCGTTGCCAACATGAGCGGGCTGGAGATGACCGCCGTCACGGCTGGTGCGCCGGCAGCCATGCTGGGGATGACCGCTTTGGTTCGTCGCGTTGCCCCGGCTGCTGGGCGGGCTCTCGCCCCTATTGGACGCGGCATTGCCGGAGTCGCGTCTAGGGTTCCGGGTGTCTCTGGCGTCGTAGGCCGAGTCGCCCCATGGGCGACCAAAGCAGCCCCTGCCCTTGGCCGGTGGGCTGGCCCTGTCGGGTCGGTCGTTACGGGCGGAATCGTTGGCTATGCCGATACTGGTGCCATTCATGAGGCTTACGACCGTGGGGCGACGACTACCGGGGCACAGGCGCTAGAAGGTTTCGGGGCTGCCTACGGTGGGCGCACAGTTGCGGGCTGGCTTGAGAAGTACGCCGGCATGGACCACAAGCGCGCTGGCCGCTGGGGCCGCAATATAGGCATAGGTATCGGGGTAGGCGGCACTATTGCGGGCGGCCTGCTGGCTGGCCCTGGGGGTGCGCTGGCGGTAGCTGGATACGGTCTCGGAACGGCCGGAGGCCGGGCCCTCAGGTTTGCTACCGACCAGAGCACCCACCATGGTCGCTTCACGTACCAGAAGCCGAGCGGCTCAAGCGCCCCGGTAGAGCAGGCCGATAGCGCTCCGCTTTCTTACCTGCCGCAGGTCCAGCGCACCACCGGAGTGCGCCAGATTAGCCGCGACTTCGCCAATACCCTGCTGGCGCAGCAGCGCCAGATGGGCCAGGAAATCCAGAAGAATCTGGCCGCGTCTCTCACCGAGTTCCGGCGCGAATCGCCCAACATGCTTGGTCAGGTCTACAAGGGCCGCATGCGCGGGCTGCTCCCCACCGAGTTCTCCGGTCTGGGGCCGCTTGGGACTGCGTGGGGCATGTCGGATAACCCGCTGACTGGCGTTGGCTCAATCGCGCGCATGGGTGTTACCGAGGGCATCATCAACCGTCTTGGTTACGGCGGCTCGTTTGGCCGTGGTGGTGGTGTTGTAGCGCAGGAGCAGGCCCAGGCCGCCGAAGGCGCATGGCGCTCGAAGATGGACGCCGCTGTGCAGCAGTTCGGCGACTGGAGCTCTTCACAGGACCCGCGCGTGCGCGCGCTGGGCACCTCCATGATGAAGGCCGCCGCCAACCTCGACAAGTTCGGCACGGGTGAATGGGAGAAGGTCCTGCAGGAAATCCCAGCCGAACTGCGCGGCTCAGCCAATACGTGGGCCCGCAACATGAAGCTGGCGGCGGAGCAGGTCGCCATCTTCAAGGACCGCTCAGAAATCCTCGGCACCCACCAGAAGGTGGCGGAAAGCGCCGCCAAGCTCGTTGGTGGTGTCGGGCCTACCGGGCGCCAGGAAGTGGGTCGTGTCCAGGCCGACGCGGCCGCCAACATGCTGCTGAATGGCCTGGCTCCGGGCCGGGTCCGCTCGCCGTTTGAGATGCAGCGCGAAGCCGCCCAGGCTGCCGAGCAGCAGTTCCGCTCCGGCGCTGCTGACATCTACCAGCAGACCATCCGTGGGCGCACGCCGCAGGACCGAGCCAATGCCCAGGGCGCCTGGAGCGCTCTGCAGGCGCTGCAGTCGGGCGACACGAAGACCTACAACAACCTCCTAGGAGGTCTGTCCACAGAGTCTCGCTCTGTCGTCACCGGCCTGGCGAAGTTGGCGCAGACCGCCAACTGGCAGCCGCCGCGTCGGGGAGAAGTCGAGGAGCAGATGCTGACGGCCGCCTATGGCGCCAGCTCTGAGTTCCTGAACTACGCACTCAAGCCCGAGCAGTACAGCTACCTGATGGGCCAGGGCATGGACATGTCGCCTGTCGTTATGGGCCCCGGCGCAGCACGTGGTGGCCGCGAGCAGTACGCGGTCAACATGGACTACATGCGCCAGTGGAGCCCAGGCACCGCTGACATGTGGGGCGGGTTCAGTGGGCAGTACACGATGTCTGATGTGTGGGGCCGCTCCACACCGCATGCGGAAATGGGGCAGAGCAACACCGTGGCCAAGCTCACCGCCAAGATAGACACCTTGGCCCAAGCTCTCTCCGAGGCAACTCAGGTGCAGACGCAAGCCGCGACACAGCAGACTGAGGCGGCTCAGCGGCAGGTAGAGAACGCCCAGATGTTCGGTGGCCACGTCGCGCGCCTGAATGATGGCGTTGAGGCCGCCGCCAGCCACGGCCGCGCAGCGGCGCAAGCTGCGATGTCTGGTAGCGGGCGGCACATCCCGCCGTCGCAGATTCAGGGCGGCTCCATAGCAGCCAGTATCGCCGCAAAGGCTGAGCTTGGAGCGGAAGTGATAAGGCGCATCCACTAGGCAGGGCAGGGACGAATGAAGAGATGGACAGGGTACACGCCAGTTCCCGGCACTATCGTCAAGCAGAGCGAGGGCTTCACCAGCCTCGCTCTGCCTGACTACTACTGGCATGGGAAGAACAAACTGCGCGTCAGAGTGGTGATGTGGCCCGACATGACCCAGGCGCTTACGCCGGTGGTTGACGGAGTGTCCATCAAGCAGCCCACCTACGGCATCGAACGCGGAGCGCTGTCTTTGTTCGGCGAGTACACCGACAGCACCATCTCAGCCCACACCGGGGCAGACAACGGGAACAGCAACACCGGCCGCGCCGACCGGGTGGCTGACCGGCTGGTTCTCGGCAACTACCCGTTGCCCACGAGAGCTGGCGCCCACGGCACCTACATTGACACTGCTGTTGGTTGCCGTGCCTGGGCTGCCGCCATGCCCTTCTCGCTCTTCACGCTCGACACCGTGCTGTGCCCCAAGTGGGAGGACGGCGGTGGCGGCTGGGGGTGGGACCCGGCCAGGTTCTGGATTATCGCCACACCTCACCCCGAAGGCGGGGTTAGTTTCGTGCGGATGATAGACTACTACGCCGGCCTATATTGGGGGGAAGAGCGCTGGTTCTGTGACGCTCCCGAGCTGATGTTCGGGGGGCGGGCCCCAGAGGGGCACAAGCCCATCCTGTACATCTCTGAGTGGTCCGACGACGTACCCCCGAGCCCCTATGGCTACCTCTACATGTGCGAAGCCTGCCGCAAGCAGGCCCTTGCCGAGGGCCGCAAGGACAAGGGTTTCGGCGGGGACAACAGCGCCAACCGCCTCATCAAACTCATCATGGTCAATGGCCAGAACGAAGATGGGGAGGACATCCCTGGGGCCTGCGCGAACACCACATACAGCTCGCCGGCCACCGCGTCGGGGCGCTCTTACGAGTTCTACTACGGGCACACGCCGCTCCATGGGACCATCGTAACGGCTAACCCTGTTTCCGTGAACTCCGTCAATGGCGTTGAGAGGCTCAAGCCCATCCGGCGCATCACGGACCCCGGTGAAGTCGGGGAAGCTGTGCAAGAAATCACCGCAGGGTGGAAGTGGAGCAACGGCGAGACGCTCTACGAGACCTGGGGCAGGAACTATGACCCTCGCGGTCTCATGCTGGGGGAGATTAGCACCCGTGGCTTGGCCCAGCCCAACATGCGGATGTTCGACCCCTACTTCTCCAATGACCGGCCCACCCCGGAAATGCTGGAGTCTGACTTCCTGGCCCCGCGCCAGTGGATGGACGCCAAGCACGTTCTGAGAAAGAGCTACCCGGTGGGGGAGTGGAGTTTGCCTCCCGAAGTCATATACAAGTGGAAGACCAAGCCAGACCCAATCTTCAATGAATCTCTTCCCATTGACGAACCCCTCAACATGAGGGTTTTCAACATGGGTTTGAAAGACAGGAAGAAGAAGTATGTCGCGGGCGAAGGCGAAGGTTCGGCTACCTGGATATGGGTTCCTAACCGCATGCTCGATACCGTATGGGAAGTGCTGGTCGAGGCAAACCACTTCTACATTGGCTCCAATAGCTCGACTGTTGGAACTGGCAAGGCCAAGCACCACATTGACCGGCTCTTGATGGGTGAGAAGGAGCTACGCGAGGCGTTTACCAAGGCCATGCTCTGGGGAGCTGTTGGCGGTGTCGGTGGCCTGCTCATCGGCGGCCTCAGCGCCATCAATGGCGCCATCAACAACCTCAACCTTATCTACGGCAATCTAGTGGAGCCCAAGTACGGCGCTGGCGGCTCCGGCGACAAGCCTACGCGCTACGTCCGCACGCAGTACGATACGGAAAAGCGTCTCTACACCGTCACTCTCGCCAATAATGAAGCCGAGCGCAATGTGGTGCTCCCCAATGGGCAGTTGATGTTCGCCAAGGAGCGTCGCATTGAGAGCCGCTTCGGCTGCGTTCCATCCATTAGCGGCTACTTCGACCAGCGCGGAGAAATCGTCGTGATGTGGCCTCACAGCAAGCGCTGGATGCAGTCTCCCAGCTTGGTGATGCAGGTGGCCGGGGTCGAGCAGCAGTATGTCATCGAGAAGTACAGAGCCGTCACGGGCGAAGACAGCAAAGGCCGCAAGACTACCGAAGAAAAGGTCAGTGAGGGATGGGCGGCCAACCCCAACCGGGTACATCGGCCGGCTGACTATGGGGTGCGCAATGTCCAGGCGTCAACGGACGAGACCGAGCGCTACGTTGCCTTGGTCTGGGACCAACACCTCGACAACGGACACTACATCCCCTATGTCCAATTGGTAGACAAGCACAGGTTGTTCGCGCCACGCGGGGTCATTCGCTCCATCAACGGTGGGGGCAAGGCGTTCATCCCAAGCGAGTCGTTCGAGCACTTCAAGAGTAACGACGGCGACGGCAAAGTCAACCGTGGCACCGAGTTGGTCCAGCGCGCGGAAGACGGCGTAGAGCGCCTAGCTGATGCTGAGATGGACCGGCCGCAGGACTGGCGACACGTGTACCCCCTGCCCATCGGCAAGACACAGGTCGTGCTGCTCATTGGGGACAAGGAGCTCATCTGCGACTACGACCCGGAGACCGGAGTCATGAACCCGGTCACCGCATCGAACGCCGCAACAGTGAACCTCTCAGACACCCAGGCCCCCGTGTCCCACATCTTCCTGCGGGTGTTGCCGTTCGGACTTTTCAACCCACGCCCAGGTGATGCCGGCGACGGGGCCACGGCCGTTCTGAACACCGGAGTCTTTGAGGGGCCCAAGTACAACTCTGAGCCACTCGCGCAGGGTTACAACCCAACAGCAACATACGACAACAAAGACGTTCACGTGTTTTTCAATTCGATGTCGGAGCCGGGCCGCGTTCCCCCTCTGCATGGCGGCGGCTTCTGTGAGTTCGAGGTGAACATCTCTCCCGGCGACGAGGCTCAAGTCAAGGTCTACGGGGCAGAGATGAGGACAGCGCCGGGGGGCTCCAGCCCCGCAGTGCAGTGCTACGTCGCCGCATACCCGGCTCGCACGCCGGTCAGACACATGCGTATACCGGCATCGAAGCTGGGCTCCATGCTCAACACGTACACAAATCCAGCAGAGACAGAAGTGGCCGAGTCCGGGCAGGCAGAGACGGCAGCCGTGGAAGCGATGTTGAGATACCAGGACACCATCGCCGACGAGCTGACCAACAACACGGAAGACTTGGGGCTCCTGGTGGCGCGCTGTGGCCCGCAGTTGACCAACAAGGAGTTTAGGCAGGCAGACAGCCGCATCACCGGCTTCTACAACGCGTACATCGCAAAGCACGCGCCGCCCAAGCCCTACAATGACAAGAACCCCGGCACTCCCAAGGAGTGGGAAGACTACGCCAACGCCATCACCGACTACGTGTACAACGCGATGGCCGGCTACCTCAACCTGTCGCGCAGACAGATTCTGGTCTTCCTCTACGACAAACTCATGGGAACACCCATCGGGCAGACCGCCGTCAAGCTGGCGCTGAGGACCTACTTCACCAACCAGGATGACGACGTGAGGTGCCCCAAGTGCGGCGCCATCGCCCTGTTCTGCACTGACGTTGTTGAGGGGCTCCACCAGATAGGGACATTCCGGTGCGCTGCTTGTGGTCATGAGTTCACCGATGATTGCCACTACATCGAGATGGAGTACGTAGACGCGGCCTGTGACCCGGCGCGCGGGCGCATCTGGCTGGTGGGCGGCATCTACGATACCAACCTCGCGCTCGGCTGCGATGAGGGCTTCCCCTACATCACCAGCAAGATACCGAGCTCTGGCATCTGGGGCGCCGAGCGCGTCATCATGCCCAACGAAGTTGACTACAAGCAGATAGTGGATGAGAACCCCGGCCCCAACGACAACAAGGCGAAGCCCTACCTTTGGGACACGGCAGACACCCGACAGTGGTCTACCGACAGTTCGTTGCCGGCCGAAGGGGCCAACAATGAGGTGGACAAGCTGGTGCCTCCCGTCGAAGACGGGCTTGACCACATCAGCTTCATTCCGCCGCACAAGCCGAAGATAATGGCTACGAAGCGTGGCTTGACATGCTTGCTGCTCACCAGGGAATACTATGATGCGGCGCTGTCCAAGCGAGGACAAGGGGAAGACGAAGAAGAGCTCCAGACGAACCCCGGCGACCATATCGCGTCCACGGCTTCGCCCAGCATCCCGCGCACGTACTACTCCCGCGATGGGTTCCTGTGGGACTCTGACTATCACAAGGTATGGAAAAGGGAAGCGCCCGAGGCCGACATCTATGTCCAGCCGAAGCGCGACTGGTGGGAACTACCACTAGACCTCAAAGACAAGACAGGCCATGGGTAAGGTGGTTCAATGCCTGATGCACCTACAATAGACATCACTAATCGCGTCAAGCGGGCCGTCTGGTTCACCAAGGTGGAACCGTTCACCGCCACTGCTGCCGTGCCTCCGCTGGTGTCGTTCCACAAGGCCGGGCCCGAGATTTCCGACCCTACCGCCCCCTTCACTGGTGGCGGGTTCACGCCCGTGGGCAAGCCGGCTGAAGACATGAGTGCCGAGGTCTATATCACGAAGCCCCTGGTTCCGTGTGTGGTGATGAAGACTGAGACCTCATCCAACTGGATGGGCAACGACGATGATGGCTGGATGGCCGGCTTCACCCCTGTGGCCGGCGCCACTGTTGAGGCCGACCAGATTTACACAGCCGGCATGCGGCCGGGCCCAGGCGAAACCAAGTGGTACATGGGCGCCAGCAATATGCTGCCGTCTGTCTACGTGTCCACCGACAAGTTCTTCTGCCTCAAGGGACCCACGCACTGGCGCAACTTCAAGCTGCGCGGCATCTTCAAGGTCGCCCCCATCCCCGAGAACTTTGGGCACTTCCACCAGGAGTCGCTCATGTCCGTCTCGGGGACCAACTGGACCGTCCCGGTGATGGCGTCTTCCAACCCGGCGCAGTCTGGCAACCCCTACGCGAACTTCGTCTCTATCTGCATGGGGGACTGGGGTTCTTCAGCCCAGAGGGCCCCGCGCTACTGCCTGTTGTTCCGCCTGCCGTCATGGGAACCCATCCTCTACGTGAGCCGGAGCGCCACGACCGCCCCGGATGTCGGAGAGATGACGCACCCGTCCAAGAACCCCCAACTCAATGAGTGGCAGGAGGTGCCTCGCTCGAACGACCCGCGCGAGGGCTTCCAGTTCGACACCGGGGAAGCGCAGGAAATCAACTTCACCGCCTACATCGAGGGCGGCTGCTTCTACGTCGCGATGCAACCTTGGGGCACCGGGCAGAAGACGGCGCGCTTCTCATGGAAGCTGGATGCTGCCGAGGGGCGCAAAGACGAGTCCTGGTCTGAGGGCGCAGCCGATGGCGAGTACAAGAGCGACCTCGAATTGCAGGGCAAGACCGACAACGACAAGCTGAATACACAGTTGACCGAAGGCCGCATCCTTGTCATGGGCAACGGCGCCCCCGTCAACTTCTGCCTTGGTACCGAGTTCGAGCCCTACGACGGGGGTGGAGACACCAGGGAGCTCGTCGCCCACTATGTCACATCCTGGTCATCCCTCAAGCAGATGGCGGCCGACAACAACGCTGGCGGGACAGTCGAAGAGAGCGACATCAAGGACATGCTCAAGAGTGGCACGGTGGTTGTCTCACACCACCCTATCCACGACAGCAGCCTGACGAACTATGTCAACCCAACGATTGACTCGGTGACTGTAGACACCGACCATGCCACTGCCGCCGCCGATGGCAGCACGAACTCGGATGACTGCATTGTCAAGGTCACTATCAAGGCCAAGGCCGGCTACGCTCAGGCTCCCAATGGCGGCCCGAAGACCAAGGTCTTCCCGAAGATTCGCTATGTCCGCTTCATCGCAGAGCCCTACACCAACCTTGGCGACGGTATGCTGCCGGAGACCGGCTCTTTCTACCTACAGAACGGGCTGGACTTCAGTCTGGAAGCTGGAGCTGAGGGCGAGGTCAGCGGCAGTACGCGGTTCGACATAGGCGAGAGCGGGGGCTACTTCCCCGGCGTCACGGACGACCCTCGCACAGGCGCCTGGCAGGACACCGACGAGTACATGTCCGCTGAAGGTCTGCGCGGCTTCCCGTCAAAGACCGTCTGTGGGTACGCGTTCATTGATGACAGCGGCAACGAGGTCTACAAGATGTGGCCCGTTGCGAAGAAGTACACGGACAAGGCCACCTTCCAGATGTCCGCTGGCGGGGAAGTGGGCTCTGCGTCCATCATCGGCCGCATGAACGAAGTGGGCCGGCATGCCTTGTTGCAGAAGGCGAAGGGCTTCAGCCTACCGGCCATGGACGGCTACAGCCACTTCTACGCCATCAAGCTGCTGGCTAACTATGCCGGCATTGCGGACACAGAAATGGCCCCATGGACTGTTGGGGTCAGCGGCCCGAAGGCTTCGAGCGGCCAGTACCAGAAGACCGACAGCAAACCATCGCTCGCTTTGGTAGACAAGCAGTTCGCGCCTCAGACCGATGCCGTACTGGCGTCTTGGGACGCCCCGTGTCCAGGCCAGGTCGAGAACGTTGGGGGCGAGAACGGCAACTGGCGCTTCCTGCTCTCTCCAGGAGGCTCAGTCTACGACCTGATGCAGCAGATTGCCAGGACGTTCGGCTTCCGGTTGTACTTCGACAATCTGGGGCTTCTACACTATGAGCCAGACCTGTTCCCGCTGATGGCTGGCGGCATCATCGCCAATGCCAACGCCGCGCCCATCCTCCAGCACCTGGCGAAGGGCGAGTTCATCACTGAAGACCACTTCTCCTACGAGAACAGCATCATCACCATGGAATCGACCAACGTGATGCTGGGCCGTCACGATGGCGTGATGGTCATGGGCGAAGCGCTCTACCCAACGTGTGTGTGCGGCCGGGCGAACTGCCGGCTGGTGGGCCAGACCGTGAACAATGTCTACCACTATGTGCGCTGGGGCGGCTCTCTGCCGTGGAACTCAACCAGGAAGATACCAGCGTTCCGCTACGTCTACGCCAACACTCCGCAGCAGGCGCGCAACCCAATGTTGCGCAAGACCTGGTTGTACATATCGTCGCCACACCTGACGACCCCGGCGATGGTCAACTCCTACGCCGCCTATCTGCAGAACTGGTGCTCGCAGTGGTGGGTCGGAGACCTGTACAACATCACGATGATTGGGCAACCACACCTGTGGCCGGGAGACTTCATTTCCATCGCGTTCCCCAACGGGACGGACGTGCATGGATACCCTCGGTACAGATACTTCTACATTAGGACTGTACATCATGGCTGCTCCAACGGCCGCTTCGATACTACGGTCACAGGCATGCTGCTGCCTACCCAGGAGTCGGAAAGCGCAAGGAAGTCGTTCAGCAGCACCTACACTTCTTCCAGCGCAATCCTCCCAACCCCGCCAGCATCCGCTAGCAGTCTTGAGTGGGGCGGGCGCAAGCCGACACTCACCACCTATGGCGGAGAAATGGAGGACTGGTTCTAATGCCTGGAAACCCAAGCCTCTTCGGAGCATCCGTGTGGGGCGGCCCGAGACAGATGACGGCTTCGCTGCTGAATACTTCTCGCCAGGAGAAGTATGTGGCTTCGCGCGATTGGCTATTGCCCGTAGTCCCGGCGCTGGTCCCGACGAACCTTGAGACGGCGACCGTCTCCGGCGCCGGAGCGGCCGGCGCCGCTGTGTCGGATGGCACTTGGGTAGCGACGGACTCGGACGGCAACCAGAAGCTCATCGTGGTAAAGCCGGCACCCATGCGTACCATCGTGTGGCTCTCGGCTTACGTCCCACAGTTCGATGGTAGCGAGCTACGCTCCGTCCTCCTGCAAGACAACGACCTGGTGGCCGCTTCCGCAGGGGGGCTCGGTTCTCCGGTCTTCTGGAGCGAGCAGGCCGACAACTCTGGCAACTGTGAGCTCATGGGCCTGCCGCCTGGCAATTTGCTGCTTGTCCGGTACCGCGCTTCCGTGAGCAACAACCTGTGGTTCGTGTCGTTCGATGAGAACGGCGCCCACACCATCAGCATCACACTGACGAAGATGCCCACAGAAATGGCCCTGGCCTCCAACTCCTCCGACATCACGGTGACCGTGGGAGGAGAAGAAGTAGAGGTGGAGAGTGTGGACGCCGCATCGGGCGCCGTCGTGCTGGCGGCAGTCCCGGCGTCAGTACCGCTCTGCACATTCTGGACCATCTCGGGAGACGTGTTCGGCTAATGTCAGCTCAACGCAACATCTATGGCAACAGGGCTACCGCCGCGCGACCCGTCATCATTGACGGTATGACGCTGCTGCCTGGCCCCGCCTCTGCGTCTTCCGACCTGTCCAGACGAGCGGCGTTCACTTCTGTGGGTAACCCGACCATCGCCCTGGAGCGCCCCCCGCTGCTGTCCATGCAGTGGGTTGACGTTGTTAGCGACTTCCCTGTGGCTAGTTGGCTGCGCAGCCTGGAGCGCGTGCTTCTCGCCCCCGCCAACATCAACGAGAGCCGGCTCTTTGCTTGGCCGGAACTCCTCCACGCCATAGAGCTGGACCGGCAGCAGTATGTGGGCTACCTGATGTCTTACGAGGTAGGCGAGGACGCCAAGCGCGCTTCCAACGGCGCCACCTACAACAACAACCATACCTGGAGCGCCGGCCTGGCGTTCAGTCTGGCGCCCAACCGCACCATCAACCCCCTGCCCAGTCTGTCCGACGCCCCGGTAGTGACGGGCGGCACCGGGTCCATCTTCCGCCATCTGTCTATCGTTCACAGCGCGGTAGGGACCCTGCACTCCCCCTCTTCCATCAGATGGTCGAATGGGGGAAGTCGGGACAACAAGTACACGGTCGCGGGGGAAGCCATGGTGATGGCCAACTTCAGGGAGCCGGGAGAGCTCACGTTCTCCTGGTCGAACCTTCCCGACGTGACCCCTGGTGCGGACATGTACAACGTGTCCTACCCGCAGTACATCATGGTCTCCAAGTTCGAGGCGTTCCGTAAAGTCTCAGCCTATGTCCAGATTTGGGGCTTCGACCCCATTGACGGCAGGATGAAACAGTTGGCGTGGGGCAAAGTTATACAGATTAAGTACGCTCCGTTGGCCGGGCAACCGCCTCGCTACGAGGCAACTATGCGGGTGGCGCTCAAAGCGGCGCGATAGGAAGACGACGGCGACGGTAGACCCGCGCGGGACGAGCCAGAAATGCTCGCGGTGCGGACACGTCGCGCGGGGCAACCGCGTGAGCCAGTCCGAGTTCCGGTGCCAGAAGTGCGGGTTCCGAATCAACGCCGACCTCAATGCGGGACGGAATGTGAAGGGGAAGTACCTGGTCCGAGAGGGCAGCGCCGTCTCGGGCGGGCCGCGTCAACCGGCCTAAAGCAGCGTGTTGTTTGCGGCTGCAAGCTGCCTTCGGGTAGTGGTTGAACAACCCCGTATTTGCCGGATAGCTATAGGACAACAACAAAGCAGTTGTCAACAAGGTGATTCAATGGATGTTGCATACAACCCGGCACAGACCGGGAACGTTGTAGCAGCCCCTGAGTACAACGCCAACATGGCGGCCTTCCAGGCTGCCTTGGACGCTATGGAAGGGAAGATTTCCGGCGTCATCAGCGACATGCACGGGGAAGGCGTCCTGCGCGGTCTGCAGTTGATAGACGGCGGTAACTTCATCACCATCACCCCCGGAGTAGCCTACAGCGAGGGCATCCGGCTGCTGTTGAGCACCGCCTACAATGTGGCGCTGCCGCCCTATTCCGTCTGCCGCGCCTGGGTACTCGACAGCGACGATACCCCGGCCATTGTCAATGTGCCGGCCGAACGCGTGAACTACCCGGACAATTCCAGCAGTGTCGTCTACGACGGCGACACGGAGCGCACCGCTGTCTCTGGTGCCCTCCAGGGCTACGTGACGAAGCTCACGGACGGCACCGCCACCATCCTCTACAGTGGCAAGGGCCCCATGCACCTCATGCTGTCTCGGGACAGCGCGGGCGGCTCGGCTACCATCCAGACGCGGACCCAGAACGCCGATGGCTCCTGGGGTGCTTGGTCCACGGGAACGGCCGAGACCTCGGTTTCGTTCTACTCCTCCATCGCGCAGAAGCGTCGGGCCATCTGCATCGGTGCCCCCGATTCGGCTGGCGCCACGAAGCAGATTCGCATAACCGCCACCGGCGATGCCTACATCGAGGGCTTCTATTACCTCGACCCCGAGGCCGAGTCCGACGCCAGGCCGTCTACCTATGCTGTCGCGCTGGCCTGGGTCTACACCGGGGCGGGCGGCGACATCCTTGAGGTCGTGGACACGCGGACCAACATCGTGCTCAGCAACTACTGGCTGAAGCTCATCGAGACGATGTACAAGCTGCTGGCCACGCAGGTAGTATGCACCGACTTCTGGTTCGACGGCTTTGGCTCGCTTGTGAACGTGGGCCTGGGCTCAACCTGCAACGTGGACACGGGGGCTCACCAGGCGGATATGGGAGCACTGCCGCCCTACCCCGTCGCGACCTGCGGCCAGTACACCATCCCTGGTCGCGGCACTTCAGTCACTGAGACCATCGCGCTTTCCCGCACGGCTGTGCAGCTCACCTACCCACGCCTGCAGGGGGGCTCGGTGGTTGTCAAGAACGCCACCGGCATCACCACCTACGCTACCGGCTACATCGTGGACACGGCGGCCGGCACCATCGCCTGGGACCCCGACGCGGACCCGCAGCCCATCACGGAGAACGAGACCGTTAGGGTGACCTACACCGGAATCTCAACTCTGGTCCTGACGGCGCGCGAGCCCGGAGACCGCAAGGTTCTGGTCGAAGTCTCCGAAGGCTCGACCGCCGACGCCGACGAAGCGTCGCTGAGTTGGTTGCGGCAGAATGGAATCCAGGGCTACATCTTCACTCCCAAGGCCGGCATTGTTGGTCGCGACGGCAACGGTCTCAAGGTGACAGTAGAGCACGGCACCAACAACCGCAGCACCCTGGCCGAGCTGCAGCTCAATGACCGCGCCGTTCCTCCGACCCACAGCATGGAACTCAAGTCTGCTGTGCTGGGGACCGAAGGCAACTTCGTGCGGGCCAAAATCAGCAACGACACTGGTCAGCGCCTACAGGAAGAGGGTTTCGAGACGGTATCCCCGGCAAGCTGGGTCTTGCAGGCGAACTCCAAGGGCACCGTCGCCGTGGCTACCGACCAGAAGCGCGCCGGCATCTACTCCCTGAAGTTCCACAAGACCTCTGACGGTTCCCGCATGCGGGGCTACCAGCTCTTCGACGCCAAACAGAACTTCGAGTACCAGGTGACCCTGTACTTCGCGTCATCCGCGTGCACATCGGACATCAACGGAACCGCTCGCATCTTGAGCGCCGACCGGGCCACCGAAGTTGCCTCATCGCAGTTCCTGAGCGGAGCCAACCGCAACAACCTGACGTTCGCGTCAGCTACGTTCACGTTCGTCTGCCCGTCCACAATGAACCGCCTGGCTCTCGCGCTGGACATTGACGACGGCACTGGTGATGTCTGGGTGGATGACTGCAGCATCACCGTCGTCACCCCCGACTCCTTCAAGCTGGAGGTTGAGGACGGGCATCTCTACCCGTTCTTCAGCCCTCTGACGCTGACCGGCGAGGAGCTGTCCGCGTCATCATCCGAAAGCGACGCGGACCACGTTCTGGATGGGGACAAGACCACCTACTGGCAGGGCGGAGAGAACACATCCTGGCTGGCGGCCGACTTCGCTACGGCCCCGCAGGCCATCACCGGGGTCTCCATCTTCGTCCCCCAGAATGTGCTCGATGCGGCCGTGGACGTAGAGCTTGAGACCAAGGACGGCACTGGCGTCTATACCTCGGTACGCACGAGTACCATCAAGGCCGGCTGGTGCGCGCTGAAGCTCCCAGGCGAAGTTGACGCCTACGGCGTGCGCCTGACCACCGCCGCCCCCATCGCCATCCTCCGCGTGCACACCGATACTGCGGGAAGCAACCCTCAGCCCCGCGATGGCGCCCTTAACGACTCGCTCCTCCTGGGCGGGGGCTTCGAAGCGTGGGAGACCCGCTCCGGCAAGCAGCAGCCCATGACCTGGACACGCAAGGTGGCCGGCGTTCTCGCTGACGGCGCCTACAGCACCCAGGCATCTGTCGTCTTGGCCGGCTCTCGGTCGGCCGAGGACGCTTCAGTCACAGACAACATCGGCACCTACGAGAGTGACACCATTTCTCTCGCCGTTGGCAAGGACTACACCGCTTTCGTCATGGCTCGGGCAAGCGGCCTCACCGCCGCCGAGGTGTCCGCCAGCATCGTGCCCATGGACGGGGAGACCGAAGGTACCCCCATCCCACTGGTGACCGAGGCCGGGGCTTCGTCCATCACAGCGGATTGTGAGTGGACGCTGTTGGCCGTGCGCTTCACCGCCACTACCACGACCGCCAAGATGCTCCTGAAGCGCGATGGTGTCGGCACTGTGCACTGGGACGGCGCCGAGTTGTTCTTGGTGGGTGAGACGTACCGCAACCTGACGCTGGACGCGCAGGACCCGGCCATCGGCTGGGAAGTGCCCTACACCAAGGCCGAGAACGCGGTCAATTCCGGCGACACCAAGTCCGAACTCGTTTCCCTGGTGAACCTCACGGGCGCCACCGGCTTCCCCGACGACGACACCGACATGAACCCGGCTGCCGTTGACTTCTGCTACCTGTCGGGTGGCGGGACGCAGTACATCACCACCAAGCTCACCATCCAGCGCTATGCTGTGGGGCTTGACGGGGTGCCTACCGGCACGCTGATTTCCAGTGAAGAGTTCGACAACCTGACGGTCGCCGCGAACGACGTACCGGGTGGGTTCACCCCCGTGAATGAAGACCTGGAGACCGTGATAGACCAGCAGTCCGCCCTGGTCAATGTGCAGGTGACTCCCAAAACAGCAACGGCCACCTACCTCGACAACCCGGTTGTCGGGAGCTCTTTCCTCACTGGCGGGGCAACCGACTACGATACGGTCAACCTGGACATCTACGCGACCAGCTCGGTCACGCAGGAAGCCGAAGACCTGTTGGGCTTCAACATGGGGGGCGCCGACTTCTACGCTACGGATGTGGACTTCAATAGCCAGACCAACGACACCGGAGCCCACGACGGGGCCTATGTCTCGGGGTCTGGCACGTTCTACCTGCACATCACGGAAGCTCTGGCTAAGCTCTACCTCGTCTACTACTCGGACGCCGCCTTCGGCACGCTGCAACTGGCCATCGCCGAGTACGACTCGGACGGGGTTCTAGGCGCCTTCTCTTCTGCGCACGCGGCCCTGCTGGTCTCCAGCGTTGACCAGTCGGCCGGCGCCGGCCAGCAGCAGGAAGTGGCTATCGCCCAGCGGATGGTAGAGACATACAACAACGGCGACCCGAAGCACTACGTGCTTCGCCTGACCCCCGCAAGCGGCACCTGCAACATTGACGCCTTCCGGTTCCTGGTGGTGGCGCATCACGAGACATTCACCGACCTGAGCGTGCGGCCGGCTGTATTCTCGCAGAGCGGCAAGAGCCCTCTGCTGACAGTCATCAACAGCGGCTACGGCAGCCAGGGGCCCAGCTCCATCATCGGAGCGGCGGGCGCCAACTCCAACTCGAACTATGACAACCCGACGCTGGGGGGCTACTGGCTCGAAGGCGAGTCTGGCACTACGCAGGTCCTGTACGGCCCTATTCTGGACAGCTCCCCGTTGGCCTACTGGGACGCGCTCGTGCTCTATGCCGACACGCTCATTCCCGAAGGCACCAGCATCACCTTCCAGTACAGTCTGAACCCGCTGAACGATACGCCTGTGTGGGCTCCGCTCACAGCCGGAGCGTACAACGCCCTCAATGGTGAGGTTGGCGACAACAAGCTGCAGTTGCGCGCGGTCCTGGCGACCGAGGTAGCTGGGCAGACCCCGGTCCTCTACAACTGGGGCGTGTTCTGGGGCTCGCCGTCATACACCCCAGAGGGCGCGCGCACGGTCGTGCTGGAAGGCGATGCCTACATCATGTCCACCAGCAGCACCGTGGCCAGCAGCAGCGCGGGGGGCTTCCACGCCTCCAGCACTGAAGTGGTGGAAGGCTCCGGCATCATCAACATCCCAGTTGCCTGCCGGCCGTCTCGGGTCGCCCTCTCCATCGAGTCGGTGTACGTGGGCCCGTACCATTCCTGGGGCGAGCACTATGCCCAGCAGGTCACCAACCCCTACGACCCGTACTACGGCGAGTACGGCTATTGGGACAACTATGGCTACACCGGAGCATATGGCTACGGCTACTACGGCTACGATTGGCCGGCCGACTATTTCGGCTGGCAGTCCGTCGAAGTTGAGAACCTTGATGGACAGGCTGCCACCATCAATGGGTCTCCCGTAGAGATATACGTTGGCGGCCAAAGCAGCAACCAATTCAGTATCTTCTGGCGTTTTCCTGTGGGCTGGCAGGTCAAGGTCCACTACGTGTGCGAAGGTTGGAGGTAGTGCACCCATGAGCGATAGCAGAACTATTACATCCGACATGGTGCTGTCCCTGGGTTACGACTTCTCGATGCGCCCCGACGAGGCGATTTCGGCCCGAGCCGTGGCTTTGTCTGGGGCGCTCCCCTCCAATGCTTTCGCCCCGGTCGGCATCAAGGATGACATCCCACAGAGAGCCATCTGTCTGGCTCAGGCTCTTCGGTTCTACGACATAGAGTCTGTACTCACTCACATGCCCGGTCCCTGGAAAGCGAAAGCGGAAGAGACCGGCCTCAAGGTTGACGCTGAGCATCCGGTCAACATCGAGCTCTACCAAGAAGGCGGCACCGTGTATGTCGGCATTGAGCGGGAGTTGTTTGTGACTCAGCACGGTGCGGACTTCGGTGTCTGGGATGGCCAATTGGCCGTCTTCGGCGACAAGCCCAAGCCCAATGACACCTGGCGTCATGGGAGCCACGACCCGTCCATGAATCTCGCCGACCGCGTATCGCAAGTGTTGCGCCACACGGCGGGCGCCATGGTGGCCGAAGCCGTCCGTCTCGGGACCGTCAAGACGCTACCGCACAGCATCGTTTTCAGGAAGAGTGATGATGCCAAGCAGTTGCCGGGAGAGGCTGCCATCTGGGCCGGCCGTCTGGCCGGAACCGGGTACAACGTCACGGCCGACAAGCGCATGGCCGAGCGCCTATCCATCGGCAGGGAGAGCGGCGGGGAAGACGCTGAAGTGACCTGGAACAGACACGGGCAGGTGTTGTGCAAAACCGACCGGGAGTCCTATGCCATTTCCTATTCCGGCTCTCTGGCGGCCGCCGCGCGCGCCTGTCTCCTGAGAAAGCCGGTGGTCTTCGGGGTGCCTCGCGTCGCCATCAAGCCGAACCAAGGTGTGGACGCAGTTCTGTCTGGTCTTGCTACGGAGCAGGTCGCGGCCGCACTGGCAAAGCGTGGGGTCTCTGTCGCTGTGGTTGAACCAGACAGCAAGACCCTCCCCGATGCTCGGTGCTTCGTCGCCTGCGACGATACCCAGGCGACAGCAGACCTAGCTCTCTCGGCTCTGATGTCTGGGGTTATCCCCATCGTCCCGGCTTCTACTCATACAGCCCTGTGGGCCATCCCCAACATCGTCAGCAAGGTTGCCAACAATGACCCGCTGGAGTTGGCCGAGATGACCGCCGAACTGTGTGCTGTGAAGTCCAAGGTCTTCGACGCCTGGCGGCTACGCGGCGTTGACGGCTGGGGCCGTCTCTTCTCCATAGGGAGGCTGACATGCTGAGGGTACTCCATTCCACTGGAGGGGCGCGAACGTCCGCTACACTGACCCTGGACAACCCCCGCCCCCTGCATCTACCACAGAGCAGGGTCACGCTCATCATGCCGTTCTACAACTACAGCAGCAGGATGCGCGAAGCCTTCGACAGCCTGGTCAATCTGTCCGAACAAGAAACCAGTGTGCTTGACCTGGTAGTCGTCAACAACGGCTCCTCGGTCGAAGAAACTCACAAGCTCTTCGACTACATAGACAAGTACACCTTTCCGTTCCCCATCGAGCTAATCCGCAGCGAGACCAACCTGCCCCTGGGTTACGCTCGCAACATGGGCGCCCGGCGCGCCAGCGGCGACTTCATTGGCTGGATAGACCCAGACGACGCCGTGCTGACCGGTCGCATCTCTTGCGCCCTGGAAGTCCTCAGCACTACAGCCGGCATCGGTATCTTCCACGCCAATGCCTGGGTCCGCGACAGCTTGGGCCGGCATACGCTTTACGATAGCGGGGGCCCGGCAACCTACCAACGGCTACAGGAAGGTTGCTGCGTGTCGTGCCAAAGCACCCTGATGCCCACGTGGCTGTACTTTGCGCTGGGGGGTCAGCGGAACCTGCCGGCCGCCGAGGACTATGACATGTGGCTGCGAGCAGCGGCCCATGGCGTTCGCTTCATCCATGTGCCGGCGCCCGTGTACGTCGCCGTACAGCATGAGCGGCAGAAGACGCGAAGCGACATGCTCAACAAGTTCTCCTGGAACATGTCTCACGAGAAGGCGCGAGCGAGCGCCGCCTCGATATATGATGCAAGAGAGCCGTTGTTGTTGGTGCAGGGGCCGATGGCGGCCACTCCTTTCAGCAACCTCCCCATTGGGGAGACGGCCTACATGATGTCCGGTTTGCCGGCCGCCGTGACGGTGACCTACCCAAACGGCGTACCCGCAGACTACTCTTACAGCATTGGGCATCTTCTACTTCTCGCCTGGCGCTCTCTTCGAGCGCAAGGACAGCACCAAGGGCAGGTCAACCTGGATGGCGCCATCATCGAGTTCCGCAACAGTTGTGACGGGTAGTTCCGGCTTCATTGGCTCTCACGTTATGAGTCTCCTGCCATCCTCTTCCGAAGCAATAGGGATTGACGTAGCAAGCCCATCCTGTGGTGGCTACGCCCCGTTCGAAGTAGACATCTGCAGCCCAGAGCAAATGTCCGTGCTCGCCTCCCCCTTCCGCAACTGCTCCCTCATCCATCTGGCGGCCAAGGCCGCAGTTCAAGTAGACGGCCTCGACGCCGCTGCTGAGATGATACGGGTCAACGAGCTCGGCTTCATCAACACCCTGAAGCACCTGAGCCCCAGGCGCGTCGTTCTGGCGTCATCGGGGGCCGTGTACGGCAATGAGCACGGGTACCAGCTTCACGGTACGCCGGTAGGGCTCTACGGCTCAACCAAGAACAGCGACGAGAAGCTCCTGCGCCTGTGGGCCCAGGAAAGCGGCGGGCTGGGCTACATCATGCGCTTCGGGAATGTGGTGGGCGCGCGCTGTCGTGGGCTTGTGCCGTACCTCGTCAAGCATGCCAAGCAGTACCCCAATGCCGAACGGCCGGCGCTCTGCCGGGGTGATGGCTCTGTCGGCAGGGACTACGTTCCTGTCGAGTATGTGGCTTCTGTTCTGGTAGCCGCTCTATCCAAGCCGCAAGAGCCGGCCGTCTACGCTTTCGACATCGCCTCTGGCTTTGTGATGACCAACGGAGAGGTGGGCGAAATCGTCACGCGCGAACTGGCGCGCGCCGGCTTCAAGATGGTCATTGACTGGTCTGCCCCCCTGGTCCTTGGGGAAACGCAATGGACCCATCTGGACCCAGCACGGGTGGAAGCTCACTTCCCAGAACTGCGCCGGCCAGATAGGAAGAACGTGGAGGACGCACTGCGAGAAGCCGTGCAGTCCTATCTCTGACGCGCAAAGGTGTTGTGCGATGTGGTTGTTTTCAGCCCCTTATAGAATCTCGATAGCCGGAGGCGGAAGCGACGTTCCCGGATGGTTCAACAAGGAACTCGGTGCCGTCTTCAGCTTTGCCACGCACCAGCGCCTCTATGGTCTGGCGCATCCATCTTTCGATAAGCAGTGGCTGGTGCGCTACCGAAGCGAAGAGAAGTGCGCCGCCGCCTGCGACATCAACCATGACATCATCCGCCAGGCCGTATCAACCATCCACCCGGACTGCCCGCCACTGGAAATCAGTTGCCACGGCGAGCTCCCCGGCCACAATACCGGGCTCGGGGCCAGCAGCGCCTTCTCGGCCGGTTTCTGCTCCATGCTGTTGAGACTGACGGGGTGGAAAGACGACCTGATTCCAGAGGTCGTCGCACAACGCGCAAAGCAGGTCGAGGTAGATGGACTGGGCCGCGACATGGGCCTGCAGGAAATCTACGCCTGCTCCTACGGTGGCGCCAACCTGCTGCTCTTCGAGAAGGACGGGGTAGAGGTCTACCCGGTCAATGACGACGCCACCGAACGGCTAACTGAGTGGGTCTCCTCGCACTGCGCCATCATCCACGTTCCAGAAGAAGAGCAGCTCCAGAATGGCTTCAAAGACTTCTCCGGCAACATCGCGTCCATCTGCGCCAAGGAGAACATGACGCGCGCCGGGGTTTGCCTGGCCATCGAGACCTACAACCAGGTCAATAACAACAACCCCGGCTACTTGTACGATGCCGTGGCCGCCTCCTGGGCCATCAAGAAGGAGACACATCCGTCCGCTCTGGCCGGTCGCGCCGGAGCGATAGTGGAAGAGCTACAACAACTGGGCTGCGCCGCGCGACTGTGCGGTGGCGGACGAGGAGGGTTCGTTTTAGTATGCCTACGACACAGAAACGACTGGGAGCGCCTGCGCTCTTTCTGCACCGCCCGCTCGCTGGGATACAGGAGTACCTTCGTGGGCTTGAGCCCCGCGACAACTATCTCGCTGTCTACTTTGACCGAGACGGGGTTCTAAGCGCCTGTCGCGGCGACAAGAAGTACGTCAATAGCCCAGAAGACATCATCCCGGCAGCCGGCGCGCGCGAAGCGATGCAGCTAGCCATGGGCTACACGCCGTTCGTCTTCGTGCTCTCGAACCAGGGCGGCGTCGAAGCTGGGCACATGACCCCTCAGACGCTGGAGCTCATTGATGATGCGCTCTGGCGCCAGATAGGGCTCCAGCCCACCGCCAGCATCTACTGCATGCACGGGACAGACGCCCACTGCAAGTGCCGCAAGCCTGGCATCGGCATGGTAGAGCTGGCGCGCGACATCGTGTCCGTCATCACCGGGAAGCCGCCTGCCCTGGAACTCATGCTGGGCGACATGGACAGCGACGAGCAGATGGCGGAGAACGCCGACATTGCCTTCGAGCGTGTGGGTGATAAGAACGTCATGGAAGCCCTGGTGGCCGCTTTCAGCGGGCAGTAGGGCGGCACGGAATACTTCATGGTAGCGAAGCCGTCGCCGGCTTCGTGGTTAGGCAGGGTGAGCGAAATGCTGAAGCTGCCATACGACTCGGTTGTCTTTGCGGCCGGGCGGGGCACCAGGCTAGGAGAAATCACGGACAAAGTGGCCAAACCCATGCTCCATGTGTTGGGGCGCCCCCTGCTCTACTGGCAGGTGACGTACCTGCGACATGGCGGTCTGGAGCCCACCGTTACCGCCTGGTGGAAGTCCAATCAGATTCTGGGGCTGGGGAGCGCCATGGAGTTCGACGTGACCGTGGAAGACTACCTCCAGCCACCCGGCCAGGTGCTACATGCCTTGGCCGAAGGCGGCTGTCTACAGGACATTGTGGTCTGTCTGAACGGCGACACCATCGTCCCCAAACACCCCGCCATTCTCGCCGAACGACTCCGCTCACTACCCACTACTTTCAGCGCCTGCCTGCTGGTTAGGCCCTGGACCGAGTATGACCGAGACAAGGGCGTTCTAGTGCCTCACAACGGCAACTGGAAGCCCGTAGAGAAGCCAGACCGGCGTTACCCAGGCTCCAAGGTATGGACAGGGGCAGCCGCTATCCGCTCCTCCGCGATACTCGAACACCCGAGCGGCGATTCCCTCCTGCAGGCTCTGAGCAGCGAGGGCAAGCTGGCGACCATAGAGACGCGACAACCCGAGCTGGACATCGGTACCTGGGCCGCCTACCGCCACGCCGATGAATACCTGACGAGGTACTACATGTCCGAGCTCGTCACATAACCTTTTTTCGTCAATGCGTGCCGCAACGCGGAATACTTCCAGACATGAAGACCACATTGAAGCTCAAACTTCTCCCATCCGCTGACCAGCACCAGGCTCTTGTCCATACCCTGGAGGTCTTCAACGCTGCCTGTAACTACCTGGGGGAAGTTGCGTTCGAGAACGGTACCGCCAACAAGCTGAAGCTCCAGAAGTTGGCCTACCACGAGACCCGAGAGCGCTTCGGGCTACCAGCCCAACTGGCCGTCCGAGCTATTGCTAAGGTCTGCGAAGCCTATAAGCGGGACAGGTCAATCCGTCCAACTTTCCGGCCACATGGTTCTGCCGTCTACGACCAGCGGGTCCTTTCATTCAAGGGCCTTGATACCGCTTCAATCCTCTCGCTGGCGGGTCGGCTCAAGGTACCAATTGTTGCCTACGCTTACGCCAGCGACCGCATCACGGCTTACGGTATGCGCGGGCAAGCAGACCTCATACTCGAACGCGGTACATTCTACCTCTGCGTCGTAGTAGAGCTCCCCGAGCCTCTCAAGTCAGAGCCTAAAGACTGGCTCGGCGTGGACATGGGTGTCGTCAACATTACCACCGACAGCGACGGCGAGAACTTCAGTGGGGCCGAGGTCAATGGCCTACGCCGTCGCCATGCGTCACTACGGTCCAAACTCCAAAGCAAAGGCAGCCAGTCGGCTACGCGTCGGCTAAAGCAGCAGAGCGGGAAAGAGGCTCGTTTTGCCCGAGACGTGAATCACAGAATCTCCAAACATGTAGTCGCGAAAGCCCAAGGCACCGACCGTGGTATTGCCGTCGAAGACTTGACGGGAATCCGCGAGCGGGTAACGGTTCGCAAGGCTCAGCGTCGCGCACTACATTCTTGGGGCTTCCACCAGTTGGCCTCGTTTGTCGAGTACAAGGCTGCGTTGGCAGGTGTGCCGTTTGTCAAGGTAGACCCCAAGAACACGAGCCGAACTTGTCCTGGGTGTGGTCATGTCGCGAAGGAGAATCGTCCTACTCGCGACCAGTTTCTCTGTGTGTCGTGCGGTCTCGCTGGGCCAGCCGACCACTTCGCTGCGGTCGAAATCGGCCGTAGGGCTGCAGTCAATCAGCCATACGCGGGGGCTCTGACGAACCACCTGCGAACTACGCTACTTTAGTGGCGGCAGTAGTTGACCTGAGGGAAAGCAAATGAGACTCGAACAGCAAGGGACCGCCTGGAGGAAGACCATCGGGCCTGGTGATGTAGAGAACCGGGTCATGAGCACCGTGGAGACGCTGCGCACATCCGTGGCAGAGCTGCACGGTGATGGTACTTTGGGGGACACCCTCAAGGTTCTGGAAGCTGCCGGTGCTATCGGGTTTGGGGAAGCCTACAGTGGAATCGTGCTGGTGGAGACCGGCATCGCCTACATTGACGGCTACCGCTCTGCCTACTCCGGCGCCTACCTCTCCGTGCCTCAACCATACGTTGCGGTTGAGGCCCAGGAGTTGACGCTGCTGGAAAGCGAGGGGCCGGGGCAGAACTCCACCCGCTATGAACTGGCGAGAGAGGACGTGGTGGACGATGGCTCGTTCGTGCTCTACAAGCGCAATAGCGCCACCGGAGTGGATGAGGCTCTCACCCGGTACAGCCAGTACACCCTCGATGCCGCCCACGGCATCGTGACCCTGCTCGTTGAGCTCGGGGCCGAAGAAGAGTTGCGCGCCACCTACCGTTTCCGCGTGCCGGGCATCCTGTTTGTGGAGCTCGACCAGCAGGGGACACTGCATTGCAGTGTCGGTACCAGTGTGGCCGAGGACTCTGTGCCCGGTCAGGGCTGGGCCCCCGGCCCGATTGAAGAAGAGGAGTGGGAGTACACCCCCGGAGCCGCAGACGACCCCTACTTCCAGAGCGCCTACAACGGCTACTTCGCCCTGCCGCCCACGGCTTCTACTGGCACCATCCTGCTGGCTAAGCTGTACTACCCCGGACCCAAGGGCAAGCTGTACCGCAACATGGAAGAAGACGCGACGCGGGAGCTGACCGGCCTCAGCGCTGACGACATCATCAGTGGTGACTACGGCATCATTGACGACGAGCGCCGCATCCTGACACCGGCTGAAGACCTTCTGGACTTCCAGCAGGCGTTCAACGACATGATTGACGACATGAACTCAGCCGTGGCCGGGGCGGAGTTGGCCTTCTCCGAGGGGCGCCTCCGGGCCGCCGACCTGGACGGCGAAGGCATCGTCACCGGGGTTGTCCCGACAGGCGGCATGCAGAGCATGTACGTCAACATCTCGGCCGGCGTGGCCTACATTGAGCAGCATCTGGCCCAGCACGACTGGCTCATGCGGGTGGTTGTCCCGAGCCAGACAGTCCAGCTTGACGAGCCAACGGACGCCCCAAGCGAGAACCGCACCGTCACCGAGGGCCACCTGTACTCTCCGTCAACGACAGAGTACGCGCTGAACGTCGAGCCGGCCACCACCATCCTGTCTGTGAGCGGCGAAGTGGCCTACAGGTACACCCAGGCCAATCCTGCGCTGCTTACCAAGCGCCTGAGCGGCACGTTCTCCGCTTCCAAGCCCGCCGACAAGCCTACCTACGCCCTCTTCGACGCCACCTGCACGGCGTTGACGACCGTCGAGCGCGCCAAGCTCGAAGCGGCCGATTCGAACTCTGCCGCCAACGACAGCGCCGCCGAGAACCTGCATCACTCACTGCACGTGTTCAAGGTCGAGCACCCATACGCAGCCGACAAGGCCCACACCATCAACTACCGCTGGGACGGAACCGGCAGCGGCGGCGCGGAACTGTTCATCTTCAACTTCAACACCGACGCCTGGGTGAGCCTGGGGACTGTTGGCGCGACGCTGGCTTCGCTACAGGGCACCATCACAACCAACGTGACCAACTACATCAGCGAAGGCGGAGACATCTACTTCGCGGCGGCCTCGACCAGCGCGTCCGATGGCGGTACGGCTGTGTCTGTCACGAGTGACTACTTCTACATCAACCTGTACGCCGGCCACTACGTAGTGGGAGACCTGGAGCAGGGCGAGAGCGTCCCGAACGACAGCTACAACCTCGCCGGCAACAAGGTGGTCTTTGAGGACGACAGGTTCGCGTACCCGCGCGCCGGCACCACCTTCGCGGTCCAATACTACGCCGCCCTGCCGCGCTACGACGCTCTGCAGGTGGGACTTGACGGCGCCGTTCATGTTGTCAAGGGCACCCCGGCCGAGAGCCCCGTCATCCCAACCATCAATGATGAGCACCTGCTGGTAGCTAACGTCCTGGTTAGGCATGAAGGGGCCGTGGTGGCGTCCACCGAGGCGGCCGACAACGACAATGCTCTGTACGACCGGCGCCAGGTCATCTGGACAGGCGATGAGGGCCAGGCCGCTCGCGAAGACGCGTCCAGCCTTGTTGAGAACCTCCGCATGCGTACCTATGAGTTGCACGGCAATGTGGTGAGCAGCGGCTGCCGCGCCTATGCCTACCCCTCGGCGGCCGGCTCCTCCATCGTGCGTGTGGGCTCGGGCGTCTACTACGCTCTCGGCTACCGCCGCGAGTATGCCGGCTCTCTGCTGACCTACAACTTCGGCAGTCTGGCCGACAGTGAACACCGTCGCGACATCATCTACATGGACACCGAGGGCGTCGTCTACAATGCTCTGGGTACCCCAGTGGCGCTTACCGAGGTCTCCGAGCCGCCAGACCGCCCAGCCGGCACCATCCTCATCGCCTACGTGGAAATGACCGCTGACCTGGTGGCTGCTTCACGGGTTCCGCAGACCGCAATATACGACATGCGCACCGTGCAGGGGCAGCCCGATACCGGAGGAGATGACGGGGAAGACCCAGTTGTGGTGGTAGACAACAATCTTCTGGCATACTTCAACGAGCTAGGCGGGGAAGGGCTGCTCGCGGCGGATGTCAGTGTTGTCGCCAAGGCCACCCCATCGCGCTCTGTGGACCTGTCTACTGCCACCACCAGCCGGGCCTACATTTCCGGTCAGCGAGTGCTGCCTGACGCCATGGCTAGCAGCTACAAGACCTACGAGGTGTCGCGGCCGGGCGCCATCGCCGCCACCAACGACGAGAACCCGAACTTCCATCCGTTCATCAGTCTGCCGCAGGAATCCGCCGAGGCCAACTACTTCAACCTTTGGTCTCACCTGAGCCCCATCGAGGGGCTGCAGTTTCCACTGCAGAGCGTCTCGCGCATCAAGGCCAACGCCTGGTGCGACCACACCTTCCGGCGCGCGCACGGCGCGGCTCACACCAACCGCGCCTGGCACCTCTCGTACACCTCGCTGGCAGTGGACCCCGAGTCCCTGCCGGGCGCGGCAGAAGAGTTCGACAGCGATGGCTTCGAAGTCAACGGCGAGCCCGTCCTCACCGGTGAGTACGAGAGCTACGAGAACATGATGTTCTCTGATGGCATCGCGGCCACCAGTGAATCTTCGCCCGACAACGGCCACTACATGATGCACGTGTTCGCCTTCCGTCACGTCACCAATGGTGGCACGGTGGCCCGCATCAAAGCGCGTTGGGACGGTACCGGAGAGAAGCCCGACGCCAACAACGACATCAGCTACGGGGCCATCCTTCAGATATGGAACGGAAGTTCATGGGAGACCCTGGCCGACTACGACGAAGACAACCTCGGCACGGATGTCGCTATACGGCTGGAAGGCCAGGTAACGAGCAACCTGGACGACTACCGCCAGACAGATGACTACATCTACATCCGCGTCTACAACCCGCTGGCCGCAGACGGAACGCGCGGCTCGGAACTCTCCACCGACTTCGTGTGCGTCTGGGTCCTGGAGAACGGGCGGTGGATGGTTCCCAATAAGGTCTACAACGGCCACTTCGAACATGGCACCGGCATGCCTTACGGTTGGGAAGTCGTACAGGGCTCGGCCAGTTGGGACAGCTCTCAGGCCGACTCCCTGGCCAACAAGTACAACTGGTACAAGGACTGGGACTGGCTGGACAACATTGACACCGGCAGCCGCACGGAAATGGACTCCGGCTTCTACAATGACTTCCGGTCAAAGTGCCTGTCGCTCAGCAATGGAGGGTCGGACACCATCCGGGTACGCCAGCGCTTCGCCATTGACCAGGACTCTGGCACGGCGTTCCTGAAGCGGCCGGTGCGCTTCTCGTTTGACTACTGGCGCAACATCACCGAGGGCGAGCAGGACGAGAACTTCTCCGTCCGCCTGCGGCTGTGGAACGTGGACAACGAACTGGAAGCCGACAACACCATCATGCTGGATGTGGGCTCGTGTTCATGGGAAGAGAAGGTCTACAACTTCATCCCCGAAAAGCACCTGAGCTACGGAGAAGTCACCATCCTGCTGGCCGACAAGACCGGCACCGCGAAGTTCGACAACTTCCGTCTCGTTGAGCTCCCAGATGGGACTTTCGAGACGGTGGACGACGAGACGACATTCTACTCGTTCTACGTGGAGCACGATTACGAGGTGGGGCAGGACCGCATTGACTGGCGCTGCTCTGGCTTCGACCCCTACATCGCGAGCGACTATGAGGTCACCTACCGGCACTGGCTACTGCGCACCGATAGCTGCCAGCTCACAGCCGGCAACAGCTTCGCGGTCTACACCGGCGCTGAGGGTGCCACCGCGACCCCGCCCCCGCAGCAGTTGCGCTGCCTGGAGTTGGCGCGCATCGTCATCCGGGGCGACCGGCCCATCAAGGATGCCGACGACGGCTGGTGCTCCTACATCGCGAACCTCAACCCCGTCATCTTCACTGGCGACGAGGGCGTCGAACACCGCGTTGAGCTGGCCAAGCTCCAAGCCGAGCTCGGCCCCCTGATGCGCAACAGCTTCCTGTTCGGCTGCACGCCCACGCGTGTCAGCAGCACGAAGGTTACGGTGGGCATCGGTGCCTATTGGTGCGATGGAGTTGAGATAGAGAGGTTGGAGGTCGGCGAAGCCGGCACTCCGGGGGGAGAGAGCGGACGCTACTACCTGGTGGCTACCGCCGACGCCAACGGCGCCCCTACCTTCTCATGGGTCTACTGCGCCAGTGGTTGGCCGAGCACAGGCCCGGCCGTGATGCAGATTTCCTGGGACAAGGACGCCGGGACTTTTGCCGACGACATGGTGGACCTGCGCGGTATCCAGAACGCTCCGCCTCCCGCAGATGCGGTGGGCGTCCTGTCGGAGAGTGTCTTCTCCGACCAGCACTTCACGCACGTGTTCAACTTCCGCAAGTAAGCCGGAGGGACTAGATGAACTGGTATTCACCCAACGCCATTCGATGCGTCGGCACCAAGTTCGACGCCCAGTTTGCCATTGGCGTCAACTTCAATTCCGGCGACTACATCAAGGTCTACTGGAACGAGGCGCAGGGCGGCCCGGCCGAGATTGGACACTACGATGAGGCCCTCAACATCACGGTCGCCAACTGGGCCTACCGCAAGGTCGCCTGCAACTGTGGTGACAATGCGGGTGGCGGCGACGCGACCTTCACCGTGAAGCACTTCAACTCCAGCAACACGGTTCTGGAAGAGTGTACTTCGCCAACGCTGAAGCTGGCCAACTGGGATGCTCCCACCCCAGCTTCTACCTTCGGCATGGAGTTTGATGTCCAGCTCTCCAGCCTGGTGCTCAATAAGAGCGGGGCCATCCGGGTCTACACCATCGAGGGTGGTGTGCCTACTACTCTCATCGGCACCCAGGCCGTGGCGGCCGGCCAAACATCCGCCACCGTGCCCTGTCTGGCTGAAGGGGAGACCGGGGACAATGTGCTGTTGGGGGCTTACTACTACCCATCAGCCGGAACCGTTCTCTTCCTGCGCCAGGCTACGGTCAACATCTACGCTCTGCACTGGGTCTACCCCGCCAAGGGGTCTGTGCACGAAGGGCTCAGCTTCACGGCTCAGATAGCCGGCATCGAGGGGGCCCTGGAGAATGACGAGCTAGTCATCACCGCTGGGCCGGGCCCTGGCGGAGAGCGGGAGGTTGGCTCAACAACGCTGGTCGCCGGCCAAGCGACGGCCGAAGTTGAAGTAACCGGCCTGGAGGTAACCGATGCCCGATTCGTGGTCACGCACGGTACCAAGCTGGCGTACATACCCCTCACCATCATCACTGAAGAAGACCTACCGTCTACCCCATATCCTGGCGGGTTCAGCCGGGGGCCGGCCTTCGATTACCAGTACGGGAATATTAGCTTCGGCGCATACGGCGTCGGGCGCGCCTCTATCGGGGGGACCGACTTCGTGATTGCCGCGCTCCATAGCAACAGCGGGCTAGGCTACAGCTTCATGCTCTACGACATCGCCAATGAGAACTGGTTCGCGGTCGAAGGCCCCGCCATCGCATATGGAGTCGGCATCTTCGGTGCTGGGGACGACATCCACATCTGGACCGTGGACACTTCTAACTTCACGTACCAGAACTGGATATCGCCCAGCGACAGTGCTGAGCAGCTCATTTTCAAGAAGTATGCCATTGACCCCAACGCTGGGACGGCTACTCTCGTGACTACGAAGAATGTGTTCGTTGAGGGCAGGAAAGAAGGCACTCCCTGGGACATCAGCAACGGCCTCTTCACCCAATTCCTGCAGCGGGACGGCAAACTCTACGCCTTCGTCAAATATCGTCAGGACCTGACAACGTACAGTAAACCAACAATGCTCATCAGTTGGGACCTGACGGAACAGCCCGACAGAACAACATTCATCACCGAGTGGGTATCCACAGACGCGGCGACCATCGGGGTCCGAATCCCAGAACCGAGCACAGAGGGGTACCTTTGGATTGTGCCTTACGCTTACGCTCTGCCCTGGCTGAACCTCTCCGACTTCATGGTCATCCTGGGCAACACGCCCCTATCGGTGGGGGAAGACGGTACCGTAGCAGAACTGTCCGACACCGTCTACTTCCCAACTTTGCCCATCGGGGGGTTTGGTCTGGATGAGAGAACCGGCCTGGTCCACATAGACACGCTGGGGAGCATCCATTACGGTTTCCAAGAAACAACTCGCCAAGGCGTCGGGGCTAGCATCCGTTGGGCGCTGGGTGATGATGGCTTCGTCGTCAGCAATCCGCTCATGCCCCAGTTCTCCATGAGAGAATCGACGTACTACTACCAGACCGAGTACGGGGCCCAGTGGAGAACCACTTTCGGTGTCTACTACTGCTATTTGAGCGGCAACCCACTCGTGGCCGTAGGCATGGCTGACGATGTGATAAGCGGCCAGTACGTGTGGAAGTTCGACCCGCACCCCGTCGTCACCGGACTCATGGCGTCTGGGAACGCGGCGGGGTACGTTGCCAGTTGGGTCTACCGAGACCCGGACGGGTACGAGCAGGCCCAGTACCGGCTGAAGCTCATGGACGGCTCGACTGTCGTCCACGATACGCAATGGGTGGATTCTGCTCTCAGCAGTCACACCCAGACCGGCCTGCCAGCCGGCACCTATACCCTGAAGCTGTGGGTGCGTAACAACAGCGGGCGGGAGACCGGCCTGACCAATGGCCCCTGGACGGCCTCCGTGGTCACTGGGGAAGACACGACCAATCTCCCCCCGGTACCAACCATTACTGCCCCCACGGCAGGGCAAGTCATCACCGGCACGCTGAGCATTGCCGTGTCCGCCACGGATGACCACGGGATGTCGCATGCGGCTCTCTACCTGGATGGCAACATGATACAGGAGTGGACGCTGGGGGGTCTCGGGACCACCACCTGGAGCACCACGTCCTCGCTCGACACGGCGCCGCTAGGCGATAGCCAGCACACTCTCAGTCTGATTGTGACCGACAACCATGGGTCTTCGGCGACCGCAACGAGAGTCTTCACCACCGACAACCACGGTGGCGGCGGCACCCCGCCCACCATCACGTTCAATGCGCCCACGGCCGGCTCCAATGTCACCGGCTCCCTGACCATAGATGTGACCGTTGCAGACGCTGAAGATGGCGTCAGCACGCTGGTCGTTTTGGCAGGTAGCCAGGGGTTCAACTACTCCTACCCCAACACGCCGGCATCGGTGACCAATACCAGCTCGGTCGTGGACACAACGAAGTTGCCTAACGGGCCTCTTACCATCACCGCGTTCGCGAGCAACCCGAACGGCCTGATGGGAACCGCGACCATCACAGTCAATGTGGCGAATGGTGGAGTGACCGGCCACCCGCCGACCATTTCGCTGACGGCCCCCGCTGAGCCCGACTATAGCGCCCCAATCCCGGTAGAGCTCGAAGCCAGCGACGCAGAAGGCATCGCGTCCATCTACGTCATCGTGGAAGGCAATGGCGCTCCGTCATGGTCCATCGCCAATGTCCCAGGGACAACGTTCTCGGCAACCATCAACATTGACTTCTCCGGGTACGACGCCGGCTCCTACACCGTAACGGCGACCATCACCGACACGGATGGGAACGTGGCCACCGATTCGGTCACCTTATATGTGGATGTTCCGCATCCCATCCCGCACGTCGTCTCCAGCGCCGACGTGGAGCACTATAACGAACTGGTGGGCCCGGAGTCCATCCCAGTACCAACCGATGCGTCGTGGGTCGTCTGGCCCGGCACTGAAGTGGACAAGCTCTCTGAGCGTGGCGGCAACGGCGTGTCCGTATACCCGAAGGGCACGCCCTACTTGCCCGTCACCATGTTCGACTTTGACGTGTCCTCCATGTTCTCCTGGCAGGCTGAGCAGAAGGATGATGGCGGCGCGGCTACCGCGTTCGACCCCAGAAAGAAGAACTCAGGTCTGCGCCGGCTCCTCTTCACCTGTACCTGCAACTGCATGGACGGCGAAGACCCAGGTCTGGTGCGCCTGTTTGTCTGGGACGTTGTGGAGAGCCGCTGGCGCCACTTCAACTATGGCAACCCGGCCGTCCTGGCCGACCAGCCGGAAGACGCCGCCCTGGACCTCAATGCCGCCAACATCAACCTGAGCCGCTTTGTGGGCATCGGCCCCAACGAGACCCACATCCGGTTCGCGGTCGTGCCCAAGCGCACCATGCCGGTAGGCGACTACCTGGTCAACTTCGACTTCGCCGACCTGCAGGTCGAGACCGACATGCGCATCTGCGGAGGGCGCTCAGAAGTCACCGGGACAGGCACCTACTACCTGTGCTTCGACACCGGACGGGTGATACGGGAAGTCCCCGACCTGCCTACAGGCGCCACATACCGGCAGACGCCGGGCGTGACAGTCACGCTCAGCACGGGGGAGGCCGTAGAGATAACCAATGTGAACGTAGCTTACGCTACCATCACAGTGCCAGAAGCCGGCGTGCTGCACTGGATGGCGTTCGGTTGGTAGAGCCGGCCGCGACGCGGAATACTTCCCAAGAGTGTGACCCAATGAAGTTCAACATCGAAGCCAGGGTCCCAGAGCCGGTTACCTGCCCCAAGTGCTTCACCAGGTGCCAGCCTAAGCACCTGGTCTCTATTCTATGGGACCGCTCGAAGAACTCTTTCGCGGCCATGTTTCTCTGCCCTTGCCAGAACAGGTTCACAGTGCAAACAGATGGCGGGGAGAGAGCCGCATCGCAACCACAGCAGCAAGTAGAGAGCAAGCCGGCCACCCCCGGCCCCACAGCGCCGCCGCTTTCCATTGCTGACGGTCGGCGCCTGTCTTCTCAGCTAAGTTCTCCGCAAGGTCAACAAGACTTCCTGCGGCAATTACTGGCGGCAGAAGAGCAAAGTGGAGGTTCTAATGCCATCGCTCCCGACCCATGACCCCTTGGCCCAGGCTCTGCCAGAGGAGAACCGCGCACACGTAGTGGCGGATACCCTGAGCAGGCTACGGGAGGCCGTTAATGTCGGACCACGAGTTGACGAAACGTTCCAACGAGCCCGAGACGCCGCCCGGCGCTCCGCCGACGACGGAGCCGCAATCGTTGGTGCCGGCATCCTTGCCAGACGCCACTTCCGGGAATCTACCAGGCTGGCTTCTGGTGGGGCAAGCGGTTAGCGGAATCGGCGAAGGACTCCTCCGGCTCTCGGAGCAAGTGGGGGGTCACGCCGGCCAATGCGAAGGCCACTTCGGGCAGATTACGCAGATTCTCATTAGCCGCGACTCCCGCTTCGCGGTCATCGAGTCGCTCATCGCCTCGGCCAAAGATGAGATACTCAAGAAGATGGCCGAGCAGGAAGCCGCTCGTGCGTCCCAACTCACAGAGGCCCTCGGTATCCTGCATAGCTTTGAGGCGGCACGCAAGGTGTTGGTCTCCAGAACCCTCTGGACTGTGGGTATCATCGTCTTCATCTTCTCCATGCTGCAGTTCATTGGCATCGAAGGAAGGGAAATCCTCCAGTTCTTCCATGACCACATGACCAAGTAGAGGTACCCAATGTCCACCGGAGCCTTCTTCCTAACCCCCTCGCGACCGAAGTTCGTCATGGCCCAGTTGGCCCAGATGGTTGACTGGGGCGCGTTGATGGTTGGCTCTTCCGTGCATAAGGGCGAGGGGGTCAAGGTGGGAGTGCTGGACACCGGGTGCGCTCGCAACCACCCCGACCTCAAGGATGCCATCTTCACGTTCAATGACATCAGCGGCGGCAGCAAGGATGATGGCGACGGCCACGGGTGCGTTACCCCTGACAGCATGGTCTACTCTTCTCTATGCGGGCTCCAAAACATCGAGACCTTGTTCGACGCAGCCCCAGGCATAGCGCACCTTCTCCCCGATGGTTCGGTCATCAAGGATGTGTCTCGTTACAGCCTGAAAACATTCTCTTTGGGCGCAGACGGACGGTGCGTCCCCTCTAATCTCAGCCACATCCACAAGTTGGCCTACGCCGGAGAGCTGGTGGATGTCGTCACCAGACACGGGGTATTGCGTCTTACGCCGTGGCACCCCGTCTATGTGGTGGGTTCGCGGGCGGGCTCCGAAACGGTTAAGAGGATTCGGGCCGACGAACTCAGGGTTGGTCATTGTGTCGCGATAGCGCGCCAGCCAGCGGGCGAAGTAGGGGAGACAGTGTATATCCCGCTCAGCCGGCGCTGGGTCTGCAGGTGGTGTGGCTACGAAGCAAAAGGGGGAAAGAGAGCCACCTGTCGTTCGTGCAACAGGAGGAACTGGCATGAAGGAGCATCCGACCGCTCTATCGCCCTGGATGAACGACTTGCGTATTGGCTTGGGCTGGTCGTGTCAGACGGTCATGTGGCCAAGAGCGACACTTGTGTCTCGTTCACGTCAAAAGACCCAGAGCTTCTTAGTATCTTCGAGTCGGTGTCCGCCGAGCTGTTCGGTATTACGAGCAGCCGCCCCCCAAGTCATCCCATAGAAACCCGCCTGCACTCGGTTGACGTGTGGAGAATGCTTGTGGACGGGCTTGGTATTCCGGCCGGCAACAAGTCGCGGTGTATTGCACTTCCTGAGCTTGTGGCTAAGTCGCCTACGCCCATCATCGCGGCGTTCGTAGCTGGGTTGGTAGAAGGTGACGGTAGTGTGGGGGAGCAACGGCGTGTCCGTATAGCAACTGGCTCCATCCAGTTTGCCCAAAAGCTCTCCATGCTTCTGAAGACGATTGGCGTTTCGGCGAGCTACAGTGAAAACCGCTCTGAGGGTGGATTCAAGGTTAAGACCGCGAAGCCATCATATTCGGTGCGCGTTGGCCGCTGGAGCGCCCTAGACGCCCAGCTTAGGTTCAAAGTATCAGTTGGCGCGGGGATGCGCAAGGAGAGAAAAAGCTCCGAGGTGCTGTCCGTGGGTCGGTCCTCCTACAATGGCCCGTTGTACGACTTCACCGTTCCCGAGCACCACAACTATGTAGCTAATGGCTTCATCGTGAGCAACACCCACGTCTCTGGCATCATCGGCGCCCGCGACAACGACGCCGGCATTATCGGCGTCGCGCCTTCCTGTCAGCTTGGCATCTACAAGGTCCTGTCTGACACTGGCTGGGGCGAGTTCGACTGGTTCGTCAAAGCCATCTATGCCGCCCTGGAAGACGGCTGCCAGGTCATCAACCTAAGCCTTGGCTCCAACGAAACCCCTCCCGAAACCGTACACAATGCCATCCAAGACGCGCGCCGCGCCGGCTGCCTCATCTTCGCGGCTTCGGGCAACGACGGGAACGGTGTACCCGCCACGGGCGACGCGGTGGATTTCCCGGCTCGTTGGGAAGAAGTCATCGCCGTCGCTGCCGTTGAGCGCGACAGGGCCCACTCCAACTTCAGCTCCCCCGGCCCGAGCGTAGCCATCTGCGCCCCCGGACGCGACATCTACTCCTGCTGGCCCGAGACAGGCTACGCCCTCGACACCGGCACCAGCATGGCGTGCCCGTTCGTTTCTGGTGCGGCCGCTGTCTACTGGTCACACTTCCTGGCCGAGGGCCATGAGCACAAGGACATTGCCCAGCTCGTCTGGGCTCAGATGCAGAAGGACGCACAAGACTTGGGCGACCCAGGCTGCGACCCACTCTATGGTTGCGGGTTGGTTAGAGTCAAGGTGAACTAATGGAACAGCCAGGCGAAGGTATGCAAGCGCTTGACGAAGAAGCGCCGTACACCACACCCCCCACAGGAGGCGCAGCCACTCTCACAGACGCCCACGTCGTATACACGGACGACCCAGTAGACCTGGAAATCATCCAGGTGACGTAGCTCAATGCGTGTCCCAGTGCTGCTCATCCATGAGAGACGGTGCCCAGGTTTCACTGGCACCGTCTTTCCGTTTTCCCGGAGTGAGATTCATGAGCAACCCCAACCTGCACCCTGAAGTAGTCGTAGTGCCCGCCCCCACAACTGAACCAGAAGAGATGCGTCAAGGCTTCCCCTTCGAGGGAGACATCCCCCAGAACGCGTTCGCGTCCGTGACCTTCAGCGGCTACGAGCACGACCCACAGAACCGTGTCGTCTGTCGGCGCAAAGGCGACTTCCTGCGCCCCGTGCCAGCCGACTTCAACCGGCGCTTCACCATCCACCCCAAGGACCTCACCCAGTGCCTGGCCATGGACCTGCTCATGGACCGATACCTGGAGGGCGTCCTGCTGACGGGGCCGGCCGGCAGCGGAAAGACGTTGCTCTCTCTGGCGGCCGGAGTGGCCCAATGCGAAGCTGGTCACTATGAGGAGATTCTCTACGTCAAGCCCCTGGTCACCATCGGGAGCAAGGAGCTCGGGTTCTTCCCAGGCTCCATCTGCGAGAAGCTGGACGAATGGGTGCAACCCATCTGGGAGAACATGGAAGTGATTCGCCCGGACTACAACCCCTACGACGACCGCGACGAGCTGGTCGTGCCCATCGCCCTGCCCTACTGCCGGGGCCGCACGTTCAGGCGCTCTTACATCATCCTCGATGAGGCGCAGAACATCACCCGGCACGAACTCAAGTCCATGATTACGCGCTGTGGCGAGGGCACCAAGCTGGTCCTGCTGGCCGACGTGTCGCAGATAGACAATGCCGAGCTCAAGCTCGACGGGGACGACTGCGGCGCCGTGCTTGCCAAGAAGGCGTTCTTCGGCGAGCCAGTCTTCGGCTGCGCCGAACTGGAGCAGTGCTACCGCAACGGGCTGGCTCGGCTTGCGGTCGAGCGCCTGTAGAAAGCATCAGGGGCGCCCCGTCTGGGGCGCCCCTGTCGTGTCAGCTTCGTTGTCGGCTACTCGGCCGGCTCTTAGCCGGGCTCCCCGCATCCGTTGTTGTCAGGGCCCTTGTAGGTGGCCGTGGCAACCTTCCTGATGTAGTCCTCCACGTCCTTCACCATACCATCCCGCCGCCATCCCCCGAGCAGCTTGAACATGGAGTCGTTCATGCCGGAGAGCTCCAAGACCCACGGGGCCTCCGGGAAGTCCAGGGTGCCGTAGCCGCCCAGGCACACGTTGACCAGCTTCATGCCGGGGTTGCGGTGCCGGAGCATCTTCAGAGGCTCGCTCTGGAACACCGTGTCGCCCCGGTAGTACGCCTGGCACGGGCGGGTCTCCCCTACCTGCTTGCGCGGCACGCGCTGGGTGCCCGGCAGCCAGCTCTCGTTGTCAGTCAGCGCGAACACCATGTCGTACTTGTTACCCGTCAGGGCTCCTTCGTACAGGGCGTTGGTGACCGACGTGGCACCCCCAGCCTGCGGGATGGCGTCCATGATGGCGCCGATACCGTAGGACGGGTCCACATTGACGCGGAACGCGCGGTTGTTGTAGGCGATGATGTCCGCATGGTCGGACTTCTTGTAGATGGCGGCCGCGAACAGGGCGGCGATGTCGCGGAGGCAGCGTTCGCTCTTCTCCGATACCTTCTCGTCCATGCTACCGCTCACATCCACCAGGATGAGGGCATTGCCAACCTCCGGGATGTTGCGGCAGGAGCGTACCATGGCTTCCTCCAGCGCCAGGATGGCGTCGCGGTAGCGTCCACCAGTGATGGTGCCGCTGGCTGCCTTGAGCGCCTCACGCGCAGAGTAGAAGCGGTACGGGAAGACCAGGCCGTCAGCCGCCGCCATGATGCGGTCGCGGTCTACCGGCAGGTCGGTCATCTGCAGGATGGAGCGGATGTTCATGACGTAGGCCATCGGCTGCATTGAAGCCGCAGCCATGGTCCAGGCTTCCTTGGTGCGCCCGAACTTGGACGTGATGTTGTTCCAGGCCGGCCCGCGCGCGATGTCCGCCACGCTCTCGATGTCCTCAGCCAGGTCCACGCGGAACTTGTTCACCACGTCGGTGAGCCCGCGCTCCTGGGCCCACGCCATGTCGAACGTGCGGCCCTCGGCCTCGAAGTTGACCAGCCAGTCGAACAGTGCTTCCTGCTCCGGCGAAGTCGGCTTCGGCCGGCTGATGCGGATGGCGTCGCGCATCTCGATGGACCGGGAGCGGCCGTGGTACTTGATGGCATCGTACTGCGTGATGCGCTGCAGGCGCTGGGCCAGGAGACGCAGCATGGAACGCGGCATGACACCGCTGTTGCCCGAGAGCATGTTGTAGGCTGCCAAGAGCTCGGCCGGCTCGTCGGCGCGGCGCAACACCTTCATCCCGAACTCGCGCATCCAGTTGACGGTCTTGCCGCCGATGACGCACGTCTTCGGAGCCAAGGTCTGCTTCCAGTACGGGTGGGTGGCCATCATGGCCGTCAGGAAGACCGGCATGGCACGGAGGCCCAGCTCATTGCGCAGGTAGGCCGCCAACCCCATGACGTACTCGGGGCGGTGCTGGCCCAGCGGGCCGTGCACGATGGCGCGAATCTGGTCCATGAGCTGGTCGCCCTGCTGGTAGTAACGGTCCTCCACGAAGTTCGTGGCCGTCATGAGCAGGAGCTTCTTCTCATCGGTCTGGGGCTCCCAGGCCGGTCCCCCGGCCAGGTTGCGGGTGTTGGTGGCCGGGACTACTGAGCCCAGGCCGCGCGTCGTGGTTGTTGCCTTCATTGTATCACCTTTCCTCTAACACAAACGGGGCCCTTGCTAACTGATGACGAGAAGAGAAGCGGCGGCGATGTTGCCGTTCTTACCGAGTGATGTAATCGCAGCCTACTGCTACGTCGTCAGCTAGCAAGGACCACGTTTGGCAATGTGGGACCTGCTGCGTTCGTGGGCTGTGCTGGCTCATCGGCGAGGATGGGAGCGGCGGCGACGTGGTATCGGTCTCGATTAGCAGTCGGGTGATGTAGTCGCAACCTACTACTACGCCGATAGGCCAGCACAGCCTACGAACAAATGCGTTACTGACGAGAATGGATGGCGGAAACGACGAACAGTTTTACTCTACCAACTGAGCTACCGACCGGCGTTGCCGGTGGGCTGGACTCGAACCAGCGACCTTCACTTACCAGGGTGATGATGTAGTCGTTTCCTGCTACTACGTCAGTGAACAAGCTGAGGGACGAGAACGGGGTGGCGGCGCCGAGAGTGTATCGGCCGCACTGAGGGTGCGGTTGCTCCCCACTGGAGCACGGTTCCCCATACAGTCTGGGAACCAATGGTTCGAACCTTAGAGTGATGTACTCGACTGGTTCGAACCTTAGAGTGATGTACTCGACACCTACTACTACGTCCCAAAGACGGTGAACCGGACGAGATTGGATGCGGTAGCGAGGGAACGCGATGGTCGCCTGAGCGGCCACACCTCTAAAGCCCCGTGGGGGCTCCGATTGCAGAGATGATGTACTCGCTGCCTACTACTACGTCCAGGTTGTTTGTAATGGTTCACGTGCGACAGGTGCATTGTAGAGACGCCGGCGATGCTTGTCAAGACCCTTTCTGCAAGTTTCTGCAAGAATCTTTCCGAGCCGCCAGCGGGCACAGGACAGGAGAAGTATTCCATGCTCGGCGCGGTAGTGTCAAAGTTTTTGCGGCCGACCCGCCTTGTAATATGTCTCGTGGGGACATATTACCGAGCCTAATATGTCTCGTGGGGACATATTACCGAGCCTAATATGTCTCGTGGGGACATATTACCGAGCCTAATATGTCTCGCGGAGACATACTACTCGGGTCCATCGGGCTTAATATGTCTCCTGGGGACCAATTGAAGATGGTAAGAAAACGCTAAATGGTCTCGTGGGGACATATTACCGTGGCTATTTTGTGAAAATCAGGTAAGGAACTGGTAAGACGCCTGTCCGGGCGCCCAGATTGGGCAGGTGGCGTAAAGATACATAAATAGACGCAGAAATGCTCTCTGCCCAACAAGCCCCTGAGCCCCAGGGGCTGAGCACGTTTCTCCGAAGAATCGGAGAGCCCCATTGTAATATGTCCCCACGAGACATATTAACCCCCAAAGCTGGCCTCCCATCCGAGAACCTAATATGTCCCCACGAGACATTCAAAAAAACGCAACAAACAGAGCCAAAAGTACAGGATGACCAGCCAAACCTGTACACTAAATTGTGTCCAAACTCGGAACTTGGAAGAGAAATCACCTAGAGGAATCTCTTTATTGGGATGTATCCCGAGAAGTAGTAGGTAGAATCCTACTAGGCCATCCAGCTCCCCCCAACAGTCTCATCGGAGAATCTCCAAGAAACCCCTTGCAACCTACCCGACCCTGTGGTATAGTTCGCCCCAAAGGAGGAAGCCCAATGCCATTCATCCCAGACATTCCCCCGACCGTTCCCACCTACATCGCCGGCTGCGCCACGCTCGGCGGGGTCGCGCTCGGCCTGGTCATCCAGCAAGTGCTGCGCCGCGTGTTCGGCAAAGCACGGGGAGACGCGGATGCCAGGAAGCTCGCCAAGGCCATCTTCGCTCTGTTGAAGATGGCGCTCCCGGCCGGCAGGGTCAGGAAGCTGGCGAGCCTGGTGGCCAAACTCCTGGCAGCGTTGCATGCTGACCACAGGAGCGACTTGGCCACGCTGGCCCCCGCCCGGAAGCGGGGCATCAGTGAGCTGGCTATAGCATACGAGGACATCGAGCTCACGGCCAAGGAGGAGCGGGCCATCCAGAACATCCTGACGGCGGCCATCAATGTCCCGCAGGCGGGCGTGTTCTGCGAATTGGCGCTGCGGGTCCGCTCACAACACCAGGCATGAGAACCTTCTGGGCGTCCTCCCCTTTGGCGCTGGCTTCCTTCTTCTGGCTGACCAAGGAGTGGTCTGAGCAGGACCTTCCCCTTCGCAACATCGAGGTCGCGGTGACAGACCCCGCCCGCTTTGCCGAGGTTGGCAACAAGGAAGCGGCCGGTACCGAGAACTCTGCGCGGCTGGGGTTGGCTCAGCGCATCAAGCTCCTGCGCCGCGACCGGCTCATTGATGGTTGCTGGTACAGGTGCGCATCGTGCTACCGCGAGATAGCCGCCTACAAGCGGGGCCGGGCGTTCCCCTGCAAAGGCTGCGGGAGCGCCGACCGGGTGCTGACGGTGCGGCTGAACCCTGCGGCGGTAGAAGAGCTGCTGGGTACGCACAAGATGCGCAGCCGCGTCCACCCGCAACAAGTGGCGCCCCCGCCCGAGCTCTTCCCGACTGTCATACCCGGCATCACTGTGCCCGAGAAGAGCGCGTATGAGCGCATGGTGACTGGGGCCAACATCCCGCCCCAAGAGCAACTGCCTCCGGGTTGGCGGCGGAACGACGACGGCTGGCCGGTGAACCCCCAGGAGCAGGTGTGCGACCCTCGCACGCTCCAGCCAATCCCTCCGGCTCTTGTCCCGCAGACCGTAGGCGTGCCGGCGTCCCCGGCCAGTCTCGCCGAGGTTCAGCCAATCCACATGATGGCGGCTGACCCGCAGGGCATCGAGCGGGAGCGGGCCGTGGGCAACCTGGAAGCGCTGGCGGCGACCGGGGCTCCGGGAGGACTTTCTATCCCCCTGCCGCAGCAGTTGTCCACGCCGCCCTGGGTGGGCAAGCTGGACGATGCGCGTACTCTGGTGGCCGGGGCCATGGAGACCGGCCGGCCCTGGCTTGAACTGGGCGGCTCGCTCGGTCTCTCCACTGACGGCTCAGGTATCATCAGCACCAACATCTACGGCCCGTCATGGCCGCATGACAGCAAGTATGTCCCCGGCGTCACCGAAGCAGTCGTGCAATGCAGCATGGGTTGGCTCGGAGGAAACTACTCCGACAAGAAGCTCGCCGCTCTGCCTGGCTCATTGAAGAAGTCGCGGCCGCTCAACCCCTACGAGCAGACGGGGTTCTGGGCGCCGATGTCCAGCTATGTCGCGCAGCAGGAAGCGCTGTGGGGCTTCCGCCTACCAGTCGAGCTGCCCTACATCTACTCGTGGTTCAACACCAAGCTCAGCCCATCGGAAGAAGTGCTGGTCTACTGGGATTGGATGATGCAGGCCATGACCATGGCTGGCAGACCTCTGACGGTAGACGCCGAGCAGGAGTGGTTGGACCTACCTGCTGCGCGCTGGGTCCACGAACGCCTGCGGGAAACCACCTCCATCGAGACCGACAACTACCCGCACGTCATCGTGCTGGGCATGGTCAAAGCGCTGGCCAACGCGGTGACCATTCACGACATCGGCCGCATCCTGCGGGGCGACAAGCCCATCTACGATAGCTATGACTGAGTTTGATGCGCAACTGGCGGCAATGGCGGCGGTCGCCCTTTCCGACCCCGAACACGGGGAGGCCTTGGCGTGGCACGTGGTCTCCCTGCAGGCAAACCAGGAGCCGCTCTTTGTGCCGGTAGGAAGGGGCGACCTGGCGAAGCTCCGTGCGCTGCGTCGCGATAGGGTCGGAGAGGTATCCGACATGCGTATGGCGCGGCCACCTTTCTGTCTGTTAGCCAAAGCTCAACTGGGGGAGACCCCATGCGCGCACTACCCGGCTTTGGGTGAGCTCCTCTTACAGCAGCCGGCCGGCACCGTCTACAGCCCGCTTTGCCAAGCGCTCGGGATGCCAGACGAACACCTGGCCGCCAGGATGGCATGGCGGGCCGTCTGGGGCTGTATCTACGAAGCGGTGACGGCCTGCACCAAAGGCTGGCAGCCGGACGGCGAGGTTTGGATGGTGGGCCCCTGGGCCAAGCTCACGGCGATGGTCTGGGAGACCCCGGTCTTCCCGGTAGAGTACCCGGTTTTCTTGGAGAAGGCAAGGCAGCAGGCGAAGGCTTCTTGGTTGAAGTTTCTGCAAGAAACAAAAAGTGCTTGCACAAGAAGCGCCCCCCGTGTTATATTCGACCCCATCGCAGTTGACTGTCGTCGTCTCAGCATAGAAGGCACACGTTTGCTGAGAAGTGCGGGGGTCCTTATCCGGCGAGAGATAGCATAGAATGCAGACACGCGACGAAGCAACATTCTTCGGCGGCCCTAACAACAGCCCACGACGGCAAGTCTTCTGGAACGCCCATCGGGTTCTCAAGGAACTCAGTGGGCAAGGGCCAGATTCGTGGGAAGAAGTAGTGGAAGCCGGTTTCAACCGAGGGCTGGACAAGCTCATGGCCCCTCTAGCCACCGCGCTTGAAGCCCACGGTGAAGAGTACGTGGTGGCGTTTCTGGAAAGGCTCGCTCCTACCAGTGGCCTCCACACCTATAGCAAGACCTCCCTGCGCGACCTCATCGCGCGTTGGGCGGCGGCGTTCACGGCGTCCGTCAGCGCTGCTGCCTCCCAGGCACCGACTGGCGCCCTGGTCCTCTCAGAACCCAAACCCGACGACGCGCGCAGCATCATCAGCGCCACCTACAGCCAGTACGAACTACTGGGCGCGCTGCTGCAACTCGTGCGAGACAAAGCCAAGCGCGGCGGCGTTGAAGTCCTGGATGGGCTGGGCCCGCCCTGGTTGGAAGCCCGGCTCTGTCACTCTCTTTGCATCAAGTCCCCCCGCAACCTGATGGACGCCATCGCTTACATCGAAGGTCTTGATGGTGGCGGGAGCTCTCTGGTGAGAACCGGGGAGGAAGAACGGTACTTCCTGAAGACGGCCTACCAGCAAGCGTTCGGCATCTACGTCTGCGAGCGCTGGGCGACGGGCATCATCGAAGTCACGGATGCCCCCGAGGAATCGTCAGTCATCATTGCCGGCAAGGTGGATGTTGACGTGTCCCAGCCCTACATCACCAACCTGTTCTCTTCCACCTACCTGACGGTCGTCAAGAGCTGGTGTGACCTTTGTCGCACGCACAACGTGCACGTTCAGACAGCCACATTCGTCGCCTACTGCCGGCTGTACGGCGGGGCGGCCATGGAGAACATCGTCGGCCACATGGAGGACAAGGGGCAGTTCCCCTCCGCCCACATGATTCCTCGCGTGGCCTACGAACTGTACGGGGAGAACCCTTGGGTCATCGCTCACAACAAGGTTAAGGAGCGCATCAACCTACTTGCGAACGAGGCCCCCGTGGGTCTCATGGAGTTGCTTAATGGCGCAGTCCGCTTTCACACCACCTAGTCGTGAAGAACAACAAGCACTCATAGCGGCAGCCTTTCTCCTTGAGGGAGCGGCGGAGCAACTTGCAGAAGCTAAGCTGACCAACCTGGCCTTTGTTGAGCCACTGTATCAGGCGCTGTACCAGTTGGTCTGCCGTCTTCAGCAGCAGGACCGCCAACCTCTTCTCAGCGAGGTCGCCCACCGCGCGTCGTTCGTCGCCGTCGTGGGCCAGATACTGCAGCAGACCGAGGCGCACTCTCTGAACTTCTGGCGCCAGATTATGCACGCTGGCTCCCACGTCCATCGCGCAGAGTTCAGGGCACTGATTTCTCGCTTCAAGCAGTACGAGCGCTATGAGAGCCTGAAGTCCACCCTGCCTGAAGTCTCGACCCTGGTCACGGGCTTTGAGCAGGGGGATGTGGGTCTCGACAAGCTGGTGGGCCCGCTCGAAAAGCTCGTCATCGAGGCGCGCTCTCTCAACACCCTGGTGCAGGGTACACCGGCCGAGCGCTGGCCCATCCTGTCGGCTACCATCGGGGACCTGGACGGAGAGTTCGTGACGACCGGCTTCCCCGACTGGGACCGCCTCATCACGAAGTCGGGAGCCAAGACCGGCCAGCCGCTCGGGAGCATCCACTTCATGTCTGCCCCGGCAGGTCACGGTAAGTCAACACTGCTCCGGTCTCTGCTGAAACAGCAGTGCTTTGGATTCAACTATCCCACCTGCTACTTCAACTTCGAGATTTCGGAGCGAGAGTTCGTAGAAGACATGTTCGCCGCTGTCATGAACATCAGCCCCTACCAGAAATGGGACTGGATAAAGCGGTTCGAGGCGGACGGCATAGACCGCAACACCTCCTTGGCCAAGTGGGACGAGACCCGCAAGATGTTCGCCGAGTACATGGTCCAACTGGCGACCCGGAACATCTTCGATGTCATCCACCACATGGCGTTCGAGCTGGAGGAAGTGCAGACCATCATTGAGACGCGCTACCGCCAGGGCTACCGCATCTTCATGATAGACACCATCAACCGCATCAAGCACCGCAACGCGCGCGGGCAGCGGCACGACGAGCTGGAGACCATCATCTACGCGCTGGAACAGCAGGCGCTCCGCCTGAACTGCATCATCAACTGTGCAGCCCAGGAGAACCGGGACAAGTGGAAGCGGGTAGATAAGACCCCCACTGTCGCCGACTTGGCCGGCGCCTCCGCCATTGAGAAGGCGGCCTACAGCGTGACGCAGTTGTACCGTACCGACTACTACACGGGTGGTCAGGTGGACTACTCCGAGGGCATCATCACCAAGGCGCGTGGGCGCGGGGTCAGCAAGGACAGCCGGTTCCGGCTTCTCTTCTCTCGCCAGAACCATTGCTACATCCCGTACCCGGAAAGCCAGGGCGACAAGGTGGTTGTCGCTGGTGGAGCAACCGCTTCACTGCCGCCCATGGGTGGGGCCGTCATTTCGTCGGGAGGGTAAAGCCTCATGAACGAGCAGGCCGTGCGACAGACGTACAGCATACTGGGCCACAAGATTGGCACCCACATCCGCATGCTGGACCCCAAAGGCGAGCGCCGCCCCCAGATGCTGGATGTCCAGGGAGAGGAAGAGTTCGTGCGCGCTTGCGCGGAGGCCGGCGAAGACTGGCACATCTACGTGGGCTGCAACGAGCGCGTCTCGGCTGGCGCCAACGGGGTCATGTCCATCGGCAGCGTCCTGATTGACATTGACCCGCAACTGGCCGGCAACGAGGGCACCAAGTGGGCCATCGCGGCCGCCGAGACCATCGCGCGGTACTCCATCGCCGAGAATATCCATGAGTACCCATTGGTGGCCTGCAGCGGCAACGGCGCCTACGTGTGGTTCTGCACGCCCCGCATCCCGCCCGGAGACACGGCGGAGCGCCAGTCGCTCCGGTTGGCTCTGCGCAAGCTCGGGCTCTATCTGGCCGAGAAGGTCGCCGACTTCCCGGTCAAGGTAGACGTGCAGGTGACGGCCGACATCGCCCGCATCATCCGGGTCATTGGGACCCGCAACATCAAGGGCCGCTACGCCGACAGCGAGGCCGGCCTCGATGCTCGCTGGGCCAAAATGAGCTTCTGGCTCTTCCCGCCCAAGCGGCACGAGAGCCCGAACTTCTGGCCCTTCGTGGAGGCGCTCCGCGAGCGCTACAAGCACAAGGACGTAGACGCTACCCACATTCTTCCTGTGCCGGCACCAGGCGCTCTTGACTTCTTTTTCAAGAACTGCCCGCGCATGGCCAGCTTGGCCGGTCGCAGCAACACCATGGGAGACCTCAACGAACTGGAGGACTACCAGCTCTGGCTGAGCTTCGGAGCCAACCTGGTCAAAGCCTGCGGTCAGATTGGCGCCGCAGAGTGGAAACGGGTCTCCGAGCAGGCCCCGAAGTTCGACCCTTGGAACTTCGATGAAAGCAACTCTCGGAACAAAGTGCAGGAGGTGATTCACTGGAACGGCCCGCCCACGTGCGCCAACATGGGGTGCAACATCGCGGGCAACCCCAACTGCCCCAAAGCCCCCGCTGGCTGGGCGTTCAGATACGCTGGGGCGCTCGTGACAGCCGCACGCTTCGACGGCATCCCGCCGCACATGATGGAAGCTCGCCTGATGCAGCTTCTGCTGGACTCAGACTTCCACATGGAACAGGCGCTTGATGCACAGACGACAGCCGACCAGAGACTGCACATTGAGACGGTCGGACAGATTCGGGAACTGCTATACGGCCGGCTTCGCTGAGCGAAGCGCGGTCAGATAGAACCAACACACGGAGGTAGGACATGTACGCACAGCAGCAGCCGCAGATTTACGCCAACCAGGTGTACCTCATGGGGGTCATCCGCCGCGTCAACGTGTCGGAGAAGTTCGGGAGTATGACCCTCAACACCCTGCGCTACGGGCAGAAGAATGGCCAGCCCATCACCCTGCCGCGCAACTTCCTCATCAACTCGTTCGCCGACACGGCGGCCCTGCCCGCCTTGCAGCAAGGACAGCCGCAGATTGGCATGGTCGTTGAGGTCTGGGGAGAGCTCGACTTCGGCAAGGTGGGAGGCCAGGACAGCGAGACCGTCACCCTAGTGCGCGCCACCAACATCGTCGTCCACCCCGAGTTCGGTCTGCAGAACGTGATGGAGTATTCCAATGGCTCCGTCGTGGCCGTCAGTCCGCAGGACATCGCCTACCAGCAGCAGATGAAGCAGGCCCAGGCGCAGCAGCATGCACCGCAGCCCGGCTATGCCCCGCAGCCCGGCTATGCCCCGCAGCCGGCCCCGGCTCCGCAGTACGCGCCGCAGCCGGCCCCGGCTCCGCAGTACGCGCCGCAGCCGGTCCCGGCTCCGCAGTACGCCCCGCATCCGGTCCCGGCTCCGCAGTACGCCCCGCAGCCGGCCCCGGCTCCGCAGTACGCGCCGCAGCCCGCCCCGGCCCCGGCCCAAGCTCCCGCGCCGCAGCCCGCCCCGGCCCCGGCCCAAGCTCCCGCGCCGCAGCCCGCCCCGGCCCCGGCCCAAGCTCCCGCGCCGCAGCCCGCCCCGGCCCCCGTGGCTCCCGGCCAAGTGGTGCCGCCCCCGGTAGCGCCGCAGCCGCAGAGCCCGATGCCCGAGAAGGCGCAGGTCGCGCCGCCGCAGGCCACTGGCCCAATCGTTCCTCCCGCCAATGCGGGAGTGCCCACCGTACCCTATCCGCCTGAGTTGGACCAGGCTACCCAGGGATAGGGTCGGCCGTCAAGCAGGAGGCTTCGAAGATGTCTAATGCCCAAAAGGATGGATGAAGCGGTCGCCGTTCTTCTGCGGACCATCAAGAGTGTGAACTCCAAGCCCGTAGAAGAGCAGACCGAGGAAGAGAAGAAGCAAGCCGCCGACGCGTTCGGTCGCCTCGTGAAAACGGGTGAGAAGTTCATACGGTTCTGGACGCGCAAGATGATATTGTGCGGCAAAGACGAAGGGGAAGCCAAGAGCTGGGTCATCATGTGGCTGCACGAAATAGCCATGACCCACAACATGGACAATCCCTTCTTTTGGGCAAGCGCCGCTTTCTGCATCAACCGGAAACGGCAGCACTATGTGGATGCTGTCAGGAAACAGAACGACCGGGAGTTCGTGATGGACGTGGCCAAGGACGAAGCCTGTCAGGCTGTCCCCTGCGACCAGAGCGCCTCCCGGCAAACGAATATCCTGGCGTCCCAAGTGAACAACGCTGTAGACCGGGTGCTGGATGCTGAAGAGCGAGAGCTCCTGTACTGGGTGGTGGACGGCGGGACGTACAAAGACTTCGCATCCATGAAGGGCATCTCTGCCCGCGAAGTCTCACAGCGCATGGGAGCCATTCGCAACAAAGTCAAAGCACAGGTCGGAGAACTCTAACATGGCAACTGCTGATTACGAGAAGTTCGACGGCGCCCTATCACCAACCGGGGTACAGACATACATCCAGTGCCCCCTGAAGTGGTACCGGCGCTACAGGGAAGGCAAGAGGGAGTCGGCGACGGCCGCCATGATGATTGGAACCGTCTGCCATGGCGCCATGGAGCGCTTCACCAAGGCCAAGGGACAGGAGACCATCGAGAACTGCCTCAACCAGTCCATGGCCGCCAACGACATCATCGAGTTCGGCGACTTCGCGGCCTGCCAGAAGATGGTCAAGATTGGTGCGGAGACGGTGGACCACAACCGACTGCTCGCGACCGAGCAGTCCTTTGCGTTCCCCTTCGGGGATGTGAACATCACGGGCTTCATTGACCGGGTGGACCGCATCTCGGACGACACCATCGAGGTCATTGACTACAAGACGGGTCTCAACCCGAAGTCGTCTTGGGAAATGGAAAGCGACCTGCAGTTGGCCATGTACTACGTGGCCGCGCGCGGGCTCTGGCCCCAATTCCCCAACGTCATCACCAGTCTGCTCTACCTGCGCACCGGCAAGAAGGTGACGCAGGGCGGGGAAGACGAGTTGGTACCCCGGCTCTACGAGTACCTGCGGGGTGTCGTGGACCGCATCGAGGCTGGCCAGTTCGCCCCGCGCATCAACCGCTACTGTGTGTACTGCCACGTGAAGCACGAGTGCGAGGAGTACATGAAGCTGGACGAGCGGCTGCGCGCCCTGCTGGAGCAGCCCACCACCGACCCGGCAGCGGCCTTCGCTCGCTACGAGCGCTTTGCCGAAATCAGCTCCACCTCCGAGAAGGAGAAGAAGGGGCTCCAGGAGCAGCTCATTGCTCAGATGGAGGCGGCCGGCGTTGGCGAACAGACGGTTGGCGAGCGGGTATACTCCACGACCCAGCGGGTGACGCGAGACACCGACACGCGCATCGCGTTCAACATCCTGCAGAACTACGGCGTGCCCATGGAGGAAATCCTGGCGGCCATGTCGTTCGGGGCTTCGGCTCTCGATGAACTGCTGGAGCGTCACGCGGCGCACCTGCCAGGACTGGAGGACACCATCAAGACGGCCCAACGGATGAAAGCCACTTCGTCGTGGCTCACATCGAAAGCGCTTACCCCCAAGCTGCGCAAGGGCAGCGGCGGCGGCCGGCGCAAGTCGTAACCATCACTCCTCAAGGAACGGAGAACAAGGACCATGTGGGAAAAGATTAGGCAGGCTATCCGGCAATTCAGCGTTGAGCGTCTCGGGCTGGTCGTTGAGAAGACCAACCTGGAGCAGAAGAAGGACAAGGACGGCATTGACGTGGTGAAGGTCACCATCGTGCTGACCGGCACCAAGGAGCAGCTCGAACTGGCGGCGGCCGCCATCCCCGACAGCATCTTCAGCTACGGCGAAGACGAGGAAGACGGCGGGTAGCAAACCCGCCTCGCGGTGAACATAATGGGCGTAGGCATTGGTAGCGCGAACTCTGAAGAGTTCGACAGATTTCTGGAGAGACTGTCCAATAGCAGCGCGACCGACCGGGTAGATGCGCTGGTGACCTTGGCTGTCAGCAACCCGGAGAGTGCCTACGCCCTTTTGATTCATGCCCTGGCTACACCCCAGGAGTTCGTGAGCTTCATCGAGCGGGTGAGCCAGCAGCGCGGCATAGGCTCTGGTTTGAAGCGCGCCCTCACGGCTGTTCTTTCTTCAGCTCCTCCGAACTGGTTTGTTGGCCTGCCGGCCATCGAGTCTTTGGACGGCCGGGAGTGGAGCTGGCGCAAGGTTGTCCAGATACTACATCCGAAGGGTAGCAACTTCGAGCAGGAGTTGCGGTTCGCCTACATGGCGGGAGCAATACCTGAAGCGGGGCGTATCGAAGCAGAGCGGCTTATCGAGGTGATTGGCATTGGCAGACCTCATTCAGGTCCAGGTCAAAGGAACACACTGGCGACTGGGATTCGTGGCGTCAGCACCTGGTTTCAACCAGTACAAGCAGGAGGACCTGGAGACATTGTGCGAGCAGGCGGGGGCGACGCTGATGGCGATGCTGCTGATGCCTCAGCATGCTCAGGAGAGCTTCCAGATGCTGAGGGACATGCAGTTCCGCCTGGCGGAGAAAGCCCAGAACCAGTTGGATAGAGGACAGACCTAATGCCGCGCGGCAGGATGAAGCAGAAGACCAAGGACGAACTCAGAGAAGAGCTGCGGCTGGCGAAGGAGCGAGAGGCCGCGCTTCGTGACGAGTTGGCCGCCCTGCGCGAGGGCGTCTTGGGCGCCGCGTCGGATGCTCCCATCGTTGTTGTCGTGGGGCTGAGCGAGACCTTCGAGCCATTCATGGAAGCTGTCCGCCCCGTGCCGGTTCCCGCGTTCGCTATGGATGCTATGGCGGCGCATCTATCCCGCATGTCTGCCGCGTCATCGCACCGCGAGGTGGATGATGTCGGCCCCAGGGTCACCCAGACTGAAACCCACATCCGCGAGCTCTACAAGCGTATTGGCGAATTGTCCGAAGTCCAGCAGAAGACGATGGAGTCGCTGGGGGGTTTGTCGGCCCTGATTAGGAGCATCGTGGATGGCAGGGAGCTGGGCATCTTCGGTGGAGAGGAGCAGCAAACGTCAACTACTGTTGGGCCCTAAAAACCCGCAGCTCGCAGCTAGCGAAACAACCGCCGCCGCGTATGGCTGATTGACTGCAGCCCTGCGGCCAATTTCGACCGCAGCGAAGTGGTCGGCTGGCCCAGCGAGACCGCACGACACACAGAGAAACTGGTCGCGAGTAGGACGGCTCTCCTTCGCGACATGGCCGCACCCAGGACAAGTACGGCTGGTGTTCCTGGGGTCTTCCTTGACAAACGGCACACCAGACAGGGCGGCCTTGTATTCCACTGATAACGGAGCATTGACAGTAAATGAGCGAAAAAGGTTATGCTTCTTGCCCCACTGCGTCTGAAGTCTCGCGGCATCATGAGGGTAAGATTGTGCGTACTGACATCTTAATCCCCTGCGCCGCATACCACCGCGAGCGCTTCCTCAAGGCTGTGCCCCTGTGGAACGAAGTCGCTCAGAGCAAGCTGGTGGGGCGCATCCTCGTCGTCTGCCAGGGCTGGTACCCCGTGGAAGACCAGCTCGGCAAAGTGGACGCCCTCATTGACGTTCCATCTGACAAGTGGCAGCCCAGCGTTGCCCGCAACGCCGGCCTCTCTGCACTCGAATCCGAGCTGGTGCTGTATTGTGACGCGGATGTGGTCATGCTCCCCGACACCGTGCGGGCGCACGTCTACGCACACAAGGGGTCCGAGGAGCCCAGGCTGACGGCCAACCTGCACAAAGACATCGCCACTGATGCCCCCCTGCCTTTTACTGTCGAGGAATTGGAAGCGTTGAACGTTCCCGACATGTGGCGCTCGATGCGCGTTGACTGGCGCGTGGCCATACTCGAAGAGTGCCGCTGGCTGGAGTACCCGCCTTCAGTGCCTCTCTGGTCGCTTGGCGGGGGCAGTGGTATCTGCCTTCCCCGCGAGTGGGCCCAGGCGGTCGGTGGCTGGAACGAAGACTTCCAGGGGTGGGGCTACGAAGACGCCGAGTTCTGGTACCGCTGCCAGAAGAGCGGCCTCAAGTTCGAGTTCATCAAGCAGTACGCCTACCACCAGCAGCACGAGGTGGACATCCCGCGCCGCATCGCCGACTCGCAGGAAAACTCGCAGATGTTCACAATCGAGCGCGACAGTTGCAAGGTCACCTACATCGCTGATGCCGTGACGGATGACCTGGCCCAGCTTGTGCTCGACTCCGAGTACAATGCCGAAGTCATCGGCGCCTTCCCGCTCAACATGGCCAGCCCCATGGGCATCCGCTCCGTCCCGGCCGCTGCCGACCAGCCGGCCGAAGCGTTCCGCGCCTTCGCGCGCGGTTGGTACCTGTGCGATATGCGGGGCGACCGGCCCGAGCCGTCCAGTTCCGACTGGCACAGTCTCACCCACTGCGGTAGTCACACCGTCCAGCTAGGCGGGTTGGACTACATCCCCAAGTCTTCAACCGGGTTCGTGCAGCACCGGGTATCTGGAGGAGCTCATAATGTCGAGACAAGTAGCGGTCCTTACTGACGCTGCCACCTAAGCGGCTTCTTGCTTGCGCGAGCTATGTGCCGGGCGTCCACCGGAACTACCTGCAACCAAGGCCACAGGATACTTGTAGCGGATGACGTTGGGCACGTCACAGCCTGGAGCAAGCTCGCCGCGCATACCGATGCAGCGGATGTTGGTAGAGCCTACCACGTCGCGTGGGGCGCCAAAACCGCATTGCTTGCAGCGGTAGGTCCGCTGGCACTTGTTCCTGGTTCCGCAAACGGGACACGTTTGGGAACTGTACGCCTCGTCTACGGTGATTGCTCCCGCAGTCTTGTAGTCGAGTTGCGTAATGAGCCTGCGGTTGCAGGCGGTTGAGACTTGTTGGGCAGTCTTTCGAGACATCTTCTGTGCTGCGTCATTGAACGGTTCGCCGACGTAGCACTTTGCTCCGGGGAAAGTGTCAACGACCACCCGAGTGGCTTTGTGGGTGATGTCGTTGATGCGGTTCTCCGACTTCTTTAGCAGCTTGTGTTTGCGGCGCTGGAGCCGGCCGTACTGACGGGAACCCCGGTGGCAATTCGACAGCTTGCTGCGGAGAGTTGCGAGACGTTTGGCGCGCCACTGAACCGTCGCCTTGGCTTCCCGACCCGAGACGAGTACGGTTTTTTCTCCGTCTGTGGCAGCAAGGAGAGTATTGATGCCGAGGTCAACGCCGATGGTGGAGCCGGTCGGGATGGCGGGCTCCTCGCATTGACAAACTAGGATGATTGCACCGTAGGCGAGTCTAGCTTCCATGAGTCGGCCGGGCAGTTCGAATGGGAGACGGACAAATAGGTAACCAGAATCCCCGTGAGGGAGACGGACACTTCCATTTCTGACCACGGCACCCTGATTGGTGTAGGGGATGTCTCTGAACTCTGGTTTGTGATTGGGGTAGGATGACCCCAGGCCTCCCCTTCTTTTTGCTGTTGTGGACTTCAGGGCTTCGCAGAACTCGCGGATGATTTCCTGTACTGACTGGCTGTGGAGATTGGGGTAACGCCCCTTTGCCCACCTTCTCCAGCGCGCCTCAGAAGGCCACTTTAGTTGGCGACGACGGATACGCAGATGGCGCTCCACCAAGTCAGACCATAGGCGGCCGGAATCGCTTCGGGCAGCCGTAAAGATAGTCCACTCAGAACGAGAGTGCGGGAGCCAGTCGAGTTTTACAGACCTGTAAACTATGGGCATCACTGGAAGTATTTCGTGCTACAGGGAGTAGCGACATGAGACAGGCAGCCGTATTGACCAGCGTACCCATCCATCTGCTCGGGGAGGGGCAGCGTATCCCGCAGATGCTGGGGCGCCTAAGCGAGCTGCCCGGCGTCGAGACGCACGTTGTGGAGACGCACATCTACGTGCCCGGCGCCGGCGCCGTCTACACCGGGGAGAAGGTCAAGGAGGCTCTCGACACCATCTTGCGTCAGGGCCCCACGGTCATCATCATCGCCCAGCCAGTGGCAGCGGCGCTACCCGCATTGTTGGAAGCGCAGAAGCGCGGGGCTAAACTGGTGTACGACCGCTTCGAGAGCTGGAAGGACTTCCCCGGCAACGAGACCTGGTACCGCCCCCAGCAAGAGACCGCCATCATTGTGGCCAGCGATGGCCTGGTCTCGACCTACCGCGACTCGCTCTTCGATTCCTATGACCGCCCCAAGCTGCTGCTGCCGAACGCCGCCAGCGACGCGCCACTGTGGCCCCAGACACAACTCAAGGGCTCGCGCGGCCGCAGTGTGGCTCTGGCCAGCTCGGCCGTGTACGTGGGGAGCATGGACCCCCGCTACATAGACATGGACGCCATGCGCCATGTGGGAGAGGCGCGCCCGAGCGCCTTCTACGGCAAGCCTCCGGGCCAGCGCATCATGGAGGACGGGATGTCGCCGGTGCAGTACGGCGCCTCGGGCTGGCTGGTGGGTTGGGTGAACCATGTCAACCTGAGCTTCGCGCTCGCCTCCGGCGACGGCAAGTACAATGACCGGCGCAAGGTGGGTTTGCTCCCGTTCCTCGACATCCCGTTGACCGAGAAGGTCTCCCCCATCAAGTGGTGGGAGTACCTGCTGGCCGGCGTTCGCCCGGTCACCATGCACCTGAGCCAGGTCGCGGAAATGCCCTTCGGCGTCTACACCGACGACATCAACGCGTTCCTGTACGCGGCCATCACCGCTGCCCCGTTCTCCGATGAGGAAGCTCGCGAGGCTTCCAACTGGGTGCGCGAACACCACATGTGGGCGCACCGCGCCAAGGTTCTCAACGCCTGGATGGAGGGCTTGCTCTGATGGTACCCGGCCGCCTCGTCATCTTGGTGCCCATAGCGGAGCACAAGACCTACGCGCTCCCTTCGCTTCTCGATTCCATCCTGAAGCTCACCCTGCCGCACGACCACTGCTTCTTCTTCCATGTGAACAGGTCCAAGCCGGCCTTCGCTGAGCATCTACGGTTGGAGCTCCTGCGCCGGGACATCCCCTTCGCCATGGTGTTCAACGACAAGGACTACGCGTCGGAGACTACCCTGCTGCGGGAACGGAACGGCAACGTCCTGGACGACCCTGGGGCCATAGCTGCTCTGTTGGCTATCGCGGAGGCGCGTGAAGCTCTCCTGCGCGGTGCTCTCATGGTCAAGCCCGAGCGCATCTTCTGGTTGGACGCCGACATGGTGCCTCCCCCCGATACGGTATCCCGCCTGATGGCCCACAACAAGGATGTGGTGTCGGCGAAGTGCTTCATGCGCCGGGCCGACATCCCCACCGTTTGTGCTTGGCGGTACGACCCCGCACTGTTGTTGGCCGGCCGCAACCAGGGGCGGGGCCCCATCAACCTGACACTTGAAGAACTGGGTGGCAAGCCCGGTGTAACTTGGCTGCGCGGCAAAACCGACTTGCTGCAACTGACCCAGCGCTTCATTCCTGAAGACAGCACCGGCCTTCAGGAGGTTGATGGCGTCGGGTTGGCGGCAACGCTCTGGAGTGCAGAAGCAGCCAAGAAGGTCATTTTCCACTTGCAGAATCTCACGAGTGATGATATGCTGGCTTCATCGCTTCTGCAAGAAGCCGGTTTCCCCATCTTCGTTGATATGGACCTCCACGTGTTGCACATGGATTCTGCGCGCGGGGCGGTGTAGATGGGCATAACCTTTTTTCGTCAATGTATGTCACAGCATGGAATACTTCATGGTGATGAAGACTACACTCAAGCTGAAGCTGCTCACAAGCCCGGACCAGCACCAGGCCCTACTCACTACTCTGGAGGTCTTCAATGCCGCCTGTAACTACCTGGCAGAAGTGGCATTCGACAACCATACCGCGAACAAGCTGAAGCTGCAGAAGCTGGCCTACCATGAGACCCGAGAGCGCTTCATGCTCCCGGCCCAACTGGCCGTTCGCGCAATCGCTAAGGTTTGCGAAGCCTACAAGCGGGACAAGTCAACCCGACCAACCTTCCGGCCGCATGGGGCAGCCATCTACGACCAGCGGGTCCTCTCGTTCAAGGGTCTGGACACCGTGTCCATACTCTCCCTCTCCGGCCGGCTCAAGATTCCAATCGTAGTCCACGGTTACGCCCACGACCGAATCACAGCCTACGGCATGCGCGGCCAGGCCGACCTGCTCTACCAGCGCGGCACGTTCTACCTGTGTGTCGTGGTTGAGCTTCCCGAACCTCCTCCTGGTGAGACTAAGGACTGGCTCGGCGTAGACCTCGGCATGGTCAACATAGCCACCGACAGCGACGGAGAGAACTTCAGTGGTGCCGAGGTCAACGGCCTCCGTGCCCGGCACAATGCCCTTCGGTCCAAACTCCAGGGCAAGGGCACGAAGAGCGCCCGTCGTCGTCTCCGTCAACAGAGCGGACGGGAAAACCGCTTCGCCCGAGACGTAAATCACAGAATCTCCAAGAAGCTAGTCGCGAAAGCCAAAGGCACCGAGCGTGGCATTTCCGTAGAAGACCTGACGGGAATCCGCGAGCGGGTAACGGTTCGCAAGGCACAGCGTCGCGCGCTACATTCTTGGGGCTTCTACCAGTTGGCCTCGTTTGTCGAGTACAAGGCTGCTTTGGCTGGTGTGCCGTTTGTCAAAGTAGACCCCAGGAATACCAGTCGAACATGTCCTTGGTGCGGTCATGTCGCGAAGGCGAACCGTCCTACTCGCGACCAATTCCTCTGTGTGTCGTGCGGTCTCGCTGGGCCGGCCGACCACTTCGCTGCGGTCGAAATCGGCCGCAGGGCTGCAGTCAATCAGCCGAACGCGGCAGCAGTCATATCGCTAGCTGCGAGCCCTAAGGATTGCAACAGGGTAGTTGACAAAACCAGCCAAAAACCTTCTGGGTGAGAACGGTCATGAGTAGTTCGCCGAATCACGGGTTTGTGAACCTGCACGTCCATTCCGAGTACAGCGCGATGGACGGCGTAAGTACGTGCAAAGAGTTGGTGAAGCGCGTCGGGGTGCTCGGGCAGACGGCCCTGGCTCTCACGGACCATGACGGTCTGTACGGCGCGGTTGACATCTGCGAGAGCGCCTTGGCGAAGGATGTCAAGCCCATCGTTGGTTGCGAACTGCGGTTCGTGCCCGACATCTCCGAGAAGGTGCGGGGCTGGCACATCACTGCTCTGGCGCTGACGGAGCAGGGGTACCGCAACCTCTGCGACTTGGTGACGGAAAGCTACCGCCCCAAGAACTTCTTCTACAGCCCCCGCATCCCTCTGCAGTCGCTTCTGGAACGACAGGAGGGTTTGGCGCTGCTCTCTGGCTGCTGGTTCGGGTACCCGGCCCAGACCTACGAGCAGACCGTCCACGGCGGCCGCGACCGGATGGCTCAATTCCAGGAAATCACCAGCGCTCTGCAGTCGGCCTACGGCGAGCGCTTCCTCTTCGAGCTCTTCACTGGCGACTACGCCCATTCTCGCGAGGCCATCACGTTCCTGCTCGACGCCTCGGCCAAGTGGGGCATCAAGACTGTTGCGACCAACGACTCCCACTTCGCCGCCCCCGAGGACTGGCGCAAGGCGGAGTTGATACGTCGCATCCGCATGAAGGGCAAGGACGAAGAGGGCAATGCCATGCCCCAGCACCAGTACCTCATGGGTGAGCAGGAAATGCGCACACTGCTCCCAGAGGAAGCGGTGGACAACACGGTGATGGTGGCCGGCTGGGCGGAGTACGCCTTGGACCTGGCCATTGACCGAGAGGGCCACGTGCTGCTGGACAAAGTGCTGCAGCGCCTGCCGAAGCTGCCTCTGGCTGAGGGACAGACGGAGTGGGGCGCATTCATTGAGGCCATCAAGCAGGGGTGGCAGAAGAGGATGGGCTACCTCACCGAGGAGCAGCGGCCCATCTACCACGAACGTCTACTGCGGGAAATCGAGGTCTTCAAAGAGACCGGCCTGGCCGGCTATATGCTCATTGTGGCCGCGATGACCGATTACTGCGCGGAAAACGGCATCCTGCGGGGCCCCGGCCGAGGCTCGGCGTCAGGGTCCCTGTGCTCCTTCCTGCTGGGTATCACCGACCTTGACCCCATAGCCTCCGGCTTGTTCTTCGAGCGGTTCCTGGACGCCCGGCGCGCCAGCATGCCAGACATTGATGTGGACTACGACCCGGACGACCGGGAGCGTGTGTTCGCCTATCTGCAGCGGACGTATGGTGTTGACCACGTGGCGCGCATCCTGACCTTCCAGCGGTTGGTGGGTAGCAGCGCGGTCAAAGACGTGGGCTCCATGATGGGGGTCAGCTACGACGAGCTCAACAAGCTCACTTCGGCCATCGAGGACTTCGATGAACTGGATGTGAGCGAAGGCGCCCCGCCCTCCGACAAGAACAAGGAGGCGCTCGGGGTCATCGCTCAGAACCCGGACCTCGCAGCGGTGGTGCAGCAGGCCAAGCTGATTTCTGCCGACGAGAAGACCAAGACCAAAGGGGTCATCCGTCAGGTAGGTGCCCATGCGGCCGGCGTGGTTATCGCCCCCGGCCCGGTGCGCTACCTCTCTCCCACCCAGCTCACCAAGCGCGATAGCAACCTGGAAGTCTTCCAGTGGGACATGGGCGCAGTAGACAAGATGGGTCTGCTGAAGATTGACGTTCTCAACGTCAGGACCCTCGGCATGGCGCGCGACATCATCAGCCTGGTCAAGAAGCGGCATGGGGTGGAGCTCGACTGGTACTCTATCCCAGTCGAAGACCCCGCCGCCTACGAAATGGCCGGGCGCGGTCGCACTACCGCCATCTTCCAGCTTGAGAAGCGCACGGCCCAGGAGCCACTGAAGAAGATTAAGCCCAACTCGCTGTTGGACTTGGCTGTCGTTCTGGCGCTCAACCGTCCGGGCCCCATGGAGTACATGGAAGAGTACGCCATCTGCAAGAACGACCCGTCGCAGATAACCTACGACCTGCGCGAATGGGAGTCGGTGCTGGCCGAGACTTACGGCATCATGGTCTACCAGGAGCAGGTCATCCAAGCCCTGCAGGCGCTGGGATTCGACTTCACCGAAGCCGACGACTTCCGCCGAGGGATGGCCAAGAAGAAGCAGGACCTCATCGAGGCGGCCAAACTCAGGGTCGTGCCCAAGATAATCGAGCGTGGGTACTCCGAAGCTCACGCTGAAGCCGTCTGGGCGAAGATAGCCAAGTTCGGCGGCTACGCGTTCAACAAAGCGCATGCTGTGGCGTATGGCGCGATTTCCGCCCGCATGCTGTACCTGAAGACCCACTACCCTGCGGAGTACATGGCAGCCGCTCTGACCTCCCAGGACAAAGAGGAGTTCTTCACCAGATACATCGAGGAAGTCTCGCGCCTGGGTCTGCGCTTGCTGCCTCCCGACATCAACGAGGCCAGCGAGAGCTTCACTCCAAGCGACGGCGCTGTGCGGTTCGGTTTCTCTCAGATTTCCCACATCGGCGCCGTCGCCAAGGCCATAGTGGCGGCCCGCCTGGTCCGCCCCCGAGGATGGCGCGGGCCCGAGCCGGAGAACGGGGTGTACCCGTACCAAGACCCACTAGACTTCTGCCGGCGCCTGAAAGACCACGGCATGAACCGGCGCCAGTTGGATGCTCTGGTCTGGGCTGGGGCGTTCGACGCCTTCTGCCCTTCGCGGGCTTTCCTGGCCGACAAGGTTGACCAACTCATGGGCATGGCGAAAGCCGGCCGCACCTCAGTGGAGGCTTTGGTGACGTGGGAGTCTCTGTTGGCGGACGCGGAACTGCGCCCCGATGACGAGGACCTGCTGGCCGACAAGGAGCAGGAGTTGTTGCGCTGCTCGCCGCGTCGCATGGCGCAGGACATCAGTTTGCGTGAGCGCATAGGAAAGGGTACCGCGCCCCTGTCCCAGCTCGAACCGCAAGCCAAGGGCGTCAAAGTCTGCGGGCGCATCCTCGAAATCGGTAAGCGCTCTGGCAGGAAGAACGACTATGCCTACCTGCAGTTGAACGACGGGACGGCCATCATGCGATGCCTGGCGTTCAAAGAAGAAGTCATCCAGCAGCTATCGGACGAAATAGGTCCTCAGGCAGCAGTGGTGCTACAGGGAGACGTGAGTGATGACGGGACGGCGTTCTTCATTCGCAAAATAGTGCAGTCTGACGCCGGCGCAAGTTAGAGAAGCGCGGAATACTTCTATGCGAGCAAGTAGAACATAGTCTCATATATGAACTTCCAATGCAACGCACTCTCTACATCCAATTGGTAGTTTCCCCCGAACAAGGCAGAGCCATCGGCGTCACGATGGCTCTGTATACGGCTTGCTTCAACGCGGCCACTCGGTTCGGTTGGGACAACCATACGGTAAATGGAGTGGAGCTACATAAGGGCACCTATGCTACCCTTCGCGCCCAGTACCCCGAGCTTCCCTCCCAACTTGTCTGCTCTTCTCGCGTCAAAGCGACAGAGTCACTCAAGTCAGTCCGCGCCCGTCTCGCCAAGGGCAAGAAAGCATCCTGCCCGCTCTCCCGTCTTCAGTCGGTACGCTACGACGCCCGTTCCTACACCATTTCCCTCACCGAAGGCTGGGCCACTCTCGCCACGGTCGCCGGCCGTCAGCGCGTCACATTCGACGCCGGCTTCACCAGGCTCCAGACCTGGAAGCCCACCTCGGCCGAACTCGTCTACCGTCGCAACCAGTTCTGGCTCCACGTCGTTGTAGAGTCCCCCGCCCCCGTCTACACCGCAACCGGCGAGGTTGTCGGTGTAGACTTGGGCATTGTCCGCCCGGCCGTCACCTCCGAAGCCCAGTTCTTCGGTGAGCGGCGCTGGCGCAACGTCGAACAGCGGTACTTCCGTCTTCGCAGAGCCTTGCAGGCAAAGGCCACTCGCTCCGCCCGTCGTAAGCTACGTAAGCTCTCGGGCAAGCAGGCTAGGTTTCGCCGCGACTGCGACCACGTACTGTCCCGCCGCCTTGTAGAGTCCGTTGACCCAGGAGCCGTACTCGTCTTCGAGAACCTGACTGGAATCCGTGACCGCGCTGACTTCGGCCGGCATGGCAACCGTCGTCTCCACGGGTGGAGCTTCGCCCAACTGTTCGCGTTCACGGCCTACAAAGCCGAGGAAGGCGGCAAGACGACGGCGACGGTAGACCCGCGCGGGACGAGCCAGAAATGCTCGCGGTGCGGACACGTCGCGCGGGGCAACCGCGTCAGCCAGTCAGAGTTCCGGTGCCAGAAGTGCGGCTTTCGAATCAACGCTGACCTCAACGCGGGACGAAACGTGAAGGGGAAGTACCTGGTCCGAGAGGGCAGCGCCGTCTCGGGCGGGCCGCGTCAACCGGCCTAATGCAGCGTGTTGTTTGCGGCTGCAAGCTACCTTTGGGTAGTAGTTGAATCGTAAGATTGTCACATTGAGGAGCTGGTATGCGTCTTTCTATCCTAACTCCAACAATCAGGGGTAGCCGCTGCGATGCGCTCTCTCGGGTAGTTGGCGACCTGCGCCAACATTGGGATGTGACTTGGTGGCTCTGCCCCAATGCTCCTGGATGGGACGCCCGGCCGCCGCTGTTTGCTCGGGTTGTGCCCCTGGTGTTCTCTGGCCCGGTGCCGGTTCTCTCTCGCATCAACCAGGCGCGCGAACTGCTGAGGGTAGCGGCATCGTCGTGGCCGGCCGACGTGGTTGTGTGGCTGGACGATGACATGACACCCACGACCGAGCAGCTACACCAGCTTGCGTCCACGGCCATCCGTTCCGATACGCGAGGGCTTCTCGTCTCGCCTGTGATGCGGAACCGACATAGCACCGATGACTACACCTGTGCCTGGGTCTTCACCCAGACTGCCGTGGAAGTTCGTGGAGCGGACCTGGACTTGTCCATCCACGGCCTGTCTTTCCTCCCGTCATCCGTATCCCGTGAAGATAGGGGATTCGTATGGGCCCACGGAGTGGGACTCGGTTGTGTCGCTCACCCCTGGGCCTTCTTGCTTGAGTTCGCCTTCCCTGCCGCCGAGGTGGCTGACGACGAGTGGTTGTCGCGCGCGTTCGCTGCGAGCGGGCGCACTGGCATCATTGTTGACTACACGCTTGACGTGGGGCACATTGATGCAGATAAGGAGCACTCATGCCCAGAAGTCTAATCATCTACGATGGACAGAGCGGGGAAATCCTGCTGCGTATCGCCGGCTATGCAGGCGACGCCCCCGAAGACCCGACCGCCATCTTGCCGTTGGCGCCACCAACCGCCAAGTGCAAGATTGTGGGCGATGACCTGCCCGAGCTCTTACCCGCCAGCCGCGTCAACCCCATGGATGAAACGGTCATCCCTGCGCGCATTGTCTACAGCCCCCCGGTGTCCTACAATGCCACTGGGAAGGTTGTCATCGTTACACCCCACGGTTTCGTGGCGGGCACGACCAAGTACAACATCGCGCTGGCCCAGGCGCTGCTGCGGCAGGGCAAGAAGACCAGCATCTTCTTTCTCGGCTCCTGTTCCCCCGATGTGGCTTCCTACCTGGAAGAGTTGGGCGTCCCGTTCGCCGAGGGCTCTCCGGCAGCAGCGGTGCAGTACGTATCCGATGCCGACTCGGTTGTGTGGCATGGCGATGGCGGGCCGATAGTGGCCTTCATCACCGAGTTCGCCAAACTGAGCTCGCGGCCGCACAGCACCTTGGTCCTGCACATGGAGAGCGACTTCCTCATGGCCGCCTATGCGGCGCCAGTAGTGGAGCGCCTGGTGGTTGTCGGTCGCTGGATGCTCAAGCACTTCCCCTACGCAACCTGGTGTCCGCCCCCCGCCGTCATCGAGCCTCAGGCCGGCAACCGCGACGAGAGGACCATTGTCTATCTCGGACGGTTGGCCGAGCATAAGGGACTGGAGAACCTGGTCAGTTCGCTGTGCGTGCTGGAGGACTTCAGGCTGGTACTGGTGGGTGCCGGTCCATTGCACGACCCCCTCATTACTCGTGCTAAGGAGCTCGGCTGCGCTGACCGGCTTACGGTGGTGGATGGCGACCTCCGCGCAACACGGCACCTCAGCCGGGGTGGCATATTCGTGTTGGCCAGTGAGAGCGAGGGGGCCTCTGTCGCCTTGGTTGAAGCCATCGCGGCCGGGCTCAAGGTGGTGGCCACTCCGGTTGGGGACGCGCCTTGGCTGGCAGAAGAAAAAGGCGTGCCCATCACCATCATCCCCAACAACCAGGTGAACAGCATTGTCTCGGGCGTGGTGCAGTCTCACGCCCAGTTCGGTAACGCCCCCTTGCCACCTCAGTATTCCATATCGTACTTCGAACAGGTATGGCGCCACACCTTGCCGCTCAGTCCGGTCGAAGCGCCGGCCGCGACAACCGCTCGGCCGAAGGTGTCTGTTCTGATGCCGGTCTACGGCTACAAGCATCTGATGGATGGCGCCATTGCAAGTGTGCTCAACCAAAGCGACGCCTTGGAAGTTGTGGTCGTGGACAACGGGAACCAAGACGACACTCTGGCTCGACTCCAAGACTGGCAGCAGCGCGACCCCCGTGTGAAGCCAGTCTCCGTCTTGAACAACGTCGGGCTATCCGGGGCAAGGAACCAAGCACTGCGAGCCGCGACGGGGGAATGGGTTTGTCTTCTAGACCCCGACGACCGCTACATGCCAGGCTTCATCGAGCCCCGGTTGGCCCTGATGGGCGCCGACCGGCGCGCCGTTCTCTCCTGCGGCCAGGCCCTGGCCGTTCGCGATGGCCAGCCGCAAGGCATCATGCCCAGCGCTCCCTATGACCGGGCAGTCCAGAGCGGCAACAACCGAGTTCTGTGTCAGTCAGTCATGATGCCGCACTGGGCGGCAGTCGCGGCAGGCGGCAATGAGCCTTGGCGGTATGCTGAGGACTGGGGGCTGTGGGCGCGGTTGGCGTCGGCCGGCGAAGTCTTGTTTGACGGCCGCCCGGTATACGAACTCCATGCGCACGCCCAACAGCGCAGCCGCATCACCAGTGAAGGGCTCTGGGACAAGTATGCTTGTAACTTGCGCGCCGCATTCCACAACGCCTTCTGCTATGGCTTCACTCGGCCGCTGAGCATTTTGATGGTGCTCCCCGACCTGGAGCCCAATGGGGCCCAGCACGCGGCTCTGCAGATTGCTCTGCGTCTCAAGGCCGCTGGTCACGGAGTGGACGTGCTTTCTCTGATGCCATATTGGGCACCCCCGTCCGAGTGGGCGGAAAGCGGTCTCAGTGTTTCCTGCGCCAGCGGTTGGGACAACTTCCTGCAGATGACGAAGAGCGGTCGCTATGATGTTGCTTTCATCCATTGTTGGTCGGGTTCCGGCATCATTGCCTCTACCCACTGCTCGCTTCCGGCTGTGGTTGTCCATCATTCGGTTGAGGCGGATACGCGGCCTCCTAACGACGACAGGGCTCTGCGCCTGCACGTTTCGGTCGCTCCCTACGGGCGGGCTAAGTTCTCGTTCGAGCCGGTGACGGACGGCGAGCCGGCGACCAACACCTACATCTGCAACGGTGTAGACACCGACCGCATCAACAGTGTGCGGGTCGGTAAACAGCAAGCCAGAGAAGAACTGGGCATCCCAATGGACCAGAAATTGGTGGTGTCGGTGACGCGCGCTGACCGCGAGAAAGGCGCCGACATCCTGATGGATGTTCCACAGCATGTTGCGGATGACGTGAAGTTTGTGGCCATTGGGGTCGCGCCGGGCCAGGCGCTCTACGAGACGGTTATGTCTAACTTTGTTCTGTTTGGGGTGGAGAGCAAAGGAGTGCTGCCTTGGGAACAGGTCGTGCGTTGGCTGGAAGCGGCGGATGTGCTGTTGGTCCCATCGCGGCGCGAGGCGCACAGTTTGGTTGTTATGGAGAGTCTGGCGCTCGGTACATTGGTCGTGGGCGCGGCGTCTGCTTTGCCGTCTGAGGATATACGCGGCTTGTACCGGGTGAGCGCCCCGGACGCTCGTCAGTTGGCCGAAGCGCTCAGCCAGGCCCTGTCATCAGGAGAGACAGTAGGCCCGCTGCCTGAAGAGTGGAGCTGGGAAACGATTGCTTTCAAGTATGGAGCGGCTCTGCGCTTGTTGGCATTGCGCGACAAGTGGACCAAGTGTGAGCGCAACATGGAAGTCCCGCCCCAGCCGCCAATAAACCTGGCTGTCACCCTGGAGCTGCCTGAGACTGCCCGTTTGGTTTCGTTTGGGTTGATGGTTAAGATGGCGCTGGAGAGAGCGGGGGTCGCTATTGTGGCGCCCGGCGAGAGTCGGCACCGCTTGGCCCTGTCTGCCGATGGGAGATTCTTGGAGGTCTACGACCAGCTTAGGCTTGTGGGGCGTGTGTATTTCGACCCAGCGCTTTTTGGGCAAGCTGGGCCGGAGGACAGACTGTGCCCCCCGCCCATCATCCCGGCGCACGTAACGCAGGGACCTTCTCCCATCTGCGTGGGTGATGTCCCATTGTTGCGGAACGCCGAAGCGCGCCCCGCCGCAGAGGGGCCCGCCGATTTTGCTCATGCTCTCTATGCCGTGGTGGGCGACTGGCTGGACGCGGTTTACGCCCAAGCGGCCGGTATCCCAGTAGCATCCGTGGCCAACAGCTATGGCCTGACCTGCAACTGGTACTCGGGTGTGACGGCTACGCCCGACACGGTAGGAACTGAGGCCGGCCGCATTGACCGCGAGACTTGGGCTTTCTACGCCGACAACATCCGTCGCTACGGAGCCAGGTGGCATGCGCCTAAAGGGGAGCTGGCGCGGTGCGTGGCAGCCATGCTGGGTGGTGGGGAATGAGCGTCACATCCATCTTGAAGACCAACGTCCCGCTCGCCGTGCTTGAAGAGCATGGGCCCCTCGTCTCCGTCATCATGCCGGTCTACCGCTATCGGCAGGTCATGGGACGCGCCATCGCAAGCGTGCTGGCCCAGCGGGTGGACTTCGAACTCCTGCTGGTAGACAACGGGAACGACGACAACACCTGGCAAGACATGCTTTGGTGGCGTCAGCAGGACAAGCGTATCCGTCCCATCCGGCTTGAGAAGAACATCTGGCTTTCTGGTGCTCGCAACACGGCGGCCTGGCATGCCAAGGGCAAGTACCTGGCCTTCCTGGACCCGGACGATATGTTCTTGCCCGGCTTCCTGGAGCGCCGCCTTGCCTACCTCGAAGAGCACCCGGATATAGTGTTTTCCTATGGGGACGCCGTGCTTGAGTTGGCGCAGCAGGAGGGGGCGCTCATACCCTGCGGTCGGTGGGAGTACGACCCCGCATGGCAGACTGCGGCCAACTCCGTCCTCTGCCAGTCCGTTATTGTCCCGAAGTGGGCGTTCGTCGCCATAGGAGGGAACGAGCCTGAGTGGCACTTCGGCGAGGACTGGGGGGCGTGGGCGCGCGCGCACGCGGTGGGGCCATCCTACTACGAGCCGCGCAAGTCTTATGTGGCGACGCTTCATGGGCAGAACTGGCAATACATCACGCCGTCCAAGGTGCCCGACATCTATGACTGCAACCACATGGTTTCTTTCCACAACGCTCTTTGTGGCGGGTTCAGGAGCAGGAAGCTGTCGGTGCTCTGTGCCCTCCCCAACATCATCCCGAATGGGGCCCAGCGGCTGGCTCTGCGCGTGAACCAGCTCCTGCAAGAGCGGGGGCACCAGATAGATGTGGTTGTCCTCGGAGCTCACGAGAAAGACGATACCGACTGGGAAGCGAGCGGCCTGAGCCCACGCGCCTACGATGGGCGCTACGAGTTGCGGGACGCACTCGGTTCTTCTACGCACGACGCGGCAGTTGTTCATACCTGGCCGGGTCAAGACAAAGCCCTGCAGACCCACATGGCGCCCCCGGCGCTGGTGGTGCACCACTCCTGTGATGTTGATGTCCAGAACAACGTGCTCGGGTCTCCGCAACTGCAAGCCGTAGTGGCTAACCCCGAGCGGGCTACGGTGCGCTACTCTGACCATTTGGCGTCTGGCGCGGTCCCGTCCCTTATGCACATGCCCAACACACCGGGCCCCGAGCAGCCACAGCAGAACAAAGAGGAGTTGGCGGCCGAGTTCCGCCTGCCCACCGGGAAGCCATGGTTGCTTTGCCTGACGCGAGCGGATGCCGAGAAGGGCTGCGACGTGCTACTGCGCGTGCTCCCCGCCCTGCAGCAGTCTTTCGAGGTAGTGGTGGTGGGAATCACGAAGGGACAACAACTCTTCGAGCAGATTCCGGCCGCCCTGGCCGAAGCCGGGGCTCATTCGCTTGGTATTGTTCCGCACGATAAGGTCCTGTCGTTGATGGCCGCCAGCGAACTCCTGCTGGTCGTGTCGCGGCGAGAGGCCAACAGCATCGCCGTCATGGAGGCTGCAGTATTGGGTCTTCCCGTCGTGTGTTCGCGCGGGGCCGCTCCTCATTGGGGGGACGGCGTAACCCAGATTGGGGTGTACGACGAAGGCGACGATGCTGGTTTGCTCGCTCTCTGCGGCCGCATGGCTGGTCGCGGCGCCCCCTACTTGCCTGTCGAGTGTTCGGAGCAGGTCGTCGCACTGCGGTACGAGGGTGCGTTGAGAGCCCTGGCTCTGCGCGGAGCTTGGCAGCACTGCCTTAGGTTCGCAGGGGGTGCGGGCGTCCTTCCTTTGCCCCACATCGCGGTGGAGCCTGCCACACCCATGGCTGGGCCTCTGGCATCCTGGGTCGCGGCGGACATCAAGCTGGGTTCCACGGAAGACCATCTACCGCTGGACGCTAAGTTGCTGGTGCACGAGAACGGCGTGGCCGAATACTCCGAGGCCGGGCAGTCGTTCGGGCGCATATTCTTCAACCCCACGTTGTACGGCCCGGAAGCGGTCCCCGGCGACCTGTTGTGTCTGCCGCCAGTTGTGGCTGAGGAGCTCACTCCGGGCGGCTGCGTCTTAACGACCCGCGAGAGACCATACGCCGAGCCGGCCGCTGTTCTTCAGTCTTTCTTGCCCCTGTCCAATCTGGCCTTTTCTGCAAGAATATATGTTGACTCCTTTGCAGAAATCCTGTATGCTCTTTCTGTCGGTGTGCCTCCAGTGTCAAGCGGCGGCTCATACGGGTTGTTCACCAACGACTATGATGGCATCGTCACTAGGACCGAGCACGAATTGCAGGTCACGGTGAAAGACAGAACAGACAATTTCTGGCGTGGGCGGATGGCTCAGTCCATCCATTACTGGCAGAAGCTCTATGCCCCGAACGGTCGCGTAGCCCGCGCCATAGCGCATCTCAGGTCTCTGAAGCGCTAGAACAACACACAACATCATTGCAGCATGCGTAGAAGGAGCTATCATGTCTCACGATTCTTCCCCTGATGTAAAGCCCATGGTTGAAGAGCCGGGCGCCCCCGTTACTGAAGACGCCCCCGAAGCGCCTCCGGCGCAGACCGGCAAGGCCAAGAAGGTCGGCCGGAACGACCCCTGCCCCTGCGGCTCAGGCAAGAAGTACAAAGCCTGCTGCATCCATCTTGAAGAAGACGCGGCAGTCGTCAACGCTATTCTGGCCAAGATTCCGCAGGGCGTCACGGAGAACATGCCGCACTTCATCAACTGGCTGCTGAACACGGGCCAGATTCGCTACCTGGGCTGGGTTAAGCCCGAGGCGTGGGACCTGCTTCTCCTCCAGACCCTGCACGCCCGCTGCCTGACAGACATGCAGATGCAGGCGCGCCAGCAGCAGGAGCGGCAGGCGTCCAACCCGGAATGGCTCGCCCAGCAGCGCGAACATCTCGCCGCTCAGCTCGGCAAACTTGACGAGCGGCTCGCTGAGCTGGCCCAGAGCGAAGAGTCTGCACGGCCGCCGTCTCCTGGGAATACTTCTCCTGCCACGTAGTTCCCCCACCCGAGAAATTACCCCAGGAGGACCCTTTGATAATGGTTGTAAAGCGTGATGGTACTAGGGTCGTTTTCGACCGTAGCCGCATCGAGGACGCCGTATACAAGGCGTTCTGTGCTGTGGCCCAACACAATGAAACAAGCAGCCGGCAGTATGCCGAGACAGTAACAGAAGACGTAACCAACAACCTACCCAGCCTGGACCGCGATGTCGCAGTAGAGGACATCCAGGACGCCGTAGAGCAAGCACTGATGCGCCAGGGCCACCACAAAGAGGCCCGAGCCTACATCGTGTATCGAGAGCAGCGCAGCACCAGCCGCGACTTCAACCGCATGTTCGTGCAGGTGGACAGACTGGCTGACAGCTACCTGGGCCAGGCGGACTGGAGAATCAGCGAAAACGCTAACGTGACGTTCAGCCTCCAGGGGCTCAACAACTATCTGGCTGATGCGCTCACGGCGCGGTATTGGATGCACATTTTGCCAGCAGAAGCTGCAGAGGCGCATCGCGAAGGCATCATGCACATCCACGACCTCGGAATCTTTGCCCCGTACTGTTGCGGGTGGGACCTCAAACAACTCCTCGATGAAGGATTCGGTGGGGTGCCCGGCAAGGTTCAGAGCCGCCCTCCGCTGCATCTGCGCACTGCTTTGGGACAGGCTGTCAACTTCATATTCACTCTTCAAGGCGAGTCTGCGGGAGCGCAGGCTTTCTCCAACTTTGACACCCTGCTCGCGCCGTTTGTGAGGGAAGACGGGCTTTCGTATCGCCAGGTCAAGCAAGCGATGCAGGAGTTTGTGTACAACATGAACGTCGCCACGAGGGTTGGGGGGCAGAGCCCCTTCAGTAACATCACGCTCGACGTAACAGTCCCGGTGACCTTCTCTGACGAGTACGCGTCCATCGGCGGCAAGCTGCTGTCCTACAAGTACAGCACTCTGCAGGCCGAGATGGATATGATTAACCGGGCGCTGGCCGAGGTTCTGGTGGAAGGAGACGCCAGCGGGCGTCCCTTCACCTTCCCCATCCCGACGTATAACATCTGGGGCGGTACCGACTACGAACATGAGCGCTGGGGCCCCATCTGGAAGATGGCGGCCGAGACCGGCTTGCCCTACTTCGCCAACTTTGTCAACAGCGACATGCGGCCGGAAGATGTGCGCTCCATGTGCTGCCGCCTGCGCCTGAACCATGACGAGATGAAGCGGCGTTTGGGCGGTTTGTTTGGTAGCACTCCTCTTACCGGGAGCGTGGGCGTCGTCACCATCAACCTGGCTCGTGCGGCTTTGATGGCGGGCTCCGATGTCGGCGCCTACCTGGAGAATCTGCGCCAGGCCGTGGCTCTGGCTGAGTCGGCGTTGGTGGCGCGCCGCAAAATAGTGGACGATATGACGCGCGCCGGCCTCTACCCGTACTCCCGGCACTACCTGCAGGGGGTCAAGGAGCAGAACGGCAGCTACTGGTCTCAACACTTCCTGACCATCGGTCTCTGCGGCGCGCATGAAGCCGCCATGGAGCTCTTCGGGAAGGGCATCGAGAGCGTCGAGGGATACGAATTGGCGTCCACCACCCTAGACTTCCTGCGGGAGCAGGTGGATGCTCTTAATGCCAAGTACGGGGAAGAACACTACATGTTCAACCTCGAAGCGACGCCGGCCGAGGGCGCGAGCTTCCGGTTGGCTAAGGCCGACGCTGAGCGTTACCCGGCCAGCTACGCCGCCCAGTCTGGTGGTATGCCTTATACCGGCAGCACTCTACAGCCGGTGGATTCCGAGTTGTCGCTGTTCGACGCTCTGACCTTCCAGGCTGAGCTCCAAACCAAGTACACCGGAGGCACGGTCTTCCATGCTTACATGGGCCAGCCTCTGACGAGCCCCGACCAGGCCCGCCACCTCGTTTCATACATGTGCTCGAACTTCCGCCTGCCCTACCTAACTCTGTCGCCGGTCTACAGCATCTGTCCGACACACGGCCGGATGCCGGGCGAACATGAGACCTGCCCTACCTGTGGCAGCGACTGCGAGGTCTGGAGCCGCATCGTCGGCTACTACCGGCCAGTCAGCCAGTGGAGTGCGGGGAAGCAGAAGGAACACGAGGCGCGGGTCTACTATGAGCCGGAAGGAGTTCTTTCGCAGACATGATGAAAGCGGCTTTCAAGTTCGGTCTGACGCCCGAGAGTACAGTTGACTGGCGCGGTCGTTTGGCAGCAGCCATCTGGCTCCCACAATGCAGCTTCAGGTGCCCCTTTTGCCATAACGGTGAATTGGTGAAGGGCAACTTGGATGTGGCCTATTCTCTTGAAGAAGTGATAGAGGAGGTTATTTCCAAGCGCCAAGGGTTGCTGCAGGGGGTTGTGCTCTCGGGCGGAGAGCCGCTCTTTAGTGTGGCCCAGTGCGACGCCGTGTGCGAAGCTATCGGCGGTCGCCTCCCCATCAAGTTGGACACCAATGGCAGTTTCCCGGAATCTTTCACCGACTTCGTTGAGCGCTGGAAGCCAGATTACGTTGCCATTGACATCAAAGGAGCGCCCGAGAACTACGCTGAAGTGGCGGGGCTCTCCGTTCCTCCTCGTATGCTGGCGTCTTCGGTGATGGCTACCCTGGAGACGGCGCTGGCGTTCGAGGTTCCCCACGTAGAACTGCGCACCACCGTCATCCCCGGCCTCAACGATGAAGACGCGCCCGCCATTGCCGAGTGGGTTGGGCACCTCGCCCCCTACATCACCGAATACTCGGTGCAGGCGTTCCAGCCGGGGCGCTGTCTCGACCGCTTCTTCAACCGTGTCCAGGCCACTCCCGCCGACATGCTCCAGCATTTCGCCGGTGTCATCAAGGGCGCCGGCTTCAATGCGCAGATAACACATGGTGCAGTAGCCGATACAGACATCGAGGCGCTGGACGCGACAACAGACGCAACTGGAACTGCCGACCCGTCCGGGTCGGCCATCTTGGCCGAAGACCTTGAGTAGGAATTGGAGGTAGACATGAGTTCTAACCACGGTTACGGGGGCTACCCACCGCCACAGCCGGAGTTCGCTCCGGCCCCGCCGCAACAGCCATACCCTATGCCGGCCCCGCAGTACGCCGCCCCCGCCATGCCGACCGATGTCATGGTGCGCGCGCAGCAGCTTCTGGCGGAAGCGCCGCAGCCCAACGACGCACTGCTGCGCTACGTTACCGAAGCGGCATCGCCTGACAAGAAAGCCCTGCAGGCGAAGTTCGATGACGACGACGTGTTCAAGCTGAGCTGGGGCCGCGTGCCCAAGCACAAGGCATACGTCAAGCGCCTGTGCGAAGTGGCCCCGACCTACTTCTACACCATCCTCGGGCAGACCATCGTGGCGTTCGCCAATGACATCTGGTACCTGACTGCCGGCCGTATGGTCATCCCCGGCGTAGGCGTCTGCGACGCTGTGGGCGCGGCCTCGTTCCGCGACAAGGCGTTTGGGGACAAGAGCACGGGCGCGAACATCCACAGCCCAGGCTACGGCGGCTACGCCCCGTCCAAGAACGCCAACAAGTCCGAGATGGACAACATGTGGCCGCAGTTCATGAAGCTGGCCGAGACCAACGCTTTCACCCGCTGTGCCTTCCGCCTGGGTGTGGGCCTCGAAGACGCCGATGACGAAGAAGACGGCGCGGCCGCAGCCACCTACACGCCGCCCCCGCCGCCGCCGAGTGGTGGCCCCGGCATGCCGCCGCCTCCTGGCGCGGCTCCCGTGGGGCCGCCCCCCATGCCGCCACAGCCCGGTTACGACCCGAGCGCGGCGGGTTGGGCCCCGGCCCCGGTTCCGCAGCAGCCGCCGATGTATGGGCAGCCGCCGCAAGCGCCGCCCGTGTACCAGCAGCCCGCGATGCCGGCGCCACCAATGGCTCCCATGCCGCAGGCCCCAATGCCCCAGGCTCCCATGCCGCAGGCCCCGATGCCCCAGGCGCCGCCGCAGGCTCACTATGCGGCCCCGCAGCCGCCCGACATGGGCCAGGGGGCGCCCACGGTCAACACCTTGACGGGGAAGCCTTCTGACGAGCAGTTGCAGCGCCTGCGCGATACCATTGCGCATACGGGCATCCCCAACGAAGCGCTGGCCGGCATCCTGGCCAACTTCGGTCTGGCCGACATCTCCGAGGTCAACGTGGCGCAGTTGGGCAGCATCGAGAACCTGGTCAAGCAGTACAAGCCGGAGGGTGATGGCTAATGCCGAGGATAGCAGTCTCCGGGCCCATCTGCTCGGGCAAGTCAACCGTCACTCAACCCATCGTCTCAGACTTCGGTTACGAGCATGAATCGCTGGCGAAGCCGCTCAAGCAGTTGGCTGCCGCCGCCATTCTCGATACCGTCATGCGCGACAGCACGGTGGCCGTACTGCTGCAGCGCCTCTTCAACCAGCGGCCAAGTCTCGGGGTCCGTGCCCTGCAGGCGTATGAGACACTGCGCGCAGAGCACGCGGACGAGCTTGAGACACAGCGAGACGGGGGCAAGCCCCGCGTCTTCCTCCAGCAGCTCGGCTCCGCCTTCCGCGAACTCGATGTGGACGTGTGGGCCAAGGACCTCATCGCTCGCACGTCGGATGGCCGCTCATTCGTGGTGGACGACCTGCGCTATGAGAACGAGGCTCGCATCATGCGGGCCAATGGCTGGCGCTTGGTCCGCTGCCAGGTGCCGCTGGAGATTCGCAAGGAGCGCATCCGGGGTCTCTACGGCTCCTACGACGAGAGCATCTTGCAGCACCCGAGCGAAACCGGGCTAGACAACTGGACCGACTGGGACTACCTCATTGACACCAGCGTGCCGTTCGAGGACCAGTCGCTCGAAGTGCTGCGCATGATGGAGGCGATGTTCTGATGGCGACCGACCAGTATGTCGTAGCCGAGTTGCTGATGGAAGACAGGGAGCGAGCGCGCCGGCAGAAGGCATGCTTCTCCGCCTGTAACATCTGCACCAAGTGCGAGCACTTCACGAGCGAGTACCCCGAGTGCCGGGCCTGCTACCCGTCTGACCCGGAGTACCAGGCCGTGACCCATTCTTGGGAGCACTGCCATTGCCGGCAGTTGCCGTGGGTTGACTCCATCGGCGGCCGGCAGCATAGCAACCTGGTGCTCCCCAGCATGCAGAACCCCAAGGTGCGCGACCAATTCAAGCAGACCATCGCCGAGGCCGACAAGAGCAACCTCGTTGAAGAGATGGCGCAAGCTCTTGAAGAGTCGGGCGTTTCCCTGCCCGAGGACGCCGCCAAGACGACTATCCGACAGGCCCGATAAGGCGCCTCTGCCGTTCCCAACAGAAAGGACACCGCACCCATGAAAGTCAACTTCGCTCGCTTGGTCGGTCCCGCCATCCAGGCCAGGGCACCTCAACTGGAGCTGGTGTGCCAGCAGGGAGTAGTGACCGCGCGCGGTTACTCCGCTGGCGAAATCATCTGCCAGCCCCCCGACCAGGAAGTCTCAGGCGATGACTGGTCCATCACGGTCGAGACCCGCATGCTGTCCCCCATCAAGGACATCGGTGACGCCGAGCTCTCCATCGGGGAGAACGACGGCGCCCCCTGCCTGAGCATCGTTTCCGGCAAGAGCGAGTTCGAGCTGCCCGCCTTCGACAGCCAGGTTCCCAAGAACGAGCACATCACGGAAGTGGCCCTCCTTCTGGAAGGCCCGGTGCTCAAGGACGCGCTCCAGTTCCTGGCTCCGTATCACAACAAGGGCTCCAAGGCCGTTACCGGCGTGGACCATGGTTGCCTCTACCTGTACGCCGATGCCAACAATCGGCTGCGCATGGCCGCCACCTCCAGCTACGTCCTGGCGCACGTGGGCGGCGACGCCCTGCCGTCCCTGCCCGACGATATGGCGGGCATCATCAGGGCCGGCAAGACGGCCTTCCGCCTCATCCCGTGGGAGCTGCTCACCGTAGGCACGCCAAAGTCGCTGTCCATCTGCGGCGATGGTGCCGTGGTTGAGTTCGAAGAAGGCATCAAGGTGGTGGCGTCCTGGGCTGAGACCAAGGTCCCGGACTGGACCATCCTGACCTGCCCGCGCCGCACCAAGGGCTGGCATGCCACTGTCTCGCGGGAAGAGTTCACCAGCCACTTCAAGCGCGTCGCGGCCTACATCAGCGTAGTGGGCGACGAGGCTCTCCCGGTCATCAAGACGGGCAAGAGCGGCCTCGGCATTTCCATCCGTGGTGGGCGCGGCCGCATCGAGACCGAAGTCCCGGCCGACGTGTCGGCGCAGGCCAGCGCCACCTATGAGACCCCAGCGAGCGGCATCCACCTGCGCGGCTTTGGCCCCCAGGTTGGCATGGTTGTGCCCAAGGAAGTCGGCTTCCTGCTACCCGAGGACCTGAAAGACGATGCCGAGCCGGAAGTCGCGAGCTCCATGCTGTTCTGGGAGGATAGCGCCTTGTCGGGCGGCACGCTGGAGAAGAATGTATCGGTCGTCCTGTCCGAGCAGGGATGATAGACAATGGTTGACGTGACCGTCATCAAAGAGGGCTGGGACGGAGTAGGCAACTACTGGCCGAAAGAGGCGCTCGTCGCCATGGCCAAGCGCTACACGGCCTGGCGAGAAGAGAACGCCCGAGCGGGTAAACCTACCGCCATGCCAATCCGGGTCGGCGGCCCCAACGGCCCAGCCCTCGGTCACGTTGACAGCATGTGGTACGACATCTCGTGGAACGCTCTGCGTGCCAGCATAGACTGCAGCACCGCCCGGCTGCCCGATGGATGGCAGGGGCCAACGCCTGAAGACATGCTCTCGACGGCTCCCGTAATCGCACTGTACCGGGTCGTGGATAAGGAAGACTTTGGGGGTCCCGGCTCTGGCTACAAGGTGAAGGAAGGGCACGTAGCGCGGCTCTTCATCAAGCAGATGCCGCAAGGAGTGAAGATGCAGCAATAGGCTATTGCCTGTCACAGGCAACTCGCAGCTAGCCCAAGTACAGCAGCCGCCGCGTATGGCTGATTGACTGCAGCCCTGCGGCCGATTTCGACCGCAGCGAAGTGGTCGGCTGGCCCAGCGAGACCGCACGACACACAGAGGAATTGGTCGCGAGTAGGACGGTTCGCCTTCGCGACATGACCGCACCCAGGACATGTTCGACTGGTATTCCTGGGGTCTACCTTGACAAACGGCACACCAGCCAAAGCAGCCTTGTACTCTACAAACGAGGCCAACTGGTAGAAGCCCCTGGAGACTTCATGGTTGACGTGGCGCCCGAAACGACTCTCCCGTCCGCTCTGTTGCTTCAGCCGGCGCGTGGCCGACCTTGTGCCTTTGCTCTGGAGCCTGGCTCGCAATGACGCATGACGGCGGCGCAAGCCGTTGACTTCGGCCCCGCTGAAGTTCTCGCCGTCGCTGTCGGTAGTTATGTTGACGACACCCATGTCTACGCCGAGCCAATCCTTGGGTTGCTTTTGCGGGGGTTCGGGAATGTCAACGACTACGCAGAGGTAGAATTGCCCATCACGGAGCACGAGGTCGGCTTGGCCTCTGACCCCGTAAGCGGTAATCCGCTCATGGGCATAGCCATATACGACGACCGGCATCTTGAGCCGTCCCGAGACCGACAAGATAGACACGGTATCAAGCCCTTTGAACGAGAGGTTGCGTTGGTCGTATACCACTGAGCCCCGCGCTCTGAAAGTCGGTTGCTTCTTCTTGTCGCGCTTGTAGACTTCGCAGACCTTGGCAATGGCGCGAACAGCCAACTGGGCGGGTAGAGAGAACCGCTCTCGGGCCCCCTGGTAAGTAAGACGGTGTACGACATTGCGGTTGGCGGAGCCGTTCTCATAGGCTACGCTGGAAATCCAATTACACGCCGTATTGAACGACTCCATGGTATCAACCAGGGCGTGGTGCTGGTCGGAGGAAGGCGCGAGTTTGAGCTGCAGTGTGGTGTTCATCGGGTAGAAGTATCCCGTGGTGTGCCGGGTTGTGTTTGAAGTTTTTCATCAAACGGGGTTGATTGCAATGACCGAGTCTGATACTAACCGCGAAATCATCCAGTCCATCTGCGACATCCCCCGCTCCTGGGCTTGGAAGATACCAGATACGTCGCCTATGAACCGCATGACCCAGCGTTACGTGCCCGCCCGAGCTTTCGACATCTCGGCTTGCATCCACGGTCAGTTCTATGCCATTGAAGGCAAGCTCATTAAGACGCTCGGGGGCTTGTCTACCAATGGCATTACCGAGTTCGAGAAGCGTTCTTTGGGTGGCGTAACGCGTGCGGGTGGTTCAGCCCTTCTGGCTATCGCCTACCACGTGCAAAAAGCCACCCCTCAGCAGATGCGCAAACACGAACTCGCTTCCCCCAAGGTGCGGCAGCTCTTCTTGGTGCCCTGGGATAGGTGGGTCGAGTTGGAAGCTGCGCTGCCCGAGGGCGTCGGCACGGTTGCCCGTCCAGACATTGTAGCTGCAGGGGTGAGCGTGGAATGGCTGGGTAAAGGGCGCTGGGACATTGAAAAGGCTCTCTTCGACCTGCATGAACGCTCTGACATTATGGTCTGGCCAGTAGGCATTGGCGATGAAAACTGGGTCCCGTTTGACGCCAGTCGCTTTGGGAGAGAGACAGGTGACGCTGAGCATGCAGAGGGTTAGGTCTGCCTACCTGGTGGCCGACAGCCAGTTTGCGCTCTCCGCGCTACCCAGCTCTTCAGTGGGGGCTGTCGTCACCTCTCCGCCCTACATGGCTGCCAAGGAGTACGAAGAGGGCTGGACCTGGGAAGCCTACTGGCGGCTCATGTCTTCAGTCATCGCCGAGTCGTATCGTGTCCTGCTGCCGGGTGGTTGGCTGTGCATCAACATGGGCATGACCCCGATGCCGCTGGAGCCTGGCGAAACAGAGAAGGTGCAGCAGTCAGGTATCCCGCACCGCCTCTGGGCCATGATGCAGGAGAGAGGCTTCCTCATGGACGCCGACATCATCTGGCTCAAGGCGGCCCCGAAGGGCCCCGGCCAATGGCGCATGTGGGGGTCGTTCCCTTACCCCAGCAAGATATACGTGCAGTACGGCCATGAGTACATCCTGCGCGGTCGAGTTCGCGGCCGGCGCGAAGTTCCCGAAGCGGTGAAGGAAGCCAGCCGCCTGACGAACCCGGAGTTCACTGAGTGGGCTCAGGGCGTATGGAAAGTATTCCCGCTCAACCGCAGCCGCGAACTGAAGCACCCGGCGCCCTGGCCGGTTGAGATTCCCTATCGTCTCATTCGCATGCACAGCTTCGTGGGCGACGTGATAGTTGACCCGTTTACCGGAAGTGCCGGTACTCAACTGGCCGCCGCCAGTTGCGGCCGGCACTCATTGGGAGTGGAGAAACATGAGCAATACTGGCCCGACGCCCGGCACCGCTGCGGAGGCTCTGAGTTCATTGGCTATTCCAACCTCCGGCGATTCGATGACCCTGCCGGCGCCGTCCGATATGTCTTCGACGGAGGAGTTGGACCGGGGGCACCAGCAGATGAGGGTGGTGCTGCTCCACTACCGCTTGCCACTGCATCAACAGCCAGGGACCCTGGCGATGACATCATCTCAGCTTGACGGTCTGCAAACCGAGCTCGAAATGCTCAAGGTCCGGGCCAAGTCCTGGGCCGCCAAACTGGAAGACGAGTTCAGTGCTGAGAAGGCACGGGCCATGATGAAGGCCCGGAACGAAGAGGGACTCAAGAACGCAGAAGAGCGGCAAGCCTGGGTTTCAGCCCAGGTCCAGCCGACGCAGGAGCGCCTGACCCGAGCCCAGTCCTGGCTCAACCTCTACTCGGGCGCCTGCAAGGTCATTGAGACGCGCGTAACCCTGCTTGCTTTGCAGGCATCTGGTGTGCGCTCGAACGCTTCGCTTGGAGGAGCATGATGGCTCGAAAGTCAAAGAAAACAGAAGAAGAAGTACCAGTGGTTGAAGAGCCGAAAGAAGGAGCGCGCCCGTTTGCGGACGCGGCCCAGACCTACACGGTCGGTTCAATGGATGACGACGACTTCGTGACGTTCTGCTTCCTGAGCACCGGCGTGCCGGCTGTGGACCTCATCCTCAAGGGCGGCTACCCCTGCGGCGTGTTCTGCCAGGTCTACGGCGAAGACCGCTCAGGGAAGACGCTCATGTCGTTGAGAGCCGCCCGCGAGGCCCTGCTGATGGACCCGGAGGCGTGGGTGCTCTACATTGACAGCGAGCACAGCATCACTCGGGAGCTGTGCATCCTGAACGACTTCGAGCCCGACCAGCTCAAGCGTCTCTACGTGGTGCACACGGCGGTCCTGGAGGATACCCTGCGCTGGATGAAGACGGCGCTGACGGGTGACTACTCGGACTTCCCCGAAGGCGCGCGGCCCCCGGTCAAAGCTCTGGTTGAGCAGCTCAAGCGCCCGCCCGCCCTCATCGTCTGGGACAGCGTGGCGACCGCCATCACGTCCAACGACTACGAAGCTGACCCCGGCAAGCAGGTGGGCTACTCCGGCGTTGCCAAGGTCATGCCCCGCCGCCTGCCGGCCATCGCGGCCTACGCCTTCCACGCCAAGGTCCCCATCCTGCTGACGAACCAGGCGCGCGAGAGCCTGGACATCTTCGACAAGGAAATGAAGTTCTCGGGCGGCAAGCATCTGCGCCACACGCACTTCACCCGCCTCCTGCTGGACCGCTATCTGGACAAGAAGACCAACATCTCGACCCACAAGGTCCAGGTGTCCAAGAGCAAGCTTGTCGGCGACGGCATCCAGACGGAGTTCGTGTTCGCGCCCGAGACCGGGTTCGACTACATTGACGCCATCATCAACGGGGTGGCTCTGCCGCTCGGCATCGTCACCAAGGCCGGCGCCTACTACCAGTGGCGCGGTCAGTCTTTCTACCTCAAGGATGCGCTCACGAAGCTCGGCGCGCAGATAAAGGACCTGGTAGCGGACATCCGCGCCGCCAGCGGCATCCCCCTGCTGGGCGGCCGCAGTCTCGACAGGTTCATTGAGAAGCGCTTGGCTTCCATCAAGGAGGCGGAAGACGGTGGTGGCGACAACGAGTTCGCCGAAGAGCCAGGAGAGGGCGCCGAGTAGAGGGCTGAAGCCCCACAAGACGCTTCGCTTCTACCTTTGGCTTGTACAGCAGGGTAGGTGCATCTGGTGCAAGCGCAATCACCCGTTCGGGACGACGACGTTGGAACACATCCATCCCAAAAGCGAACAAGGGGCACTCGGGGTAAGCAACCTGGCGGTGGCTTGCCCCGAGTGCAACAGTTCGCGCCGACAACAGCCTTCATCGCAGAAAGGTTCTCCGAATGTCTCAACGTCAACAGCTCCTGGATGCAACCAGGGCTAAGGTTTTCAACTGCAAGTTGTGCCCGCTTCGCGAGCATGCGAAGCAGACCGTGTGGGGGGAAGGCCCTATTGACGCTCCGGTCTTCATCATCGGTGAAGCGCCGGGAGCGGACGAAGACGAGCAGGGGCGCCCGTTCGTGGGCCGTGCTGGCAAGGTGCTCGATGACGCGCTGAAGACAGCGGGGCTCGACCGCCAGGCACTCTATGTGGACAATGTGCTGTCATGTCGTCCTCCGAACAACAGCTTCCCGGATGACCCGACTCCGGTCCAGTCTTGCCTGCCCTACCTCAACGACAATCTCGCCGCCGTGCTGCCCGAAGTAGCTGTGGTGCTGGGCGCCAACGCCTACAAGTCCATCTTCGACGGCCGCCCGCAGATGATGATGAGCAAGACGCGGGGCACCGTGTTCATGCACCAGTTCTTCGCCAACGGCCGACCGCTGGCGCTGCCGATGGTGCTGAGCTACCACCCCTCATACGTCGCACGCCGGGGCGGCTCAGACACGCGCGAGTACCGCGAGCTGGTCGAAGACATCAAGTTTGCTGCAACGCTAGCGGAGACCAGGCGCCAAGTCCCGGAAATCTTCGCCGGTGTCGTTACCTCGCTGCCGGAGCCCGTTCAGGCGGTTACGCGCGCGGCGCTGGAGCGGGCCCCCGATACCTTCACCAAAGCCCCCGCGTCATCATCCGGCAAGCATCACCCCGCATGGGCCAACGAAGATGGCGGCCTGCTGTCGCATAGCCTGGGCGTGTCCTACATCGCCGGGGAAATCGCCGCCCGGATGGGCGAGGAGCAGTTCGTTACCATCTTGCGCGCGGCCGGCCTGCTGCACGACCTCATTAAGTGGGGTTACGGGAGCCAGGGGTACAAGAGCGACTACAAGCATCACGAGGCAATATCTTCTGGTTTCGTGGCAGCGGTTGCTGACCGGATGGGCCTGTACGAAGACGGCAACGTCTTGCGTCTACTCTGCGCCATCGGCACCCACGCGGGCCAGTGGGGCGACAACCGCCCGCGCATCTGGTATGAGTTGGCGCTGCATCTCGGCGACTTGCTCATGTCCAACAAGAACATGCCCGACCCCCTGCACATTTCGGTAGTCACACAGGACGCCAAAGAGGCGCTCACTGAGCTCTCGCGCATCCAGGACTACAGCTCCATACCGCGCTCTGCTGAAGCGATAGATGCTGCGCGCGCCGTCGTTACCGCCCTGCGGCCGGGCTTTGCTCGTTCGCTACTCAGAAAGTGAGGGCTTGACCTATGCAGTACAGCGGCACCCCCATCATGGCCCTGGAGGCCCCGAGCCAAGAGCGCCTGATTGAGGCGTTCTGGTCATCCGGCTTGTGTGCGCTTCAGGTGGTGAACCCGAAAGTCTTTGCGCGCCCTTTGCCGGCGCAAGAGGGCGAGCACAACGCCGTGCACGACGCCGCGTCGGCGGCCCTGCGGTCCAGCACATTGTCTCGCTACGTCGCGCTGGACATGACCCATAACGTAGAGCCGGAGACGATGGCGGCTGCCGTCGCGCTTTGCATGGTCACGCAGGCCGAGCTCCTCGTGGTCTCCGAGTACGGCCACTTCCCCATGCTCTTCCGGCAACTGCTGCAGGTGAATGAAGTCGCCGACGCCGACGCACTCATTGCACTCGCTGGTCAGCTACTAGGTAAGGACCACGAAGAGCGACGCATGAACATCCCCCTGATGGCGACGCTCTCCCTGCCGGTTGAGGGCGCGGGCGGCGTATCGCTCGGGGACGCGGACAAGGTGATGGAGCTCCTGCGTCTCGCGTTCAACAACGCGGCGAACATCAAGCCGGCCCCGGACCACATCATCATCCACGCCATGGCCAGTGTGGTCATGCCGAAACCCCTGTTGGAGGGCTAACATGGAACTGCACGTCTTTGGCACCCAAGAAACCATCCACCTCTCGTACAGCGAGATTCCGTGGGATGTAGACACGAAGCAGCGCACCGACCTGGACCCCGGCACCGGCGAACCCATGATGGAGTTCGTGCTCGACGCCGATGGCAAGATGAAGCGAGACGAAAACCTCAACCCGCTGATGCGGGCGGCGGACGGTAGCGAAGTCCCGGTGAAGACCGACGTGTGGGTCGAGAACCGCGCTTTCACCGTCCCCTTCGGCCCCTGCTGCATCAACCAGGAAGTCAAGCAGACGCAGTACGCCGACCGCCCCGACGTGCAGGTCTGTCGCGGCACCTGCTGCCGCCAGCCGGTCTCAGTGAAGGTTAGCACCATCGCGGCCATCCTCAAGCACATGGATGGCATCCTCAAGCACATGCCCCCGGCGAACGCGAAGCTGGCTTCGCTGGCGAGCCCGTTCCGCCACGAGTCCATCCGCCCGATGCCCGATGGCTCCTGTATCTTCTGGAACCCGGTCAACGGCCAGTGCGCGCTGTACAACTACGCCCAGGCCAACGGCCTGGATGTGAACCGCCTGCGGCCCATCCCATGCTCGCTGTTCCCCCTGCAGATTCAGGCCGGCTGGCTCGACCAGACCCCGCGCTACTTCGCGATGTTCATTGACCCCATCGTGATGCAGCAGCACAACATCGCCTGCCCCACGGCCGGCAATGGTGCCTGCAAGCCGGCGTACCTGAGCCTGAAGCGCGAGTTCGACACCGCCTTCGGGGAAGGCTTCTGGGAGGTCATGGTAGACGTGTATGAGCGGCACTTCAGACCAAAGCACGAGTAGGCTCACGGCGCTTTTCAGGTATATTCCGCAAGACGACGGCGACGGTAGACCCGCGCGGGACGAGTCAGAAGTGCTCGCGGTGTGGGCACGTTGCGCGGGGCAACCGCGTCAGCCAGTCAGAGTTCCAGTGCCAGAAGTGCGGCTTTCGAATCAACGCTGACCTCAACGCGGGACGGAATGTGAAGGGGAAGTACCTGGTCCGAGAGGGCAGCGCCGTCTCGGGCGGGCCGCGTCAACCGGCCTAATGCAGCGTGTTGTTTGCGGCTGCAAGCTGCCTTCGGGTAGTGGTTGACGGTGGATGTTTACTACTATTGGCTTTGTGTAGAACGTAATGTTCACAACGGGAATATCCCAATTGTTGGCTACCGCTAGCGAACGCGTGTCCACGCCCGAGGGTCTGTTCGCGGCTCTTGGGCGCCTGGAGACGTTCATCGTGGAGCTCTCAGAGTCGCTGAGCGAGAGCAAACCCGAGCACGCCGTCGCCGCCGCGTTTCTTTCGGACGATGACATCGTGTCGGCTGTCCGCAGTATGTGCGCCGAGTATCTTCTCTCGGCCTGGTTCATGGGCAGCCTCAACGAAGCCATCAAGTCCAACTCGATTCCGTCGCAGCGCTTCACACCAGACGCCATTGTGAAAGCCATGACCAAGTTGCAGCGTATGGCCAAGCCGGTGGGCGAGACGGGAGCGAAGGTCGAGCAAGCCCTGGAAGCACTCATGCCCGCAGAAGGCACCGCAGCACCAGTTGCACTATCCGAGAAAGGATTGTAGCCAGAGAGGAATCGCAATGTCAAACAAAGTGGATAAGAGCCCGGTCGTCAGCACGTCTGTCCGTAGTCTCGCTGCCGCCATCGGCGTCAAGGAGCTGGATGTCTCGATTGCCAAGATGGCGTTCGTGCAGGGCATGAAGCGCGAGCAGATTTCCACCGCGCTCGGGCTCAGTTTCCGCAACGTGCAGGCCCGTCTGCACACGTTCGCGCAGTTCCATAAGGCGGCCGACATGCCCCCCGTGGACGCCGTTGATGCGCTGATGGGAATGCACGACGACGACCTTGAGTACACCCCGCCTGCCGAGCGCTACCGCAAGCGGCTTCAGGCGCAGGCACAGGCCATTGCCCGCCTGCACGAGTCGCTCAACAAGCGACAGGTTGTCATTGACAACGTGGTCGCGGCCCTCGTCGCCGAGCTGGGCACCTACGACCCGTCTCCCTATACGCCCATCCCGATGGAGGGCCGCAAGGGCCGGCCCGAGTACGCCATGCTGGAGCTCAGCGACTGGCAGTTCGGGTCGAACTGGACTGGCGAAGACGTGGCCGGTCTGAACGAAATGAGCACCACCATCCTGGAGCAGCGCGTCGAACTGCTGACCCAGCGCGTGCTCCACCTCATTGACCTGCAGCGCTCCGCCGTGAACATCCCATGGCTGGTCATCAACGCCCTGGGCGACTTCATCGAGAACGAAATCATCTGGGAGAGCCAGGGCACGTACATTGATATGAACGCCTCCGACCAGATGATGGCGTGCCTAGAGTCCATGGAGAAGATGATGGTGACGTTCCTCCAGCACGGCGGCTTCGAGGAAATTAGGATGTACTGTTTCCCCGCTGGCACGCCGGTCCTAATGGGCGACCTCAAGCAGAAGCCCATCGAGGATGTGTCGGTAGGGGATGAGGTCATCACGCACACGGGAGCGAGGAGAAAGGTTACTCGCACCGGCTCCCGTATTGCTGGTTCGGTCGTATCCATCGAAGCGGAGGGTTTGCCCAAGGCCATCAATGCGACTCCCGAGCACCCATTCTTCGCCATAAAGGGCGACGGGGTGGTTTGTGCTCGCTACCCATCTTTCCAGAAGATGGGACGACGTTGTTGGCTACAAGAGCGCGACGTAGAGCACCACCCATGTTGCAGTTGCAATTCCAGACCCAATCCCAAGGCGGAGTGGGTGAAAGCGGCCGACCTCGTAGAGGGGGATTACTTGCTGGTTCCCACTACGTCGGGCTTGGTGGACAACCCGACCCCAATTGGCCCTGACCACGATGCCTTCTCTGGGTGTGTTGTGCGGCGATACGGAGAGAGGTTTTCGGTTAGCAACTCGGAGCGCGCAGCCATGCAGGAACGTATGGGTGAGGTCAAGTCCATGCTGCCATTCGAGTTCTCTCCCCGCAATATGCGCATACTTGGTTTGTGGGTGGCAGAGGGTAGTGTGGGGGGTCCGACTGAGGGACAGCCCAATTCGCTCAGCTTCTCGTTCGGGGCGCATGAGGCGGAAACGCTGGCGCGCGATGTCGTTGAGTGGGCGCGGGATATGGGGGTGTCTAATGAAGACATCCGGCAGAACCTCCAAAATGAGAATAAATCTGCATTGGTAGTTACCCTGAACAACACGATGCTAGCCCGTCTCTTTGTCTACCTGGCCGGGAAGGGGGCAGCGGAGAAGAGCCTCCATTCGTCGCTGCTGATGATGGACCCATCGCTCCAACGGGAGCTGCTGATGGGCATGTGTGACGGCGACGGGACACGCTATGAGAAGGGGGCTTGTAGGGGTGCGCATCTGCGCTACTACACAGTATCGTCTTCACTGGCTGAAGACGCCAGGAGATTGGCTCTTCGCTGTGGTTTCCTGACATCTAATCAGGTGAGTGAGAGAGGAGACGGTCGTCTGCCCCAGCATTCCGTATGCCTCTCCCACCCGGATATCCCAGGTTCGGGGGACGGGAACGCGGGGAGGACGAAGCGTTGGGGAGGGTACATCGCGTTGCCCATCAGACAGATAACGGCGGAGACCGCCGAGACTGTGGTATACAACCTGGAAGTCGAGATTGACCACTCGTATGTGGCAGGAGATGCTGCTGTTCACAACTGCGTGGCAGGTAACCACGGCAGAATGGGAAAGAAACCAAACTCTATGCACTGGAAGAACAACTGGGACTTCCTGCTGTACCGCTTCCTGGCGCGCCGCTTCAAGAACGAGCCCCGCGTCAAGTTCATCATCGGCACGTCGCCCTGGCTCGCCTACCGGCTGCCGCAGGCCCCGCGCTGGAACCACGTCATCCTGCACGGAGACACCATCCCGAACAACCTGGGCATCCCGTACTACGGCATCAACCGCGAGGTCGCCAAGATGGCAACCCTGACGAACATGCCGGTGCACCTGGTCCACCTCGGCCACTTCCACCAGCCGTCCATCCTGGACAACACCTACGGCGCCAAAATCATCAACGGCTGTCTCACCGGCGCCTCGCCGTTCTCAGTGGGCAAGTTGCTGATGGGTGGCCTGCCGCAGCAGTTGCTGTTCGGCGTTCACCCGGAACACGGGCGCACCTGGAACTACCCGGTGCTGCTCGCCAACATGCCGGAAGTCACTGCCGATGACGAAGGCGTCTACTCGTCCTACGTCGAGGAGTAGGGGTTGACGGCCGTCCTTCTTTGTGGTAGAGTGTCCAAAGCAACTTAACACTCCGGGAGGGAGTAATGAGCATCTGTGCAGTGCCATGGTTCAGGATGGAAGTTCACGAAAACCGTCTGTGCCCGTGCAACCTCATCCATCCTCAGCTCTTCTGGCACGCTAAGCGGAGCCGTTACTGGGACTTCCTGGAAGACGGTGTGAAGCCGCTGGTGAACAGCTTGCAGTACCAGCAGTTCAGGACCAGCATGGCAGCGACCGAAGCGGAGGGTGCCTGTGGCGCCGAACGACGTTGTGGCGCCCCCTCCGCCTTTCCCAACCTTCCCGTCCACGCGCTCCCGTCTATCGCGGAGAACTACCGCCTCGTCAAAGAGGATTGGGAAGCGCGCAGCCCTATTCTGCGCGGCGTCCCTCCGGTGTGGACAGTCTCTACTGGCGCGCGTTGTGACATGCGCTGTGTAATGTGTCCCATTGACCACAGTCTGGACATCCCGCCGCTTACGACAGATGCGGCGACGCAGCTTCGAGAAGCGGCCGAACTAGCGCTCAACTGGACGGTAGTTGGGGGCGAGCCACTTCATTCCCCTGCGGCTGTCCTGGATTCGATTCTTCCCACACCTCACCCCTGCCGGAAGGTGATGATGCTCACGTCTCTTTCGGCGCCGACAGATGTGGTCGCGGCCATCATTGACCGGCTCACGCACATCACGGTCTCGTTGTGCGCCCCCTCCGAGCGCATCTACAACAAGGTGCAGGTGGGCGGGAACTTCCGTTGGGTCATGGACAACATCCAGCTTGCGGTCCCCCGGACCATAGCCGACTGCTCTCAGATTATCATGGCCTCCACCCTGCCCACCCTGGCGTACATGGGCCCGTTCCTGGACGACCTCGGGTTCCAGTTCTTGACCCCGACGCCCATGGTTAACATCAAGGGGCCCGATGAGGAGGACATCTTCGGCAAAGCTGCGACGGACGCGACGACCCGAGAACTCATTCGCCAAAGAGAGCTGGCTGAAGAGTTGACGGCGGGGCGGAACATAGTCTGTAATTGGGGCATCTTCGATTCTGCCCTATTGAGACTCAGGACACGGTTCAACCTATGAAGCGGGCTTTGATGGCGGAGCAAACCAAGACGTGGTTCGACGCGCAGTGGAAGCGAGGCGTCGCCAATGTTGCCGGTCGCGTATTGGACTTTGGCTGCGGCACTTCTACTGAGCCGGTATGCCTTGCTCAACTTCCTGGGGTGGACCACGTATATGCTTACGACATCGGCATGGACCGCCAGTGGGTCCAGTCTGCTATAGAGGAGTACGGGTGCGCCGACAGGGTGACGATAGTCATTGGGCCAGACGAACTGGAGCGACTGGCGTCGGCCTCGTTTGACACGGCCTTCTGTTGGAACGTGACGGAGCACCTGGAGTGCCCCATTGCCGAGTTCGAGCGCGTCGCCAACCTGCTCAAGCCGGGCGGGCTTTGGTCCATCAGGCACCACTGCTACTACTCGTACATGGATGGACACCACCTACTCATTCCCTTCTACCTTGACCATGAGAACGAGGAGTGGCGTCACCGCCTGCAGTTTGGTGCCCACCTGTCGGACAGTGACGCTTTCATCAGGACTCACCGTCATCAGATACGCGGCATGACTCTCAACATGATGACGCTCTTCCAGGTCCGTGCCTTTCTGATTCTGGCCGGCTTTGAGATTGTGGAGTGGGAAGTACAGCATTGGCCAGACACAACGGGCATCCCTCGCTCCCTCGACATTTCGGAGCTTGACGCCACCGCTGCGCACCTGCATGTTGTAGCTCGAAAGGAGCCCTGAAGCCATGCCGTTGACAGGTCTAACGCCCGAGCAGTTTGCCGCCGCGACCGCGCCTCCGTCGCCCACCATCATTGTCGCCGGTCCTGGAAGTGGGAAGACCCGCACCATCGTCGCGCGGGCTCGCCACTACTCACAGGTGATTGACCCTCGCCGCATCCTGCTTGTCACATTCACCAACAAGGCGGCCCGTGAGGCGGGGGAGAGGCTCGCCAGCTACGGCGCGGCCGGCTTCCACACGTCAACCTTCCACTCCCTTTGCGCTCAGAACCTGCTGGCGCGGACCAAGTTCTCCATCGCCGATGAAGACGCGGCCAAGTCCATCATCAAGGAAGCCATCGAAATGGGCGGGCTGGGCCTGGACCCCGGCCGGGTCCGAGACTGGATTAGCTGCGAGCGCAACAAGGGCTTCACGCTGACGGAGCCGCCGCCCCAGGCCGTTGACGAGTTCATGGAAATCTGGAAGCAGTATGATGCCCTGAAGGCCCACTACAGACTGCTAGACTTTGACGATTTACTGTCTGAGTTCGTCTCGACAGGCATCGTGGATGAAGTGGCGCAATTCTTCCAGATGGTGCTGGTAGATGAGGTGCAGGACACGAACATTGGCCAGTATAGGATAGTAGAGCGTCTTGCTGCGCCCCATAGAAATGTAACCATGGTAGGGGACGTTGACCAGTGCGTAGCCCCTGAAACCATGATACGCATTGGAGGCTCGGGGCGTAGGATAGACCAGTGCCGCCCTGGCACAATGGTTACGGCCATTGGGCGGGAAGGCGCCCATCGCAGCATGATTTCCGACAGAAAGGAATTGTGGGGGCCGCGTTTGCGTGTGACGCTTTCCAATGGTTCGAGCCTCGTTTGCTCCCCGTCCCACAAGATGTTTGCCAGGATGCCTCGCGAGAGCGCCGGGAACGATGGGTTGGTCTACCTCATGCGCGACGCCACAGGTCAGCGATGGCGCGTGGGCCGCACTAAAATGCGCTTTCGCAGCAATAGCCCAGGAAGAACATGGACTGGCCTCCATAATCGGCTTCATTTCGAGAAAGGCGATTGCGCCTGGATTGTAAAGTCGGACCTGACTGCCTCTGAAGCGGCTTCTTGGGAGCAGATAACGGCTTGTCGCTACGGCATACCCACAGCATGTTTCTCTGCGAAACCAGGAGCTATGAGCCAGGAAACAATTGACGCGATTTATGATGGCCTGGAAGGGGGGAGGGAAGGGGCGGCTCGTTTACTTGCTGACTTGGGTTATGACACCGCCCACCCACATGCCACCACTAACCGCGCCTGGCGCGAAGCGGATTATGCCCCGATGTTGAACCTGGTCATGAATTGCGCTCGGCCGAGGCGGCGCCATCGCATTCAGTTGGAAAGTCGCTGTAGGAAGACGGCGGAACGGGTTGCCTCGGTGCTTGGGGCGAGTGCTATCCGTATAGGTGACGCGGGTTGGAGAGTGGCGACGGAATCGTCCAGCTTTGAGCTTCTTGTGGAGCAGGCGGCTCTAATCAGGCGCACGATGGGGGACGGAGTAGATTTCCGTGAAACGGCAAACTTTCCTCAAGGGCGTTTCGACGTGATGCCTGCGTCCAACCTGTGCGTTGGGATGGAAGTTCCGGTTATAGTGGGGGAGCATCACGTAGTAGCAGTAGTTTCGTCAGTAATCCCTGTCGGGGATGGGCCGCTGGTTGACATATCCATTCCTGAGTATGGCAATTATGTCGCCAATGGCATCGTGACCCACAACAGCATCTACGGCTGGCGCGGGGCACAGCCCGGTAACTTGGAGAAGTTCGCCACCGAGTTCAACGCCCAGGTCTTCGAATTGACCTACAACCACCGCTCCACCAGTCGCATCGTGGACTTCAGCCGGAAGGTCATTGACCAGTACCCCGCCCCGATGCGGACTTCCGCTCTGCAGTCCACCCGGCCCGAGGGGCATCACCCGTCAGTCTACGTCTACTATGACAACGAGGCGGAAGCACGTGCCATTTCGACCTGGTGTCGCGACCTGATGAACCAGGGCGTCCCGGCGCGCGAAATCGCCGTGCTCTTCAGGACCAACGCCCAGACCCAGCCGGTCGAGGAGGCTTTCACGGAGAGCCGTCTCGGCTACACCGTTGTGGGGGCCATGTCGTTCTACGACCGCAAAGAGGTGCGCGATGCGCTCTCGTTCGTGCGGGTCCTGGTCAACGACATGGACGTGCCCAGCTTCCGGCGTAGCCTGCTGTGCGTGCCGGGCGTCGGTGACGGCAGCGTCCGCGACCTCGTGGGCATCATGAACCAGGAGAGCTGTGGGCCGCTGGCGGCCATCGCGCGCTACTGCTCGGGCAAGTCCGGGGACCGCGCCGAAATGCTCCAGCGCTATGCCGATGCGATGTACCAGATGCAGCAGATGCGCCCCGAAGAGGGCATCAAGCTGGCCGCCGACGAGTTCCTGACGGCGAAGTACGCTTCGGACCAGCGGGCCCAGGACCGCATGGAGAACGTTGAGGCGCTGTACAATGTGGCGGCCAAGTTCGCTACGGCCAGCCAGTTCATCACCTCCGTCTCGCTCGTGTCATCTTCCGATGAGGAGCACCAGGGTGTCTGCCTGGCCACCTGCCACGCGGTCAAGGGCCTGGAGTTCTCGGCGGTCTGGGTGGCCGGCGTCGAAGACGGGCTCTTCCCTCACGTCAAAGCCGATAGCGACGAGGAAGAGAACCGCTTGCTCTACGTCGCCTGCACCCGCGCCAAGGACATCCTGTCCCTGAGCTGGTGCCGGATGCGCAAGCACTGGGGCAAGACCTCAACCACTGACCCGAGTCCATATCTGGTAGCCATGGGAGCTGCGAAATGAGTATCCCGCTTTCCGAACATGTAGCCGAGCGCGGGGCCTTCTCCGAGAGCGACTTTGAGGCCCTGTCCGCTTTACTGGCCCAAGTCGAATCCAACGATGTGCTGGCCGACGACAGCGATGGGGTGGCCATCAGGCCATTGGGCCCGCTCGCGGTCTCCAGCCTGACCACGCTCTCCATCACCCAACAGCTCAGCACCAGGCAGTTCCCTGCTTGGTTGGCTGCGCAGAAGACCACGCGCGAAATCATGCGCCTCATCCTGCACCACACCCAGACCCTGAGTTCTACCTGGAAGGGCGAGGAGAGCATCCGCGACTGCTGGAACTGGCATGTGTTGGAGCGTGGCTGGCGGCATATCGGCTACCACTTCATCATCGCCCCAGATGGCAGCATCTGGGTCTGCCGGCCGCTCAACTGGACGGGCGCCCATGCCGGCCCGACCGGCAACCCCATGTCCATAGGCGTCTCTCTGTGGGCCGACCTGACCCAGGAAGAGCCAACCGAGGCGGCGCTGGAAGCGCTGGGTATCGTGTGGGCTTCGGCAACCGACTTCTTCGGCATGCGGCCCGAAGTCTTCTTCCACCGCGACTTCATGCAGACGGACTGTCCCGGCAACATCGAGAAGGGGGATGTATCCTACTACGCGGCGGATGCAGAAATGCAACTCGGCAAAGGAAGCGCCGAGCGCCGCCTGCATAACGGCAAGTGCGGGGTCTCGGTCAAGGGCCGCGTGTACGCAGACGCGGGCTGGTGCCAGGACGGTATATGCTGGCTTCCCGCCAGTCTCGTCTCCGGCCTGGGCTACCAGGTGCAGTGGGATGGGAAGCGCAAGCTGGGCGTCATCTACAACGACAACCGCGTCTTCCACTCCATCCCCGCCGTGCCGGCGCTCGCCGGCCGGCCGCAGTGCTTCGCGGTCAACAGCTACATCCCCTGCTTCATCAGCAGCGAGAACAAGCTGTATGTCGCCGCTCGCCCGCTGGCGCAGGCGCTCGGTGTCCAGGTCGGGTGGGAGAACAACACACTGACACTCGGTTAGGGCGCGCAACCAGGAGGCCAGAATGAAGCCAACCAAGAAAGAGCTCCCGCCCGAGCCATTGTACTCCATCTGCCGAGACTGCGCGGAGAAGCGCGGGTGGGAGCCTGTTAGCTTCCCCGTAGGTGTCTGGACGGGGGAGTGCGAGGTGTGTGGTGAGACCAAACTGTGCACGGCACAGCGCGACTACAAGCGGTCTCCGACTAACCCCTACGGCCGGTGACCTGCCGTACAGATAGATGGGTTACGAGCAAAGATTCTCCTTGACTTCTCCCAAGAAGCTCTGTAGAATAAGCTCCAGTGACGCGGGGATAAGCCAGGCAGGCTACAACGTCTCATTAGCGTTGAATGACCGGGTTGGAGTCCCGGCCCCGCTACCAAAGTACCTTGACATCTGAAACTTTTCCAGTGCTACCCATGACGTGGGTTCGATTTTGCGGAATACTTCTCTCTGGTGATGACCAATGGCTAAGCCGGAATTGAGAGAGAAGGCCCGAGCGCTCAGGCGTGAGGGCAAGTCCGTGAAGTACATCCAGAAAGCACTCGGGGTATCTTCGTCATCTGTCAGTAGATGGGTGAAGAGCGTTGAGCTAACTGAAGAGCAGAAGCAAGCACTGCGGGATGCCAGCGGCGGAGACCGGCGTGCGCTTGTAGGCGAAGAGGCATTGGCCAAACGCAGGGAGCGCGCCGAGCAGCGGTGGAAGCAGGCAGAAGAAGAGGCGGAGAAGCAGTGGCCCGAGCTCGTCAAAGACCCGCTCTTTGGTATCGGGCTGGGCTGCTACATCGGCGAAGGCACCAAAGGCAACGGCGTAGTGACTATCTGCAACTCCGACCTGTTTGTTGTCAAGAACTTCATCGAGTTCAGCCGGCTAATCGGCGCCGACATAGACAGGATGAGGCTTACGGTGCACATGGCCTACGACCCGACCCCGGAGCAGCGAAAAGCTGTTCTTGAGCACTGGCTCGCAGGCTTGGGCGTCTCTCCTTCGCAGTTGGCTCCTCAACCAATAATACTGAAGCGGGGAGCCGGTCCACTCCGCAATGGCGGTGAAGGTTCTCGGCGTAGCCTGCTGTATGGAGTTGCGCGTTTTGGTTGCACAGACGTTCAACTCAGTAAGAAGCTGCACTGGTGGATGCGTAAAGCACTGGGAAAGTGAAGATGTTAGTACGCGGGGAGCGTGTTGGCTCGCCAGCGTGGCCCATTACCACGCCTACCCACGTTCGATTCGTGGCCCCGCTCCCATATTTCGACTGAGGCAAACCCATGTCCGCGCTGCTTAGCCCAGGCCCGCTCCTGGGCGAGCGATAGACGCAACCATCTGCACAAGGGAAGGAGAGCACCAAGACAATGAAGACCACCAAGCAGGCAGTCGTGTTGTCGGATACCGCAATGAGCATCCTGCGGACCCTCAATGACGGCGGCACCATGAGCAAGGACGCAGTTCTGGCCAAGATGCGCGGTACCTGCCCGGCCGGCCCCACGAGCCGCTCACTGAGCACTCTGGTCGGCAAGGGTATGGTCAAGGAGACGAGCAAGGGCTTCAGCATCATGGCGGCGGGCCGCAAGGCCATCGCGTAGGACCGGCAGCACCGACAAGAAGGTACGGGGCGCCCCCTGCGGGGCGCCCCGTTGCATTGTACAGATAGAGTGGGAGAGTGGCTGGGTAGCTTAGTTGGCAGAGCAGACGGCCCATACCCGGAAGGTCGCGGGTTCGACCCCCGCCCCAGCTACCAACATTCTTCTGGAGCGCGCGATGAATACCACAGAGTACCTGATGCGCTACTTTTCGGCGGCCGGCAAGCTGGCGGCCGACGAGAACCTATGGGACAAGGTGAAAGCCTTTGTGGGGGTGCTGCGGCGGGTCAAGCGCAACGAAGGCCGGGTCTTTGTCATCGGCCTGGGCGGCAGCGCCGCCAACGCTTCCCATGCGGTCAATGACTTCAGGAAGATTGCCGACATCGAGACCTACGCCCCCACCGACAATGTGGCGGAGCTGACGGCTCGCATCAACGACCAGGACTTCGACACGTCGCTGGTGGAGTGGCTGAAGGGCTCCAGGCTCAGGACCAACGATGTTCTGCTGGTGCTGTCCACCGGCGGAGGTTCGTACAAGTTTGGCAAGCCCACCTCGGCGCCCCTCCTTATGGCGGCGCAGTGGGCCAGACAGCAGGGCGCGGAAGTGGTCTCCATCCTGGGGAACCCCAAGGGACTTCTCAACCTGCCGTCCTACTCTTCGCTGGTCATCGTCACACCCGCGCCATCCGGTTTCATGGTCCCGCTGGCCGAGTCCTTCCAGGCGGTTGTGTGGCACGCGGCCTGCAACGCCGTGGCCCAGGATGAAGACTAATGTACCAGAACTGTCACGTGCCTTGGTTCACTACGTTCATCGAGCCGTTCACGCCTCCCGTCTGTTGCCTGATGGACCTCCAGGAACGCGCCATCATGCGTCCGCCCCCGGATGCGGCCCCCGCCGCGTGGGTGTACATTGACGAAGACCTGACGTGGTGGCGCGAAGGCCCGGAGTTCCAGCGGGCGCGCGAGTTGGTGACCGGCCGCCTCTGCGGCTTCCAGGGCGTCATTACGGCGCACAGCGAGTACCTCAACGGCTCCGTCCGGTACACCATCGAGGCCGACACGCTGGACAAGGACGGCAAGGTCCGCGATGGCGAGACGTTCGATGAACTGATGCTCGACCCCATCGAGACGCCGAAGGAAGAGCGCGTCAACCCCGGCCGCAAGGGCGGCCCGGCGCCGAACCCGCCGAAGATGTAGTGAGTAGTGTCCGTGGACTTACCGGGGCCCTGGGTAGGGCGCGCGCCTCGGTCTGAGGAACACCGGCTGCCAACAAGCCCAGGGCCCTGACAACCCGGTAAGTCCACGGACGAAAGATGTGGGGCCTTCCCGCTAGGGGCGGCGCGCACCGCTCGGCCCCACCTGACCCGCAGGAACCTTGGGAATGTCATGGACGGGGAGTAGCCGGTTCCCACTTAGTGCTGGTGGCCCCACCTTATCACGTGTGAGGGTGGGTGCACACCTTGGCAGGCGCTCCTGCGGGCTGTGCATCGTTAGCTCAGTTGGAAACGAGCGCTGCCCTGCGGAGGCAGAGGCCCCTGGTTCGAGTCCAGGACGGTGCACCATAGTTTTCGGGCTCGTAGCTCAGGGGACAGAGCCGGGGTTTTCTAAGCCTTGGGGCGGGGGTTCGAATCCTCCCGAGCCTACCAACATCTTCTGTACTCGAACCGTAGAGCGCGAAATACTTTAGATGTGCTTGACGGATGTTCGAGAATGAGCAAAGTTATGGAGCATTGGGCGCGGGTTAGGGCTGATTACGACGCGAGCCCCAACCTATGTACTGCACCGGGCTGCAATAAGCCGCTGCCGTTCGAGAAGCGCAACAACAAGTTCTGCGGTTGCTCGTGTGCTGCCAAGGTGAATAACGCTGGTCGCTGCAAGAACCCGCAGGGTTGTAATGGCCATCCTCGTCGCTTGACCCCAGGCCCGTGCCCGGTCTGTGGCGGGGACGTACCCAGGGGCGCAAAGTATTGTTGCTCCGACTGCTATAAGGTTGGCCAGTGGAAGGAAAGGGTAGCGCTCATAGAAGCTACGGGCGTGGCGCCCGAGCTGAACGAGAACCACCAGCGCAAGGTGATGCGCCGCTACCTCATCGAGAAGTACGGCCACAGGTGTTCGGTTTGCGGCGGGAGAAAGTGGCGGGGTGCGCCCATCCCATTGGTGGTAGACCACATTGACGGTGACCCATCCAACCGAGCGGTAGCCAACTATCGCATGGTCTGCCCCAACTGCGATGCTCAGTCGCCTACGTACTGCGGTCGCAACAAATGCAACGGGCCGTCAAGAGACTGGCGGTACGGCAAGACAGACCCCCGTACCCATCGCGTAAATAGCCCTCGTGGCCGAGAGGACCAGGTGCCCGCCTCCTAAGCGGGGCTCTTCGGAGCAACGTAGGTTCGAATCCTACCGAGGGCACCATCATTGCCACACACGCAGCTTTCATCACAGTGAGGTTCGCAGCATGAAACTAGGGTTTGACCTGGATGGAGTCGTCTTCAACTCGACCCCCGCGTTCGTGGCCGAAGGCGTGCGACTCGGCCTCATTCCCCCCGAGGTAACGGCTGGAGACATCACGCATTGGGACCTGGGAGACCAGTTCGGCCTCCAGCCGGAAGTGGCCTGTGCCATGTGGGCACCGGAGGTCTATGGCCGCGCCGTCATCTACAAGGAGGCTTTGCCGGCCCTGCGCAAGCTGAAGAGCATGGGCGCGGAGCTCTGGTTCATCACCGCGCGCTGTGGCCAGTTCCACGATGCGGAGGCGGTCCAGGAAGTCACCCGCGCGCAGCTTGGCCAGTACGGCCTGCTCGACGGTAGCAACATCATCTGGTCGCCAACGGCCGACAAGGCCGCCGAGGTGGACCGGCACAAGCTCGACCACTACGTGGACGACCATCCCCTGCCCATCGAGTTACTCTACGAGAGCGGCTACCAGGGCGCCTGGCTCATGGCCAGGCGCTGGAACGAGAACGTCTATGGGCTCCCGCGCACCAACTGGCATGCCTACTTCCAGGCGGTGCACGCCCTCCTGAAAGGGGCTCAGTAGCATGACCGCCGAGGTCAGTTACGACCCCAAGTTCGACCGGACGGATGAGGAGCTCCAGGCGTTCATGCTGTTCGCCATGATGGAGCCGGTGAAGCCCATGTTCGCGGACTTCGATGTCAACCAGGTCCAGCTCAGTCTGGAGTTCCGCCGCGTCAAGGCCCGGCCTTCTGACGAGTTGATGGCGCGGGCCCAGGCCATCATCCTGGAGCAGGCGGAGCGGGAGCTGTTCTCGATGTTCGCCCTGCCGGCCGATGCTCTGCAGATGACCTCGGACAGAGGCGGGAGCTACGTCACCGCGCAGGCAATGCGCGAGCAGATAGAACGAATGCGAGGCCTCCGAGCCCGCGAGAAGACTGCCCCTTTCGATGGGCTCAGCCATGACGAAGCAATGAAGCGGCTCTTAGATGTTGCTGCCGGATAGCCAAGTTGGTAATGCGCTGCTCAAGTATCCCGAATAGTGTCTTACCACAACCATAGCCAGCACGGAATACTTCATGTTGGTGATGGAAATGCAGAAGCGAAGCATTATCTGGCGCTTGCCGTCGAACGAGTTCCGAGAATTGGTTGCGTCCTGCGACACGTATGCGGAAGTGCTGCGGCATTTTGGCATGCTGCACAAGGGCGGGAACCACAACACCCTCAAGAGACGTATCCAACATGAAGGCATAGACGCGTCCCATCTTGAGGAAGGCGGTGCCCGACGTTCCAGAGAAGCGCTTGGGCGCTCCAGCAAGGGGCTTAGGCTTTCAGACGAAGATGTCTTCCGCGAAGGGTCCACCTACTGCCGCTACAATCTGAAGCGGCGTATCTTGGAGCAGGGTCTCATACCTTATGTGTGCGGGGTATGCGGCATGGGGCCAGAGTGGAATGGCAAGCCCATCTCTCTACCATTGGACCACATCAACGGTGTGTCTGACGACCACCGTTTGGAGAATCTGCGTTTTCTGTGCCCCAATTGCCACGCCCAGACGGAGACGTTTGGGAGGCGAAAAAGGGGTGGTGTTGCCGGATAGCCAAGTGGTACGGCAATCGGCTCTGGACCGATGACCGCTGGTTCGACCCCAGCTCCGGCAACCATTTTGTCTGGTAAGGCCATATTGCGCGAACCAACAATATGTCCTCCAGAGACAATATGCTCGCGTAGTCGAATTGGTTTCAGACGGCAGCCTTTCAAGCTGCGGCATGGTGGAAACACCCAATGCGGGTTCGAATCCCGTCGCGAGTACCAAAGTTTGGGTCGGTGGCGCAAACGTGATGCGACACGAGGGTCACTGCCGGAGGCCGGCGCCGGCTGAAAGGCGAGACGGGCGGGTGCATACTGCCCGGATGAACAGCGCATCATAGACGCAAGGCTACAAGCCCCGACAAGTGCAGGTAGCCAGTCCTGCCCGACCCAACCCATAGAAACGAACCCAGGTCCTATGTGTGTCGTACAACAATTCTTGATGCGTTCGTGTTCAGCACAGAATACTTCATTCTGGTGATGAACAATGGCATTTAGACGCAGCAAGATATGGCTTGTACCGGAAGACGAGTTCCGGCGCTTGGTGGCAGACGCCGCATCGCGTTCTGACATCCTGGTATCACTCGGTTTCGCTGTTGGCTCGGGGGGGTATCGGGTCCTCAACGACCGCATCGCAGAGTTGGGGTTGAGCACAGAGCATTTCGCGGAGCGCTCCTACGAGAAGCGCAAGTCAGCTCTTCTGGCGGCTTCTAAGCCGAAAAGACCTATAGAAGAGTTGCTGGTAGAGGGCGCGAACAACCACTCTGCCGGCCTAAAGAAGAAGCTCATCGAAGAGGGCATCTTACCTAACATGTGTTCGGAGTGTGGCGCCCTGCCAGAGTGGAACGGGAAACCGCTGTCGTTGCAATTGCACCACCGCAACGGCAGACGGGGCGATGACCGAAAAGAGAACCTCTGTCTGCTCTGTCCCAACTGTCGCAGCCAGACGCCCAACTTCTCGGGGCGCGGCAAGAGGCAAGAGACTAAGCGCTGCGCCTGTGGGACGCCCATCCATAAGTCATCACTGCGCTGCAGGAAGTGTGCCGGTGCGGACCTTAAGCACCACCACCGCAAAGTAGAAGAGCGGCCATCGAGTGGGGTTCTCCTGCAAGAAGTGTCTGCCGCGAACTATGAAGCCGTGGGGCGCAGATATGGGGTGACAGGTAGGACCATCAAGGACTGGCTCATTGCCGATGGCATAGAGCCTCCTCGGAAGCACAAAGCTCGCGTGGTGTAGCGGCCGAACATCTCCGGTTCTCAACCGGAAGACCGAGAAGGTTACGCGGGTTCGAATCCCTCCGCGAGTACCATCTTTCACCAGTCGAGGTGCCAGTTATGATACCCGAAACCATGGTTGAGCGCTTCAAAGCCTGTGTGATGGCGGCCCAAGACGGCAGTAGCCATCTCAGCGATGATTCGTCATGGGTGGAGAGATTGGGGAGCTTCATCGAAGCCATCCCCCCCTGCAAGGGGCCGGCCCTGGTGGTTGGCCCCGGCGCCGGTTACGAGTGCCGTCTGCTCCAGCGACGGGGCTATGAAGTGCACGCTGTGGACATCGAGCCCAAGGTGACCGAGCACCACATCCGCATGCGAGGGGAAGGCGTTCACATTCTCAACAACGTGCCGATGGAGAACATGCCTTATGGTCCGGGTGAGTTCGGCATAGTGTCGTCGCACCACTGTCTGGAGCATAGCCTCGCCCCTCTGGCGGCGCTATGCGAGTGGAATAGGGTGTTGCGGGTGGGCGGCTTTCTGGCTCTCGGCGTGCCGCCAGTGAGCACCGCCAGCGCCGTCGCGCTGCACATCTGCAACTTCTCGCGTCCCCTGGTCGCTTACCTATTGGCTGCCACGGGCTTCGACGTGCGGCGCGGGCTCCAATTCAGCCAGGACTATGACGAGTGCTTCATAGTGAGGAAGGTGGCGGACCCCTTGCAGACGATGCAGCTCCGTGACCTGGTACCACTGCTGCCTGAGGGGATGTACCGTGAGTACCCGAATGGGAACTGCGAGCTTGCGGATACGTTCGGTGGTTGCGGGTAGCCCTTCCGCCATATTCTTCAGAGAAGCACCCGAGAAAGAACGGTTGACAGCGAGCCGTAGAGCTGCTAAGATAGCGTCATTGGGAAACATCACGATGCGGAGCCGAGGCCCAATGAACTTGTGGGAACGGCATGAGCAGTACAAAGAGCGTGAGAGACGTAGAGAACAGAAACGCCGGCGTAACCGAAAGCGCTGGTGGTACCAGGGAGACCACCTGGAGAACCTCTGCGACTGCCACGACTGCCGCAAGCGACGCAAGCATGGGGACGTGGTGATACCGAGCCCCCAGGAGTTGCGCCAGCGAGAGCGCGATAGAGAGAACATTGAGTCGGTCAGATAGAAGCAGTACACCACGCTACGCCGAGGTCACGCTAATGTCTGGTATCCACACACAGCCACACCCCAAAGGCATCATCACTCCCCCACCGCATAGTGGTTTTTCCATCCGGGCATCTCTTCATTCATTCTTCTCTCCCCGTGCCGCTGGCTTTGCGTCCATTCACCCCAAGATGGAGGCTGCATTGCGCTCGGTTGGGATTCGTGATGACCAAGTTAGCCAAGGGTTCGGTTGGGCGCCCGCTTCGGCTGGCTACCATAGCCCGGTCGGCTGGGTCAATGGTCACCGATACAGCACGTGTGTGGACCTGCGCACTAGCATCGGCTGCACGCCCGAGATGCGCTCCCGGCTGGTAGCGGCCGGCTTTGCTCCATTCTTTAGGCTCGATACGAGCTGGAGGGGCAATGAGCACGTGCATTGTGTCTACGTCGCCGACCTACCGCTGCTGCCTGGCCCGTTGCAACAGGCGTATGACTACGCGGCCGGCCTGAACGGCCTGGTAGGCCACGGGCGCTTGAAAGGCCCGTTGGCGCCGACAGATGAAGAGCGCAAGAGCATCGCCTACGCCCTGCAGACCAAGGCCCGGCATGTGGCGGTGAAGGTCCTGGCCCCTAACGGGAAAGTCATCCCGTGCTATGCGTTTCTGGAGCGCTTCTGGTACAGCAAGCAATACAAGGTGCGTTGTGAGGTGCGGCCCTTCGTGGAGTATTGGGGGGCCGTCATCCTGGACCAGAAGACGTTCCGCTTCAAGGGCGGCAACGTTGTGATGACCTCAGCCCAGACCATGGTCTCGGGGCAGTTCCTGCGGGGCAACCTGCGCGAGCTGGCCGGGCTCCTGGGTCTCAAGGTCGTGAAGTTCGAGCTCACCGCCGATGGCACCAGCGCCACCGTGCGGCTAGGCTACAAGTAGGAGTGTTGTCCAATGCAGTCAGCAAACGGAGCCCGGCGCAGCCCTTGTGGCGCATGCGGCGGCTCAGGCAAGAAGGAAGGCGCGACCTGCCCCACCTGTAAGGGTTCGGGCAAGGCTTCGCCGGCACGCTACAACAAGGAGTAGTGACATGAGTTTCAAGGCGACCCGCAACCGCATCATCGTGGAGTTCGTCAACCCCGAGCAGAGGAAGAGCGTCATCGTCATCCCGGACAAGGCCAAGCCGCTCCCCACGGCCGGCGTCGTCGTCAGCATCGGCGAGTGTCGGACCTGGGGTGACGGCATCCCGTTCGACCCCTGCATCGAAGTAGGCGACGTGGTGCTGTTCCCGGCGCGCGCGGCGCAGTACCTGGACGACCAGTTCATCCGTGGCTCCATCCTGGTCCAAGACGTGATGGCCAAGCTGAAGCCTGGTGGAGTCGAGTAGCCAATGGCGCCCCCGTGTTCTCTTCCGTGGATTAACCTCCAGACCACCAGCGACCTGCTGTACAACTGCTGCTACCAAACAGAATTGAGCAGCAGCCGGTCTTGGCATAGCGGTCACTGTTGGGAGTACGCTGAAGGGCGCGAGCCGCTGGAGCTGGTCAACTTCCCAGAAGGAGTGGCCCTACGCAGGAGCATCGCGAGCGGCGGCGTACTCGGTGCCTGCGGCGGCAACCGGCGTTGTCCCCGGCCTTCAATGGACGTGTACGACGGCCGCCGTCTCGATGGGCAGAGCCCCGACTACTACAGCAACTACGACCGTCTTAGGGCAGAGTGGGAAGCCGGCCAGGATGTCCTGACCGCTTTCCCCACTACCTACAGCTTCGTACTAGGGGGTAACTGCAATCTTGGCTGCCCCATGTGCCCCTCCGACCGGGCGACGCCTCGGGACTACCCGTGGATGCCGCTGGAAGTGGCTGAGAAGTTCCGGGTCTTCTTGCCTTACGCGTCGGAATGGTCGGTCTCGGGCGGCGAGCCCCTGTTGGCCCCATTCACCCTCCTCGACACCATGCTGCCGCCCCCGGCTGAGCGCGAGAAGTCGTACATCAACACGAACCTGTGCATCGGTAGCGGGCGGGTCGAACAGCTATCGCAGCGCATCGGGTTGTTCGTGGTTTCGCTGCACGCGCTCGACCAGGCGATGGCCAGCTACATCCAGCCTGGGGTGGACCTTGCTTTGGTCCTCAGGAACATCAGGACCGTCTCCCAGCTTTCCCAGGTTTCCGTCGTGACGGTGGTTCGGGCATGCAACCTTGGCCAGCTCCGTTTCTTCCCAGACATGCTGAAGCAGATGGGTGTACGCGACTGGTGGGTTACACCGATGGTAGACTATGGACGGCTCGACAAGTCCGAGTTCGCCATGGGGCCCAACGTCAGCCATGAACAGACCGAGCGCACTGAGAAGATACTCCTGGACGTACAACATCACTGCGAAGAGCTAGGGCTCCCATGTATACTGATGGGTGTTAGAGGCTCAGGAGACGGCTAATGTTCGAACCGAAGAACCTACGAGGCGTAGATGTATACCGTGGGGATGGCGTCATCAACTGGCAGAAGGTCTACAATGACGGGGTGCGCTTCGCCTGCATCAAGGCGACCGAAGGCGTCACCATCACGGACGCCAGGATGTTCTACAACCTGACGGAGGCGCGCAAAGCCGGCCTCTACTGCGGTCTTTACCACTACTTCCTGCCGACCGGGAACGCGTGGGCGCAGTCCGAGTATTACATGGAGGCGGTGCGGAAGGCGGTGGGGGCGAAGACGAAGAAGGAAGCATTCAGCAACCTGCTGGTGCCTTTGCTGGACCTGGAAGACGCCGGCGACATGGAAGACGAGGCCCTGGTCAACTCAGCACTGGCCTTCATCAAGCACGTGCAGGAGACCATCGGGCGCGGGTGCATCGTGTACACGTACCCCTACTTCATCACCGAACACCTCGTGGAAGCCAGCAAGGCACGCTACCTGGCCGGCTACCCGCTGTGGATTGCCAGCTACCCGAAGGATGGCCAGCCGGGGCGCCCCTACATCCCGGCGCTATGGAAGACGGCAACGATGCAGCAGTACACGGACCACGGCTCGCAGCCGGGCATCCCTCGCAACGGTGGCGTGGACCTGGACGTGTTCTTCGGCGACGCGCAGGCCATGGAGCACTTCGTCGTGCACTAAGGAGAAGACATGGGCATCCTGAAGTGGGACAAACCACAGCCAGTCAGAGCCAAGATGAAGCTCGAACAGCTCCATCCTGAGCACCCAGGGGACTACATCCCCAACATGTCTGAAGAAGACAAACATGCCTGGAAGGCCAAACTGGTTGGCCACAAGTCAGGAGACCCGCGCGTCGAGATTCGTAAGACGACCGATGGTGGGCACCACGCATCGGATGGCTTCCGCACTGTTGGATGGCCGACCGAGCGCGAGGTGCCCGTCATCGAGGGTGTCGCCCAGGTGTTGATGGTCGTCTGGCCGGATGGCAGCGTGCGCTTATCCATGAACTCCAAGGCGGAGTTCAGCATGGAAGAGCTCACCGCCGCCGTCTCCGAGGCCCTTGACTTCCTGCATGCCTACATCCGCGAGGCGGCGGTCCAGGCGGCTAAGCCGGCGCCCATCACTCTCAAGTGGCAGCGGTTATACCGGGTAAAGCACCACGACTATTTCTACCAGACCACCTACGGCAAGAACTGGATTATCAACGTCCAGCATCATCCTGATGGGGGTTGGCAGTGGGCCATTCTCCGGCGTGAGCGCCCAGGTAGGCCGGTGGTCAACCACACCGAGTGCGACGCTCCTTGCCGTTCCCTGCAGGCCGCAAAGACGGAGGCCAAGGACTGTCTCGAACGACTTATCAACTCGACTGAGGAGCATCATGGCCAAGCTGTCGCCGGCCTTTGTGGAGCGCCAACTGATGGTCTACTATGCGGTGCTGAGTGCCCAGGAACTGAAGGCGCTGTACCCGAGCATGGGGAAGACCCAACTCCGCCAGCATCGCCGTAGTGCTCTGCGGTCCTTGGCCCAGCACAGAGACTGTGGTTCGATGTACCACTGGGCCGAGCGGACCATTCGGGAGTTGTTGTCGTAGGGCCCTTAGCTCAGAAGAGTAGAGCAGCGTGCTCATAATACGCAGGCCGCTGGTTCGAGTCCAGCAGGGCCCACCATTGAGCCGGTATAACTCAGTAGGTGATACAGCCATTGCGGCCCCCACGGAGCAGTTTTTTGTCATTGAGTTACACAGCGCGGAATACTTCCGTTAGGTGATGACCAATGCCAGATTGCTTGAAGTGTGGGGCCCATTTCCCTAACTGGGTTTCCATAGACGGAGTCAAGAAGAACTTGGCTTCCCGTAAGTATTGTCTCGACTGCTCTCCTTGGGGCGAACACAATACCAAGCCGCTGCACGGCAATACGGGACCCACATCTAAGATATACCAGGTTCCAGAAGAAGAGTTTAGGAAGATTGTTGCTAAGAGCCCGTCGTACTCAGCCGCCATCCGCTCTATCGGGATGTTCCCGTACCCAGGGCACTACCGGACGCTGAAGCGACGCATAGCCGAGTGCGGCATAGATGTCAGCCACATGGTTGAGGGCCGAGCGCAGATTAGTAGAAGCATCTCGCGCGCTGCCGGCGCAAGACGGCGCCGGCCGATTTCCGACTACTTGGTTGAACATAGCTCTCTGCCGGGTGTCACGCTCAAGAAAAGACTCATTGCTGAGGGTTTCATAGAGGAGAAGTGCGACGAGTGCGGTATGGGCCCAGAGTGGAACGACAAGCCGCTCTCTCTCCATCTAGACCACATCAACGGAGTGCACGACGACGCGCGCCCAGAGAATCTTAGACTACTTTGCCCCAATTGCCACTCGCAGACCGATACCTATGCGGGACGTAATAGGAAGAAAAGGGCCGGTGTACCTCAGTAGGCAGAGGAGGGCACTTGTAATGCTCGCGCCGCCCGTTCGAATCCCTCTGCCGGCTCCATCCGTTTCCTCTTGACACCATTCTCCCTTATTGGTACCATGCCCCCAACGGAGAAACCCCACCAATGCAGCTTGACCTCTTCGGAGAGAAGAAGCAACTCACCTATACTTTCACCCACCACACCGTGGTGCTCAACCCGGTCGAGCCAGACCTCATCAAACTCACCGGGGGCCGCGTCACTGCTGCTGGTTTGGAAGTCCCCTACTTCCGCTGGCCCGAGGTCTCCAAAGCATTGGGCTTCGGGCTCCCCCAGGTAGACCAATTCCTTGGCGTCCTGAGCTCTGCTAAGCAGCAGGCGCCGGATGGTCTCAGCATCCCCCAGACCCCCTTCTACCACCACCAGAAAGTCGGCATCAACTTCATGTACTCAGCCCTGTCGTCCATGGGCTATGTGGCCAACCACGACGAGCAGGGGCTGGGCAAGACCCTCCAGGCCATCGTGACGGCCGACATGGGCCGTGTGGCCTGGGGCGCCAGCAAGGTGTTGGTGCTGTGCCCGGCCTACCTGGTGCGCCAGTGGGCACGCGAAATCATCAAGTTCTCGTACAGCCCGGTGCTGGCTGTGCCGGGGGATTTCGAGGCTAAGCGCAAGGCGGAGTACCTGGGGACGCTGGGCTACATCACCAGCATGGACAACAAGCGCCGGCTGCGCTGGGAGAAGGGCGAACCCTACTTCGTTGTGATGGGCTACGACAGCCTGCGCAGCAAGCCGATGCTGGCGGCCGCGCTGTCCCATACCTGGGACCTGGCCATCCTGGACGAAATCACCTGCGCCTACAACTACAAAACCCAGCGCGGCAAGGGTACCCGGTGGGTTCTGGGCCGAGCTCTCAAGCGCATCGGCCTGACGGGTACGCCCGTCATGAACCGCCCTATGGATGTTTGGTCGGAACTCGACCTGCTGTCGGGCATGGCCCCGCCTGAGCCCTGGTTCGTGGACCGCTACTGCGTGGTGCGCAAGACCAATGTGGAACTCAAGGGGCGGCAGGACGCAGACGGCAACCCGGTCAACATTGACATCAGCTACATCAAGGGCTGGAAGAAGCGCAAGACGCCCGAGCTGGCTCCCGCCATCGAGCGCGTGAGCATCCGGCGCCGGCGCGCTGAGGCGACAGACCTGCCTCCCATCCAGTACCGGGTCTTGACGGTTGAGCTGGCCGACAAGCAGAAGTCTGCCTACAACAGCATCGCCGAGAGCGGCATGGCGGTGGTGGGGAACTGTCAGATAGACGCTACCAGCAGCGACCTGACGAAGCTGACGTACCTGCGCATCGCGGCCGATGGTCTGCAGCACTGGGGGGTTCGCGCCAGCGGCAAAGCCGACGCGGCCCTGGAAATGCTCAAGGACAGCGAAGGGACCCCGACGCTCGTCTTCACGGCGTTCGAGAAGCTGGCTCACGACATCTACGAGCGTGCCTGCAAAGAGGGTCTGCGCTGTGGCATAGCCACCGGGGAAGAGACGGCACAACAGCGCGACGAGGTGATGGTGGCGTTCCAGGACCGGCAGGAACTTGACGTGGTGGTCACGACATACCAGGCCACCCAGTTCGGGCTCAACCTGCAGCGGGCGGAGCACGTCATCCTCTGCGGTATGATGTACAACCCGAAGATGATGGAGCAGTCCATCACTCGCGCCCACCGTCTCGGCGGCTCCAGCAAGACGCTGGTGACCCTGCTGCTGTCGGAGGGCACCGTGGACGACCATATCTTCAACAACATCATCGGGGACAAGGCCGAGCTCATTGAGACGCTCAAGGTGGCCGGAGACATCGAAGCCATGATGAAGCAAGAGCCGCAAGCCTACATCCCCGAGCCCAAACGGAAGCGAAAGACCAATGGGTGACGCTGCCGCCTAAGCGGCTTCTCGCTTGCGCGAGCTACGTGCTGGGCGTCCCCCGGAACTACCTGGAGCGATGACCCCAGGATACTTGTAGGTCCAGACGTTGGGCACGTCACAGCCTGGAACAAGCGCACCTTGACTCCCGATGCAGCGGATGTTGGCGGAGCCTACCACGTCACGTGGGGCGGTGAAGCCACACTGCTTGCAACGGTAGGTCCGCTGGCACTTGTTCCTAGTTCCGCAAACGGGACACGTTTGGGAACTGTACGCCTCGCCTACGGTGATTGCTCCCGCAGTCTTGTAGTCGAGTTGCGTAATGAGCCTGCGGTTGCAGGCTTGCGATACTTGTTGGGTAGTCTTTCGAGACATCTTCTGGGACGCGTCATTGAACGGCTCACCGACGTAGCACTTGGCACCAGGGAAGGTGTCGGCGACGATGCGGGTGGCCTTGTGGGTGAGGTCTTTGACGCGATTCTCGCTCTTCTTCAGCAGCTTACGTTTACGGCGCTGGAGTCTGCCATACTGGCGAGAACCCCGGTGACAGTTCGACTGCTTGCCGCTGAGCGACGCGAGACGCTTGTTGCGCCACTGGACCGTGGCTTTGAGTTCGCGGCCCGAGACGAGCACGGCAGTCTCGCCGTCTGTGGCGGCGAGGAGGGTGTTGACACCAAGGTCTATGCCGAGGGTGGGGCCGCCTGATTGCAGAGCCATTTCGCAGTCCCATATAAGCTCCAGTTTGCCGTAGGACAGGCGAGCCTCCATGAGGCGGCCAGCGGGCCATAGCATACGGCGCGGGATACGGATAAAGAGCGCCCCGGCACTTCCGTTAGGGAGCCTCAATTCGTAGCCGTTGATGTTGGTAACGGCTTGATTGGTGTAGATGATGTCGTGGAACTCGGGTTTGCGCCAAGGGTACTTGACTTCACGCCCATTGCGGCGCAGGGCGGCCGCAGCTCCAACAAAATAGGTGAGATGCCCAATGATGGATAATGTACCTGCCGATGTGGACCTGGTGGAGAGCGGCGCGACCTGCCCCATGTGTGGCCGAGCCACCCGCGTACTGCTTAGCTGTTCTCTCTGTGAGACGGAAGTGTGCGAGCTTTGCATGGTGGGGCACTCAGCCCGCCACGCTCTAGAGAGCGCGCAGAACCCGGTGCCGGCAGGCTACCTGGTGCCGCGCCCCATCTGGGCAGCCATGGTTCACAAGACCCACCCCGACGTGGTGGTATGTTCTTCAAGATTCTCTGCAGCACTTTCCCCCTTGCATGTTCTGGACGGACCTGCTATTATGGGTGAGGTCGCAACGGGGGCATCCAAGCTGTACCAGGTGGCGACCATCGTTGCGCCTAACGTGGATGATGGGCCGGAGTTCATTGGAGCCTGCGAAGTCATGGCCAGCGACACGTTCATCGTAACACGCACCGCAGAACCAATCGAAGGCTATACGCAACAACAGGAGCACGACGGATGGTTTCTTCTAAAGAGGGAGCTTGCCCCCTAACCGACGCCCAGCGGCTTGAGGTCTTCAGGCGCTATCACAAACCGCTTGTGGACTGGGCCAAACGCTTCCGTGGTGCCTCAATGGACATGGAAGACCGGGAGGCTGAGGCTCTCTGCGTGCTGTGGGAGTTCTCCGCACAGTACGACCCCAACCGCTCAGACACCTTCTTCGCTCTCTGCACCAAACCTCTCGGCGAGCGTCTCCTGAACGCCCCGCGCAACAACGAAATGGGCGAGAGCGCCCGACAACGGCGCTACGTTCGCCGCGCCATGGCTCTCCTTTCCGAGGAAGAGCTGGCGCTGCCCCTCGGCGAACTGGTCCCCATCCTGATGAAGAAGCTCAAGTGCGACAAGGACTCCGCGTTCTCCGTGTACAACATCATCGTCTGCGGCAACGCGATGATGGGCGAGCTCGATGACGCTAAGGGCGTCGGCCAGCGAAATACGGAGACCGACCGCTACGTCGAGAACGATTTTGCCGCGCTCTGCTTCACTGAGGCTCAGCGCCAGCTCTGCCGCTACAAAGGTCGCACCGACTGCCCTTACTGCAACGAAGCCGTCCGATACCAGTGCCCGTTCTTCTGCCTGCTCTACGCCATCGGGGCTGATGGTTGGTGGTGCGACGGCGACCGCAAGACAGGCGAGGGCATGGAGGCAACGCGCAAGGACGAGGACGAAGCGGCGAAGCAGTTGGGACTGGACCCGGCCGCCTACCGGGCGATGGTCGCCAAGGCGCGTCGGGTCATGGGGGAAGTCCAGAGGGCGCTGGCAGGCGAGCAGATATAGGCTGTTGCCTTACTGGCAACTCGCAGCTAGCCCAAGTACAGCAGCCGCCGCGTATGGCTGACCTATAGCAGCCCTGCGGCCGATTTCGACCGCAGCGAAGTGGTCGGCCGGCCCAGCGAGACCGCACGACACACAGAGAAACTGGTCGCGAGTAGGACGGTTCGCCTTCGCGACATGACCACACCCAGGACAAGTCCGACTGGTGTTCCTGGGGTCTACCTTGACAAACGGCACGCCCGCCAAAGCAGCTTTGTACTCGACAAACGAGGCCAACTGCCAGAAGCCCCAAGAGTGAAGTGCGCGACGCTGTGCCTTGCGAACCGTTACCCGCTCGCGGATTCCCGTCAGGTCTTCTACGGAAATGCCACGCTCGGTGCCTTTGGCTTTCGCGACTACATGATTGGAGACTTCATGGTTGACGTGGCGCCCGAAACGACTCTCTCGTCCGCTTTGTTGCTTGAGCCGGCGCGTGGCCGACCTTGTGCCTTTGCTCTGGAGCCTGGCTCGCAATGACGCATGACGGCGGCGCAAGCCGTTGACTTCGGCCCCGCTGAAGTTCTCGCCATCGCTGTCGGTAGCTATGTTGACGACGCCCATGTCTACGCCGAGCCAGTCTTTAGGCTGCCCGCGCGGTGGCTCTGGAATGTCAACGACGACGCACAGGTAGAAATGTCCATTGCGAAGTACGAGGTCCGCCTGGCCTCTGACGCCGTAAGCAGTGATGCGGTCGTGGGCGTAGCCATAGACAACCACCGGCATTTTGAGCCGGCCGGAGACTGACAAGATAGACACTGTATCCAAGCTCCTGAACGAGAGGTTCCGTTGGTCGTAGACGACCGAGCCGTGGGGCTTGAACTTCGGTTGCTTCTTTTTGTCGCGCTTGAGAGCCTCGCAAACTTTCGCGATGGCGCGGACAGCAAGTTGGGCCGGCAAAGAGAACCGTTCTCGGGCTTCCTGGTAGGTAAGACGGTGCACGATATTGCGGTTGGCAGAGCCGTTCTCGTAGGCTACACCGGCAATCCAATTACACGCCGTATTGAACGACTCCATGGTATGGACCAGAGCCTGATGTTGGTCGGCTGACGGCGCGAGTTTTAGCTGCAATGTGGTGTTCATCGGGTAGAAGTATCCCGTGGTGTGCCGGGTTGTGTTTGAAGTTTTTCATCAAACGATTGGGGAAGTCGTATGAAGTGGGTCGGGCTTGATTGGGATTGGGTCACGGGCGACTGTGCCCTGCTGCTTGACCATACCGTTGCCTGTGCCAGGATGTGTAGGTTCTGCGCCGGCAAGTTCGAGTTTGGGCGCGGCATCCGGGACCCGCAGGACGAAAGCTGGAAGCCCAAGCTGGAAGCCATCCGGGCCAAGCTGCACGAGTTGCGCATCATCCCTCCCATCATCATGCGGGACAGCCATGCCCAGATTCTGAGCCATGTTGAACGCGGGGATGTTGTTTACCACATTGACGAACACGACGACTGGCCCTGGCACAAGTTCATGTACGACCTGGACTCGGAGGACGGCACAGACGACGGCATGAAGCGAGCCATTATGGAACACAGCCGTCTGGGTAGCCGCCGGCCCTGGTCTTACCCAACCTGTGCTAATTGGCGCAGTATCGCCCTGCACAAGGGTGTAGACACCTTCCAGTCTGAGCCCTGCGAAATCCGGGATGGCTTGACCTGCCGCCTGTTCGTGTGTCGCTCTGCACCGTATACCTCGGCCGACCTTGACGGCAAGCTGCTCGAACTCGTGACGGGTCTCGGGCTTCCGATTGACCTCTACTTTGGACCTGATGGTAGGAGAAGCTGATGCTTTACAAAATGTACAAGCCGAAGAACTTTGCCGACATGCTGGGCGACGCACCGGCTTTGGTGCACGCCATCGCCAACCGCAAGCGCGCCGGCTACAACGTTCATGCGCTACTCTTCTACGGTCAGAAGGGGACGGGCAAGACTGCCTCGGCCCAGATACTGGCTCGGGCCCTGAACTGCGAGAAATACGACGAGGCCATCGGCCCCTGCAACGCCTGCAACGGTTGTCGGCTCTCGGAGAACGAGCCCATACTCCACCAGTTCGACGCCGCCGCCATGTCTGGCGCCGAGCAGGCGCGCGAGGCCACCGCGTCCATGCGCTCCATCCCATCGGGTCGGAATGTCACGTACATCTTCGATGAAGCGCACAACATGTCGGACAAGGCCAAGGACGTACTACTGCTCCCCATCGAGGACCCCCGCGACCGCTTGACCATCGTGCTCTGCACCACCGAACCTCAAGCCATCAAGGACACCATCTTCAGCCGCTGTGCCCGCGTCGCGTTCCATGCTGTGCCGGCCGACCAACTCTCCGGCCTGGCCCGGCGCGTTCTGGCTGAGCAGGCGCCCGCCCTGCAGTACACCGACGCTGACATCGAGCGGGTCGTGACCCTATCGGGCGGCAGCCCCCGCGACCTGCTGTCGCTGCTGGAGACCCCCATCGCCGTGGGTTCCATGAGCGCCGCCTTGAACAACCTGGGGACGCCTGTGGCTGATGACCTGCTCCGCAACCTGCGGACTGGCGACCTGATGGCGGCTGCCAAGCTGATGCGGGACCGCCGCAATGAGTTCAGCAACCCCGTCCAGCAGTTGACCGAAATCTTCGGCAAGCTCGTGGACGAGTACGAACAGACCAAGGACCCTACCATCGGGCGCGGAGCCGATGCGCTGATGGAGGGGCTCGTGAAAGCCGGCCGCGTGGGCAACAAGGGGCTTGCCTCGTGGCTTATCCACTACGCGCTCCTGGGAGCCGCTACGCGCTAATGTCTAGAGTACCCGAGTGGGAACCCAAGCGCCTGACGGCCTTTGAGAAGGCCCTCATCGCTACCGGCCGCGCCCACATCGCCTTCGACATGGTGATGAAGCGCTGTGACGTGGAAATCAGACTGCTATGCACCGAGACCCAAAAGGCAGTGGCTATCCGCACCGTGGCCACCCAGTGCATGAACAAGGTCGGTCTGTACCACAAGCTGGGCAAGTCTTGGGACGAAGCCCATGACGCGCTCTGCGACCTACTGAGGATGCCTCATGCCACCCGCTAAGGCCCGCTGCAAAATCATCACAGGTGACCCCGCCGCCATCGAGGGCTACATCATCTTCCACGGTCTCATGCGAGTGGGGCCCGAGGAAGCTATGGAGCTGATGGTCTGCAACTTGGCACCACCCAACCTGGCTGTGGTGGGGTCATCCAAAGAGGTCGCGTCTGTGGGACGCCGGCGTCTCTCTCACATACCGCTGGTCCTGTGTTGCGCTAAGCCGGGGGACGAGCTCAAGAAGCTGGGCATGCTGGAAGAGCTCAAGAAGCCGAAGCCGGGGCCGGCCCTGGCGCAGAAGTGGCTCAAGAAGTACGGGCTCGACAGCCGTTACGTGCCCTACCTGCAGCACCTGGACGAGCTCAACCTGAACGCCGCCATCCTCTCCGGGTTGGCCACCGGGCGCTTCGACATCGTGCCGCCCATGCCCACCCCAGAGGCGTTCCACCAGGCCCTGCGCACCGGGACCCCGCTCCCTGACGGTTGGCAGAAGATGGAACACCTCTACTTTGCTCTGTCCTACTTCGACGGGCTCTCTCCGCGCGCGGCCCGCATCCTGAGCGTCGCCCCTGACCTGCCGCTTGACCTGCTGGGGGTCATGGCGACATATGTCCACAGAAGGTTCGGATAGCCATGTCTGCCGCATACCACTTCAAGACCCAACACCCGGCCATCCGCGAATGGGAGCAACGCTTCGCTCTACGCCTGGCCCAGATGGACATTCTCTTCGGATGTCTCAAGCTGCTGGCGGTTGACCACATAGATGACCGTGAGCTCAACAAAGCATACGGCGACCTGCTGGTCTGGTACCGCTCACTCAAAGACACTCGGGTGGACTACATGGTGGCCGACCTGAAGTGCGACATCTGGGAGCTGCGCAACCGGGAGACCGGCAACCTGGCCATCGAGACCGGGACGACCTACCCCGATGGCACCCACGTGCCTCGGAACCTCGACATGATGGTCTGGCACTGGCGTGCGCTGGATGACACGGTGTACCTCTACGTGCCGTCACGGTTGGACCTGACGGGTAAGCCTACCATTGACACCGTGAACAAAGACAATACCGGGCAGGAGCTCTACCGCTCCCACAATGCGCTGTACCCTGCAGCCCAACTCTGCGTCCCCCGCATCACTGGCTTCTTCGGGCAGTCTTGGGCTGGCGAGACCACGCGCCTCAAGGAAGAGACAAAGGACTGGGCCTGAAATGAGCGATATAGTTGGAGAGCTTCTTCTGAGAGAGGCCGAACTGTATTCGCAGCAGGTGTTGGCAGGGAGTAAGCCGGTTGCTTCCATGCAGTTCCACTCTAGACATCTGGACGCGGTAACGGAGCAGGGCTGCTATAGGTCAGCCATACGCGGCAGCGGCCATATCGCTAGCTGCGAACCCTGGGGTTGCACCATGGTAGTTGACCAAGAGCTGGGACACCGGCGCAAGGGAGTGTTGTTGGTTGGCTACTAATCGTCTCAATGATTTAAGTAATACGGAGTGGGTTCGCTTTACGAAGAGTTGGGAAATCATCAACCCATCCCAGCGCAGCAAGGACAAGCGCGCGCACCCGGCCGCCTACCCCGAGGAGCTTGTGCTCCCCTACATCAGCTTCTTTACCAAGCAGGGCGGCTGGGTCTTGGAGCCGTTCCTGGGGAGCGGCAGCACCCTCATCGCCGCCATGAAGCTCGGGCGGAACGCGGCCGGCATCGAGCTCAACCCCCACTTTGCCGGCATCGCGCGCGACCGCATCCGAGACGCCAGGAAGCGCCTGGACGTGTCAGAACGGGTCGCCCTGGCCACCGGGCCCCAAGTGGACCAGCACGTGCTCTGCGGCGATTCTCGCTTCGCTGTGGACATCCTGGGCAAGTCCCTGCCCGGCCAGCAGTTCGACTACTGCATCACCAGCCCGCCGTACTGGGATATGCTACACCAGAAGGGCGCCGAGAACCAGCAGAAGCGGCGCGACGAAGGCCTCCAGACGGTCTACAGCGACAGCACCGATGACATGGGTAACATCCATGACTACGACCAGTTCGTGACGGAGCTGGTGCAGATGTTCGCCAGGCTGGCGCCCCTGTTCAAGCCGAAAGCCTACCTGACCGTCGTCCTGCAGAACGTCCGCAAGGGCCCCAAGGTGTACCCGCTGGCCTGGGACTTCGCCATCCAGCTTGACAAGACCGGCGCGTTCGACCTGAGCAACGAGAAGTTGTGGTGTCTCCCACCAGGGGAGAAGGTTTGGACGACGCGCGGCTCCCTACCCATAGAAGATGTCAACGAAGGCGATGAGGTGCTGTCACACGATGGGGCTCTGCACCGAGTCACTTCCACTATGTCCCGCCCATGCGAAGGTCCGGTGGTGTCGCTGAAGCCCAAATTGCTCAATCGCGCAGTACGGCTCACGCCCGAGCACGAAGTCTTGGCTATGCCCAGGGCGACTTACTTTCACGCCAACGGCAAGCGTTTCTTCGAGCCGTTCGCCAACGCTTATCGGCGGGGTCCGCGATGGGTGCCTGCGGGGGAGCTCAAAGACGGCGACCTTGTGGCTTTCCCGGTTCCTACCGACGAGCGAGACGCAGGACCGATTGATGTGCTGGCCCATATGATGGAGCCCGAAAGGTGGGCTATTGATGGGGACAGGCTACGCCTGGACAGAGTTGGGGGCAGGGTTTCGACGCTGCCGAGAACCATCGAGCTCACAGACGAGTTCATGGAGTTGGCTGGATGGTATATCGCCGAAGGTAGCTCCGGCGTTTCTGGGGTTTGCATCGCGAACCATGCGGAAGATGTGAATGTCCGGGTCGCTTGCCTAGTCAGGAAAGTGTTTGGCCTCCCCGTCAACACCACCCGGCGCGGTGTCTGGTGTTACAGCCGCATGGCTGGTCAGTTGCTGTCTTCGTTGTTTGGGGCAGACTCATACACCAAGCGCATCCCCGCCGCCTGGCTGCACCTGCCGGTTGACAGGCAGAAGCATCTGCTGCGCGGGATGTGGGGAGGTGACGGGCATAGCCGCCACGACATGGTGGGTTACACCACCGCGTCAGAAGAGCTGGCCTTGGCAACTATGTATGTCTCAGCCAGGTGCGGGGCTGTTCCCTCCATTCGGGTCGAGTCGGGCAAGTACCACCACCTCCAGTTTAGGGCTACCGACGCCCACAACATGCGGTCGCAACTGGCGCTTCCCGAGGAGCAGGAGGGCGAGTTCCGGCGCAGCCAACATTGGTTCAGGGATGGATTGGTATGGATTCCTCTCAGTCGCGTCTCTCTTGAGACCTACTCTGGCCCGGTCTACAACCTGTCGGTACAGGAAGCGAACAGTTATACCACATCGGCTTTCGTCGTCCATAATTGCCAAGACAACAAGAGCCTCTTCCCATTCGCGGTGGGCTCGGCGTTCGTCGCCAACCAGCATCACCACTACTGCCTGAACTTCCGCAGACCCGTACCCAACACAGCAGAGGTAACAGACGAATGACACAGCACGCCGTCCAAGAGTTCCTGGTCCGGGGCTTGACTGACCTGGGCAAGCGCATCAGCACCTTCGTGTCCACCCGAGGCTTCTTCACCCCTCGGTCCATCAACACAGACCTTTGCCCGGTGGCGCTCACCAACGGCGACGCCATGCTGGGTAAGCTCATGCTCGTCAACACCGAGCTCTGCGAAGCAGCAGAAGCGGCGCGCGACGGAGACATGGAGAACTTCAAGGAAGAGCTGGCGGATGCCGTCATCCGCATCCTGGACATCTGCGGCGCCTGCGGCATTGACATTGAGGAAGTTATTGCTCAGAAGATGCTGGTGAACGTGGGCCGGCCGCCGAAGCACGGACGCAAGACCACCTTGTAGGAGGCGCGACGTGGGGCAGATACACTTTGCGGTGACGGAATACGCTCTGTTGCACAACACATCGGTAGCTTCTATGCCGGTGGGCCAAACACTCAGCGATGCTGAGGCGGCCGAGTACCTGACCAAGAAGGAGCGAGCGGTCATCTGCTGTGCTGGAACCCAGCCGCTCTGCGTCTTGGCTCACCACAAGGTGGTGGCGTCAACCGGCCGCCACCCTCGGCTTCGCGACACCAAGTACGCGGTGGCCGAGACCCGCAGCATCTACACACGCTGGTTCGCAATCGTTGCACATCTTGAGGGAGAATAATGACAGCCAAAGAAATGGCCGCAGCCAATGGTCACAACCTCATCGTCGGCATTGCCGGCGCCTCCAGTTCCAGGAAGACTACCCTGGGTCGGGCGCTCTGTCGCCTGCTGTCCCCAGGGGCGGAAGTCGTGGAAGAAGTGCCCCGGCACATGTTCGAGCACGGAGCGCCGAAGGGGGCGGACACGCTTCTCCTGCAGCACTACTTCATGGCTCAGCAGATGCACGAGGAAAACATCAAGAGCCAGGTCTATCCCATCACCATTTCCGATGCGCCGGCCCTGGCCATCATCGCGCACTCGTTCCGGTGCAAGGAGCACGGGCTCCCCGAGTCCAAGCTCTTCGCCGACATCATGAAGATGGCGTGGCACTCCATCGGGCGCTATGCGGTCATCTTCGTGGTCGAGCCCTCGGACTTCCGGCAGGACGGCCTGCGCGACCGCTCGGGCGAAGCCAACAGTCGCGGCATCTACAGTGCTCTGGCTGGGTTGGGGGAGGTAATGGGGTGGGAGCAGCATGACCCGCCCATCGTCCACCTGACGGGCGAGTACGAGGTGCGGGAGAGGCGGGCGGTCGAGGTCTTGGAGAAGCTGGCGGCTGGCGCCGAGTTGGTGGAGTAGATGGGAGACACGCAAAACCTGGGACACCAGGCAGGGCGCTGTTACTTCAAGCGGGCTGACGTTCTAGACGGTATCCGCGAGTTCGGGTCCTTGGCTGACCTGGTGGTCACCAGCCCGCCATACAACGTCGGCAAGAGCTACGACTCCTGCAACGACCTGTTACCAATCGGCGAGTACACCTCCTGGTTCGGGAACTGGCTCTTCGCCCTGCACGAGCGGGCCAAGTCGGGTTGCCGCCTGGTCGTCAACGTGCCGGCGCTGGTCAAGGGCATTGTGGACGAGGACGGGACAGTTGGGACATTCTCCGTCAACGAGGTTCTCTTTCCGTTGTTCTTCAGGTCTGGGTGGAAGCTGTGTGGGGAGGTCATCTGGTCGAAGTACGGGGGGAAGGAACAGGAGCGACCGGCTCCGGGGACCGCCTGGGGGAGCTTTGGGAGCCCCTCGGCTCCCTCGATACGCACACACACCGAGCGCATCTGGTTCTGGTACAAGGGGGACTGGAAGGTGCCGCCGCCGTCGCCCGACCTGGCCGGCGAAATCATAGACCGCACGGACTTTGCCAGGGCGACCCACGACATCTGGACCATCCACGGCGAAATGAGCAAGCATCACCCGGCCGTCATGGCCCATGAAGTGGCCCGGCGCGCCATCGCGCTCTGCAGCTACCCCGGCGCTGTCGTCTACGACCCATTCAACGGACGCGGTACAGTGCCCATCCAGGCTGCGCTAAACGGCCGTATAGGCGTTGGGACGGACCTATCTGAGGGGTACGTTACCTTGGCGAAACGCGAGGCCCTGGGAGCCCATGTGCCAGCTTACGTGCTGTAGGCGAAAAGCGCCTGTCTGAGCCCTTCTGAGAGACCCCTGCGGGTCTCTCTTTTGCTTCGCGGAATACTTCCCCAAAATGGGGTTTGTTCGCACCCCAAGGAGGTGCCGAATGTCCGCCAAGCAGCCCAAGCGCCCGGCTGTGCCGGAGCGTCGCACCGCGCCCACCGTCCTCAAGGGCATTCCCATCGAGCAGTGCCCCAGCGGTTGGTGCTACTGCGAGTCGTGCCAGACGTGCTTCACGGTTCAGGAATCCATGAAGAATGACAACCGGGATGATTCCTGCCCCGAGTGCGGCAACACGTCACTGACGTATCCGTTGTAGTTTTCACTGGTTTTACAGCCCTGGAGGACGCGCTAATGCCCAGAGCCGCTAAGAACAAAGAAGAGAAGGTGGTGCAGGAGGAGAAGGTGGTAGACGACCGGGAGAGAGTGGGGGAATTGGTTGAGTTGCTGGTCCCGCTGTTGTCGGTGCAGGGTTGGGACTTAACCATCGAGTACCGTCAAGAGGTCGTCATCAACGGGGAGCCGGCAGAGGCCGCTATCGCCATCTTCCCGGCACTGTTGGAAGCGGTCATCTTCGTGGACGAGACCCTTCCGCTAGCACGTAAGATGATGGCGGCCGTTCACGAGTTCGTTCACCTCTCGCAGCACGAGCTTATCTACGTCGCCCAGGAGTTGGACATCTACCTGCGAGAGCCGGAGCTATCCATCCTGGAGCGCAGGCTTTCCAAGGCTCTGGAGCCTGCCTGCATCCGCGTCTGCCGGCCGCTCTATGAGATGCTTGGCGGGACATTCCCAGAGCTTCTGGAGGATTGCGAGGCTCCGCTCCTGACACAGGAATCGGCGTCCCGCAACCAGACAGGCATCAACTCCATCAGCAGCAAAGAGTTGCGTCAACGAAGCCGGGGCACACCTTACACAGTCCTGGTATAGGCGTCGGGGAGGAGCAACAAAGAGGGGGCGGCCAGAGCCGCCCCCTCTGCTGTTACTCTTGGGGGTCGGTCCCGTGTAGCAGACCGCGCCCGATGTCGGTGATTTCTCGGCCGCGCGGCCCCCGTAGGATAGCTCCGACCTCCTGCAGGTATCGCTCAGCGGCGCAGATGTTGTCTGGGCTCTCGCCCAAGTACGCCGCCATGGCGTCTATTCCCACGGGCTTGCCGACCTGAACCAACTTCCGCAGGAGCCGGCGCTCCAGAGCGCCCAGCCCGTGGCGGTCTACCCCCATTAGGTCGGCCATCACTTCGGCCACCCACTCCCCCGAGACCGTCGTATCACTGGCTTCCACGAGAGCCACGTCGGCGAGTTCACTGAGGTTCCGCACGATGAGGCGTGGGGTCCCCTGGGAGCGCTGAGCAACGGCGCGCAGGGCATCATCGCTGAAGCGCGCCATCTGCGGCTGGCTGCAGCGGTCCATGTCGTAGTGCGCCTTGGTGATGCGGAACAACTCCTCCTCGGTGTACGGCTCCAAGTACATCATGCGCACGCGGGTGACCAGCGGCGTGAGTAGCTGCCCGGCGTCGGTGGTGGCTCCCACCAGCGTGAACTTGGGGAGGATGCCGCTCACGAGACGGTTGTTCTTGACTAAGTTGACCTGACGGTCTTCGATGGGATGATAGAGCGCCTCGGTGGCGTCCTTGGTCATCCGGTGAATCTCGTCAATGAACAGGATGGTAGGCTTGATGGGGGCCCCGGTCTGGACCCAGGCGTCAGTGGCTGGGTCGAAGATGTAGCCCTCGACCGAAATCTCGTCCACCAGCCGGATGACATCTTCTTTGGTGCGCACGGAGTCCCCGGTGGTCTCCACGAAGTTGACGCCTCGCTCATGCGCCAGGGCGCGAGCGAACGTTGTCTTCCCGGTCCCGCGCGGGCCGTAGAACACCATGTGAGGCAGGGCATCGTTCTTGATGCGGGACGCCTCAACCAGCACGCTGAGCCGGCGCCGCAGAGCCTCCTGCCCTACGATGTCGGTCAGCTTGGACGGTCTCCAGTCGCTCATGTGCGGACTCCTACTTGGTCAATGCCTCTCGGTTCAGACCTGTTACCACCCAGCCGAACTGCTGTTCCTCGATGTTCTCGGACTTGAGCCCCGCGAGGTTCGCCAGGATGACGGCTTCCTCCTGCGTGAACTGCAGGTTCATCAGGCCCCGCACTGACATGGACGCCAGCGTGAACAGCGTGGTCTGGAAGATGGAGCAGCGCGCCGTCAGGGACCCATAGCTGCGGATGCCGTCCACGTAGCCCCCGAGCGTGCCGCACAGCAGCAGCCGGGCATTGGTGTCGCAGAAGGCGCTCACGCGGTCGCTCAGCACCATCTGGTCGTAGCCCTGCTTCTCGGCTTCCTCGTTCAGTAGCTGCATCATCTTGGCCGAGTGGCCGTCGAACATCACGATGCGTCGCTCATTCTGCTGATGCGCCGCCAGGGGTCGCCCCTGCCCGCTCAGGAAGAAGCGGAAGTAGGTGCCCTTGTCGTCTTCCTCCGTCAGTACCGCGAGCTTCCGTTCGGTGTTGAACTCCTCCACGCGCACCAGTGCGCTGGTCACAGCCGGCGTCAAGCCGCTGTTCTGGACAGCCTCCCGCTCCAGGTACAGAGCGAGGTCGGCGACGTGGCCCTGACTCAAGACCTCCTCGCCAAACCCCATGATGGCTTCGGGGTCGTCCGTCTCAACCGTGGTGGGGTTCTTGGACCCCAACTCGATGTTGCCCCCGTTCTCGTCCTTCTGGTTCACCAGCAGCAGCGCGTTGGTATGTAGCGTCAACTTCATCTATTCGGTTAACTCCTTTGTGGTAACACTTATCCGCGCACGATTGCGGGGCGCAAAGCAAAACGGGCACCCGGCCGAAACCGGGTGCCCGTTCATTGGCGGTGGCAGGGCTCAGCGCGCCTGCTTCCTCGTGACCTGGCCGATGACCCAGACCGTGCGGCCGTAGTAGGTCTCGTTGGCGAGATACTTGGCGCGGCTCGGAGAGATGACGCACACATCCAGGTGGTTGGCCTTCCGCACGGCGGACCCACGGTCTACCACAATGAGCGAACGGTCCTGCTGCGGGCTATAGAAGACCGTGCCAAACGGCCAGCGCTTGGATGCGGCGCAGTCCCCGTCGCGCAAGTACTTGCGGCAGCCCCAGGCGGGCCCTCCGCTGCCCCCGAGGGGGTCATAGTGCGGGCGGTTGAACGAGTAGTTCGGCTGGTAGTGGGTCATCTTGATGCCGCCCACCTTCTCGCACTTGCCCATGGCGAGGCGCTCGGCACAAGCTCGCTTCCAGTCGGGGGAGCTAGGGTCAAGCAGGACGCGGCGCGCCCAGAGTAGGGCGGGGTTCTGCGGGTTCTGGTTGAGACGCGACCCGAGCGTATAGAGCGGCCCAGGGCACAGAGGGACGGGAACGTCGAGCAGCGTAGCCGCCCAGGCTTTGACTTCAGCCTTCTCGGCGGTGGTGGCGGGCGCGGCGTGGACCATGGCGGCGGTAAGTAGACCCAACATGAGGGCCAGAACGACCTGTCTCTTCAACATTGGCGTTGCTCCTTCTAGCGCACCGGGGGAGCCTTGCGGCGTCACCCGGTTTGCCTACTGTGATTATGGTGCGGCTCTCTTAGTTGTCGTTGCTCGTGCGGGCTTCGTCGGCCAGTTCCCGGACCAGGGCGGCGTGCGCCTGGCTGTACCAACTGCGGAAGACCTTGGAGCGGTCGAGCGTGTAGAGGTACTCGTCGTAACGCTGGTTTTCGGGCTGGAACGGAGAGACCATCTTGTCGGTGACGGCGCTCTTGGGGGCCAGCACCATACCGGCGATGTTGCGGCTCTCCGCTACCACGTGTGCGATGCGGCGCTCCCAGTCGGCCAGGAGCCCCGGCCGTTTGATGGCGGTGGCGATGATGTCCATGACGGCAGTACGAAGCTCCCCGCTGTCACGCGGGTCCATGATGTAGGCGAAGTCAGCGGCTTCGACACCGACTTCCGAGGCTGCGACGGCGCGCGTGCGGGCGCTCTCCCAGCCCTCGGTGTGACTGAACTGGTCCTCGGGAGAGCAGCCGGAGACCCCGAAGTAGACGTGCCGGGGAGCGCCGGGCTCCGTCTTCAGGGACAGCCCGCAGATGACGAGTCCGCCGTAGGGCAGCAACATCAGGCGGTTGCTGGAGTTGGGAATGTGGGCCAGTTCGGTGAAGAGACGGAGCGTGACGCCCCAGGACTCGTAGGGTGCGTTGGCGGTGCCGCAGCGGCCACACACGTCAGACCCTGCGGGAAGTTCGTTTTGACACTGACGACACTGGACTAGAGACATGGCGATTCCTCCTGCGCTTTCGTTGGGTTTGAGTGAGTAGCTTCTCGAAGCCGGCCCATCAACCGCCGCTACGCTTTGGTAACGGCTTGCAGCCGCAAACAACACGCTACTTTAGGCCGGTTGACGCGGCCCACTCGGAACGCCTATAGCCTCCCGAGTTAGGTACTTCCCCTTCACATTCCGTCCCGCATTGAGGTCGGCGTTGATTCTGAAGCCGCACTTCTGGCACCGGAACTCTGACTGGCTGACGCGGTTGCCCCGCGCGACGTGTCCGCACCGCGAGCATTTCTGGCTCGTCCCGCGCGGGTCTACCGTCGCCGTCGTCTTGCCGCCTTCCTCGGCTTTGTAGGCCGTGAACGCGAACAGTTGGGCGAAGCTCCACCCGTGGAGACGACGGTTGCCATGCCGGCCGAAGTCAGCGCGGTCACGGATTCCAGTCAGGTTCTCGAAGACGAGTACGGCTCCTGGGTCAACGGACTCTACAAGGCGGCGGGACAGTACGTGGTCGCAGTCGCGGCGAAACCTAGCCTGCTTGCCCGAGAGCTTACGTAGCTTACGACGGGCGGAGCGAGTGGCCTTTGCCTGCAAGGCTCTGCGAAGACGGAAGTACCGCTGTTCGACGTTGCGCCAGCGCCGCTCACCGAAGAACTGGGCTTCGGAGGTGACGGCCGGGCGGACAATGCCCAAGTCTACACCGACAACCTCGCCGGTTGCGGTGTAGACGGGGGCGGGGGACTCTACAACGACGTGGAGCCAGAACTGGTTGCGACGGTAGACGAGTTCGGCCGAGGTGGGCTTCCAGGTCTGGAGCCGGGTGAAGCTGGCGTCGAATGTGACGCGCTGGCGACCGGCGACCGTGGCGAGGGTGGCCCAGCCTTCGGTGAGGGAAATGGTGTAGGACTTTACATCATACCTGACGCTTTGGCATCGCGACTGCGGGAGTGTCGCCGCCTTTCCTTTGGCGAGACGCACTCTTACGCTCTGAAGAGCTTCTGTGGCTTTGGCTCTGGAAGAGCATACCAGGCGGGAGTGCAACGATGGGTATTGCTCGCGCAGGGGGTAGTAGGTAGCATGGTGAATGGCCACGCCATTGGTTGTCTTGTTCTTCCAACCGAACTCGGCAGCCACGTTGAAGCAGGCCGTGTACTGCTCCATGGTAGCCAGGAGAGCTTCACGACCTGCTTTCACATCGAGTTGGACGATGATGGTACGCTGCATTGGGAGTTCTATGGAACCTCAGTTCATGCTGGTTACGCATAGAAGTATTCCGTGTTGCGGCGTGCCGTGTCGAGAAAAGTTGCTACGTGATGACAACGCCAGCATCCGCCAGCGTGCGCTCCACCCGCAGCTTGGCTTTGTACGCCACGTTCCGCGCGTCGTTGCGGTCATACGGCGTACCATCCTCGTGCTTGAGGCCCAGGTCCATCACCCGGTCGGCGAGCTTGCCATACAACTGCCGGCGCGTCAACTTCTTGACGGCTGGGATGGAGAACTTGCCCACCTGGCTGTCCACGAGCATGACGCCCGCCACTTTGCAGGTGTGGCGCACTACATTGGTCGCCTTCGGCTGCGTCTTGGCGGCAGCCTTCGCCTTCGGGCTCTTGGCGGGCGCACTGCCCGCAGCCTTCGTCTTCATCGTCTTCCTCCTGTGGTGAATAGCTTACATCTGTGTGCGCACGATTGCGCTTCAGTCTTTCGGGTGTCGGTAGCCCTTGGGGCATGACTGGTAGCGGGCCCTGCTGCAGTTCTTGTTGCCCTCGCAGGGGCGATGGGTTGTCGAGCAGCGCGGGGGCTCGTACCAGTCATAGACGAACTAGACGCGGACCCTGAGCCGGCAGAGCTTCTTGCGCTCGTTGGCGAGCTTCTTTTCGACGTACTCCACCAGTGGCTTACAGAGCGCAGCCAGGGCGCGCGGCACGTTGCAGTGCCAGTTGTAGGCGACACCGATGTTGCCACACTGGAGCCAGCCATTGGGGGCGGCACGGTCGGCAATGACGGTCCAGCCATCTTCGTCAGTGTAGGGTGGTCGGCGCTTGTTAGCTGCCATCATCATCACCCTGGAGCGCTCGCTCCAGCACTTCCGCCAGCTTGTCGGCGTTCAGGCCGGGGGGCATAAGCTCCCCGAAGAGACGCTGGAAACGCAACTCTACCGCGTCGGTCTCCTCTGGGGTCGGTGTGTGTCCGTGTTTGTTGGTGAACAGCACGTACAGGTGGCTGCGCCGGATGCTGTACACTGTGTCGTCGTTGGCCTCGTTGCCGTCGAACCGGGCCCCCCACTCGTTGGCCATCTCAGCACCTACGCTGGCCGCGAAGCTCTCACGCGTCTTGCGCTCCCTGACGGGATAGTGCCGAAGCGGGATGATGTGCTCGTGGAGCAGGTAGATGTTGTCGCCGCGCTCGGCGAACGCATAGTGCTGCTCCCGCATGAAGACGCGGATGAGGATGCCCACATCCGGCAGGTCGCGGGTCGTGACGTACTTGCCCTCGATGTGCGTGATGGGTTGGCTGCCACAGGTGTCGCCATGGGCGGTCAGGTAGCGGCCGCACTTCAGGCACAAGGACTTGGCGACCCCCTCGTGGGGTACACCAAGACCTTCCGGGGCATCGAGCGCCGGGACAGTATCGTTGCAGAAATCACAGCGGACCCACTTGATGTGGAGCATGTTGTCCTCATTATGCTTTACGGCGCACGATTGCGGGCAGACGCCGGCCCCAGTAGTAACTGCCTCACGTTGAACCTACCAACGGGCTTTCCTGGCTGGGGTCGGCATCTGCCCGCAAGGGGGCTTAGTCTTCACTGTCGGGTTGAACCCCGGCCTTCATCAGCAGCGCCGTGATGGTCTTGGCGCGGTCTGCCCCAGGGAAGTCGTCGGGGGCGGCAGCCAGGAACTTGACGTAGCGGTCCAGTAGCTTGGCTTCCTGCCGCTCAGCGCGGTCGCGGAGCCGCAGGGCTGTATTGACAGCGTTGGCCTCGCCAGCCTTGCCCACTTCGGCCGGGTGCTCTTTGACCCAATCGTTCACTGCGGCCATAACAGCCAGCCGGAGGTCTTCCTGCAGCGTGACCGGGACCTTGCGCTCGTCAAAGTGACGGCGGCAGAACCCAGTGGTGATGCGGTGCTCGGGGATGAACTCGCCATTGGCGTCTCGGTGCAGGTGCATCAGGAAGGTCACGTCGTAGGTGTGCCCTCGGGAGGTTGCGCGCATGAAGCGGCAGTTCTCGTCGGGCACGTCCTCCGCGCCGAAGCGCCGAGTCGCCGAGTTCTTGTTGGCGTCCACGACGATATGGTCATCGCTTGGCACTGACATCCATACCGGGCCGAACTTCGTTTCCAGCCGGATGTCCGTGGGGTACTGTTGGTACTCCGGTTCGTTGCTCACTACTCGACCTCCTTGATGACGGCCACGCGGGTCACCGTGGTCTGCTTGGTGCCTTTGTACTCGTCATGCTTCTTGGGGGTGGCCTTCACCCGGTAGGTGTGGCCCACTTCCATGTCGTTGGTGGTGCTGGCGAACCAGATGATGAGGTTGCCGGCTTCGTCCACCATGCGGTGCAGGTGGCTGTCCCCGTACATGGTCTCGATGAGGCGCACGTCAAGAACTTGCACCGTGAACTCTTGGCGGACCTTGAGGGTGCCTACGTGCTGCGAGTCCTTGACGACGGCGGCTTCCTTCAGCCGCTGCAGGTGGCGCTGGTAGCTGGCCACCATCGAGGCAGCAAGCCCCCGGTCGCGCCACTCCATCCCGGCATTGTTCGCCAGGACGTACAGGTTGTTCATGTAGTCGCTCTGGCGCTCGTCTTCCGACAGGGATGCCGCCCAGGCGATGGCCGCCCTGGCCTCCTCCCAGTGCTTTTCCTCCGGCAGGAACGCCTCGTAGCGCCCTTCGTCATCGCGCCTAGTCTGCCACCAGGTAGTGGCCTGGTCGCTGGTGCTGCCGGTGCGGCGGAAGTCATAGTCGTACTCGGCCTTGGCCCGAGAGACCCAGCCGTGGTGCTCGATGACGTGCGCCACGTAGGCCAGGAACTCGGTCAGGTTGTGGACGCGGCGGCTGTAGAGCCCGTCGCCCCCGTCGCCGTAGGCGTCTTCGGGGTCCAGGTTCTCCTCGGCCTCCAGGCTTTCGTACAGGTCCCACAGGTCGTGGAACCAACTGGCGTAGGTCTCGGCGTTGGTGCTGCCGGTGAAGTCCACGATGCAGGTGCTGCCCACTTGCTTCCAGTCGCCCGTCTCGTCGTTGTAGACGAGGTAGGTGTCCCGGCGCTTGCGTTTGTACCCGCAGTGGTCACACACCGCGTCCCGTTCACGGAACTCGGCAGGCGCCTGCAGGTTGAAGTCGAACATGCGGATGATGTTGCCGACGCCATCGGTGTGCTCGATGGTCCCGGCGAAGCGCCAGCCGGCGAGCTTCATGGCGACACTCGTTACCTCCACCCAGAACAGCTTGCGCAGGGTGTACTCGCCCTCGCGCATGGTGAATACATCATCCCAGACCTTGACGCTCTCCTCGCGCACCACTTCCATGCCGGGCATGGGGTCGAGCTTCAGCTTCTCGGCGCGCTTGACCAACTCGGCCATGAGTTCCTGCAGGCGGACCCAGCAGGGCTCCCAGACGCGGATGACGAACTTGTTGTCGTTGACCTGCCACATGGCTCGGGCCTCCTTCAGGTGTGTGCTTACACCTATTGGCGCACGATTGCGGATTTCTCTGACACTGCTCCGCGCGACACGGAATACTTCTATGTGACAGAACAAAGTTCCTATACGAGCCAAGAATGAACCGCACGCTCGCCGTCAAACTCAGTCCGAATGAAGTGACCCGCGTGGCGCTCCTGGCAACCATGGAGCAATACACGGCCTGTTTCAATGCGGCTGCCGAGTTTGGTTGGGAAGGCAAGACGGATAACGGCGTCGCGCTCCATCATGGTACCTACTACCCACTGCGAGAGCGGTTTCCTCAACTCCCGGCAGAGCTTGTTTGCTCGTCTCGCGTGAAAGCTACCGAAGCCCTCAAGTTCGTTCGCGCCCGCATCCGCAAGGGGATGAACTTTGGCCAGGCTTGAGTGACTTCCATACAACCTCCCTTTGGTCTTGGGGCAAGACCGTTACCCCATGGCGTCAGTGCTTTACACCTTCAGCGGCGACAGACCACCTCCCGGCTACCTACCAGTTCCGCGCGCTCAGTGCTCGGCATGTTGTGCCCCCTGGTCGGCTAGCGCCAGTAGTTCGGCCACGTCATCCCGGTCCAGCCGGTTGACCACCACGTGTTCCCGGCCACGGTCCTCCCAGGACACGTCCGTCAGGTGGGCCTCCGGCACCGCCACGGTCTCACAGTCCCCGTCCCGGAACTGGACTATCGCGACCGGGAACTGCCATTGGTCCAGCCGGTCCCGCACGGCCAGCAGGGCCCGCGTGGTCGCCGTCAACACAATGGCCTCATCAGTCGGTGCCAACGGCGACCACCATCGCTCACAGGTGTGGGCCGCCGGCGCCTTGACGGTCCACCCGCCCCCCGGTCCGCCGTAACAGGTGCCGTAGCCCAACACGCGCCCGTACATGGCGATTGACTCGGCGTCGGTATCCATCCGGCAATAGTGACACGTTGCGCACACTCGCTGCAGGTAGTTGGTCATCATGCCACCCCCTGGTCGGGCAGTGGGCCGTCCGGGCCAAACCATCGCTCAGTGCCCGGATCCCATAGCGCCCCGTCGCTCACCCGGCGCACGGACCCGCCCCAATGGCAGACGTGGGCCTTCGCCTCGGCAAGGTCGTCCGTGGTCTCGTGCAGGTGCGGCCTCTCGTAGTCGCCGCCCAGGTCGTCTGAGTACCGATACACCTCGTATGTCTCCGGCATCATGCGCACCCTCCCAGCAGTCGGGCCACCGTCGCCGGCTCCTCTGGTAGGCCGTCCAGGCCGCCAGATGCAATAGCCGCCGCGTTCACCCGTTCCTTGATGGTCTCATAGGCCTGGTATGCGGCCCAATCGGCCAGGTCTGACCGCACCGTGATGTTGAGCCCGCCGTTGTACTCCACGAGGTTGATTCCGGGGCGGCGCGCGATGTAGAGCATCCGGTCTTCGCCCATGAACAGCAGGGTGGTCGTGGGAGCGCCCAACTGGCCCATGGTGGTGGCGAACCTGTATTGCCCAGGCTCCGCGCTGTCCATGATTTGTCGCATCTGCTCGATGGCTTCGGCCTTCTTGGCTTCGGTATCCTCGGCAATACTCAGGTGCGACGTGGACATGTACGCCCCCACCGTGCCGTAGTGGGCAGGGGCGTCGCGAACTTCTTGCGCAATCTCATGCCAGATGTAGTCATTGCTCATGACGGTACCTCGAAGTCGAACATGATGTTGTGCTGGCCCATGATGTATATGTCAGTGGCCCCGGCCTTCTCCAGGCGCGGCTTGAAAGCGTCAGCGTTGCCCGAGGTGCTGAACTCAGTGATGGGGTACAGGTCGGCTCCGGTGACCAGCATCGGGCGCAGGTTGCGGCCGACGTTGGTAGGCCAGAACTCGTACACGCGACGCCCGAACGCGGACGGCCAGCCGATGGCTTTGGCGACGTGCTCCAGGTCCTCGAACTCGACCACTTCCTCGGGTGCCGACACGCCAGCCGCATAGTCGCTGAGCATGTTGCACCAGGAGTAGAAGCCGTGCGTGCGGCAGTCGCTGGTGTAGCTTAGCCCCTTGCCGCCCTTGCTGGGCCCATTGGCCACGACGATGATGGGCGGCTCGCCACGGTCCTCGATACGGTTCCAGGGCTCCACGTCAATCCAGGCCCCCGTCTTGGCGTCATAGTAGCGGTCCACGTAACCGAACTGGCCGCCTCTCAATGTGAATGACTTCAGCATCAGTGCTCACTCTCCTCGCTTCTCTGCGCACGATTGCGGCCTACAGTTGGACCTCGCCTTTGAGGCTGTCGGCGATAAGGTCGGGGAGACTGCGGTAGACGGTGATGTCGGAGGTGTCGTACAGGTATGGGTCGGTGACGTTGTTGCCATTCTCAAGGGCCGACGTGATTCCGTAGACCGCATCTTCCACGTCAGGCAGGAACGGGTCCTTGGCAAGCTCGCCGGTATTGCGCTTGACCTTGACGACTACCAGGAAGGTGTGCTCGTCGCCCTTGGGTTTCACGCGCTCAGAGGCGTACTCCAGCCCTCCCATGTGCGCGTCCACGTCGAAGTTCTCCTCGGGCACAGCATTGCGTCGCAGCAGGTCCTCCTGCAGGGCGTCCTCGCACAGGAAGCTGCAGAACTCCCAGATGTCGGGACGGTCGCGGCTGATTACGTCCAGGCCGGCCAGGACCTCGATGGCCTGGTCATTGGGGATGGCGACCTTCCAGTCGCGGTACTCGCCGCTGTCGGTGGGCACGATGTCGAGCCCGTGGTTGATGACGAGGGCCCGCACCACCTCGGCCTTGTCGGCGTTGTTCTCGCCGGGCCCGAAGACGCGGATGTTCAACTCGATGATGCCGGTCTGTCGCACGGGGTAAGTAATCATGGCGCTCTCCTTGGGTGTGTGGAGTACAACTCTTCTCAAACCTGTGCGCACGATTGCGGGCACAAACGGAAAGAGCCCCGGCGCACAGCGCCAAGGCTCTTTCCAAAACGAAAGCGACCGGGGTACTGCCTCGGGGGAGACAGGTTGCCCGGTCGCTCTCTCCAGAGGCCGGTAAAGGGAAGCTAAACCTGGCCTCTGCCGCTGGTTCCCGTCCTATGCTGCCGGGGCAGCGCGCAGCCACACCTTAACTGCTTGGTCGGGAGCGGTCTCGGAGCCGGAGGCTCCTCAGAACTCGATGGTGTGATTATACACGGTGGGAGCATTACCGTCAAGCTCCCGAGAAATATGGTGGGGCGGGGGGACTCGAACCACCCAGTCACTCAGAGGCGCTCGTCAGCCTCCCCTGAGCGGCATGCTGCCTTCACGTTTCGCGGACTAACTCGCCGAGTTTAGGCCCTTCCCGCTACTTTGCTTCTGGCCCCGTACATGCTTCATGCCCCATAGCTCGCTTCTTGCCTGGCCACTTCTTCTGGTCAAGCATGATGTCTTTCTTGTCGGTGTCGAGCAGGATACCGTTCTCGTCGGTGCTGTCCCAACCTTCGTCGTGGTAGGTGCAGCGCCCGTCCTGCCATCTGAACTGGAAGAGCCCGCCCATGGCGGTGAACCCGGTGATGCCACTGTGCCGGGTGCCGACCGAAGCAGCGTCTATGGCCTTGAGGTCGCCAGCTTTGTCCCACCGCTGACAGTCGGGGCACCGGCAGGTCTTGTCGGCCTTCGCGCGCTCATTGGCGGCGCGCCGGTTCGCATAATACCTGTCAATGGCTTCCTGCAGTTGCGGGCTCAGTTGCTTGCACCGTAGACGCTTTCTCACGGTTCACCTCAGTTCTCCTCGCACGCCTTGTAGGAGCGGATAAGCCACTTCATGCGTGAGACCTCCTTACATCTGTCTGCGCAGGATTGCGGTCAACGGCAGAGGCCGGCGAGCTTCGCCGCTTCGGCGACAATGGCGGCGCTGGCGACGAACGTCACCTTGGTAAGGTAGCCGCACACCACCATAGCGATGATGCCGCCTAGCGGTTTCTTCTCTGCGATGCCCAGGGAAGCCAGGGTACACAGCGCAAACACGATGGAGAGCAGCAGATAGAGCCCCCACATTAACTGCTCTCCCGGCATGAGGTACTGCCATCCCATGAACATGAAACATCAACTCCTTTGGGGTAAGACGCCGGCCCCGGTCCAGGTGTCGCGGTCAAAGTATTCGTAGGTACGGCCCAGGGCGACGGACTTCTCGATGTCCTGGCAGGCGCGTTCCGCCGCTTCCTTGCTTAGGGTCTGGCCGGGGTGTCCGCCCAGGCCAGCCATGTCGGAGTAGCTCTGGATGCGGGCGACGACCTCGCCGTTGCGGTCGAACAGGTAAGCGTCGTACTCATAGGACTCGGTGTCGTCCAGGTACTCCTCGAACTCGTCGGGGTACTCCTCCGCCACGCTCGCCATGGTGCGGACCTCGGTGGTAACGCGGTACGCTGGTTCCAGCAGCTTGCAGGCGGCGGAGTTGACGCGCTCGGTCTCGCCCGTGCGGTCGCTCTTCACGGTGAGAATCTCAGGGTTGCGACCGTCCTGCGCCTGGATGACTTCGAGCACGTCGCCCTCGTATGAGAGCTTGGGCTCGTCGCGGTCTTCCACCACTACGTGGTCATTGACCATCCAGTCGCGGGTCTCGCCCTCGGGCAGCTTGTATGTGGCAATGCTCATGGCTAACACCTCCTTATACTACTGCGCGCACGATTGCGGGGGAGATTCTTTGGCGCTGAATAACGGCGTGCCGTCGCTGGTCGGTGACGGCACGATAGCTCCATAACTCTGTGGCTCACACTGCGGGAAATCCATAGCTCCTCCTCAGTCGCTGCTGTCGCAGGTGTAGGTGGCCTTGCACTTCGTGCAGGAGTAGTCAGTGATGCAGCGACCACCGCTGCGCCCCTGCCATTCGTGCTCGCAGCCGATGGCGAAGAAGTCTGGCTCGGGTTGCTTGCCGGAGCCCAGAGGGCTGCCGTAGTACCAGTAGCGCTGGACCATCATCACGAGCTTGGGCGGGCTGCAGTTGCCGCCCCGGCTGAAAGCTATGGTGCCGGTGTCCCGGTAGCTGCGGCGCTCGCGACCTTCCCATGCGGTGACCTGGGGGCCGGGGATTCCGCTGATGACGAACTCCGCGCCCAACAGGATGTTCAGGAAGTCGCGCTCGGTAATGAGCCGGCGCGGGCCGGGGAGCCCGGCTCCCTTGCAGAGTTGGCATTCATCGTGGTCAACAGATACACCCAGGTCGGCGAGCTTCTGGAGCAGCTTGTCGCTCTCTTCGCGCTCTACAAAGCCGCGCTTCATGAAAGTGCCATTGAACATCGGTGTTTCCTCCTGTGGAAAGCTACCTTTGGGTGGCGGTTGAACCTGTTCTTGGAATCATTACAGAGAGCCCGCGCCGGGTTGTGTCACCAAGCTATGCCGATGACCCCGGCGCGGACTCTCAAACCTACCCCACAGCACTCTCTAGCCCCACCACCGCCAGCCTCACCGCCTAAGCCTTGACCTTGAGTTCGACGGGATGCGCCTCAGCCACGGCCCGCGCCACGACATCAGCCGGGAGCCCGAGCTTGTTCAGCTTGCCGGCGTCCAGCCCGGCGCAGGCCAGAGCGCAGGCCAGCGCTTCCACAACGGGAGCCATCGCGGTTTCCAGTTCGTCCGTCATGACGACGACCGGGAAGGTCGTGGTCATTGTGACGGTGCTGTTCGAGGCGACCTCGGGGATGGAGACGCGCACGTCGCTGCCCGCCGCCTCCAGCGCCTTGTTGGCGTCCTGGATGCGGATGGCGGCCAACTCGAAAGCGCCCTGGTAGTCCTTGGACGAGCGGCTACCCTCCTCGGTCTGCATCTCCAGCAGGCCGAACGGGAACTCGGCCTCGGTGTTACCCTGGCCGCGCTCCTTCGCCTTGTCCTTCAGTTCCTTGAACAGTCGCTCGCCCGTCTTCAGCAGCAGCAGAAAGTTACTCATTTCCATTTACTCTCCTTAGTCGGGGTGGCCCGCCCGATGGGCGGTCTCATACTACTCAGCGCACGATTGCGGGATTTCTCTGACACCGCCTCGCGCGAGCCGCGTCCGCGACCTGACTCACAAGGCTACGCGCACGATTGCGGATGCTTTTCCTGGCGCAAAGTGCTATGTGGGCGAGCCATTCAACGACGCGGCCCAGAAGATGGGTCGTCGTCAGGCCCAACAAGTCTCCCAGGCGTGCAATGCCCGCCTAATCACGCAACTCGGCTACAAGACTGCGGGAGCAATCACCGTAGGCGAGGCGTACAGTTCCCAAACGTGTCCCGTTTGCGGAACTAGGAACAAGTGCCAGCGGACCTACCGCTGCAAGCAATGCGGCTTTACCGCCCCACGTGACGTGGTAGGCTCCGCCAACATCCGTTGCATTGGTATGCGCGGCGAGCTTGTTCCAGGCTGTGACGTGCCCAACGTCTGGACCTACAAGTATCATGGGGTCACTGCTCCAGGTAGTTCCGGGGGACGCCCGGCACGTAGCTCGCGCAAGCGAGAAGCCGCTTAGGCGGCAGCGTCACGCACCTATCATCCCTAATACGAGTAAGGGAGAAACGGCATATACACCCTCACGTTGACCCCGCGACTGCGACACAGCCCATCCATGTCATCAGTTCCGTACCGGACCTCGACCAGGAGCTTGAGTTCGGGCGGCACCGCGCTCTTGAGCCGGTAGCCCATGCTCTGCCGCTTGCCCTGGGTCTGGCGGTCATTGTACTCGAAATCCACGTACTCCTCAACGGTGAACGGGATGCCCGCCCGCGTCAGGGCGTCCTCTACGAAGCAGAGAGACTCCCTGGCGTACTTGCGGGATTGGGTCTGGGTGGAGTAGTTCGACTGTGTGCTGGAGTCGGTCACGTACTCGGCGTCGGGGTCCAGTTGCAGGTCCCACTTGCCAGCGTAGAACGCATTGGCGAGCGCTTTCTTGCGCCGCTCGATGATGGCGAGCATGCGGTCGCTGGTGCGATAGAGCCTGTCCACACGGTCCCAAAGCGGAAGTCGAATCTCAATGGCCGACTGGATGCTGATGCGGTGCCGCCACTCTTCGTCTTGGCGGAGCCGAGCGCCCTTCTTGCGAGCCCGGTACGCGACCTCGTTCTCCATCGCGCGGGCGTCCTGTTCACACTGGTTGCAGATGTCGCTGCGCAGGCGCCGGACTAGCTTCTCACGCCGGCAGAGTGCGAGGTATTGCTCTTGTGGTGTCATTATGCCTCCCATAGCAGAACTCTGTTTGGTTTTGCGCACTCGCCTTTGTTCGGCAGCATCGATTCCCAATTTTTTCTCGGGCGTTTTTTCGATTTACCGAATGGTGAGCGGGGACTGGCCTACATCTCTATGCGCACGATTGCGGGACTTCATAGTAGAATGGACCGCCTTCGCTCACCAGCGGCATGAGCCATTCATAGAAGTCAATGTCGCCGCAGAAGTTGAGCAGGAGGCGGTCGAAGCTCTGGCGGGCGTTCAGCGAGTCGCCCGGTCGCGCCTCGACGCTGCCGCGTATCATCACGCAGGTCAGTTGCCCGGCGCGGCGGTTGGCCTCGTCAATCCACTGCTGGACCTTGGCGGGGGTACAGCGCCCGCTGCGGGGCCAGTCGCGGCCGGTCAGGCAGGACTTGAGCCTGTCGAGAGCCGTAGCTTCCCGCGCCGGGCTCAGGTTGCGACACCAGTCCCACTCGCTCGTCTGGAAGACCTTCTCGGCGTGGTGCCCGCCGCCCTTGTTGAACCGCTCGGGCACCTGCACGTAAAGCTCTGGGTACTCGCAGCGGACCTCCAACGGCAGCGCCAGGTTGATTGGGTCGTCTGCGCGCTGCTGCAGTATCTGGTCGTGTGCGGCCCGCACGATGGCTTCGTGCTGAATGTAGAGCATGGACTTGAGCCCTTCATCCAACTGCCAGAAGGTGCGGAAGTCGTAGTTGCCCTTGAAGAGTTCGGTCTCGGCTCCGTCGCGGTTCAGGTCCTGGGCGATGACCTTGGCGCGGGTCGGGGTGGTGCGCACCACGGTGAAGCACTCATAGTTGTTGGTGCCGCGCAGGTACACGTAGGTCTCGCCTTCCTGCAGTTCAGCCCACGGCACGGTCGGCATGCTCTGCAGCCACTCCTGCATGGCCTGCACCATCTGGCGCGAAGTCATCAGGTGGAAGCCCTTCTCGAAAGCAATCTGTGGGACGCTCATGGTATCCTCCAGTGATAGGCGTTACACCTCTGCGCGCACGATTGCGCGACCCGATGCTCGCAGGACTCGGGGTCGCAGATGTGGGTGACTCTCTGGTGCTCACAAGACTCGGGGGCAGACCAGTTCGCCCTGCTCGTCGTCTTCCTCGGAGGGGCAGCACTCATAGGCGCTGTCCTCACTGTCGTACTCGCGGTTGCAGGCCAGACAGACGTAGACCTGGAAGGTGTGCACCTCGGTGGAGTTGCAGACCAAGCAGCGGCAGTTGTCCCCGTAGCGGTTGCAGCGGCACTTGCGGCAGTGGGTCACGTTGCGAGGTTCTACATCGGCCATGATGGCCTCCTGAAGATGATTGGTGGGGAGACACCAGGACTCGAACCTGGAACCGAGAGCCAGGACGGCCGCAGCCGGTGCCTGTGCTCTTTGCTCGTCCAGCCGCTCTGTCTCCCCATACTACTGCGGGTTGCCGGGCCGAGACCTACAGCATCGGGAGCAGTCTCGGGGGTATACAAATGTAACGAGGCACCACCCCCGCCCGATTTACCACTGCTTGCGCAGCTTCCCGGCAACCTACATCTATGGGCGCACGATTGCGGCCGTGCTACTCCTCTTCGTACTTGAGTTTGAGCTTGCTCACGGCCTTACCCACGGCCTTGAGCAACACCTGCATAGCCGCCTCATCGAGGCTATAGGCGTGCAGTTCCAGCGATACGCGACCGGGGCTGCAGGTCAGGTCACCGTGCACACTGGCGTTGGAGGCGACGTTCTCATAGAAGTCCACCTTGCGCGTCTCGCATTCATTGTTGTCGCTGAGTGTATACTCACGCAGGACGACCGGAGCCATGGCCTTGCGGGCCTTCTCGACGGTGGCGTCGGCCTCGGCAACGGCCTTGTGGTGGCGCGCCATTTCCGCGTCGGCCTTCTCCATGGCGGCGATATAGCCGGGCAGTACGCGCCGGGTGATTTCGCCGGCGATGGCCTTGGCTCCCCGGTTCGCGGCCACGGTGATGCTCGGGTTGTTGTCATAGGCATAGAAGCCGGTGTCGTGCTTGTCATGCTCCCGGAGCCCCTCGATGTGGAGGCGCTGGACCGGGTTGTAGGTGGTCTTGAGGGTGCGGAAGTCGTAATTGATGGTGAACGGGGTCCAACCTACGCGCAGGTTACCCTTCTGGACAAACGCCTTCACGCGCAGTTCATCCGGCCCGCCGTACTCGACGCCTCCGGCCCAGCCGGGCTCCATGAAGCCGGCGACCTCGACGGCGAACGCCAGCGCCGGGGCCGAGACGGCCTCGACTTGGGCGAGGTCAGCCTCACGGGCCTGCTCCAGAGCGGGCAGCGTCTCCTTGATGACGGCGATGAAGTCTTCGAGGGTCTCGTCGCCCTCGGTATTGAAGTCAATGCGGGTGGTCTGGTTGGCCAGACGGGTCCGGTGCTTGAGGCTGAAAGTCGCCGTCTTGTGGTACTCAGGATACTCCCCGAAGGCGCGGGCGTCAACATGGTACGTCTCGCCATGCGGCCCCGTCATGTATCCGTCTTCACGGCTGTCGTCATACGGCTGCGCGGTCCAGCCCTCGCCGAGGGCCTCCGCGATTGTCTGCAAGATGTTGGGTCGGTCGTTCACGGGTTCAACCTCACTGCTTGTGATGGGTGCTTACACTACCAGGCGCACGATTGCGGGCTATGCACCGGGGTAGCTCCACGGTTTGGACGCGGAGCCGGGCAGTTGCCGGCGGCGCCGGCGGTCATAGAAGTCGCTCCCGTTGCGGGGCAGGCAGCGTTGCAGGAAGTGTAGCGCCTCGCTCTTGGTGCGCGCCACCACGATGACCTGCTTGCGGTCTCGGGCAGCACTGCGCACTGTCTCCTGAACCTCAGCGAGCCGCGTATCCTTGTCTATGGTGACGCAGGGGGCGGCGGGGTCGCGCTCCAGCTTGCCCAGGTAGCGCAGTTCGCCCTCATTGGTGGCCGAAGAAGTGTACAGGTCGGGCTGGAAGAGAAAGCGAAAAGTGAACGGCGGGTTGTTCATGATGGCTCCTCGGGGAACTTGATGTCGAGCCCGTGCGGCGAGTGCTTGCCCCGCTCGCTATCGGCCTCCACCAGACGCCGGGCATCATCGTTGTAGCCCTGGTCCACAGCCACGGAGCCCTCGCAGTTGAACAGGCGCAGGCGCAGCCCGTGCTTGTTCTCAAGCGTCTCTTCGTCGGGGTAGGCTTCCTGCTCGATGAAGAGTTCGCCACGCGAGTAGGTGAGCACGATTGCGATGGGGCCGGGGTACTCGGTGTTCTGCTCGCCGCTCAGGACGATGCGGGTCTGGGTGTCCCCCTTGCCCAAAGGCCGGAGCCACACAGGTATGTTCCGCTGGGGATGCTCGCGGCCCGCCAGCATCGCCTGCCGGTCGGCGTCCGCGTCTTCGGCGGTGGCATAGGTGCGGGCCAGGTGCGTGCCTCCGGCCAGAGCCGCCGTCAGAGCCGCCACGGGCAACTCGCCTTCGCCCCAGCCGCCGCCGGCGCGATAGACACGCCAGACCCACGGGGGATTGGGGCTCACGAGGTGGGCGAGCGCGCAACGCCCGCCGCTGTAGGGCACGTTGACGACCACGATGATGTCGCCCGGCTTGTTCACGTCAGACGGTAGCAGGTCACTCATGGTTAGCCTCCATCCAACCAGTCGGTGATAGCCTCGGAGCAGGCGCTCTGGAACGCAGCCCAGGCAGCCTCTTCGTCTTCGCCACGCCTCACGGCCTGGCGATAGTGCAGGCAGGCATCGTCCACCCTTTCCACGATGGCATCGCGCTCCAACCCGAGCTTGCCCCGCGCCTTCTCATGCGCGGCCTGCTCAGCATCCCGGTACTTCTGCCCCAGGACCTTGTTGTCGGCTGTTACAGCGGGCCCCAGCGCCATAAGGCGGTGCATGGTTGCGGTGTCGCAGCGCACCTCGTTGATGAGGAGCGCGCCCATATCCCGCGTGTAGCGGTACGCGTCGCGCAGCGCCCGGCGCTCGTGCTCCTGGCTCACGCGGTAGCTCTCCATCGAGACCGTGCGGTCCTTGTGGACGACGGTCTGCACTGTGTAGTACAGTCGCTTGCCTCGCACGTCAATCACCTCGGCTTCGTCGGTAGTGGCAGCTTACACCTTTGGGCGCACGATTGCGGCCGGCACCCTCAGCGCCCGCAGGGAATGAGTTGCTTCAGAGGGATGCTGACGCAGACGACGCCCGTCTTGTCGCTGAGCATCAGGTCCAGCGCCACAGGCTTCGCCTCACCCAAGGTCTCAAGGTCAGCGGTCACGTCACCGCGCTCGTTCAGGGCGTCGCGGATGATGCGCGCCAGCGTCAGCGCCACGGTCTCGTCATCCATCGCGGGCCATCGCGGCGATGTAGCCATACCCACGCTTGCGGTCTTCCGGTGTCAATGCCACTGGTTCATCACTCCTTGGTAGAAACGCAGAACGCCCCACAACGAGACCGGCTGTGTGGGGGAAGCCCCTCCGAACAGTGTCCCCATGCTCGGGCCGGCTCATATCACAGCAGGTCTCGGTTGCGGGCGCTGCGCGCCCTTCTGCCTGCCTCCCTGCGGGAGCCACGATGTGGGGCGTTCATCATCAGCTTACATCATTGGGCGCACGATTGCGGGCGCTGCGCGCCCTTCTGCCTGCCTCCCTGCGGGAGCCACGATTGCGGTCAGGCCATCGCGTCAAGCCGGTGCAGGGAGTCCGTCGCCCCGCCAGTGCAGACGGGTTAGTCTTCACCTTCCACCAGCACGACCTGCCCGTTGTGGTTGTCGGTCCACGCCTTGCCCACCAGCGAGCCATCGGCCCGCCGCACCTCCACGGCGCTCTCCCCGGCCTTCAGAGCCGCCTGCGCGGTTTCACGTGAAACGCAGTACAGGGTGCCCTTCATACGCTCTGCTCCTTCTTGGTCCACGGATAGGGGTAGCCCCCGAGCAGGCCGTCCACGTACTCCTTGAGGCTCAGCCGGTGGCACTCGTTGCCGATGATGAGGGTCTCCTTGGTGAAGCAGGCGGGCAGCTTGGGCAGGAACTTGAGCCGGGTGTGCTTGTTGGGCTTGCTGGTGCTCTCCAGACAGCCTACCACTTCCCAGGTCAGCCTGTCCACGTTGGCCCGCAGGTACACGGTGTAGGACTTGAAGCGCCGGGGGTGGTTCAACTTGCCCCAGACGCCCTCGGTGTCGCCTCCGCTCAGGTGGAACACGTGAGTCGGCGGCTTAGCATCACCCGCAGCACAGAGCCCGGCGATGTCCTCGGGGTCCAGGTAGGCCCCCACAAAGTGCGAGCCGCTCAGCCGCCCCCGCGTCATCTCGCAGCGCAGTTGCCGCTCATGTTGCCAGACAATCTCTTGCATCAGGTTGACCTCCCGGTCGGTAGTCTATACTCAGGTGCGCACGATTGCGGGCGCTGCGCGCCCTTCTGCCTGCCTCCCTGCGGGAGCCACGATTGCGGGCGCTGCGCGCCCTTCTGCCTGCCTCCCTGCGGGAGCCACGATTGCGGGCGCTGCGCGCCCTTCTGCCTGCCTCCCTGCGGGAGCCACGATTGCGCCCATCTTCCGGCGTTCGATGAGGCCTCCGAGGCGGCTGAACTGCAGGTCGCGCACGGTCGGCACGGGTACCTCGTTCAGCAGCGCCGTCTTGAGCCAGTCAATCACCTTGTCAGGGACCTTCAGGCGTCCAAACCCGGCCCGCGCGTACCACGTCCGCTTGAACTTGCCCTCCACCGGGAAAGGCCCGGTGTCCCCGTTGTAGCTGTAGCCGTGCCCGATGACGACCTGCGCCCCCTCGCCGAGCTTGGGCCGCATCACCAGCGCCGCCGCCATCCCCAGGAACTCCCGCTCGCCGTCAGGGTCCAGCGCCACGAGGTCGGTTGCCAGCCCGAGCGCCAGAGCCTCATTCGGTGTCAGCGCCACGTCCAGCACGGCCTTGACGGTCTTCACCGGGTAGCCCACGCTCGTATGCGGAGCCGCCCCCACGCAGTCGGTCCACTCGCCGGCCGGGAAGGTCCCGCCCGAGACGTTCAACTGCAGCGTCACTCCGTTGACCATCACCTTGGGGTAGCTCGCGCCCCACTCGGGCACCACGGTCACGTCTTCCTTGCGCACGATGCAGTACAGGTCAATGCCCGGCTTAGCGGTCCAGAACTTCGACCCGTTCTGCCGGTAGTGCTTGTACTCATGGACGCGGCAGACCCGCGCCAGGAGCCGGGGGTGCTCCAGCTTGCTCAGCGCCGTGCCATAGGACGCCCCCATGACCAGCATCAGGTAGGGAGCCCCGTTGAACGTCACGTGGTACGCCCCCCGCTCGCCCGGCAGCGAGGTGAACGTCACCTTCTCGGTATCGGCATCGAGCCGCACGGGCTCATTCTCCACGATGATATGCTTAGCCACGGTAGGGAACCTCCGGTGTGTAGTGGTTACACTACTGCGTGCACGATTGCGGGCGCTGCGCGCCCTTCTGCCTGCCTCCCTGCGGGAGCCACGATTGCGGCCACAGACGGCTGCGCCGCCCATCGGGGTACACGAGGTACACCTGGTCTTGGATTCCGTTCTGGCCCCCGCCGGACGAGGACGGCTGCGTCCGCTCCAGATACCCCAGCCGCTCCTGCCCCGCCTAGCCTCAGCCTCCGAGGGATACGTGCCTTCCAGCGGATACGGGTGCCTGTCAAAGGTGTCGTACCCCTCCGGCCTCCACACTTCCGGCGCCACGGCGCACGATTGCGGCCGCGAAGGCTCCGCCCGCCGCACGTAGTCCCGCCGCATCAGCCACGCCGGGAACCCCCGGTTGGACGGCAGCTTCCGCCCATCCAGCCCGCTCAGGTCAAAGTCGGTCGGCGCCAGCGTCACCAGCGTCGGCGTCGGCTCCGGTGAACGCTTGCTCACGACACGCCCATCTACCACCACCGTCTGGTAGGGATAGGCGAAGCACAGCTTGTAGCCCCTGCGGTCGCTCAGGTCCTTGTGGGCCGGGTCCTTGAGAATGACGTACTCAGCCGCTACCCGCACGACCTCCCCGGCGCGCCCCGTAAGCAGTCTTCAGCATCGCCCTATCCTTCCCAGAGGGATTCGCCGGGGGAGAAGAATCACCCCACCATCAGAATCATCATCCTACAGCCCACTGCCTTCTCATACGGCTCCCCCGTATAGGTAGGCAGTATCATCACCCGGTCATCACCAGGTCATCACCATAGTGCTCACACTGGTCAGAGAAAGCGTCAGGATGCTCAGCGTAGTACGCTTTGGTACAGCAGGCCACCTGTACCCAGATACGTTCCTGTGACGGGTCCGTGCTACCTGCCTCCCTGCGGGAGCCACGATTGCGGGCGCTGCGCGCCCTTCTGCCTGCCTCCCTGCGGGAGCCGATGGGGAACCGTCCGAACAACCGTTCAGACAACCGAATCGGTGTACCGATACCCTACCCCCAACAACCGAATCGATTGCGGAGTGTCAGATTCCCGTTGACATATTTCTTGGTTTCGTACCCGGCCAGTGGTCGGGTAGCCGGCAGCGCGTATTCTACGTAGTAGAATAGGGGAGCAGGATTGCGGGTGGGAATGGGAAAAAAGGGGAGGTGGTGGGAGGGGAAAAGGAAAAAACGTTCTGCCAGAGGCACAAAACTCTCTGTTCGCCCCTGTTCACCAACGCTCGAACGCTCGAACGCTCGTCCATCCGCCCGAATCCACGCGCAATCCTCCCTTAGTCGGCCCATTCTTCTCTTCCCGGCCCATTCTTCTCTTCCCGGCCCATTCTTCTCTTCCCGGCCCATTCTTCTCTTCCCGGCCCATTCTTCTCTTCAGCGTTCCATCGCGCCGTTCAGCGTTCCATCGCGCCGTTCAGCGTTCCATCGCGCCGTTCAGCGTTCCATCGCGCCGTTCAGCGTTCCATCGCGCCGTTCAGCGTTCCATCGCGCCGTTCAGCGTTCCATCGCGCCGTTCAGCGTTCCATCGGGGCGTCACAGACCGTTACCAGGCCGGCGCAGGCCCCACAGGATGCTTCGGCGTACTTGCGTACCGTTCCCGAGCGCCTGAGAGGCCCCAAGCGGTGCCCGTGAGCCCTGGCCTGGGCTCTAGGTCTGGCATGGCGTGGTTCACCTGTTCCTTCCGGTTCTTTTCCGGTTCTTGGTGGCTTCTTGGCAAGAAAACATCCCTCTATACCGGGGGAAACGTCCAAATGTACCCGTTTGGGGGGGCAAACTACCGGAAGGGCCCTTCCGGTTCTTGCCTATCCCACTGCTGTGCGCACGATTGCGGGCGCTGCGCGCCCTTCTGCCTGCCTCCCTGCGGGAGCCACGATTGCGGGCGCTGCGCGCCCTTCTGCCTGCCTCCCTGCGGGAGCCACGATTGCGGGCGCTGCGCGCCCTTCTGCCTGCCTCCCTGCGGGAGCCACGATTGCGGGCGCT
>Ga0334883_1000058_pt1 | contig 193862 bp, 169 predicted proteins | sample GraSluR1_MG_6_FD_207230 | JGI IMG/M metagenome (GOLD analysis project Ga0334883, IMG submission 207230) | Sludge microbial communities from methane-producing bioreactor in Wageningen University, Netherlands - Granular Sludge_09_05-R1 | ecosystem: Engineered > Bioreactor > Anaerobic >...
TTTGGCAATCAACGAACTCACCCCCTTGGGCATCTATTGGATAGCCGTGGCACCAACTCGAATTGTCATAAATCGATACGACACGGTCTCCTTCGCGGGAATGACGCTGTTGTGGGAATGACGATGTGTTACCGAATGACATTATTGTGGGTGTATTCCACCTTTGTACGGCGACTGGTTGGGTACGCCTTGAATGAGAAAATGCCGGAACCGTTTGGCCCGTCTTTTTGGGAGTATCCGCTGATTAAAAGTGTTAGGGGCGTGGTCTGGCGTTATCCTCCTGGTTTGGGTTTGTCCATTCAACCGGAGTTTAATCCTGGCTCGACCCATGTTCATGGTTGGTTGTGAGTCTACGGCTCATGGATGTTTGCCGGAAGAACCTAAAATGATTGCATTTCCGACTGCATGACTGAAAGAAGACTTTCGTGAAACCTAGAATAACGAAGAAGACGACCCGGCCTTTGTGTTCGGCTCGACCCTTGCGGCGCACGGTTCGCTCGTCGGGAGTCCTGTTCCTTCCCGTTCCGACGAAGGCTCTACATTATGGATTGACGATGTATGGGAGATCTCTTATGATTCATCGGAGGCGAATATGGTTATCAGCTCCAAACCCATGTCAGGCCGGCTGATGCCGGGGATGGCGATCTTTCAGGACTGACATCGCATGTCAGAAAACAGTGTTTCTTTTGAGGTGAAGGCGGACCTGGCGGAGTTGGAGCGCCTTCGGGAAATCATATGCTCGTTCGGCAGAGACCATGATCTTCCCGACAAGATCGTCTTCGTGCTCAACCTGGTCCTCGATGAACTCATCACCAATTCCATAAAATACGGGCACCTCGAAGCCGGCAATCACCTGATCAGCGTACGCATTGCGTATGCACCGGAGGCGGTGACCATTGAGGTCGAAGACGACGGATGCCCGTTCAATCCCCTGACCGCAACGAAGCCTGATATCCATTGTCCCATCGAGGAACGGGGAATCGGCGGGCTCGGCCTTCACCTGGTTCGAAGCCTGATGGACGAAATGGATTATGAACGATTCAAGGATAAGAACATCGTTCGGATCAGGAAGAAACTCATCGAGTCCGGTTCGGCGGCATGCAGCAGATAGGAGAGGACGCGGATGGAAGTGCTGGAGCGCAAAGAAAACGATGTCATGATCTTGACTCTCAAAGGACGGCTGGATTCGAATACATCCGACGAATTCGGGGAAAGACTGCTCAACCTGATCAAGAACGGCGAGAACCGGCTTGTCCTCGACCTGGGCGATGTCGACTACATATCCAGTGCGGGCCTTCGGGTGTTCATCCGATGCGTGAAGGAACTCAAACAGACCCAGGGGCAGCTGTGCCTCTGTTCCATGAAGGATTACATACGGGAAGTCTTCGATCTTTCGGGTATCGCATCACTGCTGGTGATTCAACCTTCACTCGATGATACGCTGCGCTCCATTTAGCCTGTTTCATCGTTGTCATAGGAGGTCTTGCGGTTTTGGCAGTGCTTCGTTCAGATCGTTCCATGTGCCTTCGACGGATGTGCCCGGCCCCGTCCTTTCCCAACCCCATCGACCGACCGAAAAAGCACCTCCATGTGCCATTAAGGGTTTTCGAACCTAGACCTTTATGTTAATTATACGCGCCTGAACGGATTGGCCCATCCAATGCCGGATCCCGTGTGGCTATGAGTCCTGCCGGAGGAAAACGCGGGGGTTTGGCCCGAACAGCATTGATTCATGAGAATAGGGTGAAAGCAGGCGATGCCAGCTCGATGCTGGAGATGAGTTTCTTTTTTCCTTCGAGAGGTTAGAGACTTCTTTGCATCGAGTGATTAATAGTAATTGAACAGCAATAAGTAATGGTTCGTATTACCAGAAGAGGAAATGAAAAGGAGATCTGCATGATTCATGTATCTGAAAAAGCCGAGGAGATATTGAAGGAATACTTCCAGGGCAAGGAGATCAGCCCGATAAGAGTATTCCTCCAGGCGGGCGGGTGAAGTGGCCCCTCCCTGGCGATGGTTCTGGATGAACCTACCGAGGCCGACGATGTATTCAAGGTAAACAGTTTCACAATGGTCATTGAAAAGGAACTCCACAAGCAGACGAAGGATATCACCGTGGACTATGTGAACTACGGGATGGGTTCCGGTTTCAAGCTCACGCCTGAGGTCGCCGTTGGCGGCGGAGGATGCGGCTCGACTTCCTGCCATTGTTGATCGTGCCTGCTGCTGATCGTTTGTGTTCGCAACGTATCCGGCGCATGCTCCCCGTCACGCGGGAGGGTGCGCCGGATCGAAGGCGGCAGGCGACTCCGCTTCGGGCGGATTCCGGCAGGGTATCCCTCGATGCATTCGGCGTCTATCCTGCCGTGAATCGACTGCAGACAGGGGCACCGGACAGACGGCCGTCGGTCTCACCTGGCGATAATCACGGTGCAGGGTGCATGAGCGGATACCTTGGCCGCAGTGCTTCCGATGAGCACCTCTTTCAATGCCGAGGTCCCCGTGCTCCCCATGACGACCTTGTCGTATTTTCCTTCCCGGGCCTTCTCCACGATGTTATTTGCAGGCACGTAGCCCGCTTCTAAAACGGATTCGACCGGGATCCCTTCAGCTTCGAAAACCGCCTTGGCCTTGTTCAATGCATTCCTGGCCGCCACGTCGAGTTTGTCCTGGATGTTGGGCGGCATTTCATCGAAGTCCCTCGTAGCATGAAATGCCACGGACATCAGGGTTATCTTTGCTCCCTCATGTTTGGCCATGTCCAGGGCCATTCGCACGGCCTTCATGGAACTTTCGGATCCGTCTGTGGGCACCAGCACCTTCATGAGTTTCTCCTTTCAATCGGTTGGAGGGTTGCAGTTTTGGACACGGCGAGTCCATTCCCCGGCCGTTTTATGCTAAACTAAGCCCGTTTTTCTGATTCTGCCAGATGCCGCTTCAAAATTAGGGAGGGTGAAATCATTGCCAGCATGCAAGCACGGAGACCTGGGCAGCATTCCGGGATTCAGGTCTCAGCGTTCTGCAGACTCTTGAGCCGTATAGAGAAAAGAGACCGTCGACCGGGTTGCGGGTGCTTCTGCTCTGTCTGCGCGGGCGGCGGTGCCGGGAATATTCCCGGAGAGTCCGGGACTTCTGGAGAGGAAATACGGTGAAGCGGAAAATGCGTAATTTTGTGGGGTCGACGATGTGATCGGGGTTGAATGAGTGGAGGAGGGGAACGAATGAGCAGCCTTCATGAAGCGGGTGGAGAACCGGTGTGCGTGCGGCTGACCTGTTGCGGCCGGGCCGGAGTTTCCGGGGTGTGGTGCAGAGTATTTTTTGCGGCGCTTCTTTTGTGCTGGCCTCTTTGGGCATGCCAGGCTTCGGGGCAGGGGAGGGGAATGGATTTGTTCGGTGACGTACAGACATCGGAAGGGCGGATCATTGGGGAAAAGGATACGGGCAGCCCTGTTCGGTTGCAGGTCGGCGAGGAATTCACCATCACTCTCGAATCCAACCCGACTACCGGCTATGGTTGGCAGCTCACTGGAAAACCCAATCCTGACGTGGTTCGTCATGTGTCCAATGAATTCAAAGGTTCCGAGACGGGCATGCTGGGAGCCGGCGGGATGGAATGGTGGAAATTCAGGACCGTGGGACAAGGCAAAACCGTCTTGTCTTTCGAGTACCTGCGTCCGTGGGAAAAAGGCGAGGCTCCCATTCGAAAAATCCGGTTCACCGTTGTGGTGCGATGATCACGCTTTCCTGCCTGTCACCGGCATTCCGCCATGAGCTGTTGAACGGATTGGATCTTGTGTCGAACCATGGTTCCTGACCCTGCCGGAATCGGGTTGTTTGCCTCCGTCTACGGACAAAACACCCGCGATGAACTGCGCAGGACGTCAGCCAGTTCGAGTGCATGGGTTTCGGTGAGCCCTTCGAGGAACCGGCCTTCGTCCCGCTCCACCATCCCGTGCTGTACCACCACCTCGGCAAGGGATTTCCATTCATCGGGAGAGAAGCTGCGAAACAGTCCGAGGACTTCATCGGGGCCGGGGAGTCGAGGATCCGCGAGGGCTTTGAGATGCCATGAATCCAGGAACCCCGATACCACTCCATCGAGGGAATCCGAAGCCGCCCAGACCGGGGAACCGACGCCGTCGAGCCTGTCCAGCCGCATGCGCAGGGTGAGATTGACAAAGAAGTGGATGATGCCGATGATCTTTTCTTCCGGACCGGGTTGGCAAGGCAGAAGACAGCGGTAGTCTCTGGCCGTGACCATGCGCACCTGCACATCGTCGCCGTCTGTGTGTACGACGAAATCTCCTGCTGCATGATGCCAGGGATAGACCTGGCACAGAGTTTCCGTATCGAGGTACGATGTCAGGATCGCCGCGGCCCGGCGGTACAGGGATCGTGTCTTTTCGGCGTCGAGAAAGTGATCTCCTTCCTTGTCGCCCCAGACCTTGATGAGGTACCCGTCTCCATCCTTTTCTCTCGAGAGATGAAATTCGTGGTACCCTTCAAACCACTCGGCCACAAACATCGAAAGGGTTGCCGGGCGGCCCTCTGAATCCGTGCAGGCTGCTTCTCCCTTCAGCAGGGGGCGGGGCAGCCAGGGGAGGCCGAATCGTTCATGAAGTTCGTGGAGCAGGACATATTCCGTTTCCAGGAAGGCTTTCTGCTCGGGTTTTACGGCGGTGTTTACCACGAAGGAGAAATGCTGGTCGCCCAGACTGACCCTCACTCGAGCCACCTGGTAAACGGCTCCATGCTTCTCGCTGATGATATCGACGCGACGAATTTCGTCCAGCGGGGCTGTTGAGTCCATGTACAGGGAAAGAACAGAAGTCAGGGAGTGGTGGGAAGATCTGCTGAAGAAGTCTTTGAGTGCCCTGAGATAGGGTCCGCAGGAAAGACCCGTCGGAAGGGATTCCGGGCCCGCGGGGAGCGGCAGATGCTCGCGGGTGGAGTCCAGGGGAAGGAGCCCGTACGGGCTGTTCACCAAGAGGTGATAGGGAAAAGCGGGACTCGTGTTCATGGCATGCCTGTTGAGTGGAGACGGAGGCCGTCTGCCGGGTTCAGTTCTCTACCTCGGGCCGGCAAGACATGACCGGCCGAGATGTTTTCAGCTCTGCACTCCATGGTAAACGAAGAATCAGGATATCGCAAATCCTTCGATGACAATCCTTCGATGACTTGCCATGGTGGTTGCGGAGAGTCTATTTCCGTGCCGCCGGTATGCCTTTGCTTGTCATGGCGGGATGCGGGGTATATATTGCAGAGGTACGCGAACCTTATACTCTAAAACACCTTCCCAAGGAGCAAGGGCTTGGATTCCACAAACCGGGTGCTGCTCGACCGGGTGCAGCGATCTTTTCCGCTCGTTTCCCAACCATACCGTCTGCTCGCCGAAGGGCTGGGAATGGCCGAAGACGAGGTGCGGGAGCGCCTCAGGCTGCTGAAGGAGCAGAGGCTCATCCGCCAGATCAGTGCCATCTTCAATACAGGTGCACTGGGCTATCGAAGCAGCCTCGTAGCCATGGCCGTCCCCGAAGGGGAACTCGACCGCGCAGCTCAGTGCATCAATGCCTACCCGGGTGTGAGTCACAACTATCTCCGTCCGGGGACATACAACATGTGGTTTACCGTCGCGGTGCCGCCCGGAAAGCGGGTGGAGGATGTGGTCGGGGAACTGGCCACCGCGGCGGGCGGGTGGCCGACACTTATCCTGCCCGCTCTTCGCAGGTACAAGCTGGCCGTCGTTCTGGACGTGCTCGAGGAAGGAGACGGGGATGCCGGGGAGGACCGGGGGGATGTGCCGGTTATGGAATCGACGGTTCCGTTTCAGCCCACTGATCAAAACATCTGCATCGTACGATGTGTTCAGGAGGATCTGCCTCTGGTGGACAGGCCTTTCAAGTATTGGGCCGACGAAGTCGGGCTGGACGAAACCGAACTGCTCCGGACTCTTGCCCACTGGGTAGACAAAGGGATCGTGCGCCGCTTTGCGGCCGTGCTCAACCATCGCCAGGTGGGTTTCAGTGCAAATGGCATGCTGGTCTGGAACTGCCCGGTGGAACGGGTCGATGAGTACGGACGCATCCTCGCCTCTTACGCGGAAGTGAGCCACTGTTATCACAGGCCTGCCTATGCTGTCTGGCCTTACAACCTGTACGCCATGGTTCACGGGCGAAGCATTGACGACTGCAGAAAGATTGCCGAAAAGCTCGCAGCCGCAATCGGGCTTTATGATTATCTCATCCTTTTCAGCACCAGGGAATTCAAGAAGACGCGGCTGAAGCTCTTCTGGGACTGAGAAAGAGAATTGCCGAACCCGTGCACTGTGCCGGGTCGGCCGGATGGATTCAGGGTGGACGAGAAGGAACACGAATCGAGGAAAAAGGCGATATTCGATTCCATGTCGAAACGCGGGCAGGAGCGGATTCTCAGGATCGGATACGAGAACTGGGACCCGTTCCAGGAGCCAAAGGATCCCAGAGAAAGGATCTTCGGGTCGGCTTCGCTGCAGGCAAATGAAATCCTGGGAAGATTCTACCAGTCCCGTTCAGACCGGGAGGAATCAGCAGCCGTGCACAAGGAGCTGTTCGACTTATGCCGAGGACTGATCCAGGGGGAACCTCGAGCTGGAATGATCCTGCAGTTTTGTGAATGGTATCTCAAGACGATCGCGCAGAGATGATCGCGCGCTCGTCTCCCCCTGCGACTCCCTGGATGAGTGCAGCCCGCAGGGGAAATCCCTGCGACGAAACAACCGGCCGGTCAGGAGGGCTGAAGCGCATCCGTTGATTCTTCCGGGTCGGAGTGTTCGCAGGGGCGCAGAAACTGCAGTTCTTCGGGGAGTGCAGGCCTCACGTGAACGATTTTCACCCGGTAGTGTAGATCCTTTCCCGCCAGGGGGTGATTGTAGTCCAGGGTGATGGACGTTTCCGTTTTCTCCTTGATGAAATAGCTGTACTGCGTCATGGTCGGCCTGCTGGTTGCCACTGCCCATCTGCCGGCTTGAAGAGAACGCCCTTCCGGAAATTCATCATAGGTCTTCGTTCGAATCTGCGTTCTGTCGTATTCTCCGAATGCCTCGCGGGCCGGGATCATGAATTCTGCCTCGTCACCCTCGGACAGCCCGAGAAGCCTTTTTTCCAGTCCCGGGAGCACCTGGCCGTAGCCGACGACAAAATTGAGCGACACGGGGCCCTTGTCTCCCTTGACAAATACACCGTCCTCCAGGCGAACGGTGTATTCGATGATGACCAGCATATCCTTGGTAATAAGCATGCTTGACCCTCGATGCGTTGGAAAGTGCAACTCCCGGGCTGGTGGAACCCCGGGTGTCGACCGGATGCGGATCGCCGAATGTTATGCCCAGGATGCTTCCAGGTCGGGGTCGGCGGGGTGGCCCAGTGCCGTGGCCTTTTCATAGTGTTCCCTGGCCTTGACGCGGTCGTGCTTCATCTGAAACGCGACGGCCAGGCTGTAATGGGCGGGGGCGAAGTTTTCATCCATTCCGAGAATCGCAAGAGATGCTTCGATGCTCTGTTCGAGTTGCCCTGTCTGAATATAGGCCGCGGCCAGGTTGTTGTAGGCCGCAATCATGTTGGGCATGAGCTCGATCGCTTTGCGGCTCGATTCGATCGTTCTTGCGAAGTCGCCCTTGTGCAGACACGCGAATCCGATATTGCTGTAGGCCATGGGAAGATTCGGATCGATGGCCAGAGCCTTCTCGTTGGCCTCGATGCATGCATCGAAGTCTCCTTTCCTGAAATACAGGCCGCCCAGGTTAATGTGAGCCTGAGCAAGGGAAGGATCGCATTCGAGGGCCTGTTTGAACTCCGAGACGGCTTCATCGAGGAGTTCCTTCTGAGAGTAGGCAAGGCCGAGATTGTAATGCATAACGGCGGACTCGGGTTCGAAAAACAGCCGTTCCTTGAGGAACTTGATATAGAGGCTGAGTTGCGCCTCCTCTTTGCTCACCGGATGCTTCATGATCCTTTACTCTCTTTTCATTTTGTATTATGTTAGCGGGCAAATGGCCCCTGTACCACTCTGCCGTTCCCGCTCCCGTTGAAACCGCCCAGTATAATCTTCGAGTTGAATCCCGCAGTGACAGGACAGCCCGGGCTGTGAGGCTGGGGGGGGGGGAATCCGAAAAGGGGATGGTCCCCATCTCATCTGGCCCCCCGCTGCTCACGATCGACATCGAATGCCGAATCGAAGCGGCATTCCAGGAAAGCGTTAGGATACTTAACAACCCCGTAAGAGGATGTCAAGTTTGCACAAGTTCATGTGCCTGTTTTCTCAAGGTTGGCGGGCGTTTTGTGCTGATTTTACAGGGAATTTTCTATTGACAAAGATTCCTTGCCGCGGTAATCAAGCTGAGTCAATCGTCTCATTTTACTTGATAAATTTTCGAGAAGTTCAGGATGCCCGAGACATCCTGTTGTTATTAAACGCGATCTGATGCTTACAGGAGGCCATGATGAGCGAGGAAGCAAAGCAAAAAATTATCGAATGGGTGAAGCAGCAGAAGAAGACCAAGCATTACTTCAACGACCTTTGCAAGGCTGTTCCCGAGATCAAGATGATGCAGGCGAAGAAGATCATCAACGAGCTTGTCGCCGAGGGCAAACTGAAGTACTGGTCGAGTGGCAGCACCACGATGTACATGCTTCCCAGCGAGGGTGACGTGGATAAAGAAGAAAAAGGTATGAATTAACCCGCCGACGCTCCCTGCCATAGCTCTGTAATCGAACCGGGTAAGAATACCAGACAGGAAATGATTGTCCCGCAAGGAAACGTTGATTCGCTTTGTAGAAGGAGGTGAAGTAGAAAAAGTTCGGTGATTCGACGCGGAAGAAAAGGTGAACACCATTTGAAGAGAATTTGGCCTACGGAGGTAGATGGAATGGCACAGAAGCATGCAACTCCTATGCTCGACGAACTAGAAAAGGGACCCTGGCCGAGCTTTGTGACCGACGTCAAGAGGATGGCCCCCAAGAGCAAGATGTGCGAGGACTGGCTGGGGCTGATGGAAATGTCCTACAGGGACAAGGAAGGTCACTGGAAGCACGGTGGTATCGTTGGTGTTCTCGGGTACGGCGGAGGCGTTATCGGTCGCTACTGCGACCGTCCGGACCTGTTCCCCAACGTGGCGCATTTTCATACCGTTCGTGTGAACCAGCCTGCCAGCAAGTACTACACCACTGAAGTGCTCCGCCAGTTGTGCGATCTCTGTGAGAAAAGAGGAAGCGGGCTCACCAACATGCATGGTTCCACGGGCGACATCGTACTGCTCGGGACCACCACCGACCAGTTGGAACCGATTTTCTATGAGCTTACCCATGACCTGGGTATGGATCTCGGGGGATCCGGATCGAACCTGAGAACCCCGGAAGGCTGCTTGGGGATGTCCCGCTGCGAGTGGGCCTGTATCGACACGCAGGACATCATCTATGACCTCACCATGGAATACCAGGATGCCCTGCATCGCCCGATGTTTCCCTACAAGTTCAAGTTCAAGGCTTCCGGCTGCCCATGCGACTGCGTGGCCGCAATTGCCCGTTCGGACTGCTCCATCATCGGTACCTGGCGCGACAACATCCGCATTGACCAGGAAGCGGTGAGAGCCTATGTCGGCGGCGAACTGGTTCCTCATGCCGGCGCCGGTGGAAGAGAGAAGGGATCCTTCGACATCAAGGCGGAAGTCGTTGACCTGTGCCCGACCCGCTGCATGGAATGGGACGGGAAGACCCTGAAGATCTGGGATGAAGACTGCACCCGCTGCATGCATTGTATCCGGGTCATGCCTCGCGCCCTGAGGCCGGGACTCGATACCGGTGCCACCATTCTCGTCGGCGCCAAGGCACCTATTCTCGAGGGTGCGCAGCTCTCCAGCGTGGTCATCCCGTTCATGAAGATGGAGCCGCCCTACGGGGAGTTCAAGGAATTCGTCGAGAAAGTCTGGGATTACTGGATGGAGCACGGCAAGAACCGCGAGCGCCTGGGTGAAATGATCCAGCGTGTAAGCCTCCGCGAATTCCTCAAGGCTTGCGACCTGACTCCCGATCCACGCATGATCAATACTCCGCGTTTCAATCCGTACATTTTCTACGATCCGGCGGAGGTCCCCGGTGGTTGGGAACATGATGGAGTAGCATTCCGTCAACGACATCAAGCTTAGGAGATGAGAATATGGCTTTCGACCCCAATAACCTTATGCAAGATCGGATCACTGATATCGGCCCCCCGAAGTATGACAAGTTCTTTCCTCCGGTAATCAAGGAAAACTTCGGCAAGTGGAAATATCATGAAATCCTCGAACCGGGCGTGCTGGTGCACGTGGCTGAATCCGGAGCCGAAATCTATTCCGTGCGCATTGGTTCGGCCCGCCTGATCAGCGTGGATCTTATCCGTGAAATGTGCGACATCGCCGACAAGTATTGCGACGGCTACCTGCGGTGGACCACCCGGAACAACGTCGAGTTCCTCGTGAGCGACAAGTCCAAACTGCAGCCGCTGATCGACGACCTGAGGAGCCGCGGCAACTGGTTCCCCATCGGCGGAACGGGCAACAGCATCACGAACATCGTTCACACCCAGGGTTGGGCTCACTGCCACACCCCCGCCATCGATGCCTCCGGCGTGGTGAAGGCGGTCATGGATGAACTGTTCGAGTACTTCGGATCGCACAAGCTGCCCGCTCAGGTGCGCATCGCCCTGGCCTGCTGCCTGAACATGTGCGGCGCCGTGCACTGCTCCGATATCGCTATCCTCGGGGTGCACCGCAAGCCGCCTTTTGTCGAACACGACCGTGTGCAGAACGTGTGCGAGATCCCGCTGGTGATCGCAGCCTGCCCGACGGCGGCCATCAAGCCCAAGAAGGTTGGAGAACTGAAGAGCATCGAGATCAACAACAATCGCTGCATGTTCTGTGGAAACTGCTACACCATGTGTCCGGCTCTGCCCCTCGCCGACGGCGAAGGTGACGGGATCGCGATCTGGGTGGGAGGAAAGGTTTCCAACGTTCTGTCCGTACCGATGTTCTCCAAGCTCGCCGTGCCTTACATCCCCAACGAGCCGCCCAGGTGGCCGACGGCGGTCAATACCGTCAAGAAGATCGTTGAGGCTTATGCGGCCGGTGGTCGTCGTTATGAGCGCGTGGGCGACTGGATCAACCGTATCGGATGGGAACGTTTCTTCGAGAAGACGGGCCTGGAATTCAGGCATGAGCACATCGACGACTATCGTTTGGCCATGATGACCTGGAGAACCACGACTCAGTTTAAATTCTAGCATACTCCCTGAGGCTGGTGCGGGGATTCTTCCCCGCACCGGTGAGATTCGTGCGAGAGACCCGATGCTGTTTCAGAAACCGCGCCTTGTGATTGCCGCTTTGCGTGGAGGTGCCGGCAAGACGTTCATATCTCTTGGCCTGGCAGCCGCCTGGCGGTTGAACTGCGGGTTGCGGGTGGTTCCCTTCAAGAAAGGTCCCGATTACATCGACGCCGGGTGGCTGTCCGTTGCGGCCGGGCGTCCGTGCTACAACCTGGATCCCTTTCTGATGAAGCCTGACGAAATGCTCCGTTCTTTCGTGCGACGTTCCAACAATGCCGATGGGAGCCTGATCGAAGGCAACCGCGGTCTGTACGATGGAGTGGATGTCCAGGGAAGCTTTTCGACCGCTGAACTGGCCAAGCTGCTTCGATCTCCCGTGGTGCTGGTCCTGGATGCCACGAAAGTGACGAGAACAGCGGCGGCTCTGGTCCTCGGATGCCGGCAACTCGACCCCGATGTGAATATAGGAGGAGTCATCCTCAACCAGGTGGCGGGCAGACGCCACGAGGGGGTGTTGCGAGGGGCCATCGAGCGCTACTGTAATGTTCCGGTGCTGGGTGTGGTACCCAAGGGAGGGGACAACCTTTTCCCGGAACGTCATCTGGGACTCGTTCCACACCAGGAGTCCGAAAATACGGCGGAGGCGGTCACATTTGCCGCCTCCAGGATGAACGAGTGCGTCGACCTCCAGGCTCTGTGGAAGCTGGCCGAAACAGCCGCACCTCTGGGTTGGCCGGTTTGTGCCGGCGAAGCCGAACGGAAGCCGGAGCCGGAAGCGCGGACGGTCATCGGAGTTGTACGTGATTCCGCGTTCCAGTTCTACTATCCGGAAAACCTGGAGGCGCTGGAAGAAAAGGGGGCCAGGCTGGTGGAGATTTCCAGCTTCGACGCCCGTCCGCTTCCACGGCTCGATGCACTTTACATCGGAGGAGGATTTCCGGAGACACACCTGGAGGCCCTTTCAGAAAACAGGGTGTTCAGGGAATCTCTCAGAAAAGAGATCGAAAAGGGTCTGCCCGTCTATGCCGAATGCGGTGGCCTGATGTTTCTGTGCCGTGCTATTCTGCATGGGGGAAAAACCTTCCCGATGACAGGAGTCTTCCCGTTTGACGTGGTCCTCGAAAAGAGGCCGCAGGGACACGGCTACACTGTCATCGAGTGCGTGAATCGGAATCCGTTTTTCCCGGAACGGGCGGTTTTGAGAGGACATGAGTTTCACTATTCGCGCATTATCGGCAGCGATAAGAGCTTTCCGTTTGTCTTCCACCTGAAGAAGGGGCACGGAATAGTGGCAGGATGGGATGGAATGTGGTATAAAAATACTCTTGCATGCTATTCACACATCCACGTGGTGGGAAACGGGCTCTGGGCTGAAGCGCTGATCCGTGCCGCTCGATCCTACCGGAAAGAGAAATCTGTGGAGTCACTGGATCCCAATATCGATCCGGAACGAGGTCTGTCGGGAACCTGTGAATATATAACTGCAATTTAAAAGGAGGTACCGTCCATGGGACAGATTGAATTCAAAGGCAAGTCGTTCGAGATTGACGAAGACGGATTCATCAGCAGTTTCGACCAGTGGTGCCCCGAGTGGGTGGATTATGTCAAGAATTCCGAAGGGATCAGCGAGCTTACCGAAGAGCATTGGAAGGTTATTCACGTGCTCCAGGATTACTACAAGAAGCACGGTATCGCTCCCATGGTCCGCATTCTTACCAAGGTGACCGGATACAAGCTCAAGTACATTTACGAGCTCTTTCCATCGGGACCGGGCAAGGGTGCCTGCAAGATGGCCGGCCTTCCCAAGCCTACCGGTTGCGTTTAGTCTGATCCGGCTTGAGCAAGGAAGCTCCACGGGCGGGGTTAGGGCGCCGTCCGTGGAGCTGTTTTCATGCACTTCCCGAACGTATACGGAGGTGCCTGCTTCCACAATGCCTCCGCCTTCAAAACTCCCTCCGCCCACGTGATGTCCCGTGCTGTGGCTACCCCACCGAGCCAGTCCCTGCTGAGATTCACAACCTATGAATTCTGACCGATCGAAGTCCGATTTCCTTGTCTGAATTCCCATGATCATTCGTGTCTTTCAGGTCCCTCCGGCAGACGAGTGCATCCAGAGTCTTTCACGCATCCGGTGGTTTTCATGCAAAGGATCGATGGCACCACAATGTCATTCCCACGACACCGCCATTTCCACCACACCGTCATTCCCGCAAAAGGCGGGAATCCAGCCCAAGCGCAGATCGTGCCACAAAGATTTCTCCACCCGGGATTGTGCTGCTCTGTCCATCATGTATTCCAGGATCTTCCCCATTACCTGAAACTGTTCAGCCATGCGCAGTCACCCTTCCTGGATTCCATCTTTGCGGGAATGACCTCGCTTTTGTGAATCTGACGTTGTCGGGGTGTATTCCATCTTTGTGCGACAACTGTCCGGGTACGCGTCTGCGAGAAGAAGCTGGCTGCCGGAATAACCTGTTTTTACGAGGGCATATATCTCGATTCTTGCAGGGACGTATCTTCCGAACAGGGTCGTTTGAGGATTTCAGCTGTAGTTCACGAGTGAAGATGGATGCCACAGAAACGAGTCGCCGGGCTTCGACAATTGAACTTGACAACAGGCATGGAAGGGGTTACGAGAAGTAGACCCGGTAGAGGTGAGAGGGAGTTATGGCGTAGGTCTCCCCGGTAACTCGATTCATGGAATTTTCTCATTTCAAGTGACGATGGAGGACAAAACATGTTTAAGGTGACGGTCGACAAGGACAAGTGCATCGGCGACGGCGAATGTGTAGATGTATGCCCGGTTGATGTCTATGAGATGGTTGACGGTAAGGCTGAACCCGTGAACGAGGAAGAATGCCTGGGATGCGAAAGCTGTGTGGAAGTCTGTGAACAGGGTGCCATCACAGTGGAAGAAGTGTAGATTACGGCTCGCGTCTTGCCTGTGAACAGGCCGCTTAACCCTGTGCCGAGGGTTAAGCGGCCTGTTGTTTTTCTAAGAGCCGGCGAAGGCGGGCCTGCTCAGCTGAACCGGCGGGTCCGCGACCTCAGGCAGCCGCATTCCACATCTCTTTATTGCGCGAACAAGCCTGCATGGGAGAAAACAAAACCGCCGACCCTGAAGGGCCGGCGGTTTTGACTGCAGAGGATTTCGCGATCGTTACGGCTTCTGCGCGGGATGACACTGAGCGCAGGTAACGGGAGCCTTTGTTTCAGGGTTTTCCTTTTTCAGTTTCTGATGGCAACCCTGGCAATTGTCGTGAAAAGCAATCTTAAGATTCAGCTTTTGCTGGTCGGGGGGGAGCTTCTTTTCACCCTGGATGGTGGGTTCCGTATGGCACTTCTCGCATTTTTCGACGGGGTCACCTTCCTTCCAGACATTCTTGCCGTCCTTGTAGACATGGTGACAGTCGGCACATGCAATCTTGTGGTCTTCGTAATGCTTTTTGTGCGTGAACTCCACGGGGGCTTTCGTCGGTGTCGGCCAGAGCCCTGCCTTGATGCTCATGACATCCGGACCCTTGTCCACGGCGATTGCCACCAGTGCAGCAGCGAAGACGAGTGCGACCACGGCGACTGCACTTGTAAAGTACTTGCCACGTCTCATGATTTCTTCCCTCCTTTCACTCTCGCTTGAATTATCCCAGCTCACAATTCCCAGACATCGGCCATTTTAGTGAAGATTTTCATTATATGTCAAGAGAGTATTTGCCCGAGGACACGGCAGTTCCGCCCTCGGCCGTCGAGGATCGACTGCAGAGGCGGGCGGAAGATCTCGGGTGTTCAGGAGATCTCGAAGGATGGAGGACTTTGGAAGACAACCATTATTCTGATGAGCCCGCGTTTTTTCGTGGATTGCCAGTGATTCTTGAATGATTAGTTTGGAGTTTAGAAAGAATGTTCGGAGGTCCGGAACCGCGTGTAAGTCGATCGAGCGAAAGAAAGGATGCACCACGGTACATCCTGCAGAGATTCCTCGAACCATGAGAGGTGAAGATGCAGTTCCAGAAACTGACCTTCAGGAATGCAGCGGGGCAGCGACTCGATGCCCGGCTGGACTTGCCCATGGATGAAAAACCTCATGCCTACGCCATATTCGCCCATTGCTTCACGTGTACCAAGAACTTCAATGCGGTGGTCAATATCAGTCGTGCGTTGACAAGAGACAAGATTGCTGTCCTCAGGTTCGACTTTACGGGATTGGGGGAAAGCGAGGGGGACTTCTCGAACACCGGCTTTTCCTCGAACGTATCCGACCTGGTTGCCGCGGCCGAGTTTCTGAAATCCGGCTTTGACGCCCCGAAGCTGCTCATCGGCCACTCCCTGGGAGGTGCGGCCGTTCTTCAGGCGGCAGCGTCGATTCCTTCATCTCTGGCCGTTGCCACGATCGGCGCGCCTGCGGACCTTTCCAGCGTCGCCAGATTTTTAAGCAGGGAAGGACCGGAGATCCGATCCAAGGGTGAAGCCAGGGTGACTCTGGCGGGCAGAAGCTTTAGAATCAGGAAGGAGTTCGTGGATGAACTCGATCGGAGCAGCATGGAGCAGAGTATCCGCCAACTCGGGAAGGCGCTGCTGATCTTTCATTCACCGCGGGATACGATTGTGGGGATCGAATCCGCGGGGAAGATCTTTCGGGCGGCAAGGCACCCGAAAAGTTTCATTTCTCTCGATCAGGCAGACCACCTGCTTTCCAGCAGGTCCGATTCCCTTTACGCCGGGGCGGTTCTGGCCGCCTGGGCCGGAAAATACATCGGCAGCCCGGAAGACAGGGACAGGGAGGAAAGAGACCTCACGGACAACCGGATTGTCGTACATACGGGGCAAACGGGATACCGAACCGAGATCCTGGCTGGCGCGCACAGACTCATCGCCGATGAACCATTTGCCGTGGGCGGATCGGGCACTGGGCCAAGCCCCTACGATTACCTCGTTTCGGCTCTCGGTGCATGCACCTCCATGACGCTGCGCATGTACGCGGACAGAAAAGAATGGCCTCTCGAATCCATCGTGGTGCGGTTGAAACACCGAAAAGTCCATGCCCGGGATTGCAGCGAATGTGAGTCGAAGAGCGGCAGGATCGATGTGGTCGAGCGGGAAATAGAACTGAGAGGACCGCTCGATGCAGAGCAGAGGGAGCGGCTGCTGGAAATTGCAGACCGCTGCCCCGTCCATCGCACTCTGCATTCCGAAGTCAGGGTCGAAACCAGGCTCAAGGCCTGAACCTGGAAACGGGCATTCTTGACGGCGAAACACGGTGGTTGACACCCAAACAAAAATACGCCGCATTTCATAATTTGCTTGAATAGTGCATCATGGAACCTTATTTTTGCGTGGGTCCTGCAGGGGGGCTGGGACAGGCGTATCCAGCCGGAAGTGGAGCCGGGAACGGAAGCCGTCCCGATTACATTATTTCATATCGAGTGGGAGAAGAATCCATGAAACTTCCTTTAGAAATCAGCGCTCGCAATGTTCACATCTCCGAAGGCACAGAGCAGCTCATACGCGAGAAGGCTGAAAAACTGGACAGACTCTACGACAAGATCATCGGATGCCGGGTCAAGGTGGATATTCCTCATCGCAGTCAACGAAGCGGCATGTTGTACAACGTGCGTGTGGACATAACCGTTCCGGGCAGTGAGATCATCGTCAAACGTGAGCCGGATGAAGATCTGCATGTTGCCATAGTGAGTTCGTTCGATACGGCTCAACGGCGTCTGAAAGAGCATGCCGAGAAGCAGCGTGGCGAGGTCAAATTCCACGAAGAGAAGCCCCTTGCGCGGATAACGAGGATTTTCCCCGAGGAAGGGTACGGTTTTCTCGAGACGCCCGACGGCAGGGAAGTCTATTTCCATGAGAACTCCCTGCTGAACTTCAAGTTCAAAGATCTCGTCGTGGGGACCCAGGTTGGTTTTGTGGAGACGGAAGGTGAGAAAGGCCCTCAGGCAAGTTCGGTTACCGTTTACTGACCGGCCGTGATCCGTATCGAGTCCCTTTCCTTCCCCCCCGTTTTCCGCAGGGAGGGAGGGAGGGGAGTCTCATGGCGGCCCGGACCGGTGTCCGGAGACCCCCGGATGGTAAACAGGAAAGAGCGAAATGTCATTGAGCGACTTCGACGTCTTTGTCGTTCTCGTGCTCATCGTGATCAACGGCATGTTTTCGATGTCCGAAATCGCTATTATATCTTCCAGGAAGGCCCGCCTTCAGCAGAGGGCCGAGGAAGGCGATGCCGGAGCACGCACTGCTCTCGATCTCGCCGATTCGCCCAATCTTTTCCTGTCCACGGTCCAGATCGGCATTACGCTGGTTGGAGTCATGAGTGGAGCATTCGGCGGTGCATCCATATCCCACAGGTTGTCCGATATCCTGAGTCAATACGCGGTCCTGGCTCCTTACAGTGATACCCTGTCTCTATTCCTGGTCGTTCTTGCCATCACCTACCTCTCCCTCGTGATAGGAGAGCTTGTTCCCAAGCGGCTGGCCCTCGACAATCCCGAAAAGATTGCTTCCATTGCGGCAAAGCCCATGCGATTCCTGTCAATTGTCGGACTGCCAGCGGTGCGTTTGCTCAGCCTGTCCACGGACGTTGTCTTGAAGGTGCTGCGCGTGCGCCCGTCTTCGGAACCTCCCGTTACCGAGGAGGAAATCAAGGTCCTGATCGAACAGGCGACGATGGCGGGAGTGTTCGAAGAAGCGGAGCAGGACATCGTCGAGAGGGTGCTGCGCCTTGGAGACCGCCGCGTCGGCGGGCTCATGACTCCACGCAAGAAGGTGATATGGCTGGATATCAACGATACCGAGGCTGAAATCAGGCAGAAGATCAAGGAGAGCTTCAATTCCAGGTTCCCGGTCTGCCAGGGAAGGCTCGGCAATATCCTTGGAGTGGTACACGTAAAAGATCTGCTGATGAGCAGCCTGGAAAAGAAGCCTTTCGATCTGAAGTCCCTGATTCAAAAGCCTCTTTTCGTTCTCGAGAACACTCATGCACTGCGGGTTCTCGAACTCTTCAAAGAAACGGGATCGCCCATGGCGATGGTCATCGATGAATATGGGACCATCGAGGGGCTGGTTACTCTGAACGACCTTCTCGAAGCGATTGTCGGAGATATCCCGTCGAGAGACGAGTTCGATGAAGCCAAGGTTGTGCAGCGGGAAGACGGTTCGTGGCTGGTGGATGGAATGCTTTCGGTGGGAGAAATCAAGGAGAAATTCCGTATAAAGAAGCTGCCGGGAGAAAGAAGCGGGCATTTTGAAACCCTGGGTGGTTTCGTGATGGCGCGCCTGGACCGCATCCCTTCCGCAGGGGATAGTTTCCGGTGCTGCGGGTATCGATTCGAAGTCATGGATATGGACGGCCACAGAGTCGACAAGGTTCTTATCGAAATTCTGCCTGAAAAACCCGGGGACGAGGAAGGATGACCGGGGAGCGTTCCCGGCGCAGCTCCGTGACGGCACGGGTAAGCAAGAAGAGTCGGAGTGGTCGCGGCAGTAGGAAGGCAGATGGAGTGTAGATGCCTGATGCGGCCATGCCGATCCGGCACCGGGCATTCAGTTCCTGCTCGAGGCTTTTTTCCCCGATACCTTCACAAGGAAGGGGCGCCATGGCATCGCGGCGATCCGTGGGGGGGGGTGGTAGAGCAACGTTGAAAGGAATGGTGAAAATGCTTCAGCTCTATAATTCACTTACGCGGGAAAAAGAGGAATTCGTGCCCAGGGAGGGGAAAACGGTCAAGATGTTCACCTGTGGACCGTCCATATACCGGAGGCCTCACTTAGGGAATTATCGGAGTTTCCTCTGGGAGGATGTGCTCCTGCGTTACCTGCGACACCTGGGCTACAGGGTCGAGAGGGTTCTGAATTTCACGGACGTGGAAGACAAGGCGATTAAGGAGGCGGATCGGGAAGGAAAGAGCATCGAGGCTTTGACGGGAAGTGTCTCGGAACAGTTTTATCGGGATGCGGAGGTGTTGAGGCTGGATCTCCCCTCGTTCATCCCCCGTTCCTCGACCTGCGTAGACCAGGCTGTCAGGCTCATCCGAGTATTGCTGGCCAAGGGAATTGCCTATCGGCACAAGGAGGACATCTATTTTGATCCCCTGAAGTTCCCGGGTTTCGGTCGGTTATTCGGCCTGGATATGACTCGATGGCCAAAGCAGAAAAGGCGGTTCAGGCTCGACACCTACCCGGGACGAAGGTGGAACCTCGGCGATTTTATCCTCTGGCACGGGTACAGAGACGGAGACGGGATCTTCTGGGAGACCGAACTGGGCCGGGGCAGACCTGCCTGGAACATACAGGATCCCGCCATCATCACGGAACACCTGGGTTACGCCATCGACATCTGCTGCGGCGGCATCGACAACCTGTATCGGCATCACGACTACAATCTGGCAGTCATCGAGGCCGTGTCGGGCCATGAATTCTCCCGCTTCTGGATTCATGGCGAACATCTCCTCGTCGAAGGCCGCAAGATGTCCAAGAGCCTGGGCAACATCGTTTACCCGGATGATCTTCTCGCAGACGGGTGCAGCGGGCGGCACATCCGCTTCTATCTCCTCTACGGCCACCACCGGAAGAAGATCAATCTCACCGATAAAAGGTTCAGGCAGGCATGCGAGGAGTTGGACGTGTTCGACGCGGCGGTTCGAAAGATCACCAGGATTCCGAAGAAGGACCGGCCGGGCAACGCTGATCCGAGCGGCGCTGCAGCAGGTCTTATCGACAGTTTGCGGCGCGGATTCGAAGACCGTATGAATGACGACCTCGACATCAAGGGGGCCTTCGACTTCCTTTCCGGGGTTGTTTCGAGGCTCGAATCCATGGAAAGCAGGGGAGAACTCACCGCCGAACACAGAAAGAGGATCAAAGAATCTTTGCAGGCGATCGACCGGGTCTTGCAGGTGGTCTTTCCGTAGTCCGCAGTCCGACTATCTTTTCGTTTGAAGGGGAAGAGCCGATTCGTCGGAAGAAGTGGGAATGGATCCCGTGGATCGACTGAAAACCGCACATGCGACATGGTAGTCCCAGCCTGCCTGGACCTGGTTGACGCTGGCTCTTACCAGCGCAGCTTCCGCGTCAAGAAGGTCGTTCATTGTGCCGGCCCCGACGGCGTACCGCTCGCGGGCCAGTCTTGCTCCTTCCGCGGCATCCTTCACCTGTGCAGCCGTGGTCTGAACCGCCTCGCAGGCTTCCTGCAACCTCGAATACGAAGACCACACCTCCTCCCGGACGCTCAGCAGGATCTTCTCGACTTCCGCTTCCTGGCGGGATAGTTCGGCCTTGGTTCTTGCCAGGCGGTGAGAAAGTGCGTAGCCCGTAAACAACGGCACCTCGACGGCGACTCCGAGGAGCCAGTCTTCGTCCTGAGGCAGGAATTCCGCATCCCGCCAGCCGAAGCCTCCCTCAGCCCTTATCTTCGGACCGAATGCACTCTTCGCGCTGTCGACACCGTAACGAGCGACACCCACGCGCTGGAGGGCTGCCCGTATTTCATGTCTTCTGCGCATGGCGTCCCTCACGGCGCTGTCCAGATCCAGGCCGGCCGGTGAGGTGGGTTCGGGCGCCGTTCGGGCAATGTCGAGAGGCACTTCGGCGGGCAGCCCCATAACGGTGTTGAGCCTGCCTCTCGATACCTGGATCAGACCCTCGGCTCTCACGAGAGCCAGGCGTGCTTCCGCCACCTCGACTTGGGCACGCACCACGTCCTGCTTGGGAACCGCGCCTGCGGCCTTCCTGTCTATTGCCAGTTGCAGATGGTCTTCAGACCGGGCGAGATTCTCCAGCGCAACCGACCTTGCTTCCAGGGCAGCGAGGTACCCGTAATAACCCGTGTGAACATTCAGGGAGATATCCTGCCTTATGGCCGCCGCTTCTTCCGCAGCCAGGTCCTGCCTGGCAAGAGCCGCTCGAAGCTGTGCCTGTCGGTCTCCGCTGTCGTAGATCGTGTAACGGCTCCTCAACCCCGCGGACCAGTCGTCGGTCGGGCCGATTATAGTGGGGATTTGAGGGCTTATGAAAACGCTCGGCAGGAAGGCATGCCTCTGCCAGCGGCTGTACCCGGCATGCAGGCTGAGATCCGGATAGTAGGCCGATCGAACCTCGCCTGCGGATTCCCGGGCGATCAGGATGCCTTCCTGGGCTGCCCGGTTGAGCGGGTTTCTGTCCAGGGCCACGTCCAGGCAGGTATTCAATGTCAAAGGGCGGGCTTGTGGAACTCCCTCCCCGGGACCCTGAGCCGAAGCCGTTTCGTCTCGATCCTCCACCTGCGGCGGACTGTCGATTCTCGCCAGGTAGGGTTCGATTGCGGGCACCGGGGGTTGATCTCGGAGGCTGCAGCCAGCCCACATCATCCCTGAAAGGACGAGTGCTGGAAGGATCATTGTTCTCAGGATTTTCAAGCGGATTTTCCCTTCCTTTGCGGCTGTTTGGTTCGTCTATACCGGGGACCCAAAAACATGAGACGGGTTCCCGGGTTGGAGTCCGTCCTTATTCGTGCTGCGCAGCATCCAGGATGATTTCGGCATCCGCCGGCATTCCGGACTTGAGTTCGAAGTAAAGATTTCGAATATCGACCTTGATGCGATAGACCAGTTTCACCCGTTCTTTTTCCGTCTGCACCGTCTTAGGGGTGAATTCGGCTTCGGGTGAAATAAACGACACGATACCTTTGTAGACCCTGCCCGGGTAGGTGTCTGCACTGACTCGCACTTCCTGCCCCAACTTGACGCGTCCGAGGTCGGTTTCGAGGATGTAACCCCGGAGCCACACATTCTCGAGATCGGCCACCGTGACTACCGGAGTTCCGGGAGAAACGTATTCGCCCGGTTCGATGTTCTTGGACAGCACAATGCCGTCAAGGGGGCAGAAAACGGTGGCGTACCCCAGTTTCGTTTCGGCAAGGCCCAGAGCCTGGCGTGCTTGATCGAGGCGGGCACGTGCCTGGTCGATCTTTTCCCTCCTGGGCCCCTCGCGCACAAGCAGCCATTGCTGTTCGGCTTCCTTCACCCTTGCCTGGGTGGTTTCGAAAGCCGTTCTGGCCGCGTCGAGTTCCCGGGTGGATATGACGTCCTTCCTGTGGAGTTCGACCTGCCTGGCGTAGTCTGCTTTCATGTTGGCCGCTTCGGACCTGGCTCTTTCGAGTACCGCTCTGGCCTGGGCGATCTCTTCGGGACGCGACCCGGCTTCGAGTTCTTCCAGGGAAGAAGCGGCTGCGGCAACTTCCGCCTGCCTCAAGGCAACCTCCTGCTGGAATTCCGTCTTGTCCAGAACCGCGATCACCTGGCCCGCCTTCACCCCCTCGCCTTCAGAAACGAGCCTTTCCTGCACGCGGCCGGGCACCTTGAAACTCACCTGGGTTTCCGTGACCTCGATGTTCCCGGAGATCTTTACGGTTTTCAGATCCCCGGGCTGACGACGGAGGATCATCTGCCAGGCGGTCAGAGCGACACCGGCAAGGACGATCACAAGAAGGACAATCAGCTTTTTCTTACTCCTCATGCAGGTTCTCCCTGGACGGGCTGCCTTGCATCGCAAGGAGCCCTGGCGGACAAGGCCCGGAATGCCTTTGGCCCCGAAAAGACCCGACGCTCGCCATGGATCGAAGCGGTGCAGTCTCCACAAGGCATATCGGCTGCGGCACGAAGGAATTCTTCGTCCGCACATCTCCACGACCTGAACTCTATTGAATGGCTCGATTCCGGTCAAGAGAAGACAGCCCACCGGCGGTCTTTCAAAGATGGAAAATACCTGGCGGGTGCGACAAGGATGATCAGGTTCTTCCTGCAAACTTCCATGAGCCGGGGGCTCACAACCAACTGTGAAAATGCACTGATAATCATTGCCACAGCAACGTCATTGCGGCGAAGATCACAACGTCATTCCCGCGAAGGCGCGAATCCAGGAAGGGTAACCGTGCAGGGCGAAACAATTTCGGGAATGGGAAAGAGCCTGGAAGACAAGATGGATGGAGCAAAGCAATCCCGGGTGGAGAGATCCTTATGGCGCGATATGCGCTTGGACTGGATTCCCGCCTTTGCGGAAATGATGTTGTGATGCCATCGATCCTTTGCATGAAAAGCACCGCATGAAGAGCACCGGAGTACTCGTCTGCCGGATGAACGGGAAATCATGCATTGTCTGCGCAGTCCAGCCATTCCGATACGAGATCCAGGAGCGCTTCCCGACCGTAGCCGGTGGATGCCGAGAAGAAGATCAGCCGCTCCGCGGGAATCCCCAGGCTCGCCGCAGCCGTTTTCCTCTTCGCTTCCCATTGGTTGCGGGAAATCTTGTCAGCCTTGGTGAGAACCGGGATACTGGGAATCCGTCGAGCCAGGAGCCACTGCTGGAGCTTCAGGTCGTCGGCGGTGGGAGGATGTCGGATGTCCAGGATGTGCACGATGCCTCGAAGCGCCCTGCGCGTCGTGAGATATTCTTCCACCATGGGACGCCATGCCGCGCGCACCTTCTCCGGCACCCGCGCAAATCCATACCCGGGAAGGTCGACAAAATGAAAGGAGCCGTTGATTCTGAAAAAATTGATCATCTGGGTTTGGCCGGGAGTACGGCTGGTTCTCACGAGCTTTCTGCGTTGAACGAGGCAGTTGATGAGTGAGGACTTGCCGACGTTCGATCTGCCGGCAAAAGCCACCTCGGGAAGACCGTCGGATGGATACTGGGAAGAACGCACGGCCGAAATGACGAATTCGGCCGATGTGATGGCGTGGATGTTCATTTGCGAACCGCGGTTTTCTCAGGATCGGTTCTGAAGATAGGTTTCAATCCGCTGGAGCCCTTCCGTGATATTGGCCAGGGAGTTGGCGTAGCTGAATCGCACATATCCCTCGCCGTTCGGCCCGAAGTCGACTCCTGGCGTGATGCCCACCCTTGCCTTTTCGAGGATTTCGAAGGCGAAGGAGTAGGAATCTGTGGTGAATCGACGTGCATTGGCAAAAACGTAGAATGCGCCCGTGGGTTCCACGGTTATGCCGAAGCCGATTTCTCGGATGCGGCGCAGGATGAACTGCCTTCTCCGGTTGTATCGCTCCCACATCTGGCGCAGGTCAGCCTTTACGCTGGGTTCCGTGAGAGCCGCGTAACCAGCGGCTTGTGCCACCGAATTGGCCGAGATGAAGAAGTTCTGGAGCATGATCTGCATGGGCCGGATAAATTCGGGAGGAACGATCAGGTACCCGAGCCTCCATCCCGTCATGGCGTAGAGTTTTGAAAACCCGTTGAAGACGATGCAGTTGTTCGTATACTCGAGCATGGTATGAGCCCGGCCCTCGTAGACGAGGCCATGATAGATCTCATCGCTCAAGATCAGTTTCCCCATGTCCGCGATTTCCGCCATGCGTTCCGGCGAAAGGAGATTGCCCGTGGGGTTGGCGGGCGAATTGATGAGGATGGCCCTTGTTTTGGGAGACAGGGCCGCACGTATGGATTCCGGCCGGTACTGAAAGGCGTCTTCCTCGTAAACGGGGATGGCTTTGGGAATGCCTTCCAGAAAACGAACGAAGTTCGGATGGCAGGCATAGCCCGGGTCGGAAAGAATCACCTCCTCGCCGCGGTCAAGAATGGTGCTCATCGCCACAAGAAACGCGGGTGATGTTCCCGAGGTGATGAGAACCTGGTCGGGATCGAGGTTCCGAACGCCGTAGGTTTCGTCGTAGTATGCACATATGGCTTCACGCAGCTTGCGCGCTCCCAGGCTGTGAGTATACCGAGTCTCTCCTCTTTCAAGGGCCTGGACAGCGGCCTTCTTGATCGCTTCGGGCGTATTGAAGTCAGGTTCGCCGATTTCCAGGTGAATGACGGATTCGCCGGCCCGTTCCATCTCCTGGGCTTTTTCGAGGATGTCCATGACGATGAATGACTTGAGTTCCTGAACCCTTTTGCACACCACGTTGAATCCCACCTTTCTTCCCGAATGACCTGCCGGATATTCACGATGAACAATGCGATCAAAACGAAGCCGGAACCTTGATGATGACGGGAGTTCCTTTCAGTTCCTTCCCGAGCTGCGTCATCAGAGTATTCGCTTTGTCCAGGCTGTCGACGGGGTTGAGCTGAACGACATAGATCGGTCCAAGTACCTGGTGCCTGACGGGCCTGACGATTGCGCCGAAGCCTCTCGATTTCAGCTTCTCTTCCATCTTTTCCGCCACTTCCTTATCGAAGAAGGAACCTACCTGAACGATGTAGTCCCACTGCTGACCGGGCTGTGACGGCTTTTCCGGCCCTGCTGGACCGGTCTGCTCCGAAAGGCCGGGCGGAACCGATTTCCGTTCCATCGAATAAGGCGGGTTCGCCGACGCATCGGCTTGATCGGGAAGCGCCTCCATACGCTGAATATCCGGAGGCGAGATGACCTCGACGCGATGCAGACTCTCGACAGCAGAAGACGTGGATGCCGCCTCTTTCGAATGCATCAAAGTCTGCAGGCGCTGCAGGTATTTCGCGGCTTCTTCGGCATTGGCGGAATGAGGATCGAGCCGGGTCACGCGGTTGAGGGAATACAGGGCCGGTTCCAGGTCTCCGGCCAGGTAGCTCATGATTCCATACCGCAAATGAGCTTCCACGAGGTCCGGAGCGAATTCGGTCGCTTTTCCATAGCATCTGCGCGCCTCGTCTCCTCGCTTCATGCCTTCCAGGATCTGTCCCATGCGGAAATAGGCCTGTCCATAAGCGGGAAAAAGCCGGACAGCTTCCCGGTATTCCTTTAATGCTGCTTCCTGATCGCCTTTTCTTTCATACAACCGGCCGAGATTGTAATGGACGTAGTGAGGCGTTTCGTAAAAGGGATTGGCAAGGGCTTTTTCGAAGCACAACTGAGCCATGTCCATCCGGCCCTGTTCGGCGTACAGGGCGCCCAGCGCGTTCTGCGCTTCCGAAAAATCGGGTTTCAAGGCAAGAGCCTTGTTGAAATGAGCGACGGCTTCATTCTGCATGCCGCGATGATTGTAGGCGAGACCGAGGTAGTACTGGATCCATGGATCGCTGGGGCGCTTCTTCGCCGCCTGGGTGAGACATTTCAGGGCTTGAGCCGTATCGCCCGCAGCCAGGAATTTTTCGCCCATCTGCTGCAGTTGCTGAGGGCTGTACCGTGCGATGGAATCCCTGCCCGTGGTGGAACATGCTCCTGAAATCAACAGCGACAGCAACAGGAACACCCGAAAGCATTTCACGGATGACATCAGATCACCTTGTTAAGAGAATACTCGATGATTCCTTCAGCACCCCGCTTGAGCAACTGGGGGATCAATTCTCTCACCGTGTTCTTGGATACGATCGTCTCCACAGAAAGCCACGTGCTGCGGTACAGGTGAGCAATGGTCGGCGCGTTCAGGCTGGGAAGAAGCTCGATTACGCTGTTCAGGCGGTCTTCCGGGACGTTCATCTTTATGCCGACCAGTTCCTCGGCGCGAAGCGCACTCTGAAGAAGCAGTGAAATCTGTTCGATCTTCTCCCTCTTCCACGGATCCTTCCACGCGTCATGGTTGGCGATGAGCTGGGTGTTGGACTGCATGAGTTCCCTGACGATCCGCAGCCCGTTTGCACGCATGGTCGCACCCGTTTCGGTTACCTCGACGATGGCGTCGCACAGGCCGGCTATGACCTTGGCCTCGGTGGCCCCCCATGAGAATTCGACGTTGACCCGGATCCCCTCGGCCTCGAAATGCCGGCGAGTGAAATTGACGAGTTCCGTGGCGATCTTCTTGCCTTCGAGGTCCTTCAGTTCCTTTACGGAGGAATCCATGGGCACGGCCAGGACCCAGCGCGCAGGACGCTGGCTGACCTTGGAATAGATAAGGTCCGCGACCACGAAGACGTCCGAATCGTTTTCCATGATCCAGTCACGCCCCGTCAAGCCGACATCGAAGGTGCCGCTTTCCACGTACCTGGACATCTCCTGTGCCCGGCAGATGGAACAGCTGATTCGAGAATCGTTGATCTCGGGAAAATAGTTCCTGTCCGAAAGGGAAATGCGCCAGCCGGACTGGCGGAAGAGCCGTATGGTCGATTCCTGAAGGCTTCCTTTCGGTATGCCCAAAGCGAGCTGTTTCACTTCCTGTAGACCTCCCTGGGGTCGAAGACCTGTTTTTCGACAATATCGAGACGCCCGTTTTCGTACCGCCTGTAAAAGCAGCTCTGATAACCGGCGTGGCAGGCCGCTCCTCCCAACTGCACGACTTTGAGCAGTATGGTGTCCCTGTCGCAGTCGAGAAGGATCTCCTGCACCAGCTGCACATGCCCCGATTCCTCGCCCTTGAGCCAGAGTTTCTGCCGGGACCTGCTCCAGTAATGGGCCTTTTTTGTCTCGATCGTCTTTCTCCAGGCGAGTTCATTCATATAGCCCAGCATGAGTACCTTTCCGTCGCCGGCATTTTGAGCGATTGCGGGAAGTAAACCATCATTTTTACTAAAGTCGGGTTCCAATGTCAACGCTCCTCTCACTTGGCTGGTTCCTGAAAAGCCGGCTCAAGGCACGTATTCGGCCGCAAGCTGGCCGCATGCCGCCCCTATGTCCGCACCGCGGCTTTTCCTGATCATGGCGGTGATTCGAGCCTTCTGCAGGATTTCCTGGAAGGCGAGTATTCGTTCCTCGGAAGAAGCTTCGTACAGGGCGGCGTTCCGATGTGGATTGAATGCGATCAGGTTCACCTTGGCGCGCACTCCGTGAAGAATCCTGACCAGATTGCGCGCGTCTCGCGGTTTGTCGTTGATCCCGTCGATAAGGAGGTATTCGAAGGTGATGCGCTTTCTGGGGGGAAGGGGATAGGCGCGGCATGCCGCCATGAGTTCTGAAAGGGGATAGGTTCGATTGACGGGCATCAGTTCGCTGCGCAGGGCATCGTCGGCGGCATGCAGGCTGATGGCCAGGTTTACGGCGCTGTCTTTTCCCAGTCGATAGAGCTGGGGAACGAGGCCGGCGGTGGATAAAGTGATGCGCCGGTGGGAGAAGGCAGGGCCGTTGGGATCGGCAAGAATCCTGATGGAGTTCACCACCGGTTCATAATTGGCCAGGGGCTCGCCCATACCCATGTAGACGATATTCGTGATATGTGTTCGTGACCTGATGTCGTACTGGACCTGGAGGACCTGGTCAACGATTTCGCCGGCGGTGAGATTCCGTTTGAACCCGAGTGAGCCCGTGAGGCAGAACTTGCAGCCGAGTGCGCAGCCCACCTGGCTCGATATGCACAGAGTACACCTCGGCGGGTCCGGAATGAGGACCGCCTCGGTGAAATGCCCGTCCGGGAGCCGGAACAGGTAGCGGGCAGTTCCGTCGGCGGCTTCGATCTTCTTGACGATTTCGAGCGCATCCAGGCGTGTGCCCTGTTCCAGCTGCACTCGAAAGAGCCTGCTCAGATCGCTGCACTCATCCCACGACCGTATTCTCCTGGCGTACACATGCTTGAACAACTGGCGGGCACGGAAAGATCGTTCGCCTATGCTCTCCACCCAGGCCTCCAACTGAGCCAGGGTGAAGTTCTTGATAAAAATAGGTTCCATCATTGAAAAACATCAACCTGTCCGCACCAGGTATTGATCTTCGGGGCGGTCCTGCAGAATGGCCTGATTATACTTTCTTATATCCACGGAGTCGTACCACTGGTAGCCTGTTTCCCGGCACTCGCGGCATGCCTTTCTCGGGATATGAACGGCAAAGATGCGACGGCCCCTGTCCGTTTCGGAATCGATTCTCAGTACTCCGCTGCAATCGGGGCATACGCGTATGGTTTCCTTCTGGGTCTCCAGGATATTGTCGGTGTCGTAAAAAATGGTGCGTTCACGGTCGGCGAATTTCTTGCCCGCCAGGGACTTTTCCCGCATATCGGTCCCCCTGTTCCAGACATCCATGACTTCACGCACCACCTTTTCTATGTAACGGGTGGTATCGGGGGATTGCCGGATCTTTTCGGGGTGGTAGTCGGGTTCCTTCACATTGCTGTAATCCAGGCCCGCCATCGCCATGATGATACCCACGTTCACATAGGGAAGAGCTCCCTCGATGGAGTAACCGCCTTCCAGAACCGCGATATCCGGCTCGAGGCGCCGCGTAAGTTCCGCGTAGCCCTGTGCGCAGAAGTTCATGTTCGTGATGGGATCCGTGTAATGATTGTCCTGCCCTGCGGAGTTGACGATGATATCGGGTTTGAATTCCTCGAGGATGGGCAGGATGGCGTTGTCGAGCGTGAACAGGAACCCCTCCTCGGATGTACGGGGAGGGAGAGGAATGTTGATGGTTCTGCCCGGCGCCGTCGGCCCTCCGATCTCGTAATGGAATCCGGTTCCGGGGTAGAGTGTCCTGCCGTCCTGGTGGATCGAAATGAAGAGAGTGTCCGGATCATGCCAGTAAATGTCCTGGGTGCCGTCTCCATGATGACAGTCCGTATCCACCACAGCCACCCGGTCGACTCCATAGGCCTGCCTCAGGTACTCGATCATGATGGCCTCGATGTTGATGTTGCAGAAGCCACGAGCTCCATGCACCACCCTCATGGCGTGGTGACCGGGGGGGCGCACCAGGGCGAATCCGCGGTCAATGTTCTTCTCGAGCACCTGGATGCCTATCGTCTTGGCGCCACCCGCGCTGATCAGATGAGATTCCGTGGCGATGCTCATCTCGTCCGGATAGCTGAAATGAACGCGCCGGATGTCCTGAATTGTGGCCAGGTCCGGCTTGAATTCGATGATCCCGTCGATGTCGAGAAGTCCCTCCTCGAAAACCTGGTCCTGAGTATAAAGCAGGCGCTCTTCCCTTTCGGGATGCGTCGAACTGATGGCCCAGTCGAAGGCAGGGAAGAAAACCAGACCCGTTTTGCTTTTCGTTCTCAGCATGCGTTCGCTCCTTCACCACTCAAGGCAGCGGACCCTTTCCCGGATCGCGTACGGAACCGGGGCGGCTGCGGCACGCCGGTCTTTGACCGGTGTAGAAAGAAGGCTGTTCCTGCCGCCGGTGAGCACCTGCGCCCGTCGCCTTCATGACGGGGCGGCGCCTGTCGGGATGATCGGCCGATAGAATGACCGGCTGCCATGATGGGCGGTTGTCGCGATAACCCGTCGGCCGGGGCTTCTTCAAGAACGGCTAGGTGGCGCCCGGCAGCGGACAGAAGTTGAAAAGCCTTTCGGCGATGTCTCTGTATTCGGGAATGAGTCCGGGCTTGATCTGCACCTTTACCCTGATGTTGCGCCCGCTGGTATAATAATCCCGCACCATGTTGAACTGAACTTCCTCCAGGACTTCCATCTCCAATTCGGTCTCCGCGGCCCCTTCCTTGAGGCACTTTTTCCTGAGGAGTTCAAAAGCCAGTCCCACGGCCGTTTTCTTGTCAAAATCCCGCTTGACGGTCTGGTAGAATTCTTCCTCGGGGGCCACGACGATTCCCCGTTCCGTATCGGCAAAAAGGGTCACCTCCGAGGTGTTCTTGGCAAGGGCTGCGCCTATGGCATTGGCGACGTGCCACTGCGGCACCACGTGGACCTGGAAATCCGTGAGGGAAGCAAGCCGGAATGCGAAAAAGGGAGCCGGTCCTCCCAGGACGAGAATCTCCCTGGGTCTGACCTGGTGTCCCTCGAGCACTTCCTGGACGGTGTAGACGGGCTTGCTGTTGATCCCCTCGATCATCGTGGCCGCGGCCGCCAGTATCTCATGACAGGCCTGGTCGAATATGAGGTGCGCAGTGTCCTCGGACGATATTCCCAGTTGATCCGCAAGATTCCGAATGCCTCTCACAGATGCTTCCATATTCCCGTTCGTGGCCTTTCCGAGCACAAAAAGAGCATCCGTGGGGGTGGGTGCGGGGCCTCCGTAGGCCATGGCCGGCCCCTGCCGGTCAGGCCCGATCTTCAAGCTTCCATTGACGATCCTCACGGTGCTGTCCCCCCCCAACCCGATGGAATGAGTGTGGAGCGACCGAATGAGGGTCTTGTACCCTCCCAGTTCACAGCCCATGGGATCGAGGAGGGGAACTCGGCGGATGAGAATGGCCATGTCCGTGGTGGTTCCACCGATGTCGAGAACCAGGGTCTCTTCCGTGTCGGAGGCAAAAGGAAGCGCCCCCATCACGCTGGCTGCCGGACCTGAGAGAATGGTCTGGCCGGGCATGTGGAGGGACGCCTCGAGGCTCATGGTGCCCCCGTCGGCCTTGAGAACGTATATGGGGATGTTCAGCCCTTTTTTCTTCAGAGAATTGTGCACAGCTTGAAAAAACTTGCTGTGTATGGGATACACAGCGGCGTTGAGATAAGCTGTCGCGATGCGGCGCGGGAAACTCAGGTTTCCGGAAAGGCGGTGCCCCAGGACCACATTTTCAAACCGGTTACCCAGGATGTCACGAATCTGGATCTCGTGCTTCGGGTTCCGGACCGAAAACTTGCCTACTACGCCAACCTGGCGGACATCCTCGGCCAGGAGCCGTGAAGCCACGTTTTCGATTTCCTGGGCATTTACGGGCTGTATCTCCCTGCCGCGATGATCGATCGATCCGGAAACACAGTAATAATGGCTGCCTGTTCGAAAACTCCCGGGATCGATTCCGGGTCCGGCGGAAACGATCATGCCCGTTTCGACCATCTTGCCTTCAGCAATGGCGTTGGTGGTAAGAGTCGTACTGAGAACAGCCCTGCGGATGCTCTCGGGCGGAACGTCCTGAGTGACCTCCTCGAGCCCTTTCCAGACGCAGTCGAACAGGTTCGAATGGTCCGTGGGGACCTTGGTCTCGCGGAGAATGCAGTCTTCTCCTATGAGAACAACATCGGTGTGCGTGCCGCCAACGCCAAGCCCTATGATCATCGCGTTCCCCTGAAACGCCGGACAGATCAACCAAGCATGCGGGCAGGAACCCGGCATCTACTGGTGATGGATTTCACAAAGTTTGCTGACCGATTATCTTGATTCTTTTCCTACTACACAAAAATGCTAACGGAAAGGTCAAAGGCTGTCAATGCAACTGTTCACGGGAATGCAATATTTCTTCCGCCTTCCTGCCCGTGTGCTTTTCCTCTTCCCCGGGAAACGGAAATCCATTTTCACTCGGCCCGGATTCCAGCCCCGGCAAAGCCGGGATCGCCCGCGCCGGGTGATCCCGGATGTCGAGATAAGTTTCTCATTGTCGATATTCGGAGGTTGTGAAGAGGGGTGTGCATCGAACGCAGGTCCGGCCGGGAGTGGCCGAATGATCAGTATCGTCAATTCAGGAATACCTCGCGGTAGAAGTCGTAGTGCTCCGTAACGGCTCCGGCACCCCTGATCACTGACCTCAAAGGATCTTCAGATCTACCCACCTCCAGGCCGGTCGTCTCGTGGACAAGGGCATTCAAGCCCCTCAGCAGAGCGCCTCCCCCGGCGAGCCAGATCCCGTTTTCAGCAACGTCGGACGCAAGGTCTGGAGACGCCTTCTCCAAGACACGCCTGACGGCCTCCACTATCGTCATGGTGGACTCCCGAATGGCCGTGCGTATATCCGAATCTGTAATGGACACGACTTTGGGCATACCGGTACTCAGGTCTTTGCCTCGAAGCTTGATCTCGAGGGGCTTTCTCAGGGGTACTGCCGCTCCTATCTTGATCTTGATGATTTCAGCCATCGTCTCGCTTATTCCCAGGCGGTGCTCCTGGCGCACGAACTTGCATATGGCCTCATTGGCCTCGTCTCCGGCCACCCTCAGCGATTCGCTGCAGGTTATGGCAAACTTGGATATGATGGCCACCTCGGTTGTTCCTCCCCCGATGTCGACCACCATCTGGCCCCTGGGCTGGTCGATGGGCAGACCGGTCCCGATGGCCGCCGCCATGGGTTCCTCGATGAGATTCACCTTGCCTGCGCCTGCCAGTTCGGAAGCCTCCATCACCGCACGCTTCTCCACGGAAGTGATCCCGGACGGCACCGCAACCACCAGTTTCGGGCGCGAGAGGGGAAGGCGCCTGAAAACCTTTCTCAGAAACGTCTGGATCATGAAGGTCGCCGTTTCGAAATCGTGGATCACTCCATCCTTGAGAGGGCGGGCAATGAGAGTATTCCTGCCGTGCCGGCCAACAAGGTTCTTCGCCTCCTTTCCCACTGCGATCACCTTGTTGGTTTCCTTGTCGATGGCAACCATGGAGGGCTCATCCAGGATCACCCCCTTGCCCCTGACATAAACCAGGGTGTTTGCCGTGCCGAGATCCATGGCCATGTCCTTTGAAAGGAAGTCCAGCATCCGACCGATCATCTCATTTCCCCTCGTATTTGTGGTTTGCCTCACACCCGATGCGACCGCCATGACGAAAACTCAGCAAGTATATAACAAATATTCGAACAGGGATGCAAAAGGGAACGTTATCTCGATGATAATTCGAGGAAATTAAGACAGGCCAGCCGTACGGTCAACTGCGGAAGGGGACCGAACTGAATGGCGAAGTCGCGAACAAGGCGATTTTGTGGGATTTTCGGTTGACAAAAGGCCCGTGGCTGAACATACATTATGCATTGCCTCACAGTTCTTATAGAAGTCAGGCCTTAAGTCGGAATGATTATCCGAACAGCGGCAGGCCAGAGCAGGCAGGGGAATGACATCCCAGGAGCGAGGGGGTCACTCTTCGTGTCTTTGTCGGACAGCGCGAACGTCCGCGCCTGCAGCTTTGCGCCGCGGGGCATAATGTCTAGGGGGGGAGATGCCCGAGATGGATGGCAGGCTACGATTTATCCTGGCAGGTTTTTTCCTGGTGTTCACGCTGCTGTTCCACGGCGCGGCTCAGGCCAGGGAAATGTGCGTCAATTCCCATTCCGCCATACTCATCGACATGACCACGGGCAGGGTGCTGTTCGAACAGAACGCCGACGCCCCTATCGCTCCTGCCTCCATTACCAAGGTTCTCACGCTTTATGTCCTTTTCGACGCAATCCGCGAAGGCCGGGTACACCTCAACGACCATGTCGAAGTCAGCCGACGCGCGGCGTCGACAGGGGGATCCAGGATGGGGCTCCGAGCCGGTCAACGCGTTCCCATGGAAGAGCTCATCAAGGGCATGGCGATTGTTTCCGGCAACGACGCCTGCGTCGCTGTAGCGGAGCATGTGAGCGGGGACGTGGAGACCTTCGTGCGAAGGATGAACGCCAAGGCCAGGGAACTGGGCATGAAGAACAGCCGATTCATGACGCCCAACGGCCTTCCCGCCAAGGGGCAGATTACCACGGCACGTGATGTGGCAAGACTGTCGATAGCCTATCTGCGTCGCTTCCCGGATTCTCTGGTGATCCATTCCATGAAAGCGTACACGTATAATGCGTCCACCCACAGGAATGCCAACAGGCTTCTCGGCAAATGTGAAGGGGTGGACGGACTCAAGACCGGTTTTGTCTGCGCGTCCGGCTACAACATCACTGCAACGGCGAAGCGGGGTGACGTGCGCCTCCTCGCCGTGGTGATGGGGGCTCCCGGTCCGGGGGTGCGCGCGACCGAAACAGCGAGGCTGATCGAGGCTGGATTCGAGGAGGTGGCTCCCTGGGCGGTTGGAGTTCGGTATGTGGATGAGCCATCGAGGAAAAGCGGTGCAGCGGCAAAGGTGAGAACCTCGAAAGCGACAGCAGGAAAACACGGGGATGCACGAGTGAAGACGGCTTCCGCAGGCGGGGCTTCCAAGTCGCTCGGAAAGCCTGCGAAAAGCGGTTCAACAAAACCTGCGGCCTCTCCCGTGACCTCGAAATCCCGGACCTCCCACGCGAAAAAGACTGCGACCGCAACGGAAAAGAAAACGGCTGCAAAAGCCCGGTCCGGCTCCGAACCCAGGCCGAAAGTGGCCGCCAAATCGTCGACGGGCAAGGCGGCGGAATCCGCAGGCAGCAAGGTGGCAGGCAAGGCCTCGGCCCGTCCAGGAAAAGACGCGGACATGAGGAAGACTCAGGCTGCTCAGAGTTCAAAAACCATATCAGGCGCCGAACAGGCTCATACCAGTTCAACCCCTTCCAGAAAGAACGGCTCGCCCCAGAAACCCCGCAGTCAGGCCGAGGCTTCCCGCAAGAAGAACCAGGGCTAGATCATCCATCCTGCCGGTGTCTTCCCTGGACCGTGTGAGGGCTCCGGTGCTCGAGCGTGCCATTCAATCGAAAGCAGTGAGAGAGCCGGGTATACCTGCGCCCGGCGCGGTTGCTGACCATGTCTCCGGGAGAGTGGAGAAGAAGCGATGATCTTTATTGGAGTGGACACGGGCGGGACATTCACGGATTTCATCTACAGGGACGGTGGTGAATGGGGTGTATACAAGCTTCTGTCCACACCTTCAGACCCTGCAGCAGCCGTGCTGGCGGGCATTCGGCATATTGCCGGCAGCGGACCCGTGCACATCGTTCACGGATCTACGGTGGCCACCAACGCAATCCTGGAAAGAAAGGGCGCGGTTACGGCTCTTGTGACGAACAGGGGCTTTGAAGACATTATCGAACTGGGCAGGCAGTACCGGGGGAGCCTTTACGATCTCGCATACCGCAAGGCCCCCCATATCGTTCCTCATGACCTGAGATTCGGAATCGAGTGCAGGGTGATTCCGGATGGCACGGTACTGGAAGGGATGAATGACGAGTCTGCCGCACGGGTGGCGAGACAGGTGGCAGATTCAGGGGCCGAATCCGTGGCGGTTTGCTTCCTGTTTTCCTTTGTGAACCCCGGCCATGAAACGAGGATGGGAGAACTCCTCGAAAGACTCGGCATGCAGGTCTCCCTTTCGCACCAGATCCTGGGCGAGTTCAGGGAATTCGAGAGAACCTCGACCACCGTGGTCAATGCTTATGTCGCACCCAGGATGAAGGGATACCTTTCGAACCTGCTCGATTCTCTGGACGAGAAAGACCGGTTGAGCATCATGCAGTCGAACGGCGGCAGTATCTCGGCTCATGCAGCCATGCGGGAGCCCGTGAGAACGATCCTTTCCGGGCCTGCGGGAGGAGTTGTCGGAGCCTTTGAGGCGGGCAGAATGAGCGGCTTCACGAAACTCGTTACCTTCGACATGGGCGGCACATCGACGGATGTCTCTCTCCTGGACGGCGCGGTCTCCCTCACCTTTGAATCCAGTATAGGCGGCTATCCTGTGAAGGTGCCCATGATCGACATACACACGGTTGGAGCGGGAGGGGGATCCATTGCTTTTCTGGATGCGGGGGGAGCGCTCCGCGTGGGACCTGAAAGCGCTGGAGCCGACCCCGGCCCGATCTGCTATGGCAGAGGGACTCGCATAACGGTCACCGATGCCAACCTGTACCTGGGAAGGCTGGTTCCGGAGTATTTCCTGGGAGGGCAGATGCGGCTGCACCCCGAGAGGCTCGAACCGGTCTTCCGGAAAATGTCCGCCGCGGCGGAGCTCAGCCCGAGGGAACTGGCCGAAGGGATCCTGTCCGTGGTGAACAGTTCGATGGAGAAGGCGCTGAGAGTGATCTCCATCGAGAGAGGGCACAATCCACAGGAATTCACACTGCTCTCGTTCGGGGGTGCGGGTGGAATGCATGCCGCCTTTCTGGCGAGGCTGCTGAGTATCCCGAGGGTCGTCGTGCCTCGCCATGCCGGAATCCTGTCCGCCATGGGAATGCTCATTGCCGATATCGTCAAGGATTATTCCCGCACTATCATGCTGAGAGACTCCCGTCCGATGGATACGAACCTGGAGGAACTGTTCGGATTGATGGAAACCAGGGCATGGAACGACCTGGATGACGAAGGTGTCCGAAGGGAAGCGGTCTTCTTTCAACGATCCCTGGACATGAGATATCGAGGCCAGTCCTACGAGATCACCGTTCCGTTCGCGCCAGGGTACGTGGAGGAATTCCACCGGCTCCACGAAAGAATGTACGGATACGGAAGCCCGGAAAGGCCTGTGGAGATCGTCAACGTACGCCTGAGGGCTGGAGGCGCGCGGGAGGGAATCGAATCGGACGTTCAGGAGAAGGTCTCGACAAGGCCGGATGCCCGGGTCTTTCAGATCGGGAGGCCGGTGGTGTTTGATTCGAAGGTCCATGATACGAGAATCGTCGACAGGAGCGCACTGCGTGCAGGAGACAGGATTGCCGGGCCGGCTCTTGTGGTGGAGTATTCGTCGACGGTGGTCGTCCCTCCTTTTGCGAAAGCGACCGTCGACGGATGTGGAAACCTCTTGATGGACATTGCATGACCATGAAAATTCATCCCGTTTTGATCGAAATCTTCAAAAACCGGTTCTCTTCCATCGCCGAAGAAATGGGCGTTACACTCAACCGGACCGCTTTCTCCCCCAACATCAAGGAGCGCAGGGATTTTTCCTGCGCGATTTTCGACGGAAAGGGCAGAATGATTGCCCAGGCCGCGCATATCCCGGTGCACCTGGGTTCCATGCCTCTTTCGGTGGAAGCCGCCATCGAGGGTGCGGACTTCGAGGAAGGAGACATGGTCATCCTCAACGATCCGTTCAAAGGGGGAACTCACCTCCCCGACATCACCATTGTGGCTCCGGTATTCGCTGAAGGCGCAGCTCCCTCCTTTTACGTCGCCAACAGGGCTCACCATGCGGATGTGGGAGGCATGGCATCCGGATCCATGCCTCTTTCGACATCCATTTTTCAGGAAGGAATCATCATCCCGCCGTTGAAGATCGTCGAACGGGGGGACATCGACTGGAAGCTGATGAATTTCTTCCTGAACAACGTGAGAACGCCTGATGAACGGGAAGGAGATTTCGCCGCACAGATCATGGCCAACAGGACGGGAATCGCTCGAATGAAAGAACTGATCTCCACCTACGGGATCGACACAGCCTCCTTCTATGCCCGTTCCCTCATGGACTACGGCGAAAGGCTGATTCGATCTGCCATCCGGCAAATTCCCGACGGCGTTTATTCCTTTGAAGATTTCCTGGACGATGACGGGGCGGGAGAGCAGGACATTCGGATCAGGGTGAAAATCGCTGTCCGGGGCAGCGAGGCGACTTTGGATTTTTCCGAGTCTCACGACCAGGTTCCGGGAAGTGTGAACGCGGTGTATTCCATTACGCTGTCGGCGGTGCTTTATGTGTTTCGGGCATTGGTCAAAGAGGAAATTCCCGCCAACGCCGGCTGCCTGAGGCCCATAAAGGTGGTCACCCGGAAAGGAACCGTGGTGGATGCACAATTCCCGGCGGCGGTGGCGGGAGGAAACGTCGAAACGTCGCAGCGGATCGTGGATGTGGTTTTGGGAGCTCTCGCCGCTGCCGTGCCGGGCGAAATTCCCGCTGCCAGCCAAGGCACCATGAACAACGTGGCAGTGGGCGGTTTCGACGCCGTATCCGGGCGGGTGTTTGCCTATTATGAAACCATTGCCGGAGGAATGGGTGCGACGGCTCGCAGCAACGGGGAGAGTGCGGTGCATTCGCACATGACGAACACCTTGAACACGCCTGTAGAGGCCCTGGAGTACAGCTACCCGGTTCGTGTCCGGGAATATTCCATCAGAAGGGGAACGGGAGGGAAAGGGGTGTTCCAGGGAGGAGACGGCGTGGTAAGGGAGATCCAACTCCTGTCCGACGCTGAAGTGACCGTCCTTTCAGACCGCAGGAGGACCGCTCCTTACGGTCTGGCGGGAGGGGAGCCGGGAGCTGTGGGGAAAAACGTCATTATCTCGGATGGTGTCCGCAGGGAGAAGGGGTCCAAGTTCCACGAAAAGCTCAAAAAAGACGATGTGATAAGAATCGAGACCCCCGGTGGCGGGGGCTACGGACCAGCCACCCCGCACCGTTCGACCCCCGATGACAGACGAAATCTTAGTTCTTGACAATAAAAAAATATACGACTAATTGACTTTAGGTTTATAATAGTAGAGCTTACAGATAACTGCCTGGTGCAGCTGCATGCAATGTCGGCGGGAGTCCCGATCGATGGATCTTTCGAGTAGATCCGGGTTGTTTGCGGAGCGGGAAGGTCGGTGGGTGAACCCTGTCGCCGGCTTTCGTTCAGCGAGGAATCCGAGCTCAAGGGAGTCGGAGTTGCGCCATGTGCTGAATCTCGCCAGGGCTGGCCGGTTTTTCATTCTCCAGACCCGGCCCGGCAACATCGTCCCGGATGTGCCCCGAGGATGAATAAACTACATGCATACAGGGAGCCCTAAGACATGAACTTTTCCAGACCAAATTCCAACGATGCAACCCTGACGTTCAACAGATCGAAGAACGTGGTTCCCATGAGCGGCCTGTGTTCGCGCTGTATCGACGGCTGCCGTGGAAACTGTGAAGTCTTCAGATCCACCTTCAGGGGCAGGGAAGTCATTTATCCCGGGCCGTTCGGGCAGATCACCGCCGGCGGGGACAAGGACTATCCCGTGGATTATTCGCACCTGAACATCCAGGGTTATGCACTCGGCGCAAGCGGCCTGCCCGAAGGTGTGGAGGCTGGGCCCGATTCCGCCGTATTCCCCGCTGTCAATACCGAAACCGAGTACGGCTGGGATATCAAGGTCAAGATGCGCCTCCCCATCTTTACGGGAGCACTCGGTTCCACCGAGATCGCGCGCAAGAACTGGGATCATTTTGCAGTCGGGGCGGCGCTCAGCGGCGTTACACTGGTCTGCGGCGAGAACGTCTGTGGGATTGACCCCGGTCTTGAATTGAACAGCGGCAACAAGATCAGGAAATCTCCCGAAATGGACCGCCGAGTGGAAACCTACAAGAGATACCACAACGGCTACGGAGAACTTCTCGTCCAGATGAATGTGGAGGACACACGGCTGGGGGTTGCCGAATATGTCATCGACAAGCATGGACTCCAGACCATTGAACTGAAATGGGGGCAGGGCGCCAAGTGTATCGGCGGAGAAATCAAGGTACACAGCCTCGATCGTGCCGTTGAACTCCAGAAGCGGGGATACATCGTGACTCCCGATCCGTCCAGCCCCGTAGTGCAGGCGGCATACAGGGAGGGCGCGATCAAGGAGTTCGAGCGCCACAGTCGTCTCGGGTTTGTGAGTGAGGAAGGATTCCTGGCCGAGGTGGAACGGTTGAGGAAGCTCGGCTTCAAGCGCGTTACGCTCAAGACGGGCGCTTACAGCCTGCGGGAACTGGCCATGGCCATCAAGTGGGGATCCAGGGCCAGGATCGATCTGCTGACCATCGACGGTGCACCCGGCGGCACGGGAATGAGCCCCTGGAGGATGATGGAAGAATGGGGAATTCCCAGTATATATCTTCACTCCGCTGCATACGATTTCTGCAGGAGGCTGGCGGATAGAGGGGAGAGGGTTCCCGACATCGCATTCGCCGGCGGTTTTTCTAGTGAAGACGGCGTGTTCAAGGCGCTTGCAGTCGGATCTCCCTTTGTCAAAGCCGTATGCATGGGGCGGGCACTGATGATTCCGGGCATGGTCGGCAAGAACATTTCAGAATGGATGAAAAAGAACGATCTTCCCAAGACGGTCAGTCAGTACGGCTCCACCGTGGAAGAGATCTTCGTCTGCTACGAAACGGTAAAGGAAGCAGTCGGCAACGGCAGTATGTCCAGCATTCCCTTGGGTGCAATCGGCATATACAGCTATGCCGACAAGATCAGGGTCGGACTCCAGCAGTTGATGGCCGGTGCCCGCTGCTTTAACGTGGGAACCATCAGCCGCAGGGAACTGATGTCCCTTACCCAGGAATGCTCCAAGGTGACCAAGATCCCTTACATTATGGATGCATACAGGGAGGAGGCGGAAGCCATTCTGGACAGCTGATTTTTCGCCGGGATCCCGCAAGAATTCTTATAAAAAGGCCTCACCGTCCGAAGGCGGTGAGGCCTTTTGCGTCAAAAGACCGGCCGGTCACCTTTACTTGATCTTGATCCAGAGCAAAACGGCCGTTGAGGATCCGGTATTCTTCCATTGAACCGGGATCTCGTTTGTCAGGTAGATAACGTCCCCCTGGCGAAGGGCATGCAGGTCGTTTCCCACCTTGACCTGCAATTCTCCCGAAAGCATGTATCCCATCTCCTCTCCCTTGTGCATGAAGAAGTGCGAAGAGATCGTTCTGTCGGGGGGTATCTCCAGGAGAAGGGGTTCCGCTTTCACGTCCACGTCCACCGGAGTCAGCATCCTGGCGTAAACCGTGCCATCGGGAAGCTCGGACAATCTCACTTCCGTCGCGTCGCTCGACGAGAAAACCAGGCGTCTTTTCGCGAGCGGGGTTTCCTGAAAGAACGAACTGACGTCCACAGCGAGCGCTTCCGCCATCTTGAGAAGTGCGGGCAGGGAAGGGTAGATCAGGTTGCTTTCCACCTGGGAAATGGTGCTCGGGGTTACTCCCACGAGCCTCGAAAGCTCCGTTTGGGAAAGGCCTTTCTTGGATCGCAGTTCTTTGAGTCGACCTCCCAGGTCCAGGCCTCCGGTCGTCTTTCTTTCTTCATCAAAAGTGACAGCCAGGTCTTTGGCCCAATAGGTCATGGGCTTATGCAGGTTTTCCAGGTCACGCTTCTCGGCTTTAAGAATTGTCAGGGAAGTGGTTCCCCTTTTTATGGAAAGCTCGATAACCACCTGGGCAATCTGGTTGATTTGGGCCCGAAGGCGGGGGGTGTGCGCCTTTTTTTCCATGATCCAGTAAGCCACGGTATTCAGTTCGTAAAGTCGCGGGCAGGAATGGGAGTAGAAATTGAGAATATGTTCTTCCCCGCCCCACAGTTCCTGCATACCCGTGAGGCTCTCGAAAATGAAACGCACGTCCCCTTTGAGACTCCCGTGCACCCCGTAAAGTACATCGACGACTTCATCCGCTCTACGCGGTTCCTTCACCTTCATGACACGGCAAGGCAGGTTCGATCCGGCTTCCTCGTAGAACTTGAGAAAAACCGGCGAAGATGCTCCCTTGCCGCAGGTGAAACAGTCGAGGATGGTAAGGTGAGGGTTGGATGCAAGGTGCCCCAGTTTTTCGAGCAGGTTTCTGGGCGAGCGGTCAAAGCTCACGTACACCAAAGGCTTGGCATTCGATTGAGACGACCGAAGGAAGTTGAGGCAGAAGGCAGATGCAAGGCTTCCCGAGTCGTCATGCCAGACCACATTGTCTCCGATGAACAACCCGCCAAGCAGTTCATCCAGTTGATCCACCCCTGAATGGATTTTCACACGCTTTGCCATGGTTCCCGATCCTTGTCCGGGTAATGTTCCTCCGAGGAAGCAACATCAAGAATGCCGCGTGGTCAGCAGCTGGCCTCGCGACGAAGTCTTCCATCGGTTCAAAAGGAGCGATTCGGCCTTGATGCATGGTCTGCGGAAGATTTCATGCAACTCAAGGTTTGCTTTGCAGTCCGCCTCCATTAAAATATTATACGGTCGTCTCCATTACAGCAAGGCTTCCTTGCCAACAGGCTCCCTTGCTTGCACTCTTCCGGCGTGACGAGGAAAGACGAAAGATGAGCATGAGAAATCCTGGCATGGCATGGATCGTTCTGGTATCTCTCCTGGCGTCTTCCGGCTGCGCTCATGTCATTTCCCGGGAATCCCGCCTCAAGGCAAGGCCCGGGCTGTCGTTTGCCGCGGTTCAGCGTGATCCCGGTTCGTACAGCGGGGAGACGGTGATCTGGGGAGGCAGGATTATCGACACTGTGAACCGCCGGGACGATACTTTCCTGAAAATCCTCCAGACACCTCTTGATTCCACTGGACTGCCCGGGGACGAGGAGCACAGCCAGGGGAGGTTCATCGCAAAAATCGAGGGTTACGTGGACAGGGAGGTCTACTGCAGGGGAAGGATGATTACGGTGGCGGGGGAGGTGACCGGCAGGGAAGTCGAACAGCTGGGGGAAATGGAGTATGTCTATCCCGTTGTCGCCACAAGGGAAGTTCATCTGTGGAGACGTCCTGCCCATCGGTATGGTACCTCCCAATTCCCGGCCTGGTATGATTTCCCGTATCCTTACTCCGTCTGGCCCAGGTACCGGGATCCTTTTCTCTATTGACCCTGCCGGTGCTTCGGCCTTCAAAAAGCAGTTACCGTCATCTGCGGTTTCCGGGATTCTTCGCCGATGCGTACTAACGAAGCTGCAGGGGCAGTCTTTCTCCCAGGCTTATTCCTTTCGGAGTCAGCACGGCGAGGTAGGGCCACACCTCGGTGCCTTCCTCGATTGCCTGCCGCAATAGATCCGAGAAGGCCTGGTCGATGAAATCGGCGGGAGCGAAACAGAGGGCATCGGATCTTTGGACCAGGTAGAAGCAGGCCGTCCTTTCACCCCTGCGGGCGAGTCCGATCAGTTCCTGGAGGTGCTTCTGCCCTCGAGTAGTCACCGCATCCGGGAAGTATGCCGTTTCTTCCTCCACCAGGGTGACATTCTTCGCCTCGACCCAAAGCCGTCCAGCCGGACCTTCCAGCAGCGCGTCCAGCCGGCTTTCTCCCGATCTCGATTCACTCCGGTAGGAAACATAACCGGCGGCTTCCGGCAGCAGGCCGGCTTTCCATGCCGAATGAAGCATGCGGTTGGGAACGAGTGTGTTTACGCCGGCCCAAAGGTGGTGGTCGATTTTGACCTGTTCCAGGGTCCAGGGGAGGCGTCGTTTCTTGTTCGCGGAAGGGGAAACCAGGATTTCCGATCCCGGCTTAAGCAGTCCCAGCATGCTGCCCGAGTTGTTGCAGTGCACCCTGAAGCGGTATCCTTCGGCTTCGGCCTCGACGAGGAAACGCTTCTCCCTGAGCACGAATCGTGCCGTCCTGCATCCGGGCGGATAGGGAAGGAGCAATCGACGGGGGGCATCGATCGTGTTCATTGTTGCATCCGCCATGCCTGGTGGGCGGATCCGCACTGCAGGACCATAAACTCGGCCCGGTCACGCCCGGAATGCTTAGCCGAGTAAAGGGCGGAGTCCGCTTCGGTGATCAACTGATCGAGTCCGGATTGTGAATGCACCGTCACCACGCCGAGACTCATCGTGAGGTGGATGTCGTTGCCGAGGATATGAATGGGACGGCCGGACAAGGCTGTTCTGAGCCTTTCGGCGATCCCGATGATCTCTTTTTCATCGGTTTCAGGCAGCACGATGAGAAACTCCTCCCCACCGTAACGGCCGATGGAATCATAGCTTCGCAACGAGCCCTTGATTCGTCGAATGCTTTCGCGAAGCACCTCGTCGCCGACGGGATGTCCGTAGGTGTCGTTGACCTTCTTGAAATGATCCAGGTCGGCGAGGATGATGCTGAAAGGCCTGCCTTCCCTCTGGAAGCGCCCGAGTTCGTTCTGAAGGATTTCGAAAATGGCCAGGCGGTTCCAGACTCGAGTGAGAAAATCGTGAGTCGCCTCGAATCGCATGGCCTCCCTCGCGGCGATCAGGCGGGACTGCAGTTCGATGATGCGCATGCCCGCCCGAAGGCGGACTCTCAGTTCATGAGGGCTGAAAGGCTTCGTGATATAGTCATCCGCTCCGGCTTCCATGCCCATGACGATTTCGTCAATGGAGGCCTTGGTGGTCAGCATGATCACATACGAATAGGGTTCGTCTTCGTTGCTGTGCTGTCTGAGTGCGCGGCAGATTTCGAGGCCGTCCTTTTCGGGCATCATCCAGTCGAGAATCACCAGGCGGGGAGGGTCGTCGCCCTGCAGTATTTCCCAGGCCTCCCGTCCGTCAGAGGCCACGACGACATCGAAGCCCCATTTCATCAGCAGCGTGTGCAGAAGGCGTCGCGATGTCAGATCATCTTCGGCGATGAGTACTCTCGAGTAGAAATCTTGATCTGTGGGACTTGAGGGCATCTCGGCGATCCTATTCGGCCGTGGTCCGGAGCCTTCCGGTGACGGTCGGGAACATCTCTTCTGAATTCTTCCTGAATTTCAGTCCCATATATTCTCACGCTTGCTGTACAGCCCGGATTTTGCCAGGACTGCTTTCAATGTCTCGAATTCCTGTTCCATTCTCGGGAGCAAACCGGCGGCACGTTCGAAGCTGTGATCCTTCCCCGCCTGTTCCATCTCCTGGGCGGTCTTGCGCAGGGATTCGACGGCCATATTTGCAGACGCTCCCTTCAGCCCGTGAGCCAGGTGTTCGATGTCTTTGAAGTCTCTCCTGTCCACCGCCTGCCGGAGGCCTTGGATCTGCAGAGGGACATCGTCCAGGAAAACACCCATGATTTCGGCCAAGAAGGCTTCATCGTCTCCCACCCGCGCGAGCAGTTCTTCCCTGTCGAAAACGTATCTTTCGGATCGGGAAGCAGCCTGGGCCGTGTGAGATGGAGGGAGCGAAAGAGATCGTCGCAACATTCGCTCGATTCCCTCGACAAGTTCTTCGGGGCGGATGGGTTTGGAGATATAATCGTCCATTCCCGCCTCGATACAGCTTTCGCGGTCACCCTTCGTGGCGTGTGCCGTCATGGCGATAATGGGAATGTGCTTTCCCGTGCCTTCCTCCGACTTCCGAATCAGTCGGGTTGCCTCGAACCCATCCATCACCGGCATTTGAACATCCATGAGGATCAGGTCGTAGGGAATCATTTCCAGTGCCCGTAACGCCTCTTGCCCGTTTGCGACGGCATCCGCGCGGTAGCCCAGCTTATCCATGATGCGCAGAGCCACCTTTTGATTGGTCATGTTGTCTTCGGCCATGAGGATGCGGATCTTCCGTTTTCTCGCCTCCGCTACAGTGTGTCGCGTTACGATCTGTGGAAGAACCAGAGTGCCGTCTTCATGTTCGATACTGCATACCGTGACCAGGCAGTCGTAGAGGTCTGAGCGCCTGACGGGTTTTGTCAGGAAAGCCGAGAAGCCGATCTCCTTGAGTCGTACGGCGTCACCGCGCAGCGCGGCCGAGGAGAGAATGACCAGGATGGTGTCCTTCAGTCGAGGATCCTTCTTGATTCTCTTTCCCAAATCTTCACCGTCCATATCCGGCATATGCATGTCCAGGATCGCTATGCGGAAAGGATCGGACGCTTCAGCAGCCTCGGCCAGCTTGTGGAGGGCCGCACGGCCGCTGGAAGCCTCATCCCATCGGCAGCCCCAGGACCGCAGACACTCCTGCAGTACGAGGCGATTCGCCGGGTTGTCGTCTACGATGAGGATGCGCTTGTCGCGGATATCGCAGGGAAGTGCAGTATCCGGCTGTACTATGGGGGATTGTTTCAGGAAGGAGACGGTAAACCAGAAGGTGGAGCCTCTGCCCGGTTCACTGGATACGCCGATTCTTCCGTCCATCTTTTCCACCAGCCGGCTTGAAATGGCCAGGCCGAGGCCGGTTCCCCCGTACTTGCGTGTTGTTGAAGTGTCGACCTGGGAAAATATCTTGAAGAGTTGGGCCATCTGGTCCGGTTCGATGCCTATGCCCGTATCGCTTATCGTGAAACGAACCATCGCCTGCGACCTGCTTTCCATTTCGCAATGCAGGTGCAGCGAAACCCCGCCCGAGGAGGTAAACTTGATGGCGTTGTTCACCAGGTTGACAATAACCTGCCGGAGCCGCCCGGGATCACCGCGTACAAGTGACGGGACTTCGGGATCGATGAGGCAATCGAAGGCCAGGCCCTTGGCATGGGCTTTTGATGCAAGAAATTCCGCGGTGTCTTCGACCGTGGTCCTCAAGTCGAAGTCCAGTTCCTCGAAATCGAGTTCCCCGGATTCGATCTTGGAAAAATCAAGAATATCGTTGATGATTCCGAGCAGAGAATAGGCCGATGAGTACACGATCTCCGCGTATTCACGCTGTTCGGAGGACAGGTCGGAATCCAGGATCAGACTGGTCATTCCGATGACCGCGTTCAACGGGGTCCGGATTTCATGGCTCATATTGGCCAGAAAACGGCTCTTGGCAGTGTTTGCCGCCTCAGCCGCCTTCTTTGCCCTCAGGAGTTCCTCCTCAACCCTCTTGCGCCCGGTGATATCCCTGCCGATGCTCAGCATCGCCTTCCGACCCTCGAAATCGATCACCCGGCTGTGGATTTCCGTATGGACCCTGTCTCCCCCCGGCGCAACACGGACCGTCTCGAACATGGCCGGCCCGCTTTCGATGAGTTCCGGGGTCATTTTCCCCATCGGCATGGTGATATTCAGGGCTTGAACGCCTTTTGCATCGAGGTTGAGAAGTTCCTCCCTGCTGTACCCGAGACGCTCGCAGGCTACACTGTTGACCTCGATGATTCGAAAATCGAAATCGTGTATGAATATGGCGTCACCTGCGCTGTTGAACAGCGTCTTGAACTTCTCTTCGCTCAACCGCAGCACTTCCTCGGCACGCTTTCTGTGTATGGCGAGGGCATAGAAATCGGCCAGCCTCTGAACGGCCTCCACATCGCGCTCGCTATAATCCCTCGATGAGTTGGCCAGGGCGACCTGGCCCACCAGTTCGTCCCTCAGCATGACCGGCACGGACAGAAAGCGTTCGAGGGGAACATGCCCTTCCGGAACTCCACGGGATGCCGGATGTGTCTGCGGCGAATTCGTGAAGAACGATTCCAGCATATTGAGGGCATGCCCCCATAAACCTGCATATTTCCCGTCCTTCCCCAGGGGAAAGGTGATAGAGGTGTCCATGTGGCGAATGGTGCACTTCTCGTGGCTCCCTTCGGAAAATGTCAGGATCCTGGTGTCCTTCGTAGATGGATCGATGGACGATACAAAGCCGTCCGCACTCCGCGTCAGCTCCCTGGAGTGCTCCAGGACTTTGACGGCAATATTTTCGAGAGAGGAAAAAGGGGAAATCAGGGGCTTGTACAGATCGGACAGCGCTGTGTTGACTTCCAGTTCCCACTGCACCTCCTCCTCAGCCTGCCGGCGTTCCGTAATGTCGTAACAATAGCCCACGTACCCGGTAAAACCGCCTTGGGCGTCGTACAGCGGGCGTCCATAATCGACCACCCATCGGTACTCGCCGTCGTGCCTCCTCAACCTGTATTCCATCTCGAACGGCATTCGAGTTCTAATCGAATCGTAAAAGAGAGACATGCACCGTTCTCGGTCGTCAGGGTGCACCGACTGTGTCCAGCCCTCCCCCTTCTCCTGGTCGAAGTCTCTGCCCGTGAATTCATACCAGGTCTTGTTGAAGTAATCACAGTGCCCCTCGGCATCTGTTTTCCAGACGAACCCCGGAAATTCCTCCAGCAGGGAAAAGGGGGATCGATGAGAACCTTCTGAGTTCTCAGTCCCCTTCTCTTGGCAAGTCACGTCCATCATGGCAGGGTAGTCCTCCTGGAGTTGGGGAGTCCAAGGCATGCCGCCGTTGCGGAAAGGAAAGGCGCAATCCTGCACAGGTCGTCGGGAGTCATGCCGACAGGGCAGGATTCGAACCCGCTCGATTCGCTGATCCGTTGTCAGGAAACCGGCAGCCCGGCCGCCATCGGAAAAGCGGCCCGAAACACGGCCATCGGGCTCGAGTCAGAGTCCGGATCGGTTTTCCTCCCCATCGACCAGGATTGCCGGCAGTTCCCGGCCCGGACACAGGTTCCTGCGGTAACCAAACCCGGCCGGAACACCGTGTGAGTCTCCACAGGGCACCGGAAGGGGAAGATACGACCGCCTCAAAACGGTTCGGGTGTCCTGTGCCTTTGCTTTATTCCGATTTGCCGGGCATCATCGGCATGGTCATTTTTTCATACCCGGAGGGGAGTTCAAACAAGGAATCAGGAACAGACCCTTCCTTGATATTCCTGTACTCCATGGTGACCTCGGCATCTTCCACCTTCACCGGGAACGGGAATTTCTTGGATATCCAGAAATAGGTCTTTTCGCCGTCCTCAATGCTTTCATACTTTCGAGACTGAAGCCCCGACACGGTCTCCTCGCCCAGAAGTTTGGCCTTGCTTTCCTTTTCCGCCGTCCATTCCTCGAAAGTCTTGTCTTCCGCCTGGTAAGGCATTTCGAGATAGGTCTTGTCTTCGGGGATGATCATCCACGTGACCTTCTTGTCCGGCCTGATGATCATGATCTGTACTTCACCTTCCTCGGTCATTTCCTGCCGGACCTTATCTCCCTTGACGTAGATCTTGCCCTTCAACGGTTCTTCGTCCTTGGGCTGGATGAACATGTCCGCAGAAAATTCGATGGCCATGGCAGGGCTTGAAAAAAGGAACAGACTCACAACCAAAAGAATCGCCAGTTGAAACGGTCTTGTGCCCATCTTGTTCTTCATCTTCGCTTCCTTATTATTTGAAGTTTATGCATCCGGAACATTCCAGAAGTCCAACGCTCCTTCTCAACCCGTGGCGTCATGTACTTTCATCGAAAAATGCGCAACAGGGCTGTCGATGCAATTTTATATTTTACTCACCATTGCCTGTCAATACTACCGAAATGTCTCAAATCATTGATCGGACTGCAGAATGAATCATGCCGGCCGGCGGCTGTGAAAGATCCGGGAAGGAAGTGCAGGCATCGGGTCAGCTTCCCGTGAAAAGAAAGAAACCGGGAAGGTCATGACAGGATGGACCTTCCCGGTTTCAAGTCGGCAGGATTACCAGTCGAATACCTTGTCCAGTTCCTCGTCAGAGATGTCGAAGGTGAACATCACACCGGTCGTCCCGCCCAGTAAGCCGGCTGCAAAAACCAGCTTGTTCTCCCTTCCCAGTGGATGGCACAGGGGTGGAACTTCTTTCGAGACAATGGTGGATGTCAGAGCCCTGCCTCCAAGCCCCGCGGAACCGCCAGGCGGCTGCTCCAAAGCCCTGATACCGCCTTCAGCTCCCGTATCGATTCGCAAGATTCTTCCCATCCATGTCCTCCTGCTGATTTCTTGACGATTGGGGAATGGGCAGGTAAAGCCGCGCCGACCTTGCTGGAAACGCGTTGTTGATCTTCTGCCCGAGGAAGTATAAAGATGTCGGTACAGCTCGTAATGCAGAATTTTTTGCCTTGTTTTGCCAACATATCAATTTTGAGATAAGAAATGTCTATCCGGTGTAGGATGAGCGAAGTGGCTTCTTTTCTCAAGGCAGGCACGGACGGTGTCTTTATCAAGGTCTACGTGCAGCCGCGGTCGGGAAAGAACGAAATAGCCGGAACGCACGAGAATTCCTTGAAGATCCGCCTTGCGGCTCCTCCAGTCGAGGGGGAGGCGAACAGGGAGTGTGTCAGGTTTATCTCTAGGCTGCTCGGGATTCCGAAATCCCGCGTCGAAATTGTTCAGGGTCTGAAGTCGCGTCACAAGACACTCTTTGTCCATGATCATTCCCTGGAAGCCGTCGAAAAGGTATTGATCCGGAGCCTGGAGCAGGCAGGGTAGGAGTTCGCTCGCAGGGGTTTTTCGAGGATTCGTTGCCCCTTCGCACGGCGTGCAGGCAGATCCCCTGGTGTTCTGCCCGGGGATCGACGGCGTCTCGCCTTGCTCGTGCTGTGCGCAATACCGGCCGGTGAGGTTGTGCGTGGGTAATCCGGGTTTGATGTAAGCATAATTTTTTTGAAAAAATGGAAACCTTTTGATAAATATGCGAGTCTGTTTTGGTCGTTTCCGCAGGGAAGCGAATCTCATTTTGCCAGGAGGCGGTTATGCGGGAAGTGGTGATCGTCAGCGCAGTGAGGACTCCACTGGGGAGTTTCGACGGTTCGTTGCGTGATATTGGAGGAACGGCGCTGGGGGGGATTGTGATCGAGGAGGCCGTACGGCGTGCGGGAGTTTCCAAGGAGGACGTCGACGAGGTCATCATGGGCATGGTTTTACCTTGTGGCTATGGCCAGAATCCTGCCAAACAGGCCGCTGTCCGTGCCGGCATGCCTTGGGAGGTGGAATGCGTGACGGTCAACAAGGTGTGCGGATCGGGATTGAAGGCGGTCATGCTGGCAGCCCAGGCCATACGGGCAGGCGATGCCGACGTGGTGGTGGCGGGGGGTATGGAGAGCATGAGCCGGGCTCCGTTCTACCTCGAAAAAGCCAGGTTCGGCTATCGGATGGGTGATGGAACCCTGCAGGACCACATGGTCCATGACGGCCTCTGGGACGTGGTCAACGACTTTCACATGGGGATTTCCAATGAACTATGTTCCGAGAAATACAACGTGAGCCGGGAGGACCAGGACAGGTATGCCGCCGAGTCCTACCGGCGTGCGCTTGAATCCGTGAACGGAGGCAGGTTCGACGAGGAAATCGTACCCGTATCGCTCCCGGGGAGAAAAGGGGAGCCTGTCGTGTTCTGCAGGGACGAATGTCCGAGGGAGACTTCCTATGAATTGCTGTCCGGGATGAAAGCCGCCTTCAAGAAGGATGGGGTTACGACGGCCGGGAACGCTTCGGTGATCAGTGACGGAGCTGCCGCGGTGGTTGTCATGGCCAGAGAGAAGGCCGAAGCTCTCGGGTGCCGGGTGCTGGGAGTTGTCGGAGCCCAGGCGTCCGCGGGCATCGACATGAAATATGTTCTGGTGGCCCCCATATGGGCTGTATCCAAATGCCTGAAGAAAGAAGGTATTGGCATCACGGATGTGGACCTGTTCGAAATCAATGAAGCGTTCAGTGGCTCCACCGTCGCCGTTCTGCGGGAGTTGCAGATCGATCCTGACAGGACGAACGTGAACGGAGGAAGCGTTGCACTCGGACATCCCATTGGGGCGAGCGGCTGCAGGGTGCTGGTCACACTTTTGCATGAAATGGTCCGAAGCGACAAGAAGACGGGACTGGCTTCCTTGTGCCTGGGTGGCGGCGAAGCAGTTGCGATGGTCGTGAAACGCTAGACGCGGTCACCTTTCGGAACTCCCGGCACGGGAGGAGACCGGGTGGTGGATAAAGGGAAAGGAGACGGTACACGATGGATGTCAAGACTTTTGCGGTGATAGGGTCCGGTCAGATGGGCAACGGAATCGCTCAGGTGGCGGCGACGAGCGGTCTTCAGGTGATCATGAACGATATTCAGCAGGATTTTGTAAACAAGGGCCTTCAGAACATTACCAACATCCTTTCCAGGAACGTCGACAAGGGAAAGATGACTTCCGACGAAAAGGATGCTGTTTTGGGAAGGATCGCAACAAGCGTCAGCCTCGAGGATATGGCGGAAGCGGATTTCGTGGTGGAAGCCGCCACCGAGAACGAGTCCATCAAGTTCAAGATCTTCAGGGACCTCGATTCCATATGCAAGCCGGGAACGATTCTCTCCAGCAATACCTCCTCGATACCCATCGGCCGAATCGCTGCGCAGACCAAGCGCCCGGACAAGGTGATCGGGATGCACTTCATGAATCCCGTTCCCGTGATGAAACTTGTTGAAGTGATACGAGGGCTTGCAACTTCGGACGAGACTTTCAGGACCACCTGGGACCTTTCGCTCCGGTTTGGGAAGACGCCCGCGGAATCGAGTGATTTTCCGGGATTCATCGCAAACCGCATCCTCATGCCCATGATCAACGAGGCCGTCTATTGCCTGTATCACGGAGTGGGGACCCGGGAGGATATCGACACGGTCATGCGCCTGGGCATGAACCACCCGATGGGGCCGCTCGCTCTTGCCGATCTCATCGGCCTGGATACGTGCCTTGCCATCATGGAAACCCTTTACAACGGCTTCTGCGATTCCAAGTACAGGCCCTGCCCCCTGCTTCGAAAATATGTCGAGGCCGGCTGGCTGGGTCGGAAAACATGGCGTGGATTCTACGAGTACCAATAATGTCCCGGGCCGGTACCATGCCGCTCGGGCCTGTCCGGTCGAAGGCATGGAGCGGGCTCCATTTCGGCAAGAAGGAGCGTCATGTTTCACCTACCGAAGGAACAGGATAACAAGAGATGAATTTCGAGTTGACCGAAGAACAGAAAATCATAAAGGACACCGCGGCAAAATTTGCCAAACGAGAGCTCGAACCGGTGGCGGCGGAACTGGATCGAACCAAGAACCGGGAAATCTTGAAGAATAATCTCAAGAAGCTGGCGGAACTTGGATTCATGGGACTCAACGTGGACCCGGAATACGGCGGGACCGGCGCCGGAGTTGTGGCCTTCTCCCTTGCCATGACCGAATTGGGCAGAGCATGCGCGTCCACTGCTGTAACCGCGTGCGTCACCAACATGGTTGCCGAGGTGATCCAGGTGGTGGGCACGCAGGCTCAAAGGGAGAAATACATCCCGCCGATCTGCAGCGGCGAGTACGCAGCGGGAAGTTTCGGGCTGACGGAAACCTGTGCGGGTTCCGATCCGGCTGCCATGAGGTCATCCGCTGTGCCGGACGGGGACCATTGGGTTCTCAACGGAAACAAGATCTTTATTTCCAGCGCCGAATATGCAGGGGTTTTTGTCGTCTGGGCCGTCACGGACAAGCAGGCCCGCAAGGGGCGGGGCATCAGCGCCTTTCTTGTGGAACCCTCCTTCCCGGGGTTTATCGTAGGCAAGGACGAAAAGAAATTAGGTCAGCACGGATCATCCACCAACGAACTCGTTTTCGACAACTGCCGCGTGCCCGTGGAAAACATGCTCGGTAAGGTGAATGACGGGTTTCGAATCGCCGTGGCCGAACTTGCGGGAGGCCGAATCGGGATCGGTTCCATGTCCCTCGGGATCGGCCTTGCCGCCATGGATTTTGCCACGAAGTATGCCGCCGAACGTGTCCAGTTCGACAAGCCCATTGCGGACCAGCAGGCCATCCAGTGGATGATCGCCGACAACTACACCCGCCTCGATGCGGCCCGACTTCTTCTCCTCAGGGCAGCCTATCTCAAGGAGACGGGCAAACCCTACGCCGTGCAGGCGTCCATGGCCAAGCTGTATGCATCGGAGGCGGCCAACAAGGCCTGCTATGACGCCGTGCAAATGCTCGGCGGCTACGGGTACACCGCCGATTTCCCCGTCGAACGCCATTACAGGGATGTTCGCATTACAACGATATACGAGGGAACCAGCGAAATTCAGCGCCTGATTGTCGCTCGTGACCTGCTGAAATAAAGATCCTGCTGAGCATCCTCGCGGAGCCCTGCCCGGGAGGATGCTCAGCCCCTCCCGCAGGAAACCGCCTCATCGCCCACCGGCACCACGCCCGCGCTCTTTGTCCATCCCTTCACGATAGGGTGCCTGGATCACCGACGGCCGCAAATCCGCATCGAGCAGAATCGGATACAGTGCTGGAAACAGCTGTATCGGGTATTCGAGAAGAAGGTCCATCCGGCAGACCTTCATGAGCCGTGGGCTCACAACCCACTATGAAAACGCACACAAAAGTTTCAATCAGCTGATCTCTTAAAAGAAAGGGCCAAACGGTTCCGGCATTTCCTCATTAAACCCGCATTTTCTCATAAACGAGTACCCCAAATGCTTTTCACAAATCCGGTGCTTTTCACGCAAGGGATCGGTGATATCCCAACGTCATTCGGCATCAACATCGTCATTCCCGCAAAAGGCGGGAATCGAGTCAACAGTTTGCCAGGCGCAGATCTCGCCGGAAAGGTCTCTCCACCCGGGATTGTCCTGCTCCGTCCATGTCGTCGCAGGCTCTTTCCCATGTCACACCGACGTACAGGGTACCGTTTGGTCTGCCTGCCATGATGTATGCTTCGCCATGCACGGTTACCCTTCCTGGATTCCCGCCTTGGCGGGAATATCGATGTGGAGGCAATGACGATATTGTGGGACTGAGGACACTTCGGGACTGAGGACACTTCGGGACTGAGGTTACTGTGGGACTGGCGGTGTTGCGGGTGTGTATCTCCTTTGTGCGACAGCTGTCCAGGTGCGCGTTTATGAGAAGAACGGGAAAGAATCGTTCTATGAATCGTTCAAAGACGACGGATGCGACGGGCAGCAACTGGTTCAAACGGTGATCTGCATCCCGTCGTGCAGGACTTGGATGTTTGCTTCGGAGATTCTGCACAACTGTTCCCGGATGGTCGTTTCGTGGAATGGTTTGAGATGAGTGATGTAGATCCTTTCCGGTATCTTCCGCATCTTGCGGATTTCGAGTTGCAGGAGGGACGGAGTCAGATGCCCGGAGGCCATGGCCAGTTCAGTCATTTCATCCGGGAAGGAGACTTCGACGATGAGGGTTTCAACCCCGTATTCCGCCATGCGTTTCCAAAAGCGGTCCGTGGGGCCGGTGTCTCCTGTGTAGCCTATGGCAGTGTTTTCAGAATTCCGCACGATATATCCGTAGGAAGGGACGGAGTGATTCACACGCGTTGCAACTATGGTGTATCCCCGAATGTTGAACGGCCTTTGAGTAGATATCTGGCGGTAGCTCATAACGGGGCTGCCGCTGATCGAGATCGCGGTAAAGTCCGGCCATATCCTGTCGTTGAAGATGTTCCTGCTCAGATCGGAAAGAACGTCCCTGCCGCTGAGAACAGAAAGCCGACAGCCCTGCCTGCCCGTCACAAGGTTGTCAACCAGGAAAGGTATGCCCTTGATGTGATCGAGGTGGGCGTGAGTGAGAAGAACATGAGTGATCCTGCACTGTTCTTCCCTGGTGAGCGATAAAGACACGGTTCCGGCGTCCATCAGTAGAAAACCGTCCACAAGGAACGCCGGGGGGTTATGCCCGGGACTTTCTGAACCGGAGGATCCAAGTACAAGAATATTCATCCGGTAGTGATCCTTTCCTTATCCTTCCTAAGCAGGCTGTTCCCTTTGCAGGGTAACCCGCGACTCTTTATGGGAACCCTCCCGACACCCGGTCAGCTCCGCAGTCTGCATGACACCCTTCCTCATCTGAACGGCTGCTTCCGATCACAGCGGTGAAGTATATAGGTTTTCTGGGGCCTTAGAAAGATATTAATCCTCGATGCGAAAGATACCCTGCTGCGGACCGGAACAGTCTGATCTGTGCTCCATGATTCAGGTTAATCCGGCAAGCGGGTTCACAACCAACTATGAAAAGAGGTCGAGTGAGGATTATACTCCGGTCGAATGGACAAACCCAAACCAGGAGGATAACTCCAAAACACGCACATAGAATCTTCAACCAGCTGATCTCATGGAAGATCGGACCAAACGGTTCCGGCATTTTCGCATAAAGGATTCCTCCGTTACTGTTCACAAATCCGGTGCTTTTCACGCAAGGGATCGGTGATATCCCAACGTCATTCGGCATCAACATCGTCATTCCCGCAAAAGGCGGGAATCCAGTCAACAGTTTGCCAGGCGCAGATCTCGCCATGAAGGTCACTTCACCCGGGATTGCCCTGCTCCTTACATCTTTTTGCGGGAATGATGTTGTTATGGGAATGATGTTGTTGCGGAAATGACGGAGTTACGGGTGTATTTCACCTTTGTGCGACAACTGTCCGGGTGCGCGGTCATGAGAAGAACCATAATTCACAAAATCAAGGGTAAAAATGAGAAAGATTTCACATATATGAAAGAATTTGACAAAAAAAGATCGAATATTATACATAACGTGGTCGTAATGGATCTCCCAGGCGTTTGAAGCTCCCTCCGGCGGCTCTGTCTTCGAGGTCTTGGCGGTTCAATTGCGCTTCGTTGTCCAGGCGGGGATATCAGATCGGATGATTCAACCGTGCACAAGGGCGGGTATTTGGTTTTCGACTTTTTCGCAACCGTTGTTGCCCTCGGGAACAACCCTTCCTTATTCTCCGTTTCCTGTCTTTCCGTTTTTGACCAGAGCAACAGAAGCCGGCTCGACCGCGAGTTTCGACAATCCCTGTGCAGGCTGAGGTGCGAGGCCGGAGTGACCGTCGTGAGCAGGGCATGGTTGTGCAGTGCGATTCCTGTGGAAGGGGTGAAACCTGCGTTGCTGGTCCCAAGGCGATGCCGGGCGGGAACCGCCGGGTTGCTGCTCTGATCCGAAAAGCGCGGTCATGATCTGCGGAAGACGGTAAGTCATCTTTCGGGTTTTGAGGCGCCTGCTTCCTGGATGCCTGTCTCGCGACGATCTCGGGGGCGCGATGAAGGGCGGAGGGAAGCCGTGGCCGGCGATACCGTTCGGGTTGGAAGCTGCGGAGACGGATCGGTGTGTGCCTGGGTTTTTTAAGAAGCACTTCACAGTGCTACGCACTGTCATATGCTTGCAGATGTATTCGAAGGCGGTGCCGGGTTTGGTTGAGAACCAGGATCGTTCCACGAGATGCGGAAAATTCTGCCTGGTGAACTTTCCGGCGTAACCTTTTGCAGAAAGCCGGGTTTTGTTCGGAGACGACCTGCGGTGGCGGGGATTGCAGCGGGGCTGCAGACCGCGGGCGGACGAATTTCCTGTCGATTCTCCGAAGGAAGCCTGCCCATGGGCAAGAACCGATCCCGGTTTTTGCCGATAACTCTATACGAGACGAGGGAGAACATGCCGATTGAAATCTCTGACAAAACGATCAAGCGTGAATTCATCGAGAGACTTGCCAAGCTGAGCGGGCAGGACGTCTACAAATGCTTTCAGTGCGGGACCTGTGCCGGGGCCTGCCCCATGTCCGGCCACATGGATTCTGTGCCGCGCAAAGTCATGCGCATGGCTCAACTCGGCATGGAAGAGCGGGTAGGGGAAACCAGGACGTGCTGGACCTGCGCTTCCTGTCACACCTGCACGGTGAACTGCCCGAGAGGCATCGACATTGCCCGTGTGATGGAGGCCATACGGCTTCTCACTCTCAGGAAAAACGTGAACCTTGTTGAACCTTCCAAGCTGCCCGCTGAGACAGTGAAGGAGTTACCTCAGATCGCTCTGGTCAGCTGCTTCAGAAAATTAACAAGTTGAGGAGTGTTATGAAGATTAGCTACTATCCGGGATGTACCCTGAAGACAAAGGCGAGGAATCTGGAAGACGCTGCAGTCGCTTCGATGGCGGCTTTGGGCGTGGACTTCCAGGAATTGGAGCGCTGGAACTGCTGCGGCGCCGTCCACTCTCTCGCGGACGACGACCTGATTCATCATGTGGCTCCTGTTCGCGACCTGGTGAGGGCGATGGATCAGGGCAGTGACAAGGTGGTCACGCTCTGTTCGATGTGCTACAACACGCTGGCCAGAGCCAATCTGCTGATGAGGCAGGATGAAGTGAAGAGAAAGACCATCAACGACTTCATGAGCGAGGAGAAGGACTATCATGGAGAGGTGGAGGTGCTTCACTTCCTCAATTTCCTTCGAGATCACGTCGGGTTCGACAAAGTGCGCGAAAGGGTGAAGGTGCCTCTGAACGGCCTGAAGGTAGCCACCTACTACGGCTGCACGCTGGTGCGTCCCGGCAACGTCGCCATCGAGCCGCCCGCGGACAGGAAGCTCATGGCCGAGTTTCTCGAAGCGATCTGGGCCTCTCCCGTCGATTTTGCCGACGCAACCACCTGCTGCGGATCCTACCAGGTACTGGCCAACCCCGATGCGGCTTTGGATGTTGCTGCGCGAATACTCGAATCAGCAACGAGAGCCGGTGCTGAAGCCGTTGTACTCAGTTGCCCCCTTTGTGAATACAGCCTTGCCAGGAAGCAGGATGAACTCCTGCAGAAGAATAAGATCTCTAAAGATGTCCCCGTTTTCTACTTTACCCAGCTGCTTGCCGCCGCTCTCGGACTCGGCAGTGAGGCCTGCAGGTTCGATCTCAGCCCGCGGTGTTCCGTCGAGTTGCTGAAGAGCAAGAATTATCCTATCGATGCGGCTGTGGTCGGAGTCTGAGAGAGACGGACCGGGTTAAGTCCTTAGAATTCCATTGAGTTGTTAACTGTTCGTGCCAAGGAGAAGTGAACATGTCCCATCACGATTCGAAGAGTGCATCGCCAATGCAGGTTGCCACGGGTGACCGGGCTATTCTCCCCGAAGGGGCGAGGACCATTCCCATTTATGTCATGGGCAAAAGGTATGAAGTGCCCGAGACCCTGACCATCATGAAAGCCATGGAATACGCCGGCTTCAAGTTCCTGCGTGGAGCGGGATGCCGAGGCGGGATCTGCGGCGCCTGCCCGACGGTCTATCGCAAGGAAGGTGACTATAAGCTCTATTTTGGTCTTGCGTGCCAGACGGTTGTCGAGCCCAACATGTACCTGGCCCAAATCCCATTCTATCCGGCCAACCGGGCGAAGTACGACATCGAGGCGATCAGTCCCGTTGCGGAGACTGTCCACGCGCTGTACCCGGAACTGTTCCGCTGCGTGGCCTGTAACAACTGTACCAAGGCCTGCCCCATGGGTGTCGAGGTGCTCGATTACATATCCGCCATCAAGCAGGGAGACCTGGCCAGGGCGGCTCATCTCTCCTTTGACTGCATCCAGTGCGGCATGTGCGCCAGCCGCTGCATGGGTGAACTTCCCCAGTATCACGTGGCACAGCTCGTGCGCCGCATCTACGGCAAGTACATTCAGCCTCGCGCCGCGCATCTCGAAAAGCGGGTGGCGGAAATCGAATCTGGAAAATACGACGCGATGCTCGATGCGTTGCAGAAGATGAGCCACGAGGAGCTGGAAAAGCTTTACAAGGAAAGAGAGCGCGAGCCCGATATGGCTCCTCCCGGCACCTGGATGCCCGAGGACACTCAGTACCTGTAGGTCGAAAAGGCCGTTGAATCTGGAAATGAAATGATTCCCCGGAGATCGGGAGATTTTAAGGAGAAGAAAATGGGTTACACTCCGGAAATGCTGGAACTGATCAAGCGAGTTGAAGCGACGCGGCCGGCGCGCGTGGAGATGGCTCGGCGAGGTGAAAACTTCCCGGCGTTGAGCCTGGAGGAGCGGGCCGTTGTACTGGAGGCCTTCCACCCTGATTATCAGAAGGAAGGTCGCCGCCCGGTAAAGGTGGGTCCCGACAAGGGGCTGGTGCTTCCCGATGAAATCGCGACCATGCTCGAATCCAGGTCCATGATCCACCCCGACAAGGTGGACCTGAGCCACGTCGATTTCGATACCGATGTGCTGATCGTGGGAGCGGGTGGAGGCGGGACATCCGCTGCTCTCCTGGCTTCCGAGGCCGGGGTGAAGGTGCTCATGGTCACCAAGCTGCGCCATGGCGACGCCAACACCATGATGGCCGAAGGCGGGATTCAGGGTGCCACTCAAGAATGTGATTCGCCCTTTTATCATTACCTGGACACCATTGGTGGAGGTCATTTCACCAACCAGCCCGACCTGGTTGCCGCCCTTTCCCACGATGCCCCGCAGTCCATCGCCTGGCTCGAATCTCTCGGAATGATGTTCAACAAGCTCCCCGACGGACGCCTCCAGGTCCGCCATTTCGGAGGATCGAGCCGCAAGCGTATGCATTCGGCCGGCGACATGACGGGCGCCGAAATCATGCGGGTTCTGAGGGATGAAGCGCGCAATCGGAGTGACAGGATCACCACTCTGGAGTTCTGTCCGGCGGTTGAACTGATCCTGGATGAGGAAGGCAAATGCGCGGGAGCCATTCTCTATAACATGGAAACACGCGAGTTCTTTATTGCAAGGGCAAAGACGGTTGTGATTGCCACGGGCGGAAACGGCCGTCTGCACATCAAGGGCTTTGCCACCACCAACCATTACGGGGCCACCATGGACGGCGTGGTCATGAGCTATCGTGCGGGCGTGGGCACCACGTGCCTGCCTTCCACGCAGTATCACCCCACCGGTGTTGCCTATCCCGAACAGAACGTCGGACTGCTCATCACCGAGAAAGTGCGCGGTCTCGGCGCTCATGTTCTGAACATCGACGGCGAGCAGTTCTGCTTCCCGCTGGAACCCCGCGACGTCGAGTCTGCTGAATTGATCAAGGAGGCGGTGGAGAAGAAGAAAGCGGTCATTACCCCTACCGGCCGCGTGGGCCTGTGGCTCGACTCCCCGATGATCGACCTGCTGCACGGCGAAGGCACTGTTCGCAAGGAGCTGCCTGCGAAGTTCATCCAGTTTGCACGCCACGGCATCGATATCAGCAAGCATCCCATGCTCGTGTATCCGACTCTGCATTATCAGAACGGCGGCATCGCCATCAATGCGAACTGTGAAACCGTTATTCCCGGTCTGTACAGTGCGGGCGAATGCACCGGGGGTGTTCACGGAGAAAACCGCCTGATGGGCAACAGCCTGCAGGACGTGATCACCTTCGGCAGGCGTGCGGGCGTCAGCGCAGCTGCGTACGTGAAGAAGGGCGTCGAGCTTAAGAAGTTGACATTGGACCATGTGGCGAAGTATGAAAAAGAGCTCAAGGATGCGGGCATCGAAAACCCGATGATCGCTCCCGTGCTGCTTCCCGATTATTCGACTGATGAAGTGGCTGCCCGCCGCAAGATGGAAGCGATGCAGGAAAGCGAATAAACGAAGACCGGGAGGACACCCGGTGTTCAGTCGGTAGGGCTCCGGTCAATCCTTGCATGCCGGACCTTCCGAAGATGGTTTCTGTGGTATCCTGGGGGCTTGTATGTTCGCACGCGAAAACCCGGGAAGGATGGCGCGTCTCCAGGCAGGCCTCATGGGCCTCCCTGGAGCAGCGCCCGGAAGTAATATTCGAGTTGTTCCCTGGGAAGGGCACCGTCCAGGCGATTGACCTGCTTGCCTCCCTTCATGAAAAGCAGAGTGGGCACGCTCCGGACATTCAGTTGTGATGAGACGGCGGGGTTTTCTTCGAGAGCGAGTCGGGCGATCTTCAGGCGCCCGGCATACTTCCCGGCCAGTTCATCCATAACGGGATTCAGCCTCTGACAGTGTCCGCACCAGGGTGCCCAGAAATACACAACCGTGGACCCGGGGAAATTCAATACTTCGTTTCTGAAGGTCCGGTCGGTGACATCGACAGGATGTTCCGGGTACCATTCGTCGATCGAAAGCGGATTTCGGCATCTGCCGCACACTGCATTCTCCCTCATACGATTTATGGGAATTCGATTCCTTGTCCCGCATTTACTGCACGTCGCAATGATATTGTTCCGGTTCATAGGTGGACCACCTCTCTCGCTTTGATGCAGTTTAAGAACACGCTTCCCGAACAGCCTTGCCGTACATGTGCGGTCTGAACTCCTTAGGCCGGGCGGGTACGAGGGGCCTGCGACCCTTCGCCCGGGGTCTGCAGATTGCAGAGTCCTGCCTGGTCAAGGGTTAATCATGAAGTCGGCGTGTTTCAAGCATCCTGCTTCGCTTCCAAAGGGTCGCCGTCCAGGTCGCGATGTGGCGGTTGATTTGTCAGCAGCTGAAAATCTATAATAACGGAAAACGATTTCCGGCATGTTTCCGGCAGAGGCGTACGAACGTGCTGCGAAATCGGGGAGGTCGGCCGTTGCGCATTTCCTGCCCGTTTGTGCGGACCTCTTCCCGATGAAACCGGGTGTCCAATCCACGACCGCGGGATGGGGAGGTATCTGAAAGTGGCTCGAATCGATGATTATCGAGAATCGTTCCGTCTGGCTTCCGAAAGAATCGCCAAGTCCGACCTGGTTCGTCTTGCGCTGAACTCGGGTGCGGAAGTCTCGTTTTCCGAAGGCGGTTCTGGCAGCATCAAGCTGTCCTTTCTGGGAATGCCCGTCGAGGTCGTTGTGGACGGCGAGGTGGATGTCCGGAGGTCCGACGGAGAAGGGGATCTTTCCCTGCCTGAAAAGATCCTCGTTGTTCACTACCTTCTCGGGTCCACCGGGAAACCGGCGACGGGGGAATACATCAACTTCAGGCAGGTGCCTGACGGGCGGTTTTATTTTGATGCCTTTCAGAGGCGCGCTCGAGACCCTTTCCTGGCAACGTTCGGCCGCAGTGCGGACCTTTTTCGCAGGTGCGCCGGGATGCTTGGAGGAAACCTGGTGGACGGCGGAGATGTGGGGATGGAATTTTGCGTGTTTCCCCATGTGCGCGTTCGTTTGATCCTGTGGGAAGGCGACGACGAATTTCCACCGGAGGCCGGCGTTCTTTTCGATGCGGGTATACGGGAAAACCTGCCTGCCGAGGATATTGCCGTGCTGAGCGGGATGCTTGTCTACAAATTGATGGGGATCGCCCGCGGTCTCCAGAACGTGGCCTAGGCTGCGCAATCAAGGAGAATCCATTGAAGATAGCCGTCAGTGGGAAGGGTGGAGTCGGCAAGACGACTCTTTCGGCTTTTCTGGCCAGGTGGTTTGCGGCTCAGGGGAAAAAAGTGCTTGCCATCGATGCCGACCCCGACGCCAACCTCGGCAACGGCCTCGGAGTTGCCGATGCGTCCAGCCTGGTTCCGCTTTCGAGCATGAAGGAGCTGGTGGCCGAACGAACCGAATCGGTTCCCGGGAGCTTCGGAGGTTTCTTCAAAATGAATCCACGGGTGGACGATCTGCCGGAACAGCTCTCCATCTCCGCCGGTGAAGGAATCCGGCTCATGGTCATGGGAGGCGTCAAAAAAGGAGGCACCGGCTGCGTCTGCCCCGAAAGCGTACTGATCAAGAACCTCATGCAGCACCTGATTCTCAGGCGTGACGAGGTGATCATCATGGACATGGAAGCCGGTATCGAACATCTCGGCCGAGGAACATCGAAGGCGGTCGATTGTCTTGTCACCGTCGTGGAACCCGGGCGCCGCAGCGTGGACACGGCCCTGAAGATCGAACGGCTTGCCGCGGACATCGGCCTGAATCGCCTTGCACTGGCCGGAAACAAGATCCGAGGCGCACTGGACCGGGAGTTTCTTTTGAAGTACCTTCCGAATCACCGCTTCCTCGGATTTATTCCTTATGACGACAAGATCATAGAGGCGGACCTGCGGGGTGTCTTCCCCGAAGATATGGCACCCGGGACCCGAAACAAACTTGAAGAAATAGCACGCAACCTGGCAGGTCTCTCCAAAGAGGCATCGTCTTTGAAATAAGGCAAAGAGAGGGATCCCATGATCGATGTTCAAAACCGCATGGACCACCGGAACATCAATGTGGACAAGGTGGGAGTAAAAGACATTCGCTATCCCATAACGGTAATGGACAAAAACAACGGCCTGCAGCACACCGTCGCCTCCATCAACATGTATGTAAACCTGCCCCGGGAATTCAAGGGTACGCATATGAGTCGCTTTATCGAGATCCTGAACGATTTTCACGGGAATCTCGATATACGTGAATTTTCGGTGATTCTCGCATCCATGCAGGAACATCTTCAGGCGGAGTCCGCACATATCGAGATCAACTTTCCCTACTTTGTCCGAAAGCTTTCACCGGTTACGTCCAGTCCGGGCCTGCTCGAATACCTGTGCAGGGTCTCGGGATCTCTGGACCGGAAGGAGGGCTACGACCTGGTGGTCGAGGTGAATGTTCCCATCACCACCGTCTGCCCATGTTCCAAGGAAATCAGTGCTTACGGGGCGCACAATCAGAGGGGAATGGTGCGGCTGGCCGTTCGTTTCAAGCGTTTCGTCTGGATCGAGGACCTGATCAGGCTTGTCGAGTACGCGGCATCGAGTGAAGTATATTCCGTATTGAAGAGGCCGGACGAAAAATACGTTACGGAATCCGCCTACGAGAATCCTAAGTTTGTGGAGGACGTCGTTCGTGATATAGCCAAGGAGTTGAAAAGCGATTCGAACATCAGCTGGTTCCTGGTGGACGTGGAAAACTTCGAATCCATTCACAATCACAGCGCTTATGCCTGCATCGAACGCGGAAAGGCCGGCCTCCCTGTATAGGCTCCGTGCGTTCGCCTGCAGGGGTCCGGACGGCAAAGGCATCCTTCTGTCAGGGCTCCCATGAACGGTCACGTTGCCCTGAACGTCGGAGTCGATCGTTCCCGGGAACAGGTTCCAATGGAAGGTTCAACGCGACTCGAAGAAATCTGCAGGGCGATGGAGGATCCCGCCTTTTACCCCCACCCCGTCTCCCGGATCGAATTCAAGGAAACCCATATTTCCGCCGTCTTTCTCACCGGAACCTGGGTCTACAAAATGAAGAAGCCGGTCGATTTCGGCTTCCTCGATTTTACGACCATCGAGAAAAGACTCGAGTTCTGCAGGCGTGAGGTTCTTCTCAACCAGCGGTTGAGTCACGGTGTTTACGAAGGCGTCGTGTCGATATGCCGCGGAAAGGATGGCAGGCTCCGCCTGGGCGATTCAGGGGACGTGGTCGAATATGCGGTCAGGATGAGGCAGCTTCCCGAGGAGACCAACCTGGCTGTTCTGATCGAGAAGAGAATGGTGTCACCGACGGACATGACGGCCCTCGGGGACAGGCTCGCCAGGTTCTATCGCGCCGGCTCCTGCAGCCCCGAGATTGACCGGTTTGGCGACCCCGAGGTCATTTCCTTCAACATGGAAGAAAACTTCAGGCAGGTGGAACCCTTTGTAGGCAGCCTTGTGGACGAAGAGTGGTGGGAGTTCATCCGGCAGGCGAGCAGGGCGTTCTTTCAGTACAGACTGGAGTTTTTCCAGAAACGAATCAGCGCCTGCAGGATTCGCGACGGGCATGGGGATCTTCGAGTCGAACACGTTTACTTCTCTGACGGCATCCAGATCATCGATTGCATCGAATTCAACGACCGCTTCAGATTCGGAGATGTCGCCATTGACCTGGCTTTTCTTCACATGGACATGGAGCGCCTCGGGCATTCGGAATTGAGCCGCATGGTCCTGGAGTCCTGTGTGAAGCAGTCCGGGGACGGCGGACTTTACGAATTGCTGGATTTCTATGCCGCATACCGTGCCGTGGTCGCGCTGAAGGTCGCCTGCCTGCGCTCCACCGAAGTGGAAGATCCCGTCACCATTGCCGAACTGCACGGGAAGGTCCGGGAATATCTTCACCACGCGTACCGCTACGCCCTGCAGTTCAGCCGACCTGCTCTGTGGGTCTTCTGCGGTCTGCCGGCGACGGGAAAATCCGCCCTCGCCCTTGAGGCGGCTCAAACTCTGGACATCGCCCTGTTTCAGTCCGACAGGATCCGAAAGGAATCGGCCGGGAAACCGCCTGAAACGACCGTCGTGGCCTACGGCAAGGGGCTTTACCGCCGGGAGTTGCGCCGCAGGGTCTACGCGGAGTTGCTGGCGAGGGCGCAGGAGCAGTTGAAAAGGGGGAGATCCGCCATCCTGGACGCGACGTTTTCCAGTCGAAAGTGGCGCGAGGAGGCCGCAAGGCTTGCCCGAGACTGTGATGCCTCCCTGCTGCTCGTGGAATGTGTGTGCAGCGAGGAGACGATCCGAAAGAGGCTCATGCACAGGGAAACCGAGAAGGGGTTGTCGGATGCTCGCCTTCGGCATCTCGATGACATGATAGCCGAATTCGAACCCGTAACCGGGATCAGCCCGGAGTGCCACCTGCGAATCGATACGGATTCGGACTTTGTGGATGCGTTCACCTCGATGCTGTCCCGGTCGTATGCATCCCGAAGAATGCAGGTCCAAATCCTTATGGAAAGACTTTAGGCGGTTTCCATCGCCAGTTCGATGAGTCGGTCCATCAGCCCGGAAAAGGAAATCCCCGCGGCAGCGGCGGCCTGAGGAAAGAGGCTTGTTTGAGTCATGCCGGGTATGGTGTTCGTTTCGAGCACGAAAATATCGCCGCCCGATACGATCATGTCCGTTCTGCTGTATCCCCTGCAGCACAGAGCCTTGTGGGCCCTCAGAGCGTAATCCTGCGCTGTCGCGGTAAGTTCCTCTGACAGGCGGGCGGGGCAGATCTCCCTGGATGCCCCGGGTGTGTACTTGGCCTCGTAATTGAAAAAATCATATCCCTCGCCCGGGATGATTTCTACCAGCGGGAGTGCCTGCAGGTGATCATTGCCGAGAATACCCCCGGTGACCTCCATCCCCTGGATGTATTTCTCGACCAGGCATCTCCGGTCGTATTTCCAGCCGTCTTCCAGGGCCGAAGGCAACCGGGCTTCCGTCCTCACTATGCTCAGCCCGATGCTTGACCCCTCGTGCTCCGGCTTCACCACCACGGGAAGCCCAAGCCGGTCGATGAGGCGATCAGGCGGCTCCGGATTCTTCCTGTCCGCGACAAGGAATGGAGCTACCGGAAGGCCGGCCTGCAGGTAGAGCTGCTTGCTGACGATCTTGTTCATGGCCAGGGCGCTTCCCAGCACGCCGCTTCCCTGGTAGGGGATGCCGAGGGATTCCAGGAGCCCCTGGATGGTCCCGTCCTCACCAAGCCTGCCGTGCAGAATGATGAGTGCCACGTCGATCTTCGCCGAATCCTGAGCGAGGCGGACAAGGTCGTGGGCAGGGTCATAGTGAATCACTTCATAGCGTTCCTTGTTCAGGGCATCGAACACCTGTTTGCCGCTCTTGAGGGACACGTCGCGTTCCGCGGATGTTCCTCCAGAAAGCAGCGCCACGGTAAGTTTCCTGTTTTTCATGGCTCTCCCACTCAATCTTCAGGCCAACCGGGAACGGACAAACACATCAATTCCACCCCGGAAGGACTTATGGCTAGATGATCGAAGATCTTCCCTTCGAGTGCTCGATACACGTCGAGCTTCTGCAGGATCCATTTCCTGTGGTCCTGTGTCCTCCCATACCTTTCCACCAGGTCATGGAATCGATCTTCGATGGTCACGACCTGGTCATGCTTTACGCGCTTGTCGGCATAATTCACGACCAGCGATTCGGTGACCGGTCCTCGGAGACTTTGAAGATCCAAACTGACATGTTCTCTGACAATCGGAGCAAGAGGCGGGAATCCCCATTCGAGCAGCATGCTGGCTCCCAGTTCACTGTGGTTCTCACCGGTGTGCAGACTGCGAGCCTTGGCTATGTCGTGGAGAAGAGCGGCTGCTTCAACGAGTTCGAGATTCAGTCTGGTGCTGTTCCTGTTCAAAAGGCGGCTCAAGTATAATGCAATTTCAGCCACCATCAAACTGTGTTTTCTTATATGGCCCGGCATCTGAATCTGTTCCATCAGGAACAGGCATTCTCTTCTGGTTGGGATGAACATGCGCCCCGTGGAATCCTTTCCTTTTCACGTGACCTTGAAAGGTTCGATGAAAAACAACAATACTTTATATCCAAAAACCGGGGTACAAGGAAGAACGAAGGGAAAAAATCGGTTCTCAAGAAGAAAACGCGTACCCGGACACTTGTCGCACAAAGGTGAAATACACCCGCGACAAACGTCATTGACGCAACAGGTTATCTTGCAGGTTCTACCTGAGCGGGAAGAAGAGCATTCTTTCTCTGGAAGGGTCGACACTACAGAATTCAGGCCGATTCCTCGTTGCAGCGATGATCCATGCTGGTGGACGTGGCAGAAAACGGCTGGTGGAAAGGAGGGACGCGGGATGAACAGAGATCGGGGTCTGTCCGGTTCCCCCCTTGTTTCTGGAAAAAGAATTCGTACGAAAAAGGGAGAAAAGAGAAGTTCAACCTATACCTGTTTGGAGAACAATCGAATCGAAGAAAAATAACTTATTGAAATTTCATGGCAATTTATTTAAGAGAAAAACGTTATGCTCTCAAGGGCTTATGTTAACGTTGCCTCTAACATCCGTTCATCGTGATGAAATTCAGGGGGTGGGACCTTTCGGACGATCTTGCTCAGAACTCGCCAGATCAACATTGACCAAATCTCTTTTCTTCACTAATACAGTCCCCACTAGCAGAGGGGCTTTGAGGGCGGAATCGGTCTTAGCCCTCGCATCTTTTACTCAATCCGGGATGGCGATCCGAAAACAAGGGGGGGGTTCTTTCGGCGGAAGGGTTGGAAGCGTGCCGGCTCTTGGGTGCACGCATTCCTGGGGGTACCCGAATGCTGAGGAGGGGGGAATGGCGTCTTACTATGGAGCAAGAATGGTTATCCATTAAGAATCAACTTCAAAAGAGTCTGTCCAGGGGGCAATACGATCTCTGGGTTTCCACGCTCGATTTTCTGGGGCTCGAAGAAGGGCGCCTCGTTCTGGGCTGCCGGAATCGGTTCCATGTTGAGTGGCTGCGAGAAAAGCTCGAGTTGAAACTGCTTGCTGCATTGCGCCAACACTTTCCGCAGGTACAGAAGCTGGATTACCGGATCGTTTCAGAGCCCCGGCAGGACAGGCACGAGGAGGAAATGACCGAGGGGCCGAGACAGATCAGTATGGCGGATCTGATCAAGAGGTCCAGTCCGGCCTTCAATCCGAGGTTCACTTTCGACCGGTTTGTTGTGGGGACCAGCAACCAGTTTGCCTATGCCACCGCCCTGGCGATGGCAGACAATCGCCAGGTGTACAACCAGTCGGTTTTTCTGCTTTCAGACACGGGACTGGGCAAGAGTCATCTTACCCATGCCGTGGGCAATTATCTCCATGTCCAGAGGCCTGAGCTCCGCGTGCAGTATGCCACCGCTGAACAATTCGCCAATGAAATGATCTATTCCATCAAGAACGGAAGCATGGAAGCGTTCAAGAACAAGTTCCGCGCGGCGTGTGACGTGCTCCTCCTCGAAAAGATCGAATTTTTCAGCGGAAAAGAGAAGATACAGAGCGAACTCGTATTTACCCTCGATGAACTGATGGATCGAGGCAAGAAGATCCTCTGTACGGGAAATACCTGCCCGAAGGATATCCCGAGGTTGAGCATGGAGCTGCAGTCGAGGTTGAGCGGAATTATGGTGGCGCCCATCGAGCGGCCCGATTTCAAGACGCGCATCGAGATCATCCGGCACAAGACGCGTTCGGAAAATGTGGTGCTGCCCATGGAGATAATGGAATTCCTGGCGGACCGAATCACGGGGGATGTGCGTCAGCTGGAAAGTTGCCTGGTCGGGATGATCGCCAAGGCAAACATTTTGAATGTGCCCATATGCATCGACCTTGCCAGGGACGTCACTCAAACCATGCTGGACCGCCTTCCCAAGATTACGGTCGACCACATTCAGAAGGTCGTCTGCGCGAGCTTTCAGATCACACCGGAAGAGCTCCGGTCCCCGTCACGCAAGAAAGATCTGGCCATGGCTCGAAAAATAGCCATGTACCTGTCCCGCCAGTACACGACGGAGTCTTTGAATTCCATCGGCAAGTCGTTCAAGCGAAGCCACAGTTCGGTCCTGTACGCCGTCAACGGCCTGGCCAGGGAGATGGCGGGCAGCAGCAGCAAACTGAAACGGCAGGTGGAATACGTCAGTCGCCGTCTTGAAACGAGCTGTCTTTCAACATAGTGCAGAGATCGCCGCGCAGCCGGGCCGACAGTTCGGCAACCAGTTCGCTCGCCGATTCCGCAAAGTACTGTGGATCCGGTGATGCCGTCGGCGTACCCTCCATGACGTAGTGCTTCTTGAAGAGGATTTGTGCCCTGGGTTTATCCCTGTACAGGGTGACTTCGGATTCGAGTACCACGCGGGCCCGATCGCCGAAGTCTTCCACCGCAAAGCGGAAGATATGCCCGCTCATCTCCGCCGAGGCTCTCGACGGGTTCACTGCGGCAAACACCTTTGTGAAAAGATTGTCCATCGCCATGTCGCGCAGAATTCTGTCGGAAACCATGTCGCCCGGAGGGCTGATCCAGCGGTAGCGGGAAGAAAAGTGAACCTGCCGGGAGGGTGAAAGGACAATCATCTGATCCCGGTCAAAGGGGGGCGAGGCGGAAAAGGGCCATACACGGACCCGTGCGCGGATGCTCCCGCCGCAGTCAACGGCCTGAAAGGGGTAATTCACCTCGAAGTACGCGGGGGGTGTCGAGGAAAACAGGCGGCCTGCGCAGGAGGTCGATCCCAGCACAAGGAGCCCTGTGACGAGCAGCCTGATTAAATTCATGATCATTTCCTCTTGAACGGGTCGGGTTCATCGTGGGAGAAGATGATGCGGTTGGGTTGGTCCTTCAGGGTCTGAACGAGTGCATTCATCTGGTCGAGAAGCTGCCTCAGCTGCTGGAGATTTCGCTGCAGAAGAAGATTTGTGGTGGACATCTCCCTGTCGAAGTTCGAAAGGAATTCCTCCCCCGCTCTCGCTGTTTCCTGCATGTTCTTGATCAAGGCGGACATCGTGTCCGGTGGAAGCCTGCCGACTTGTTTCGCGAGGGCCTCCGAGGTTTCCCGTGTGGCCGACAGGGTCGCATTCAGATTCTTCAACCCCTTCTCGATATCTTCCTTCGAAACGGCGTCGTTCAGGCGCCGGGCCAGTTCAGCTGCTCCTTCAGCCGTTTTTCTGACGGCTGCCAGCGTGACCTTCCAGTCTTCCCCCTCGATCCCTCCTGCAATCTCCTGAAGAATCGAATTGAACAGCTCGGCGGTTTGAGTCCAGCTTCGAGTGAGGTTTTTCAGGTCGAGTTCCGAGATCTTGACATAGATATCTTCGAGGGCCTGTTTGAGCAGCAACAGTTCGGAGGGATATGAGCAGATCAGGGGGTGCGGTGGGATGAAATCGATCTGGGGGGTGATATCGGCCAGGTTGGCGGGAGCCGTATCGATCTCGAGATAGCGCAGACCCGTGAGCCCCTGTTCGCGCAGCTGCACGGCGATGGATTCATCTACGAGAAAGTCCTGCCTGAGTCGGAGCTGGACTTCGATGAGGCGACCGTCGGGGGCCAGCCCGATGGAGGCGACTCTTCCCACGGCGACACCCCTGTAGTTGATGACAGCGTCCTTTTGGAGTCCCTTGACCGATTCATCGAAATAGGTAACGTATGTGTGCGTTTTTTCAAAGTAATGGGAGGCACCGATCCAGATGAGACTGATGATGGCAATGGTCCCGCAGACCAGAATGAACAAGCCGAGTCTGAAGGGACTGATGGTTCGTGTCAAAGATGCCTCCTCTTCCGTCGAGTGCTGCTGCGACGATCACCCGTCGAGTGTCTGTCTGCGGAAGAATGCCTGCACGCGCGGATCCCTGTGATCGGCCTTCAGTTCCGCCGGTTTGCCGGTGGCGATGATCCCGCGGGCCTGCCCGTCCAGCACGATGCACCGGTGGGAGATCTTTTCAATGCTGGGCAGCTCATGGGTGATCACCACCATGGTGATGCCGAGCGAACTGTTGAGTTCGAGCAGCAGTTCGTCCATTTCGACGGAAGTGATCGGATCGAGGCCGGATGAAGGTTCGTCGCAAAAAAGGATTTCCGGGTCGAGTGCCATGGCTCTGGCCAGGGCCGCTCTCTTGCGCATGCCTCCGCTCAGTTCCGAAGGCAGGTAGCTGCCGAAAGATCCCAGCCCGACCAGTTCGAGCTTGAACTGAACGATGTCGCGGATAAGCTCTCCCGGGAGGTCCGAGTGCTCCTCGATGGGCAGCGAAACATTTTCGGAAAGGGTGAGAGAACCGATCAGTGCCCCGGACTGGAAAAGAACCCCCATCTTCTGCCTGGCCCAGTCAAGGCCTTCTTCCGGGTCGACTTCTCTTCCCTGGAGAAAAATGCGCCCCTTTCGAGGTGGCAGCAGCCCTATCATCCCTCTCATCAGGGTGCTCTTGCCGCAGCCGCTGGTGCCCAGGATCGTGACGATTTCGCCGGCATGTACGATCAGGCTTACATCTTCCAATATAACCCTGCCGCCGTACCCGAGCCACAGGTTTTCCACCCGTACGGCCTCTGGTCTGCTGCTGTGTTCGCGTGATTCGTTCATCCCTTTTTCGTCAGCCGTAAAGCACACCCGCCACGGTCCGCCCAAGCTCTACCGCCCGGCGCCGGGTGTGCCTGGTTCATCACCAATCAAACACATGAAATATGATCGTAAAAACCGCATCGGCAAGGATGATGAGAAATATTCCGCTCACCACCGCTGAGGTGGTCTGGCGACCGACGCTGTCCGCGCCTTTACTGGCCTGGAGGCCCCTGAAGCAGCCGATGAGTGCGACGAGCACAGAGAAGACAAGGCTCTTGATCAATCCCGAGAGAATATCCGTCATGACCAGGGCGTTGTAGGACTGCTGAAGGAAACTCGCAGGGGTGATATCGAGAGTGAGTACGCCTACGACGATGCCGCCGAAGATCCCCGATGCGTTGGCCCACATGGTCAGAAGAGGCCCGCACAGGGCAAGAGCGATCACTTTGGGCAGCACGAGAAACTGCGTGATGTCGAACCCCATGACCACCAGGGCGTCGACTTCCTCGCTGACCTTCATGGTCCCGATTTCCGCCGCGAATGCGGCTCCCGACCTGCCGGCCAGGATGACCGCGGTGAATACAGGGCCGAGTTCGCGGGTCAGAGCCAGGCTCAGCATATCCGCAACGTAGATGTTCGCCCCGAACTGGCGAAGCTGGACGGCGGCCTGAAACGCCATGACCAGGCCGATGAGGAAGCTTAGAAGAAATACGATGGGCATGGCTTCCGCCCCGGCAAGCTGGAGATAATAGTAGACCTCCTTCCAGCGGAAATGCTTTGCGCTGCGCACGGTCTTGAGTGCGGCGATCAGAAGTTCGCCCTGGAAGCGTACCAGGTCTCGAAAGGCGAGGGTTTCTCTGAGCGAGGAGGTTCCGAGGGACGAGATCGCGCGGGAGAGGCTGAACGATGGTCTTTCGGAGGGAGGAAGCGGTTCGGATTCGATGTAACGGAGGAAGTACTCACAGGAAGGTGGAACGGATTCGAATTGAAGGTCGATCCCTTTTTTCAGGCACCTGCGCCGGAGCAACCGGAGCAGAGCGATTCCAGCACTGTCGACTGTCCCGGTACCGCGGAAATCCACCTTGATCTTCCGCGGCTGGTCCTTCTCCAGGATATCGATGACTTCTTCCCAGATCCGGCCCGCGTGTTCATAGTTTAAAGAGTCAGGCAACCCGATGGTGATCTCACCATCGGGCGTCCGGGCTGTATCCGGATGCAACAGGCCTACCCATCCCTTTCACCCAGGTTGATCCGCTCCCTGAGTACCCCGGAACACTTGAACGTCACCACCTTGCGGGGCGACAGCATGATCGGATCCCCTGTCTGAGGGTTGCGGCCCCGCCGCTGGTTCTTTTCCTTGACACTGAACTTTCCAAACCCGCTGATGAGAACGTCTTCGCCTCGCTCCAATGTCTGCTTGATGATCTCGAAAAGAGTCTCGATAATCTGGGCTGACTCGGTCTTGGTGAAAATATTCTTGGCGAAAAGATTCTCCACAATATGGGCCTTTGTCAATGTCATGGCTTTTCCTTTCCTGACGCCGAACCGTTCAATCGTAACACTTCGGGCAGTTCATGCCTCACCTGGACTTTTATTCAGTCTTCTTAAGGTATTAAAGGATACACCCCAGATTTTCAATAAAAAAATGGGTTCCCGATCTCCACCGGAAACCCTTTTATTCTCTTTGGTGGCGGTGCAGGGCTTCGAACCCCGGACACTACGGATATGAGCCGTATGCTCTGACCGACTGAGCTACACCGCCTCAGGCACTGAGATATTTAAAGGATAAAACTGCCCCAGTCAATACCAAAGTAGGAAAAGGGGACTTCGAGCTGCGGCGTGATCAAGTGCGGGAGCCCGGAAAAACGCAGGTTCATGAAACGCGAACGCGGACGGTTGTCGCTCAAAGGTGGAATACACCCGCGGCAACGTCATTCCGACAGCAACATCATTCCCGCAAAAGGCGGGAATCCAGTCCAGGCGCGCCCCGGGGGTGAAAGTCCCCTGCGGGGAATGCCCGGTGAACGGACAACCGGGCCGGTGAACAGCCACCCGGCCCGATCCCCGGGTCGCTGTTGAAGAAAAGATGGGGATGAATGGATGATCATGTCGAATCATTTGCATGGAATCATTGCAATCACGGGTGATTGTAGGGATGGTTCACGAGCTGCCCCTATCGCCGCACCCGCAGGAAAACCGCCATAACCGGAAAAACCCCCTCCACGGGAAGAAATGCCTCTGCGCGATAGCGCCCCTGCGGGACGCCGGCGCAAACCCATTGGGCGCTTGATTGGCGCATACGAGGAAGATCACGGGGTATGAACTGCCGCCTGGACGGGCATCAACGGCAATCCATTCGCGTGCCCGGTTACGACTGTTCGCACAGTGGCGCCTGTCGTTGTGAAACCGAATGATGTTGTGATGTCGAATGAACCGAAAAAGAGGCTGGTGGACACGGGACTGGCGCACTGTATGATGATCCGACCGGTTGAACGGGTCTTCAGGGATTCAGATTGACAAAGAAACCCCTTTCAGTTAAATGTGGGGTAACTGCTTGATGCAAAGAGCTTTTTGGTTTTTCCAGGAGGTTTCAGGCAGATCCTGCTTGATTTTTTGTGATAATTCTCCCAAGAGTGGAGGATGGATCGACAGGGCTTTCGGGGAAGAACATGAAGGCCTTTGAGGGTGATGAGGGTTGAAAGAAGCCATTTACGAGGTGAAAATCCTCAGTGATTTTGCCGCGGCCCACAATCTCGAAAACTTTCGGGGCAAGTGCGAGAATCTGCACGGGCACAACTGGAAAGTCGAGGTTGTTCTGCGCGGCAAGAAACTGGACGAGAGCGGCATTCTTCTTGACTTCGGAGAACTCAAGGCCCTCACCAGGCAGATCCTCTCCGAACTCGACCACCGGTACCTGAACGATATTCCATTCTTCAGGGACAAGAATCCTTCGTCGGAGAACATCGCTCGATTCTTGTTCCAGCGGCTTTCCGAACGGCTTGATGGTGACGATCTTTGGCTTTACAGAGTGTCGGCCTGGGAGTCTGCTGATGCCTGTGCGACATTCATGCGTGAGTGAGTTGATGGAAAGAGCCGATCTCAAAAAGGAGTACGAATCATGGGAGTTCTTAATGAGCAAGCCGGGGGCGGAGGGGGGAGATCCGTGACGCAGCGGCTCGTGCTGTTTGTGGTGCTTCCTTTCCTGGTCCTGATCGTGGCGCTTGGAAGCACACATTCGGCGGCCTGGGCATTGCAGCAGCACGTTCTCATCCCGGATCAGGCCGGAGCAGGTCCTACTGCCGGTTCCCCACAGCAACCCCCAATTCCGGCAGTACGAGAGGGAGGGGTACCGGTTCACAGTGCGGCAGCGGTGCAACACGCTCCGGAACCGTCACACTCGGCGGCTCCTGCTGCCGACTCGAGCCTGGGCCACTCCACTCACACCCAGTCATCGCCAGCACCTCACAGATCTGATCAGCAGAAGTCCGCTCCCGGCGGACTTTCTCATTCTCAGGCCGGTGAGAGCGATAAAGGCCATGGTGCCGAACATGCTGAAGGTCACGGAGAGCATGGAGGGGATCATGGGCCTGCACTTCCGGAAATCTCACCCATCCCCGGCGTAACCTTTGTCGAGACCATGATCAAGATCATGGAACATGAACTCTACGGACGCACACTGGGATGGCGGCCGAACGACATCATCATTGGAAGGTTTACCGACAACATCAACAATTATCAACTCGGAGTCCTCGAGGCCATGCGCTTCACGACGATTCGCCTGAAAGACAGCCTGACGCGCATGGGCGATGCCGACACCTACGATCCCGACCTGGAGCTGGCTCTGAACCTGTTCATGAACAAGTCGACGTCCTTCTGGTTTCCTTCCGCGGAATCCTCATACGGCGAGGCGGTGGACCATCTGAAGAAGTTCCTCGCAAAGCTCGAAAGCGGGCAGCGCAGTTTCTACTACCGGCGGGACAACCTGGTGGCCCTGCTCTCCGCCTACAAGGACATTCTCGGCAATGTGAACAAGTCTCTTGTCTTCTCTCCCGTAAGCTGGTTCAAGGTGGATGACTACTTTTATTATGCCAAGGGCGTCTCCCACGTGATTTACGAGATCCTTCGGGTCGTTCGGGTAGGTTACCAGACGCAGCTTGCGTCGACCATGTACGGCCTGGACATGATGGATACGGTCCTTCATGAATTCTATCGCGTCGAGGGAATCGATCCCTGGATTATCCTGGATTCCGACCTGGGAAGCATTTTTGCCAACCATCGAGCCAACATCAACGCTCCCTTGAGTGAGGCGACTCACCTCCTGGGGATCCTCAGCCAGCTCTAACTTCTCGACTCCGGAGCGGATTGGGACCATTCCCGGTCCGCTCCGGAACCCTCACCTGGAGCTCCTCACCCCCTGGCAGTCCGCCGGATTTCCCGCCGCTTTCCCTGAGTGCTTCTTCGAATTTTCGTTTTTGCTTCAGATAATAGTCCCGGTTCTCGGAAGTCTTCGCAATGGCCATGTCGATTGCCTCGATAGCCTCCCTGTAACGTCCGTTCACGAAATAGGCCTCGGCCAGGGTGTCCAGGATATACGGATCGGGTTTGAGACTTGCGGCCTTCGAAGCAAGTTCGAGGGCCTCTCCGGCGTTTGCATAGGGTTCAGGAGATGTGGCGTAGAACCATGCCAGGTTATTCAGTGTACCCGCATCCTCGGGAGCCAGGGAGAGCGCCTTGAGCAGTGCTTCTTCCGCTTCATCGTATCGCCCCATTTCCAGGAGAAGTCCTCCGTATGCGGAACGGAGCTGAAAATCCTCCGGACGTTTGTTGATCCTTTGCTCGATCATGCCCATCTGCAAATCTGTCTTCCATTTCCTGAACAAGGCTGTGTTCTCCAGGCCTGTGGTTCCGAGAATCAGCAGAGTCACGGCCAGGACATAGAGCAGGGAGCTTCCGTACAACCTCCTGTGGTGCCTCAGGGCGAGATCCTTGTCCCGGTAAGAGTCCAGCAGGAACTCGACCCGCTGCCGTATGCTGTAGTGATGCCAGTTGGGCAGGTCCTCGACCCGACCGCTGGAAAAGGCGATCTTCTGCAGTGAAGAAATGAGTGTAAAAGGGTGGCCCACAAGGTCCGAGGCGTACAGATCGGCCTGCCGTTCGCTGTTCCTCAGGAAGTATCCGAAAACAAATCTGAAAAAAATGACGAGCAGTGCAATGACCGGCAGGGTATAGGCAAGGGAGAACAGAGCCGTTTCAAAGGCATTGCCGGACAGTGCCCACCCAAGGATCGATCTTTGCTTCAGAAGGAAGAGAAGGAGAAGATCGCCGAGGTTGTAGACGAGAAAGGAGTAGAACATGAAAAACACCAGGTAGAGCAAAAGGTGAAACCTTCTCACGTGGCCGATTTCATGAGCAACGACCGCCTTGAGTTCTTCCAGGGTGAGCAGTTCGATCAGACCTCGGGTGATGAGTATGTAGCGCAGGCGGGGCAGTATTCCGATGATCCCCGCAGTAAGGGTTTCGCCGCCGGGAAGCGGCCAGAGCTTGAAATCGCCGACCTTGAAACGGTGCTCCCGGCAAAATTCCTCGAGCTCCGCCCTGATGGAATTCGAGGGAAGGGGACTGCACCCCCACATGCGGACAACAAGCCCTGGAGCCAGGAAGACACAGGCAATGAGGATCAGGGCAAACATCACGATCTGGCCCGCCTCGGACTCCATGAAAGCCGGCTTGCTCACCATCTGAAGAAGGTCGGAAATGAACGAAACGACAAACCAGGGAATAAGAACGGCGGAACTGAAGGAAATGTTCGCCCTGATGAAGGCTGCCCGGCCAATATCGGACCGGTGGATATGCCGGTGAACGGAATGGCCGCAGGCCCACATCACCGACAGGTGGGCCACAAAGACGGCTGTTCCCGCCAGTCCCGCGGCAGTGAGGGAATGGTCGAGGATCGGCACATAGTGCTTGATGTCCAGGACGTAGATGTAGACGGCAAGGCAGAGGAGCGCGAGAATAGAAAGCCATGTCTGAGCACGATAGTACTTCAGAGAGGCCAGAGCCTGTGAACGACCTGCCGAGATCGCACTGCCCGCGCGACGAAAGACTACACGGCAGATCAGCCAGTAAACGGCAAATATCCCCAGGCTGCAGGCAGCGGTCAGCAGTGGAGGAAGTGCCGCTTGAGAAGCCGGCCGATGCATGGTGACGAGCAGCAGAGCAATAATGAAATAGAGAAACTGGCTGTACATGCGATAGGGTCCCGGGTCCTGTTTGCGGACATCTCAGCGTTGAATCGAGGAATACAGGGACGAACCGTCTGTTCCTCTCGTAAGGTATCATCAGATCTACCTGTACCAAAGTCAAGAGCGTGTCACCGTCGAGGCGGACAAGGCAGGAGGCATCCGAGGCACGGGGAATGGCCCGGTAAGCAGGAGCAACGCCTGCGCGATGTGCACCTGATGCTCCGAAAAATGAGAGACATGGAGCGGCTGCTCTCGACCTGGCAGCCGGCCGGGGAGGATACCGCCATAGGTTTCCGCTCGATGCGGCATGCGTTCGTTCAACGCGTGAAGCGGATCTTTCCCTTGCCCAGAAGGTCATGAAGGTGAAGAATTCCCTGGAGGGTTCCGCCCTCATCCGTTACCGGGAGAACGGTGATCTCATGGTGTTCCATCATTTCGAGGGCGTCGGCCACGGAGAGGTTTGCCGCTATGGTGCGCGGATTGTGCGACATGAAGGAACGGACAGGCCTGTCATGGATGTTCCGGCGTGCATGAAGAGCTCTTCTGAGGTCTCCGTCGGTGAAGATGCCGAGAAGCTGCCGGCCTTCGTCGACGATGAGAGTTGCTCCCACCTTCTTGACGCTCATTTCCTCGATGGCCTGGGCAATGGTATGGTCCGGCCCGACAAGGGGGATCTGCTCTCCCTGGCGCATGACGTCACGCAGGGCGACCTTGAGCCTTTCGCCGAGGTGTCCGCCGGGGTGCAGGTTATGAAAATCCCTGGCCTGGAATCGGCGCAGGGTGAGCAGGGCAACGGCCATGGCGTCGCCCATGGCCAGTTGGGCGGTGGTGCTGGCCGTGGGCACGAGGCCGAAGGGGCAGGCTTCCCTGGGTACGCCCGTGTAAACCGCCAGGTCGCAGTATCCGGCGAGGGAAGAAGACAGGTTGCCCGTGAAGGCGATGATCCTTGTGCCGATGCGCTTCAGGGAAGGAAGGATGATATTCAGTTCGTCGGTTTCGCCGCTGTTGGAAAGAGCAAGCACGATGTCCTCGCCGCGCACCATCCCGAGGTCCCCGTGCATGGCTTCGACCGGGTGGATAAAGATGGCGGGCGTGCCCGTGCTGCTGAGTGTGGCCACTATCTTGCGCCCCACGACGCCCGATTTGCCAATCCCCGTTACGACCACCCGCCCGGTGCACTCGTATATCCAAAGCACCGCCTGAACGAGGCTTTCATCCACGCGTGCCAACAGATGAAGAATGCCCTCGGCTTCGACACGAAGAACTTCCCTGGCGATATCGAGGATTTCGCTCCTCCTCGTGCCGTTTATCATCGCCCGGGCGGAGTCTTCGACTTCGCCCGGGCGACGGGAAAGTTCTTCCAGGCCTTGGTGCCCCGGGGCGTCGTCGAAATTGCGCATTCCACCCGGCACGTCCGGGAGCACTTTGGGAGACTTACCGCCTTTGGTGTTCAAAGCAATCCTTTCGCACTTGTTCCTCGAAGGGTACGGCGTAGTCACCCGTGAAACAGGCCAGGCAGAAAGGGTGGTCCTCCAGGGATGCGCCTGCCCCTTCAAGCAGTCCTTCGAGGCTCAGGTAATTCAGCGAATCGAGCCCGATGAAATCCCGGATTTCTTCAACGGAATGAGAAGCGGCGATGAGTTCCCCCTTGGTCGAGAAGTCTATCCCGTAAGGGCATGGAAAGCGGTGAGGGGGGCAGCTCACCAGCATGTGCACCTCTTTGGCTCCCGCCTGACGAAGGGCACTGATTCGAGTGCGCGTGGTCGTGCCCCGGATGATGGAATCCTCCACCAGGATGACTCTCTTGTCGTACAGAAGCTCCCGCACCGGGTTCAGTTTCACTCGAACTCCAAAATCCCGCATGGCCTGGCTGGGCTGAATGAAAGTCCTCCCTACGTAGTGGTTCCGGATTACTCCCATTTCGAGGGGAATCTCCGAGGCTTCGGCAAAACCCAGAGCCGCATAATTGCCGGAATCGGGGAAAGGCATGACGAAATCGCCGGTGAGACTGTTATTCTCGCGGGCCATGAGCCGTCCCAGCCGCTTCCTGCAAAGATACACATTCTGCGTGAAGATGTTGCTGTCGGGGCGTGCGAAATAGATGAATTCAAAAATGCAGTACGCCGGCCGCATCCTGGGAAAAGGATGGAGGGAGCGGAATCCGTTGTGGTCGATGATCAGGATTTCACCCGGTTCCACATCTCGGATGTAGGTGGCTTCGATAAGGTCGAAAGCACAGGTTTCCGATGCCAGGACGTAGCTGCCGTTCAGTTCACCCAGGCACAGGGGCCGAAATCCCCGCGGGTCTCGCACACCGATGAGTTTGTCCTTGGTGCACATGATCAAAGAGTAGGCGCCTTCGATCTGGGTGAGTGCCTGTACGAGGGCTTCTTCGAGGCCGTAGATCAGGTTCCTGGTGATGAGATGCATGATGATCTCGGTGTCCATGGTGGACTGAAATATGGCTCCCTGAGCCTCCATCTCACGACGCAGTTCAACCGCGTTGACCAGGTTCCCGTTGTGGCCGATGGCATAGTACTGGTTGTCATGAAAGACGACGAAGGGTTGGGCATTGGCCAGAAGAGAGGATCCCGTGGTGGAATAACGCACATGGCCGACGGAGATGTGCCCTTGCAGGATCTTCAGAATGTCTTCCCTGAAGACGTCGTGGACCAGCCCCATGTGCTTGTATTCCCGCACCTGGCAGCCGTCCGAAACAGCTATCCCGGCGCTCTCCTGACCGCGGTGCTGCAGAGCGTAAAGACCGAAGTAGGTCAGCTTGGCTGCGTCGGGGTTTCCATAGACTCCAAAGATACCGCATTCTTCCCGCTTGCGGGGAGTGAAAGGGGCGAGTGCGGTGAGTAACGAACGACGATTCATGGGTTCAGTCTGCCTCCACTGCCACCGAAAAACCTGCCTTACAGATCGAATGCATGCGCGGCATGATACTCCTGAATGGTTTTCACATCCCAGTTGCCCTTCTGAAGTTCGCTTACGGCTTCAGCCATGGCTCTTGCTCCGGATATGGTGGTCGCATAGGGGATGTTGTATTCGAGAGTGGTGCGCCGTATCTCGTAGGAATCGGATGTGGTCTTCTTTCCCAGGCTGGTGTTGACGACCAGCTGGATTTCGCCGTTCTTGATGCGGTCCACCACATGAGGACGGCCTTCCCGTAGTTTGAACACACTGTCCGCCTGGATGCCGTGACTCCTCAGGAATCCTGCTGTCCCAGACGTGGCGATCAGGCGAAATCCCATATCCCTGAACTTCTCCGCCACCGGAAGCACCTTCGGTTTGTCCAGGTCGTGCACGCTGACGAACACAGAACCGCGGACGGGCAGTTCGTAGCCCGCCCCCGCCTGCGCCTTGGCGAAAGCGATGCCGAAGCTCTCCCCGATGCCCATGACCTCGCCCGTCGACTTCATTTCCGGGCCGAGAAGCGTATCGACATTGGGGAAGCGGGAGAAGGGGAAGACGGCTTCCTTGACGGAGATGTGCCGGGGCTCCACTTCGGTGACGAATCCCAGTTCTTTCAATGACTTTCCCAGCATAACCCTGGTGGCGAGTTTTGCCAAGGGGAAACCGATCGCCTTGCTTACAAAGGGAACCGTCCGCGAAGCCCTCGGATTGACTTCCAGGATATAGATCTCCCCGTTCTGGATGGCGAACTGGACGTTCATGAGTCCGACCACGCCGAGTTCGGCAGCCATGAGCCTGGTCTGCCTCATGATTTCCTTCTGAACATCCCGCGATATGCTGATGGGAGGCAGAACGCACGCACTGTCCCCCGAATGGATTCCCGCCTGCTCGATGTGTTCCATGATGCCGCCGACTACCGTGAGGTTCCCGTCGCTCAGCGCATCGACATCGAGTTCGACGGCGTCTTCGAGAAACTGGTCGATCAGAATGGGATGGCCCGGTGACACGTGAACGGCCGTCTTCATGAATTCCTTCAGGGTGTCCCCGTCGTAGATGATTTCCATGGCACGGCCGCCGAGAACATACGACGGGCGTACCACCACGGGATAGCCGATGGATTTCGCGGCATCGAGGGCTTCTTCAAACGTGAACGCTGTCGCGTTCCGTGGCTGTTTGAGGCCGAGCTTGAGCAGCATCTGCTGAAAGCGCTTGCGGTCCTCGGCGAGATCGATGGCATCGGGAGATGTGCCCAGGATCCTCGCGCCGGCTTTCTCGAGCGGCACCGCAAGATTCAAGGGGGTCTGGCCGCCGAACTGTACGATCACGCCCCTGGGTCTTTCGGTGTCGAGGATGTGGAGCACGTCCTCCCGGGTGAGCGGTTCGAAGTAAAGCTTGTCCGAAGTGTCATAGTCCGTGGAAACCGTTTCGGGGTTGGAATTCACCATGATGGATTCGCAGCCTTCATCCCGTAGTGACAAGGATGCGTGCACACAGCAGTAGTCGAATTCAATGCCCTGCCCGATCCGGTTGGGGCCTCCACCCAGGATGATTACCTTGTCACGCCCGGAAGGCCTGGCTTCGTCCTCCGTCTCATAGGTCGAATAGTAGTAGGGGGTATAGGCCTCGAATTCCGCCGCACAGGTGTCGACGAGCTTGTAGACCGGCCTGACGGCGTGGCGCAACCGTGCCCGGCGGACGGTCTCCTCATCCGTTCCGGTGAGATGAGCCAGCCGAATGTCGGAAAATCCCCATGACTTGGCAAAACTGAGCCTGTCGGCATCTTCGAGGAGATTCTCGACGGATGACGATTCCATCAACTCCTTTTCGAAATCGAGAAGCTGCTTGATGTGATGAAGAAACCAGGGATCCACCCAGGTGAGGCTGCTGATTTCTTCGATGGAGAGCCCGAGGCGGATCGCCTCGCCGATCTGGAAGAGCCGCATCGAATTGGGGCGTCGCAGCTTCTGCTTGAGTTGTTCGAGGTAGTCACCGTTCGGATCTGGTGGAGGTTCTACGAAGCCGAACCGGTTGATTTCGAGAGAACGGATCGCCTTTTGGAGCGCCTCCTTGAAAGTGCGGCCTATGGCCATGGTTTCCCCCACGGACTTCATCGACGTGGAAAGCACGTCTTCCGTTGCAGGGAATTTTTCAAAGGTGAAACGCGGTACCTTGACCACGCAGTAATCGATGGTGGGTTCGAAGGAAGCACGAGTCTCCCGGGTAATATCGTTGGCCAGTTCGTCAAGAGAATACCCTACAGCCAGTTTTGCGGCAATCTTTGCGATGGGGAATCCCGTGGCCTTGGACGCCAGGGCCGAAGATCTGGATACTCGGGGATTCATCTCGATCACCACGATATCCCCGTTTGCAGGGTTCACGGCAAACTGTACATTCGAACCACCGGTCTCCACTCCTATTTCCCGAAGAATGGCAATGGACGCATCGCGCATCTTCTGGTATTCGAGATCGGTGAGCGTCTGGGCGGGGGCCACGGTGATGGAATCCCCCGTGTGGACTCCCATGGCATCCATGTTTTCGATGGAACAGATGATCACCACATTGTCCATGCAGTCGCGCATGAGTTCGAGTTCGAACTCCTTCCACCCCAGTACCGATTCTTCCAGCATGACCGCATGAATGAAACTGGCATCCAGGCCTCCCTGGGCCAGTTCGACCAGCTCCTCGCGATTGTATGCGACCCCGCCTCCCGTGCCGCCGAGTGTAAAAGACGGCCTCACTATGACGGGATACCCGATCTTCCGGGCAATGGCTTCCACTTCAGCCATGCTCCTGGCTATCCCGCTCTCCGGAACACGCAGCCCGATACGCCTCATGGCCTCGCGGAACAACTCCCGGTCTTCGGCCTTCTTGATAACGTCGACTCTGGCCCCGATCATTTCCACGCCGAAACGGTCGAGCACACCCATCTCCGCAACTCGCACGGCAACATTCAGCGCCGTCTGGCCTCCCAGCGTCGGAAGAAGCGCATCAGGCCGCTCCCGTTCGATGACCCTGGCCACAGCCTCGGGGATAACGGGTTCGATGTAGGTGCGGTGAGCGGTCTCCGGGTCAGTCATGATCGTGGCCGGATTGCTGTTGATGAGTACAATTTCGTACCCTTCTTCACGGAGTGCCTTGCACGCCTGTGTTCCCGAGTAGTCGAACTCACAGGCCTGGCTGATGATGATGGGGCCGGAGCCGATGATGAGTATCTTTCTGATGTCTGTTCGCCTGGGCATGGGTGTCCGTTCTCTTTACTCTCCCGCATGAAAGAATAGGTTGTTCAACCGGTGCGCAATCCTTTCTTTTTCGGCGCCTCTATTCTCGATGCCCCCCTTCCATCCGTTCGATGAACCGTTTGAAGAGGTAGGACGCATCGTGGGGACCGGGTGAGGCTTCGGGATGATACTGCACACTGAACGCGGGAATCTCCAGGTGTTCCATTCCCTCCAGGGTATTGTCGTTCAGGTTGAAATGGGTCATGCGCAGCGGCATGTTCTTCATGGATTCCGGGTCCACGCAGAAGCCGTGGTTCTGAGAGGTGATTTCCACCTTTCCGGTGGTAAGGTCCTTGACCGGCTGGTTGACGCCGCGGTGCCCGAACTTGAGCTTGAACGTTCGGCCGCCCAAAGCCAGCCCCATGATCTGGTGGCCGAGGCAGATACCGAACATGGGGCGCTTGCCGAGCAGATTTCGCACCGTGTCAATCACGTAGTGCACGGCGGCGGGGTCCCCGGGACCGTTGGAAAGGAAAATCCCGTCCGGATCGCAGGCCATGATTTCTTCGGCGCAGGCATGGGCGGGAAATACCATGATCTGGCATCCTTCGTCTTCCAGTTTGCGCAGGATGTTGAACTTGATTCCGCAATCGATGGCTGCCACGCGGAATCCCGGGCCTTCCTTCCATTGTGCGGGTGGAAATGAACCCGGCTGTGACGATCGATCCCAGAGGTAAGGCCGGGCACAGGTTACATGCTGAACCAGGTCTACTCCGTTCAGCCCCGGAAAGCCCATGACCTGGTCCATGAGCCTTCCCGTGTCGTCCGTATCCGTGGCGACAATCCCCCGCATCGCCCCCGCCAACCGTATGTGGCGCGTGAGTGCCCGGGTGTCGATGCCTTCAATGCCGATCTTGCCGTGCTCGTTCAGGAAATCGGCCAAAGTCCTGTTCGAGCGCCAGTTGCTGGGAAAATCCTGGTATTCCCTCACAATGAAAGCCTCCACCTGGACAGCGGCCGATTCCATGTCCTCGTCGTTGATGCCGTAATTGCCCGTCAAAGGATAAGTCATCGCCACAATCTGCCCCTTGTAGGAGGGGTCCGTGAGTACTTCCTGGTACCCGGTCATTCCCGTGTTGAAGACCACTTCTCCCAGGGCCCGTCCTTGTCCGGCAAACGTGTAGCCTCTGAAAAGAGTGCCGTCTTCGAGCAGGAGAAAAGCCCTCGCCCGCTTCCATGGAGAAATCATGTCCCTTCCTCGATGCTTCCCGTTCCTGCCCGTGCGGTTTCCCTGCTTCCAACCGAAGGTTCAACGCCCGGACAGGGTGCGGCGGGTTGTCAATAAGTCGCTTTCCCAAACCCTGCGCGACTCATCCTGCCGATTTATGGGCACACTTCCGGCGTCGGCGGCACAATTTGGTGCCGTCGAAAAAAAGAAATCCCACCCCGGTTTCTACCCGCAAAGCGCTGCGGCACCACCCCGGGCTGGTTCCCTTTATGGGTCGGTCGAACGTCGTACCCGCAGGATACAGATTGCTAATCAAGATTTGTGCCAAACCGAACCATTCTCGCAGGGGCAAGTCCATCCCGCCGTGATGACGGCTCCCACCCGCGGTGTTTCCTTGGTGAACCCTGGAATTAAACCAATGAATTCTAACGATCCGCCCGAGAATGGCAAGCAAAATTCATAGCAAATTCATAGCGGAAAGGGTTCTGTTGTTCCATGCCGGCAACGGCGGCCGTGCGGAGGCGCATCGGAAAACGAGTGCTGTCAACATTCAGGAAAGCCGTCTTGCGACTGCCCGCAGATCATCCGGCGTATCCACGCCGGATGTTTCCATGGGAGAGAGGCCGACCTGGATGGAGTAGCCGTGTTCGAGAGCACGTAGTTGTTCGAGCTTTTCCGTGTTCTCGAGGTCCCCGGGTGCCAGGAGAGTAAATTTCAGCAGAAAGCCCGTTCTGTAAGCGTAGAAGCCCAGGTGTTTCAAGAAGGGAGGGATCGCATCGCCACGGTCTCTCCAGAAGGGGAGAGGTGATCGGGAAAAATAGAGTGCCCTCCAGTTCCGGTCCACAACCACCTTGACCACGTTTGGATTGAAGTATTCCGCTTCGTTTCGGCTTTCAAAGGCAAGGGTGGCCATGGGGCAGGCAGGGTGATTCTCGAGGGCTTCCACGAGACGGACAATCATTACGGGCTCGACAAGAGGTTCGTCTCCCTGGATATTGACCACTATGTCGTCATCGGCGAGGCCGAGCAGGGTGCACGCTTCGGCCAGGCGGTCGGACCCGCTGGGATGGTCGGCGCGGGTAAGAACCGATTCGCCGCCGAAAGACTCGACGGTGTGCGCGATGCGCAAGTCGTCCGTTGCGACGACGAGCCGGTCGAGGCCCGGAGTGAGCCGGGATCGCTCGAATACGTGTTGAATCATGGGCTTGCCCAGGATATCGGCAAGGGGTTTGCCCGGGAACCGGACGGATTCATAGCGGGCCGGAATAATGCCTATAGTCGCCATACTCAAACTTTCCCCGTCAAGAACGGTGAAGGGAATCAAGGAACCTCCCTGTGAACATGCGCGGTGATTTCCGGGCAGGGGGCTGTCCCGACAACCTTGGGACGGATCAGTGCCCGCAGGTGACGCCGGTCGACGGATTCATTGTACAATTGTGCAATCCCGCTTCCAAACAAGAAATCCCGAGAGTTCTTCCTGACAAACGGGTACTGTGATAAATTTAAAGATCAGAATCGCACGGTTCCACATTCTCACGCGGGAGCATACGAAATTCATGGGCAATACGGAAATCGAACTTATCGGCTCGTCATCGAACTATCTGGCCACACTGCTTCGTAACCGGCCCCCATATGTTGAATGGCTCCAGGACCGAAAGAATCTCTATCGTCGCTATCCGCTGACCGAACTCTACCGGGATCTTCAACAATGTGTGAGCCCGGTTCGGTCGTTCGGAGATCTTCTCGTTGCCTACAGGGAATTCAAGCAACGGCATTTCCTGAGGATTGCGGGCAGAGACCGGCTCGGGCTGGCCGACCTGGTCGAAACGACTTCCCAGTTGAGCGACCTGGCATGCGTGGCTCTGCAGGCGGGCCTCGAGGCGCTCTCTCTCCACCCGCACTGGTGGGTCGGAGAGGGGGAAGGCGGCCCCTGGTCCACCGTTTCCAGGGAGTTCGATATCACCGTGCTGGGGCTCGGCAAGCTCGGAGGCCAGGAACTGAACTTCGTTTCCGATGTGGACCTCATATTCATCCACTCGCCCAAAAAGGAAGAAGCCTATCGTTCCCCTGAGGCTTTAAACCTCCTCAGCCGCCTCTGCCATTTTCTCACACGCCTCCTGGCGGACCGGGTGAACGGCGACCGGGTTTTTGAAGTGGATCTCCGCCTGAGACCTCAGGGAAAGGACGGTCCCGTGATCACCTCTCTTGCCGCCGCCGCCGATCATTACCTGCTTCACGGGCATGCCTGGGAGCGGCAGATGCTCCTGAAAGCACGCCCCGTTGCAGGTGCGCGCTCTACGGGTGCCGCCTTCATCCAGGATGTTCGCCCCTTTGTTTTCAGGCGCTTCCTGGATTTTCAGGCCCTTGATGAACTTCGGTCCATGAGGGACAGGATCATTGCCGAGGGCCGTCGGCTGAGTCTTGACCGGCAGAAGTTCGATGTCAAGCTGGGAATAGGAGGAATCCGGGAGATCGAGTTTCTTGTCCAGTCGCTGCAGTTGATCTACGGCGGACGCATGCCGGAGTTGGACGAGCCCAATACGCTTCGCTGCCTGGACCGGCTGCGGGATTTGAACCTGCTTTCAGCGGATGTGGTTGCCGAACTCAAGGAATCCTACGAGTTCCTCAGGCGCGTCGAGCACTGGATTCAGCTGGACCAGAACCGGCAGACACAGAAGCTTCCACAGTCGGAAGAAGCCAGGAGACGCCTCTGTAGGGCTCTTGGTTTTGACGGCGACGAGCAGGCCTTCCAGGAGAGGCTGAAAGACTGCTGCGGCACCGTGCACATGCACTTTCTTGCCCTCTTCGAATCTGAAGAGTCGAGCTCGAAGACGGCGGGGCGCAGCGGTGAATCGGAAGCGGCAAAGGACGAAGATCCGCTGCGGAATTATCCTCCTCAGACCCTGATTCGGCTCCAGGATTGCCTGGAGCGTTTTCCACCTTCTCTCAGGCAGGTGGTGAGGGAGTCCCTGGAGAGTTTCTCGAGTCTCGAAGACGGGGAGCTTGCCGAAAGGATCCTGCTTCGCCTGGAGAGGTACTTCGGCAAGGTCACCAAGCGGCCTGGCCTCATGAGGGTGTTCCGGTCCTCGTCCCCCTGGGTACAGGATGTATGCAGGGCACTGTGCCGAAGCGAGCTCGTGGCGGATCTGCTCGGGCATCATCCCGGCCTGGTCGAAGGGATCGCCACCGCCGGCGGTGTGCTTGGCGATTCACAGTCGTGGGAGGCGGCGAGCACCCGCCTGCTCAGGAAGGTGAAGAGTTACGAGGAGGGACTCGAATGGATACGCCGCCTGAAAAATGAGAGGTTCCTCCAGCTTGTGCTCAGCGATCTGAAAGGGGAGTTTCCGTACGAGAAGATAGAAGGGGAGCTCACCTTTCTTGCCGATTTCGTCCTTCGCATGACCTATGATCGTATAAAAGACAGCCTGGGCCTCGGGAAGAACCTGCCCCTCTCGGTCCTTGCTCTCGGAAAGCTTGGGAGCAGGGAGATGAGCTATCTCTCGGATCTGGACCTGGTTTTCGTATATCAGCCGGGCAAAGGAGAGTCCGAAGAACAGATTCCGGGGGATGTCGTCCGGTTCGTCCAGAGATTCATGCGCATGCTGAGTACTCCGCTCCATGAAGGGCCGGGTTACGCAGTGGATGCACGCCTGAGACCCACCGGGACGTACGGACCTCTGATCGTCACTCGAGGCGCCTGGATGGAGTACTTCACGGGTCGGGCGGACCTGTGGGAAGTGCAGGCCCTGCTCCGGGTCAGGCATGTTGCCGGGGACGAAGATCTCGGCAGGTGGATCGAAGGGAAGGCTTGCAAAATCTGTTATTGTGAAAGGAATCCGGAGGATGTCCGGCAGAGGCTCTGCCACCTGAGAGGCCGAATGCAGCGGGAGCGCAGCGATGAAAGAGGGGACATGATAGACCTTAAGCTGGGAATCGGGGGCCTTGCGGACGTCGAGTTTCTTGTCCAGGGGATCCAGTTGATCCTGGGGCACATGGACCCGGATCTCCAGAAGGGATCCGTACGAATCGCGCTGCCCGCCGCATTGAAGCATCTGCCTGAACTGCAGGGGCAGGTCCGCGGAGTCCAGGCCGCCTACGATGCGCTGAGGTCCCTGGACCACCGGCTGCGGCTCCACGTGAATCACAGCTCCGCCCGGCTTTCTCCCGGCCTCTTCGAATCCATGATTGCCTTCCGCCTCTGGCCTCCCGCTCGGGAAGGCGGCTCCATCGAGAGCTGGGAAGACATTCTGCGTCTGCGCAGAGTCGTACGGTCTTCGCTGCAGCATTTCTGCCCCGAAATCTGACAACGCGCACACGGCAGGCCGGCGCAATGAACACCGGTTCTTCCTGCCGACCGCGTCTGAATCTTGGTATGGCTCAACACAGGAGGCTGCGCAGGCCATGACCGATTCCCATAAAGAAGATCAGACTGTCCGGCGGGTATTGCCGGATCTGGTCCGCACCTATTTAATGCATCGAAAAATGATGCAGTACCCGCATCTTGTCGACGAGATGCGCGGGATATTCATTGCGGCTCTCGAAAAGAAAGGGATAGCCGGCGAGGAGGAAATCGAGAGGAAGGTGGACGAGTTTCTCGGTGAGCAGTCGGGGCACGAGTCGCCTGAAGACAGGAAGATCCTGAAAGAAGCCCTGGTGGACGTGCTTTTCGCCGTTCACTTTACGACGGACGAGATCGAGGCGCACATCAACCTGGCACGCAAACGGGATCGGTTCAGAGAGCTGCACAGGGTCGTCAACGAGGAAAGAATCCAGCCCGGGCGAGTCATACGGGCTTTGAGGGATTTCTGCAACATACCTCAGGGGGACCTCTATATCTCGCCCAGCGAAGCGGAGGGGGTTCGAGTGGCCCTCATCGACCGCTTCATATCAAACCAGCTGCCTTTTATCGGAATTGCCAAGCAACACCTCACTATCCGAGACATCGACGAGATGCTCGACCACGTCTACCTCAACCGCCGCAGGCCCGGCAAAATCGGAGGCAAGGCGGCCGGAATGCTGCTTGCCGCCAAGATCATCCTTCCCAGGCTCCAGGAGCGGGAGCCGGACCTGGAGGAGTACGTTCGGCTGCCGGAATCGTACTATTTCAGTTCCGGCATCTTTTCGGATTTCATCGACTACAACGGACTGCACTACTTCCGCAGCCAGAAGTACAAGACGCGGGAGAGCATCGAAGCGGAATATCGCAACATCGCCGAACTCTTCAGGAAGGCTTCCTTTCCCCCCGACAGCGTGAACGACTTCAAGGCGTTTCTGGAAAGACTGGGGGAGCACCCGATCATTCTCAGGTCATCGAGCCTGCTCGAAGACAATTTCGGCCATTCTTTTTCGGGCAAGTACGATTCCATTTTCCTGGCCAACCAGGGGAGCCTGGAAACAAGGCTGGAAGAATTCATGTGGGGTTTGAAACGGGTGCACATGAGCACCTTCGGGCCGGCTCCGATCCTTTACAGGCGGGATCACAGCCTTCTCGACTTCGACGAACAGATGGGTGTCCTGGTGCAGAAGGTGATCGGGCGGCGATTCGGCGACTATTTCTTCCCCTTTGCCGCAGGAGTGGCCTTTTCCCGCAATCCCTTTGCCTGGACTCCACGCATCAGGAAAGAAGACGGACTCCTGCGGATCGTGATGGGTCTGGGCACTCGGGCCGTGGACCGGGTGGGCGGCGACTACCCGAGAATGGTCCCTCTCGGGAACCCTCTTCTCCGCCCGCAAATCGAGGCCAGGCAGATCATGAAATACTCCCAGAAGATAATCGATGTCCTGAACCTCTCGACCAACAGCGTGGAGACGGCAGCCTCCATGGAACTCCTTCACAAGATCGATCACCCGGATCTCTTTTACGCGGTGTCCGTGGACGAGGACGGATTTGTTTCCGCACCGCTGTTCAAAGGGATGAAAATCGATCTGCGGCGGAGCTGCATTACCTTCGAGAACTTTCTGACAAGGACGCCGATTGTCCCGCTCATGAAGAAGATCCTGCGCAAGCTCGAACAAGCCTACGGAAACCCGGTGGACGTCGAATTCGCCTGGGACGAAAACAGGCTGTACCTCCTCCAGTGCCGTTCCCTGCCCGTACGCGAGACGGCCGGCGTTGTGCTGCCCCGGGACGTCCCTGCCGACAGGATCCTTTTCAGAAACAACCTGTGCCTGTTCAACGCCGTCATCCCCGACATTGAATACGTGGTATACGTGGATCCGAGAGCATATGGAAGGATAAGGGAATACGAGGAGAAGACGGCCGTCGGGCGGGTCGTGAGTCGAATGAACAGGGTGCTCCAGGACAGGCGGTTTGTCCTGTTCGGTCCCGGCCGCTGGGGAAGCAACGACATCAACCTCGGAGTAAGAGTCGGCTACCAGGACATCAACCGGTGCCTGGCTCTTGCGGAAATTGCGTTCGAGGAGCAGGGGCTGACCCCCGAGGTCTCATGCGGCACCCACTTCTTCAATGATTTGCTCGAAACTGGGATCATTCCTGTAGCCATCTACCCCGACGACAGGGAAAACACCTTCAACGAGAGATTTCTGCTGGATGCCCCGAACCTCCTTGTCTCCCTTGCTCCCGACCTGGGGCAGTACACCGCCGTGGTGCATGTGCTGCACGTGCCGTCAAACACCGGCGGCCGACTGCTCCACATTCTTCAGAACGAACGGGAGCAGAAAGGGATGGGATATTTCGCCCATGCCGGAGAAGACGCCGTCGGAACCTGATGCCGGGCGTTTATTCCGATCCTGGCGAGTCCCTGCGAACCCCGGCTCCATTTTCAAGAATCCTGACGGTTTCCTCGATTTCCTCCAGGCTGACTTCTTTCCTCAATTCCTCCAGTCTGTGCATGATCGATGAAAAACGGGTCCCCTCGGCGGCGCTGATCCATTCGAGCTGCAGTCTTTCCGGGCGGATGCCGAGCTTTTCCATCTTCTTGCGGAACCTGGCCACCCGCTTCTCCGTCCAGTGGTTGGCATGGATGTAGTGGCAGTCGCCGATGTGACATCCGCTGACGAGAATGATGGGAGCCCGCCGGGCGAACCCGTGCCGGATGAAGGATTCGTCCACCCGTCCGGAGCACATGGTGCGGATGAGCCGAACATTGGGCGGGTACTGAAGCCGGGAGACACCGGCATAGTCGGCGCCGGCGTAGGAGCACCAGTTGCACGCGAAGGCCAGGATCTTGTCCTGAGGGTCTTCTTCGAGCAGAGTATCGATCTGGTCGAGGATCTGAACATCGGTGAAATGGTTCATCGTGATGGCCCCGAACGGACATTCGGCGGCACAGGTGCCGCAGCCCGCACAGGCGGCGGTATTCACGACGGCCGGGGTTTTCTTCTTCGTATCCACCGTAATGGCGTTGTAGGGGCAAACTTCCGCGCACTTGCCGCAGGCCCTGCAATGCTCCGCGATCACCTCGGAAGTGATCGGCTCCGTGAGGATCTCCCCCCTGTGCATCAGCCGTATGGCCCTTGCCGCCGCTGCGGAAGCCTGCGTCACGCTGTCCTTGATGTCCTTGGGCCCCTCGGCGCACCCGGCATAAAAAATGCCGCGCGTGGCCGCGTCCACCGGCTGCAGCTTGGGATGCGCTTCGAGAAAGAAGCCGTCGGGTGTGAGCTGCAGGCCGAGCATTTCCTGGAGTCTTTGCGTGGCGGCGGATGGTTTGACTCCCACGGCCAGGACCAGCATGTCCAGATCGTGGAATTCGATGGAGTTCGTGGCGCTGTTTTCCACTGCCACCCTCAAGCCCGCATCGGCGCGTTCTTCCACCGTTCCCGGCAGCCCCCGGATATATTTCACTCCCAGACGCCTGCTTCTCGTGTAAAGATCTTCGAATCCTTTGCCGAAGGCACGAATATCGATGTAGAAGACCTTGACGTCCATGTCCGGGTAGTGTTCCTTCAGCACGAGAGTGCTCTTCACGGTATTCATGCAGCAGACGTTGGAGCAGTACGAGGCACCCTTCCTGGCGGAACGCGACCCGACGCACTGGATGAAGCCGATGGATCCGGGAGTCCGTCGATCGGTGGGCCTGACCAGCCTGCCGCGGGTCGGGCCGCCTGCATTGACCAGCCGCTCGAATTCGAGACTCGTCAGCACGTTCTCGAACCGCGTGTAACCGTATTCATCGAGTTCCGTCGGGTCGTACGGCTCCATCCCGGTTGCCACAACGATAGTCCCCACCCGCTCCGTGATCTCCTCATCCGACATGTGGAAGTTGATGCAGCCCTTGTCGCAGACCTCCACGCACTTGGCGCACACGACGGGATTATGGCCGAGGCACTCGTTCACATTGATCACGTAGGCTGAAGGAACAGCCTGGGGAAAGGGTGAATAGATGGCCTTGCGCGAAGACAGTCCGAAATTGAATTCATCGGGACGCACCACCGGGCAGACCTTGGCGCATTCGCCGCAGGCCGTGCATTCGTGCTCAGACACGTATCGGGACTTCTTGAGTATCTTCACGTCGAAGTTGCCCACGTAGCCCTTTACGTCCACGACTTCACTCAGAGTGAGCAGCTTGATTCGGGGATGTCGACCGACATCCGTCATTTTCGGACCGAGTATTCAGATGGAGCAGTCCATGGTCGGGAACGTCTTGTCGAGCTTGGCCATTGTTCCGCCGACGGAAGGCTTTTTTTCCACCAGGACGACGTCGTAGCCGTTGTCTGCCAGGTCCAGGGCCGCCTGGATGCCTGCCACGCCCCCGCCGATGACCAGGGTCCTCTTCGTAAGAGGAAGAACCTCCGGTTCGAGAGGCACCAGGTTGCGCACGCGGGCTACGGCCATTCTGGTCAGGTCGACAGCCTTCCGGGTCGCTTCCTCCGGCTCGTTCATATGCACCCAGCTGCAGTGCTCCCTGAGGTTCGCCATCTCGAGGACGTACGGGTTGAGCCCCGCCGACTGCACCACCTGGCGAAACGTCGGTTCATGAAGCCTCGGCGAACAGGATGCCACGACGATCCGGTCGAGCCGGTGTTCGGCGATGTCTTCCTTGATGCTGTGCTGCCCCGGTTCGGAACAGGCGTAGGGGATGTCCCTCGCCACGGCGACATCTTCCATTTCCGCGACGGCCTCGGCGACCTTCCTGCAGTCGACGGTCCTGGCGATATTCAGCCCGCAGTGGCAGACGTATACGCCGACACGGCGGCCGGTTGTCCTGTTTTCCTGCTTTTCCACGATCAAAGTCCCTGCTCCCTATTCCCATCTGATAGTCCTGGCTACGATGGACGTGAGGTCCATCATCTCCATCCTGATTTCGTCTCCCAGAAACGGGTCTTCCATGGCGCACCGCAGGTGGATCTGGCACTTGGGGCAGGCCGTGACCAGGAGGTTGCTTCCCGTTTCCCTGGCCTGGCGGAGCCGTTTCACCTGGAGAGCCTTGGTGTAGCTGTCGCACCCGGTCCAGGCGCAGTTGCCGCAGCATAGTGCCGAGTTGCCCCGGTCCCTCATTTCCTCGAATCCCCTCGGTTTGAGTCGACTGATGAGCTTTCGCGGAAGCTCGCCCGGTCCGCCGAGCCTGGCCAGGCGGCATGGGTCCTGGAAAGTCAGCGTGCGGTTCAGTTTCTCGAACCCGATGGCACCCTTGTCGATCTCTTTTTCTGCGAGATCGAAAATGTGGGTCACCTTGAAGCTTATGGGAATTCCGTGTTCAGGGTAGTCGATGGCAAGAGTACGATAACACTCGGGACAGGACGTGACGACCTCCTCGATCCCCCGCTCCTCGATGGCGTCCACGTTCAGGCGTGCAAGCCGGACGAAACTATCCCTGTCTCCGGTCCACAACAGGTCGTGGCCGCAGCATCTTTCACCCGGCAGCAGGGCCGGAAAGATATCGAAGAAGTTCAAGAGGCGAAGACTGTCGATGAGTATGTCACAGGTTTTGACTCCGAGCGTGCGGCCGAAGAAGGTATCGAAATAAGGCGCACAGCCTCCGAAGAAGAGCGTTTTGCTCTGCCCGTCCACCTGGATGTCTTCGGGAAGCCAGTCCCAGTGCCTGATGTCGAGGTCGGGTGAAGTCATGGTGCGCATGAGTGCCTGGAAGAAGCCTTCGTGGGCCTCCTGCCCCGCCGTTCCCGCCCTGCGGTGAACCTGGCGCATATCCCGGATGAACCTGGGGAAATCCACGGCGGAAGGACAGCGGTCGTAGCAGATCCCGCAGGTGAGGCAGGACCATACGTCGCTGACCACCGACGCCGAACCGATGTTGCCTCCGATAATGGAACCCGCCATGGCCCGGGGAGAAAAGGGCTTTCCGCAAAGGCTCATGGGGCAGGCGGAGGAGCACTTCCCGCAGTCCTGGCACGCATAAATGTCATGGGATGTGAGGATACGGGCGGCCAGGTCCCTTCCCGATTCCCCCGGCTGCGTCTTGGGGACGGGTATAACGGGGCTTTTCCCCATTCTTTCCACATCCGCATGGAACTGCTGGAGGAATTCGAGCAGGGCCTCGGACTGTTCGGGGAGGAAGGTGGCCAGGCGCAGGCGGTCCTTTCCGAGTCCGAGCAGTTCGAGTATGCCGCGGGTATCCTGGACGTTGCGTTCCGCGATGCCCGTGCCGCTTCCGTACCTGCAGGAACCGGGTTCGCAGCCCACGAGAGCCACACCGTCGGCGCCCGTTTCGAACGCCTTGAACAGCAGCGCCCTGCTCATGCGCCCGCTGCAGGGAATGCGTATCATCCTGACCTGGTGAGGCATATGCCGGCAGCTGTCTTGAAGCATCTGGAACGCGGCGTGAGGTCCCCAGTTGCAGATAAACAATACGATCTTCAAATCATTCATTCTTCATGTCCACCGTTTCGTCATCGGCACATTATTTCTTCGATCATCTGTTCGAGATACCTGCGGTCGCGGTACGGGCTGTCGGCGGCATTGGTCGGGCATACGGCGATGCAGCTGCCACACCCCTTGCACAGGGCCTCGTCCACCACGGCGTACCAGCCGCCGATGTCGTTCTTTCTGTAGTTGACGGCCTGGTAAGGACAGACCTCGACACACCGTCCGCAGCCCCGGCAGTGGCTTTCGTCCACAACCACCGTGTAACCCTTGTTCTGCCGCGGACTTCTGGGCATAACCGACGCGGCCAGAATCGCTGCCGCTGTACCCTTGATTCTTTCCGATACCCGGATGCCTCCAGGACTTGCCAGGAAAAGTCCCGGTATGGAGGTGGCTCCGGGACTGAAGAAAGGTATCCCCGTAACGCCGCGCCGCTGCATGGACGCCTGCAGCTTGTGGTGAGACAGGTCCTCCATGGGCAGGTAAGGGATCTGCTTCCTGGAAGATTCACCGAGGATCACGGCTCCCACCTGGAACACCTGCTGAAAGCCGCTGATATCGGCTATCACCTGGAAGTTGCCCACGGTGCCGCGGAGTCCCTTCACGAGGGAGCCGTTGAAGGAATGGATGTTCGGATGATCCACCGGCTCGGACAGGGGCCGCTCGGGAGCCCCGAACAGAAAGACCTCCATGCCGGTCTCGGCCAGTGTGAGCGCGCTCTTCATCGCCGCCTCGGAATCGCCGATGACCGCCGTGGTGAAATTGTAGGGCCGAGCCGGCGCGGGGAGCGCCTTCAGCTTGCGGGCACGGCCTATGGACCGTTCGATAAGGCCGGTGAATCTCCTGCAGGCGAGTTCGGGGTCTTCTTCAAGCAGCCGCAGCACTTCGCCTCGTACGTTGCAGGTTTCCGCCATGGCCCGGCTGACTCCCGTTCCATGGAACAGGGCGTCCTTCAGTCGGCTTCTCTGGTCCGTGCAGGCGCTGCAGATAAAGTCCAGCGGACAGCACACGCAGGAGGCGAGTACGATGCGAGAGAGTCCTTTTTCGCGAATGGTCCGAAGAATGGATGCCGAACCCTCGGGCGAACAGGCCGATGCGGTCACTTCCGTGTGTTCGACATCCTTGAGATTCGTGAGTCCTTCCACGTAACGGTCGAGTTTCTCGATCCAGCCGAGCGAATTGTTACACCGGCAGACGAATACGCCGATGCGCAGTTCACTGGAGAGCTGCGGGCCCGGCGGGGAGAAGGAAAGGCCGTGGCCTTTCATGCGCTGAGATGTGCCGCCAAGCAGGATCATGGCCTCAGCGGCGGCCGCGAAGCCGCGAAGCATCATCGCGTAGACGTCGTCCTTCGACGACCTGGTGCTGTAGGCCCTCAGCACGTCCTCCCCTTTTACGGAAGGCGCTGAATCGGGGTCGGCGATGATCACCACTCCCGCATGTTCGACTCCCTCGGCCGGCATTTCGTCGTGCCGGATCGTTCCGGGAGAAACACAGACCCCGGCGCACTGCAGGCATTCGGCGCAGACTCCGCACTGCAGGCAGCGGCCCGCTTCGGAAGAAACCTGCGTTTCACTGAGTCCGAGAGCCACTTCCGTAAAACCTTCCCTTCTTGCGGCAGGCTGCCGCTCAGGCATGTCCGCCCGGGCAAGTGACGGCAGATCGGTGGTGATTTCAGGGAAGTCCCTGTCAAAGGGCCTGTGCGTTATCGGGTCAGGCAATGCTTCTCCGCTCAGTGCCGCATGAACGGCCCGGGCCGCATGCCTGCCCGATGCCATGGCCCTCACCACCGACGACGGGCCGGTTGCGGCGTCCCCGGCGGCGAAAACCCCGTCCACACCGGTTCTGCACCCTGCGTCGACTTGAATATGGCCTGCGGGAGTGAAAGAGATTCCGCTCTTCGGGCGGCAAAGCGAAGCGTCTCCCTTTTGACCGATGGCAACGATGGCCCTGTCGAAGGGAAGTTCCGTTATGGGTCCGCCCGGGATGATCACCGGCCAGGGAATGCCCCCGGCGTCGGGTTCACCCGGTTTGGTGGCGGCGCAGCGCAGTGCAGCAAGTCTTCCGTCCCGCCCGATGAACTCCACAACCTTCAGGCTGTCCGTGATCCCTATGCCTTCCTCGCGAGCCGCAACGACCTCCGCCGGATCAGCGGGGATGAGTTCCTCCGGGAACCAGGAAAGAACGGTCACCCGGGCTCCAAGACGCACGCACGCACGGGCGACGTCGAATGCGGCGTTTCCGTCACCGACCACGGCGATTCGCTCCTCCGTGCTGCCGACTTCCCCTTTGTAAAGCTTTTCGAGAAAAGACAGACAGCCCTGGACACCATCGAGGTCTTCCCCGGGTACACCGAGTCTCCTGTCTTTCCAGGTGCCCGTGGCCAGGATTACGGAAGAAAACTCCTTCCTCAGTTCCCGGATGCCGTCCGTCAGATCGATGGAACACCCCGTTCTGAATTCAACTCCGAGCCTTTCGATATAATGGATCTCGCGGTCGAGTACATCCCTGGGCAGGCGCCAGGGACCGATGCCGTACCGGAGCATGCCGCCCGCCTTTTCTTCCTTCTCGAATACCGTCACCGGGTAACCGAACCGGGCAAGATCCGCAGCGGCGGCAAGCCCCGCCGGGCCGGATCCGATGACGGCCACCTTCTCGGATCTGAAGACAACAGAAGTTGGATTTTCCGCCGATTCCGTCCATTGGCGATCGGCGAGGAAGCGCTTGATGTCTCTTATGGCGACGGGTTCGTCGAGGGTGCCCCGCCTGCAAGCTTCTTCGCACGGGTGAGTGCATATCCGCCCGCAGATGCCGGGCAGAATGTTGTCTTTCCGGATGAGATCGAGAGCCTCGTCATACAGGCCTGCTCTTGCCAGAGCGATATACCCCTGCGCGTTGACTCCCAGCGGGCAGCTTTCCTGGCAGAGAGGCTGCCGGCGTTTGTCGATGACGGGGCGCCCGGGCAGACTCTGCCTGCCGTTAAACCGGATGGGCCGTGATCCGTCGGGCCCGACAGACGGGCACACGTCGGCACACCGGCCGCAGAGGATGCAGCGGTCGGGATCCACGTAAGTGGCAGTGGTCCTGTACCTGGCGCAAAAGCCCTGGGGAGTGTGCTTGAGGGACACAACTTCACCGGGTATGAGGCAACGAATCCTGGGGTTTCTCAGTATGCGGAGAAGACCGGGCCGTTGAGCGTAGTTGAGGGTCAGGCCCGAGGAAAGTCGCCATTGTTCGGAGGCGAGTTTTTCATTGAGATCCGGGTCGCGGTCCATGAGTGTCACCGGAATGCCCATTTCTCCCAATTTGTTTGTCGCCGCAAGCCCGGCCGGATTCGCGCCGATTACCAGGACCCTGTGAAGTCTATCCTTGGGAGTTCGCATCACCTGACTCCCTTCTTTCCCTCGGCCTTCTTCTGACGTCCCTTCAGAGTGGCGAGGCCGAATTCGTATCCCTTGTTGAATGCGCCGATGTTCGCTTCTCCGGTCCCTCTCGGAACGGATTCAGATACCGTGCGGCGCATGGCGTCCGCAGTAACGGCCTCCGTCACGGAAGTGAAAAAGCCGAGTATGACAATGTTGGCCATCATCCTCCTTCCCAGTTCTTCGGCGATCCGCGTGGCGGGGATGGCGAAGAAGCCGCTACCTCTTGCCGCCGCGGGCTGCACCAGGTCCTGGTCGATAATCAGGGTGCCGTCACCTTTGAGGGTGTCCGCGAATCTGTCATAGCCTCCCTGGGACATGCAGACCAGGATGTCGGGACGCCTCACGTAAGGATAATGGATCGTCCGGTCGGAAATGATGACCTGGGCACTGCAGGCGCCTCCCCTGGCCTCCGGACCGTAGGACTGGGTCAGAGTACTTTCTTTCTTGTCCAGAAGGCTTGCCGCCTTGCCCACTATCTGGCCGGCAAGCACAATGCCCTGGCCTCCGAATCCCGTAATGAGAATTTCCTTCGGAGAAGCTGGTTCGGTTTTCCGGTTCATCGTGCGCTGTTCCTGTCGGTTCCTTGAGTAAACGGGAGGTCACGGGGGACTCACTGAGTGAGGCTGCAGACCTTTTCGTAAGCGTCAAGGAAGGTTGGCCTTTCCAGGTCGACGAATTTGCCGAGTGTGATTCCTCGATGGAAATCCAGAGTCACCTCGGCGGGGTTCGCTCCGTTCCTGGTGATGGTGCGTTCCTGGTAGATCTTGAGTGAATCGAGGGGCTTTTCCCTGTTTCGCCTCCCGTACCCGGTGGGGCAGGGAGCAAGAACCTCGACGAAGGAGAAACCCCGTCTCGTCAGGGCTTCTTCGATGGACTTGGTCAGGTCACGCGTATGCAGGATGGTCCATCTCGCTACGTAGGTCGCCCCCGCCGCGAAGGCGAGGAGCGGAAGATTGAAGGGGGGTTCCGGGTTGCCGAGAGGAGTGGTGGTGGTCTTCGCCATGCTGGGAGTGGTGGCGGCAGCCTGGCCGCCCGTCATGCCGTAGTTCAGGTTGTTCACGCATACGACGGTGAGATCCACGTTTCGCCTGGCTGCGTGGATGAAGTGATTCCCCCCGATGGCGAAGAGGTCTCCGTCTCCACTGAAGACCACCACGTTGAGTTCCGGGTTGGCAAGCTTCATGCCCGTTGCAAAAGGGATGGCTCTCCCATGCGTGGTGTGATAGGAATCGAGCTTGGTGTAGCCGGCTCCACGGCCGGAACAGCCGATTCCCGAAACCATGACGGTTTTTCTGAGGTCCAGCCCGGCGGCCTTGACGGCTACCAGGCAGGACGAAAACGCCGTGCCGATTCCGCAGCCGGGGCACCAGATGTGGGGAATGCGGTCCGTGCGCAGCAGGTCGTTCAAAGGGTGTTCCGACCGGGTCCTCGTTTTTTCCATTTGTGCTCCTGGTGTTGCATGGAGTCCCCAGAGCTCCTGAGGTCCACCCGCATTCTGCCTTGACGGGCTGCTGAGAAAATCGTCGAAAGGCAGGTTTCTTTATTTTCGCAAGGCGGAAATCTTCCGCCGGGTCCCACAGCAGCGGAATCTACGCGTGAAGAGACTCGAGAAGTCCCTTGAGCCTGTCGACAATGGTGTCCGGCGAGATCACCGTACCGCCGGCGTGGCCGACCAGGCAGACGGGGATTCTTCCTTCCGAACATCGCTGAACTTCGAGATGTATCTGGCCCAGGTTGATCTCGACCGTAACCAGGCATTTCACCTTCCTGGACAGTTCGCGTATCCGCTCCTCCGGAAAGGGCCACACGGTGATGAGGCGCAGGAGCCCCGCCTTGATTCCCGCCTGCCTCGCTTCATCCACCGCCGCCAGGCTGCTGCGCGACGAGACTCCGTAGGACACCAGCGCGATGTCGGCGTCGTCGAGCCTGTAGCTTTCGGTGAGCAGGATGTCTTTCAGATTCCTGCGGATCTTGCCCGTCAATCGGTCGAGCATCTCCGCCTGGGTTTCCGGATTCATGCAGGGGTACCCGCGTTCGTCGTGGGTGAGGCCGGTCACGTGAAGCCCGTAGCCTCCGCCCGCTATCCCCATGGGCGCCACGCCGTTCGGACCCGGCTGGAAAGGTTTGAACCGGTCTTTCCTCCCCTTGGGAGCCGGCCTGGTCTGCAGCTGGATGGCGCCGGGCTCGGGTATGACCACTCTTTCGCTCAGATGCCCGGTGACCTCGTCGGTCATGATCAGCACCGGCAGCCGGTAGGTCTCACTCATGTTGAAAGCGGTGATGGTCTGGTAGAAAAGTTCCTGGGGCGAAGACGGAGCCAGGGTGATGATCTCGTAGTGGCCGTGCGAACCCCAGCGTGCCTGCATCATGTCCCCCTGGGCACCCAGGGTGGGCAGACCGGTCGAGGGTCCGGCTCTCTGTACGTTCACCACTACGCAAGGGGTTTCCGTGCATATGCCCAGGCCCAGGTTTTCCATGATGAGGCTGAACCCCGGGCCCGATGTCGCCGTCATGCTCTTCACCCCCGCGTTGGATGCACCGAGGACCGCCGCCATGGCGGCAATTTCATCCTCCATCTGGATGAATGTACCGCATACATGAGGAAGCCTGGAAGCCATGTGTTCGGCAATCTCCGTGGCCGGAGTGATGGGGTAGCCCGCAAAAAACCTGCACCCGGCAGCAAGAGCCCCCTCGGCACAGGCGACGTCTCCCGTGATAAAATGTTCGCCGGTCAAGACTGCTGGTTTCATTTCCACATTTCCAGGTTAAGGTGAATTCACCGGAACCCCTCTCGATATCGGGCCGCGGTGAAAGGTTTCAATGTGCCGCTATGCCGCGGGATCCGCATCCGGAGGCGCCTCGACGGAATAAATCGCAAAGTCGGGGCAGATGGTTTCACAGTAATGGCAGTTCACGCACGCCTCGGGCCTTTTCACCCGCGGCGGGTGGTAACCCCTGGCATTGTACTTCGGGGAGAATTCCAGCACATCCCTCGGACAGTACTCAATGCAGTAGCCGCACCCCTTGCATCGCTCTTCTACGATGTGAACAATACCCCTCGATACCTCGATCTCTTCCATATCCAGAGGAACACGCCAGTATTTCATCTTTTCCCGTCCTGGTTGCTTATCAGCGGAATCCATTCAAACCCGGGGATGCCCGAAAACAGGCGAACCCAAATGACACTGCCCTGCCGTTGACGGATCCGCCTGTTGCCGAGCCTCGATACGAGACCGGGATTACAGGGTAAAGCGGCTCAGGCTCCGGTATTGTAAGTCATTGGATGAGCATGTCAAGCAGTTTGTTGAACTGATCCAAGGCTGATTCGGAGTTAACGTATGTTTTCCAGGGGGGGTGTCGTGAAATTGGGATTCCTGTATTCAGCGATTACGAACATGCTGCCGATTTCAAGGGGATGATCGGGCAACTGGATGATTTCTCCTGTGGCCTGAACCTCTCAAACCAGCACATTGTGAAGCAAAAAAAGCAGGGGAATGAAGAAATCATTTCACATCCGGGTGTCACTGCCTGATGGCTTATGGATGCATGTGAGTTGAACGCGTGGAACTCCGACTCACGCCTGGGATGAATTCGTCTTTTTGCCCGGGGCGAGGCATGGGATGAGGCGGCGAATGCGGGGGGGTGCTGGAGGGGGATACAATTGCATTGACCGGGGATGCAAAAGGGGGAGGCCCCTGCGGGCTTCCCCCTGGAACGAGCCCGACCTGGAGATGCACCGGATCGGGCGGATCTGTTGGGATGACCTGGTCGGATCGTCAGCCCCCGCAATGGGGACAGCCGCCGCCTTCGTTTTCCTCCCGCTTTTTCCCGTTTTCGGAATCCTTGCCGAAGGCCTTGACGATTTCGGCGATCTGTCGCAGCCGGTCGTCCACCTTCCTGAAGAGGGTTCCCTCGGGATAGGTGCCGTCTGCCTGGAGCTTTCCGGCTTCCATGCCTGTCAGGATCTCGATCCCTTCCTCGATGGTCGATACCGGCCAGATGTGGAATTTGCCATCCTGTACCGCATCGAGGACTTCCTGGTCGAGCATCAGGTTGCGCATGTTCTTGGTGGGAATGATGACCCCCTGGCTCCCGGTGAGTCCCTTGTATTTGCAGATATCGAAGAATCCCTTCACCTTGTGGTTCACTCCCCCGATGGGCTGGATTTCGCCCTTCTGGCTGACGGAACCGGTCACCGCGATTCCCTGGTGGATGGGCACATCGGCGATGGCGCTGAGCAGGGCGTAGAGTTCGGTGCTCGATGCGCTGTCGCCGTCCACCATGCCGTAGCTTTGTTCGAAGCAGAGGGTGGCGGTGAGGGAGATGGGCTTGTTGTGGGCAAAGCGCTCCTTGAGGATACTCGACAGAATCATGAGTCCCTTGGTGTGCGTGTTGCCGCTCATCTTCGATTCCCGGTCGATGGAGATCGTGCCCTCGCGTCCGACGGATACGGTGGCGGTTATCCTGTTGGGCTTCCCGAACAGGTGGTCCCCCGTCATGAGCACGGAAAGCCCGTTTACCTGGCCGACCTTGCCTCCTTCCGTCTCCACCCAGAAGATGTCCTTTTGCATCATCTCCTTGATGCGTTCCTCGATGAGGTTGGATCGGTAGATGCGCTTGCGGATGGCTTCTTCCACATGTTTCTGCTGTATGGTTTCCGATGCATCCAGGCCGGCGAAATAATCGGCTTCCTTCAGCAGGTCGCCGATAGTGCCGAATTCCAGGGTCAGTTTATCCCGGTCTTCAGTGATTTCTATGCTGTGCTCGAGGATCCTGGATGCGCCGGTGCGGTCCAGGTGGCGCAGTTTGTTGTCCCTGCAGTAGCGGCTCATCATCCCGGCACATTCGATGATCTTGTCGTCTTTCCTGTCCATCTGGTTGTCGAGGTGGGCCTTCACCTTGAACAGCTTCTGGAAGCGATCGTCGTAGGTGTAGAGAAGCTGGTAGATGTACGGGTCGCCCGTGAGCACGATCTTGACGTTGAGAGGAATCGGTTCGGGCCGGATGGTCCTCGTGCTGAAAAGGCCGTAGAGTTCACCGAGGTCTTCGATCCTGATTTCCTGGTCTCTCAAGGCTCTCTTCAGTGCTTCGTACGAAACGTACCATTTGAGAAGGTCCAGGGCCTTCATGACCAGGTATCCGCCGTTGGCCTTATGGAGGGCTCCCGCCTTGATCATGGTGTGGTCCGTGAACAGAGCCCCGAACCATGCCTGTCTTTCGATGGAGCCGAAGATGTTCGGGTAGGCCGGGTTGGATTCGATCACCACGGGGGCGCCCTGGGTTTCCGAGTTGTCGATGAGCACGTTGACGTCGTACTTTCGGAAGGCCGTTTCGCGAGCGATGGCCGGAAAAGGGGTCCCGGGCTGGCCGGGCTGCTGCTGGGCGGCTTCAGGCTTCTTCTTGAAGTCCTCGATGTTCTCGAGGATGTCCTCCTGGACCATCTTCAGGTGGTCGAGCACCTGTTCATCGTCTTTGTACTTTTCCTCGTAATTATCCATCAGCTGCCCGACAACGAACAGGGCGATCTCATTATCGAGCTTCGTGTGCTTTTCCTTGAACTCGGCCTCGGCCTCGCGGATCTTCTTGATGGTATCCTTCATCTTCTCGTGGAGTTCGTCGCTTTTTGCACGCAGTTCGAGCCGCTCCTCTTCGGAAAGGTGGCGCAGATCTTCCTGCGTCATCGGTTCCCCTTCCTTGTTGGCCGGAATGATCACCATGCCGACCTGGGAAAACTGGAGGATAAACCCCTGCTCCTTTGCCTGCTGAGACAGTTCGTCGATGTATTCCCGCCTCTGCTTCTCGAACGCCTGGTGAACTTCCCCTTCCTTCGCCCGGTAATCGTCGCTGTCGAACACTTCAGGGATTTTGGCCTGGAGCGTCTCGATGAATTCATTCATGTCTTTTTTCAGCTGCCTGCCGCGGCCGGGCGACACCTTGAGGCACCTGGGCTTGTCCTGCTCCTTGAAGTTGTAGACGTAGCACCAGTCCGGCGGCGTGGGTTCTTTCCTGGCCTGTTCCTCGATAAAGGCCTTGGCGATGTAGGTCATGCCTGCCTTGGCGGGACCGGCGATGAAGATGTTGTAACCGGTGGCTTTCATCCCCATGCCGAACTTTATGGCATCGATGGCACGTTCCTGCCCCACCACCCTCTGTTCCTGTTCCTCCAAAGAAGCGGTAGTCTCGAAGGGTAGTGTTTCCGGGTCGATGTGTGCTCGCAGCTCTCTGGCGGACAGCTCCGGAAATTGTTTTGACATAAGCTTGATTCCTCCTTCTTTCCTTTAGAAGATCTCCGTATCGTTAAAATCCGCCCTACCGCCTCCAATGGAAACCTGAAAATGGCGTTCTCAAGTCTCGAAACGCGGATTCCGGGTTGCGTGCCTTTCCTGCCGGAATTCGACAGGCTGTTTCTCTCGGGATCGCGGGATCCCCGTGCTCCCTGTATCAAAGACTCGCACCTCACCGGGAACCCTGTGCACTGCGTCAGTTGGTGACTTCCAGCTTGGCCTTCTTCCTCTGGCTGGATGCAGCAGTCTGCACAACCGTGCGGATGGCATTGATCGTGTTTCCGTTCTTGCCTATGATCTTGCCCAAATCATCTGTGGCTATTTTCAATTCCAATATCACCGTATCGTCTTCTTCACTTTCCTTCAGCACCACTTCCTCCGGATGATCGGCAAGCGATTTCACCAGGTATTCCACAAGTTCTTTCATTCCCACGATTTTCCTCCACGTCGGACAAGCCTCATCTGCTATTCCGACAACTTGTCCAGGACGGACCTGATCTTCTGATGGGGAGTCCCCACTCGGTCTCTGCGGTCGTCTATTCGGATCTGAGTCAAGACTCGATCCGCTCCCCGCTGGAAGCAACTTTCATGCATTTCCCTCAGCACCTTCCACACCTCGTCAAGCTCCCCCGTGATGATGGTGCCCATGGCGGTCAGTTCGTACTGGAGGCTGCTCTTCCTGAGAACCTCCAGGGCGCCGGCTACATAACTACTGAGGCTCGTGCCCTGAACTCCGATGGGAACTACGCTGACCTCGACTATCGCCATGCTGTGCCCTTTTCCTGTTATGTCATTGCAGGCGCAGGGTTCTGTTCGACCGGAAAGTCTTCCTCCGTCAGAACGCCACGGACCCTGCCCCAGCGGGATGATCTTTCAGGTAGTCCCCTGCTGCCTTCTCCAGCCCCGCCAGGCTCTCGGCGAGGTGTTCTTCCCTGTGGGGCTCGAGAGTGAGAAGCGGCCTGATCTTATTTCTGCCGAGGTACTCGAAGAGGCTTTCGAAATCGATGTTGCCCCGCCCCACCGGAAGGTGAGAGTCTCCTCTTCCGTCGTTGTCGTGGAGATGGATCTCCCTGAGATATCCCGAAAGGCTTTCCAGCCACGACGACAAAGGACTGCTCGAAAAACTGTGCTGATGGCCCACGTCCAGGCAGAACCCGAAGAATGGAGAACCGATCTTGTCCAATAACGTTCTGTGCAGGTCGGGCCCGTGCTCCCATACATTCTCCAGGAGCAGAGGTATCCTCATCTTTTCGGCACGTTCCACAAGCGGTTCCCAGCTTGCAAGGGAATTGGCCAGCCAGGCTTCACGATGTCCGGAGTGATGTCGGGGATCGAAGCCGGTATGCACCACCACCTGCAGAGGTTCGAAAACTCCCGCCGCGTCGAACAGTTGCTGGAATCTGCAGCGGGAAACCTGGCGGATAAGCGGATCGATGCTGCCGGGGTTGAGGTCCCAGAAAGGCCCGTGTATGGTCGTCCTGCATCCGGCCGCATCGAGTCGACCCGCAACGGTGCGAAGCTCGGATCTTGTCACCCGGTCCAGGCTCGCGGCGTCGAATCCTATCTCCACGTTCATGCGGCGGCTCACGATCATCTCGAAATGCCGGGGCATGTGTTGCCATGGCATGTTGACATGAAAGAACTCCAGCATCCTCAACAGTCGCTCGCTCATCCGCATCTTCATTGTTCTTGTGAATTAAACCAGGCTCTTACCGGTATATACTCACCATTATGGAGGGGCATGTCAATAAGCCGCAATGGTTTTTGGCCCGGCATCCGCGACTGAGAAGCCTGCTTCGCTGTATTCGGAGCAGACTCGGCGTCGTTCATCACCTGAGAATCACAAAGTTTTGGATACCCCTTTTTCCAGGGCTTTGCAAATGCAAATACTGCGCAACCAACCTGCACCAAGCAAATCACCTCATGGTTCTTCTATGTGATAAAAAAAGGCCTGCCGGCATGGAATAAACCCCTTGCAGTTTCGTGCAACTGTGTTGCATGATGCTGGAACGATGGTCGCGCAATATTCGCCCTTCGTGTGTACCGGCTCCTTTTAAATCGAAAACCTGTGCGGGAAAGGGGGGAAAGATGAAGCACATTGCCGCCGCGCTATCATTGGTCGGGATCTTCATGCTGGGGGTTCCAGGGCCTCTGCGCGCTGCTTCGGAACCACTGGAGGTCACGGTCAGCATACTGCCCCAGAAGTACTTCGTGGAGAAGATTGGGGGGGACAGGGTCCACGTGACGGTCATGGTGGAGCCGGGAGCCGACCCTCATGTCTACGACCCAAGGCCGCGGCAGATGGTGAGTTTGACTCGGTCGAAGATCTATTTCTCGGTGGGGACTCCTTTCGAGAACGTCTGGCTGAAAAGATTCGAAGCCGCAAACCCGGGGATGCTCATTGTCCGGACCGAGGGGGGAATCGAGAAAATTCCCATGACTGCCCACGAACATCATCACCACGGCCGTCATCACCAGGCAGGCACCCAGGTCGGGTCCCCCGGCGGGGAAGAAGATGACCATGGTCCGGGAGACCCCCACGTGTGGCTTTCTCCTCCCCTCGTGATGCTCCAGGCCCGGCACATCCTCGACGGGCTCCTGACCGTCGATCCCGCCAACAGGGAGATCTACGAAGCAAATTACCGGGATTTCATCATGGAAGCGGTAAAGCTGGATCAGCATCTTCTGAACGTCTTTCATGGCAGGAAGGGAAAGAAGGAGTTCATGGTTTTTCATCCTGCGTGGGGGTACTTTGCGCAGGCGTACGGCCTGAGGCAGATGGCCGTCGAGGTGGAAGGCAGGGAACCCAGGGCGGCGGATCTCAAGCGCCTGATCGAATATGCCGCAAGAGAAAAGATCAGGGCGATCTTTGTACAGCCCCAGTTTTCCACCACCGCCGCGAAACTGATCGCGGATGCCATCGGCGCCGAGGTGATTGCCGCCGACCCGCTGGCGGAAGACTGGGCGGGAAACCTCAAGGAAGTGGGCGACAAGTTCAGTGCCGCCTTGAATTGACACCATTGCAGCGTTCCGCTCTCCTTCAGGGCGGAACGGATGTTCGAAGGGACATGAGGTGCAGCATGTGTTCCCGATGTGATTATCCCGGTCTGCTGGGGCTTTCGAACCTGGCTGTCACGCCGGGGCGAATGATCGTACTTCGAATCATCGGCAGCAGCGCATCTCCCCTGACTCACCAGGAGATCTACCGGACGGCGAACCGGACGCATCCCATGAACCGGGTGACCGTTTATCGCATCCTGGATGTGCTGGTGGAAAGGGGACTCGTGGAACGCCTCAGTTCCGGAGACCGATCCTTCCGCTACGGACTGGCGCCCAATGCGAATCATCCACGGCATGCCCATTTCTACTGCCGCAACTGCGGAGACATGGAATGCCTGGATCCCGGCATCGTGAAACTGGATCTGCAGTCTGTCGAAAAGGTCCTGCCGGTTGTCATCCAAAAGGTCGAAATCCGCCTGGACGGCATCTGCAGAAATTGTCTGAAAAAGCGGGAATAGTAAAGGTCCATCCGGCAAACGAATACCTCCGGTGCTTTTCACGCAAAAGACCGATGGCATCCCAACGTCCATCAGCTTCACAACGACATTGGCCATCACAACGACATTCCCGCGAAAATCACAACGTCCTTCCCGCGAAGGCGGGAATCCAGTCTTAGAGCCGATCGCACCGTAAAGATCTCTCGTTTGGACTCCCTGTTTCCTGGCGAATCCTTCAACCCCGCCCTGTTTGTGATGCCCTGCCCGCTGCACCGGATTGGATGAGGATGTATTTCACTTTTATGCGACAACTGCCCGGATACGCGTTTGCCGGAAGAACCCAAAAGAAGGCCGGTCTTGGAGCTGAAAAGGCGGTTCGGTTTCAGTTGAAGTTTGCATCGTTATGACTCTTGTGGCATAATGTGTCTTAAGTGGCCGGGTCCGGCCGGGAAGCGGCCGGTCCTGACCGCCCCTCGTTCAGGTGTCTGTATCGTACGGGCTTGACAAGACTCCAACCGAATATCTATTGCCTCAAGGAGACCGCTCATGATCAAGAGAATTTTTATCGCATCCCTTGTTTTCTTCTGTGGGTTCTCTTTCACCGGAATGCTCCAGGTTCAGAATGCCGCAGCCGCGGAACCCAAGGTCAAGGACATCATCCTGGCTACAACGACTTCCACCGTGGATTCCGGCCTGCTCGACGTGCTGATCCCCAAGTTCGAGAAGGAAACGGGCTACCGCGTGAAGACCATTTCGGCGGGCACGGGGCAGGCTCTTGCCATGGGTGAGAAGGGGGAGGCGGATGTCCTGCTGTGCCATGCTCCCGCCGCCGAAAAGAAGCTGGTGGACGAAGGAGCGGTTGTCAACTATCAGCTTGTTATGCACAATGATTTCGTGATCGTGGGGCCGACGGGCGATCCTGCCGGAATCAAGGGGAAAACAAGTTCCGAGGCGTTCAGGACCATTGCGGACAAAGGGGTGATCTTCATTTCGAGGGGTGATGATTCAGGGACCCACAAGAAAGAGAAGGCCGTCTGGAAGAGCATCGAGGTCAACCCTCAGGGGCAGAAGTGGTACCATGAATCCGGTCAGGGCATGGGAGCGACTCTGCTCATGGCGTCTGAAAAGCAGGGATACACCCTGACCGACCGGGGCACGTACCTGGCTCAGAAAGCCAATGTCAAGATCGACATTCTCTCGGAAGGGGACAAGGCGCTCCTCAACATCTATCACGTCATGCAGGTGAATCCCGAGAAGTTCGGCAAGGTGAACTCCGAGGGAGGCAAGGCCTTCGTCGAGTTCATGATCGCACCCGAGACCCAGAAGATCATCGGAGAATTCGGCAAGGATAAATTCGGATCTCCTCTCTTCTTTCCCGATGCGGGCAAGCAGATGTAGTCATCGGATGGCCATGCGCAGGGAGGACATTATTTGAGCGTTATTGGGGAAGGTCTCGCCGAAGCCGTTCGACTCCTGGTGACCCTGGATCCCGAGGTGATGGACATCACGCTGAGGACCCTCCAGGTGTCCTGCACCGCGACCTTCATCAGCGTCCTGATCGGGATTCCCATCGGGACCGTTCTTGCGTTGAAGCGTTTTATCGGGCGCGGTTTTACAGTGAGCATGGTGAACTTCGGGATGGGTCTTCCTCCAGTGGTGGTGGGGCTCGGCACGTGGCTGTGTCTCACCCGCTATGGACCCTTTGGAGCCCTGGGGCTTCTTTATACACCGTCGGCCATGATCATTGCCCAGGCGGTCATCGCGTCCCCCATCGTGGCGGGTTTTACCATCGCGGCCATCCAGTCCATCCATCCGAAACTGCGGCTTCAGATCCTTGCCCTGGGGGCAACCCGTATCCAGTACCTGCTTCTGCTTCTCTGGGAAGCCAGGCTGGGGATTCTTGCGGCGGTGATCGCGGGTTTTGGAGGGGTGATCAGTGAAGTCGGCGCGTCCATGATGGTGGGAGGAAACGTGCGCGGCTACACTCGAGTGCTCACCACGGCCACCGTGCTCGAGGTGTCCAAGGGCAGATTCGAACTGGCCACGGCTCTCAGCACGATCCTCCTTGCGCTGGCATTCTGCATAACGGCCGCTCTCAGTTACCTTCAGCAGCGGGGCAGGTGAGCGTGGATTGTTTCATACGGGTGGAAAACCTTCGGCTTGTACGGTCGGGGAAGTTGATTTTCAGCATAGACGAGTTCTCCCTGGCCAGGGGGGAAGTGAGAGCGCTGGTCGGGCCGAACGGGGCAGGCAAGTCGAGCCTGCTGCTCACCCTGGCCCTGCTCGAAGCTGCCGACGAGGGGAGCATTTTCCTCGATGGAGAAAAGGCCGGCCGCAGCAACGTGCTTTCCCTTCGCCGCCGAATGGCACTGGTGTTTCAGGAAGCCCTGCTTCTGGACACGAGTGTGCGCAGAAACCTGCTCATCGCCCTGCGCCTGCGGGGCGTCACCGGTCGAAAGGCTCTTGCCAGGGCTGAAAAGTGGCTCGATCGATTCGGGATCGCTCACCTGGCCGGACGGTCGGCCCGGCATCTGTCCGGCGGGGAGGCTCAGCGGACCAGCCTTGCGCGGGCCTTTGCCCTCGAGCCCGAGGTGCTTTTCCTGGACGAGCCCTTCGGATCCCTCGATTATCCCACACGCAAAAGCCTGCTCAACGAATTGGGACAGATCCTCAACGATATGAACATGACCACTCTTTTCGTGACTCATGACTATTCAGAGATCCCCTATATCGCTCCGAATGTCACCGTGCTTCACGAAGGGCGGATCGTCAGGTCCGGCACCGTGAGGGAGATTTTCGGAGAAGAGTTCCCGGGGCGCAGATCCTGGGCGCCCTGGGAAGATCCAGCACCGTAGGCGGCCCGGACGCCGTGCTTCTCGTTCTTGTCCCTTCCTTTTTGCCCTTCCTGCTCGTTTCCGGTGGCGGGATTCGAGTCGTTTGTCAGGGGCCTGTCTTTCGATTATACTTGCCATCGACATCTGCGGGCAGGCTCTTTTCGGAGTTTCCCCTTCGAGTACCCGATGAGCCGGAGTCTGCTCGACATAAGCCCGAACAACCATTCCCGACCTGGAGCGGCGAGTGTTTGCGTGGAATTTGATGGAAGGAAGGACCGGCAAAACATGAAGCAGTATGTGATCGATCAACTGAGGGGACCGGATCATGACCTGGTCCTGGATTTTCTGGGCCGGAACGCCACCGGTACCGTATTCGGGGAGATCTTCTGGGTGGACCTGCCGAAAAACCTCTACTCGGAAATCCAGCAGGAACACCTTCAATGCCAGCCGTATTATTTTGCTGTGAACCTGGCTCCGGCACAGGTGGATTTCGAACTGCTCATCAGGAGCCGCCAGGTTCTGCGATGCAATTGCATTGCCTATGCGAATGGGATGCAGCGCGAATACATCATTCGTTTTGCCGACGATATGCTGGATCAGCTCAATATCAGGATCTGAGGTTCGATCCTTCAGACAGAGCGTACAGCTGCGCCCGGGTTCCGGAGAAATCCTGGCGGGAGGGGATGCAGCATGAAGTCAGCCAGGACCAGCAGGACCATCGCCTCGCAAACGGGCACGATGCGCGGGATAGCCGAGATGTCGTGGCGGCCCTTGATCCGGATGGTGGTTGGTTCGCCGTCGCGGTTTACCGTCTGTTGGGCGATGGCGATGGAAGGGATGGGCTTGACTGCTGCCCGGACGACGATTTCCATTCCTGTGGACAGACCTCCGAGAATGCCCCCCGCATTGTTTCCCGCGTAGCCCGATGCGGTTACCGGATCGTTGTGTTCGCTTCCCGTCATGTCTGCCGAAGCGAAGCCTTTGCCGATTTCCACTCCCTTTACGGCGCCGATGGACATGAGTGCCCCTGCGAGGCGGGAATCCAGCTTGTCGAAAACGGGTTCCCCCAGCCCGGGAGGACATCCGCAGGCGCACACCTCGACAATGCCTCCCGCCGAATCCCCCGCTTCCCGCAGCTCCGCCATCCGCCGCTCCATCGCCCGGGCCGCCTCCGGGTCGGGGCAGAAGAAAGGGTTGCGGTCGATCTCGTCCAGGTTCTTCTCCTTGCAGTGAACACCGCCAAGGGCCACGGTATAGCCCCGAACGGAGATTCCCCGGGAATGCAGGAACTTCCTGGCCACGGCTCCCGCGGCCACTCGAGCTGCCGTCTCCCGCGCGGAACTTCTCCCTCCCCCTCTCCAGTCCCGTATGCCGTATTTCTGTTCATACGTCCGGTCGGCGTGGCCCGGGCGGTACACCAGCGATATTTCATCGTAGTCCCGGCTGCGGACGTCCTTGTTGTAGATGATGAGGCTGATGGGTGTTCCGGTGGTGACGCCCTGGAAAAGACCGGAGAGGATCTCGACCCTGTCCGGTTCCCCCCGGGGGGAGGTGAACTGCCTCCCCCCGGGTCTTCTGCGGTCGAGGTCGAGCTGGATGTCTTCGGGTGCAAGAGGGATCCGCGGCGGACATCCGTCTATGACGACTCCCAGTGCGGTCCCGTGGGATTCTCCCCACGTGGTGATCCGAAAGATTCTTCCGAAGCTGTTGCCGGCCATCCTGACTCCTCCAGGGATGAAAAGACTCTTGAATTATGCCCCGCTTGACTCTTCAGAGGAAAAAGTTATTGTTTATTATTGAAGAAAGGTCAAGAAGCAGTTCGCAGGTCAGTATCGGGAGTCTGGAATAAAGGGGAGGAAAAGGGATGAGTGACCGTCATCCGGACTATCGGGAGGAGCTGGAGAGCGATGTGGAGGAGGAGCTCGAAGAACCCCCGATGTACAAGGTTCTGCTTCACAATGACGATTATACCACAATGGAATTTGTCGTAGAAATCCTTCAGAGGGTCTTTCATAAATCTCCCACGGAGGCCACGCGGATCATGCTGCACGTTCACAAGAGCGGTGCGGGTGTCTGCGGCGTCTTCACCGCGGAGGTGGCCGAAACCAAGGTCGAGATGGTGCATCACCTGGCCAGAAAGAACGGATTTCCTTTACAATGCAGCATGGAAGAAGCTTAGATGATCAACAGGGAACTTGAACTTACACTCGCAGCCGCTATCAAGGAGGCCAAAGTAAGAAGGCATGAATTCTTCACTTTGGAGCATATCCTTTATGCCATGCTTCACGATGTGACGGGCAGGCGGATACTTTACCACTGCGGAGCGGACCTCGAGAACCTCAAGATGCGCCTGGACAAGTATTTCGAAGACCGTGCCGAGAAGCTTCCCGAGGGGCACGACCAGGATCCGATTCAGACGGTGGGAGTGCAGCGGGTCCTGCAGAGGGCCGTGATGCACGTACACGGGGCGGAAAAAAAGGAAGTGGATGCCGGGGATATCCTGGCAGCCATGTTTTATGAAGAGAATTCCTACGCCGTTTATTACTTGAAATCCCAGGGAATCAACAGGCTGGACGTGTTGAGCTACATTTCGCACGGGATTTCCAAGGTGGGGGGGCCCGATTCCGACGAGATGACCGGGACAAGGCGTATCGACGCCCCTGTGCCCGGTGAACAGCAGCCGGCCAGGCGTCCGGGTGCGCTCGAAAGCTTTACCGTGAACCTGATCGAAAAGGCGGCCGCCGGCCTGATCGATCCTCTCATCGGTCGGGAGGACGAGATCCTGAGGACACTACAGATCCTGGGGCGTCGAACGAAGAACAACCCCATATTCGTGGGGGACCCAGGTGTGGGAAAAACCGCCATTGCCGAGGGGCTGGCTCTCAGGATCCATCTTGAGGATGTCCCGGAAATCTTTAAGGATGTCGAGATCTTTGCACTCGATATGGGAGCCCTGCTTGCCGGAACCAAGTTCAGGGGCGACTTCGAAGCGCGGCTCAAGGGAGTCATCCAGGAACTGAAAAAGAAGGCGGGAGCGATTCTTTTCATCGATGAAATCCATACGGTGGTTGGAGCCGGGGCGACCAGCGGCGGATCCATGGATGCATCCAACATTCTCAAGCCGGTCCTGGTATCGGGTGGACTTCGTTGTATCGGTTCCACCACTTACGAAGAGTACAAGAATCACTTTGAAAAAGACAGGGCGTTGAGCAGGCGGTTCCAGAAGATCGAGATCCAGGAACCGACCGTGGACGACACCTACCGTATCCTGCAGGGGCTCAAGACCTACTACGAACACCATCACGGAATCCGGTATACGGATGCTGCATTGAGAGCGGCGGCCGAACTGGCCGGCAGGCACATCAACGACCGGTATCTGCCGGACAAGGCCATCGACGTGATCGATGAAACGGGAGCCGGCATGCGGCTGAAGAAGGACAGGCGAATCCGGAAGATCGTTGGGGTAAAGGATGTCGAACGAGTGGTGGCCCGCATTGCCAAGATCCCTCCCCGCAGCGTTTCGGCGTCCGACCAGTTCCGGCTGCAGCAGCTCGACATGGAACTCAAGGGGCAGGTTTTCGGCCAGAACACGGCTATCGGCATCCTGGTGAAAGCCATCAAGCGATCGCGAGCGGGGCTGCGCATTCCGGAAAAACCCATCGGCTCGTTTCTGCTCATCGGCCCCACCGGTGTCGGAAAGACGGAGGTGGCCAGGCAGCTGGCGAAGATCCTGGGTGTGAACTTCCTGCGCTTCGACATGAGCGAGTACATGGAAAAGCATACGGTGGCCCGCCTGATCGGCGCGCCTCCGGGGTATATCGGCTTCGACCAGGGAGGACTCCTCACGGACGCTGTCCGCAAGCAGCCCTACACCGTGCTGCTTCTGGACGAGATCGAAAAGGCACACCCCGATCTGTTCAGCATTCTTCTCCAGGTCATGGACCACGCCACCCTGACGGACAACAACGGCAAGAAGGCGGATTTCAGAAACGTGATTCTGCTCATGACCTCCAACGCGGGAGCCCGGGAGATGAACAGCCCGACTATCGGGTTCGGATCTTCCGATACGGACGACCGCCTCGGAAAGGGGATGAAGGCGGTGGAAAACCTCTTCAGCCCTGAATTCCGCAACCGTCTCGATGGGATCGTCCCCTTCGGCGGTTTGACCACGGATATCATGGAAAGAATCGTCGACAAGTTTATCGGCGAAATGGAGACGCAGCTGGTCGAAAAGAGGATACGGCTCGAACTGAGCCCGTCCGCCCGACTCTGGCTGGCCGAGGCTGGGTACGACAGTGCGTTCGGAGCACGGCCTCTTGCCCGGTTGATTCAAACGGAGATCAAGGACGTGCTGGCCGACGAGATCCTCTTCGGGAGGCTCAGCCGCGGCGGCCGGGTGCTGATCTCCCGCCTCGATGAAGCCGCTCCGGAGGGCGGCGGGACCGGCGGGGAGCTTCGAACGGAAAACCTGGTCTTCTGCTTTCCCGAATCTGCCGCCGCGTGAGCGGGTATTTCGAAGGGGCCGGATACCTGAAATAAGAACATGCCTGTATTTCGACTCACCGATGCCCTGAATTTTCCTCCCATCAGTCTTGCGGAGCCCGACGGACTCCTGGCCGTCGGGGGTGATCTTTCTCCCGAGCGGCTTCTGCTTGCCTATCGCCTGGGTATTTTCCCCTGGTATTCCGAACATACGCCCATACTCTGGTGGTCTCCCGACCCTCGCCTCGTTCTTTTCCCCGGCGAGTTGAAGGTTTCGAAGAGCCTGCTGCGGGTGATAGGCAAGAGTGTCTTCACCGTTACGTTTGACAAGGCTTTTGCAGAGGTCGTGAAGCGGTGTGCCGAAGTGAGGAGAAAGCGAGGGGAGGGAACATGGATCGTGCCCGAAATGGTCGACGCCTACCTTCGCCTGCATGGCCTGGGCTATGCACATTCCGTGGAAAGCTGGCACCAGGGGGAACTTGTCGGCGGACTTTATGGAGTGATCCTGGGGAAGATCTTCTACGGGGAATCCATGTTCACTCAAAAGACGGACGCGTCGAAAGTCGCCTTCGTTCACCTCGTGGAAAGACTGCGGCGCCTTGACTTCCATCTCATCGACTGCCAGGTTGCCACCGGGCACCTCATTCGCTTCGGCGCACGCGAAATCCCCCGACACGAGTTCCTGCGGATTCTGGCAGGAGCCCTCGAAGGAATCCGTGCGTCCGGCAGACCCGTGTAAAGCGCTGTCTCACGGTTGAATCCGGTCGGTTTTTCGTCGAAGCTGATCCCGGTTCAGACTCCTGAGAAAATCAACAGAACACTGAAGGGGGATGCGGATGGTTGAAAAGGTCATCATCGTTGGGGCCGCGGGCCGGGATTTTCACAACTTCAACGTCTATTTCAAAGACAATCCCCGATACCATGTCGTTGCCTTCACGGCTGCACAGATCCCGAACATTGGAGGACGGCTCTATCCTGCCGGACTTGCGGGAGGCCTTTATCCCCGGGGTATTCCCATCTACCCCGAGGAGGACATGGCCAGGGTGATCCGGGAGCATCGCATCGACCTGGTTGCCTTCTCCTACAGTGATGTGTCTCACGTCGAGGTGATGCACAAGGCTTCCGTCGCCATGGCGGAGGGGGCCGATTTCATCCTGGTGGGGGCTACATACACCATGCTGAGGTCGGTGAAGCCGGTCATTGCCGTGTGTGCCGTTAGGACGGGGTGTGGAAAATCCCAGACGACCCGCAAATTGTGCTCGATCTTGAGGGATCTGGGCAGGAACGTGGTGGTGGTGCGCCATCCGATGCCCTACGGGGACCTGGCGAAGCAGGTGGCCCAGAGGTTTTCTTCGCACGACGACTGCCTCGTCAGTCACTGTACGATTGAAGAGAGGGAAGAGTACGAGCCGCTCATCGACATGGGGATCGTGGTCTACGCGGGCATCGATTACGGCAGGATTCTGAAACAGGCCGAGGAGGAGGCGGATATCGTCGTCTGGGACGGAGGGAATAACGACACTCCTTTCTTTCATCCCGATCTTCACATTGTCCTGTTCGATCCGCATCGAGCCGGGCATGAAACCCTCTATTACCCCGGGGAGACGAATATGATCATGGCCGATATAGCCGTCATCAACAAGGTGGATACGGCGAAGGCCGAGGATGTCGAAACGGTGAAAAGCAACATCGCTCGGTATGCTCCGAAGGCGAAAGTGATCCTGGCAAATTCCCCGGTGATGCTCGACGATCCGGAAATGGTCCGTGGAAGCCGAGTCCTCCTGGTCGAAGACGGCCCTACCCTCACTCATGGAGGCATGCCCTTCGGTGCGGCAACCATTGCGGCGCGCAGGTTCGAGGCCCGCGAGATTGCGGATCCCAAACCGTATGCGGCAGGGAGCATAAAGCAGGCTTTCGATCGCTACCCTCATCTCGGCCGACAGCTTCCAGCCCTCGGGTACAGCGACGAACAGGTCCGGGACCTCGAGGCGACCATCAACGCCGTCGACTGCGACCTGATTCTTTTTGCCACACCCATCAACCTTACCCGTCTTCTCTCCATCAACAAGCCGGCATTGAGGGTGCGCTACGAGTACGAAGACCACGGGCCGCCGCTGCTCGAGGACGTCGTTATCTCGAGAATGAAGAAAATGGGAGTGTTTTGATCCTGTTGCTGTTCACATTCGCTGAGAGGCCGGGATTCTGCAATGGTTGAGCGTCGGAAGACATACAAGGAAAAGCCGGTGATGCTGGTCGCCCTGGGCGGCAACGCCCTGATTCGCAAAGGGCAGGAAGGAAGCATCGAGGAGCAGTTTCGGAACCTGCGCGTGCCGTTGAGCCAGGTTGCGCGCCTTTCTCGGGATTATCGGATCATTCTGACGCACGGCAACGGTCCGCAGGTGGGCAACCTCCTGCTCCAGCAGGAATGCTGCGATGCCCTGCCCAGGCTCCCTCTCGAGATCCTGGTCGCCCAGACCCAGGGGCAGATCGGATACATGATCGAGTCCACCCTGGACAGTGAACTGATGAAGCTCGGCAACGGGACAGTGCCGTACATCGTGACCGTACTCACTTACGTAGTGGTGGACGAAAACGACCCGGCGTTCCGCAACCCGTCGAAGCCCATCGGACCGGCTTTTTCCGAGGAAGCTGCGGCCCGGCTGCCCTACCGGACGGTCAGTACGGAGAAGGGCTACCGCCGCGTAGTGGCATCTCCCCGGCCCGTGACCATCGTCGAGAAAAGAGAAATCCGAAGGCTTGTCGAACTGGGATTCCTGGTCATCTCGTGCGGAGGAGGTGGCATACCGGTGATCCGGGAGAGCAGGACGTTTCACGGCGTGGATGCGGTGATCGACAAGGATTTGGCAAGTGCGCGGCTGGCCGGGGAAGTAGGCGTGGATGTGTTCGTCATTGCCACCGATGTGCCGGGGGTGGCCTTGAATTATGGTTATCCTGACGAGACGTTCCTACGAAGCATCACGGTGGAGGAGGCCGTGGAACGGCTGAAAAAGCATGAATTTCCGGATGGTTCCATGGGGCCCAAGGTCGAGGCTGCGGTGCAGTTCCTGGAAGAGGGCGGCAGGAGGGCCGTGATTGCCTCCATCGAGGAGGTCGAAGAAGCGGCAGCAGGAAGGGCGGGGACCGAGTTTATCTCAGGCCGCGTTCGAGGTTGACCACGAAATCCTGGGCGTTTGTCAGTATGGATCGGGCGGTGAGCGATCCTCTGTTGGCCAGCTTGTTGGTAGCGAATTCTGACATATCCACGCTGTAGAAGTAGACGGGCCTCACTCCGTATCCCGCAACGACCCGGTAGGCGGGAATCATGTTTCCCGTCGCTATGGCGTGAAGCTGGGTGGCCATGGCGATCACCGTGGTTGCACGGCGGGCCAGGCTGCGCATGCGGTCCTGAGCTTCATACGCATCGGCGATTACTCCTGGAAGCGGGCCGTCGTCCCGTATGGATCCGGCAAGAACGTACGGCACCTTTCCCGTGATCAGGGCACGCATGATGCCGTCCTGAACGATCCCGTTCTGCACGGCGTTTTCAATGCTGCCGGCATCCCTCACCGCGTTGATGGCGTCCAGGTGCCTGTAGTGTCCGAGGGGAACGTGGCGTTTCGAATAGAGTTCCTGGCCGAGGGCCGTCTCGAACAAGGCCCCCTCGATGTCGTGGACTGCCAGGGCGTTCCCGGCCAGCAGGCCATGGACATAGCCTCTTTCGATGAGGGCGGTGAGGGCGCCGCGCGCATCGCGGTCGAAGGTCACCGCTGGTCCGGCGACCCAGAGAATGAAGCCGTTTTGCCGCTCGAACCGCAGCAGGGCGTAAAGTTCATCGTAGTCGATGGAGAACGAGGTTTCCCTGGAAATCAGGGTGCGAAAGGCAAATTTTTCAGAATGAGCAAGAGTGCCTCCGAAGGCTTCCGAATGAACAAATATGCCTTCCTCGCCGTTTTCCGTGCGGCCGCAGGCGACCAGGTCTCCCGCCTCGAGGCGGCGGAATTCCTTTACGACCAGTGTGCCGCTTTCCTCCAGGACCACCACGCAGTCCATGCGCGAATCCTCGACCAGCCGCCACAGTCCCTTTTCCACCTGGAAGTATTCTGGAAAGATGGAAGTGGCATGGTAGTCTGGGGGAGCGACTCCGGCTTTTTCCACGGGCCTGAAGGATGCAGGAGGAGAAGAGGTGAACGGTTCCCTGTCGAAACCCGGCGGATTATAAGGAGGAGGTTCGAAGGACATGTGAAACTCCCGTCAGGCCTGCTTCCGAGGTTTGCTCTGCCGGCTGGCTTCCCTGTAGAAATGCGTGAAGTAGTCAATGGCGGACCAGTAGCCCAGGACCACCGAAATCCAGAGAAAGATCATGCCCACGAGGTCGAGTATCCGGTCGATGCCGGGAAAGGACGGCAGCAAAAAGACGAGAGCGATCGTCTGGGAAATCATCTTGTTCTTTCCCATGCGGCTGGCGTTGAGGATCAGGCCCTGGGTGGCCGCGATGGAACGAAGGCCGGTGATGGTGATGTCCCGGCCGATGATGAGAAAGACGAGCCAGGCCTGAACCTTGCCAAGGGAAATCAGCATGATGAGCACGGCGGAGGTGAGCAGTTTGTCCGCCAGCGGGTCGAGGAGCTTTCCGACGGAGGTCACCAGGTTGCGGCGCCGGGCCAGGATACCGTCCAGGTAATCCGTGATGGAGGCCATAACGAACAGGAAGAACGCCGCGTTCATGGATCTTGGCGAGGCCGGCGCCGACAGAAGAACCAGGATAACGGGTATGGTCGCCATCCTGATGTAGGTCAGAATGTTCGGCAGATTGGTCAGGCTCTGTCGAGAAAAATCGTTTCTGTTCATCACGGCCGCTGACGATGGTTTTCGGGTCGTCTGCTGTTGAATCGCCCGACGGAAATGCATCATCTGGAGTAGCGGGTATAGAACTCCAGGACTCTGCGCACGTAAATCTGGGTCTCATCGTACGGGGGCACACCCCCATATTTCGCAACGCTCTCAGGGCCCGCGTTGTATGCAGCCAGGGCGAGAATGAGGTTGTTGTTGAATCGATCGAGGAGCATCTTGAGGTAGCGCGTGCCGCCGTCGATATTCTGATGGGGATCGAAGGGATCGACCACGCCCAGGTCCCTGGATGTCCCCGGCATGAGCTGCATCAGCCCCTTGGCACCCTTGGGTGACACGGCCTGCGAATCGAAGGCGGATTCGGCCCTGATGACCGCCTTGACCAGGTTGTAATCCAGGCCGTGAGCCTGGCAGATCAGCCGTATGTGCGGATCGAAATGCGTCTGGTCCGAAGCCTGGCGGTACGGAAGAGCCGGAACCGGGGCGGGGAAAAACCTGTTGATGTTCTCCGGGGTTGCCGGCGGCAGGGACACCACTTTCGAACTCGCCTGTGTGGGAACGTTGGTATAGTGCAGGACCCCGTCCTTGTCGACATATTTATAGATATCGGCCCATGCCGCACCTTGGGAGAGAATAAACAGGGAGATGCACAGAATGACCCATGAAAGAACAGAGAACCCTGGAAGTCGGGCTGCCCGGCGTGTCATAGCCATCCCTCGTTCTTGATTTCCCGGCTGGATGTGATCAGGACTTCTGCCTCTCTACTTTTTCCCAGTCTTTCAAAAAGTTCCTGATTCCGATGTCCGTCAGCGGGTGATGAGCCAGTTGAGCGATCACCTTGAACGGGATCGTGGCGATATCTGCTCCCAGCTTGGCTGCGGTGAGAACGTGAAGCGGGTTGCGCACGCTCGCCACAATGATTTCTGTTTCAAACAGGTAGTTGGAAAAGATATCGAGAATCTCCTCCACCAGGTTCATGCCGTCGTGAGAAATGTCGTCCAGTCGACCCACGAAAGGACTGACGTATGCCGCTCCGGCCTTGGCGGCCATCAAGGCCTGCAGGGGAGAAAAGACCAGCGTGACGTTCGTCTTGATTCCCTCTTGCGAGAGCTGCTTTACCGCCTTGAGGCCGTCGGTGGTCATGGGGATCTTGACCACGACGTTGGGATCGATCCCGGCCAGGTTCCGCGCTTCCACCACCATCTGCTCATGCGTCGTACTGACCGCTTCGGCGCTCACCGGAGCCTGTATGCATTCGCAGATGGCCTTGATGTGCCTCTCGAATCCTTCCCGGTCAGTTATGCCTTCCTTGGCCACAAGAGAAGGGTTGGTGGTTACGCCGTCCAGGATCCCCAGGCTGTGAGCTTCCTTGATTTCCTCCAGGTTGGCCGTGTCGATAAAAAACTTCATGATACTCTTTCCTCCCCTCGGCGATCGTCACCGTTGCGACCGTTCTTGAGATGGGCGATGTACGCGTTGAGGCAATCCTGACCGCAAAAATAAACGGTGCGCCCCTCGATTTCAGCCTTCACTCCACGCTGTCTCAAAAAATAGGCCCCGCACTGAGGGTCCTGGATCAGCTCGGCTTCCCGCGGCCCGCCGTTGCCGTCGACGTTCTGGCTGGATTCTGCGGAGCCGATGAAGTTCCTGATCAGCCTGTACCCGAGATAGATCAACAGTCCGATAATGAGAAGACGGATCATGGGGCTTCCATCGGCTCGACCTGCTGGTCGTGATCCTCGTCACGAAGAGCGTCGAGCAGTTGTTTTGCCGAAACCTTCCGTTCCGGGTGCACCCAGTCGGAAGCGATTTCCACGAGGGGCACGAGGACGAACAGTCTTTCGTGCAGTCTCGGGTGCGGAATTTTGAGCCAGGAAAGGTCTACGCTGACCTCGCCGTACGATAGAATATCCAGATCCAGAGTGCGCGGCCCCCAGGGAACCTCTCTTCTGCGCCCGAATACCCGTTCAATCCCGGAAGTCAGCGCATAAAGCTCCTCCGGGGATAGAGATGTCCCGCATCGGACCACTCCGTTCACGAACCAATCCTGCCGGACGGGCCCGACAGGCTTTGTTCGGTAAAACGAAGAAACCCTGGTCACACGCACAAGCGGATGCCGGCCGATTTCTTCCAGGGCTCCGCGGCAGATCCGCATCGAATCACCCTGGTTGCTGCCGAATCCGATAAAGACATCTACCATGCTCATTCCGCTGCCGCAAGCCGAGTTGCCCGGCCCGGGCAAAGAAAATTTCGCCTGGACGGCTAAATGGACAGTTTGCGAATGCGCCCGACCGCCTCCTCGATGCGTTCCTTCGAGACAGTCAGGGCCATCCTTACATATCCCTCGCCAGGTTCTCCGAATCCGCTCCCCGGTGTGGTCACGATACCGGCTTCCTTTAGAAGCAAAGACGTGAATTCCGTCGAACTGAGGCCCGCAGGAGTCGGGCACCAGACGTAAAACGTCGCTTTGGGTACGTCGGGATACAGGCCGACGCTGTTCAGGCCGTCCATGAGAACCTCGAGGCGCTCGCGGTATATGTTCTGCATCTCGACAACACAGTCCTGGCTGCCTTCCAGGGCCGCGATACCCGCCCACTGGACGGCGTTGAACGCGCCCGAGTCGATGTTGCTCTTGATCTGCCCGAGTCCTCCTATGATTTCGGCATTACCCACGGCGAACCCGATCCTCCATCCGGTCATATTGTACGTCTTGGACAGCGAATGGAACTCGATCCCCACATCCCGGGCTCCCGGGATTTCAAGAAAACTCATGGGCCTGTAGCCGCCGAAGGCCATTTCCGTGTACGCAGCATCGTGGCAGACTATGATGTCAAATTCTCTAGCGAAGTCGAGCACTTTTTCGTAGAATTCCCTCTCGGCCGTGGCGCCGGTGGGATTGTTGGGGTAGTTGATGAACATCAGCCTGGCTTGGCGGGCCACATCGGCCGGAATGGCATCGAGGTCGGGAAGGAAATGATTCTCCCTGACCAGGGGCATGATGTGGGAATGCCCTCCCGCAAACATGGTGGCGATGTGATAAACGGGGTACGCAGGGCTGGGCACAAGGGCGAGATCGCCGGGGTCGATAAAAGCCAGGGGAAGATGTGCCAGGCCCTCCTTGGAACCGATGAGGGTGAGCACTTCCCGCTCGGGATCGAGTTCCACTCCGAAGCGCCTCCTGTACCACCCGGCAACGCTTACCTTGAAATCGTTCATACCCGAATAGGATGGATACTGGTGATTGGCCTTGTCCTCAGCGGCTTCCTGCAGTCTTTGGATGATGTGCCGGGGAGTGGGCAGATCCGGATCGCCGACGCCCAGATTGATTACGTCGACTCCGGCCGAGATCAGTTCGGCCTTCAATCGATCGATTTCCTGAAAAAGATAAGGAGGAAGGAGTTTCAACCGTTCCGCTTTCGCAAATGCCATCTGTACCTCCAGTCATTCGGCCCGCCTGCGAATGGGATCGCCCGTGGGCTTACGGTTCATTGCCGGGCGGCTGAACGCCGCGGGGGAGCAGGATGGACTGCTCCCTGCCGAGAGTGATCCGCGCTTCGATATGCGCGGATCCTGTACGTTATCGTATTCCCAGGACGTGTTCCATATCGTAGAGACCGGGCGGCTGCTGGCCCACCCAGAGAGCGGCTCGGATGGCTCCCCGGGCAAAATTGTCGCGGCTCTGCGCCCGGTGAGTGATTTCTATCCGTTCACCCAGGCCGGCAAAGATTACGGTATGTTCGCCCACGATGTCTCCGCCCCGGATGGTCTGAATCCCGATCTCCTGGCTCGTTCTCTCCCCCGTGATTCCCTTGCGGGCATAGACTCCTACCTGGTCGAGGTCTCGCCCGAGGGCGTCCGAAACCACCCCGGCCAGCTTCAGGGCGGTTCCGCTCGGCGCGTCCTTCTTATACCGGTGATGCGCCTCGATGATTTCCACATCGAATCCTTCGCCGAGAAGCCTCGCCACGTCGCCGACCACCTTGAAAAGCACGTTCACTCCCATGCTCATGTTGGGAGCCAGCACGCACGGCACCCGGGAGGCGTACTCCCTGGCCTGTTCGACCTGGTCCCGGGAGAATCCGGTGGAGCCGATGACCATGGCCTTTCCCCTCGATGCGGCTTCTTTCAGATTGGACAGCGAAACGGATGCACTGGTGAAATCGACGACCACATCCGCATCAGGCAGTACGGCATGGATTCCCGCGGCCACCTTGAGTCCCGACGGAGGGCCCCCGATGACTTCCGAAATGTCGTGATTCACCGAAGGGTGCCCGGGGTGTTCGAACCCTCCGGCAAGTTCCAGACCCTCGGTCTCGCGAACGAGTTGAGCGATCCTCGATCCCATCCTGCCGGCTATTCCGGCTACCACTGTGCGGACCATTTCGTCCTCCTGTGCGTCGGCTCTCAGATCAGTCCGTAGGATTGCAGGTGACGGCGAAGCCGCTCCAGGTTGGCGTCCGACATGGGAGCCAGGGGCAGTCGCACCTCACCGCTTTCAATCTTGTTCATCATGGCCAGGGCCGCCTTCACGGGAGCCGGGTTGGTTTCGATAAACAGGGCGTGGCACAGGGGAAGAAGCCTGTAATAGAGTTCCTGGGCCTCCTTGAACCTGCCCGCGAAAAAGAAGTTGCACAAGTCGGCCATGTCCCGGGGAGCGACATTGGACGTGACGGATATGACTCCCTTACCCCCGACGCAAAGGAGCGGAAAGGTCAGGTAATCCTCCCCGGACAGCACGTCGAAGTCTTCTCCGCACCGCGCAATGATGTCGGTGATCTGCTTCATGCTGCCGGCCGCTTCCTTGATGCCCACAATGTTGTCGATCTTGGACAGCCTTGCGACCGTGTCCGGCTCGATGTTCACGGCGGTGCGCCCCGGTATGTTATAGACAATAATGGGGATGTCCACGGTTTTCGCCACCTTTTCGAAATGCCGGAAGAGTCCTTCCTGGGTGGGCTTATTGTAGTAGGGGCTGATCATGAGCGCACCGTCGGCTCCGGCGTTCTTCGCATGTTTCGTGAGAAGAATGGCCTCCTCCGTATTGTTCGATCCGCTTCCGGCCAGGACGGGAACGCGCCTGTTCACCTGCTCGACCGCAATCTCGACCACGCGTTCGTGTTCCTTGAAAGACAGGGTCGCGGACTCGCCCGTGGTTCCGCAGGGCACGATACCGTGAGTGCCGTTCGAGATCTGGAACTCGATGAGTTCCCGGTATGCCTTTTCATCCACCTGTCCGGCTTTGAAAGGTGTAACGATAGCCACCATCGCACCTTGAAACATGGGTCCCTCCCTACTTGACCAGTGTTTCATCCCAGAGTTCCGCCTCGTATACCATCCTGGCGTCCCCTTCGAGATAAACCTCGGAAAAGTCCGTCACATCGCTGCGTGACGGTGTCTTGAAATGAATCGTCAACATCTCACCGCTTCTTGTCTGAACTTCCACCGGCGGTTCAACGAACCGCCTGGCGGCGGCAACCAGGGCGGAAGCGATCGAACCCGTTCCACAGGCGAGAGTCTCGGCTTCCACACCCCTTTCATAGGTGCGGATGCTCAGGTGATGAGCGTCCCGGACGAAGACGAAATTGGCATTCGCTCCGGCGGGCTGGAAGCGGGGGTGATAACGAAGGGTTCGGCCCAGGTTGAATACGTCGAGGGTCTCCAATGCCTGTTCACTGTCAGCAAAAAGAACGACATGTGGGACACCCGTATTGACGAAATGAAGAGAGAAGAGCTGCTCCTGGGCTTCAATGGGCAGATCCATCGCCAGTCCGTGCGGTGGGGTCATCCGGATCTTCACGCGGCTTCCCCTGATTTCCGCCTCGATCACTCCCGCCAGTGTGCGAAATGCCAGCTGCGGCTTCTGCACCATGCCCTTCAGATACGCAAACCTCGCCGCGCAACGGGCACCGTTGCCGCACATCTCGGCTTCACTCCCGTCGGCATTGTAGAACCTCCACACGAAATCCACCTCGGGATCGTTCTCGATCAGGATCAGGCCGTCCGCACCCACGGACAACTTCCTGCGGCAGGCGAGCCGGGCCAGTTCACGGCCTTTATCGCCGTCGAGAAGCTTCGAACGGTTGTCTATGATGATGAAATCGTTGCCGCTGCCCGTCATCTTGGAAAAACGAATACGCTGTCCCGCGGGGACCGTCATGCTCGATCAACTCCAATTCTATGGAAGAATAAACAAAATTCAGGGGATGTGACGCACCTTCCACCCCGAAGCCGGAAAAACGGTTCATATTATCGACCGGGCCTGCATCTTCCTCCCGGACCCTCGCTAAGAAAGAAAATCCGGGATCGATTCGCCGCGCACCAGGTCTTGCCATGTCTCGCGGTCTCGAATGACGTGAATCCTGTCGTCATTGACAAGGACTTCAGGTGCCCGAGGCCTGGAATTGTAGTTCGAGGACATGGTGAACCCGTAGGCTCCCGCACTCATCACCGCCAGGCAGTCTCCAGGCCTCACCATGGCCAGGCTCCGATCCCTGGCGAGAAAGTCGCCCGATTCACAGATCGGCCCCACCACGTCCACGATCTGCTCTTCGCGGCTTCTTTTTTCAATGGGTTGAATCTGATGGTATGATCCGTAAAGACTCGGACGCACCAAATCGTTCATGGCCGCATCCATGATGACGAAATTCCTGCTCGGCGACCTCTTGGTATAGAGGACTTTCGAGAGCAAAATCCCTGCGTTGCCGACGATAACGCGCCCCGGTTCGAAAATCAAGGTGCAAGAGAGGCCCTGGAGCTCCCTGAGAACGGCGTCGGCGTATTCATGGGGCAGGGGAGGAGATTCCTGGTCGTATGTGATCCCCAGGCCGCCGCCGAGGTCCAGGTGACTGATGGGTATGCCGGCGCCCTGGAGCCTGTCGATGAGCAGTCGCAGCCGCTTCAAGGCATCCACAAAAGGGGTGACGTCCGTGAGCTGACTTCCGATATGGCAATCCACGCCGATGATTTCGACATGGCCGAGGCTCCTGGCGTATTCATAAGCTTTGAAGGCGCTGTCCACGGCGATCCCGAACTTGTTCTTCTGCATGCCCGTCGAAATGTAAGGATGAGTGTTCGGGTCCACGTCCGGGTTCACTCGAAGCGCTATGCGTGCCCTGCGGCCCAGCCGGCCGGCCCGCTCGTTGATGGCTTCCAGTTCCTGGGTGGATTCGATGTTGAACATCAGGATGTCTTCCTCCAGCGCATAGTCGATCTCACGTGTGCTCTTCCCCACCCCGGAATAAACGATGCGCTCGGAAGGGATCCCGGCTTTGCGCGCCCGGAAAAGTTCCCCGCCGGAGACAATGTCCGCGCCGCCTCCCAGCTTGCTGAACAGGCGAAGAACGGCCAGGTTTGAATTGGCCTTGGCCGAGAAACAGGTGAGGTGGGGAACGGCCTCGAACGAGCGGTCGAATACGGTGAAATGGTGGACCAGGGTGGCATGGCTGTAAACATAGCAGGGTGTTCCCACCCGGGCGGCGATTTCGCGCAGAGGAACATTCTCACAGTACAATTCGTCTTGTTTATATTGAAAATGGTGCATCCGGACATCCCTCGATTCTAAGTGCTTCGATATAAATCTTCCCGGCCGCACAGGCATCGAGCCTGCGGAGTCCTCCTATTCGAACAGGATGCTCCTGATTTCCGCCCACTTGGACAGGAGCCCCTCGCGATGATCGGGCTGAGGGCCGACGGAGGAAACGGCGTAATAGTAGACCGTGTTGGGTCTGGCCGAGTGGTCCAGGTAAGGAGGCTTCTGGATGGGGGCTGCCGTGAGGCGGGTAATTTCCTTTCCTTCGCGCCTGTAGACGTGGTATCCGCCGACCTTGCCTTCGCTTTCCGTCCACTGCACTTCCAGGCCTCCCTTGGCCGGGATGACCCATACGGTGCCGGGGGGCGGCGGTGGAAGGGCTTCGGGAGCCCTCACACGGACGAGCTCCGACGGTTCTCCCAGCATGGCCGTCTCTTCGAAGGTGAGTACGGGAACGACGCGGTATTCGTAAGTCTGTTCTGCGGCCACTCCCTGGTCGAGAAAGTTGTTGGCCTTGATGGGCACGGCATTGACTCTCTCCCAGGTCTTTCCGTTGAGGGTTCGTTCGATTTCAAAATGAAGATCGCCCTTGAGGGCCTGTCCCTGGTCGTCCGTCTTCGGTGGTTTCCACTGGAGCATGATTCCCTGGGGTCCTGTGGCCGCCGCCGTACCCGTCACGAGGGCAGGAGGCGCCAGCACCCTGGCCACAACCGGGTTGGAGAAGACGGAAGGGCGCCCCTGTTTGTCGCGAATGACCACCTGGTAGCGGTACGCGTGCTGCCTGGATACCGCCGTATCCGTCCAGATCATCTTGTTCCCGGAAATCACAGCCGGTTCAGGAAAGGTGGGATCGATCACCTGGACTTCCTGCTGCAGGGGAGGCGGACAGTCGGCGCAATTGCGGTTCTCCCACTTCAGTTCGGACCTCAGAACGGAAAAAAGCTGCTGCGATTCCTTGGAAGTGACCTTCATCTGGGGGGGAATCGTCCAGCTCAGCTCAACGCCCTTCGATCTCACCTGGGCGTACAGGTCCGCAATCCTGGGAGGCGGTTCGTGTGAGACCGGCTGAGGAAAAGTCTTTTTTCCGCACCCGGTTGCAAGGAGACTCAAGAGAAGGATAGATGCCACCCCCAGGCAGCGGGACGGGCGAGCCATACTGTAAATCGGCGGAATATTCATGGACCCTTTCCAGGACATGGTTTTACGACTTGAGGATCATCTCCCTGGCTTCCAGTTCCGTTCGAGTCCTGCGAATGGCTTCCCGGACCCTGGAAGTGGCGGTGCCTCCCGAGGAAGTTCTCTGATCCACCACGCTCGATATTTCAAGATACGGGTAAACATCGGCGTCAAACGCCTTGTGGAAGCTCTTCAGTTCCTCGACGCCGCAGTCACGCAGTTCGATGTTTTTCTGTATGCAGTGCTGGACGATCTGCCCCACCACGTGATGGGCTTTTCGAAAAGGCACGCCCTTGCGTACCAGGTAATCTGCAAGGTCCGTTGCGAGAGTGAACCCCCTGCCGGCCATATCGAGCATCCTTTCCCGGTTGAACCGGATTTCCGGCAGAAGTCTTGCCAGCAGGCGCACCGTGCTGATCACCGTGTCCGCCGTGTCGAAGACGGGTTCCTTGTCTTCCTGCAGGTCACGGTTGTAGGCGAGAGGGAGTGCCTTGGTCAGTGTGAGCAGGGTCATGAGGTTTCCATAGACCCTTGATGTCTTGCCTCTCATGAGTTCGGGCACATCGGGATTCTTCTTCTGGGGCATGATGCTCGAACCGGTGCAGAACGCATCGCTGATGTCGATGAAGGCGAACTCCGTTGTCGACCACAGGATGAGTTCCTCGGCCATGCGGCTGATATGCATCATGAGGATGGCCGACGCTGCGTTGAATTCGATCAGATAGTCGCGGTCACTGACCGCATCGATGCTGTTTGAAGTAACCTTTGGAAAATGAAGATATTTTGCCGTCCATTCCATGTCGATGGGAAACGTGGTGCCGGCCAGGGCAGCGCTGCCCAGGGGCAGAACGTTGGTTCGGCGGTAGCAGTCTTCGAACCGCTCCTCGTCCCTGCGGAACATCTCACAGTATGCCATGAGGTGATGGGAAAGCAGAATGGGCTGGGCATGTTGAAGATGAGTGTACCCCGGCATGATGACTCCGAGGTTTTCTTCGGCTACGGAAACGAGGACCTTCTGGAGTTCGATGAGCAGGCTTCTGCACTGGGTAAGAACGTCGCGCATGTACAGGCGCATGTCCAGGCAGATCTGGTCGTTCCGGCTTCTGGCCGTGTGGAGCTTTCCTCCCAGTTCTCCGATCTTCTGAATCAGCCGCTGTTCGATGGCCATGTGGATGTCTTCGCTGGACGGGGACAGATCGAACTTTCCCCTTTCGATTTCCCGGAGAATCTCTCCGAGGTTTTCCACGATCCGGGATGCCTCGTCATGAGAAATGATCTTGCATTCTCCGAGCATCCTGCAGTGGGCGATGCTGCCTTCGATGTCATACCTGTACAGCCTGCCGTCGGTCTGGATGGATGCGGTGTAGTCTTCCACCTGCCTGTTGGTGGGTTGATCGAAACGGCCTTGCCAGAGCTTATCCGCCATTCAGTGTTTCTCCTTGGTTCCGTCTTTCTAGTGTTACGGCACACTTTTTCGTACGAGGGAATCGATGCGAAGTCTCAATCCCTGGAGCCTTATGAAACCGGTGGCGTCATCCTGCCGGTAGACGTCGTCTTCCTCGAAAGTCGCATAGCTCGGCTGATAGAGAGAACGGTCCGATCTGCGCCCGGCCACGGTGCAGGAGCCCTTGTACAGCTTGATGCGCGCCGTGCCGTACACGTTTTCCTGGGCCAGGTCCATCGTGCTCTGGAGCATGCGCATTTCAGGCGAATACCAGAACCCGTTATAGATCATCGCCGCATACCTGGGAACCAGGGAATCTCTCAGGTGCATCACCTCCCTGTCCATGGTGATGGATTCCACCGCCTGGTGTGCGATGCGCATGATCGTTCCGCCCGGCGTCTCGTAGACTCCCCGCGATTTCATCCCGACAAAGCGGTTTTCCACCAGGTCCACTCGGCCGACCCCGTGCTTTCCACCCAGTTCGTTCAGCCTGTACAGCAGATTCGCCGGACTCAACCGTTCGCCGTTCACCGTTACCGGATCTCCCCTCTCGAATCCGACCTCGATGTACTCGGGGACATCGGGCGCCTCCTCGGGGCTCCTCGTAAGAGTGAACATGCCGGGATCCGGTTCCATCCAGGGGTCTTCAAGAATTCCCCCTTCGTAGCTGATGTGCAGAAGGTTGCGGTCCGAGCTGTAAGGTTTTTCCTGCGTAACGGGCACCGGGATGCCGCGCTTTCTGGCAAATTCCACCAGCGACGTGCGTGATTTCAAATTCCACTCACGCCACGGGGCGATGATCTTGATGGATGGATTCAGGGCGGTGTACGTGAGTTCAAAGCGCACCTGGTCGTTTCCCTTCCCCGTGGCACCGTGGCTGACGGCGTCCGCTCCCTCCTCCTCGGCAATGCGAATCTGCTGCTTGGCGATAAGAGGCCGCGCGATGGACGTTCCCAGCAGATAATGCCCTTCATAGACGGCGTTTGCCCTGAAGGCCGGAAAGACGAAATCCCGGACGAATTCTTCCCGCAGATCCTCGATGCAAGCCTTGACGGCTCCGGTACCCAGCGCCCTGGCTTCGAGCCCGGTCAGTTCATCCCCCTGGCCCAGGTCCGCCGAAAATGCTATCACTTCGCACTGGTAAGTTTCGACCAACCATTTCAGAATGATCGAGGTGTCCAGTCCCCCTGAATAGGCCAGCACCACTTTCTTGACGTCCATATGTCGCAGAATCTCCTCTTGGCTTTCAAGTTCACCCGGTCGGGGCAGTATTCGGCTCCCGGAAACGGCGGGGCTTCAAAAATGTTGTCGGATCCATGCCGCCGCAGTCCCCGAATCCCGCAGGACGGTGAGGAACCGAAGCGTGCCGCCCTTGATTTCAGTCCGGATTCCCGCGGGAAAGGAGCCGGTCGACCAGGGCCATCTGCAGGTGCATCCTGTTTTCCGCCTGATCGAAGACCACGGACTGCGGCCCCTCCATCACTTCATCGGTTATCTCCTCGCCGCGGTGCGCCGGCAGGCAGTGAAGAACCATGGCGTGAGGTGGAGCCGCGGCCAGCAGGTCGCGATTGACCTGGTAGGCGCGAAAGACTTCCCTGCGGGCCTCGGCTTCGTCTTCCCGGCCCATGCTCGCCCACACATCGGTATAAAGAACATCGGCCTCGGCAACCGCTTCCAAAGGATCTTTCACCAGCCGGATTCTGCCCCGGCCTTCGGACAGGGCCTGGTAGAGTATGTCACTGTCGGGTCCGTATCCGGGCGGGCAGGAAAGGGACAGAGTGAAGTCCAGGCGGGCTGCCGCGTTGATCCATGAATGGGCTACGTTGTTGCCGTCTCCTATCCAGGTTACATGAAGGTCGTCGAGGCTGCCCCGCTTTTCCTGGATGGTCATGAGATCTCCAAGAACCTGGCAGGGATGATAGCGGTCCGTCAGCCCGTTAATGACGGGTATGGACGCGTACCGCGCAAGTTCCTCGACATCCTCGTGAGCAAAGGTGCGTATGACGATGGCGTCCACGTAGCGTGACAGGACGCGAGCCGTATCCGAAAGGGGTTCCTGGCGCGAAATCTGGGTGTCCCGGGCACTCATGAAGATGCAGCGGCCGCCGAGGCGATGGATGGCCGCCTCGAAAGAAACACGGGTTCGGGTGGAAGGCTTGACGAAAATGAGGCCGACGGTTTTCCCCGTCAACGAGGGCTCGAGCCTTCCCATCGACCAGTCTTCCTTCATTGTCCGGGCCTTCGAGATCAGTTCGATGATCTCCTCGGCGGAAAGGTCGCGGATGGTGAGCAGATCCCTTTTCATGTCGTTTCCTCCCTCAAAACGCCGTCCAGAATCCGTATGAAATCATCGATGTCCGTTTTCTCCACAATGAGCGGCGGAACGAATCGAAGTACCGTGTCGTGAGTGCAGTTGATGATGGCTCCTTTTTCGAGGCAGCGTTCCACGAACTTCTGGCCGGGCAGGTCGAGTTCCATGCCGATCAACAGGCCGCGTCCGCGGACTTCCCTGATGAACGAATAGCGATCCTCGAGTTCCCCGAGCCTTTCCATGAAATAACCACCCACTTCCCGCACCCTCTGCAGGAAAGCGGGGTCCGACAGGGTCTTCAATACCCGGGCCGCAACCGACGTGACGAGCGGTGTGCCTCCGAACGTCGATGCATGGCTGCCGGGGACAAAAGCGGACGCGACTTCGTCGGAAGCCAGCATTGCCCCGATGGGAAGCCCGTTGCCCAGCGCCTTGGCAAGCGTCATGATGTCCGGAGCGACACCGTCCTGTTCGTACGCAAAAAGGGTTCCCGTGCGCCCCATGCCCACCTGCACTTCGTCGTAGATGAGCGTCAGATCGTACCTGCGGCACAACGCCTTGAGGTCACCCAGGTAGTTCCCGTCGGGGATGTTGATTCCCCCTTCGCCTTGAATGGGCTCCACCATCACGGCACAGGTATGCTTCGTCACGGCGGCTTCCACCGAGGAGACGGAATTGAAGTCGACGAAGGTAAAACCGTCCACCAGGGGTTCGAAACCCTTGTGGACCTTCTCCTGGCCTGTTGCCGAAAGAGTCGCCAGCGTACGCCCGTGGAAGGAGTCTTTCATCGTGATGATGTGATAACGCCCCGGACCATACCTGTCCCTGCTGTGCTTGCGGGCGAGTTTGATGGCTGCTTCGTTGGCTTCGGCGCCGCTGTTCGAGAAAAACACCTTATCTGCAAAAGACAGCCGTGTCAATTCCGCCGCCAGTTCGGTCTGGGGAAGCGTATAGAACAGGTTGGACACGTGGACCAGGATATCCGCCTGTTGGCAGAGAACCCGCGTGACCTCCGGGTGGCTGTGCCCGAGGTTGCACACGGCAATGCCGGCGAGAAAATCGAGATACTCCCTGCCCTGATCATCCCACAGCCTGCAGCCCCTGCCTCGCTCGAAAACGACAGGAAGCCGCGCATAGGTCCCACAGATGTGGTCCCGGCACGATTGCATCGTATCTTCCATGGACGACTCCTTGTGAACGCACCGTCCGAAGTGCGGGTATCCCGGGCGTTATCGCCTCTTCTTGATGATCTCTGTTCCAATGCCCGCGTCAGTGAACATTTCGAGAAGGATGGCATGGGGGAGGCGGCCGTCCACGATGTGTACCTTGCCCACTCCTGCCTGGAGTGCATCGACGGCGCACTGGACCTTGGGAATCATGCCTCCCTTGAGAGTCTCGTCCTGCATCGCGTCGGCGGCTTCAGCGATGGTCATGCTGGTGATGAGCCGGTTTTCGGAGTCCAGGACCCCTTCGACATCGGTCATGAGCAGCAGTTTTTCGGCCTGCAGCGCACCGGCGATGTGCCCTGCGACCAGGTCGGCATTGATGTTATACGTCTCGCCGTTCTCCCCGACGCCCACGGGCGCGATGACAGGAATGAGATGACTCTTTTCAAGTGTCTGCAGGATGGTCACATTGATGCGGTTCACCTCGCCCACGAGCCCTATGTCGATGATCTCCGGCGGCTGATCGTCGCCCTTGTAGCGGAAAACATGGAGCTTGCGCGCTTCGATGAGCTGGCCGTCCTTGCCGCTGAGCCCAATGGCCCGGCCTCCGTGGCGGTTGATGAGCGATACGATTTCCTTGTTGATCTTTCCGGCCAGGACCATCTCGACCACATCCATCGTATCCGCGTCGGTCACCCGCATCCCGGCACAGAAATCGCTCTGCTTCCCCATGCGCTGAAGCATTTTCCCGATCTGCGGCCCGCCTCCATGCACCACGACCGGGTTGATTCCGATGTACTTCATGAGGACGATGTCCTGGGCGAAGCTCTCCTTGAGTTCTTCAGCCACCATGGCATGGCCGCCGTACTTGATGACGATCGTCTTCTGGTAGAACCGCCTGATATAGGGAAGGGCCTCGATGAGGATTCCCGCTTTTTCCACCATTTCCCTGCGTCCTGTTTGTTGAGTGAGGTTGTGCATCAGAGAATGTACCGGCTCAGATCCTCGTCCTTGACAATGTCTCTCAGGGTCTCCCAAACGTAGTCTTTCGTGATCCTGATCGATTGTCCCTTGAGGTCCGGAGCATTGAAGGAAATATCCGACAGCAGCTTCTCCATTATGGTATGGAGCCTCCTGGCACCGATGTTTTCCGTTCGCGAATTCACCTGGTAGGCGATGTCCGCAATCTCGTCGATGGCTTCATCTTCGAAAACCAGCTCCACCTCCTCCGTGGTCAAGAGCGACTTATACTGCACGATGAGGGCATTTTCCGGCTCCTTGAGAATCCGGATGAAATCCTCCCTCGTGAGAGAAGTCAATTCCACCCGGATGGGAAACCGCCCCTGGAGTTCCGGTATGAGATCCGAAGGCTTCGAGATGTGAAAGGCTCCCGACGCTATAAAAAGAATATGATCCGTACGAACCATCCCGTACTTGGTGGTAACGGTGGAACCTTCGACAATGGGAAGCAGATCCCTCTGCACGCCCTCGCGCGACACGTCCGGCCCTCTGCCCGCAGATTCACGGCCGGCGATCTTGTCGATTTCGTCAAGGAAAATAATGCCCGAGTGCTCCACCCGTTCAATGGCCGACTTGATCACCCTGTCCATGTCGATGAGCCGCTGTGATTCCTCCTGGACAAGAATCTCGCGGGCCTCGGGTATGAGAACCTTTCGCCGTTTGGTTCGCCGCGGAAGCATGCCCCCCAGCATCTCCCTCAGGTTGTAATCCATGTCTTCCATGCCTGCGCCTGCGAAGATTTCGATCATGGGGAAATTACGGTCCGGCACATCCAGTTCGACGTAACGGTCGTCCAGGGCTCCCTTTCGAAGCAGTTTACGCAGCTTCTCCCTCGTGGAATCCGCCTGGTCGGCTTCTTCGCGTGCCGCTTTCGCGGCGTCCGGTTCGGGGAGAAGAGCACCGTCGCGCGCCTCCTGCTGCCTCTTCGGGGGAAGCAGAATGTCCAGCAGCTTCTCCTCGGCGATCTCTTCGGCCTTCTGCTTGACGGCTTCCAGTTCCTCCGTGCGAACCATGTTGATGGCCAGTTCTGTAAGGTCCCGGATCATCGATTCCACGTCGCGCCCGACATACCCGACTTCTGTAAATTTACTCGCCTCGATCTTGAGGAAAGGCGACTGGGCAAGGCGGGCCAGCCGCCGCGCGATTTCCGTTTTCCCCACGCCTGTCGGGCCGATCATGATGATGTTCTTGGGCGCTATTTCGTCTCGGAGGTTCTCCGGCACCTGCCGCCGGCGCCACCGGTTGCGCAGCGCGATGGCAACCATCCTCTTGGCATCGCGCTGACCGATGATGTACTTGTCGAGCTCCCGGACGATTTCCGCGGGGGTCAGAGGTTGTTGCATGATGTTACAGCTCCTCCAGGGTGAACTCTCTGTTCGTGTAAATGCAGATGGATGCGGCGATGTTCATGGCTTCTTCTGCGATCTGCCGGATTGGAAGATCTGTGTGAAGAGACAGGGCGCGAGCGGCCGCCAGGGCGTAAGGCGCGCCGGAACCGACCGCTGCCAGCCCGTCGTCGGGTTCGATCACATCCCCCGTTCCACTCAGAATAAAGCAGTCCTCCCGGTCTGCGGCAATGAGCAGCGCTTCGAGACGCCTGAGCGCCCGGTCCATTCGCCAGTCCTTGGACAGTTCAACGGCCGCCCGTTTGAGATTCCCACTGTACTGTTCGAGTCTTCCTTCCAGTTTCTCGAAGAGCGTCAACGCATCGGCGGTCGACCCGGCAAAGCCGGTCAGGATCCTGTTGTGGTACATCTTTCGTACCTTTTTTGCCTGGTGCTTCACGACGGTGTCTCCCATGGTCACCTGGCCGTCGCCCGCCATGACCACTTTCCCGTTCTTCTTGATCGCAAGTACGGTCGTGCCGTGCATTACGCTGCCCGCCATGTTGATTCCTGCCTCCCTTTTGGTGAAGAATGGGCAACCCGAAACGCGTGTACCGAACCTGTCTCGCCGGGATGCATTCGGCTCCCGGTTTATCGCGCCTGCGCCGTTCCATTGCACCGGACTGCGGGTTTCTTGGATGCGAAAACAGGGCCTCGACCGGTCACGAGTCCTTTTTCCCCCTGCGGCTTCTCGGATGCGCCGCATCGTAGACCTTCATGAGTTGATCCATGTGGACGTGAGTGTACCTCTGCGTGGTGGACAGGTTCGAGTGGCCGAGCATTTCCTGAATGGCCCTCAAGTCCGCGCCGGCATTGAGCAGGTGAGTCGCAAAGGTGTGTCTCAGTCCGTGAGGGCTCAAATGCTGCCACAATCCCGCGCGTTTCAACTCCGCAGCCAGGATCCTGTGAACCGATCGCGTGGTCAACCTCCCTCCCATTGCATTCCTGAAAAGAGCTCCGGACCTGGCCCTCGCCTCCGGAAACTGGTGATTCAGCCTCGACTGGTAGGCCCTCAAAGACTCCAGGGCACGACTGCCGATGGGAACGATGCGCTCCTTCCTGCCTTTTCCCGACACCCGGACCATGCCCTTATCGCAGGCGACATCCTGCTCATCCAGGCCCACGAGTTCACTGACCCGAACGCCGGTGGAATACATGCATTCGAAAAGCGACCAGTTCCTGCATCTCCTCCACGAACTCCCGTCACGCAGGCCGCTGCGCTTCATCGTGTCCAGAAAGTGGAACACATCGTCCACTCCAAGAAAAGACGGAATTCTCGTCTTGTACCTGGGGGACGCCACATTTCCGGCAGGGTTCCCGCGAAAGAGATCCCTGTCGTTCAAGTACCTGTAAAATGTGCGCAGTGCGGACAGCTTTCTCGCCCGGCTGGTCTTCTCGAGCTTGTTATGCATGGAAGCCAGAAAACCCCGGACGGTTTCCACCGTGATCCGGTCAAGACTCGCATCCTCACATTCTGCGCAGGCGCCGGCGGCATAGTGGCGGAATTGAGCCAGATCGGCCGCATAAGCTCGAAGGGTTTCCTCACTCAACCCACGCTCGTGCTTCAAATGGCTCAGGAAAAGTTCGGCAGCCTCCTGCCAAGTGATAGAACCGCCCATTGCAGTGGACTCCAGTCCTCGCCGCCGGTTCGCTCAACTCGCCGCTTTTCTGCCGTCCTGCGGCAGACCGGCTGCAGGCGGACATCCACTGTCGCCTCCACATTCCCCGGTCCGGTTTGACGAAGAGCCTCCGGCGCCGATGATCGACGGCAAATCGCAAGCAATTCCAAGAAAATATTTTGTGTAACATATGGAGGCAAAAAATCAAAGAAAAAGTCTCCCTTCCCTTGCGGGGCGCAGAAAGCGTCCAGGAATTTTCTTGACTTTGCCTTTATTCTTGACCTATCTTCCATATTCTGAATTTCTCCCACGATTTCGGAGTATTGACAAGGGAAATCGATAGTTGAACAACCATGGCGGGTGGAGTGTACATCGAGGGGCTCCGGGAATCCGACTATAACCGGAGGAAGACATCCTGTCCGGACGAAGGTCCGGTTCCTCACCCTGTCATGCAAGAATCAGCCGCTTGAGATGAGAAGTCCGGCTTCGGCGTCGAAGCCGTAATGACCCAGGAAAGGAAGAGACATGAAAGAGGACGTTGCAGCAGTTCGAACTTTCGCTATCATTTCCCATGGCGGTGCAGGAAAAACATCGATTGCGGAGGCCATGCTCTTCAATGCGGGTGTAACCACCCGGCTCGGAAAGGTGGATGAAGGCACTTCCGTTATGGACTATGAACCCGAGGAGTTGAAGCGGAAGACCACGATCAGTTCCGCCTTCAACACCATTACATGGAAGAAACACCAGCTCACGATCATCGACACTCCGGGAGATTTCAATTTCATCGCGGACACCAAGACGTCCATGCAGGGTGCGGACAGTGTTCTGGTGCTGGCGGACGCGGTGGACGGAGTACGGGTGCAGACGGAAAAGGTCTGGGAATTCGCCGACGAATTCAAGCATCCCCGCATGATTTTTGTCAGCAAGATGGATCGGGAGCGAGCCGATTTCTTCAAAACCGTGGAAGACATCCAGAACAATTTCGGCAAATCCTGCGTGCCGCTCCAGATCCCCATCGGCAGCGCCGAAAACTTCCAGGGTGTTGTGGACATCCTGAACGAAAAGGCCTTCTTTTTTACTCACGGCGACAGCGGCCGGTTCGAGACCGGCGAGATGCCCGCGGAGCTGGCCGATCAGGCGGCCCAGTACAGGCAGGAACTTGTCGAACGTGTTGCCGAATCCGATGACCAGCTCCTGGAAAAGTACCTTGAAGAGGGCGAGCTCTCTCTTGAAGAGGTCAAGAGCGCACTGCGCGGTGCGGTGGTTTCCGGCACACTGGTGCCCGTAGCGTGTGGTTCCGGCACCGGAAACATCGGAATCCAGCCGCTCATGGACCTGATCGTCGACTGTATGCCCTCGCCGCTCGACTGTGAACCCCGTAAGGGGCGTTCACCTCGCGGGGATGCCGAGATCGTCCGGCAGCCTCTCCCCGAGGCGCCTTTCAGCGCCCTGGTCATCAAGACCATAAGCGACCCGTACGCGGGTCGGCTGTCGGTGCTTCGCATTTTTTCCGGGACCCTCAGCCCCGATTCCACGGTCTACAACGCCACCAAGGAGACGAAAGAACGTTTCGGCCAGCTCTTGAGGCTGAAGGGCAAGGCCCAGGAACCCGTTCAGACCGCAGGCCCTGGAGATATCGTGGCGGTGGCCAAGCTGAAGGAAACGACCACCCAGGACACCCTGTGTTCTGAAAAGGAACCGATCATCTACCCCGCGGTGGACCTGCCTCCCGCCATCTATTCCCTTGCCGTCGAGCCCAAGAGCAAAGGGGATGAGGAGAAGATCTTCTCCTCTCTTTCCCGTCTCATGGAGGAAGATCTGACCCTGAAGCTGGACAGAAACGAGGAAACCAAGGAGATGATTCTGTCGGGTATGGGAGAGATTCACATCGAGGCGACTGTCGACAAGCTGAGAAGGAAATTCGGAGTGGAAGTCAACCTTCGGCTTCCCAGGGTGGGGTACAAGGAAACCATCAAAGGGAAGGCCCGCATCCAGGGCAAGTACAAGAAACAGTCGGGAGGCCGTGGGCAGTACGGTGACTGCTGGATAGAAATGGAACCTCTGCAGAGGGGCGACGGCTTCCAGTTTGTGGACAAGATCGTCGGGGGCGTGATTCCCAAGCAGTATATTCCCGCGGTGGAAAAGGGCATAGCGGAAGCATCCGTCGAAGGCGCCCTGGCGGGATTTCCCGTTGTGGATTTCAAGGTCGACCTCGTGGACGGATCGTTCCATCCGGTGGATTCTTCGGAAATGGCGTTCAAGATCGCCGGGTCCATGGCCTTCAAGAAGGCGGTGCTCGAAGCGAAGCCCGTGCTGCTCGAGCCCGTCATGTTCATGGAAATCACCGTTCCGGACGATTGTATGGGAGACATCATCGGAGATCTCAATTCCAGGCGCGGCAGGGTGCTCGGCATGGAAAGCAAGGGGAAAAAGCAGATCGTGCGTGCCAACGTTCCTCTGGCCGAGGTCTTGAAATATGCACCCGATCTGCGTTCCATGACGGCGGGGCGCGGAATGTTCACCATGAAGTTTTCCCACTATGAGGAAGTTCCGGGGCAGTTGCAGGAAAAGATCATCGAGGCCGCCAGGGAAGAAGCGAAGTAATCCGCGGCTGAACTTCGCCTCCGTGGGGGGCGTTCCCCCGCGGAGGCGATTCCGTTATACATCCCCTTCCGGAAACGCATTCGAGACGTTTCGCCTTCAGGCAGTACTCCTCTTCATGACGACAACGCCCGCGGGAAGGACCGGCAGGTTGCGGTCCGGATTCAGGGTTGGAAAATGAGCCTGAACACCCCAGTCGATCTCTATTTTTCGGGAACCGTGGACCGATTGTCCCTGACCGACCTCGTCCAGCTCTGCTGCCTGGCGCAGATGGATCAGCGGATCGAGATAGAATCCGTTCAGGGATCGGGAATAATCGTTGTGAAGTCCGGCCAGGTTGTTCATGCCGGGTTGGAGAGGTCTGCGGGTGAGACGGATTTTTTCGAGATGCTGAGCTGGGAAGGCGGCCGGTTTGACGCGGCTCCGCCCCAAAACGGTGAGGATTGGGTGACCCTCACCGGAGGATGGGAGTTCCTGCTCATCGAAGCCATGAGGTATCGCAATGAACGGGCGGCGGGGAACGGCGGCCTTGGCAGCCTGGGATCCATGCGGAATTTTTCGGGGACGATCCGGAACATACGGCTGGCCGATCTCGTTCAGCTCGCTTGTATGGCTGGGGGCGATCATGTCCTGGAAGTCTTCTCCGACCGGCAGCCGGGCAGGATCTTCGTGCAGTCCGGCCAGGTGGTGCATGCCGAATCGGATCAGCTGCAGGGGGAGGACGCTTTCTGTGAAATGTTGCTTGCCGACAGGGGCCGGTTCGAGGATCTTCCCTGCAAGGCTCGAGTTTCTGTCACCATAAGCAAGCCATGGGAATATCTTCTCATGGACGCCATGCGGTACCGGGATGAGAAACTGGACGTGGGGGAGGAACAACGTGAGGAAGGGGCTCGGGACCTCCTTCGTCGCGTGCAGAGGATGAAGGTGGCGGAGAAGATCCGTCTTGCCATGACGGGAGACAAGGAGGCCAGGACTCTGCTCGTTCGCGATGCCGGCAGACTGATCCAGCTTGCCGTCATCGGCAATCCACGCATTACCGACGGGGAAGTCGTGTCCATCGCCAATTCGAGAAACGTGGATGAGGAGGTGCTTCGCAGGATTGCGAACAACAGGGAATGGATGAGGCACTACCAGGTGAGGCATGCCCTGGCCACGAATCCGAAATGCCCTCTGCCCATCGCTGCCAGGCTGGTGCAGACCCTCATGGCCCAGGATCTCAAGGTGATTTCCAGGAGCAAGTCCGTTCCCACAGGTGTGGCTCAGGCCGCGAGGAGGTTGATCCAGCGATGAACGTTCATTCGCCCGCAGATCGGAAGAGTGAGCCGGATAGGAAAGGTTTTTCCAGGAGGACAGCCATTGTAACCGTCAGTGACCGGGGTGCGAGAGGGGAAAGAAAGGATGCGTCCGGACCGGTTCTCGAGGAGCGGCTTTTCGAGGAGGGTTACCAGGTGTGTTTCAAGGAGGTGGTTCCAGACGAGGTCGAAGCCGTTTCGAACATACTCAAGAGACTCTCCGACGAAGAGGAAATGGCCCTGATCCTGACAACCGGCGGTACAGGCCTGGCTCCAAGAGATGTCACGCCGGAAGCTACCCTTGCCGTCCTGGACCGGACTGTTCCCGGGATGGGCGAAGCCATGCGGGCGGCGAGTCTCACAAAGACGCCTCATGCCATGATTTCGAGGGCTGTGGCGGGAGTGAGGGGCATGACGCTGATCGTCAATCTGCCCGGCAGCCCGAAAGGAGCGGTGGAGAACCTCGAGGTGCTGCTTCCCGCGCTGCCTCATGCCCTGGATAAGATACAGGGAGACCCGTCCGAATGTGCTGCGATGATTCACGAGGGCGTCCGCGGCAAAGACCGTTAGTGGAAGGTCAACAGGATTTGGCGGGGCGGATGAAAACAGCAGGAACTGGCGAAGGACGAGGCATTGCCCTCGCCCCTCCACCTTCCTGGCAATGGCCGATACCTACTCGTCGAATTCCTGCTCGGAACCGGCTTCGGTTCTGCGGAGTGCATATTTGTCGATGATTTCCTGCTTTCGTGCGAGGTAGTCGGACTGGATGGCTTCAACCAGTTCGTCTTCCTGGAAAACCCTGGCTTCGGCCTCTTCCACCGCCTTCAACTGCTGCGCAACGGCGGGAAGCGAATGCCAGTCTTTTTCTCCCTGCCTGTAAAGCGCATACACTTCGGCTCCCAGGCGGCTGCAGACCTTGTCCATGTTCTTCTGGGCCTTGCATTTCTTGTGATTCCGAAGACGAAGCTTGATGAATTTTTTCAGCCATGCCGAGGTCAGGCAGACATACTGCAAAACGAAGTACCAGAGCTTTTTCGCCAGTGCCAAGATCTTGCCGGAAATCCCGCTCATGCTTTACCTCCCGTCTCTTCATTCATCCCAATTGACCGGACCAGTGATGCTCTTCACACGCTCCATCATGCGTTTCGAGTGACTTCCCGACCAGTAAATCTTCAGGCATGCAGGGCAATGATAGAATGCGGGACTTGTTTCATAGACAAAATCGGGAACCTGGCCGAACACCTGATCCCGTGCGATGGGGACCAGAACCTGGTTGCACAGGATGCAGCGGTGCAGGGGTCGAAATTCCTCACTCGATACAGCGAGGCTGTCGAGAAGTTCCCGGATCTGCCCCGCGGGATCATCCGTGGTCGGGCAGAATACTCCTTCCCGGGAACACCATCGGCGGTTTCGAGTGACCAGGATGTAGCCCCGATTCCGCAGTGCATCGATCTGCTGCTGATTTTCCAGTCTTCGGCAGAGCGTGTCGAATCCGAGAATACGCAGCCATTTTGCCATTTTCCCCAACATGATATCAACAACAAAACGCCTTTCCAGCGATGTTTCCTCACTCATCTGATCCCGTCCAGGTCGATTTCCCTGATTCCCGCAGGTCGTGACTGCACAAACACCTTGTCCGGCAGTTCTTTCGATGGCTGAATCTCATCAACGGTGACCTCCAGCTTCCACTCACTGGACTCGAAGCCTATCTTTTTCGGTGCCTCCCGTGGAGTGAGAAGAACGGCGGGTTCATATGCGATGGTGTATGTCCATTGCCCATCCCTGACCCCTATCGTCTTCAACGCGGCGGTCCTGGGCATGAACTCCCAGCTGAATGCCCGATCCGCAAAATGCGCCTCTGAATATCCCTGCCACCCCGAACCGGCCGGGTAGATCCGCAGACCGCTCAACTGCTCGGGAGGAGCCCCGGCGATCAGGCTGTAGCCGAAGGTGTCCCCCTGGATGGGTATTCCCAGGAAGTGCTCGATCAAGGTTTCCGCACTGGCAGCCGTGAAGATGACTTTCTCGGAGGGAATATAAAGGCTGGATCCTTCCCTGGTAATGAGAAGAAGCCCCGCCGTCTGGCCGACGACGTTAAAGGCTTCGAGTCGGAACTTCTCGGGAAGCTGCGCGAGAACCACGGCGTTCAGACGCATCCTGCCCCTGGGGCTCTCGGCCCTGATGCGCAGGCGTGCCTGGAAATTCTGCCAGTACTCGGTGCGGGTGCGTATCTGATCGACTCCCTCCTCGAACGTTGTGGGAGGAGGTTCAACTCTGATCTTCGCGGGGGAGCAGCCCCCGAGGACCAGGGGCAGCGCGCCGAGAACAAACGCTATGAGCGCAGGATATTTCATCTGATTCCTCGGATTCCTTCCAATGCGGTGCATATGAAAAAAGAGGAGATTTCAGAACGCACATGCGATCGCGCGGCCCGGGGGAGGGCGCTTCACCTGGTCTGCCTGATCTTCTCCCTGATCTTCTCGGGTTCCGAATGCTTGTATTCCAGGGCCTTTTCATAAGCTTCCGCGGCCTTGTTCTTCTTCCCCAGGCTCATGTAGATGTCTCCGAGGTGCTCGTGGATAACGGGATCATTGGGCACCAGCCTGATCGCGTCCTGTATGACTTCCAGGGCTTTTCTGTAATGGCCCTGCCTGTAGTAGACCCATGCCAGGCTGTCCATGATGTAGCCGTCGTCCGGTGCAAGCTCCAGGGCGGCCTTGATCAGCCTTTTTGCTTCGGAGAGGTGGATGCCCATTTCTGCGTAGGTGTACCCGATGTAGTTCAATGCGTTGGCGTTTTGAGGTTCCAGTTCAAGGACCTGCCGCATAACGTCGATGGCCTCTTCCTTTCGCTGCATCTTGTCCAGAAGAATGCCTTTGCGAAAGAGAAGATCCGTATCCTGGGGGGCTCTCTCCAGGCCGGTGTCCATGGACTTGAGAGCCTCATCGTATTGTCTGGCTTCCTCGTATATGACTCCCAGGTAAAGATACAGGTCGGGGGTATCGGGTTGTTTCTCGATGGCGTCCCGGAGCACCTTGACGCCGCTGGGGTAGTCGTTCATTTTGGCGAAAAGAAGGGCGAGACGGGTCTGAGCCATGCCCCACAGCGGGCTGTTGCGCGAAACAAGGCGAAAGTTGCGGATTGCCTGTTCGGAATCCTGCTTCTCCTCGTACGTGGTGCCGAGGTAGTACAGAGCCTGGTCGTACTGAGGTTCCTCCTTCAGGAGGTAGGTGAAATCCTTTATGGCGTCTTCGTAATTCTTCTGCTGAAGGTGAATGATCCCGATTTTCAGACGGCTTTCCAGGTCCTTGCGGTTGAGTTTGAGAATCTGCCCGAAGTGTACGAGAGCGTCGTCGGGCCGGTCCATGCGCATGTACAGGTTGCCCAGCCGCGTACGGGCATGGACGCTCGCCGAATTGTAAGATAAAATGCGCAGGTATGTCGCCTCGGCCTCCTTCGGCCTGTCGGTGACCTCATAAATGTAGGCCAGATCGAGTAGAGCGGTCTCGAGCGCCGGCTCGATGGCCAGCACTTCCTGGTACATCTGTTCAGACTGGTGGTAGAATTTCATGTCCAGGAAGACACGGGCCTTGTAGTAGAGCGCCAGCGGGTTGTCCGGAAGCAGGTCCCGGAGCCTGTCGAAGGCATCCATGGCTTCCTCGAAACGTCTCTCCTGGGCATAAAGGGCTCCCAGCAGAAGGAAGGCATCTTCGTTCTCAGGATTGATCTCGATGACCTTCCTGTAAGCATCGATGGCCCTGGAGTTCCGGCCGAGACCCGCATAGAGCTGGCCGAGCAGCATGTGGGCCGGTTCGTAGCCGGGGTCATAGGTCGTCGCTTCCTCGGCCAGGCGCAGAGCGGTATCGATGTTTCCCTGGCGGATATTGAGGGTTGCCAGTTCCGTAAGCAGGATAGGCGAGGTCGGGTCCTTCTTCAGAGCGCTGGTATAGGCCTCGACAGCCTTGTCAATCTGCTTTTCGGCAAGATAAAACTGCGCGGAAAGATAATCATAGTAAACATCGGCCCGCACACCGGATTCTGTTCGGCTGGGTGCCTTGGGGGTGGGGCTGCTCGTGCGGGACTGCACCCCGGTCTGGGAACAGCTGATGATGAAGATGCAGAGAGGAATGAGGCAGTAGCGAAGGTTCATGGAATTCGGTCATCCTTGCACCATAAAGGCTGGAAATGATATAAATTACAATAAAATACAACTTAGTTCTCTTAACACATCCGAAGCCTTGAGTCAACGCTTTCGCGGAGCAGGGCGGCAGTACACCGCATGCACAATATAATGGTTTTACAGGGGAATACAATCTCCCTTCTTCAAGGGCAGAATAAAGCGGGCTTGACCATGGTTTCGGGAAAGTAGCCCAAGCACGGGAAGGTCAAAATGCGATCCGATTATCCGAAGATCCGGCACGGCCTGGAAGCTCTGCCGGTTGTACACCAGGGACGGCACATGTTACTGGTTCGCGACAGGCTCGGACTTTCGCCGGATTCCTTGCTCCTTTCGCCGCCGGCGGCTCAAATCGTGTTTCTTATGAACGGCGAAAATTCATTGCTGGACCTCCAGGCCTTTTACGCGCGCATGACCGGCGAAATCCTGTTTTCCGAAAAGCTGACACAGATCGTGCATAAGCTGGAAGAACATTATTTCCTGGAAAACGAGAATTTTACCTGTCTATTGCAGGAGCGAATCAGCCAGTTTCTGAGTGATCCTGTACGGAGGCCTGCGCACGCAGGGGTGAGTTATTCCTCGGATCCGGAGTCGCTGCGCGTCGAGCTGGAGGGCTTCTTGGCACGCGAAGGAAGCCGCCCGCCGTTTCCCGTAAAGAGTGCCGAGGATCATGGCCGGAAGGTGGCGGGAATCGTCGCACCTCACATTGATCTGAAGGCGGGCGGCCCGTGTTTTGCGCGTGCCTACGAAGCGGGCCTTGGATGCTGTCCGCCCGGTACCTGGATTGTTCTCGGCACGGGTCATGAACCCATCGAGAACTATTTCGCATTGTGCCCGAAGGATTTTGAAACCCCCATCGGTATCGTCCCCTGCGATGTGCAGTGCTGCGAAGAACTTGTCACAAATGCGCCTCGGGACATACGCGTCGGTGAATACAGTCACTGTCGGGAGCACACCATCGAATTTCAGGCCGTCTTCCTGGCCTGTTTCCAGCCCGGGGCGAGAATCGTCCCGCTGCTTTGCTCGTTTTCCCACCAGGACTGGGAGTCGGATCGAGCGTATATCGATGGAATGGCCTGCCTGATCGGCGAGATCGTCGAGAAAGCGAAGTGCCGCATCGGGCTGATCGCCAGTGTCGACCTGGCTCACGTGGGGCCGCGTTACGCAGACCCGTTTCAGCCTCACGCCGGCACGCTTCGGGAACACCTGCGCGCTGACCGCGAACTGCTGACATGCCTCGAAAACTGTGATTCCGCAGGGTTCATGAACAGGATCGTGCGGGAGCGCAACTCGAGAAAAGTGTGCGGTGCAGCTCCCCTGTATGTTTTCGCCAAGGCCCTCGAGGGCAAGGCTCGTGGGGAAATCCTGGAACAGAGCCATGCCGTTGTGGACAATCGGAATTCCTTCGTGACCTTCGCAGCCATGGTCTTTTACGAGCAGGGGTAGGGGGATCAGGGAGGGGATCCTTTTGGCCGCTTCATCCATGCGGGGAGCGTGCCTCGACAGCGGGTGGATCAACCGGGGTCCGGGGGAAAGGCGACAACCTGGTCGATGTGACCGGCGCCCGTGGCGAGCATCACCAGGCGGTCGACTCCCAGGGCGATGCCCGCACTGGGAGGAAGATGTTCGAGGCTTTCCAGGAAGGTGTGAGGAAGGGGGTAGGGCAGAAGCCCGGCCTTGCGGCGCTTCTCGATGGCGTCTTCGAATCTCGTGCGCTGTTCCTCCGGATCGTTCAATTCACTGTACCCGTTGGCCAGTTCAATTCCTGCCCAGTAAAGTTCGAACCGCTCCGCAACCGAAGGATCTCCGGGCTTCAGCCTGGCCAGGGCCGCCTGGTTTGCCGGGTAGTCCTCGAGAATGCACGGCCGGGGAAACCCCAGGTGAGGCTCCACCTTCTCCACCAGGTCGACGTCGAACCGATCCAGGTCGACGTCGGGTCCCGGTTCCCAGCCCGCAAACTTCAGAAAGGCTTCGCGCACCGTGTAACGGAGCCAGTCTCCGTCGACTTCGAGCCGGGTGTCTCCCCGCCGCCATGGGGCGGTGTGAGCGGTCCTGCGGTGAAGCGTCCTGAGAAGATCGGCGCAGTCCTTCTGAAGGTCCCGGTAATCCGCGTTTGCGCGATACCACTCCAGGAGTGAAAACTCAGGATGATGATAACGCCCCCTTTCAGCGGCACGGAACACGGGGGTGATCTGGAAGATCCTTTCGTAGCCTGCCGCGAGCAGGCGTTTCATGTACAGTTCAGGGCTCGTGGTGAGAAACCGCCCCTGCGCCGCGGCAATTGCTTCGATGTGAGGCTCGGGGGCCGGGGCTGTGGTGAGGAGCGGAGTCTGGATTTCCAGGAATCCCTGGTCATGGAAGAACGAGCGAACAGCGTGGATGAGCCGGGAACGAAGTTCGAGGAAGAACCGTTTTCCTGCCGGTTCGATGTGATCTTTCATGTCGATCAGGCTTTGACTCTTTCCACGTAGCTCCCGTTACGTGTATCGATCTTGAGGACTTCTCCTTCTTCTATAAACAGGGGCACCTGGATGACGAAGCCTGTCTCGAGGGTAGCCGGTTTCGTAGCTCCCGACGCGGTGTCGCCTTTCAGGCCGGGGTCGGATTGTACGACCTTGAGTTCCACGAAGTTGGGCAGATTGATTCCAATGGGCCGGCCCTGGAACAGGAGCATGCTCACCACAAGGTTTTCGATGAGGTAGTTGGTGGCGTCTCCCACCTGCTCGGCAGGCAGTTCGATCTGTTCATAGGTGGAGGTGTTCATGAAATGATAATCGTCGCCCTGCTTGTAAAGGAATTGCATATCCTGTTCCTCGAGGTCGGCGCTCCAGAATTTTTCGCCTGACCTGTAGGTGCGGTCGAACTGGATCCCCGTAATCATGTTTTTCAGGCGGCAGCGGTAGAGAGCCTGCCCCTTCCCGGGCTTGGAGAATTCGAAATCGACGATGAGATAAGGTTCTCCGTCGATTTCAAGTTTCAGACCTTTGCGCAGATCGCCGGCCGTCAGTGTGGTTCCCATGCCTTCTTCCTTTCTTTCGGATTGATAAGCTTTGTGAAAGAACATATTTTAAAAGGATAAACCAAAAACGGTCAAGACACTTTGACCACAGTTTGCTGTTTGCTCTTGTCGAGAGGGTGTTCCGTTCCGTAGTAGCGCAGGTATTCCCTGGCTCACGCTCTCTCGTGTCTACCAGGGAGGAGGAGAACAGAACATGAGTGAAATCATTTCGGTGGTGGCCAGAGAGATCCTGGATTCACGCGGCAACCCGACGGTGGAAGCCGAGGTTTTGCTGGAAAGCGGGTATACCGCATCTGCGGTGGTGCCTTCGGGAGCGTCGACGGGTTCGAGGGAAGCCCTGGAATTGAGGGATGGAGATCCTCGGCGTTATCTTGGCAAGGGGGTGCTCAAGGCGGTGGAAAACATCAACGAGGAGATCGGACCCAAAGTGCTGGGATTCGATGCCAGGGACCAGGTCGCTCTGGACAATGCCCTCATTTCCCTCGACGGCACGGAAAACAAGGGCAGGCTCGGAGCCAACGCCATACTGGCTGTCAGCATGGCCGCCGCGAAGGCCGCAGCCGCCGAGTCCGACCTGCCCCTCTACCGTTACCTCGGGGGTGTTTCAGCCCATGTTCTGCCGGTTCCCTTCATGAACGTGCTCAACGGAGGAGCCCATGCGGACAATAACCTGGATATCCAGGAATTCATGATTGTTCCGGCAGGAGCACCCACGTTCCGGGAGGCGCTGAGAATGGGCGCCGAAACATTCCATAACCTGAAAAAAGTCTTGAAATCAAAAGGCCTGAGCACCTCGGTGGGAGACGAAGGTGGATTCGCTCCCAGTCTGCGTTCCAACGAAGAAGCCATGGAGGTGCTCGTGGCAGCCATCCAGGCCGCCGGCTATGAACCCGGCAGGGACATTTTTATCGCCCTGGATTCGGCCGCCAATGAGTTCTACAAGGACGGGGCGTATGAAATGGCAGCGGAGGCCACGCCGAAAAAAAGCGCCGAAGAACTGATCGAGTTCTACGAATCATGGGCAACCAGGTATCCGCTCATTTCCCTCGAAGACGGCATGGCCGAGGGCGACTGGGACGGCTGGAAGGCGCTCACCGGAAAGCTTGGAGGTAGACTCCAGATCGTGGGTGACGACATATTCGTCACGAACACCCTGATCCTTGCCAGGGGAATCGCCGAAGGAGTGGCCAACTCGATACTCATCAAGCTGAACCAGATCGGGACGGTGACCGAAACCATGCAGGCCATCAGCATGGCAATGAGAGCCGGGTACACGGCGGTGATCTCGCACAGGTCGGGGGAAACGGAAGACACCACCATCGCCGACCTGGCCGTCGCCTGCGGCTGTGGGCAGATCAAGACGGGGTCGCTCTCCAGAACGGATCGCATTGCCAAGTACAATCAACTGCTGAGGATCGAGGAGGAACTGGGGAGTGCCGCATCCTACGCGGGCCTCGATGCTTTCAAAAGATGAACATCGACGGAGACGTCGGATGGTGCCCCGGTTCCGGCCAAGTTCCCCTTGACACCGTCACGCGATTTAAGTAAGTTACGCGAACGATAACGAGGCGGCATACCCAAGTGGTAAGGGAGCGGTCTGCAAAACCGTTATTCAGCGGTTCGAATCCGCTTGCCGCCTCCAGGACAATGAAAAGCCTGACCGGACCGGTCAGGCTTTCTTTTTGGGTGGTGCACATGGCAGAACCCGCCTGCCTGGAGGTGCAATTCCTCTACAGGCCCGGCAAGGGGACGGTCAGCCGGCCGGCGAAGGTGTCCACCGCGAAACGGTGTTCCGCAGGGGCGGTTTTTCCGGTAGGGTGGTTCGTGAACCGCCCCTGCAATCACCAGTGATTATAATGATTCCGTGTAAATGATTCGGCATGATCACCCCTTCGTCCCACGCTTTTCCTCAACATCGGCCCCTCTGTCACTGCTGAAAGAAACTTAACGCCTGTTTCCTGCCCGTCGGTTTCCTGTGAACAAAATCGGCTTTCTCCACTGTCGGTCCGCCTCTGTCTCTTCATCTGTGGAATCGACCTCGTCTTGGATGGCAGGGCGGTAAGATACAGGTATTCGGAGCCGATGCCATAAGAAAAAGCTTGCGATTGCCGGCCGGCTAAAGCAATGATTCCAAACGACCGAAAGACCTTTCATATCTTATCGGGTTTGAAGTGGATACGGGTACGGTGCCTTTAGAGACCAGCCGGCTGAAATGTTCTGTTCATTTCTGGTCAAGGGGGATTAGATGAAACCGATTCGGGCAGTCTCAGTCTTTTGCATTGTCTTCCTGTTGGCCTCGACCGCGTGGTCCGGGCCTCCGGCGGCCATGAGCGTCCAGGTCCAGACGGGGCAGGTAAGATCCGAACCTTCATTCCTGGGTGCGGTTTTGGCTTCCTTGGCCTATGGAGACCGGATTGACGTGATCGGGCAACAGGGCGACTGGATGGAAGTGGCAGTGCCCGGAGGCAGCCGGGGATGGATGCACCGGTCGGCGCTGACGAAAAAGAAGGTCGTGCTGAATGCCGGGTGGCAGGATGTGGGCACCGGCGCATCGAGTGATGAACTGGCCCTGGCCGGCAAGGGATTCAACGCCGAAACGGAAGGGCTGTTTCGGGAACGTCACCGGCAGGCCGATTTCGTGTGGGTGGACAGAATGGAGCGGTTCGTGGTTTACCCGGAGGAAATGCTGGCGTTCTTGAAGGAAGGCGGAGTGAAGCCTCTGAAAGGAGGTGCGAGATGAAATTGCGCCTCGATGGCAGGATTGTGTACCGGGGGGTGTTGGTGCTCTTCGTTTCGGTTTTCCTGTTGAGCGGCTGCAGAACGATGGAGCCGGTTCTGGATGTGGGTGCCGCTCTCGGTGTTTCCACCGGCGTTGTTACGTCGGGGCAGGCGGAATCCATACGCAGAAGCGCTGTGGCTGTGGGAAAGACATTCGAGGACATCACGCCGGAGCAGGAGTACTACATGGGGCGTGCCGTGGCGGCGACTATCCTCGGGCGGTATCGTCCGTATCCGGACGAAGAAGCGAATCGCTATGTCAACCTGGTGGGCCAGACTCTTGCCCAGGCGTCCGACCGGCCGGAAACCTTCGGCGGCTATCACTTTCTCATTCTGGACGCCGATGAAATCAATGCCTTTGCGGCTCCCGGAGGCTTCATCCTCGTGACTCGGGGCATGCTGCGTCTGTGTCAAAACGAAGATCAAGTGGCCGCCGTGCTTGCCCATGAAATCGCTCATATTCAAGGCAGGGACGGTCTGAGATCCATCAGGTCGGGCAGACTGACTTCCGCTCTCACCATCCTTGCTGCGGAAGGAATGAAGAACCTGGGCAGCGGAGAACTGGCGCAGGTTACCGAGGCGTTTGAAGGGTCCGTTTCCGATATTACGGCTACTTTGTTGAACAACGGCTATTCAAGGGATCTCGAAAGAGAGGCGGACCGGTGCGCACTGATGTTTCTCGGCCGGGTCGGGTATGATCCCGGTGCACTCACCACCGTGCTGAAACAGATGGAGTCCAGAACACAGAAAAGCGGGTCCGGGTTCGGCAGGACCCATCCCGATCCCATCGATCGCATCATGGACCTGGGTGGAAAGCCGGCGGGTGTTTCACAGCCAGCCGTTCCCGCGGCCAGGCAGGCGCGTTTTGAACAGGCACTCGGGAACGTGTGACAAGAAGCCGGGATGAAGAAGAGACTGCTTTACGGAATCCTGATAGGAACAGCGTCCGCCCTGGTGTCGCTGTTCGCCTGGACCATGGGGTACCTGGATCTGTGGGAATACGCCACGTGGAAGTGGAGGGTCGGCTGTTTTGCCAGGCCGGCCGCCTCGACGAAAAGGATCAAGCTGATACTGCTCGACCAGTCGAGCCTCGACTGGGGAGAAAAGGTGAACGGCTGGTCATGGCCGTGGCCGAGGGAGGTGTATGCTCCCCTGATCGATTTTTGTTCGAGGACCGGTGCGCGCGCGGTGATTTTCGACGTGTTGTTCACCGAGCCGTCGCTTTACGGCGTGGAAGACGACAGGGCGCTCGGTTCCGTCGTGGGTCGGGGCCCGGCTGTCGTTGTTCCTCTGCATCTGGGTAAGAAGGCGGGGGAGACGGGACGCTGGCCGTCCGATATCCCTCTTCGCCGTATTCTGCGGCTGGAAAACATGGAAGATTGGGCGGCACGGGCATCGAGGGAAGTACATATGCAGTCCGCGGCTTTCCCCGTTCCGGAAGTGACCCGGGAGGCGTTCATCCTGGCCGGCGTGGCGGATGATCCGGATGTCGACGGCGTCTTTCGGAGATCATCCCTGTTCCGCATTTTTGACGGCCGTGCCGTTCCATCCCTCGGCCTGGCCGCGTTCATGGCTGGAGGGGAATTCCTGCAGGGAAGTGAAGTTCGGACAGGCGGGAGGGAGGAAGCGGTTGAATCGCCGGCCTTTTGTGTCGGCCGTGTCGAACGGGGAAGACTGTCCATTGGAGGAAGAACGATTCCCATCGATGAATCGGCCAGGGCGATACTGCGCTTTCGGGGTCCTCCCGGTGCTTATGAGACCTGCAGCGCCGCGGCGGTCATTCAGTCGGAGCTTCGCCTGAGGGCGGGCGAGGATCCCGTAATCGAGGACATCGATATCTTCAGGGACTGCTATGTCTTCTTCGGGTTCAGCGCCCCCGGACTGCTGGACCTGAGGCCGACTCCTCTCAGCCGGGTTTCCCCCGGCGTGGAAGTCCATGCCGCGGTGCTCGACAACCTGCTGGCCGGTGACTTCATCAAAGATGTTCCACCCGGAGCGGTGGTTCTTTCCACCCTGCTGGTATCGATTTTGACTGCCTGCATGATCCTGTGGAGCCGAAAGGCCCGGCACACCCTGGTCGTGTTTGTTCCTGCGATGTCCGTTCCCCTGGTGATCGGTATGGTGGCGTACGAGGCGGGCTTCTGGTGGCCGGTGGTGGCGCAGGCAGGATCGACCGCCCTGTCCGTGTTCGGTGCCGTGGTGACAAACTATGCCGTCGAAGGCAGGCAGAAGGCTTTCATCAAGAAGGCTTTCAAGTACTACCTGAGCCCCACCGTCATCGAGCGGATACTCGATGATCCCTCGCAGCTGAAGCTTGGAGGAGAGCGCCGGGAACTCACTATCCTGTTTTCCGATCTTCAGGGGTTTTCAGCCATATCGGAACGCCTCGATCCACAGGCCCTGACAAGCCTTTTAAACGAATACCTGACGGACATGACGGAAATCATCCTCGATGAAGGGGGAACCCTGGACAAATACGAAGGGGATGCCATTATCGCCTTCTGGAATGCTCCCCTGGCCCAGCCGGACCATGCCGTGCGGGCCTGCAGGGCGGCCGGCCGATGCCAGAAGAGACTCGAAGAGCGGCGGCAGGAGTTCAGAGAGAAGGCCGGAGTCATGCTTTATGCCAGGATAGGGTTGAACACGGGTGAGGTCGTGGTGGGGAATATGGGTTCCCGCAACAGGTTCGATTACACGGTGCTGGGGGATGCGGCAAATCTTGCGTCAAGACTCGAGGGCGCCAACAAGGCCTTCGGGACATTCACCATGATCTCCGAAAGCACATGGGTGCAGACATCGGGGAGGTTTCGGGGCAGGGAAATCGGACTCGTCCGAGTAGTCGGCAGGAAGACGCCCGTAAGGGTATTCGAACTGCCGGCCATGCCCGATGGATCGTTCTGCTGCGACTTCGATGAATTCCACCGGGCACTGAAGTTCTGTTATGAGAGAAGATGGGCGGAAGCCCTTCCTGTCTTCCTCGAATATCCGGATGATCCCGTGTCGCGTGTATACGCCCGAAGATGCAGAACGCTCGTTGAAGATCCTTCCGCTGAGTGGGACGGAGTCTGGAACCTGACCGAAAAATGACATGCTGCCGAGAATCCCCGTGCGTTCCGTTGAAGGCGGTATCTGAAAACCCATCGGGCGGAGCGGTCTCCCGCCGGCTTTTCAGGCAGTCCTGTACACGCCTTCGCGCGTCCAGGGAAGATCGTTGTTCAGCCCGTTGGAAAAGAGTATCTGGTACACCCGGTTGTCTCCATGCTTGAATCCGGCGGAAGCCGAATGCAGGTAGAGCTTCCACATCCTGACGAATGTGTCATCGAACATCTGCCTTACCTGGTCGATTTTCTTTTCGAAATTTTCGGCCCACAGGTCGAGGGTGCGGGCATAATGGAGTCGAAGGTTTTCGACATCCAGTATGGAGAAACCCGTGTTTCCCATGTGGTCGATGATCTCGGAAAGCTTGGGGATGTAGCCTCCCGGGAAGATATACCGGCAGGCCCATGTTTCTCCGTAGGAGTCTGCGTCGGTGCCTATGGTGTGCAGCAGACCGAGTCCTCCGGGCTTGAGCAGCCGGGACATGGTTTTCATGAATACGGGAATGAATTCTTTCCCGACATGTTCGAACATGCCGATGGATACGATCTTGTCGAACTGTCCTGTCAGCTTTCGGTAATCCGCCAGGGCAATGGATATGGAATGATCGAGCCCGAGTTCTCGTATCCTGCCGTGGGAATGTTCAAACTGGTTGGTGGACAGAGTGTTCCCCACTCCCTTGATGCGATACTCCCGGGCCGCGTAAATGAGCATTCCACCCCATCCGCAGCCGATATCGAGGAGAGTCTCTCCAGGCTTCAGCATGAGTTTGCGGCATATGTGTTCGTATTTGTTTTGTTGAGCCTGCTCCAGCGAATCATGGGGGCTGCGGAAATAGGCGCACGAATAGGTCATGGACGGATCGAGATAGAGGGTGAAGAAGTCGTTTCCGAGGTCGTAATGGCGTGAAATGTTTCGTGCCGCACGGTCTTCCGTGTCCCTGGTTTTCAGGTAGACGGGTAGAAACCGGAGCTTTCTGAGCAGGGGAGAGGAAGTTCCGTCGAACTTGATGGCCAGCGCCAGCCGGCACAACTCCTGTAAATCTCCCTCCACCTCGACTCCGCCTGCCGTGAATTCCTCCCCGAATCCGAGAAACCCTTTGGCGAGCACCGCAGCCGCACTCTTCTCCGACTTGATGTGAAGTGTGACCCCGGAACCGTTTCCGTACGAGACACTCGTCCCGTCCCAGAACCTGATGGCAAAACCTGCAGAAGGATCACTCAGATGCATCCTGTCTGCAATCTGCTCAAACGTCCTTTTCATGGAAGCCCTCCTTCCTTGAAATGGTTCCACACACAAACCGGACTTGCACCGGCATGTTTTTAGGCATTCAAGTCTTGGATTTCAAAGAGGAATATTGGATAAGATCGCGGTTCTCCACGGGATCCGGAACTGGAATGTCGCCGGCAAGGACAGACAGAAGCCTGGAAATCGAGTGTTCATAGAGTGTATCATTGCCGTGTCCTAATGATAATACTGAGGTGAACGAGAGGGAATTCACGATGCTTGAAATTGTTGTATTTATTTGCGGGGCGGTGGTGATGATACTGGAGATTGTCGGTTCCAGGGTCCTGGCGCCGTTTCTGGGGACGTCCATCGTGGTCTGGACGAGCCTGATAGGGGTCATTCTGGGGTGTTTGAGTCTCGGCTACTGGTGGGGAGGAAGGCTTGCCGACAGGAACCCGAGCTACAGAACGCTGTCAAGAATCATTCTCCTGGCGTCGTTTTTCGTTGCGGGCGTGGCCGTTTCCAAGGCATCGGTTCTCAACCTGCTCCAAGGGAGCGTGAATACGCTCCACGTGGGCTCCACCCTGGCCGCCTTTATTCTTTTCGGACCTCCCGGAGTCCTCCTGGGAATGGTTTCTCCCTATGCCGTCCGCCTGAAGATGATGGGTGTCGAAAGCTCCGGGAAGACCGTCGGCAACCTGTATGCCCTTTCCACCGTCGGGAGCATCATGGGAACCTTCCTGGCCGGCTTCTTTCTCATCGCCTACTTCGGCAGCACAAACATCCTGATTGTGCTTGCCGTGGTGCTCGCCGCAGCCTCGCTGATCGCCTGCCTGGAAGACCGGCCGATCCAGCTGTCCTGCATTGCGTTGTGCATAGTACTGTTCCTGCTGTCGGGTCTCCACGACCGGCACATGGCCGCCGCAGGATTCCACGACCTGGATACAGCCTATAACCGCATTCTCGTCTACCCTTCCGTGGATTCGAAAACAGGGAGATCGACAAGGGTAATGGTGACCGGCCCGGAGGGGATTCAATCGGCCATGTTTCTTGAAGACAGCACGGAACTGGCTCTCGCTTACACCAAGTTCTATGCTCTTGCGTTCCACTTCAGGCCGGACCTCGGGAAGATGCTCATGCTGGGCGGCGGAGGATATTCGTTCCCCAAGTACGTGATGAAGTACTATCCTCACGTAAGAATGGACGTGGTGGAAATCGATCCTGCGGTGACATCGCTGGCGGAGAGATTTTTCGAATTCCGCGGCGGTCCTGGCATCCGCGTCTTCCACGAGGATGCCAGGACCTTTCTCAACAGGACCCGGGATCAATACGACGTCGTGCTGGGAGATACATTCAATTCCCATTATTCCATTCCCTTTCACGTGAGCACCCTCGAGGCTGTCCGCAGGATTCACAGCCTGCTGGCAGAGGATGGAGTTGTCATTTCCAATATCCTGTCTGCCATCGAAGGGGACAGGGGCCGGTTTCTCAGGGCTGAATACGCGACCTTCAAGGCCGTGTTTCCCCATGTCTACCTTTTTCCCGCAGATCCAGGTGATCCGAGCCGGTGGCAGAACGTCGTGCTGGTTGCCTTCAAATCCGGGCGGGAACCGGAATTGAATGCCGGCGACCCGGTAATCCGAGAACTTCTCGGAAAACGCCGGATCGATCCGGTTCCCGCCGACGTGCCGCTCCTGACGGACGACTACGCCCCCGTTGACCGGTACACGATGTCCACTCGATGAATCGCCGTCCTGGTCGAAACACCTGATCACCTGTTCTGTATGGAAGATGCCGGACGAGGCCGCCGATGTTTGCCCAGTGCGCGCGAACACGAGGGGCATTCGGAAACCTGATTCACTGCCTTGTTTCCTCCCTCCCGCCTTGATAATATAGAAACTCCTTCGCCGATCCGGCTGAAGCAAGTGTGAAACCACGTATACCGGGACAGGGCAGCCTGTCGTCAAGGGCATCAACTCCGGAGAGCTGGAAATGAATCATCGGGGGTCAAGGACACAGACCCTGGTCGGTTTTGCCGTCCTGGGGCTGCTGTGCGCAGTTGCCGCCGGGGTCTTCTACAAGCAGTCCCGGTACGATGTGTCGGTTTTTACGGTCAGCCATCCCGCGGGGGAAGTGCGGTTTCCGGCGGCGATCCCTGCCGGCGCGGATAACCTCGAGTCCTACCTTCCCGATGGCATGAAGCCCATGAGCGCCCTCGAGGTCTTCGGGCGGGACAACCTTTCCGACAAGATCGACGGCAAGGCGGAACTGTACCTTTCCTCGGGGTTCGTGAGCCTTCATTGTCGGAGGTTTGTGAAAACCGGCAGCCCGGATTCCTGGGTGGAGATGTTCGTCTACGACATGGGGGAGGGGAGGAACGCCTTCTCCGTGTACAGTGCGCAAAAGCGTGCGGGGGTCGAGGAAGCCGGTATGGGTTCTCACGCCTACCGTACTTCCAATGCCCTGTTTTTCGTGCATGGGCGGCATTACGTGGAAGTGGTGGCATCCATGGAAGGCATGAGTGACGAATTGCTCGCCATGGGGAGGAAATTCGTGGCGGCGCAACGTGCCGAGAAAAATGAAGAACATCGGGAACTCGAACTGTTTCCCAGGCAGGGCCTCGACGAGGGATCCGTCGCTCTTCGATCCTCGGACGTCTTCGGCTTCGATCGCCTCGATCAGACGTTTATCGCCCGCTATGTCCTCGACGGGATTCCCGTGACGGCCTTTATTTCCAGGAGGCCGAGCGCCGGGGAAGCCGAGGAACTGGCCGCGGCCTTCGAACGTTTCCTGCTCGAGTTCGGAGGCGTGTCCGTTGAAGGCGATCTGCCCGTGCCGGGGATCCGGATGGTGGAGATCCTGGATACTTACACCGTGGTCTTCAGTCATGGCCGGGTGATGGCGGGAGTTCACGAATGCGATGACCGGCGAAAGGCTGAAGAACTGGCTCTTTCACTCTATGGCAGGCTTGAAGAGGTGAACAGGTGACAGGGATTTCCAGCGAGAATGAACGTGGTTTAAACCGGCGCGAGTTTATCCTTCGCACCTGCAAGGCCGGGATAGCCGCCGCGGCAGCGGGTTCTCTCGGGTATCTTCTCCATGACGGCCTGGGCCCCGGGCCTTCATCGGAAGCGGGAGATGCCCAGGTTTCCCTTCCCGATTTTTCCATCCCGGGGCTTGAGGGGAAGTTGAGTATCGTCACCGGGATGGACAGGGTGAAGTCGGTCCACCTGGCTTTGAAATCCCTTGGAGGTATAGAGGCCTTCGTGAAGAAGGGCGACAGGGTGCTCATCAAGGTGAATGCCGCCTTCGCGACCCCGCCCATTCTTTCGGCCACGTCGAATCCGGAACTGCTCGGCGAAGTGGTGTGCCTCTGCCTGGCCGCCGGGGCCGCCTCGGTCGTGGTGACCGACAATCCCATCAACGATCCCGGGAGCTGTTTCGCCCTGACGGGGATAGGAGACGCGGCCCGATCCGCCGGTGCGCAGCTGGTGTTTCCGCGGGACGGATTCTTCCGGGCCACCACGGTTGCAGGCGGAACCCTGATCAGGGACTGGCCCCTGCTTTACACTCCCTTCGAAAACGTGAACAAGGTCATCGGGATGGCTCCCGTGAAGGATCACCACAGGAGCGGCGCTTCGATGATCATGAAGAACTGGTACGGCCTGCTCGGCGGACGCAGGAACATCTTTCACCAGAATATCCATGACGTCATCATGGAACTTGCCGTGATGGTCAAGCCGACCCTCGTTATCCTGGACGGCGTCACCACCATGATGACCAACGGACCGACGGGTGGATCTCTTTCGGATCTGAAGCAGACGGGCACCCTGATCGTGAGCACCGACCAGGTGGCCGCAGATGCGTTCGGAGCGAGCCTGCTCGGCAGGAGCATCCGGGATCTGCCGTTTATACTCAAGGCGGAAAGCATGGGCCTGGGCACCTCCGACTTCGAATCCCTCCATCCTATCCGCACCTCCGTCGGATGAACCTGCAGGAAAGCCCTGATGAACATCGTCAACGTAAGGCGGATCAGCCAGGCATTCTTTCTGGCCCTGTTCCTCTGGTTCTGCATCGCAGGCACCTTCGGGCAGGAGTGGTGGCAGCTTCGGGGGTGGCCGGTGAACTGGTTCCTCCAACTCGATCCCCTCGCAGCCCTGGGTACGGTTCTCACGACGGGCACCCTCTATGCCGGACTTTCCTGGGCCATCGGGACCATCGTGGCAACCCTTTTTCTGGGAAGATTCTTCTGCGGCTGGGTATGCCCCTTCGGATCCATGCACCAGGCGGTCGGATACCTCGGCAGGCGCGCAAAGCCGCTCTCCCACAGCCTGAAGGTCAACAGCCACCACCCGCTCCAATCCATCAAGTATTACCTGCTCCTCTTTCTGCTCGCCGCTGCGTCGGGTTCCCTCCTTGCAGCGGGCATCCGCATCGCCTGGGGCGTTCCCCTGGTCATCCCGGTGCTTGCCGCGGGCGGCATTATTCTGGCGGGCGTGACTGCCCGCAGGTTTAAAGCGGAAAGGAAGAAGGCCGCGGGAATTCTCCTGGCGCTCGTCGGCGCCTGGACTGTGCTCGCCTTCTTTTTTTCCGTCGATCGCATGCTGGGTGCATCGCTGCTCACAGGTCTGCTCGATCCCATTCCCCTGGTCCACCGGTCCGTAAACCTGGTCCTGTTGCCTCTCGCCGATGCGACGTTCCAGAAGCTTTCCGTCAGCCAGCGCCACACGGAAGGTGCGTGGCTCATCAGATCGGTCTTTGCCGGGGCGCTTCTGCTCAACCTCGTAAGGCCCCGGTTCTACTGCAGGTTTGTGTGTCCTTTGGGAGCCCTGTTCGGAGTGATCAGCCGATATTCCGTCTGGCGCATCGGAAGGACGAGCGGCGAATGCACCCGGTGCGGCGTGTGTGATGCGGGGTGTGAGGGAGCCTGTGAACCGTCCTCGCACGTGCGCATTCATGAATGCGTGCTGTGCATGAACTGCCTCAATTCCTGCAGTCATGACCTGATCACCTTCGGTACCGCTCCTTCCGCCTCGGGGCAGCTCGTTTCGCCGGACATGTCGAGGCGGGGTTTCGTGCTGACCCTCGTTTCAGGTGTTGCCGTGGTTCCCGCCATGCGCCTTGGAGGCTACACGGCAAAGAACTGGAACCCGGTGCTGATTCGTCCGCCGGGGTCTCTTTCCGAAATCGATTTCCTGTCTCGATGTATCAAGTGTGGTCAGTGCATGAGGGTGTGCCCGACCAATATCATCCACCCGGCGGGGCTGCAGGCTGGGTTCGAGGGACTCTGGACTCCCGTGCTCAATTTCCGTATCGGCAGCAGCGGCTGCCAGATGAACTGCATTGCCTGCGGCCATGTCTGTCCCACGGCGGCAATACGACCGATCAGCCTCGACGAGAAGCTGGGCAGAAACGCCTTCCATGAAGCGGGTCCCGTCAGGCTCGGAACGGCCTTTGTAGACCACGGGCGCTGCCTGCCCTGGGCCATGGACAAACCGTGCATCGTCTGCCAGGAAAACTGCCCCGTGAGTCCCAAGGCCATCCATGTGAAGGAACACTTCGTTACTGTTCGGGATGGAATCCGAGTCGTGACTGCGGCGGCGGGTCCGGTTCTCGATACGGCCGGCACGCCGCTGAAGCCCGGCGGGCTGGCCACGGGCGACTATTACCTGAGATTTGGGAACGCCTCGGAGGAACAGCGGCATCTCATCTTCGAGAATACGGAACGAGGCATTGCCGTTGACCCCGGTTTCTCCCCTGGTCCGGGGATTTCCGTGGGGGAAACGGTGGAAATCCAGGTCCGGCTGCAGCGTCCCCAGGTGGATCCGGACCGGTGTATCGGCTGCGGAGTCTGCGAACATGAATGCCCGGTGAGCGGTAAACGGGCCATTCGCGTGACGGCGGAAAACGAGTCAAGAAACAGGAAGCATTCGCTTCTCCTGTAACATGCAAGGTGCCTGCGCGGAGCCGAGGTCCGTCTTTGCGGGACGTGAAGAGGGTGCGGCCGCTTGCGCGGCCGTTTTCGAGGTAAGGAGGTGTGTATGTCTGAAAAGAAAGATCTGTCTCGACGCTGTTTTCTGGTGACTGCAGGCGCTGTCGGTGCCGGGTCCTTTGCGGCCGTTTCGGGAGTCTTTGCCCAGTCGACGGAACCGGGTGCAAGACAACCCGAGAGCGGCCGGGTGCCCACCAGGTCTTTTGGAAAAACGGGGATCGAGGTATCGAGCCTGGCATTGGGAGGAATGTTCGACATTCCATCGAATCAGCTCCTCCTGAGGCAGGCGCTCAAATGGGGCGTTACCTACTGGGACACGGCGGACTGCTACGAAGGCGGCAACAGCGAACTCGGGATCGGGCAATTCTTCCAGAAGAATCCGGAAGCAAGAAAGCAGGTTTTTCTCGTGACCAAGTCCGACGCCCGGGATCCGGGGGGCATGACCACGCTGCTCGAACGGTCCCTCGAAAGGATGAACACCGACTGCATCGACCTGTACTTCATTCACGGCCTGCGGAACATCAAGGAGATCGACAACGACACGAAAGCATGGGCCGAGAAGATGAAGAAGGCAGGCAAGATCAAGCTGTTCGGGTTCGCAACCCACAGCAACATGGAAGACAATATGCTCGCCGCCGCCAGGCTCGGCTGGATCGACGGCATCATGACGTCCTACAACTTCCGGATCATGCGTTCGGACAAGATGAAATCCGCCGTCGAAGCCTGCGTGAAGGCCGGAATCGGGTTAACGGCCATGAAGACCCAGGGGGGTGGTTCCGTGAGTACGGAGAGTGAAGCGGAACTTGAACTGGCCGGGAGGTTCATCAGGCAGGGATTCACCGACAAGCAGGCGAAGCTGATGGCTGTCTGGCAGAATCCCGACATTGCTTCCATCTGCTCCCAGATGCCCAATCTGACCGTTCTCATGTCCAACATAGCCGCTTCCCTGAACAAAACCAGGCTCTCCTCCGAGGACCTGAAGCTTATGAACCGCTTTGCCATGGAGACTTCGTCGAGCTACTGCGCGGGGTGTGCAAACCTGTGTGAATCGGCTGTAGACGGAGGAGCGCCCATCTGTGACGTCATGCGCTACCTGATGTATTACCACAGCTACGGGGACCGGGATCGGGCACGAACGCTTTTTGCCGGTCTGTCGAAGACCCAGAAGGAGCGGCTGTCGAGTCTCGACTTTACCTCTGCGGAGAAGATGTGCCCTCAGAAGCTTCATATCGGAAGGTTCATGAAGGAAGCTGTAAGCCTGCTGGCGTGACGGATCGAGCAGAGGGGGTTCAAGTTCTTTTCATGAAGGCGGAAGCGCTGCTTCAAAGGTCGGATCAGCGTTCGGGGAAATCCCGGAATGGAGTGTCGGTTTGTGCATTCGTTTCGAGGCGGGATTGATGATCTCCAGCGGAAGATCCTTGAGATAATCACGCCGATCACAGGTTATTCCGGCCTCATCGCCTTCTCCTGCCAAAGAATGGTTGATTTAAGCGGGTTTCTCTCTTATAGAAATGTACCTGGAGTGAATCCCGGGGTGCAGCCGAGCCCGGCTGTGCACCCGGGAGCCCATTATTACGTTGCAAGGGAGAGCAGCATGTCGGACAATCTTAAAATTACCTTGACTGAAGAGGAAATGCCTCACGCCTGGTACAACATCCAGCCCGATCTTCCCGAACCCCTGGCTCCGCCTCTCAACCCGCGAACCGGTCAGCCGGTGAAGCCGGAAGAACTCGCCGTTATCTTTCCCATGGAAATCATCAGGCAGGAGATGAGTCAGGAGAGATGGATCGAGATTCCGGGACCCGTCAGGGAGGTATACAACCTGTGGCGGCCCACGCCGCTGAGGCGTGCGAAGAACCTGGAAGCCGCTCTGCGCACCCCGGCCCGCATATATTACAAAGACGAAAGCGTGAGCCCGGCCGGAAGCCATAAGCCCAATACCGCGGTGGCCCAGGCCTACTACAACAGGATGGAAGGGCTTCGACGTCTTGCCACGGAGACGGGAGCAGGCCAGTGGGGCAGCGCCCTGGCCTTTGCCTGCAAGCTCTTCGGACTTGCCTGCACCGTGTACATGGTGAAGGTGAGCTATCATCAGAAGCCTTTCAGGAAATCCCTCATGCACATCTGGGGGAGCGAGGTGTTTCCGTCGCCGAGCGACAGGACCCGCTCGGGACAAGCGATCCTGGCCGAAAACCCCGGCAGCAACGGGAGCCTCGGCATCGCCATATCCGAGGCCGTGGAAGACGCCGCCACAAAGGACGATACCAACTACTCGCTGGGCAGCGTACTCAACCACGTGGTCCTTCATCAAACCGTCATCGGGCTCGAAACCAGGAAGCAGCTCGAAATCGCGGGCGAAAAGCCCGATGTGCTTGTTGCCTGCGTAGGCGGAGGAAGCAACTTTGGGGGCTTCACCTTTCCTTTTGTTTCCGATAAGTTGAGCGGGCGCCTGGACTGCGATATCGTCGCCGTGGAACCCACCTCGTGTCCGACACTCACCAAGGGACTCTACCGGTACGATTTTGGAGACACCGCGGGCTTGACACCTCTCCTGCTCATGCATACCCTCGGGCACACCTTCGAACCGCCCGGCATTCATTCCGGAGGACTGCGCTACCATGGAGACTCGCCTCTCGTGAGCCTGCTCGTGGAAAAGAAGGTGGTGAGGCCCGTCGCTTATCCCCAGAATCCCTGCTTCGAAGCGGCGGTGCTTTTTGCCAACACGGAAGGCACCATACCCGCCCCCGAGACGAGTCATGCCATCCGGGCCGCCATCGACGAAGCTCTCAAGTGCAGGGAAACGAAGGAGGAGAAGTGCATTGTGTTTAACTTCAGCGGACACGGTCACTTCGATCTCAACGCCTATGACGCCTACCTGGAAGGCAGGCTGGAGGACTACGAATACCCCGAGGAGAAGATCAGGGACGCCTTGCAGAGGCTGCCGAAGTTCCCGACAGGCATCTAGGCCGTCCTTGCTCCGACCCCTGGATGCCTCGCGATTCATTCAGCTGCGTACACGAGACAACCTCATGAATCTTCACCCTTTCCCCGGATTGCACAGCAAGGGAAGGAGGAGGGGAGCGTCGGCGGAAAAGAAGCTGTGGATTCTTCTGCAGATTGCTGTCGATCGTCTTCCCGAAGAACCGAAGACGATGATTATTCTCAGGGATATCCAGGGGAAACGTCCTGAAGAGTCAATTGCGGCTCCCCGCAATGAAAGATATTGTCGTCCAGATCAGGCTGGAGACAAATGAAAATATACCTGCTCACGAGCCTCATCATAGCCTTCGCCGGTTTTACTCAGGGGCTTTCGGGTTTTGGCTCCGTTATCATCACCCTGCCCCTGCTGGCGCTTTTTCTGAATATCAAGACCGTGATTCCCCTTGCCGGCCTTCTCAGCTTGTGTATCAGCCTGATCCTCACGGTTCAGCTGCGTCATCATCTGAAACGCGCCGCGATGCTTCCTTTGCTCATCGCTTCCGTTCCCGGCATACCCCTCGGGGTCTACATGCTGAAAACGGTTGATTCGAGGATCCTCGAGCTGCTCGCGGGCGGAATCCTTGTCTTGTATTCCGCCTGGCGGTTTCGAGGTATGAAAGCCGAACCATCCTTAAAGGCCTGCTGGGCATATCTCGCCGGGTTCTCTGCCGGCTGCCTGGGCGGCAGCACCGGAGCCAACGGTCCACCGGTGATCATCTACGCGTCTCTGCAGCCCTGGAACAAAGACGAAATCAAGTCCACACTCGCCGGATACTTCTTCATCACCGGTATCGGCATCTCGGCTCTGCACGGGCTGAACGGCCTGATCACCAGGGAGGTGCTGAATCTGAGTCTCATCGCTCTGCCGTCCCTCCTGCTGGGAGTGCTGGCGGGATCGCTCTGCTACAGGAAGGTGGATACGGTGTCCTACCGCAAGGCGCTCACCGTGATGCTCCTGATATTGGGCCTTATCATGCTTTTCAAGGCGGTCGACCTGTCCGCTTTTCGGTCTCTTCTCTCATGATAGTTGAATCTCGAAGCCGATTTTCGCATGGCGAAGATCCGCACCGATCTGCATGGAATTCTGCCTGAGCGTCCCGCTTCAATTCCTGTTGCACGAGGGCAGGGAACCCCGTCCGCCTTGGCCGGGCACTGACGGGTTCTTTGCACAGCCCTTTCGTCCGCCTCCTTCGCAGGAGCCTGTTGTTAAGACGGTACAAATCGGTTATTTTCTCGTGGAGTTCTTTGAGCGGCCGTGCCGCCGGTGTGTTGGATCGGTTGCCGGAAGAAGATGGTGATGAAGCGGAGGGGGCGGTAGATGACGAACCTGGTGTTGATCGGAGTGCTGGTGGGGGCGCTTTGCGCGTATCTTGTCAACATGAGGAAGATGAATTTCAGGGTGAAGCTGATCGAGGAATATGAATCGAGCCGGCAGGAAGACGGATCTCTCGACTACTTCTGCTGGATTGTTCGGAACGGGGACAAGTGGATCCGGTCGATATCCATCGTCAAAAAACCGTTCAGCAGGCACGTGAATCTAGCCATCGAGACGGCGGCCCTGATCTATGCCTGTGTCGGCCTGATCAACGCCTTTTCGGAATCGTCGAGGTATTTCAAGACATATTCGGAGAGTGCCGCCGTTATCGTGTTTCTCGGTGCGGTCATCGCCTTCATCCCCTGCGAATGGGTTCTCTCGGGAAGGATTGAAAAGGAAATCAGGAGAGTACTGGGCGAGGTGAAGGATGCGCTGGACAGGGGGCGGCTCGACCGGTATTTCGCCGAAGCCAGAAAGACATGGATCAAGTCGTAACGGCCGCCGGGCGGTCCGTGCTAGGGTGTGTCCGGCATTCTTTTGAAAACGAATTTCCCCAGGCCGGGCAGTGCGAGGTGAATGCCTTCCTCCTTCATGCTTCCGGCTACGACTCCGCCCGCCCTGGTGTGCAGAAAGATTTCGTCCCCCCTTGTATCCCATTTGAACTGGACGATGTCCTCCTGCGCCTGCCATGATCCCTGCCCGTTGGCTCCCAGTTCCAGGACGATGGAAGGCAGCCCCGGGCTGTGGCTGTTGTCCGCCATGTATTTGCCCTGCGCGGAGTCCTTCTGGCCGCAAGCCGCGGCCACGAGCGTGCAAAGGATTACGACGGTTATCGAGAGCGGTTTCGGCCTTTTCATGTCTGAATCTCTTTCAGAGTGAGTGAAAATCTCTCTTCCAGGTGGAAGAGCCTGTCGAAGCAGTAGACGTGGATCACCATGGCGAGCCAGATGATGTCTCTTGCCAAGGTCTTCCAGGTCATCTTTTCTCCAAGCGTCTGGAAGCATCCGCAGCTGATGGGAGCGTCTCGAAGCAGGTTCACCAGCACGGCCACGCTGAAAAGAAGGAGGAGAAACCCGATGAGAACCGCCGCCGAGCGGGCTCGAAAGCCGGAAAACAGGAGAAGCCCTCCGACGAGTTCCGTCCAGGGCAGGAAGACGGCCATGGGGTTTACCAGCCAGTAGGGGACGATTTGATAGGAAGCGATCGTCTCCGCGAATTCGGCGGCGTAGTTGATCTTGTACATGCTGGCGTAGATAAAAAGGCCCCCGATGTACAGCCTCAACAGGAGCGCCAGGTAAGGGTGAGTCAGGTACTTTCTTGCTGTTGCAAACATGGTCAAGGTCCTGTGGGATATCCCTTCTTTTCCCAGCCGGAAAGTCCGCCGGGAAAAACCTTCACGTTTCGGTGGCCTCTCGACGTCAGCCTGTAGGCCACTTCCTCATCGTAATGCCTGCTGATGTTTCTGCCGTAGACCACGATTTCCTTTTCGGGATCCATGCGCCCGAAGCGCATCATGTAGATGAAGTCGAAAAGGGAGAGGGGGAGATTGACTGCATTCCTGATGTGCCGCTGTTCAAAGAATTCAGGAGGTCTTGCGTCCACGAGTATCACATCCCCTGAATCGAACTTGTGCCTGAGTTCGTCCAGGGTTACCGTAGGGGAAGCCGGCCGGGACCATGACGCCGGGATGAGGCTGACTCCGCCGGGATTGGCAAGATTGAAAACGAGTCCCAGGATCAGACCGAGGGCGACGATCATGACGAAATCCATGGCCGATACCCTGCGCACCCGTTGAGCCTCTCTTTCGAGTACCGAGCGGATGCGCATACCCGCCCTTTCCAGTACTTCGATCTTGCTCCGGCTCGCCCTCAGGTCTTCGACGGTCTTCTGAAGCTCGACATTCCTTTTCTCCAGGTTCACGTTCAGATTGCGAATGATTTCGAAGGACAGGGCATTTCCCAGGCAGACGATGAAGTTGCCGACCAGGGTCAGCAGAAGGTCCTGTTCTTCCTCGGAGTACCATTGCCCGGATAGCTTTTCCCCGAGTCCTGCAAAGCCCAGGTGATTGTCATCGACCCGGAACACGATCCCCAGTCGCGCGGCTGTCGGCAGCAGCGGCTGGGTGAGGAACCGCCGGTCCCTTATGTGGGCGGCATCCAGGTGAGGCAGCTTCCTGGCGTCCGCCAGGTTGACCACCTGGTCCGCGAGAGCCGCAATGTCAGATCCGCCGAGCTTCCTCGGTACGGCGCCGCTCAGAAACCGATACGTAACATGCACCGTCCTGTCCGCCTTGTTGACGAGCAGGACATAGCCGTCCTGGACTCCAAAGGTTCCGCACAACATCAGGAGAAACGCCTCGGTCATGCCTGTTGCGTCCGTACGGTTGCTGAGTTCCCGGATCGTGTCGTAGAGGGTCTTCAGGTGGAAGATGCGTTTGTCCAGTTCCCCACGAGTGAGCTCCTCGCGCCTCCGTAGCTCGATCAGTTCCTCGTTGCTCCTGGCCAGGTCCGCATTCAACATCCGAATGGCGCTGACCGCCGCGGCGTTTCTCATGGCGGCGATATGGGTGTGTGTGAGCGCCATCAGGAACTCCGTCTCGCTCTCATCGAAGTCACCCCCGAGGAGTTTCTCTCCAAGCCCGAGGACACCCGAATGTTCTCCGTCCACATCGAACTGGACCAGGATCTTGATCCCTTCGGGGCAGTACGAGCAGTTTTCGCACCGGCTGATTACCCGAGCATCGGCGATGGGGATTTCGTTGCGGGGGAGGCTGGTGATGCACTGTTTGAGGACCTGGCCGACATTGTCCTGGAGCAGGGCTGTCTGGTTTGCGTCCAGGCCCCGGCTTGCCAGTTCGCCCTTTTGGGTGGCGGGATTCATGAGCAAAACAAACCCCTGGGCGACTCCCAGTGTCCCCATGGACATGAGGAGATAGGTTTCCGTGACTGCCCTGAAGTCGGTGACGCCGCTCAACTCTTTTGCGGCCGTATGCAGGGTGTTCAGGTGAAAGAACCGCCTGTCCAGTTCCCGGCGGATGGTCTCCTCGGGTTCAGAGACTTCATGCGATGGAGTACGGTTGCGGTGTTCCTCTTTCATTGTACCAGCTTCTGGATCCTGGCGTAAAATTCGTCCATATCGGTAATGACCCCCACATGCGCATATTCGACTTTTCCTTCCGGGGTAACGAGCATGGTGAACGGTGTTCGAGGTTCGCCGAGCAGCTTGTGAATGGAGAAGTCGGAATCGAGGAGGATGGGGTAGGGGATGTTGAACTGCTTTCGCATGTAGTCCGCTTCCATGGGGGTGGCTCCAGCCGCGATGGCCAGCATCCTTACCCTGGGATCGAGGTCGGAGTTCTTCCGTATGCGGTGATAAAGAGCGTTGAACAACGGTGCCTGGGCATGGCACTGAGGGCAGAAGACGCCGACGATTTCCACGAGAACCAGGCGGGTGCCCACTTTCTTCAGCGAAAAGGTGTCCGATTCGCCAAGTCCGAGGTACTCCCGGTCATCCTTCTGAACGGGCGCCTGAATCTTGAATTCCGGGAGGACAGACCCGGATCGGGGAGTTTCCGCACAGTGTGCCGATGCAGTGAAAAAAAGAAGAAACGCAGCAAGGATGCTGATCATGACCGTGTTCTTGCCGGGCAGTGGCGAAATCATGGCTTCCTCCAGTAATGAGTTGGGTTGAGTTGAAGGTGTCTCCACGGAAATGGTGCAGCCGGGCATTGGGAACATGGGGAACACCGTGCATGGTGCGCCGTCGATTCGCGGAGATGTCGAGAATCGGATGGGAATGCAGATTGAACGGTTTCGCTGCAGCGGCAGACGGACTCGTATGGACGGCCTTCCGGGCAGGGCACGGGTTTCAGTTCCCTGAGCCGGCTTGCCTGATGCTTTCCATGGCATCTCCTTCAGAATCGAAAATCCTTGCAAACCGGGTAATCCCGACCATGCTGAAAACCTTCCTGAGGTTTTCGGGAAGACCGCAGACGGCCACCGACTGGTTCCTTTTCTTGCTCTCCGTGAGCAGTTGAATGAGTATGGCGATGCCGGCCCCGTTGACCGAGAAGCTCCGGTCAAAATGCAGGATGATTCTGTCCCTGCCTTCCCGCGTTAAAGTCTCGTAAGCCTCCAGCAGCATGGGTTCCGACCGTGAGTTCAGATTGCCCAGTATATCGATAATGCCCACGTCGTCGACGGTTCGCACGGAAATATCGCTCTCACACGCACGAGCCGATTTAAGCCTCTCTTCGGCACGGCTCAACGCGGCATCGAGTGCCGCCTTCTGAATCGGTTTGTTGATGAAATCGGTAGCGTTGAGGTTGAGAGCCTGGATGGCCAGGTCCATGTCCCCGTGGCCGGTCACCACGATGACGTCCGTTTCGGGCGACATTTCCTTGATGCGGCGCAGGACTTCAAACCCGTCGATACCGGGCATCTTGATGTCCGTGATGACGATGGGAGGCCTTTCCTTCTCGAAGATTTCGATCCCTTCCAGCCCGTTTTCCGCCGTGAGGACATCGAAGCCGTAGACTCCCAGAAAAAGGCGAAACATGGTCAAAGTGGGTTTTTCATCATCGATGACGAGAATCTTTTTCATCTGCGCCGCGACTCCTCTGCGGGAACCGGATGAACGGGGAAAGTGAGCTTGAACGTCGTTCCGACATCTTCTTCGGACCGGACCTCGATGTCTCCTCCGTAATCCCTGACAATGCCGTAGGTTATGGAAAGGCCGAGCCCCATACCCTGACCGGCTTCCTTGGTGGTGAAGAAGGGTTCGAATATCTTGTCCCTGATATGCTCGGGAATGCCCGTTCCGGAATCCGAAACACTCACGGCAACACGGTCGTTCTCCATGAAGGAACGGATGCGAATCGTCTGCAGAACGGCATTTCCCACCGTCTGCCGCTTCTGGTTGATGGCGTCCCGGGCGTTGGTGACGAGGTTGAACAGCACCTGCTGAAGCTTGTTGTTGTGTGCCAGGATGGGAGGCAGGGCATCGTCGAGTTCCAGCACCACGTGGATGTTCTGAAGGCTGAGTTGCTGCCCGAGCAGAGCGAAGACTCCCCGAATGGGCCGGTTGATGTTCAGCCTCTCCTCCACAAGTTCAGCCTTCCTGCCGAATTCCCGGAGAGTGCTGATGATCTCGGAAGCCCGATCCACCTGGCTGCTCATTTCATCGACCACGGTGTGCAGTTGATCCGGGGGGACGGCGCCTTCCTTTTCGATCATCATCCTGAGGAATTCGCTGCCCATCTTGATGGAGTTCAGGGGCTGGTTGAGTTCGTGGGCCACTCCGGAAGACATTTCACCCAGGGCGGTCATCTTGCTTGCCTGGACCAGCTGCGCGTCCTTTTCGATCATCTGGGTGACGTCGTTCGTGGCGACGATGATGGCGGGCCTGTCCCTGTAAATGGTCGGACAGGCATGCACGTTGACGTAGAAAGGTATTCCCCCTTTTCTGTAAGTACGCACCTTCTGGGAAATGGACAGAGTTTCCTCGTCGGGTTCCTCCCGGCAGTGAAAGTTGTACAGGATCTCTTCTGTATGTTCGGGCACCAGTTCAGCAAAGGACTTGCCGAGAAGTTCTTCCCTGAAATAGCCGTAAGTCCTTTCGGCGCTCGGATTCGCGTCCAGGATTTCAAAGGTTGCCCTGTCCAGCACGAAAATGGGATCCGGACCGCTGTCGAAAAGCGAACGATATTTTTCCTCCGATTCTCGCAGCTTGCTCCTGTAAAGCTTAATGCTCCTGATCATGTTGTTGAATGCCTCGGCAAGCTGAACCACTTCATCTCCAACCGGCTGCCTGAAAAGGAATTCCGACGGGATCCCTGCGCGTGTCCCCGAAGGCGATGGCGGAGCATCGGTCCTGCCTGAACGCATGGCCCCGGCAAAGCAGGTGATCTCGCAGTGCATTTCGTCCAGGTCCTTTTCCCGGCCGGGACTCGAAGCAGTCTTCCCGGCAGAGGCTCCAGGGAAATCGAACTGGACGTCGAGGTTGCCGCGGCTGATCTCGTCGGCCATCCTGGTGAACTGAACGATGGGTTTGCTGATGTACTTGGAGAGCCAGTTGATGATCAGCACGAAGATCGTGGCGATGGCCGATATCAATCCCAGGAAGGTGAGTCTCAGCTTGGCGATGAGATGGTCGATGTGCTTCTTGTTCAACCCCACGTGAATGGTCCCGATCTGGTAAATGCCCTCCCGCACCGGTACCGCAATGTCGTAGGCGGGGTTGTCGAAGACGTGGATCAGCCTGACGCTGTGGTTCTGTTCCGGAGCAACGGCGTTGACGTCGAGCAGTTCTTCGGGAAACGGCCGGGTAAAGGTGTGCGCCAGAAGCTTGCTCTGCGTGTCGACAATGAAGATATACGCGATAAGCGGTTTCCTTTCGCCCAGTTGAGCGGCATCAAATGCCAGGCTGACCAGGTTGGGGATATCCCGGGTCAGGATATAAGACCTGCTCAGATCGGCAATACTCTGAGCAATGGCTATCCCTCTCAGTTCCAGTTCCGAAGTCATGTTCCTCACCAGTACCCACCGGGTTGCCAGCGCTATACCGGCGCTCAGCAGAAACATCGTGATGAGTGTGGAAAAGAGTATCTTGTTTCTGAAACTGAGATTATGCAGTCTAAACATGGCGTGCTTTGCTCATATGAGTTGCCGGAAGATCTTGCTGAGGCGGTGATTCCTGCCGTTTGCCCCGGAAGGCGAAAGCCCCGCCCGAGAATCCGCCGGGCGTTCCATTCCACCGATGATCGGGGAATCGGAAAGAGGATGCGTGCGAGTTCATTCGGATGTTCCCTTGCCCAGTTCGGCCTTGATCTTCTTCCAGTCCGTTATCAGTACGAATCTGCCGTTTTCGATCCTGGTGAAATACACCTCCTCCAATCCCTGGTGGTCCGTCGCACTGAAGGTGATGGTGTTGGCAATTCCCACGGAAAAATCCTGGATCGTCTCGAGCGCCTCGATAAAGCGCTCCCTGTCGAGGTCCCTGCCACAGCGCTCGAGGCCTTCAACCAGGACCTTCGCGTTGATGTATCCTTCGAGTCCTATCACATTGGGCTGATCCTCCGGAAAATACCTGAGGTGAAGTTCCTTGTATTCCGCGGTTCCCCAGAGAAAAGTCTCCGATTCAGCCGCGTCGGGTGGTGGAACCACCTGGGTCATCATGACTCCCTCCCCGTCGGCCCCAAGCCTCTTGGCGATCTCATCAGCCCCCACAAAGGACACCATGTAGAATACGGGATGGAATCCCCTGGACTTGGATGCCTTGATGAACTCCGCGCAGGGTTCGTAGGTGCCGATCATCACCACCGCTTCAGCTCCGGAATGCATGATCTTGTTCAGCCCCTCCTCGATGTCCATCGTCCCACGGATATAACTTCCGGTAGCCACTGGAGCCAGTTTGAAATCCTTCAGCGCCAGTTCGGTCCCCTTCAACCCGTCGAATCCGTAGGCGTCGTACTGGTAGAAGACCGCGATGCGTTCAAGGTCGAGGTCCTCGACCAGGTGTTTCACCGCCGCCTCCGTTTCCTGGTAATAAGAAGCCCTGATGTTGATCAGGTACCGGTTGAACGGTTCGCGCAACGCGTTGGCTCCCGTGAACATCCCCACAAGGGGAATCCTGGCTTCTTCGATGAGTGGGAGGATCTTCACGGTAGTCGGCGTGCCGACATAACAGAACAGAGCAAAGACTCCGTCGTCCACAATGAGCCTTTGAGTATTCATGAGACATTTGGGCGGGTCGTACTCGTCATCGTAGGTGATCAGCCTGATCTTGCGCCCGTGAATCCCTCCGTTTTCATTCACGTGGTTCAGATAGGAAAGAGCCCCGTGGAGCGTCTGCGTGCCAAGATACCCGGCATGTCCGGAAAGAGCCAGAGAAGAACCTATGCGGATTTCCGTATCCGAAACACCGGGGACATTGTCGGGAGACTCGCTGATGATTGTCGTATCCGTACAGGAGGCTAAAACGGGCACAACCAGGAGCAGAGCCAGAGCGATCTTGATCAAGCGGAGGTTCCTGCACATAGCCTATGGAATCCTTCGAGCGAAAGCCTGTGCTTCGCCGCGGTCTTGGGTATATCCGCCAAACGGGTGCCTCCGGTGCTTTTCACGCAGGGGATCGATGCCATCACAACGTCATCCGGCAACACAATGTGATTCCCGAACGACGATGCTGCGGCGATGACGTCTTTGAGGTGTATTCCACCTTTGTGCGACAACTGTCCGGGTGCGCGTTCTACGAGAAGCCCCCGTTTCTTTTTTTGCCACTCTGCAAAACAAATCTGTAGCGCCGCGAGAGAAGCCCGGGCAGACGGGAGATGAATTCCACAGCGATACCTGGAAGCAAGCAGCCTGAGGCATGCAGAGGACTGTCTGCAAGTCGGGAAGACGAGGGAAGCACAGCACGGGAAAGACTTCTCACATAATCAGTATAACCAGCTCGATCCTTTTGGAACAAGACTCTTTTAGCATGGGTCGTTCAGGAAAAGCAAAAACATTGCACTCTTTGTGAGTGGATTCCGGCTGCGCTTCTTCCCTCTGTCCAGGTTCAGTGGCCTTATTGTGCCCCGAGTGCCGCCGATTCGAGAACGTGAGCTCGAAAGGAACCGACGAGAAAATGGTCGACCTGGTGCCGCCGGGTTCCTGTTTTGGCATCCGCCATTTCACTGGCCAGTTGATCCTTGCTGCCCCTGAGATAATCGGCTTCCTCCCGTGCCCGTTCAGCCCCGGCTCTTATGGTTGCACTCTCGGAATTCACCCTGGAGGCTTTCTTCATGCACCTTTCGATTCGGTCTTCGATGCACTGGCAGTACTTCGGCTGCGCTTCCTCGCCGGCGAAAACGCCTGTGTAGCCCGACAGCCACACTGTACCACAAAGTACTGTGATGCCGATAACGTATTTCATGTCGGTCTCCTCTCCTTCTTGAATGGAACCTGTCCCGCGGGTCGGCTCGATGGAGTTTCTCCTGCTAATATAAGGAGCAATGAATGTGCCGCCCGCAGCCGATCGCCGGAAAAGGAAAAGAAAAAGATATCCACCTGATATTGCAAAAAATAATGGGCTGAAAGAAGAGATCCCCGGCAGCAGGGAGGATGTGAAGCAGGAGGAAGCCTGGACAACCATGTTGTCTGACCGTTAAGTGCGATGCCTGTACACTGAGTCAAGGTGGGAGTGGACGTGCAGCAACCAGGTTGTCATGCCGGGATGTGTTGAGTGAGCGATTCGTTGTCTACAGGCCGTATCTCTTCATTTTCTTCATGAGACCGAACCGGCTGAGCCCCAGGTACCTTGCGATCTGGGTCTTGTTTCCATTGAAATCGGCAATCATTTTCAGGAGAACCGACTTTTCGAGCTCCTCGACCATGTTCTTCAGGGTGACCCCCTCCCTCAATTCGGCGATGGAAGGGAAAGACCGCCTGCGAATCCGCTCGGACAGGTGCGACAGTTGAATGGTCTTTGAATTTCCGGCAAGAACCATGGCGCGGTTGATTTCGTTCTCCAGTTCCCGCACATTGCCGGGGAAGGAGTAGGCGCAGAGGGCTTCCAGGGCATCACGATCGATCCCCTTAATGGACATCTTGTTTTTCTTGTTGAACTTGTTGATAAAGTAGTTTGTGAGCACCGGGATGTCACCGGTTCTCTCACGCAGACTGGGAACCTTGATGGTGAAGGCGTTGAGTCGGTAGAAGAGATCCTCCCTGAATCTTCCTTCGTGCATGTCGCTTTCCAGGTCACGGTTTGTTGCGGAGATGACCCGAACGTCCACCATTCGGGATTCCGCGGCTCCAAGCGGTTTGACTTCGCCTTCCTGCAGAACTCGCAGCAGGCTCACCTGCATGGCGGGGGACATGTCTCCTACTTCGTCAAGGAATACGGTGCCTCCGTTGGCGATTTCGAAAAGCCCCTTCCTGTCAAACAGGGCACCCGTAAAGGCTCCCTTCTTGTACCCGAAGAGTTCGCTTGCCAGGAGGGACTCAGGTATGCCGCCGCAGTTCTGCGTAATGAACGGCCTGTCCTTTCTCGGCCCGTTGTGGTGCAGGCATCGGGCGATGAGTTCCTTGCCCGTGCCTGTTTCTCCCTGGATCAGGACGCTGATGTCCGAGTTGATCACCTTTTCACACAGGAGGAACAACTCCATCATCTGGGGGCTGTTGCCCTTGATTTGATCGAAGCGGTAACGACCCGAGATCTCCCGGCGCAGGAGAACGTTCTCTTTGCGCGTGGAGTCGATCAGGTGATCCTTGGCCTGGTCGATAATCTGCAGTTCCTTGTAAGCCCTGTCGAGCTCGGCGTACATGGCGGCGTTGTCCAGGGCCATCGCGATGGTCGGTCCGATCATGGTCAGAAAATCGAGATCACTCTGGGTAAATTCGCCGACCTCCTTGTTGCACGCTTCCACGACTCCGATAATCCTGTTTTTCACCTGCAGGGGTACAGCCACGATGGAACGTGTCCGGAATCGCGTGCTCTGATCGATACCCTTGAAATGGCGCGAATCGGCTTCAACGTTTGTGATGAGCTCGGGTTTTCCGGTTCGAAATACACTCCCTGCAATCCCTTCTCCTGCCGGGAAGCGGAGTTCCTTCAGCTTCGCTGCGGATTCTTCAGGGTTGCCGCCCGTGCAGCGGAAAAAGAACTCGTCGCGCACAGGGTCATGAAGGATGACGGCAACCGTTTCCGAGCCCATCAACTCCCTCGTCTTGAAAGCGATGTAATCGAGGAGTTCGTCCAGTTGAATGGATCTGTGCAAAGCGTGACTGATCTCGAATAATGCCTTGAGCTCTTCTTTTTCGCGGTTGGAAGGAGTCTTTCTGCGGGTCTTGTCGTGGTCTGCCATGATATATTCCGTATAATCGAATACTAACCAGTAGATGGTTCCCCAAAATCCATGCCGCCGCCTCCGACGCAGGCAAACCCGCTTCTCATCGGGCGATCCTTTTGCTTCCGGAAGGGTCTGCCTCGGTAAGGGCACCAATCTTCCCGTCGTGAACCACAAGATCTCATGCCACGGAACCGTACCGTCTCCAAAAGACTCTTCCTGCCTCGGAAAAAGTATTTCAGAGCGCATGTCCCTTCTCTCGAAATCCGACGCTTATACCCGCCGATTTCTTCTCGAGAACGGACCAGGGGAACTCGGTGGTCATTAAATTGAGCAATGATTTGTATAATTACGTAAATATAAGGAAATCATACCGATGTCAAGGTGCAAGAAACATAATATTCCCCAGATCTGTGAATGTCCCTGTTGCACTCGGGATGTCCGCACAGCCGCTCAAGGCAGTAGGAACACCAGGAGAGAGGCGACAGCAAGGCCTGAAAAACAATCGAAAAAAGCCGTGTAAAAAACCGTGGCGCACGATGACATCCCTGCCTTGTATGCTGGTTCTCAACGCACGGCTGCCGCGAGAAGCGGGGCTTTCGGCGGTGGTCCATATTCCTCGGTGGCGATGCGGGGGCGCGTAGCTGCAGGAGAGCTCTACCGTAGCCCGGAGACAAGCGCCAGCAGAAGTCCTCCCGCAATGACGCTTCCGAGTTGCCCGGCTGTGTTCGATCCCATGGCATGCATGAGGATGAAATTGCCGAAATCCTCGTCCTGCGCCATCTTTGCCGAGAGACGCGCCGCCATGGGAAATGCGCTTATTCCGCAGGCTCCTATGAGAGGGTTGATCCTGCCGCCGCTCATCACCCGCATCAGTTTTCCGAAAAGCAACCCGGCGACCGTATCGAGTACGAAGGCAAGGAGGCCGAGCACGAGGATCATGAGCGTATCGAGCTTAAGAAAGCTTGCCGCGGTCATGGTGGACCCGATGGCCAGGCCCAGAAAGAGAGTCGTGACATTGATCAGTTCATTTTGAGCGGATTTGCTCAGCCGATCCACCACTCCGCTCTCTCTGAGCAGGTTGCCCAGCATGAGAGTCGAGATGAGTGGTGCTGCGTCGGGAGCCATCAGGCTTATAAGAACGGTGACGACGACGGGGAAGATCACGAGGGCACGGCGGGACACGGGGCGTGGAGTATATTCCATGCGGGTGAGTCGTTCGGCCCGCGTGGTGAGAAGTTTCATTATGGGCGGCTGAATGATGGGAATAAGGCTCATATACGAATACGCCGCCACGGCTATGGCTCCAAGCATTTCGGGAGCCAGCTTGCTCGAGACGAAAATGGCGGTGGGGCCGTCGATGGCGCCGATCACTCCGATGGATGCAGCCTGGTTGAGCGGAAAACCCAGGATCACGGCGAGCAGCAGGGTGGCGTAGATTCCGAACTGGCCGGCTGCCCCCAGCAGCATCATTTTGGGCTGGGCGAGCAGCGGACTGAAGTCGATCATGGCTCCGACGCCTATGAAAATAAGCAGCGGGAAGAGTTCGGTTTTGATCCCGGCATCGTAAATGACCTTCATCATTCCCGTTTCACTGGACATCCCGATGTTGGCCAATACACAACCGAAACCGATGGGCAGAAGAAGAACGGGTTCATACTCCTTCTTGACGGCAAGGGTGATCAGTATGCAGCCCACGACGATCATGAGGGCGTTCCCATACGTGAAGGAGGCCACCCCTGTGGAGATATCCGTTAACAAGCGGGCAAAGTCCATTGGCTACCTTCCTCAGTCTGTATACTCCATCAGGATCTGGTTGTGATTGACATGGTCGCCCGCGCTGACGTGAATGCGTTGCAGCGTTCCTGAACGGTGTGCGCGGATCGGGCTCTTCATCTTCATGGCCTCGATCCAGCACAGTTCCTGGCCGAGGGACACCGATTGCCCTTCCTGCACGCGCACTTCGAGGATGACTCCCGGGATGGGAGCCGTGACGGTGCGGCCCCGTTCTCCTGTCGTCGACTGTTCACCTGCCAATGCTTCGGCGATAAAAGGAACCGCGGCTTCCCCGAGATGCTCCTCGGAATGGGATTCCTCCGGCCAGACCTCGAATTCATCGCCGTCCACCACTGCCCGAATGGGGCGTTCCCGGAGGTCTCCGATCTCGACTTCGAAAACTCTGTTATCGATCTTCACAGTGACTTTCATGACTTATGACCCGGCTCCTATTTGATTTTCAGCTGTCTTGGACGCATGACCGACTGCCATGGGCTGATGGTGGACGAGGGGATAGGGGTGGAAAGGCCGGAATGGAGTCTGTGGATACCCAGGGAGATGGCAACCGCCACCGCGGCTGCCCGCATTCTCAGACTGTCTTCGAATTCTGCATTCTGCCCGGCATCCGAGTCGGCTTCCGACATGGATTCCTCAGGCTTCCTGTCCGCAGTCACCCGGACCAGCAAAGCCATCAGGCCCCACAACAGGATGATGGCCAGAAACACGAGACTCATGCCGATAGCCGTTATCAGCAGTGCACTTTCCAGGTTTGCGCTCATGGGGGTATTGTCCTTTCAGAGCGGGATGTTGCCGTGTTTGCGCGAGGGGACCGGAGCATACTTGTTGCGCAGGGCTTCGAGGGCCGCAATGACTCTCGGGCGGGTTTCACGCGGCTCGATGATATCGTCGATGAATCCTGCCGCCGCCGCAACGTATGGATTCAGGAAGTGCCTGCGATATTCCGCCAGCAGCCTTCTGCGATCCTCTGCGCTGTGGATTTCCCGCCTGTACAGGATATTGACGGCTCCCTCCGGCCCCATGACGGCTATCTCGGCGCTCGGCCAGGCGAAGTTGACATCGGACCCCAGGGGCTTGCTGCTCATCACGATGTACGCTCCTCCGTAGGCCTTGCCGGTGATCACGCTGATCTTGGGAACGGTCGCTTCCGAGTAGGCATACAGTACTTTTGCCCCATGACGGATCACTCCCCTGTATTCCTGGTCGACTCCGGGAAGAAACCCGGGAGTATCCACGAATGTCACGAGAGGGATGTTGAAGCAGTCGCACATGCGCACGAAGCGGGCGATCTTGTCGGAAGAATCGATATCCATGACTCCCGCCATGCAGTTGGGTTCCTGGGCGACTATTCCCACACTGCGTCCGCCCATTCGAGCCAGGCCGACCAGCGCATTCCGAGCAAAAGAGCTCTGAAGTTCGAGGAAGCTCCCCCGGTCTACCACGCGTGCCACCACATCGTGCATGCTGTACGGTTCGCTCAGATCCAGGGGCACGATCCTGTTCAGTTCCTGGTCCATGCGTGACGAATCGTCGGTGGGTTCGACTTGAGGAGGGTTTTCGGCATTGTTGGATGGGAAATAGGAGAGTGCGAGCCTGCACAGGTTCAGCGCATCGTGTTCCGAAGCGGCCGTAAGATGGACCGTACCGCTCACGGCATGATGCACCTCGGCTCCCCCCAGGTTCTCCGTGTCCACGACTTCCCCGGTGACCGCCTTGATGACGTCGGGACCGGTGAGAAACATGTGGGCCTGCTTTTGGGTCATGATGATAAGATCGGTGAGCGCGGGGGAGTAGGCTGCTCCTCCGGCGCAGGGGCCGAGCATTACGCTGATCTGGGGGATGATCCCTGAAAATCGCGTGTTCCTCCGGAAGATCCGGGCATATCCCGCCAGGCTCTTCACACCTTCCTGGATGCGCGCCCCTCCCGAGTCGATCAGGCCGACGACGGGGGCTCCGTTCTGCGCCGCAAGATCCATAACCCTGCAGATCTTGGTGCTCTGCATTTCTCCGAGAGCCCCTCCGAAAACGGTAAAATCCTGGGCGTATACATACACCATCCGGCCGCTTATACGTCCGAATCCCGTGACTACGCCGTCTCCGAGAAAGGTTTCTCCAGGTTCACTGCTCCGATGAGTAACAAAGGGTTCCAGTTCGTTGAACGTGCTGGAGTCGAGCAGCAGGTCAAGGCGTTCCCGCGCGGTCAGTTTGCCTTTTTCGTGCTGCCTGGCCGTGCGTTCGGGGCCTCCCCCGGCGACGGCCTTATCCCTCATGAGCCGCAGTTCAGTGATTCGAGGATCTTCTTCCGACATGACGATCGAATTCCTTCCTGCAATCCTGGCGGCGGAATCGGCCTCCACCGCCTCCTGCCTTTCGCGTCAACGTGAGATGCCTTCTGAAGTGGAAAGGTATCCAGGTGAAATGCACCGACTCGAAGCCCCGGAAAAATGCCGGCATTTTCTCATCAACGGCTCCTATGAAGAGCCTTCGAGCAGTTCCGCGTCCACCGGCAGATCCCAGTAGTGCTGGATGCCTGTTATGTGAGTTGCGCCCACCACGGCGACAATATTCGTCCCCGGCGCGTTCCGGATATTGTGAGCCAGAATCCGGTCCCGTTCGTCGATGATGACCCGTCTTACCTGCGGAAACGATTCCTGCAGTTCCGACAGCAGTGCTTCCAGGACGTCTTTTTTCTTCATTTGTTCAATGTCTTCAGGGCTGATCCTGTCCAGTTCGCCTATGGACGCGATCAGCTGAGCGAGCAGTCTGATCCTGGCGGCTATGTCCATCGAGTGCAATACCCGGGACAGGGTCACATGCATGTCCCTGTCCACCGGGAGCACCCTGGCTCCCACACTTTCGGCGGCCTGCACTGCTCTTCTCATGTCCTCCCCCGGCCTGACACCGAGTTTCTCGCCGATCTTCCTCTGGAAGTACATGAGAAGAAAGACCGAAGGGAAAGACAGCATGCGCATCCCTCTGACCATCTCGAAAATATTCCAGGGTTTGAGCCGCCGTTCCTCCAGGATGGCGCGGTACCTGCGGAGGCAGAGTTCGATGCAGACCGTGTCCGGTTTCACCGAGAGAATCGTCTCTCCAACAAGGTCTGCACTTTCTCGGGAGACGTGTGCCGTTCCAATCAACACAAAGCGCTTATCGTGATACTGCATGGGATAAAGATTGTCTGTGTTTTCCATCCATTCCACCCACATTCCGTGTCTCGTCCAAGTCCGACTCCTTTGCGCAGAGCCGGGCCGCAAAGGGGAAGCCGTACAGTTCAACTCAGGGTGACTCAGCCAACAATAATACACCCAATCTCAGATGATGGAGTGAGTTTCTTCCCGTTCATGCGGATTATTAGATTGCTGCCGTTCAGGATAACCCGTTGCGGTCGTTCGAGATTCGGCGGGATATGGACGGGGGAGCGGAGAATGGTGGACATGACGTTTATTGCCGGCGGATCCGCGCTGGATTCCGGAATCAACGATGAATGCCTGGCGGTTCCATCGGACCTGCCGGCTGGGGAACGCGGGGAGTCGTTCGGTTCAGGCGGATCTTCCCGGTTCCGGGAAGATCCTGGAACCGGGAAGAGAATTCAAGGCATGAAACGGACCTGCCTGCAGTCGTCCCTGTCGCAGGGCTCCTGTCAGGCTTTTCGATAGGGGTTCACGGTCAGTACGGGAACAGAGGCGTTTTTCACCACATGATCGGCCACGCTTCCGAAGATGATCTTATCGAGTCCTTTTCGACCGTGAGTGCCCATGATGACCATGTCGATCTTATGGGCTTCAATATAGTTCAGAAGCTCTTCGGCCGGATCCCCCCTGAGGACGGCTCTAACAGTGTTCGAGTACCCGGAGAAATGCTGTCGTTCAAAATCTTCGAGGCCTTTTTCCGCGCTTTTCACCAGGTCTTCTTCAAAGTCCCTCCCACCGACAACGGGACCGTATACCCCGGCGGAGTATTCCAGGGTCTCCGCAACATAAACGAGGTGGATTTGGGCGTTGAACTGACCGACCATCATCTGTACCTGGGGTACTATTTTGGGGGAGACTTCGGACAGGTCCACGGGGAACAATACTTTGTTCACCTTATCCATAATGCTACCTCCTTTCCGTGTCTGAACCAGTAAACGTACAAGCGGGTCATTTTCGAGTCCGGGGCCATACGGTTTGGGTAATGACGGCAGCAGAGTTTGTCAACCAAGAGAGGACCCGGAGTCGATGAAACGCGGCCTTCAAGAAACAGAGGTCGGCGTCTCAGGGCAGGTTCCCGTCCGTTCCCAGGAATTTCAGGAAAAGCAAAGTGATATCGTCGAACTGTTCCAGTTTCCCCTGGTGCAGGGATAGCCTGTGGACGATCTCGTCGCACATTGCCTTGCTGGAAAGGTGGCGGGTATCCTCGATGGCGTGGATCAGGCCTTCATCGCCGAACATCTCGTCGCGGTCGTTGATGGATTCCGTAACGCCGTCGGTAAAAATCACCAGGGACTCACCTTCGGCCAGGATCAGCCTGCCGTCGGTATACACGGCATCTTCGATCACTCCTACCACCGTGCCTCGACCTTCCTCTGAAGCAAGCACCTGGATTCCATTTTTCTTCAGCCATATCGGTGGATTATGACCCGCATTGCAGAAGGTTATCTCACCTGTTTCCAGGTTGCACACCAGGTAAAACATGGTGACGAACGTAGTGGAAGGGTTGTCGAAAGCAAGCTGCATGTTCATTCTCGTTACGGCTTCTGCGGGGCTGAGGTTGCCGGCGGCGTTGTTCCGAAGGAGAGCCCGCACGACCATCATGAAGAGTCCCGCCGAAACGCCTTTGCCCGAGACATCCGCGACGACTATGCCCATGTGATGGGTGTCGATCATGAAAAAATCAAAGTAATCTCCCCCTACCTCCCTGGCGGGTTCCATATGGGCATGGATTTCAATGCTCGAAGCAGAAGGGTAGGGGGGAAATTCTTTCGGGAGAATCCCCTGCTGAACATCACGGGCAAGACGCATTTCGACCTGTATTCGCTCGTTTTCCGCTGTCGTTCGAGTGAGTTCCTCGGTGTACTGCTTCAGGTCGACCTGCATCTGGTTGAACGCCTGGGCAAGGGTGCCGAATTCGTCCCTCGAACGGACGGAAATCTGCCTGCCGAAGTCTCCCGAACTCACCGCCCTGATCCCCTGCATGAGTCGCCTCAAGGGACGGGTGAAAAAAAAGGAAGAAAGAAGGGTGACAAGTACGGCAATGAAGAGGGTTACTCCAACGATGTGGAAAACGCGTTCTTCAGCCTTGTCGTCCGCCCGGTCCATTTCCTCGGTCGGGCGATACAGTTCAAGTACATAGACGGCCTTGCCTTCCGGGTCCAGCACGGGATTCAGGTAGCTGAACCATTCCCCCTGGTCGTCTCTGAATCGGCCGAATACCGGCTTCTTTTCCGACAGGACGTCAAAGAACATCTTCCGGTCGGGTGGCACGATGAACGGCTCAAAGACAGGCCCTCTCCAAATGTTGATTCCGAAATAATAGCGGCCGTCGTGAATCTTGTGCAGTATCCACTTGGGAGTATGTTCCACGTGCCTTGAATCGATCAGGCAATTGACAGTCGAATAGATCTTCTCGTAAACAGGGCTCTCCCTGTCCTCGGGCCTTTGAATCGACTGCAGGTCCTGAAGACGGAGAGTATTCAATACGGCCTGTGACAGGTTTGCAGAGCGACGAACCGATTCGGCTGCAATCTGTTCGTTCATGATGTCTCTCACCCACTCGCCGACCACGAGCATGCCTGCAGCGAGCAGGGGTACAAAGAGCAGGAGAATCCTGAAGAAGAAGGTGAATCGCAGCCTGGCCGCAAGGGAAATCAGGCGGGAGTATCCCAGCAGTGGAACCAGGCAGAGCAGGCTCAACCCGGTCAAGATGACAGTGTGCCCCGGCCTGTCCTCCCTGTAGGCCGTGATGATCCGGTAGGGGCTCCCGTGAAGGACAAGACTCCGGTTGACCGTGTCAAAGGACCAGTGGACTCCCATGGCTTCGTGAAAGAAGATCCGTCCAACCAGGGTGTCCTGAAAGGGGTACCCCTTCTCGAGGGGGTAAATGGTCCTCAGAACGCGCCCCGAGTCATCGAATTCAATCCAGCAGCGGTTCCCGGCGCATGCCACCATGAATCCCGACTGGCTTGGTGTCTCCTTCACTCCGGTCTGAACGGTAAAAATATCGCGGGGGGCAAGGAGTTCGCCTTCTTCAAACCCTACCTTTCCGATGACTCGAACCGGCCTCCCGTCAGGTTCGTATTGAATGATCTGCCCGCTTGTTCCCGAGGAAACCAAGATGTTGCCGTCCTCCCGGACGTAGATGGATGACCAGTTCGACAGCGGTTCGTTGACCCTGCCCAGTTCGACGACTTCGGGCGGCGCCCGTGTTTCGTCCATAACGACCCGGCCCTCGGGGTGGATCTTCCACACACTGCATCTTCCTGTGCAGTTGTTGGCGAAATAGTGAAAGCCGTCCTTGTCAAAGGCATACCTGACCTCAGGATAGGCTCCAGGATTCTTGAGAGCGAGCAGCAGGATGTCTTGGGGCGATTCCTTCGAATCTCGATATTCTCTGAACCGGTACCCCAGAAACTGCCTTGATTCGCGAAGATAAACATAACTCTGCACCACAATGCCGTGTGGACCGGGGTATATCTTGCGCGCCATGTAATAATGGTCGGCGTCGTCTGTTTCGATGCGCATCTTTTCCCTTAGAATCAGGGGCTCGGAAGGCGAGACGAGTTCAAGCCGGAGCAGGGTGTTGTTCTTCTTTTCCAGGACGTACAGGGAATTTCCCATCATCGTGTAGGCGATGGGGTTCACAAATTCACGGACGACGGTACGGTGAGTCCATCCTTCGAGGAGGATGATGACGGCCATCAGGATGAGTAAGATGGAAAAGACCAGCCGGATTGGAGATCTCTTGCCGGGGGTTCCGTGAACCATCGCTTCGTCTTCTATTCCTGTTCGTCCCCTTCGGAAGGGGTCCGGGAGGTTTGGTGCTCCAGCCATTTACTGCGCAGTTCCCTGTCGATACCCCTGGCCTGGACCGCTTCGATGCCCCTGTCGATGAGGTCCCTCAGTTCCCTGTTTCCCTTTCTTACCGCGACGCCGTAGTATTCGCCCGCGCCGCCCTCCACAATGGCCGCGACCTTCAGCTGCCAGGCAAAACGCGCCTTGTGAACGGTGTATTCACGGGCAACGGGATCGTCGACCACCACCCCGTCGATCTCTCCGGTCAGGAGGTCTTCCATGGCGGATGCAATGGTCCTGTAGGATCTCCGGGTGATCCCTTGCTCCCTGTTGAGCAACGCATAGCCCGTGGTTCCGGCCTGGGCTCCCAACAGGCTCCCGCGCATTTCTTCGATGCTCCCGGCATGAGAAGTCTTCAGAGTGACGAGAGCCTGGCGTATGGTACGGTCCCAAAAATAAGGAAGGCTGAAGTCGACGAGTGCGCTTCTTTCTTCTGTAATAGACAGGGATGAACAGACGGCATCGTATTTACCTGCTGCCAGGTTCTCGAGAATATCGTTCCACGGAACATTTCTGAACTCCACCTGGAAACCTGCCTCCTTCGCCACCGCCTTCATGAAATCGACGCTGAAGCCGACCAGTTCGTTATGGTCGTCCACGAATTCCATCGGGGGCCATGAAGCATCCATTGCCACAATGACCGTCCTGCTCCACGCCGTCTGGAGACAAAACAACGTGATCACGAAAAAGAAGAACGCCGTTTTTCTCATCATGAATCTTTCCCTCGACATGGTCGACTGCAGAAAACCGTGAAGACAGGGGCGGATACGAGGAATGTACTATGAGGGCTGAGGAGCGTCAAAGAGATAATCGGGGAAACGGACGGGCGTCGTAGCGGCACTCATCGCAGCGATCCGGCGTGCCATGCCCTGGTGAGACGAACGGAGGCCGTGTGCCGAGGCTCGTTTGGCCGTCGGGCGGTCAGGCATGCGAAACCCTGCTCCCGAAAAGCATCTCCAGTGCCCTTGCCGTTGTCCGGGCATATTCATCCGTCAGTTCGTGCCGCCATCCGTTCTTCAGAAAGAGATCTCGAACCCTGCCCCGGTAGTTCAGGGCGTCGATCACAACGTGTCCGGCATAGTCCGAGACGGCTGCATGGAGCCTTTCCGGGTTCATGGGCAGCATGGGGCCGATGAAAACCCACGTGTTGACCCCCGCTTCCCGCAACCTCCGCAATGCTTCGATACGGCTGGGAATCGACGGGGCGTTCGGTTCGAGTTCACGCCGCACGGCGTCACTGTCGGTGGGTACGGACAGCCCGACGGATGCCGTCCGGTGCGTCAGCAAGTCCAGGTCTCGAACAACAAGAGGGGACCTGGTGAGGATTTCGATCGGCCTGCCGTGTTCCTGCAGGGCGATAAGGCATTGCCGTGTGAGTTCGTACTTCTTCTCGACAGGCTGGTACGGATCGCAGACACTGGACAGCAGGACCCTTCCGGTCTTCCTGCTCTTCTGGAGTTCGGTGCACAGGGCATCGACCAAGTTGACCTTTACTTCCACAAAGCTTCCCCACTCCCAGCCCGAATGGAGTCTTGCATATTTCGCCATGAACGCTGCATAGCAATAGCTGCAGCCGTGAGTGCAACCCAGGTAGGGATTGATCACAAAGTCCACTCCGGTGATCTTCGACCGGACCATGGCACTCCTGGTATGAATCTCAGAGACGTGGTACAAGTCCTGCAAATCCTTCAGCCTGCGGTGGGGACCGGCCAACACATGACGTGGGAAAACACGTGTGCGCCCAAACCGCTACTGCGCATCATATCCACCCCGATCCCGCTCCCTTTTTTCATATAACACGGAAACACCCGTCGGATCAGATGCCCTCGAAAAAGATCACCAGGCTGTCCACCAGGCTTGCCATGAAGTGGTAATCCAGGGTCTCCATGGTGTCCGAGGCCAGGTGATAATGAGGATTGCGAAAGAATGCAGTGTCCGTCACCATGACCGCTTTGTATCCCATGTCCCAGAAAGACGCGTGGTCACTCAGCCTCACGGCGGGCAGAATCCAGCCGTTGAATGGCACGGTAAGTGACATAGCAGGGAGTCGAGGATTGCTTGCGAAGGCCTTCATCAATGACGATGTGAATCCTCTCGACTTGAAGTTGCCGACGATGCCGATAAAATTGCCCGTGTCGGGATAATTTCTGAAAAAAAAGGGCAGCGGATATCCCTGGCAACCCGGAATGTCACAGGTATAACCGACCATCTCCAGGCATATCATGCCTTCGATGTCCGTTTTCGTTTCCCTGAGTCTTCGAGCGAAAATCCTGCTGCCCATGAAGGCCGTTGAAAAGACCGGAGGCTCCTCGAGAGCAAATGAAACGAATACGACTCGTAGATTCATCTTTCCCTTTTCCCGGAGTTGCACGAGTCGTCGTGCGGTTTCGATCTGCACAGCAATCGCGCTGGCATTGTCGTCTGCACCCACCGTTCCGTCCACGGAATCGTAGTGGGCTCCAAGCACGTAGGTCCGGGTGGGTTTTTCCGAAAAGTCAATGGAGGATACGATGTTGACGGCTGTCATGTCCGCATAGGAATATTCCTGCCTCTCCACTTCCAGTCCCATGGCTCGATAGGAAGTTTCAATGTATTCCGCCGCGTTCAGAAGGTTCTCGGGGAAGTAAACACTTCGTTCCCCGATTTTCACCGTCAGCTCCATCAGGTGTCGGCGAAGGCGTTCGGACGTTTCAACGATACCGCACAATGCTGCTTCCTTCTCCATTAGGGCGTTGCCTGTGGCGGCGAGAAGCCAGCTCGCCAGGATCACGATAACAGCGGCCAGGGTCTGCAGCCGCATCCGTTGGACAATGTTTTCCAATAATATCATGAAAGGTGGTTCATCCGGCAAACGAGTACTCCCGTGCTTTTCACGCAAAACATTAATGATATCAAAATGTCATTCGGCATCATAACATCATTTGGCGGGCATGACGTTGTTCTGGGTGTGTTCCACCTTCTTGCGACACCGTCCGGGTACGCATTTATGAGAAAATGCCGGAACTGTGTGGTCCATTTCTCTAGGAGATCAGTGGATAAAAAGTCTCTTGTTCGTTTTCATAGTTGGTTAATTGTTGAGCCTCAAAGCCGGCCTGAAATGGAGATATAGAAGGATGTCCCTTCCTCCTCTTTCGAATCCACCCATACCTTCCCGCCATGCCTCTCGACCAGTTCCTTCACAATGGCCAGGCCCAGGCCTGTTCCCTCGACCCCCTTGGATGTCCCGGCCCGCTGGAAAGGGCCGAACACCTTCGAGGGATTGTCGCTTTTCAACCCTGCACCGTCATCATGTACACGGAAGATGTGACTTCCTTCTTCAACTCTGCATCCGATCTCGATCCTGCTCAAGGTTTCACCCCCGTATTTCAGGGCATTGTCCACGAGGTTTCTGAAGATTCTCAGCAGAGACAATTTGTCCGCCCTGATCTCCGTGGCCAGGCTCATCTCCGACCATTCGACCTTCCGATTGGCCAGTCGTTCGTGAAACTCCTCCCTCACCGTGCGAAAAACCTCCTCGATCCGGATAGCTTCTATTGTAAGAGGAGCTTCTTTTGCCGCAATATATGCATTGATTTCATCCACCAGGGCCACGACGTTCTCTGAAGTTTTCAGAATACGGTCGCAGTATCCTGCTCCCCTGTTGTCCAGCACATGGCCGTAATTTCTCAACAGGAGACTGGTCAAACCGTGAATGCCGATGGCCGGGCTCTTGAGATCGTGGGCCACCGAATAGGCGAACATCTTGAGTTTTTCAGAACTGCTCACCAGGGCTTCCTCGGCTCGCAAACGTTCGGATATCTCCTTTCGCAATTTCTCATTTGTCCGAGCCAGGTCGGCGGTCCTTTGCTGCACCCGGTTTTCGAGTTCGTCGTGAGCTTTCTGAAGGGCTTCTTCCGCTCTCTTCCGCTCGGAAATATCCAGCGTTACACCCACAAGTCCGGCGAGTTCTCCTCGTGAATTGGTGAAAGTGCCCTTGGTGATGACAACGTCGTGTTCAATTCCGTCGGCAAAGAGAAGCTTGCTCTCGTACATCTGTTCTCCAGGATTGCTCAGCAGTTCCCGGTCCATAACATCGTACTTCGAAGCCAGTTCTTCCGGGAAAAGCTCGCATGCACGCTTTCCCAGGATATTTTCCTTCAGGACACCCAGCCGAATCTCAAAGGCCCTGTTGCAGCCCAGGTACCGACCTTTGGCATCCTTGTAAAATACCGGACTCGGAATGGTGTCGATGAGCGTCTGAAGAAAACGCAGCTGGTCCCGTAGAACAGCCTCCGATTGGAGGTGTCTCCTCTCCGAATCCTCGAGTTCTGCAATCCGGCGGCGCAAAGATGCGTTTTCGTCCCTCAGCCTGTTCGTGCTTTCAGCATCTGCATTCATACAGACTTCTCTTGCTGCCTCTCCTATAATGGTCCCTCTCATCGAATGGCTCTGCGAATGGCAGGTCCCCCCCCCTCGTGCGGGTTTGCAGGCTCGACTCTCTCGTCCAACCTTGAGCTGTATCAAACATTTGCAAACTGGATGCCAGGGAAGAATTTTTCGAGGAAACCGCTTTTGCTGGAAAGGGAACGAATCCGTTGCAGGGAAAATCTGCCTGGTCGAAGTAGATGCTGAGGAGAAATCCCGTTCGGAGGCGGGACATCCTCCGAACGGGGCGAGAAGTCAAAGTCGATATTCAGGGTTTTCAATCAACGCTTCTACTGCTGGGAAAAGGGCGGCTGCCCCTGCTGCTGTTGTTCGGGCTGCTGCCTTCTTTTCTGGCCTCCCTGTTGTTGAGGCTGCTGAGGCTGCTGAGGCTGCTGAGGCTGTTGAGGCTGTACCTCCTGCCTCTGTTGCTGCTGTCTCTGCTGCCTTTGCATCTGCTGTTGCTGCATCTGTTGTTGCTGTCTTTGCTGTTGCTGCTGGAGCCTCTGCTGCTGCTGCATCTGTTGTTGCTGTCTTTGCTGTTGCTGCTGGAGCCTCTGCTGCTGCCTGGTATCGTCCTGTCCCGGCCTTTGCTGTTCCTGTCTCTGTTGTCTTTGCATCTGCTGTTGCTGTCTTTGCTGTTGCTGCTGGAGCCTCTGCTGCTGCCTGGTATCGTCCTGTCCCGGCCTTTGCTGTTCCTGTCTCTGCTGCCTTTGCATCTGTTGTTGCTGTCTTTGCTGTTGCTGCTGGAGCCTCTGCTGCTGCCTGGTATCGTCCTGTCCCGGCCGTTGCTGTTCCTGTCTCTGCTGTCTTTGCATCTGCTGTTGCTGTCTTTGCTGTTGCTGCTGGAGCCTCTGCTGCTGCCTGGTATCGTCCTGTCCCGGCCGTTGCTGTTCCCTGCCCGGTTGCCTCTCACCAGGTGATCTTACACCTGGTGCCTGATCAAGAGATCTGTCAGGCATTTGCCCGCGTGTCCTTCCCCGGCCCTCGGATTCAATTCCCCTGTCCCTGGGACCACGAACGCCTGGAGTATCCTCGCCGGGTCTGCCGGGTCTGCCGGGTCTTTCGCGGCCCTCGGATTCAATTCCCCTGTCCCTGGGACCACGAACGCCCGGAGTATCCTCGCCGGGTCTGCCGGGTCTGCCGGGTCTTTCGCGGCCCTCGGATTCAATTCCCCTGTCCCTGGGACCACGGACGCCCGGAGTATCCTCGCCGGGTCTGCCGGGTCTGCCGGGTCTTTCGCGGCCTTCGGATTCAATTCCCCTGTCCCTGGGACCACGGACGCCCGGAGTATCCTCGCCGGGTCTGCCGGGTCTGCCGGGTCTTTCGCGGCCTTCGGATTCAATTCCCCTGTCCCTGGGACCGCGAACGCCCGGAGTATCCTCGCCGGGTCTGCCGCGGCCATCGCGGCCCACTCGCGTCCGGTCGGAGGGGCCTGATTCAGAACCGGCCCG